>ENA-UOWK01000019-UOWK01000019.1-bioreactor-metagenome-genome-assembly--contig:-NODE-19-length-226268-cov-25.660501_pt1 | contig 226268 bp, 198 predicted proteins | sample MGYA00238157_ERZ761612 | MGnify/ENA primary metagenome ERZ761612 (study PRJEB28901, sample SAMN06268035) | bioreactor metagenome | isolation source: Joint BioEnergy Institute, California, USA...
TGGATCAAGATGGCAGATGGATCATTTTGATCCATTATCACGTGACCTCCATATGACCTCCTTTATGCCAACTCCGGCTATAACAGATTGATCTGTCTACCATCATCATCATCATCATCATCTTGCTCCACCTATCACAGTCATGGTTATTAATTAGCAGATAGAGCTGAGAGTTGTGGTGGTTACAGTCTTTACAGATAAAATACCTAGATATGTACATGCACAACGTATTGTACATGCTCATTCCGAGATTCTGAGATCCACATCTTGGAGGCCGCTTCAAGATTAAATTAATTAGCGATCAAGGTAAGTAATTAGTTAATTCAGAAGGTACCTCGAGTTATGTGGGTTGGAGCGTTCCGGACAAGGTTTGTAGATTTATTATATTGATGAATTGCCCAGTAGATGCCTTCTTAGCTGATTTGCTAGCAGTCTTAGAACTTAGAAAGAAAGTGGCTATAATGGTTATTACTGTTAGCACCGAAGAATAAAAAAAGGGGTTTATAAATGGATGGGTTGACGCTTCTGGTGAGCTATTAGGTTATTTTTTTGATTGCTGCAAGGTCCCTATTTATGTACTGTACCTAGGTACTACTGTACTCCGTATATGTGAAGAATTACTAGAATGCACATGAAAGCAACTGTGGCACTGGGTGATTTCAGAGACAGCTAAAAAAAATGGGTTGAACTGGTCTATCTACATAATCTAAACTAGGCGAAATGATGCAAACAGTGGCGGAGGAAATCATTCTATATAAGGGTGCCTAGCCGGCGGTTATTATGTATGGGAAGTCAATACACCACTTCAATCGCTTCACATCCAAGTAATCTTCTGGAAGCCTTGGCGGATTCCGCACGATTGCGTATTAAGTAAACAGGTCTTAGCGGTTTCCCCAGAGACCTTCAAACCGGACCTATTATTATTAAAGAAACGGGTATGCGCTTTATGAGCTGGAGGTATCTGATCTGATTTGGATCCTGGATTCGGGCATATACAGCCATGAACACTGCGGGAACTACCATAGACACGGGGAACGTCTTCCAGTGGTCTTTAGGACAGACAGATTACATTCAACAGATTCGAGCTAGGTTGGAGTCGCTAGGGGAGTCTATTTTGATGAGTAGCAAACTTGAAAAGTGGAGTGTGGTTTGTTATTGCTATCGACACCCAAGAGGCCTGGTTCTATTGATGCACAAATAAAGTGATGCTTCTGTTTGACTTATTTATTACTTGCTTTGGACTGATACGATGTCCCTAATCATATATTTTTATTTGTTTACAGAGACATTATATTTATCACCAACAGCCCGTTAGATCATACGCAAGCGTCGCCTGCAACAGGTAACTGACTGAGATCATTATCCTTTTACAATTTAGGTCAGGAAGACTGACATGCGATGTTTCTGTTCTATACAAGGCACTTAAATTTCTCCCCGCATGAAAGTATGACGGGGACCGTATTTTCTGTTCGGCACTGGGTCAACTCGGCATCTGGATCCCTCGACTCGAGGGTTAGGTCATATTCATACAGATATAGGTGCTTTCAAGTCGACCTGATTAACAGGAGCGACAGGTGCGCCAGTTATCAATAAGCCTTGATATTCTCTAGGACTCGAGCTTTGTTAGCTTGAATGCTCCAACCGTCAATACTAGATGGGGCTGCAGCATGCACCTGTCGCTGGCAACGAAATAGTGGCCGGGGAAAGGTTACCAACAAGTGTACATACTATTCACAAGAAGTGAATCGGACGCAGAAAAAAAAAGGGCACTTGCTTGATATTATAATCACAGCGGGAAACACATCCAGTCCCGCTCTAGCAACCTTCCCCGACTCCAGCGCCTCTATCAGAGCGTCTTCGTCGACAATGGCACCGCGAGAGGTGTTGACGCTAAGACACTGTCCTTCATCTGCGCGAACTCCTTGCGTCTGAGCATCTCAGTCGTTGCGTCCAGGGGACAGTTTGATGGATACGATGCCAGACACGAACAGGAGTTCCTCCAGCGACGGACGGTATGTCGCATCGTATTGCACCTTCAGTTCGGGGGAGAGCCGCGTGCGGTTATGATGTTTGATTTTGAGGACAAATACAGCATCTTTCCTTGCCACATGCTGGATTTACCAACGAGGGCCCCGAAGAGCTCCTCGTCGAACGGTTTGTAGGGATGTGTACCCATGCGCACGAGGATCGCGTCCCAGGGCCCTTTGGCTGTTGGCGATCTCATCTGCGACTTCGGCGATTATTAGGCCCTTGCGGCAGGTGGATTCGAGGACGTGTGAGGGTTTTTTTTATTTAACTCTTCAGATCAGTATGTCTTGTATGGAAGTGTCATCTGCGGGTAAGTATCGATGACAATGAGTAATAATGAAAGCGCGTTATATACACATCCAGGTCAAGTTTGCACGTAAAATCCTTCATGTATCTATTCCTCGTCAACATAAGCTGGATAGCCCTGTGCTAGAAGCTTTGGCTTTCACTGGGTAGGAATAGAAGGAGATGGGATTCGGCTGGACAGGATAGGATCCGTAGCCTGTGATTTGGCTGTCTAAAAAAAGTGCCAGTTAGTGGTCTTGTATGTAGCTCCCTATCCGCTCGTTCTCCATGTGCAATGAGCTCTGACTACATCACCACGATCAGAGAGTATGGTGCTGACTGATGTGTATGGAGAATCTGTTCCCTCAAAGATGAGCAAACCTCCAGCTCTCTAGTTCTGTCAAGAGCCGTGCGGAGTAAATGATCGACAGCGAGTAACCAGGGAACCGCTTATCAATGGCACCGACGTCTCTCGAGGAGACTTTTGAGTCGATACCCCTCTTTGTCGTCACTATCGTCGGGTGAAGGCACCTGGGGCTGCAGACCTGCAACTGATGGATTAGTTTTAGACGCTCCTGTCAAGTGCTAATTTACTTTCCACCATCATCATGCATACAGACGGCCCCACAGATAAATAGCGCTGTTATAGTTATACTCCGAAGTTGTTATGGCTCCGTACACGGCAGTATCGGCCGAGTAGGTATGTACTCAGTACCCCTCGAAAACTCGACTCCGCACTTCGCGGCCTTGGTCCGAGCTATCGAATGCCGTGATGATCGTTCTTTGCATTTTATTGTTGTTCTCCGCAAGCAGTGAGAAAAAAAATTATATCCTTCTGTTGAACGGAGGCATCCAGCAGTCCTATGAAAGTGAGTTAGAGCTGTCTGAAGGGCCCTCATGTTCGTATGACTTTGTCGAGGGGTGATGAATAGCGGCAGTTGACAATGATACTCGATCCGAGAGGAAAATGCGCAAAGACCGTCTTTGGGCTTTGCGGCAAGAGAAATGAGCTGTTCCACGCTCCTGGAGACGGTGGCAGAGAGTGAACAAAGTGCCTCCCCATGAATCCCGTCAAACTCCTTTCAAGGGGTGGCCAAGATTTGTTTTTCACCCCCTCTTTTTTGCCTGATCAAATAGAGCCAGTCCGACGCGTGCATGAAATTATTTACCCCGTATATGTTGTGAAACTCGGCATATAGAGCCTGATGGGCCAAGAAAAGTCGGTATTTCCATCAGCCTCGGCTTTCTGATATTCACCTGGTTAGCAACCCAGCTTTTAGGCATTCATGCTATCAATTTTTAGAAATTACAAACCCCTGGTCTGCTTCAGAACCCCGCCACCAAAGGAGTCCTTCAGGAAGAGGTTGCGGCGTCATAACCTGGACCGTGCTCGTCTTACCCCGCTGCGTGAAGAGAAAATTAAGGGCAAAATGCCGGCCCAATATTCATAGCTCCGTATCTCGACAGTGGGCACCGTCAGTGCCTTATTGTTATTCAAAACAGAAAAACACAATGACATCACTCTATAGAGGCACAATCCGAAGCCGAATGTCAGATCTACATCGCACTGGAGTTACCGACCAGCCGAAGTAGCAGCAGTCTTATTCTCATCTGCACGAGACGAGGCTTGGCCAGCGTACTCCACTACGCTGAGACTTGCACCGCCAAATGCCCAAGACCTTTCGGGGTCTGTCCGTCTGCCTTCTTTTTTCCTCCTAGCGACTTCTTTTCGTCTCATCGGTTCCCGCGGCAAAAGAAAGAAATCCACGCAGTTTGATAGGCTGACCCCGGTACTCAGGACCTCCAATAACAGTAATACATGAAAATTTGTTGCGGGGGCTTGTCTTCGTAACCTTATGCAGTAGTCAAGAATGTTCGTAAACGGGAGAAAAGACACGAGTGACGATCGAGTGGGTCAATACACGGCATGCCGGGATCCACGATCTGCCGTCGAATATCATCATTCCGACCCCTATGACGTCTGAAAAGTCAGAGCGTCTGAAAAAGGCAGAGATTAGCAACGACTCGACCAGAGCTTATGGTAACAGATTACAGAAGTCCTGCGCATCGTAAACTTTGCAAGGGGCAGATGAAGATGAGGTTAACCAATGTAGCCAAGTCCCGCGGCGCTTACTTTCATTTGCCGGGGTTGCTGCGTGACATATTGGCGCTTGGCTGAAAAAATTCTCCGAAGGCCAGACATTCGAGTGTCAACAGTGCTATCTCTGGCAAAGATTGCGGGCTATGTTTGTGCACAGGCCATACGGCAGTGCCAGACCCTCACTTTTTCCGAACCCACGAGAGTTTCCGAGCCCGACTGCATAGCCTTCTTGGTTCAAGTTGGTTGACTGTTGCTAGCGCAGACCCGCTTGGTCAAATTTTCTCATCATCGCCGTACGGAGAAGGTGGAAAGTGACGATCTTGTTTGGTCAGAGTGTACACTGATGACTGCAGATCTCTAGGGACTCAACAGTCAATTGGGTGAAAACATTTCACTGGAAACTGTTACGGATTCACAAGGGAGGTTGAATTGCGAATCAGTGAATATTCAACAGAATTCATGTTGCTTTGAATAATTGAATTGCTGGTTATTGTGCTCTGTACTCACCGTAAAGTATAACACATCTGAATTCAAGACCCCGCATGTGTAGACTTCGGGTCATTTTTTCCGGACTCCAGGGGCTATTTGATATCCATGTGTTTAGTCAAAGAGATCAACCAGAAACTAGAATTGCTGCAGTGTCTGGCGGGAGTGGTAGATGTATTCTGTAGTTCTCAGAAACAGAAAAATCCTGGAACGAGACCGATTAGATAGAATATAGAGAATCTTCGATCCGACAGAATAGAAACAGAGACATATCTTATGCCATAAAGACATACGTAATCGTCAGACTACCCCAGAGGACATTGAAGACGAAGCGACAGACAGGGTATGGTCAGACTGTTGGCATTTCCGGGGTCAATTGGTCCCGTAGGCTGAGTGAGCCCGCGCCAGATACAAACGACCGTCGACCAAGCTAAGAACCCTCATCAAACACCCCTGGCGGCGTGAGAGCATGGCACTGCAACTGCCAACTGTCAAGACTCAACGTCGGCAACGGTCCACCTGGCGATATCCGGAGCAGATCTGCGGCGTCAGAGCCTGCAGCCTGGAGGACCCTGACATCTGAGGCGCGGCGGGCTCACGATGATACAGAGCAAAGATGCCAGCGAACATTCTTCGAGGCTTCTAGCCTGCTTAGTGCTGCGCAGGGCGGGCTGTGCTGGCTGCGCCTGGTGGCCCAGGAGGCGCAACGTCGCGCGAATGGCGGCCGACTCTGGGCGGGCCGATCGTCGTCTTTGAAACGGCCGCGAGGGACGAGCACTTGATGATTGGAGCCCCTCGAGGATGGCGTGAAGCTGCTCGAGTGCAGAACCGTGGGCTGTGCGGTCTCGCGTGGACGAGGAGGTGGAGAGCCCGAGAGGGCAGACAACACCGCGCGCTCTGCTCCGCCGCGCATCTCTCCCGTCCGTCAACGCTGCAGAAAAACACACCCCCCTGAACTCGCGTCGACCCTGCCCAAGCCCCAGAGAGAAGAGCGTTGGAAGCGCTGCTTGGCCCGGTAAGCCAGACTCCCACGTCGAGATGCACATCGGAGAACCCCCCAAGAGTCCCAACAGGGGCCACGCTGATCCGCGCCCTCTCCCTGGACAGCGGACAGCCCTAAAACCTGACGACGCGCCCACCAGGCTAATCATGATGCTGCTCACCGACAGGTATCGCGCCTCCATTCTGGGGTTCCAAACGCTCTTCCAGGCCAATTGCCAGCTGCTGTGGTGATCGTCATCCCCCCGAAGCCATCCTCGACTAGGGAAAACCCACCGGCTGTTCCGCTCCAGGCTGAAACACACTTGGGCCGCTGCACTCGGCGTTGTCTTTCTTCCAGCTCCACGTTTTGGCGTCCTTGCGTGACCGCGAGACCACCTTCGTCGCAGGGCTGTCCCTGTCTTCTCTCTTGTTTCCGTTCCATCTCGCTCTCTCTATAAAAGTGTCCGCCGCCCCGCGCGCCTGCTCGTTTCCGCCATGTCTGAGGCCCTCAAAGAAGAAGTTGACCGTCTTTTCAACACGAAGGAGAGGATCTACTGCCATCCAGAGGACCTCAATAACAACTCCGAGTTCGAATCGAGTTCCGAGTCGGAGGACGAAAGCCAGCCTTACGTCCATTCCGATTCCGAAGAAGACACATCCCACAACATGGTCTCCAGGGCCGCAGCCTACACGATCCCGACGACCCAGTTCGACGCGAACACGGGTCCCAAGGGTGTCATCTCGGATGCGCAGTCCTTCGAGCGCGCAAAGAAGCGCTCCTTCCGCAGGACACTGCTCGGCGTCACCGGCTTCGACAACCAGCCGTCCTCCAGGCCGGCCAGGGAGGACACCAAGTTGTTGAGGGAACGCCGCGCTACCGAAGGCTCTGTGAGCGAGGAGGATGAAGAGCAGTTCATGCGCAGGTGGCGGGAGGCGCGTATGCAGGAGCTGCAGCAGCGCGCCAGAAGCAAAACCGGCCCCAGCAAGAAGATGTACGGCTCCGTCGAGCTAGTCGATGCGGTCGGGTACCTCGATGCTATTGAGAAAGTCCCCCCGGACACAGTCGTTGTCGTCTGCATATATGATCCTGAGGTACGACTTCCATGAATTTAAACTCGTACCTCTCTCAATGGACCTATTGCTGACGTCTTGCCAGTCTACCATCAGCTCCATTGTCGAAGACTGCCTTATCACTGTTGCTCGCAGACAATTGACAACGCGTTTCATCAAGCTGCACCATGAGATCGCGGAGATGAACCATATCACCGCTCCGGCCTTGCTTGCTTACAAGAACGGTGATGTCTTTGCGACCATAGTGGACATCCTCAAGCAGCTCCCCGACGGAAGAGACCTCAGTCCTTCGAGTCTTGAGGAATTGCTGATGCGGTATGTATTTTCCTAAGCGTCGTTGTACCTCTCTTGATTGTATTCCTAATCAGATTGCTGACTATGTCTCGTAGATACCGAGTCTTCTGATGACAATCCTCTCCTGACGATGTATCCATTCTATTCCATTACATCAGCTTTTTGTTTGGATTGAGCACACGTTCTTCTTCCTAATTGGAAGAGAGTTTGCTTTGCTTGAAGAGCGTTGGCGTACCGGCGTATGGAGTTTCCATTTGCTACCCTTATTGCTTGGTTTGGCTCAAGCCTCTCTCTCGGGTTCAACTTGGAAAGTTCTTATACCGCCAACTACTGATGTCTGTGTGTTTGGCTTATAGACGGGGCATGATGGTTTTTGGGTTTCCTTTTGGTTTTTGGATGTCTTTTTATCTACATGCTTTGAGATATCCCCCATCGTGTTTTGTCTGTTTCGCGGTGTTGGACATTTTGCCTGGATAGACCACCCCATCTCCTTCGCCTTGCAGCTGGACTTGCTGGTTTGTGTTGTGTGCATGTGACCCCGACTGACCTGACTTGGCTGATGTTTCTTCCTTGATCATGATCGCTCCACCATCACTTCATCTCACCTCGACCCTCTGGATGCCTTCCTTCCCACTTTTGTTGAATTGTCCATTTCTTTATTTTTCCGTGATATCAAAGGGGGGAGCAAAAAAAAGGAGAAAAACGGAGAATTGGATCTGACATGGTACATATATTATTGATGGACTGGCTGAAATAATGAGACAGAAAAATTAGGATAAAGAACTTGCTTGACCCTCGGGGAGGAGTTTTTAAGATCGCTTCATTTAGAGGAGATGAATGAGATAGAAACAAATAGATATCCCATTTTGATTTCACCTATCGTTCAGTGTGTATTGTCTTGGATCTTATTGATCATTACCTATCTCCTTTTTCTGTCTGCATATATGCACACGCATGCATGGCAACATCTGTGTAACCAGGCTGTTATACTTAGGTATATCATTGTGTAACTATGTTTATATACACACACATAGTAATAGGTCTAGATATATATCCAATAGATACTTCTATACCTTCCCCCCCCCTCAGCGCATTGCGCAGTACTGATATACTGTACAGGGTATGTATACCGCAGTCCGACAACCAACCAGCCCATCTCTTTGTCGCTCGAGTTCCAAGTCCGTAATCGTATCTCGTATCATGATCACCCGCGCCTACGCCCTTTTTTGTTCGCGGAACATCGAGGTAGATGCCTCTTTCTTGCTCTAGAATAATTTATTCTATGTTCCTTTCTGTCTGTTCACTCGGCTGCCTTGCCTTTGTTTTTTTTCCTCTCCCTGAAAGAAGAGGGAAAAAAAGAAAAGAAAAGGAAAGAAAGGTAGAAGCCATCGACCGGTCCGGGACGATCTTTATTTATAAACAGTGGAGTTAGTTAGTTCGAAACGTCTATTGATTTAATTAAAAAGGCCGGAATTTCTCTAAATAGGATAGATAGAATACAAGTTGCGTCGCCTCCTTAGTACAGTACAGTACAGTGGTACTATTTCTACCTCGTAGGTACTGACTGTACTTTTATCCTATCACCTTAACTGATGGAGAGGTCGATCGATCGATCGATATAGGTCAATGGATAAATGAAAAGCAACAGACACCTGTCAATCGATGACCATGACCGATGATTAACAAATAACAGTATGTATGTATGTATGTAATTCATAGACGTGTCAATTCTTTTTCTTTTCTCCCAGCGTCTTTCTCTCTCTCCCTCTCTCTCTCTCCCCCGATCTCCTCCTTCCTCTCTTGCAACTGGAGAGTATATATAATATACCTCGGGGCCTAGATCAGATTACCTACCTACTGTACTACAACTACTATTAGTAATGTATGTACATGTACATCTCCATCGTATCATATCCATCATATCGGGGTTACAAGGGACTCTTACATATAAGCTACAACATCACGTCATACAGACAAAGAAAGAAAGAATGCTGCAAATATCTACTTTTCAACTTGACTATGAGACTACTAGACTATAGTATAACTAGGCTAAAGAAGCTATCGATCAAATCAGATCAGATCAGGCGGGGAATCAAGTCAGGTCAAATCAAATGAAATCAAATAGAATAAAAAATCCGACCAAACCGGACCAAACTAACTCCAAGAAGCAAAAGAAAATGGCAAACAAGGAAAGAGGTGATCGGGAAAAAGTAAGCCAGATAGATAGATAATTTGAAGAAATTTGTCGAGAAGCTATCTATCTATCTATCTTTCTTTTCCCTTTGGCCCCTTGTTGATGTCCATATTAATGCTGGCTACATGACCATTATTTTTCTTCCATTTCTCACTATATAAAGGTGCAACGGGTCAGTGCTAATTAGATCAGAAGATTGTATCTGCATTACTCTTTTCTTCCTTACATATCCTGATGATTGATGATCGTGGGTGTGAGATTCAAACAAGCCATCGTTTTGTCATACAACGCCCTTCTCCTGTACGAAGTCCCACAGCATCTTGATAAGACCGTCCGGGAGCGTGTAGAGATCGACATGGAATTCGCCCTCTGTATGGCAATGTTAGTCACGTGAGGACCTCTGAAAGATGGGACGAAGGGGGATATCTAGAGATCAGACAGAAAGGAGAGACAAAAAAGATGCGACGAAATAACAAGATATGCAACTCTGGACTAAAAGGGAAAAGTTGCGACGAAAAAGATAAGACATACGTTCCACGTCATTCTTTGTGTAAGAGTCAGGCGCCTTGTTGTCATGCACCATCTGGACAACCTGCAGCAGGTCATCCTCGCCAAGTTTCTGAAGACCATCGGCCAGCTTGTCCATATCGACCTGCTCGAATAATAGGTTCCTTGTAAGCAAATGGAGGTTCCCAAAGTCACCAGATGTCCACCAGTCTGCGTTGCCCCCATCATCACGACACTCACATTCTTGTCTACCCGCTTCTTCTTCTTGCTTCCCTCTTCTACAGTTCCACTGCGTTTCGACTTGATGCCATTCTCGTCACCGGGAACGGGTCCAGATTCTCGGAGGAGCGAAAGGAGCGCAGGCTTGGGGTTTCTGAAGGTCTATATATAGCAGACACGAGGGCACGAGTAAGTCTCTGTACAACCCGTCGCCGGAAGAAAAAGAAGAAGATGATGATTATACTCACGATAACATGCTTCGACTCGTAGCGCGGCTGTTGGAAGTTGAGGTCATGAGTGATGATGTGCTCCTTGTCTGGCGCGAAGAGGCTAATCTGCATGTCAAACTCTCCCCATCCCTCTTCCTGAATCCTAAACGGCGGGTTCTTGAATGCTATACACCAAAAACGCCCCGGGTTAGCTCAGTCCCGTCTCAACTTCCGACAAGCTTCAGTTCTGTCACTCCATCTCGGAAAAGACACTTTCCGAACCGGAAGACAGAAGAAGTCAGCGGATTAGACTAAACGTACTCTGAACGGCTCTGTCGCCAAAACTTGGGTGAAGAGTATACGTCACTTTGTCAAAGATGTTGGCCGGAACTTGCTCCCCATGCTCGTTCAAGAGGTAGATTTCAATCGACCAGGACCGGAGCGGGAATCCTTCTACACCGGAATCCTTGTTGCTGCAAACCAAACAATATCAGTATCAGTATGGTTTAATTGATCCGAATGCAGTGAATGACGATCGTGAGGAGGCGCGCGCCGGGTTGCCAGGATGGCCCCGGTCCTACGCAGGGCATCCCTAACGCAGAGGACGCGACAGAGAAGAGAGAGAGAGAGAGAGAGAGAGAGAGAGAGAGGATATTTGATTCTGTGCGAAACCGGTGACCTGATGGGAACGGGACGTACATGATGTGTTGCTCAGTTATGAGCCTGATCGTCCTCTTGACCTGTATGTGTTGAGAAAACCAGCAACGTCAGCGTGATTCGAGAGGAGCCTGCAATGGGGACAACAAGCTCCAGAGAACACAGCCAGTCGTCCGTCATAGACAGACAGAGAAAGACTCACATCAGGCATGTTGATAGAACTCTAATGAAGTCTCGAGTCACTACCTCGACTGAAGCGGTGGCACCCTGCTGTTGCGGCGACTCTCAAATGGGCCGGAGAGTGAGGTAGAAAATGCAGAGAAAGTAGCGCAGAAGGCCAGGAAAGCAATGGATAGAGAGTAAAGTGAACTCGAAATGAGTTAGCAAGACGATCAGGATAAGTCGCAGCAGGCGCTTCTGCGCGAGGGAGCTGTGTTCGGCTTGAGGGGGCGCGCGTGAGAAGCGCGGGAAGATGAATGATGGTGGGGTTGGATGCGTCGCGCGGCGGGTCGCAAGCCCACCCGGCCGGCGGACGAGCAGCGGCCCAGGGACCACAGGCGTGCGGCTCTGCTCAGCCCTATGGCTTGCTGCAGACCCCTCGATTCCCAAGCACTTCTTAGCAATGCATCCTTGTGGATAGGATGTTCTTTAGCGCCGCGTCTCCGTTCTCCTTCACGGTCCTGTCGATAATCACCGAGCTATATGCATACATCGTACACAGTCCACACGGGTATCAGGAGCCGATTACGAGCCATATTTATGGAATCTGTGCATGTATTTGGGTGATATCTGAGGGTTACTGCATGCTCTATCTACTGCCAACTGCCAGATGCGCGTCCATCTCGAAGGGCACCTGAGACCAAGGGGGTGTACATTCACATCGACTTTTCATCACATGAATCACGGTCGTGTCGAGATCAACATGCACATATCTGCCATCTCGTTCACCGCGGGGGAATAAAAACCGGGTTCCTGGAGAAAGGAAATGGGGGAAAGACGTCGGGCTTGGGAGTTCGTGGACCGGGGAAAGGGCGGGAGACGCCGCACAGCATGGGCTGTACGTCAAAGCATCATCCACCTCGAGCAGTAGAGACTGCTGAGGACCGTTTACGCCTTCTGCGCCTGCTGGAAGAGCTTCTCGTTCTCCTGACGAGCCTTCTCGAAGGCCTCCTTGAAGAGGTTGGCGTCTGCAGGACCGTCGTTAGCAAAAGCTCGTAATGGCGTATATTCTGCCTCCGGATGCCCAGAAGACAAAAGACCCGCAGGGTCATGGAAACTTACTCTCGCTGTTGGCGAATCGAATAGCCAGAGTCTGCGCCTCGGGCTCACCCTCACTAACATCCGCGGAAGTGTTCCACACCCAGCTGCGGTCACTGCCGACGTTGGGGGAGAGCTTCATGTCAGGAGTAACTAGACGACCGTCAGTGCTCCCCGATCTTTCCTTATACACAGAATTAATGGTTTGATTAAGTTCCGGGCAAACGTACTGTAGTGGTTCGCGCAGACCTTGAGGGTCTTGTCTCTCCGCATGACCAGGCGAGTCTTGTGGTTCTCCTTGTGCTTCAGCAGTCTCACGTCGCCGGTGCCACGCTCCTTCCACTCCTTGCTCTCACGGTCGAACCGGAAAAGCTTCGCGCGCATCTTGAAGACCTGCTCCTCCATCTCCTCATTGGTCTTGGTCTCCACCTTCTCCGTCAGGCGGATGACAGGTTCGAAGTGGACATCAGGGGACTCTGGAGGCTCTTCCTGTAGAGTCGAAGCGTGTCAGACATCAGTCCCAAGTCTGTTTGTTTGAAAAGAACGAGCACGGTGATTGAATCCATAGATAGAATCTCCCCGTCCCCCCGCCGCCGTTACATGAAGATGTACAACTCCCCCAAACGCGCCGAAAACTCAGAGAAAATAAGGACTACCGAAAAAGTACGCAGAGACGCGTTTCAAACAAACACACAACACAGGAAAAAAAAATAACCCAGCTCAAGTAAAGGAAACATTTCCGCTCACCTCTTCCTCAGCCTTCTTGCCCTTAGTGGCGCCAGAAGGCTCCTCCTCCTCCTCGGGCTCCTCCTTCTTCTCCTTTTTAGGACCTCCGCCGAACATGGAGAACACGCTATCGGTCGTCTTGGGAGCAGCATCCTTCTTTTCCTCCGTCTTGGCCGCTTCCGTGGTGGCGGTGGTCTCCTCCTTCTTCTCGGACCCCTCCTGGGCGGAGGAGGAGGTGGTGGGGTCAGGCTTTGTCTCAGCGACGTCAGACATTGTGATTAGGCGGCCTCTTCGAGGTCTTTTTCGATTATAATGTTTATCTGTAGAGAAAGATAAAAAAGATATGAGGTAAGGGTCAGGATGGATAGATCGCGTGCGGCAGGTTGGTGCCTGAGTTTGTGAAAAGAGTGGTGTTTTCGTTATATCTTGGGTAAAAGGTGGGTAGGGTAGGTTTGTTGGCGAAATCCCGCCGTGCCTCCCAGACTCTCTGGCCGCTAGTGCCACCACCCCTCATGCGGTAGTCCAACCCACGCCGAGCCAGATCTCTCAGCGGAACTGTTTTTCGAGGCCACTAAGTGTTAAAAAAGCGAACAGGATATTTATCCTAAAGAGCATCCATACCATATTGTGGCACCCCCAGATAAGGAACACCCAGGAAATTTGCTTACATTGCAGGTTTTCGCATGAGTCAAAAGACTTTACACATCATATATGTATAAGCCATCAGTGTTGATGAAGGATAAAGGGAGCGCTTCAGTACCTACACTACCTACTGCTCGTGGATATCGTGCTCCCTTCGCCTATTAAGAACCAGAAAGCAAAATACAAGACTTCACAACACCCAACCCTAATCGATAAAATGGCCTTGCCTCGCCGGATATCTTACCTCATTCCATTCCCAGGTACCTATGATACCAGCTTGCTGCTATGAAAACCAAAGAAAAACCAGGACCCCGTCCTCCCCGCAGCGAAAAAAAAGGGACAAAATGGAAACATCATCATTTGCAAGCCCGACTATTGCAATCACGACGGTTCGACGAGAACCCCGCACGCTTGCATCCTCCTCGCTTCATAAGGCTCCGCGCCCGCATTTGGGCCTTAGCCAAAGTCTTTGATTTCCGCACTTCGTGGATTGGGTTCCTGAATCCACTCAAGTCCATCCGTTGCGTGGAGGCGCTAAGTCGCTTCCATGCATCGTCCACAAATGTCTTTGCTCCTCCATTGAACCTATTCGTATGCCCTCGCAAAGTTGACGATGCTGTTGAGAATTGCTGCACCACACCACGCTTAATGACTTCAGACAGGTGCTTCGACCTCGAGAGTACAGCGTCTCTAGTCTCAAAGGTAAGCTGCATGGAGTCACGTCGAAGCGTCTCCGCCTCGCGTCGCAGCAAATGAGACCTCTTGACGGCGTCGCCCATCCACACTTGCAGATCCGTGAAGAGACGACCATAAGCCTCAGAGAGCCCAGTCTGTGCGGTATTCAAATCTTTCATGAGCTGTGAAGAAATGACCTGGGCTGCCTTTTTCCAACTTGCGATCTTCAGCCATGGAGTGCCGAAGTCAACTTCCGTCACCTGTTTCACATGTGGCTTGGAAGTCGTTGCAAGAGTCACGTTCAGCAGTCCGTATGCATCTTCTCTGTCCAGCTTCAGGGTATAGACGCCATCGAAGAGCTTCGAGAGCTCGTATGAGAGCGCCTTGCCGCCTCTAGTGATACTCACGTTGAACTTCGGCTGCTTCCTCGCGGACGTGAAGGCGTTGGGAGATTTTATGAGCACATGACAATCTCCGACGACCTGTATCTGAAATTTGTCCGCACTGCTCTGCTCCTCACGGGAGAGAGAGATTCCCATTATCTCCTCAGCCGTCGAGCGAGCCTCTGGTTTGCGGCTTGGTGTACTAACTTCGCTTAGGGGCGATGGTTTCAATGAGGGAGATGTCTGCTTGAGCCCTTGAGCAGGGAGGAGACCTGTTGTGGAAACGCAACCGGGGGTGGTTGAGGGGAGATTAGGGACGGCCGAGCGTACAAAACTTTGGAATAGAAATAGAATGATAGCTTTGAGGGCTGTGTATCCTAGTGTGATGGCAATCGCAGACAAGATGGACAGGGTAAGAACACGTAGAACAGGCTCCAGGTCACGGACACGGCTTGTATAAGTAGAGAAACCCATATGCCTGGGATACTTCTCGCTGTCGAAGAACTGCTTGGTCTCGAAAGGTCTCTGGCTCTGCGCGGTCACCTTGGATGTCTTCTTGGTATAAAGACCGGAAAGGGACGCCAGATTCCTGTTGAGCTGCCCAGGAGTGATGCTTTCGAAGGTCTTCAAATCAATCGGATATCTTCTCAGAACAATGGTCTCGCCTGTCAGGGAATGACGGGACTCCAAGCACATGTGAAGGCTGTGGTAGTCGAGGGGTACCACGTCAGCAGGCTTCTTCCAGAGCGGCTCCTCGGATATGACCATTGTTGGGATCCCGTGTCTCTTCATGAAAGTATGCGCGAACTTCCGTGTCCTCACGGCAAGATTGTCATCTTGTTCCGACATGAAGAAGATAGCCACGTCCGGCAGTGTCCAATCCGACGAGGAAGAAATGTGATACTGGGATCCGGTCCAAGAAGAGCTGCACGGCGGCCTGTTCTTGAACTTCAGGTTGATGGTGCTTGGCTTGTCAGTTTGAGGCTCCGCCGTCGCATCGAGACACTCATCGACGATCAGCTGGACATGGATGGGGAGGAGCTCCGCAAAGTTGGGGGTTGCTCCAGCACCGAAGGATGTCGGAACCACATGGTACCTGGAAGACTCTGCAGAACCGCTCTCAAACCCATCGCTCGAGCTTGAGACCAGGACGTCTCCAATCTTGTCCAGGACGATGTGCCTGAACTCCGGGTTCCCCACGTACAGCACGTGGAACGGTTTGTCCAGGTCGAGACTCTGCTTCGTCATCGTCTGTTGGACGGTGACGATGAGATGGGAGTCTTCGATGTCAAGATTGTGAGGGAGGCGTTCCTTCAGCGCAGCGGCCTCAGCCTCGTCGAGGACCCGTATGGTATGCTTGAGTTCCACCCGTTCGACCTCGGGCCATCTCTCAGGCTCCCTGAACTCAATGGATTCCGTGGGATGCTGGAAGGCAGCTTTCATGGTGAGGTTGCTGTCGTCTATGCCATCGCCCACGCGGGCAAAGAGCGGCGGCAGCTCCTGAGACTCCGAGATGTTGCTCTGCTCATCGTCGTTGCCGTACACCTCGCTGCTACTGCTCTCCCGCTCATCCAGGCTGGCAACGTCGTCCGGCCCGTTCTGGCTGACGAGGGATCCAATATCTGTCTGCTCAGAGCGAGTACCGTCTTCAGAGTGAACATCCGAGGCACTCAGCGTCGCCCAGCTGTCGCTCAGGGCGCTCGACGGACGATCTGCATGAGCAGTTGACGTCATGTTGGCAGGCCGAGACTGAGATAACCACTCTTCTACAGAAGCGCTGAGGGGCGGAAGGGTTGGATATCGGAGACGTGGAGCGATCGAGTCACTCGACGGGTTTCTTCTGTGGTGAGGCTCTGGAGCGTCAGCCATGCTGCCTAAGGTTAGAAGTCATGGAAAGGATGCAGGAGTCAGCGAGGATCGGGACGAGGAGCGGGGTGCGTGTTTCGACCAAGGCACTGTGGATCGAAGGAGGACATGAGAGGGTGAGGTCAACAGGAGAGAGAGAAGCTGGGTGATGTTAACCGGATAACGAATATTTCCTTTCTCCAGAGGACGATAAAGAGAGCAGAAGGAGACTGAACTCTCCGTCCTCTCTGCCTAACATGCCCCCGAGTCCGGAGGGGCTCAGGCTGTTAGTCGCAGATGCCCAATAATGACTAGGCAGGCGTGTCGCGGCGGGGTCCCGGCCCCGGTACGTGGGTGCGGGAGCAAGAGGCCAGACGTTCCAGGCAGGAGAGCACCAGGGTGCTCCGCTGTGACTTGGAGAGGGGATGCTAGGGGAGAAGCCCGTGTCCGCCGTGCGGAAAGGCCAGAGGTTGGAAGCAACTCCGTCGACGATGTCAGGATGATACCGCGAGGTCGAGCTGGACGACCCGGGCGGAACTCACGGGCGGGGCACATGACGGCGCACCCCGGGTGACAGGCAGGCACTCTAGGTGTCTGGCGGAGGGGTACATGGAGGTACATGCCCGGCCGCCCATGCGGCCGCTGCTCCAGATGTACTCCGGAGTCGCGGCGATAACGTCGAGGATGCCTATCAGCCGCCGTGCCGGAAACAGCTAGCTCCGCCGCTGCCCCGCCCGTCATGGGCCCATCACCTGAGCATCATAGCGACGCCCGGCCGGTATTGGATGCTCTGCTACGTGGCGCGTGGCCGTATTTACTCAGACTTGTCGCCGGGTTCGGCACGGATGAAGAATCCCTGTTGTTGTTGAGGTAGCATTACTGTCGGCCTGGAGGGGGATGAGTCGTAACGGTTGGATAACAGTCGGCCTTGGCATCATGCCCGCAGACAGATACGTGATGACGTATGATCTGGCTTCTAGCTCTAGCATGTACGGTACATACACGTACTCAACCCCTGGAAATGACTCACAGATCCCAAAGCAGTGTCTCAAGAAGCAGGTACGAAAAAAAAACCCATGTGCAACACATTTTATGGTATGGTGTCTCTTCGAACTTGCAGGAGACTTCGCGCAACCTGCATATAAAGCACGACGCGGGAAAGGAAATGAGAATAGGTGTCAAGCCAGCGGTTAATGGAAACACCGCATTAGGCAAGGATATAATAGGTACTCAGTGCAGAATGCCCCTTAACCTGTTCCCAACACTTAGAACTTTGGATTGACTAGCTGAGGCAGCTGCTCAGGCAGTGCCCTCCCGCAATTGTAACATACAGCGCAAGCGGCTAATCCAAAGGCATGATATTTCCCGAAGTACTGGAGGGCTATATACTACCTACTCAAGCGCCACAACCAGGAGATCCGTCTCGAGTCTCGACAACCCGTTCTTGACAAGCTTCCCCCCAGAGACGCCCCAGCCACCGGGACCCCACAGCACATGGCTGACCGAACTGGCACGACCAGGCAAAGTCACCGTGACCTCCGCCGTCTGCGGCAGTTCTGCATACTCGAGACTCAAGATACTGACCAGCATCGAGTCCCCGACCTTCCATCCCGCGGCATCGATCCTCGGGTGCCCGGTTACGGGGAGCGGCGTCGTCGGCGCCCCGAGCAGGAAACCCATCACGTCCTTCCTCACGAGCACCTTGGCCAGCTGGCTCGTCACGTCCATCAGGGCCAGCTCCGTCGGGTAGGACCACATGACGATCCCCTTGGCGTTGTGGTTGATGCTGAGCATGGTCATCGTCACCTCCTCCTCGGCTGTGGGGTACCGTTTCCAGAAGGAGTCGTTGCCGAACGCCTGCGGGACGCCCCAGAGGGTCTTTGGAGGACCCCCGATCCAGTCCTGGTACTGGGTGAAGAGGTCCAGGCGGAGGGATATGTCCTCGAAGTTGCCCTCGCAGTCGTCGCAGCCGCAGCAGCCGTAGGTGGTGTTGCACACGGTGCCGTAGGGTTCGGACCAGGAGGTGTTGACCGCGATGGGGTAAACATCCGAAAGGATAATGTCCGCGCCGGAGGCGTAGTCCTCGTAGTAGAAATTGTAGCAGTTCAGGCACAGAGAGACCGGGTGCCACGGGTCCAGAGACTTGATGAGATCGTGCGCAAGCTTGGTCGCGTTAAGGGGGTCGCCATGACCGTCCGGCTCGTCGCCGGTGTACCAAAGGAGCATGCTCTTCCTCGACTTGAGCATGTTGACCTGCTCTTCGACCGAGGTGAGGTTCAGGTAAGTCCACCGCATGTCGTACATGACCCAGAGACCGATCTCATCGCATCTGTCGAGAAACATGTTGAACGCTGTGAAATTGAACGCCTGGTTTGGGAGCCCGGCGTCAGGGACAACGTGAATGATGTTGTACCCCAGATCCTTGAACTTTTCCACATTATCCAGAGACTTTGCGAGGTAGCCGTCCCAGCTGACGTAGAAAGAATATGGCAAGAGGGGTGTCCACTCTGACGAGTTTTCCGTATAGTCCTGGACTAAGAGACCGCCATAGAGACTGTCAAGCTTGGTGATGCTGCCACCGTCCGTCCTGGCGGGGAGCCGATAGAGCTTCGTTTCAGCAACGTAGGACTGATTGCCGTCTTGAGAGACCCCTATAATCGTTATATCGTACGGATCAAACCGCGGCTGGATATCCTCCAAGGAGAAGACGATCTCATTCGACGTGGAATTCACAGGAACGCTAGCACCAGAGACAAGATCCAGTCCGGTATCTGCGACGGCAATATCAATATACAAGGTATTGAAAGGCTTATTCACATTGTTGTTCTGATCGTATATCCTGTCGTAGTACGACTTCCCGTTGGTATATGACAGCCCCGCGTCAACGATGAAAGAACCGAATTGGTCATCGGGTGTATAGAGGTTCATGCGGGGACGGATGCGCAGATCCAAGAGCGGCTCTGCGAATCGAGGCGGTTCATCCAGCCATCCGCCTGGCGGGAATGACTGGTTTCTGTGTTATTGCAATTAATTTGCTGGTCTGCACGGACCCAATTGTATATGAATAGGGAGATAGCGGATGCTCACGCTGGCCGGTATGCCTTTCCGCACCAGGTCTCGACCCCAGGGGGGTTGTTGAAGGCCGCAGTCAAGCCGAGTGCGCTGGACAGCGCTATTATTAGGGAGATCATGGCGAGTAATAATGGCAAGGGACGCACATCACGGAACGTACTTCTGAGAGAGAAAGGGGGAAAGATATGTAGAGCTGTCCGCTAGGCCCTCGAAGCTCGATCCTATCGTCGCATAGAAGGTATCCATGGGGATTGGCGCTCTCCTAGTGGATCGATTACAACACTGCAAACGGCCCCTTTTGGGCGGGGCTAATTTGAAAATCCGGTTTGTTTATACAAGGAATAACTGTTGTAGGACATTCCCTAGCAGGGACCGGCACGCTCGAAGTCGGCTATTGCTTGACGACAGATCGGCCGATCACTATAATTGATCTACCGCGTAGTACGGAATAGTCGATTGACTCCAGGGGCCATGTTACCTTGATGTATTCCGTACGGACTACACGGTAGCAGTCAGCGACTCCATGAGGTTCGTACGCAGCGGTTGAATGATGCGCGCGGGCGATCTGATCCCAGTCTTTAGGGCGCAGGCGCTCTAGAGGATCACAGTTGCGAGTCTCAAAAGCGGGAAATACGATAAAAACAAAGAATAGCCCAGGATAATAAAAAGAATAATGAGGCACAGTGCCCCACGGCCACTAGCCTGCGCAGTAGGAGTACGGAGAACAACGGACTAGCTCGTCATTATTGTTGCAGGGACAAAAAAGAACGGCGTGTTGACGGCGCTGTTATTTGTGTGATGTCTGTGCGTAGCCTGTAGCATGGACAGAATACTGTACGCTGCATGGACATCCTTGAGCAATTCATTGAATGTATTCTGTAGGAAATCATCACAACAGGAACAGCACGCCAGAGACCAAAGCAAGATACGGGTGGAGAAATCTGATACCGACATAGTAAATATCATCTTTAAGTACCAAGGGAAGCGCTACAGAGTAACTTGAAAAAAAAAAAAAACCCATCCAGTCAATCAGACGCGAATCGATAATGTACAGTACAGTACAGTTACCACCGCATGCAACGGTGACATAGGCTACCATGATAACGATAACTAAGGTACAGTACCTGCCTACTTCGATAGGTAAGTATAGAGCACTCCAAGCGAGGACATCAGTTGATGACTATCTAGTCTAGGAAAACTGCCCGATCCTAATCATTATCACTACACCACCATTATCTGCATCCAAGCAACAACATTGCAGCAGCATCAAAACCAGACCGGGAGCACAAAAATGAAGATCGACATCACCAAGATCTATGTATTATTATTGAGCAGTGATCTGGCCTATTATAGCCAAAAGTGTCATGAGAAAAACCTGCCTATCGACAAATTGATATCTGCAATGCGTCATCGTGGAATAGGGAACATGAAGAGACAGCGGACTGATCCTATCATTATTCCTTGACATGAAGAAGATTATCCATACTCTATAGACAGCCGGTCTCGATCTGACTATTTGCGTTGTGAGGGGGAATACGTGTGCCAGTGCATGTTCGCGGGTGTGAAAAAGAGGTATGTACACATCATGAAGAAAATGCTGGGTAATGATAAGGAATCGAATAACATGAGGCGCGAGCGAAAAGAAATGAAAGCAGGGGAGTCTTGAAACAGGCATGGATCGATGAAAAGGAACCACTCAAGAGTCCTACCACCCCTCCCTTTCAACGCCTGCCGTCTCCTCTCATCCCGACATGTCCCTGAACAATCATCGTCTCATTAAGTTATTAGTGGTACTCTCGCTTGTCCGCACAGTTTAAACTCGCCCTCGGAATGCATCAAATCCCTCCTTTCATGCCGTTGGATCAATCACGATCATGCTTGTGGAGCCGGGTCGCAGTGAAAGCGTCATGATCGCAATCTCTGAACCAAGGAGCAAAATCGATTCCTTGAAGTCGAATCGAGTGCCTCCTCCGACATGACGGCATGGTAGGTGGGCGGGTCAACTCAGCGATGACAGCGAGAATTCCAGTGATTAGTATTTCACGGTGAAGAGCTCGCTCCGTGGTCGCACAATACTCTCTTCCAAAGAACAGATAGCGTGTCGTCAGGGTTTTATAACGGCAATCCAAATGAAACGTACAACAAGCACGCTAGATGAGGCCAAACAATATCGATAAGAATGGTGATACGGGCTTCCTCAAAAAAAAAAGGAAGCCGTCAGATCCGTTAACGCCATCCGGAAGAACCCCCGTGGCCAACAAGGACATGCAGGCCAAGCAAACAACTCCATGGGCGACCCAAGCGATGCTCAAAGTCGAAAATAGGTATAGAAAAGAGGGGAAATCAGTACAGTGAAAACCGAAGTGGGAACACAAGTCTATGGAGATGCCCAGCCTCCAGCGACCTCGACCCATTGGGCAAGACAGCTGCCTTGCTTGCCTTCGACATCGACAATGTCCGTGTCACACTTGCACCTGCAGCCGACTCCATTCTCTTTGACAGGGTCAGGAGTCGCCCAGTATTCGTCCTCTTCTATCCGTTTCTTTTCGTCCAGTGTTGTCTCTTCCAGCCACGGGATCCGGGGTAGCTGCCGTGCAGGAGCATTGGCTGGACAATGTTGGATGGTTGTGTGGCGGTATCCAAAATCGCGGAAGTAGTGGATATCACTGGGCGAGAGAAGAACTCCGGCGGCAAGAGAGTGTATGGGCGCATCGCCCCACTAGAATCACAAGTCAGCGCGCGCGATATCCATGACGATGCGAATCTATACGTACTCTTTCCATCCAGAAGCCACCACTCCTATCCATCATCTCAAAGAATTCTTCGTATTCTTTGCTCCGGAAGAAGTCCAGGCGAGCAATCTCAAAGTTGCTCCAGAAGTGGCACATGTTGTATTTCTCCCCTTCCATGGCTTCAGGGTCCACTTCCGGGATACCCTCACCAGGTTCGGTTAGCAGGACCTCGTCTGGCAGTTTCTCTTCCTTCTTCTTCTTCTCCTCTTCTGGCTTTTCCTCCTCTTTCTTTGGGTCTTCCAGGAACATCTCCCAGAGCCCCTTGGACTTTATACCCTTCATCCGTTTGTAGGCAGAAGCATAACGGAAGATGTTGGGCACAGTCTCTCGGAGTTCCTTGACGGCAATTGTGAAACCGTAGGTCTTGTTGTGCTCTATCATCTTGATGAACGGATCACTAAATTCAACGCGTGAGCATGAGAGACGAAGAACGAAAGCCTTGAGGAGGGGGGGGGGGGGGGGGGAGGGAACATACTATGTGATGTCACAGAAATACTTGATGTCGGGTTCCAACCGCCAGTACCATTCGTACTTCAGCAGGAGCGGGTGCTTGTAGAAGAAGCTGCAACAAGTCAGCACCGACATGGTCCCCACAGTGCTAACGTGCAAGAACGGCTGTACTCACCCCGAGTAGAACCTGCACATATGGTGGTAGCTCTCCAATCCTCCGTACATGATGGCCTGGTCTCCTTGCTTCCTGATGCCTTCCCTTGCAACCTCATGGTCGACCCAATCGGGGAAACCCCACATGCTCTTGTCGATCTTGCCAAACTCGACAGGGGCACTGGTGTAATTCCTGACTGTCTCTTTGAATTCCTCGTCGAAGTCGCCATCGTTCAAGAAGACATAGGGGTAGTGCCACCATCGGTTGAAATGTCTCTCAATGGACTTGAGAGACTGGACGACGCCCTCGAGTTCCTTATTTCTCGCGAGGACAACGAACGCGGCGTTTGCCCGAGGACCGCTGGTGTCGATGTTGAGGCATCCGGTAGCAAAGACCTTGTCGTGTTTTTCGCTGATTTTTCTGTTTGAACGGACGGCCGGGTCAGTCTTCAATGGACCGCGATTGCAACTGAAGCCGAGACGAAGGCTGCATGACGAACCTTATGGAGGGCGGTGTGCCTGCTGGGATTAACATCCGACCGGGGGAGGAAGGATGTCTGACGAAGAGAAGCAGAATCAGGACGATTACAAGGCATGGGAATAGCAAGACAAAACCCAGCGGTATCGAAATGGAAGAATTCCCCTTTAGTCGGATCCGCCGCCGGAAGAACGCGAATCTGGGGACAGCGCGGCCCTTCTCGCGCGAGACGTCCTCGACGGACGGCAGCACGGGCGAGGAAGGAAGACGCTTCACGATCCGCTGGATGAAGCCCATGGGTGCGAAGCGTGGTGAGGACGCGGGCTTCGGGATAGGGGAGAAGAGAGGGGACTGTTGTCCAGGATCCTAGCGCGATCACGGGGGGACCCAACCACGACGGAGCGACGCACGACGCCGACCGTGGACGGACGGGGACTCACGGACAGAGGGCGACCGAGACGGTCAAGACCCGAGCGGAGAGGCGGACGCGGTAACTCGAGTCTGCAGAGAGAGGGTGATGGAGAGGAAGGACACACGCCGGGAGCGGAAAGTAACGAGCGGCTGGAGGAATGCCTCCTTTCTCCCCAACTTCCCTTTCCGGGGTGGCCAGAGGCAGGCTGGAGAGACGATGCGGCAGACGGACGGCCGTGAGGTCTCTAGCAACGGGGTCGAGGGGGACGAGCGGCGACGGTCGACGGGGTCATCAGTGAGAGCGAGGGGGGGGGATTCGAGGGAGACCGAAGGGCATAGAGGAACGGGCAGAGGGCGAGCAGACTGGGAGGGCGATTTTGGGGGACGGAGGGCGCGAGGTGCTGCCAAGCCCAGGGATACGCAAGCGAGCGGTTCTGCGCGCTGGGCTGGCCCGCGGGCGTTACCCAGTCGGGCGCGCCAGGCCGCGGACGGCGGGCTGCCACCAGGAGACAGAGGCGGCCTTGGGCTTCACGTTGTGCCTGCGGGAAAGGCATAAAAAACATCTCGACTCTCGACCGTCACCACCATCCTCCACACGTACAGCGCTACAGGACACAAAGCGGACGTCCGTGATGCTTGTTACGGGGACGTTTCGTGTGTGCAAAAACAGCAGCCCGCGACCCGCTGCCAGGTCGGCTCGTGACCCAGAACCCGCGGGAGTCTGCGACCTGGCCCGGCACGTGTCCTTCCCTTTCCCCCAACAGTCACGGTGGCTCTTCGTCGATCCGCGGCCCTGGGACCCTGGAGATCGAACAAGGACTCCTTGGAGCTGTGTCGTATATCACTCGAACGAGAAGGGAGTCGTTGTGCCTGCTTCCCGTCGAGCGCGCATCCCGGTCGTTGGCCGCATTATTAACTGCCCATGTTGTAATGTACAGTCGCAGACGGGAACCCTGTCCCACGTCTACCCCTCCAACGACTTCGGTCATGACTGGCCATGTGTCCCGCAGGTCCATTCTACCCTAAGCCGCTGTCAACACGAAACGTGTGCCTGTTTGTAGCAAAGGTGATATGATATGCCATTCTTCATGTAGACTTTCTCTACTGAGACAATCGCCGCTGCGACAATGGCATCGCTCCGGTTTACTGAGTATGCTGTGCTTGAGCTCTAAGCCTCTCCGTAGCTCTCCTCCGTACGCTGAGAGAGATTCGCAGACCAACTGCCATGTATTGATTTCTAGACAAGCAGAGAGGGAGCTGCTCCGCTGCTGCTTGTGCTGCGTGGATCTTACACGCGTCCTGCGAAGCAGAGCGCTGGACAGACGTTATTTTGGTTCTATTCAGCCTGTGAACGATTCCATCATCTCTAGTCGCGACGGACGTTATTGTCCAGTCGACTCCTGCCGCTAGGTTCCGTGCAGCTCCGGAAGAAGCAGGACCTGAGACTGTGTGTGGAGGAGGTTGCGGGATCCCTTCTGCTCCTATTCGGAGGCATTATTATATTACATTTTGTTTTGGAGGAACCGTTTCCCCAAAGGGAGAGCAGTACTGCAGCCCTAACGGCCTGCAGGAGCTCGAAGAGGCCGTCAATGGCCAAGGTCGATCGTATGCTCATCTCGAAATGCGGAGTGTTGCCAGCAGACGGGGCAGGATATGTCTTCTGAGCTTTTTTGAGCACGCCAGTCACTAAGAATAGAATCCGGCGGGATCTGGTTGACTGGCACGGGTTCAAAGCTTCGAAAGCTGATACGAGACCTGTTTGCAGTTCCAGAGCCATGGATAGCGACGGAGAGTGGCGAGTCAACTCGTCAACTTACCAGCAGTCTCGATGCCGCAGGGAGAACCCGTTGGTTCGACCATCCTGCGAAGCGCGATCGTGAAGCCAAAACCCAGACGAGCCGGGGCTGATCTGCCAAGCCGTCCCAGCGGCGGGCAACGCAGAAACAAGCATCTGAGCACGGAGTAGACGAACGCTGGATCGCGGCGTGCTGCTCGTCATCCTGTAGCCAGACCCTGGAGCTGTCCTCGCTGGTGGCAACAGAGCCTGCTGCTGTGTGGACGCAGCTCGAGTCGCCCAGTAACCGCCTCCGGACAGGCTTGCTGGGGCCCTCCGTTGTAGGCGCCCAGGGATCGGCCGAGGTCTGCATCGCAACGCCCGCTCTCAAAACATCTCTCGACTCCTCCTGCTTCACCATCCACTCTCCCCGTGGTTAATTGCCCCGTGCTGCGAGTGCAATATTAATCTTACTCTCGGGAGCCGGCTAACGTGTCGGAGCTGTCACGGTCGATGCCACCTTGTCGAGATAGGCAACTGCCTCCTTTATTGTCCAGACCCATCCTCCCTCCCTGATCTCCCCTTGGCCGGCCGGGATATTATTATGACTTCGACCCTCACCGGACCTTGCGGTGACCTTTCCCAGCAGCCTGCAGTCCGTGTCGCGCGCTCCGCACCACCTCGTATCTGCTTCATCCCTCCGAACCTGTCCTCGAAGCAAGAATGGCCCTGTCTTCTGTCCGTCCACTTTCGCCAACCTCGGAGGGGCAACCCGTGAGCCAGCCCACGGCGCTTGCTGAACACACTGCCCAACCCGCGAGAGCGTCAGGTCCGTCGAATACTGCTGCCCCCTTTCGCAATGGCCATCTAAACCTGGACACTTTCTCGCCGGTCAATCAGAATGGAAGCTTCGAGTTTGACCGAATATTGAAAAGCGGCAAGGTGTACCGCAGGGTCAAGAACAAACATGCAAGTCCCCCCCAATGGAGTCTGTTGATGTCTTCGCCGCAGCTAACCAATATGGCAGACCTTCGGACACTCTTGGAAGCCCGTTTACCTCGTCCTCCGGCCAAATCTGTTATCGGTCTATAAAGATGAAGAGGAGGTGGGGCTTCGGGTCTCCATCACCTTGTCAGAAGTGGCAGCGGTCATACCTGTCAAGTCGAATAGAGAGCATGTCTTTGGGATTTTCTCTGCTTCAAAGAACTACAGATTCCAGGCGTTGTCGGCAAAGGATGCAGAAGACTGGGTTGAGCGCATTCGTGCTGAGGCTCGTATCGATGAAGAGGACGAGGCTTTCTTCGCCCAGACCTGGAACCGCGACGCAAGAAAACAGGAGGGCCAGCCTGATGACAGCGCCAGTGAACACTCGGATGTCGAGCAAAGGAGGCCAAGCATCCCGGAGCTTGTGCGCCCGATCTCTCCTGGCCAAAGTGGAAGGCGACTGCCATGCTTTCAGGATTACTCTGGAAACGATATTACTTCCTACTCCGAGTTCTCCGATGCTCCTGCAGACAACACTCAGCAGCCTTCCACAGCTTCGGTACCCAAGCCATCTACGCCTGCTCCCGCCGATAGGAGACCATCGCTGCGCCCTGATGCGGCTCTCGCCAGTGAGCCGGGTGGCATAGGCGACCCGGAGAGAATCGTCTGCCAAGGCTACCTTCAGTGTCTTAAAAGTAAGAGAGGCGTGCGGCAGTGGAGGAAACTCTGGGTGGTCCTGCGTCCGAAGAGCATTGGCCTCTACAAGGACGAACAGGTATGTCCCCACTGCAAAACATACATCTTCCCCGTCAGCATGTCACAGGCACGGTTCTGCTATTCGACATTCCCGCTTCTCCCTGATCCACTACCCTGTTACGTTGATTGATTTTGGGAAATCGATCGAAGCTAATCCTCTTCCCTTGCATGCAGGAGTACGCTGCCGTGCGAGTCATTCCTATGTCTCAGGTGATCAACGCGGCTGAGATCGATCCGATGTCACGCTCGAAGAATTTCTGCCTCCAGGTCATCACTGAGGATAGAACCTACCGATTCTGCGCGCCTGACGAGGAGGCTCTTACGAAATGGCTTGGCGCCATGAAGAGCGTGCTTGTTGCTCGTAAGAAATGCGAGGCGGCGGCGGCGGCAGCAGCAGCAGCAGCAGCGTCAGCGTCGGCACGATGAATGCGCGAATTCGTGCCGTCGTAGATCGCACATGGTACTCTGTGAAAGAATGCATATGCATTCTTGACTGGATCGTTGTCTCCGTTTCCCTTCCTTTCTCGTCATATACCCCGCTTTATATAAACAGTATTACTTTAATCTTGCTGGCCGTTTTCGGCCTTTCACGACGGCATGAAAATTGAAATATCCAAACTATTCCACCATCGAGATACGGAAGCGTCTGAGGAGAAAGTCAAGCTCAACCATCGCTCATGATGCTCATCAGTCACGCTGTTCTCGAACCTGGAGTCAATGGGGCTACCATTTCACTTTGTTCTCCCCAAACCTCTTCGAGATGAGATGCCTGCAGCCTTATTCATTGCATTCTTCAAACCATGCATTACCTCATTTCTCTATCAGGACCGGTATGAGCGGTACTGTTGTCAGCATTGTCGATACCCTTGTTGTATTTTCCCACATCAGTTACACTGGCATGGAGCGCCCAGTAAAAGGATCAGTGCTTGAAGAATAAATACCATAGAGAAAGAAGGATAACGTGTTACCGTCAATTATCCCAGATCGTCATCCGACAGAGGCTTATAAACAGGCCGGTTTGCAAGGTTCCCGCTATCATGTGAAGAAGTAAACACATACTACTGGTGATCGTAGCGTGATACCGAGCTCGGTCCGGGGACAAAGGTACAGTACAGCACCTCAACCTCCTTCTTCTCCCGATTGGAGAGAACATGTCAGTTCCATAAAAACCATTCACCACGGGGTTTCCCACGGCCTTTTGGTTACGAAGTCTACATTCAAGTAGAAATCAGCCGTACCTGCGTCACTCCCTCTCTCTCTATCAGTACTGTACTTGCTACTACGGTACTTGATTGGACACCTGGATTTATATGTACAGTACAGTATGTTACATAGCAACTGAGCTGAGGTGTTGGCACCTCAATCTTACTCTACGACCTGTTGTTCCAGGCTCCTATTTTATTGCCAAGCCTCAAGGGTGCGTACACAGTATGTGATGTGGTGCGTGCTGCACGGTGAGATTCTTTTCTTTTCTTTCTTTCTTGTCTTCAATAATGAATCAATGATCCTCCGGAAAAAAAAAAAAATCGAGACGGCGTTCCCATAAGATGTGCCGATAACAATGTCTAACAATACTTACTCGCCTTGGTATCATCCAAAAAGGCATCCCAAAGTCTCTACCTAATCTGTCTATCTATCCAGTCTAAATACCATGGCAAGCCAAGCCCTCTGATGCAATCACCGTCTAACTATAGACGGTCTTCCTCTTCACCGGGTACAGCCTGATAGGCCCTCGAGCTTCCCGCACTATTTCCACTACTACTACCGTTGCTGCTGTTGCTGTTGCTCTCCTGCGCCTTGCTCTCGTGGTTCACGATGATGAATGACAGGAACACGATCGCGGCGCCGACCCAGTACAGCGGGCTCGCGTACTGCCCCTGCAGGATCATCTGGCCCACGAGGGAGAGCGGGATGGTGAGGCTGAGGCCGACGGTGACGACCAGCGGCGTGGTCAGGAGCATGGCGTATGCCCAGCAGATGTCGGAGACGAGGGATGTCACGGAGTTGACCTGGAAGAAATAACGAAATCAGCCGGAGGTTTTCATCCCAGATGGTCACCTCTTCGGATTTGGGGGGATTCCCTACCAGCACAATGGTCCACACCCGGTCCGTGTCCGGAAGCGCGAACGGTTCGATGCCCGTCAGGTGCATGACCAGGAACCCGGGCCAGAGCAGCAGCACGTTGAACAGCCCCACGAGGCCGAAGAACAGCTGCATGTTAACCCGGGACTCGTCGCCCACCTGCTTCTTCATGACGATCGTGTACACCCCGTACAGGATCGCGCTGAACGCGGCCATCGCGTCGCCCAGCGCGATCTCGGCCGGCGTCTTGTGCGGGAAGGTACCCTGGTTGCCGCCGTCGCCGCCGTCCGCAGGAGGGCTGTCGGACGACGTGGATGATAGATCCACGCGCGAGATCAGGATTATGCCGGCCAGGGAGGCAAGGACACCGAGAAGCTTGCGCAGGGTGAACTTTTCGACGCCGATGAAAGCGCCAAATATGAGTGTCCAGACACCTATATACGTGCCCTATCAATCCTCATTCTCTAACCTAATGTTTTCGGCCCTCTGAGGAGACTAGGTACTAGTTACGTACCGCTAGTTGACGTCAAGATTGTTGTACTTCCTACAGTAGTATGCTGCAGACAAGCCATAGCGAAGTAGTTTGCCTATACATATTGTTACGATTATATTAGACTGGTAGTCGCTGACAAGTAGAGCCAGCACGACTCACAAGAAACTGTATATTCACCAGTCAGCACATCCGTCGAAAACAATTCATCTGACACTGCCAGCTTACCCACAACAGGCAGAACTGGAAGCTCAGCCTCGCAGTCGCCCTGAGCCCCAGCTTCCCCGAGGGCTCCCCCATGTCTGATTCCAGCAGACTCAACCGGCTCGCCTCAGCCTGCTCCCCTTCCTCTTCCACAACAATCTCCTCGCCATCGACCGCAGCAGCGGCATGGTACGCGCCCCGCGGATTGCCTTTGGTGCCGTGCGAATGATCGAGATACGTCAGCAGGGTCTGCCACGAGGTGACGTGGGCCAGCTTGCCTGTCCGCCAGACCCGCCAGAGCCGGGCCGCGATGATCGGGATGAGCGGGAGAATGAAGAGGGAGGTGTTGACGTATGTGACGAAGAACGGTTTGGAGAAGGTGCTGTCGGCGAATATGGTCTGCGGTGGACGACGGAGGAGCGTTTATCAGCAAAGATCCCATATATCATTGAAGATAGGAGGACTGGCTTCTCCAAAAGATCAATGTCAATTCTCATATATACTGTACATACACTGGCCAGGAAGTTCGATGCCGTCCACAGCACCACGACTATCAGCAGCAGACAGATGCCCAGCGTCCGTCTCGCGACACCCGCCAGCCCGGAGACGCTTGTCGTTTCGACACGGCCCGCCCGCGAGGCGTATGCGGAGGAGGCTTGAGTGCCATGCACCGCGATGGCGGGATCCCTCAAGTCCGGAGACATGCGCGTTGTGGCCATTGTTTTCCAGCTGGTCTGACAGATCCGCAGTCTGCTTCGGTACTCCGTACTCTTGTGCCACCTATCTTCCTCGCCGGGAGAAGAAAGGCGGGGAGGTATGACAGAGAGCGGCAATCAGAACGAAGTCATTGACAAATAACGAAAGTAAGAAGTTGGAATAGAATAAGAGACCCTGTCGGGCCGGCGGGCAGTCTCTCTGGCCGAATTGCCAAGCAGAGAGCAGGCATTGAGCTCGCGAACGCAGTCCGCAGCAGTATTATTTACCGGTTGCTGCAAGGGGAGACTCGGAGACGGAGACGGAGCAGCAGCGGGCGCCAAGCGTCTCGCGTCATGGCGGTCGGCGCATCACGATAAGCGCCTCGCGATCTGATCCGTGGCTGTGCTTCGCTGTCCATGCAGCAGACAAGGGCACTCACAGATTCTGCATCTATAAACGACAATAAGAAAGCAGATCTACTGTTGAAAACGACAGACGGCCTCCCAATTGCATGGACCATGTACTGTACTTCATTCATCCATTGGGATGGTCACGTAGCATACACAAGGACATTCCAGACTCCTAATAACGAACAGGACTGTCTCCGACGAGGAAAAAGGCAACATGGAAGCAACACCATCAGAAAATAAGGACAAAAAAAGGCAGAAACTCTGACGGACGACAGAGGGCGTTGGACAGTCAAATTACCATTAGGGCAGACCAGTATTATCTCCCCAGCGATCAGAGTAGCGCGGGTTGGGGGAATTCTCTACGAGCCCAAACACCAGCATTATTATCCAAACCCAAACAGTACAAAGGAACACAGGACGTTAACATGCGCAGCCGTCACGGTCGCTCTCGAGGTGGATGTTGATCGGGTCGCTGAAGTCGCCGTTGAACTCTTCGGCTTCTTCCTGCGCGAGGGCGCTCCTGGCGATCACTGATCGAAACGTTAGATATCTAAGTAATCTATAAGGGAGGGGATCATCAGCAGCCTACCCTCGAAAGCCTGCTCGACATTGATCGCCTCCTTGGCACTGGTCTCAAAGTACGGGATGTTGCCTTTCGACTGGCAGAAGGCCATGGCGCGTTTCGTGGAGACCATCCTCTTGCTCTCCTCCACATCGACCTTGTTCCCCAGCACGACCTGCAGTTCGCAGTTAGCAGCGCGTCCATCGGGATGCCACCGCTAGAGTGGTCACTCACGAAAGGGAAGCTCTCCGGATCTCTGGGGCTCGCCTGGATCAGGAACTCGTCTCTCCAACTATCCAAGGCCTCGAAACTCTTCGAGTTATTGACGTCGTAGACGAGCACGCAGCAGTCGGCGCCCCGGTAGAACGCAACACCCAGGGACTGGAAGCGTTCTTGGCCCGCGGTATCCCAAATCTACATGTACACAAAAACAATGTTTGTGTTAACCGGCCATTCTTTCCCACAGACAATAAATAAATAAATAAACAGTCCGTGCGGACGGAGGGGGTTTTCCTGAACATGCCTGCATCGTCACCAGCCGGTCATCCACTAGAACCTCCTTTGTGAGAAAGTCGGCCCCGATCGTGGCCTTGTAGCTGGCGCTGAACTTCTTGTTGACCTGTATAATAATAGACCCGCGTTAGGACCGCAAATGGCCGACACGCTACACCTAATCGCTGCTGGAGAGACGGGGGAAGAATGAGAGACCGACATATTGGTTCATCAAACTCGTCTTTCCTACACCGCTGTCGCCGAGGATAATGACCTAGACCGACGAGGAATTTGGAGTCAGTGGATGAAAACAGAGAGAGCGCCGTGGGCTGTTCGAGCACTGGCCCCCCTCCGTCGCGGACGGCAGGGTTAGTCTCAGGTACTCGGCACCTTACCTTCAAGAGGACCTTCTTTCTTGACGCCATATTTCGCCGGGAGGAATGCTGTGACTGGCGGGATGCGAGAGTGGATACAGGAGCAAGATGGCCAGCAGGAGAATGGAGACGCGGGCTGCTCAGCAGCTGGAGGCAAGGCGTGGATTTGACACAGGGAGCGCAGGGCTGGGAGGTTGGGCGGTGATGCCGATGATGCATGACCTCGACGCGCGCGGGCGGTCGACGGGGCGGTCTGGCGTGCGGAGGAGAAGAACGTTCACCAACATCTACTACTACTTATCGACCTCCATCCTCACAACCGTGTTTGTTATCTCCAGGGAAACCGGCCGTGATTCCAGGCTGGGCATCTCTCGTCCAGAACCACCATGATTCTCATATCGTGAACCTACCGTTCTTATCCCCGTAGCATCACTGCCCGTTTTGCTATACATACCCATACACCTACAGCAACAACATACGTTCCTCCTCCCTGGTCGCTTATGGCCCACTGGCGCGAAGAGTACTTCGCCGCCCTGGGCGTCCGAGATGAGCGGGAGAAAGCGAATATCGCCCTCTACGATGCCTGTATGATCTACCTTTCTGACATAGAAAAAAGAATCCAAAAGTTCTAACCCGCTGTTTCAATAGACACCCGCCTAGCAGACCGCACCGGCCGCCTAGCAGCAGCCACCAGCGTCAGCATCCCTCACCTATCAGTGACATCCCCAGAACAGTCCCAACAACCAGCGCTGGCGGGTTCCGCGTCGTCGAAGAAGAAAGCGCTGTCGCCATCGCCGTCTCGACCGCAGCAGGAGCTCCCGACCGCAGACGCCCTCGCCGCCGCGCGGGCGGATCTGTCCGCCGCGCAGCGCTCGCGCGCAGAGCTCGAGGATCGCCTGGCCCGTACGACCGCGGAGCTGGAGAAGCTGAAGAAGAAAAGCACGCAGGACGCGCGGCGCATCGCGGTGCTGGAGTCGGAGCGGGCGCATCTGCAGACGCGGCTGAGGGACCGGGACGAGGAGTTGCGGGGCAAGGCGAAGTTGTTGGATGTATGTCGTCCTCTTGTTCTTGTTTTCCTCCGGAATGTGAATCGCTTGGAGGAGAGTACTAACTGTGTGTCCTACGGACAGAGCGTCCAAGACGAGCTCGCCTCGCTGAACCTGCAGCTCAACATGGCCGAGGAGCGCTCGGAACGGTTGCAGCGCGAGAACCAGGAGCTGGTCGACCGGTGGATGGCGCGCGTGGGCAAGGAGGCGGACGCTCTGAACGAGGCTTCCAAGTTCTGACGATAATTGATCATCATCGCCTATCGATACTATCTATATACGTTAATAATGACCGTCAATTCCGCATCTTGTCCACTGGATGGATGGGAGATGAGCTTTCTCTGTTTGCGGCCTAGCGGTCAGATTTCCGCTTACGGAGAGCGATGGTCATTTTCATGGCTCTATGTTGAATATCTTTGCTATACTTTCTATCTCCCCCGGCAGTTGTATCCTTCACCATGTACGGGCTGGCTTATATCATGGGTCATTTGTTCCTTTTGTTTCTCATTCTTGATATCCACATCCGATAAATATAATGTACAGTTCTCTATAGAGAAGAGAGAACACCGAAAAGGGGAGCTCGTTTAACGCGGCCCCGTTGCACGCTTTGCAAAGCGGCTTCCATGGGAACACGAAACCCCAACTCTATGCACAAAAATTGACATGATCTCGAACTTCCCGCGCTTTCCATGCACAAATTGGTATCATCGCAACGCTATCCAAAAGTGGAGAATATGTATATCTGGCCAAAAAAAATTCATCAATCAGATCTTCAAGAAATGCCATGGTCAAAACAGATATAATGAATATATGACTGAAATGGCGATCACGATATATATATATATATAGATCCAAGAAAAAAGAATCAGAATAACCAAGGGGTATCTCATTCCATACTCTCCACAAACGCCTTCAGCCTGGAGCTGTCCTTGGTGGCGATGAAGTAGGTGCCACCGCCGTCCGTCCAGCTGACGCTGCCGGACCAGTAGTTCCTCTGCCGGACGGTGAGGAGGTTGATGGGCGAGTTGAGGTTGCGCGCCTGGATCTTGTGGCCCGCGGGCACGAACGACTTGAGCGAGACGATCTGGCAGCCCTCCTTCATGTCGAGGAAGTGGTTGATCAGCTTGTCGTTGAGCTGCGGCGTGAAGGCCTGGTTGTTGATCAGGACGACGTCCGCGCGCTGCAGCACCCGGATGATGCTCTCCTCCCGGAGGAAGTCCCCGCGGACGAGGTGCGTCTCGCCGGGCGCGATGCCCCAGAGCCGGCAGCGTGCCTGGAACTCGGCCTGCTGCAGCTCGGCCAGGTCGCACGCGTTGGGCATCACCTCGCAGCCCCAGCTCTCGCACCCGATCTCGAGCGCGGCCTGCAGGACGACGTTGCCCACGCCCGAGCCCAGGTCGACGAAGACCTGGTTGGACTTGAGCTTGGTCTCCTTGAAGATGGTGCTGATGAAGCGCGGGAGGAGCTCGCCGTAGACGTTGTCCGTGCCGTTCTCGTACTGCCGGAGGGACTCGACGCGCGGGGAGACGGTCCGCGAGTAGATCTGCGTCAGTATCCGCTCGACGAGGGGCAGATCCAGCCGCTGCGTCGCGTCCAGGTGCTTCGCGATACTCCCACTGAGCCGCAGCCGTTCGATCGCGCTGTTGTAATCGGCGATGGCCTCCCTAAACTCGGCCTCGGAGGCATGGGCGAGAGCACGCCGTATCCGGCGCTTGATCCCGGTGGATTCGTTGTTGAAGACGTCCGCCTCGTCCTCGGGGATGTAGTTCTGCGAGACGACCTCGACGACCCGCACGATGTCGTCGAGGGGGTTGAAGTCGTCCTTGTCGCGCGGCACGACGAGTTGATATCGCTCCTTCGGCGAGGCGCTGGGATACTGCAGCAGGATCTCCGCCGACGACCCGTTTTCCGCCGCCCTCTCCTCGAACACCCGCGTGTACCTGCCCGCCTTCTGCGCCGCCGTGATGTCCGCGGCATGGACCATGGGGAGCGGCTTCTTCTCCTGCCCCTCTTCCTCCGAGAACGCCTCGATGGACCGTATGCGCCGGTCCGGGTCCGGCTCCGCGCTGGCGCTCACCCTCGCCCGCTTGCGCACCTCGAAGGACGTGTCCGTGTTGTTGTCGTCGCTGTCATCGTCGTCGCTGGACAGCCGCTGCGTCTGCGCCGGCGACGGTCTCTTCCGGATCCTGGGCGTCGCGGCGCTCAGCCGCTGCTTGGAGGAGCTGTGGCCATCGGAGTCGTCCTTCCCGACGGCTTTGCCGTTCGGCCGCTCGCGCGACCGGTTTATCGTGGATGCAGAGGACGATGAAGCGGGAGACGGAGGGAGTTTCTGCGAGGAAGCAGCACTGCTACTGCTCTTATTACTGCCTCCTGGGGTCTGCGACGACGACGCTCGGGCAGCCTGCGGTGGCGCCGGTCTAGTCTGTATCACTTTGCGGATCTGCGGCTTCTGGGCCTGGAGGGAGAGGGCTCCTCCCTTCTGGAGGTGGTCGAAGAATCCCATGGTTCGCGGAGGCCAAGTGGGATGGGATTCGGGGCGGGCGGTAGAGAGAGAGAGATGTTTAGTCCTATAGCAGTAGCGGGCGTACAAGGCCCATGGTAGGGAGGGGAGGGGTAGATGGCCCGAGGACGGAGAAGAGGGACAGGAGCGAGCGGAAGAAAAAGGAAGAGGAGCGGACCGCGGGCGCACAAGAGAGGAAGCAGAGCGCACGAGGAGATCGCCGGGCCCGCCACGCCGGCCGCCGGCTCCACCACGCCGGCGCAACCCCGCAGGCCCGGCGCCCGCCGCCGCGGCCCTGGAGATGCCTCGCCGCCATTGAGTTCGACGTTCCTGGCGCCTCGTGGGTTGGTCCCTGGGAGACACGGCTAGTTGATGGCTTACCGAGATAGGCATGTCTATATATGGATACATGCAGTCTACGCAGGACCGTAAAAGACATTTGACCCAGATCCGTAGACAGTGCAGCGGTATACATTTTCAGATTTGGTATCATCTAGCTTTTCACGAGGAATATGGACATGCATTACGTACAGACAGACCACCGGTCCGTTCACCGTTTCTTCTTCTTCTGCGCGAGCCGCTTCTGCGCCCGCAGGTCCTTCTTCAGCCGCGCGTCCACGATCTTGTACCTGCCCTTGACGCCCCGTGGCCGTCCGCGGATGCCCTTGTTGGGTCCCTTGGCCACGACCAGCTTCACCTTCTGCCGCGGCTTCTTGCGCGCCGCCTGGCTCATCATCTTGGCGATCGCCTGCGCCTTGTCCTTCTCGCTCATGGCCTCGTCCTCCGCCAGCAGCGCCGACTTCTTGCGCAGCTTCTCCAGCCGCTTCGCCGCCCGGAGCTTCTTGCGGCCCTTCGCCTCCAGGACCTTCTTGATCGGGCGCGCGTTGATCGCCCGCATCTTCTCCTTGATGGCCGCCGCCGCCGCCTTGGTGATGGGGCGTTGGGGCCGGCTGTGCTTGTTTTCATCGTCCAGGAACCAGTCGGGGAGGCCGGCGGTGTCCCGGAAGGCCCACTTGTTGAAGCCGTCGTCGATCACGTCCTGCGAGGTCTTCTCTTTCGTCGCCATCTGCTGAGCCAGCGCCATGGCCTCCGCGGTGATGATGTCGATGTCTGTAGCCCAGTCAGTATGTTGGGTGATAAAAACAGCAGGCGTGTCAGGGGAGCTCACCAAGCCGGCCGTCCTTCGTCCGAGGATCATCTGGCTCCTTGGCCTCGTTGTCCGAAGAGTCCACTGCAAACTCTTCGGCTGCCGCTTTCTTCTTGTCTTTCTTCGATGACTTCCCAGTCTGGTCATTGGACTTCGTAGTCGCGGCAGCAGCCTTCTTGTCAGCGTTCTTGGACCCAGCCTTGGGCGTATCGTCATCCTTCTCCATCTCAATGGCGCTGTCCTCATCCTCGACGTTATCTACGTCGCCCAGGCCTTTGAAGATGTCCTGGTCAAAGAACAAGGCGGCCTTGTTCGACAGATGATCGGATTTAGGGGCGCTGCTCTCGGTGAGAGCCAATCCCGAATCGGACCCTTCGTCATCTGAATCTTCGCTATCGCTCCGCCCAGAGTTGGAAAAGCCTTCCCATTCCTCTTCCTCATAGGCCTTCCGGGCCTTCTTGGCCCGTAGTTTAGAATCCCTTTCCTCTCTGCGCTCCTGGTACTGCTCGTACATCGAGTCCAGTTCCCTTTCCAGGCGATCCGCCTCCTCATCCGTCTCTTCGTCGCTCGATTCGGATTCGTCCTCTTCGCTGTCACTCTCAAGGACGACATCTGCTTTACCGTGGGCGATCTTGTCTGTAGCATTGCTCCTGTCGATAGGTTTAAGGGCAAACATGGCATCCTCTCCTTTCGGGCCAGCCTGCTCCATTCCTATCTCCATGGGCGTGATCATATTCATCTGCATACGAATGATCTCCTTCCGCTTCCTCTCGTTCTCCTTCCGTCTCTCCTTCTTCCTCTTCGCATTCTCGGCGTCACGAAGCCGTTGCAACTCTTCCTGGATGGCAAGTTCGTCATCCAAGGGGGCTATCTCCGTCACTTCCTCGGCCTCTTCCTCCTTCTCTTTTTGATTGCCTTTCTTAACGGGTAGTCCGAACTTCTCGCGGACCTTCAGTCTCCACCTCAGGAGATTCCGGAACTCCTTCTTTCCGAGAACTCTCAAGTCCTCACAGCAAGCCCGGATCTCGTCAGTGGTCTCCTCAAGCCTCTCCAAAGTAGACAACGCCAGATCTCCGCCCGGCGGCTGCTGGAAACTGAGCTTGTTGTACGTGCCCAGAATCGCGATCGGATCGGCAGTGTTGATGAATTCCGTCACCGATATCTCCTTGTGCTGCGTGTAGTCACCCTCCTCATAACCCTCTCTCTTCCGCTTCTTCTTGTCCGGGTTGAAGACCTTGGCCTCATTGTTCGGGGTGGGGTCCGCCAGTTCTGCAAAGACATGTCGGGGATCGAGGAACTTCGGGTCGATGCGCTTGGGCGCCTTGAACCCGCGGCAGACGACGAAGATCTCTGCGGAGACATTTCGTGACGATGGAGGCTTCGTCGCTTCAACGGACGTGAAGAGCTGCTTGAAGACCCACAGCAGCGGGTTGTAGTCCTTGGATCGGAAGACCTTGGTCACGAAGGTGCCGCCTTCGATGAGGAATTCGGTGGCCAGCTTCAGCGCCTGGAGAGCCAGCTCCGCCTGGGAGAAAGCGTCCTGGATCCACGCGGTACCGACGTTCGGAGCACCGTCGTGCAGGACGGTATCTGCCTTCCAGTGCTTAAGGTGCTGTCTGATCTGAGCACGGCACTTGTCCGTCGTGATATCGCTCTGGATGGTGATGACTTTGGGGATTGGCTTGATGGGGGCGAGGTCGACGCCGATGATTATGCTCTGCGTGGGCATGCACTCCGCAGCAACTTGACACCAGGACTGCACTCGCGGTCAGTCGAGGCAGGAGCTCCAAAGATCCGTCGTGCACTTACACCCGGGGCGGCGCAAAGATCCAGGAGGACCTTGCTCTTCTCCAGAAAGCCATATTTCTTGTTCAGCTGGATCAATTTGAACGCAGCTCGCGCGCGGTAGCCCTTTTCCTTGGCGAGCTTATACCACTTATCGAGACGGCCCTTGCCGTGCTGTCGAGCAATTAGCATGCAGAACAGCCGTCAGACCAGCGGTGTTTACCTTCTTCTGGATCGCCATCTTGAATGCGGCGGTCGAGGCGACCGCAAGCGGGCCTGCAGCAAGAGGACAAAAAGTGGGAGACCCGGATCAGGGCTCGCTGGTGTCTCCAGAAAAAAGTCAGGAAGCAGATCGCTTATCGGCGTCTCCACGATTTTTTTCGGGCGGTGCGCCAAGCCGCCGGCCTCAGGCGGTCAGCGCGGAGTGACATCAGGCCCGGGCTCCGCAGCGCGGCGGGAGATGCGCCAGGCAGACCTCGCCGGCCAGCTCCAGCCTCCAGTTCATCGCCAGATGGCCGTCGTCTGCATGATCTGTCATCTGTCCTGTGCTCCCTCCGTCCTGGTCCGTCTCATGGTCTCTCTTCTCTGATGCCTCTGCTCTCTCTCCCATGGCGTCCACGGGATCTCGAAAGAGAGTAAAGCCGAATCCGCCGGGCACGGACGCGCGGTCCAGCCTGCCGTCCTACAACGACTCTTCTGTTGAGCCAGCCAGGGGCCGCTCAACTCTACGGAAACAAGGGAGCAGAGCGGTGAGTGGCCCAGGTCCAGGGACGACAACGGCGGGAACGTAGCTAATGGATCATCCTCCAAGATAGAGCTGGTGGCCCCGGGGCCCGAAGGCAGCAGCCGTTACGGAGGTTGCACGGGAGAGCATCTCTGTCTCAGGGAGCGTCACCTCGGACCGTATGGCATCGAACAGACCCCTTTCCACCCATTCCAAACACTCTAGATCTCCCTCCTTCCAACTGATGAAGGAGGGACTGTCGAGGAGGTCCCTCCCCGCTGACGTGACGACGACCCGGATCCATATCACTTCGGACGGTTCCGCATCCGCACTGGATACTTCCAGCGCTCTTGCTACCGCTTCTACCGCTCGTACACAGGACCGCCGAGATGGAGGAGTCCAGGGAGCCAAGGAAAGAGAGGAGAGCAAGGAGGACAACCGCCCGAATAGAACTGGGGACACTGCCCAGCCTCCCAAGGAGGCCCAAGACCCGGCAACCGATGGCAAATCTGCAAGTGCGGATATCGCTGGCGATGGACCCAACAAAGAGCAGGCGCCGTCGTACTGGTCTTCAGGTTGGTTTGGATGGCTTTATAGATCTGCACCAGTAGTGCAGAGCGCTCCCAGTCAACCAGCACCAGCGGAGACTGCTGCCTGCCAGCCGGCTAATAATGACCCGGCAATACCTGAACAAGAGATCAAGCATGTTGATCGGCCAAGCACAAAAGCAGAAGCAGAAGCAGAAGCAGAAGCAGGGCCTGGGCCAAGAACAGAACCAGAGCAAGCGCCTGTCGAAGAAACAACGGCGCGCACAGCGCAGAGGCGGTCCTGGTTCTCCCTGTGGGGAGGTTCGTCTGCGCCTCCTCAAGCAAAGGAAGAGCCGGAGCAGGAATCTAAGCAAGAACCTCAGATTGCAGCAGATCAGCCTGCTGCTGAGGAGGTCGATGCTAAACCTTCGACAGAGGAAACAGAGAATGGATGTGCCGAGGGTGCCGATTCTTCTAAGCGCCCACCTCTCACGCCGAAGTCCTCTTCTGGCTGGCTATTCTGGTCAAGGAGCACACCACCAAAAGATACCTCGCAAGACAAGACGCAGGAAAGCCAGAATGGTGAGCCTGCAGTGTCGGAAACACCACCTCCAAAACAACCAAAGGAAGCTCCAGAGTCAGAGATTGACATCCAAAAGGTGCCCGCGAAGGCAAAGGCCAAGGGCAAAACGGTCAAGGACAGCGGTGAAATTGCTGCTGCTACTGCTATTATACAGGAACAGGAGCGCCCAATCCCTCCGTCACCTCCGAAGGCCAAGGCTCCAGAGGTATCTGCTTCGAAGCAGCTGCAGAAAGTCTTGCCTAACCAAGTACTACCATCCTTCAAAGACACGTTTGCCCTGCAGGAGCGTCCTTCTCTGATGCAGACTATTGGGCGTCTCTTCCATTATACCAAAGAATCGGAGCGCAAGCATGTCTATGCGCTCAGGGACCCTCCCCGTATCAAAAAGGCCTTAGCTATTGGAGTCCACGGCTACTTCCCAGCCCCCTTGATACGGAGCGTTCTTGGACAGCCCACCGGGACCTCTGTGAAATTCTCCAATATGGCCGCGAAGGCCATTCGCAAGTGGGCCGAAGACCACGGCTTCACCTGCGAGGTCGAGAAGATATCCCTCGAGGGCGAAGGCCGCATCGCCGAACGCCTGGACCTGCTTTGGAAACTGCTTTTGAATTGGATCGAAGAGATACGGAAGGCGGACTTCATCCTGGTTGCATGTCACAGCCAGGGCGTCCCTGTCGCCACGATGCTGGTGGCGAAGCTGATATCTTTCGGATGCTTGAACGCAACCCACCACGTCGGCATATGTGCCATGGCTGGCGTGAACATGGGGCCATTTGCAGAATACAAGTCCCGGTGGATCAGCGGTTCCGCGGGGGAACTCTTCGAGTTTGCGAATCCCAACAGCAAGGTGTCGCAGGATTACGAGGCGGCACTTGAAAGTGTCCTCAATTTCGGAGTGCGGGTGGCATATATCGGGAGCATTGATGATCAGCTAGTCTCCCTGGAGGTGAGTCCAGGATTGAGGTCCTATTTTTTTTGGACGGAAGACTTGTTTCTAACTCTGTTATCCTACCTATTACAGTCATCTCTCTTCGCACCAGCGACGCATCCATACATCTGTCGCGCTGTCTTCGTCGACGGCAGGGTCCATGCGCCGAATTTGTAAGCTACATTCACAAATTCTCATCAAAACGAGTGTGATTACATGCTAACGGATATCGTAGCATTTCGCATCTGGTAGGCTTTACGCTGAAGTTGCGAAACCTCGGCATCTCGGACCACGGCCTCATCCGCGAGCTCAGCTCCCCACTCGCGGGCAGCCTGTACACCGGAGAAGGCCACTCTCGTCTGTACGACGATGAGGCTGTATATTAGTATGTTTTGTTTACATTACTTTAACATTGCCCCATTCTTGCCTGGTCTCTAACTTTGTTATAGCCTCGCCATCCAATTCGCCCTCGAGACGTCCAACGTCAGCGGCGCGACTCTCCGGATCCAACGAACCAACCCCTGCTCCACGCCGAACCCGTACATTCTCCCCTTTGCCATGCGCGGCATCCTCGAGGAAGATTATGTCCGGCGCGAACTGTACCAGGAGACCATGGAGCTGCTGAGACAGTTCGACGACTGGAAGCCGTCCAGCAAGGTGTTGAAGGACGTCAAGTTCCGGCTGGAGGGTATTCGGTCGAAGTTGTAATTTGGTCTCGCTATTTATTTCTGGGGGCCTACCATCCATCCGTCGATGGATCGAGTCATCCATGCATACCTATTCAGGCAGCGATTTTTGTTTTGTCTTGTTTCCGCATTGTCATCATCTTGTTCGGGATATCCGGCGTACATGGGATGGAGCTTATCCGCGGCGTTCAATTCCTCTTATCATTCTGTTATTGTTGTCTTGGAAGAGTAGATCCTTCTTCTCTCGTACACACATAGGTTAGGTAGACAATCTGGGATCCTATATAGATAGGTAATCAGCACTGCTTCGTCAACTAGCCACCACCGTCGGAACAAAGACTAGTAAGTAGTTAGATCCTGAGTGTTCAGAAAAGTTCGAAAACAACCTGAGGGCCGTCCGTTCACGTTCCTAGTGGACATTCATGTTCCTGATAGACAGCACGTGGAAGTTCCTAGATTCCTCGTAGTGCAATGAAGTGAGATGAGAAGAGCCGAAAACAATGGAGCGGAGATAAGAAATAAGATGGAAACAGAGGAGAGAAAGAATGTGTGAAAAAAAAAATCAAAAGAATACACAACCAAGTCGTAATTGTACAGGTAAACAAAGTCACCAACCTGGCCTAACCCTTAACCAACCAGACCAGATAGAAATCGAAGATCCATCCCGTCTCTCTACCCGACCGACCGACCGAATCCCTGAAAATCCACAAAAAAAGGGAAGAAAGAAACCCGTTCCATTACACTCTGTTACCCATTCATTCACCTATCCATGTCCGACATTCCCTTTTCAAATGCTTCTGCTTTGGTGGTGATTGATTCCACCAATCTATCTATCCATCTCATGATCATCGCAGTACCTCCTAGAGCCCCCATTCCTCCTCTTCTTACCCGGCCCGAACGGGCCCAGCCTGTTCCATATACAAGGTCTAAATGGGTGATCGGAACCAAAACAAGACGAAGTGGTTACACATCGCGCCTGAAGCCACTCATGCGTCTGTATCTCGATGATGCCGGCGCTTGATACTCGATAATTGTCGTCCTCCGAGAAAAGGAAAGCACAGCAGAATGTGCATCGCTCTCTCCTATATTGCTGGACATAGAGATAGGGAGGATATGACTGCTATCCTCGTAGCTACATATCCTAACCTTGGAGGCCCTTCACGGCTGAGGAAATGCGGTCTGGAACGCTCCTTCGATCTCATCTGCAATTGCGGGAAGAGTTAATGTCAACATACAATTTTCAGATTTGGTTGACTTTGTTGTACTGACCTCTCATGCCATCCAGCGCCTCAAAGGCCATGGAGTAATTCTTCATGGCACCAAGGACGCGCTGCAGCCCTTGCCGGAGTTCTTCGACCAATCTATCAGAGGAGGCGTTGTTGCTCTCATTCTCGGAGTCTGGCGAGAGCTGTTTTGCCACGCGCGTCTTATAGAAGAGCATTAACATTGCGTAGCTACTCTGCATGGCGCAACACGCGAAGGATGGCATCGTACGTGGCAGCTGTGTCATGGGGTCCAGAGTTGCGGGATCGACGTGCGATTCTGGCCGTACCGCTTGGCCGTTCATACCGTCCTTTACGGCGTGATAGGACGGCTTTGGGAATGGCAAGCTCTGAAACATGCGCGATATGATTAAAGCGGCTCGGAGACAGATCTTGGCCGAATGTTGGCTGCTGAAGGTAAAGCAAGCGCCTAAGAAAGAGTACTGTGATGTGAGAGAACCGGAGCATGATGATGAGGAAGAGGATGGGGAACCAGCGTGGTCCCGTGAAGGAGCTTTGGAGGGCTGTTCGACGTTATGACATGAACATGAGAGGCTGTTTATATCGTCCTGCTTGGAAGCTTTGGACGAATCTTCTGCCTCTATGCAGTCGGAGTTTGCAGCTGTGAGATCGCAATGCTTTTTAATAAAGATCGGGATGTCAGAAAATGCGCGGAAACGGTGGGTTTTAATGTGTGCACTAGGAACTATTGGTTAGATCATGTAGGAAACTTCAAAAGCAAAGCAGTTTCAATAAGTATTACCTAGATAGCTTGATCCTTGATATTGCTCGCATGCTATGAGCGGTAAGAGCTTCCGTTGGATCTTCATAGCAGACAGAGCGTTGAACATTAGGAGGCGTATTTGCCTGGGCCATTACGGAACTAGCCCAGGCATCAAGTTGCTGCATCCGCTCGCAGATGTACTGCATGTTAGATCTTGATTTCAAGCACTTGTTCAGATCGATAGTAAACTGAGTCGCTGAAACAAGCACTTGCTGCGCTTGTATCAGTATCGACCAACCCTGCAGATAATGTCAACATATAAGACTACCTTTAGAGGCTCAATGAAATATGCTTACTTCTGGATCTGAAGCAAACCGTGGATAAGGTGTTACAAAACGAGGATCATTAATGATTATCGTAGGTGACTGTAATTTTGCCTGTGAGTGTCCAATCGTTAAGACCGTCGCTACCTTCTCGACTTACAGTCGCGCTGGCAATAGAGCCTTGAAGGACACAGTAATACTGCAAACCGTTAGCCATCCATATCAACGAAAGATATCGAAATATTAAATGACCGTACAGTCATCCACCAAGCTCGCCGTTTCGCTTCTGCAAACTCATCGTGTTCTTCTCCTAGAGCATGGAGAGACATATTCATCGCCATAACCAGGGCTTGACCGGCCCGATATCTCATCTTCAGCAAGTTTCCACGCTGCGCGTACTCATAGACACAAAGTACAAGCAGAGCAAGAATACTCTCAAGCTCTACAGGAGTTCTAGGATGAAAAGGCTCTCGGTTGATGGACGGCCTCTCATTCATCAAGGCCTGCGAGGGGTCGGTAGACGAATCCAAAAGTTCGCTATCCGCTTCGATGCTTGCAACAGCAAGTCGTGCAAATTTCTGCGCATAGGATCTGCGGAGGAGGACTGCATTCGGGGATGATGGATCTGTCTCGTTTGGATGACGAACCAGCGCTAGAATAGCAGAGATTGCAAGACTTAAAGGGGAACATGGTTGATAAATAAGGGATGGCTCCTCTGATAATGAGTCTGGACTGCAGCTGACGCGGTCCAACGGTCGATCAGGGCAGGGAGGTGCGGCCCTAGGAGGAAGTATAGGAAAATACGGGTGAATGAAGTCATAATACGCATTCAATCTGCGTTTTTGGTCAAAAAATACATTTACTGACAAGTTGGAACAGAGTTGAATGTGGAACTCACATATCTTGCTCGCTACCATAAACCCTCACCATCGACTGCTTTGGGACGGCTGCGGGTGATGGCTCTATATGACCATTGGAATGGACTCCATCTACCGGGACAAACAGATCTTCAAACATCGACTGGACGTCATGAGGAAAGTCGAGATGTCTTAAACCAGCACCCGGCATAGAGAGCGGATCGATCTGGTTGAAAATTCCGGCCGCTGCATCTCCGTCAGCATGGGCACATTCAAACGTGCGAATCTCAAACATGTTAGCTGCATACACTCGTCGAACCTGGAAGCCGGTACGAGGATTGGACTCCAGGAAACATTCTGCTGAGTACCCGTTGCAGGAGCAGAGACAGCAGTCTTCTTCTTCCGGGGTCCTCCTCGCTTGCTGGGTAAATAGGCGCATTTCCTGCCTTTGCTGGCGCACTTGCCAGGAGAATAATCGCTTCAGTACGCAACATTATTTAAAGAGCCATTTAAGACATTTTTTTCCAAATAAAATGGGATTCCCGAGCGGGACGAGAGAGTTCACATACACTAGAGCATGTCTCCTTGCCGTCACAACGCGTCCTCGAAGCCCGACTGAGAAAAACGATGTCAGCAAATCAACCAAGCTATCTGCATGGAAGCACCACAAGGTGCACCACTACATGTCACGCAGACTGCTTACCAAGCCAAACAAGCCACTTTAACAGGCGGTTTGGCAAATTTTCTTCTGGCTACAGTGGGCATTGGGGCCTTGCGTTGTGTGACCGGTTCCTGCTGCTGAGGGTTTTGAGGAACCATTGTGATCCACAGATGGAAGGTCAATCAATCAATAAAACCCCGCGAATTCCCCTGGATCATGAAGTTCAAGCCTTCAAGGCGAGGGGGAGCCGAGACAGAAGAGAGCAAGCGCGCTTATATGTCCTGGTGGCGCATAATCATCAGAACACCCAGATGGAGGAGTCCTCGGGAAACAGGAATAGTAATTTGCTCAACCTTAGAGGACTGGTCCTGATATAGAAAGTCAGGTGTAATTGCACGCTGCTGATTCATCCATGCGCGCCTGGCGGTTGGGTGAGGTCAGAGAGACCAGATCCCGATCTGGGGATTTCGGGATTTGGTCTTCTCGAATGAGTAAGGCCACACGGGCTGATAAGTACCGATCGGAACAAGGACTTCTGGACCTGTTAGCTTCCAGCAGAAAAGAAAGAAAAGGAAGAAAAAAAAGAAAAAAAATAAATCAGCAGGAAAGAAGACGAGCGTCAAAAGATGAAATCAGCATTCGGTGTTTTCGCTCGCCGCAGGCGAAGACTGAGGAAGGAATCGATCTCGCATCAGCATAATGGTCACGTGATTAGATAAAAGAAGCGACTGCTTGGTGGTACCAGGATCGACAGTCTCCAAGTAGAGGTGAAAAGAAGAGGTCTCGGATAAGGATTAAGCTACCTATTATTAATCTGGGTATGTTAAATCGTCGATGAGGGACCAGTCCCATGGTTCCAGTGGTTATTAAATTTACAGCTATTAGGTTAGAAAAAGGCAATAGGTTGGGGCGATTATCTATTTCGGCACCTTTATGCCAGAGACATGTTTTACGCTTTCCCAGACACTATCGGATACTTTCACCGGGAGCTTGCGACCTTTTAATTGTTGGTCAATCAACCACATACCGACGACAAACTCGTCCCTGGTTAGCATCCCGATGCCCTGTCTATCCACGAGATTCCAGATCTGCTCCAAGACTGCGGGCGGCAAGCGACTCCGAGACCAAATGTCCCGGACCACAAGGTTCAGGACCATCTCAGAGGGTTCCTGAGGATATGTTGCAGAATCCTGCTCTCGCATAGGAGATGGTAATGCAGATCTATCCGTAGGGATCCACAGGCCCTTATTCGCAGCCCAAACCCCTTCGTATCTTTTGCGTTGTCGCTCAGTGACCTCGTCCTTCCATCTTTTCCGATCACCTTCGTGGTGTTTATGAGGGTGTGTTTTGATTATGCGCATCTTATGTTTTTTATTCTTTTCTTCCTCCTCCTCCTCCTTTTTTGAATGATCACGCAGTGTCTGCCGTAGGCCCCGCGGCGGGCTGGGTGTTCGAGGAGTATCTGCCTTCATAATATGCCCTGGATGTAACAGAGAACGAGATCTCTGCCGACGCCGCGGTGGAAGCGGGGGAGGAACTTCCGCTGGAGCGGGGGCATGTGAAGACGCAAGCGACGAGGCCACAATTGCGTCTGCGAGGGAGTCTTCATTCATTCTAATGGGCTGGTCAAATACAGCCGCGCCATTGTCAGTCTGAGATCGAACAGAAGAAACCTCAGGCGTTGAAGCACGACGTGCAACTGTTGGATGTACTGCAGGAGCTTTCAACAGGCCATCTAAGTGTGAAACTCGTCGTCTCGGTGGAAGCTTTGGCTTTTGCTCGTCCGGGGCAGAGGGGGGCTCCATAAGAATGCTCGGGGGAGGCGTGTTAAGCAGTCCCTTGGAGTTGCGCCTCCCGCTCAGCGGAGTATTAACGTTTCTCTGCGACATTGCGAATCCCCGGCGGCTCGTGGAGTTCTCGATAGGGTCCACTGAAGAATTAGGAGGCCGGTTCGTAGCAGCTATTGTGGCAGGACTAGGAGAATTCCCAGTCACATTCAGAAGAGGGCTTCCAGAACTGGTTTCTCTAGTGGCCTGTGCTCCATGGCTGTGCCACGCATCATCACCTCCTTCCAACACGGTATTTCTCGATGACAGATTGCGAATGGGTTTTGGCGCCGGCAACTCGTGGTTCTCCCTTCCACTGCTGGACGGAATCTGCTTCTTACTATGATCACTCTTCCCACCATTGTTAAGTGGCATGCTCCCAGACAAAGCACCTTTTTCCGGAGATAATGTACGCGCAAAGCCCGTATCTGAAGGAGTCCGAGACGTATATCTCTCCGTTGCGAGCTGAGCGGCTATCTGTTTCGGAGTCGGCACTCTTGACGAAGCGGCTCCCACACCATTTTGAAGTGTATTATGTGAAGGTCTGCGAATTGAGTTACCTGAAAACCTCTCAATCTTATCCTTCACAGAACCAGCTTCAGGCGGTGGTGAGAATTCGGCATCCTGGGTGTCGTCTGACGCTGGAGGCAAACGATTTGCTGGTCCATCCAGAGTTGCCGTCCTCGTTGCTTTATCGGTGTTGTTCCTAGATTCCGGAGCGAGACTCCTCGCGGAATGTGCATTTAAAGCCATGATGGCACCCTGGAGAGCTGTGTACGTATTGCAGGCATCGCCTTCGAGGTAGGAGCGCAACTTTCGGTATTTTCGTTCTCAAACCACAAAGAGTATGTAATGTATATAGCTCAGCGATTCACAATGATATGAGTCTCGCTAGACAAAGAGACGAGGATGAAGAGTTGGAGGGACATCGTCGTTACGGATACGGTCAAAGGAGGCGGACAAGTCCGTGCGCAAGCGTAGTTTGTCTAGAACACGATAGCTGATGAGCTAGGAGGCTTTCCGAGTCCGGTTTTCATGATCGGCTTGATTACTCCATAAGTTGAGCAATTTCAATTGCGAAAGTTATCGATATCTTGAGCCATGTGGGACTTGCTGCAGAACGTGTAGGGCAGCATAAGGTCGGCCGCTGGGGCTCCTAGGTGCTGGCCCCTGACGCCTTAAAGCGTCATGACGTTTTGGACGCGCGCGTGTTTGGCGTCCTGCGGCCGGCGCTCCAGCCACCTTCAAGCCACCGCGCGCGCGCGGCATCCGATCCCGCGGGGCTTTCTTTTCCCAGTCCCATCCTCTCTACCACAGATCGTCATGTTGTGACTGAAATATGTACATTATCCTGCAGTCCAATTCAACTATCTGCTCTCCTGCTCTATTTTTTTTAAAAAAATTGCTTTCTGGTTGTGAAATAGCCCGGTTACAAGTGTTCGTTGTACTGCACTCCGTACCTAAGTTGTTGCTATCGATTACGGCTATCGATAAGCAGGAAAATGGTCGCTTGTTTGAAACGGCTTCTTTGCCCACTCTGAAGTACAGCTCGATAGACTTCTGACCGTGATTATCAATGCAGCTAGATTTAAACATGGTCATCTCAAATACTTGTAGGTCTCCATAAATGGCTCAATCTGACACTGAAGATCGTACTTAACTATTGCTAACAAATTTCCATTTCTGGAATTTCATGCTGCCCCTGTCGTTATGGCGTGGATCTGGACGTGTTATGGTCCTCCGCAGATCGGACAACAGACGCTATCTGTTGAACATCCTGAGATAAGCTGGTGCCCCTAATGTCCCTAGCTCAGAGCCTGAAGTGCTGCCACGGGGGACAAACCCCTGCCCGGCGGACTTTAGCCGACGGTGGAGTCCTCACGAGTGCGGAGACGCCGGCTGGGGTAAAAGTAAACGATCGGGACGCCAATCTCCCCACAGAGCTCTTGACGGATGCATCTTGTCAATGGTCCCTAGCTTCATTTCGGTAAAAATGGTCGGGCAGGTCACCAATCGTAATGGTCCAGCAGCGGTAGACGCGTAGCGAGGGAGTCTCGGTAGGTTAAAGAAACCTTCCCTCCATGCAATTCTTCCGAGACCGAGCGGGATGTCAACTGCTCTTGCGGCCTTGCTCGACTTCTGAGCCCAGAACGAATGGCGCTGTTATGTCCTCGTGGCACCGGCCATCTTTATATCGGCCTTCCATCTCCTTGATATAGGGTACTGGTGGTTGCGATGATTAGGTCCCTCAGAACGGATCCTCGTATTTTTCGGCAACCGTCCATGAGACGCCATGCCACAAGAGACGAGCGATACAGGACAAGGTACGACCATTCATTTCTACCAAGAAGGGATACGTCTGTGCTCTATTTGAAAGTTTCATCACACGTGCAAATGATAAGAAGAATACTCTCTGACTTAGCAGATGAAATAGAGCATGCAAACCACAGTGAGCCTCTACGTGATACGAGTGCCAACGATGATCACTCTCCGGAGGAACAACCCGTCTTCTCTGGAGAGCTGAGGTGCTCTATTTGTCAAGGCACTTTTCGACGGCCTGAGCACTTGAAACGACACTTTCGCAGTCATACGAAGGAGAAACCCTTCGAATGCGTTAAGTGCGGAAGACGTTTTTCGAGAACGTATGTCTAACTTTTCTCATTTTCGTTATATTTCCTGTTCCAATATGTACTCCAAACAGCATACCTCTATTCTTGGAGGTTTTCAATCGTCCTTGTGAGCTGAGCATTCGAATCGAAACCTTGATATGCAACTTTCACTAATCTATTCGCGACTGCCGGTCTCTGCTCTAGTGATACTCTCCATCGGCATGAACTCAGCCATCATGCCCCAGGGATTGAAGGAGGCATAGGTCGCACGCATAGGATTACTGTGAAAACATTTCGTGCCTGTTTCAGCTGCGCAGTAGCCAGAGTCCGATGCAGCGGAGGGACACCGTGTGTACGATGTCAAAACCGAACCTTCGAGTGTCAGTATCCGACGGAAAGACGATCAAAGTTAAAGGCAGGCAAAGACGGTCACCAGAGATTGTCAGACTCGACCTTGAACGGGGAACTTTGCCGGAATGCTCTTCAAGTATCCCAGTCGTCCAGGCAGGATACCGAAGATGCGCATCGTACTCGGGTTCAAATGGAGTCTCAGCCTCAGCCACCAGGACATCAAATGAGTCAATTTCAGTTCCACTTTGTTAACTTTGAAGCAGACAGAGCATCGCCTACAAGCCCGGTGTATGCACCACTCCAAGAGTCGTCAACAAGCAATCAGACACAAACTCTTTCGGAGTCAGGCGACCCAAACCGGCCTAGTCCATCAGGCGATAAAGAGACTGAAAATATGCCACGTCTTCCTTATCCCTCTTATTCGAACATGAATTCTCAGCAGATATACCAGACCATACCGCAATCAGGCATCCCTAGTGCATTTCCAGTTGACCCGACGTCCGATCTTGGCCAACAGGTCGCAAACGTCCCAACAGCAGCAGCAAACTCACATATTGATATCGAGATAGCAAATGCAAGAAATCAATCTGTACAGATGGGATTTGATCAAAGCTTGTTTGATCAATCAGTGCTTTCTACAATTAACTGGCTTCCTTCTACAGACTTCTTACCTGACACAAGCGATAGTATATCTTTGATTTCCGGATTTCATTCCCAGCACACTCCTGGTATTTGGCCAGGAGACTCGAATGTGCGAATGTCATGGCTTCCTCCAGCTACAGGCGGTCAAACAGGCTCCTACATTCGAGACATAACTCCGACACCCTCTGGAAATATTCAGCCTCACACAAGGGTACAAAGTCCCAGTCAATATACTCATGCTTTTGGCGAAGGTTCATCTTACTCAGAATCTTGTGAAGGCACTGTGCGCTCTGGAGATTACTACGTTGATGGAGAAGGTGCTCGTTTTCCAAAGTACAGACGAAAACGAGGAGCACGATCAGACACCTCAGGAGGTCGTTTGGCTCTGATGTCACGGTTGAGGGAAAACGAGAAAAACTTGTCATTTGCCTTTCCTAGAATCAAGGATATTCTGATGGATAACCTGTCTGAGGAGCCACAGTTCACGAGACAAATTGATAGCTTGACTTACGACAAGATCCGTCATCTCTTCCACGAATTTTGTCTGACGGAGAGCTGCCTCTTCACTCCCTTCGAGTCTGATTATTTCCCCCCTGCGGATATATTGTCCCGCTTTATCCAGCTTTATTTTGATTCATTTCAGCCTGTTTATCCAATCCTTCATCCGCCGACATTTGATCCAAATAGATGTCACTCGCTTCTGACTCTTGCGGTGTCGGCGATTGGGTGTCAAATGGCGGATATGCCTGACACTGACGAATGCGGAAGAGCCATTCATGAATTCCTTCGTCGTGCAATACAAGCCGAGGTATGGTTACTCCAATGGGCTTTTGGAAGAAGTGGTATGAAACTAATCAGCTACGCTTTTCTAGAAGGAGAAGTCCCTCTCAGCTAGCACACCCATTTGGCTTCTTCAAGCGATGCTTCTCAGTTGTATTGGTTTACTTTACAGCGGCAGCGAAAGAGCCAAACGGTTCGCTCTAAACTGCTATGGTGATCTAATCAATCTTGCTAGCCGTGAAAAGATCTTGTCTTCAAATGAATCACAAAGTAAGTTGATTGACTCTTCGAGAGCATCATCATGGGAATTGTGGATAGACGATGAGATAAGAAGACGAACGGGCTATTGTATATGGGTATGCGAATTCCTCATGCTACATTTTCCACGCGCTATTAACGTTTTATGAAACAGCTTGTTGATTGTACACTGGCATATCATTTTGATATTCGTCCCCGTCTATCCCTTGAAGATGCTCAAGCTCCGTTACCATCTCACGAAAGTCTCTGGCAAGCAGAAGCTGAGGATTCATGGCAAGAACTTTATAGAAGATCTTCAGGTAAGTCTCTAGTCTACGCCTTTTACTCTATTCTACTCACAGCTGGATAATTGTAGAAAATGTTTCCCTGTATTCAGCGGTGCAGAGTCTATATATCGAGAAGAAGCTCGTATCTGGGATAGGAGAGTTCGGTCATGTGTTGCTTGTCCATGCTCTCTATCATCGATTGTGGGAAGTTGGCGACTACTTTCGTCGGCCTCTTTCTTGCTGGACTCCCACCGCTAAGAAACAGTCCCTGGATTCTGCCATTCCCTCCAATCCCATCTGGCTTCCCGGAGTTCCCGTGTACTCCAAATGGCGGAATAGCGCCTGTGATTGCTTAGACATACTCCATTGGACTGCCAATGGCACGATCGCCAAGGCAGCCGGACTGGAGCATCCAACTGTCCTCCATCTCCACGCCGCACGAATCGTCCTCCTGGTTCCCTTCCGTGAGATCAAATCTCTAGCGGTATCCTTAGCACATGAAACGATATGCTGGAGCGAGCACAAGAAAGCTGTTGAATGGCACCAGATATGGCGCTGGGTCAAATATGATCAATATAAAGCCCGTCTCGCCCTCATACATGCAGGCTCCGTTCTGTGGTATGTCCGCCGATATTCAACGAATGCGTTTCATGAGCCCATGGCTGTTTTTCTGGCGACACTCACACTATGGGCATACGGATGGTGTCACGGTTCAACCACCCAACATGCCGACTCTGAAAAGGGATCTCAACCTGACCAGTCAGAGCCTCATCACGATCCGACCTTCTTCCATCTTGACCGACCGTGCGATGATGAGCTGGTCCAGCTCTTCGTTTGCAAGGGTCAGACAATGCGAGCGAATGTCACGGGCGTGGGAGATATCTGTGGCCCTTACGGCCCTGAAAGAATCCTAAGGGAGGGCTGTAGGATACTCTTGTCGCTGATGTCATGGGGAATCTCTGGAGACTTTGTTGCAATTCTAACGAACCTCGCAGATCAGGTCTCTCGCGCTTCATCTGCGTCAGGCCAGAGCCGCGAGGTTGAAGGGATGTTGAGTAATTGATTACCGAGGAAATAACGTTTCAATGTCTGTGTTATTAGGCGTTCTGAACATATAATGTGTTAATTTTTTTTCCATTACATAACCTTTTACTTGTCGAAAACCCGGTATGCTTGTTTAGAAACTATAAACTGCCTCAACGTAAGTGGGTTGCGACTCATGTGGTGTTCATAGTTGAATTCGATTGCTGCCTCAGGCAGTAACTATATTGTGACGTAAGGTCACATGCTTTCGTGTTCGCGACGAGAATACGGAGTACGAGCAGCTAGATGGCGCTGCAGCCTGGACGAGAGGCGATTTTAGCCCACATCCACGTAGGAACTGGAGTCTTGAGATAATATCAGAAATATAATGAAGAAGATATGATTTTGTTGATACATAAGCAATTATCTTGATTAGTACCTGAAACCCCACCTGGACCTGAAGCCTCCAGAATGGATTCCGACGAAGTCGTCGAGCATGATGAAGTTTCAGATGTCGCGCCCCCGGATACAGAGAAGGATCTCAATGAGAAGTGAGTCGCACATCTCCCTTGGTTATTATATTGCTGTTTAATGCAGGCTAAACAATTCTATTCTTTGTGAAGATATCCCAATCGACCCCGCAACCATTCCCCGACGTTGCCTTTCCACGAGCTCTTGGTGACCCTTTTCAACCCGCTAAATGAGAACAAAAAGAAACCAACCGGCCCTCCTGCGGCACGCAGGAAAGCTGGACCTCACGGCGCAGGTGCCGTCAACCTCACTCCGCAGGAACGGCGACGCGATATCATCCAGCGCTTCATTTCGCGTTGGAGGAGGGATGTCGGAGACGACATATATCCCGCGTTTCGACTCATCATCCCCGAGAAGGATCGCGATCGGGCCATGTATGGATTGAAAGAGAAAGTGATCGGGAAGTTGCTCGTCAAGATTATGAAGATCGATAAGAACTCGGAAGATGGCTTCAATCTACTCAATTGGAAACTACCCGGCCAGACCGCGGCCAGTCGGATGGCTGGCGACTTTGCGGGACGATGCTATGAAGTCATCTCCAAACGGCCCATGAGAACGGAATACGGGAATATGTTGATAGAGGAGGTCAACGAAAAGCTCGACGAGCTTGCCGCGGCTTCGAAGGAAGAACAGCAACTTCCCATTCTCGCCGAATTCTACAGGCGTATGAACCCAGAGGAGCTGATGTGGCTGATACGCATCATCCTGAGGCAGATGAAGGTTGGTGCAACGGAGAGGACACTCTTCGATGTCTGGCATCCGGATGCGGAAAGTCTGTTCAGCATATCCAGCAGCCTTCGACGAGTATGCTGGGAGTTGCACGATCCGAACATTCGACTCGAAGCCGAGGAGAGGGGAGTTACGCTCATGCAGTGCTTTCAGCCCCAGCTGGCTCAGTTTCAGATGCACTCCTTTGAGCGGATGGTTGAGAGAATGAGACCTACAGAAGAGGATCCCGTATTCTGGATCGAAGAGAAACTCGATGGAGAGCGCATGCAGCTTCATATGGCGCCTGACGATACAATACAAGGAGGCAGAAGATTCGGATTCTGGTCAAGGAAGGCCAAGGATTACACATACCTTTACGGTAATGGTCTGTATGACGAGAATGGTGCCCTCACGAGGCACCTAAAGGACGCATTCGCCGACGGCGTTGAGAGCATAATATTGGATGGGGAGATGATCACTTGGGATCCCGAGCAGGATGCGCCAGTTCCTTTCGGTACGCTCAAAACAGCGGCAATTTCGGAACAAAGAAATCCTTTTTCCACAGGACCCAGGCCGCTATTTCGGGTTTTCGATATCCTGTTCCTTAACGGGCGAGATCTGACGAAATACACGCTTCGTGACCGCCGGAATGCTTTACAGAAGAGCATCCGGCCTGTCCATCGGAGATTCGAGATACACCCTTATGAAGAGGCCAGAAGTGCAGCAGAAATCGAACCGTTACTCAAAAAGGTCGTTGCAGAGGCATCGGAGGGACTAGTGCTGAAGAATCCAAGGTCTCCTTATCGATTAAATGAGCGTCACGACGACTGGATGAAGGTGAAACCTGAGTACATGACCGAATTTGGAGAGTCTCTCGATCTCATCATCATTGGCGGATACTATGGCTCTGGTCGCCGTGGTGGTGCCCTTGCCAGTTTTTTGTGCGGGCTGAGGGTTGACGATGCTCATGTCCAGAAGGGTGCAAATCAGATGAAATGCTACTCCTTCTGTAAGGTGGGAGGCGGCTTTACCGCTGCTGATTATGCGAATATCCGCCATCACACTGATGGCAAATGGAAAGAATGGGATCCGAAAAGGCCGCCCACCGAATTCATTGAATTGGCAGGCGGCGACGCTCAGTATGAGCGTCCAGATATGTGGATCAAACCGGAAGATTCTGTTGTCATATGCGTGAAAGCCGCTTCAGTGTCGGTCAGTGACCAATTTCGAATCGGCTTGACGTTACGTTTCCCGCGATTCAAAAAACTGCGCATGGACAAGGACTGGAAAAGCGCTCTCTCTGTCCAGGAATTCCTGGACCTGAAATCAAATGTGGAGCAAGAGCAGAAAGAGAAGCAGTTTAGAGTTGATGACTCCCGCAGGAAACGAGTAAAAAGGACCACCAAAAAGCCTCTCACTGTTGCCGGTTATGAAGGGGAAACCAACCTCGAATACCTTGGCCCTTCAGGACATGTGTTTGATGGCTTGAACTTCTGTATGTTCAAATATTCTCTTCCTTTTTTGCTATTTAACTGACAGTTCTAGTTATCATGACAGATTGTAGCACGCCGGAAAAGAAATCAAAACCGGAGCTGGAGCAGCTCGTGAAAGCGAATGGAGGAAAGATCTACCAGACGAACACTGCAGCCCCGGACACGGTGTGTATTGGAGATAGGAGTAAGTATCCAGGATTCGTCTCCATGAAATGAAGCTGAGATTCCGCATAGGAACGGTGAAAGTTGCTTCTGTGCAGAAAGGAGGCAAAGAGAACATTATCCGGCCGCTGTGGCTTTTTGATTGTATTAAGCAGAACCAAGCGGACGCGGGAATGCCCGATTTCCTGCTCCCACTTGAGCCAAGGTATGCCAGTTCTATGGTTGACAAGCCATTCATTGCTAGAACTTTTTTTTTTCTAGGCACATGTTCTTCACCAGGGAAGATCAGAAAGAGCAGATCGCTAGTAACGTCGACCGGTTTATGGACAGCTACGCCCGTGATACGACAGTTGAAGAGCTAAAAGAGGTATGTAACTACCGTACTTGGCACCTTCGAAAGCGTGTCAAGGGGGAACTTCCTGCTTATCAATTCAAAGATCTTGAATCAGATGGGCCCAGTCGATCATATCGATCCTTCGCGAGTTTCCAGACTCGTAGAGCAGCTGAACGCGCACGCCCAAGAAGACAGTGGTGACGCCCTGGGCGTCTCTCCGGGTTGGCTATTCAAAGGTCTGACCTTCTACTTTCACCATCCGTCATCGTCATCGGAGGTAGATTCGGGTTCTCCCTCCCGGGAAAGGGAGGCAAACAGTAGCCGGCTACGCCTCGCAACAAATGTGGCCAGGTTCGCAGGGGCTGGCATCGCAAGCTCCTTGAACGATAACAGCGTCACCCACGTGGTAGTAGACGCGGATATCTCTTCAACGGAGACCTCCTCGCTCAGGGGCTCGCTATCCAAGCAGCTTGGAAAGAGGAAGATACCACACCTGATTACGGTGCAGTGGGTTGAGCAAAGCTGGGAAGAGCGGACGTTGTTGGATGAGGAGCGTAAGTCTCTCTTTCTCTTTCTCTCTTATACTTACCGCCTGCCGGATTTATTTCTTTGGTGACTGGGGCTGATTCATGACCTTTTCTGCAGGATTCCATCCGCCCAGATGAGTTCAGACAAAGTAGACGTCCCCTTGTTCCTTCAAGAGCGCAGAAATAATAAAGCGGCCTCCTCCCATAATACGCATGGAAAAGCCGATTGATTTTCCATCTTTTGCGGCTAAACTGACAAAGCCTGGAGGCCGGGCATATAGGAACAGTATTGCTCAAGGAGCACATGGATACGAGATAGTCATTATCCCCACGAGTATGTGGAATTTGAAAGCCTGCCCTGGGCGCCAGTGCTCTTGCAGCCGCCTGCAAGGAAAGGACGCCAGCGGTGCTAAGATCCAGTATCAAGACCTAAAGTGAGAGAGGTCTGTCTTTCTGATTTATGACACGCCGATCATGCAGTTATCTGAGATTGATAAGTCATGGTGTATCGCTGGCTCAGCTGATTTGAGCCCATATAAAATCAAAAAAAAAAAAAAGAAAAAAAACCTGAAAAAAGCTGTTTCAAGCTTTGCCACAACTATTGTACGCTTCTGTCCCCTCTCTCCGGGGTCTCCACGTAAGTTGTCATACTGGGTACTATGATCTCTCTACGGGAGACGTTCTGTACATAGTGTGGTGTACGGAATGAGGTCTGACAAGAGCAAGCCACCCAACCAGCCGTCCACTTCAACTCAGTTTACGGTTTTGACATGGGATGGTGGGACGTAACTGCCAACTAATAATGATCCGGCACGGGGCTGTCCATCCATCCATCCATCCATCCGCTTATTCATGCTTAGCCGGCTCGGTTCCTCGTGGACTCTCAGAGGATGGAGAGTACTTCGTACGTTGTTGTTTGTACATGTACAGTACATACATGTAGTAGGCCCAAGATCATCCTGTTCCCATCCTAGTTGATTATTCAGTACGGTTCCTGAGGCAGGAGACCTAAATGCTGTTGCCTAGTAAGGTGGAGGTGTCAGCTGTACGATGATGATATACGTTCATGCAAGAGTGGAATTCGTACATACTTAGGTACATGTACATGTACATGAGGGTACACAAGATTCATACCAGATGACTGACCCCGCACTAGCAGCCCGACCCCACCTGCATACATCATCATCGTGATCAACACCGCCACCATCGACAAGCATTGGGACTGGGTACGTTAAACTAGGAATAAATCTGGCGCTATAATAATGTCTGTACAGTACAGTACATAGCACAGCAACAGCAGTAGCAGTAGTAATAGCTGCCCTGCGTTACCTGGTACACTAGGTACACTACACGTCTCGCTCCCTGGAGGAAGTTCAAGCAAGGGCGGGAGGGAACCGGGGAGGGTAAAGGAAACCCGACCATCCGTTCATCTATCCATTATTCCATGCATGCCAACGTCATTCATTACTCACTACCGTATTCATTCTATCTCTCATCGGCATGGCACGGCATGGCATGGCGGGGTTGCGGCCTCGGGCACGGCCCGAGATACCTGCTGCTGCAAGTAGTGTTGCGGGTCTGACATCTGACTTACTGTGTAAGTCCTCGACTTACCACAGTATAGCGAAGTGGGGACGTGTCTCGCCACCCAATCAATAATAATAATTCCGTGACGGCGGGGAACGACCGAAACTGAATTGCAGTCTGCTCAGTGCCGGCGCGCCGTAGTACTGGTGTGGTCTAGTGTGCGCGGTTCAAGAAAATTATCTAGGTGCCTAAGGTCAGTGGTAGTAGTAGGTCATCGGGAGATGGATAGTGAGTGGGATGGTCGTGGCTGTCGTCTCGCGTCAGTCAGTCAGGCTTCAGCTAGATATCTGCGTGGGGGTTATCTTCATGTCCGCTGAGACTCCTAGCCTCCAGGAAAATAAAGAAGCAAAAATTGGGAGAAAGAGATCAGCAGGTAAATAGATGAAATGTATATATAGACTATATAGTACAGTAGATGGAGAACCGGCCATCTACAGGTAAAAGACTGTCTCATATAACCTCGGGGCGAAAAAAAAGTTACAAATGTGAACTTTAGAGGTGGACACTGGCATGGTGGCAGAAGAGAGGGTTCAAAGGAAAAGACATTCGAAAAGGAAACTCGTCTATCGTATTGATCGACGCTGCCGCCAAATGCAAACTGTGCATGCCAAGATCCGTGGGATGTGCCTACACCTAGCCCCAACGCCTTGCTATATGCTTCAAAAAAAAAAATTCCAGCCATGGAAACATGGAGAACGTCGAAAAAAAAAGTCAAGGCACAACTATGTACATGTACAAGATTTCTAATAGGAAACGTTCAGACACACTCGACAGAGATGCCGATCCATCTCTGGGGAACGGGACCATCATCCTCATCATCGTAAACATTGTATGGCGACAGTCGGCTTGGGTTCACCTTCCGCGGCGGCAGCCATACCCTGGCCCTGGTGGGAATATCGTCACGTAGCTTTCCGCTGCGCCTCATGTTCATCTCCAGAACGACCATTCGTAGGAAATCGCTGTTCTCCCTTGGTTCCCGCTGGCGCCACATTGGGGGAATTTCGGGATCAAAGAAAGAGTATGGGTGATCTTTTTCACCCGATGAAGCCACGCTAAACCCGCTTCTCCTGCTGCCATTGCGGCCAAATCGATGGTAGGTCTGCATCTGGATCGAGACAGGGCAGGCATTGGATGTATTCATGGGATCATAGGGATGGTCATGGTACACATGCATCTCAGCCGGGGAAGCAGTGAATGGGTTCAAGTAACGCCTCAAAGCAGGGGAAGGGGGTTCGTCCATCGGCCGGGGACGCCTGTCGTCTGTCAACTTCGGGGTGATCGCGAACAGGGACCGGGTGAAGAAATCGTCCGAATGCAGAGACGGCGTAGCGAAATTCGATACAGTCTGCGCTGCAGACTTTATGGCACGCAATGAGGCTGTCAGGTTCGATTTAAAGGATCCTAGCCGTCGGAACGATCGAGACGGGGTCGGAGACTTGGGAGGCGCAGCATCTGATGATCCGAAGAACTGATCAATGGAATCGTCTTCTCTATCCATGAGAGGATGGTCGGATGTGCATTCTTCCGAGGGCGAAAGCTGCCTGTACCTCCTTTCCAGAGGGCTCCTCTGTCTGGACGGGCTGGGTGTCGCAGGAACGCCGCTGGACGGCGTGTACGAGTCGGACTCATTGTCCAACGATGGCGTAGAATCCATTGACAAGGACCGGAACGACCGTGGCGTCCCGAGCTCATAGTCATTATCAAACATCGACTTCTCATTGTCCTCGTCGGGAGGACTCAGCAGGAGATCGAGTGCGGCGTTTCCGGAACTGTCAATCATACCCTCCATCAGGAGTCGACTGAAGTCTCCCACATGGTCTCCGGGCGGTAGTCTGCGAGAACTTCGGACTGACTGGCTCCTTCGCGGGCGTGGGATCGCTGTGACCTCGAGGAGCGTAGCGACGGATGGTGGCACATTACCGTCTCGGACGGCCATTGACGGCGACCTACGAGTCATGCTGGGATCCTTCCTTGGACCTCTGCCACGATTACTCGTCACCGGCGTCACCGGCGTCCTTCGAGGGGCGCGTTTGGTCGGGATGACGACCGGATCGGTGCGCGTCACGTCTCCAGTGGCCCTGTTGGGGGACTGAAGACGCGAGACCTCTTGCACCTTTTCAGAGAGTCCTCTCTGAGGCGTCGATGGGCGGTCCTTTACATCCGGACGGGTCGTCTTATTGGGCGGCGCGGAGCCGAAAAGAAAGACCCTAGGGACCAACATGGCTTATACCCAGGACACAGGGCTCAGGGCCTTTTCTCGCCCGGCAAGGCAGTTCTGATCGAGTCTCTGAGGCTAGAAGCATGGGGAGGAATGGAACAAAACAACGAGAGACGCTCCCACGAGGGAGACAGGCAGCAGACAAAGCGCACGTCACCGCCACTGCGCCGACAGAAGGTCCGAAGGATGTCTGGAGGCGGAAAGGTCAAGCAGCTACCTGGGGCGGTATACCGGCACGCGACCTCGAGATCTAGGGGAGACCGGGTTCACAGATGGGCGGTCGGAGAGGAGAAGGTCCAAGGGCAAGCGGGCGCAGAGACGGCGGAAGCAAGGTCAGCACCGAGGGCGAGGATACAGGGCGGCATACAGATGGACTCCGTGGAGGAGGAGGAAGAGGAGCGATCTGGAGGCAGAAAGATAAGGGCCGCTGCCTTGTGCTGCGGAGGGCCATCTGACCGTCACACTAGGACCGTACCGACGATGGGTACGGGGCTGTACCGCGGGCGTCGCTGACCGTTGGCCCCACGCCAGGGCGACCCACAGATCCAGAGCCTACGGCCTTCGGTTGGCTGGGACTGGCCCGGTGAACCGGTCAGGCCGTACGGGCGAAGGTATCGTCCAGGTATCCGCCCGGTCTCATACCGCCCGTCGGGTATGCATACGCGGGCGATACGCCCACGCGCCTCCCGCTGCGCCTATGACGCTGGTCGCCTTCGGAAGGGCCGCAGGCTGGGCTTAGCGGCTTTCGCCGGGCGCGCTCCAACGCCCGCCGTCCTTGGCCGCGCTGCGCCCCGCCGCCGGAATCTTCTGCCCGTGCGGGTGCCGCGTGACTTTTCGCCTCTTCTCTGCTCTTCCAATCCTGCTGCTGTGAACAGGTTCGGGAGGCGGACAAGCAGGTATCCTTTCTCTCGGTCTCGTCGACATCTCCCAAGATGACGATACTCAAGTGTTGGACTCAATAGACGCCAAATATGGAGTCTCGGGAAAATTATCCTGGAAACAGCGGTGTCACCCGGCAAGCCGTGCAGTCGCTGCAGGTACGGAGGATTTTCAAGCCTCCCGCACGAGGTCTCGGCCAACACGGCTTCCGTATTATCAAAACCTTCCTACAGTTCTCTGCACCTAAGAAATTTTAAAGACTCTTGGCAAGTTGGCCTACATTGGTTGTGGACAAATTTTCAAATGCTCTATTCACTCTAATTCCCGATATTTTGTTATCCGTAGTCACCTGGCACCTCCTTTTGTACCGCCATTTTCAGGTGAAAAGATACCTGTCTATACATTCTGTTTCTCTTGTCCACGTCTCCAGTGCCTTCTGATAGAAAATCATTCGATACTCATCAGAGACTATGAGAAATTTCACCGTACGACGTTGAATATCCCCACATTGTGGTACTCCGTACAGGGTAAAGTGGTGTCATGGTGACCTGCGGCGGCTGATTGCTCTTTTTGGTAATAGGTCAAATAATCCATGTGAGTTCAGCCTGTGGCCTCTTTCTCCTCTTCAGGACATAGGGCTCGACCGCGAGTCTATATCCGACAGTAGTGGAATGGATCGCATATCATCGCTATACTTCCAACGCAGAGAGATGCCACTCTGCTTTTCATCTTTAGGTTAATATCCTGAACTGACCGAGCCGCGGCTCGGCGGTCGGCGGTCTTAGTCAGCAACTCTCCGATGGTCTTAACTTCGGGGTCCGAGGCATCTGGCAGGGCTTTTGGACAGAGATATCGATCGCTCGTGAGCAAACAGCCTCTCTGTGCTGTAGCCAATCACGCGCTTCCCATTTCCCTTATCGATCGACATCCCGGCGCCCGGTTCAGCAAGCGCGTACCTTTCTGCTGGGAGCAGTCTCCACCTCCGCCGCCAGGCCATCAGCATCGCGGGGTGTAACATTTTAAACGACGTCCGGATAAGATTGCGGGGTCCAGTCATAGCCAGGTATGGAATGCTTAGCTGTGAGCGTTCTTCCTTGCGCACTGTTCTTCCCTACGAGCGCTCATTCTGATCGCCAGTCTTTTTTTTCCCCCAGAGATCATTAAGCGCGATATCGACCCCTAGACGTCCCTTTCTCTCCGTCCCGCTTCAACGTGGAAGCTTCGAATCTCCGCGATGTGTACGCGATTTTGCGAAGGAGTCGAATGAATATGTATTCGCGTCATTGAAAGTCGTCCGTTAAATCCTATACGCACTGGACCGCTGTCTCATGCGTTGCGAGCATGGCTGAGAGCTCGAGGGATAACGCGACCAGCAGCGATGATACTCCGGAGTCCTTACCCGCGGAACCTGCGCAAGCTTCCAAAGGCAAGTTGAGAGCAAAGAGCAAAGAAAATGGCCCTGCAGTCGTCAAGAGACGCTGTGTCAGTACAGCCTGCATCGCATGTCGCAGGAGGAAATCGAAGGTGAGTCACCGGTTCCCGATTTCTGCAGCCCCGTTCGTCCATCCGTCCGGGCTCTCTGCTGACATTTCTATGCTGCAGTGCGATGGAAACCTGCCTAGCTGCGCCGCTTGCTCCTCGGTCTATCACACGCCATGTACATAGTTGATCTAGCCATTTATGCTGTCTGGTCGACGGGACTGATTCATCATAGGTATATACGATCCCAACTCTGATCACCGCCGTAAAGGCGTCTACAAGAAAGACATCGATAACTTGAGAACCCGAAATACGACATTACAGACCATTGTGCACGCCATATTGAACTACGATGAGGAGGACGTTTTCGAATTGGTACGCCAGATACGATCCTGTGACAGTCTGGAGGATGTAGCGGCCTCTATCATCGCTCGGGAGAAAGGCATTATGACTGCGAATGAGAATGAGGACTCTCCTGCTGCAGAGGATCCTGCGCAAACCGATCAGTTTGAAGCCGAATTGGCCGGGAAGATGAGCGAGTTAAAGCTCGATGGCTCCGTGAAATTTATCGGGGGTACTTCAAATCTCATCTTTCTTCCTCCCGAAACTGAGCTGGATGAGTCGAATTCGGTTCTTGCTGGTACAGGCCTGGAGCGGCAGAATGACTTCTCTGTTACTCGGTGGACCCGGGTCACTGACGACGAGCAATTGATCGGCCATCTCATGACAATGTACTTCACCTGGCATTATGCCTACTTCACGACGCTTTCAAAGGACCTCTTCTATCGAGATTATGTCCGTGGGCGTTCCAGCCAGTACTGTTCGTCGCTGCTTGTCAACGCCATGTTGGCCCTGGGCTGTCACTTCAGCTCCTGGGAGGGAGCACGTGAAGACCCTAGGGACCCCGCTACAGCAGGGGATCACTTCTTCAAGGAAGCAAAGAGGTTGATTCTGGAATATGATGAGCACGAAAAGGCCAAACTTTGCACGGTCCAGGCACTCGCGCTGATGTCGGTTCGAGAGGCCGGGTGTGGTCGAGAAGGGAAAGGGTGGGTGTATAGTGGCATGAGCTTCCGCATGGCTTATGACCTGGGCTTGAATATCGATGCAACTAGTATTGGCACAAATACTCTCACTGAAGAGGAAATAGATGCGCGAAGGATAACCTTCTGGGGATGTTTTCTCTTCGACAAGTCTGTGGCCTCAACCTTCGGGTCATTGGATGGAAGCTAACTGTCGCAGGTGCTGGTCAAACTACCTTGGCCGCCAACCTCAGTTCTCAACGTCCAATATCACCGTGCCAAAGTTCGATGTCCTTCCCGCCGAAGACGCAGAAACATGGTCACCATATACCGATTCAGGAGTGGTACAAGAACATACGCAGCCCGCACGGACCAGAGCAGTCGCCTTGCAAATCTCAAAACTGTGCGAGATCAGCGGCGACTTGCTAGCATTCTTCTACCACCCGGCGCCTATGGAGAAACCTCCTTCAAAGCAAGCGGAACTGAAGAAGCTCAGTGAAATCCACACGAGGCTCGAGGCATGGAGGAAAAACGTACCCAAGGAAATGGACCCGAAAGAGGGACAGCTCCCGCAGGTTCTCCTAATGCAGTAAGTTCACCGACCTTATCTGTTCATAGATAAAAAAACCTCAGCGGATAACGCGTACTGACGCTCTCTAGCATGTTCTATCAACTCCTTTTTATCCACCTATACCGTCCTTTTCTGAAGTATACGAAGTCGACATCACCGCTCCCTCAACACGTCTCCCCTCGTAAATTATGCACACAAGCAGCTTCCTCCATCTCCAAGTTGCTTCGAATATATAAGCGCACTTATGGCTTGCGCCAAATTTGCAACATCGCGGTTTACATTGCGCACTCCGCCTGTACCATACACCTCCTTAATCTACCAGATAAGAATGCCAAAAGAGACATTATTCATGGTCTCAGGAACCTGGAAGAGATTGCTGAGAGCTGGCTTTGCGCTCGACGTACACTTCGAATCCTCGACATATCAGCTAGCAAGTGGAGCATCGATCTACCTAGCGAAGCAGTGGAGGTCTTGGAGCGCGCTCACGCGAAATGGGGCTCATGGGGGTCATGGGATCGTGGCTCGTCACCCGGGGGTTCTGAGGGGTCTCCACCGATCATGACCTCCTGGCTCTCGTCGACAGTCCCTAGCAGCTACTCGACACCTGGAAGGGTTCCTCAGACTACCCAATACAACGAATCTCTGGCGCAGACTGCCACAGTACCTGTCGGATCACAAACCCCTCAGTATCCGCCTAATACTTTCGCCAACATATCTCGCGTGTCTCCTATGCCAGCAGGTCACCGTTCCTTCAGCGCCCAGCCCCAGCTGCCTGAGTCTTCTGCCCCGGAACCGACCTACCTCAGTCCCACAACCCAGATCTCCTATCCTCTCGGCCCTGCCCCTGCACCACAGCAACAACAGGACTTATGGAACACTGCGCAGGAGACACCTTGCAATGCATCGAACAGCAGTAACAGTCCAGCTCCGATTGGCAATACGCCCCCAAGGCCAAATTTCAACGGTCTTGACAACCTCGTAGAGGAAAGTCAAGACTGGTGGCTGAGGGATCAAAGCGCGTTGGCCCTCGGGCTGGAGAATTGGGGAGAAGGATGGGACGCTGCTGACGCTGGGACCTCGTTCACTCTAGGTTATGAAGCAGCAGACATATCCGCCGCTGCTGGACATGCGTTGAGAAATGACAATATGTCGGACCCGTCGCAGCAGCAGATGGGCATGAACCTTGGAATTAGCATGCCAATGGCAGGATCCACTGGCAGCACGAATCCATATGGATACATCAACAGCAGACCACCTGGTTGTGGGAATGGCTAGAATGTGCCAACGGAGTTTTCTGTAGAGGTCTATTTCTTTTTTTTATTGTGTATTATTGGGATGGATTATATATAATGGTTCTTGTGGAGCAAGGAACTAGGAACTCACCTTTTGTCTATATCTATTTTGCGGGTACTATGTGGTATGACGATGATTACGACATATATAATATGAAGGATTCCCCTCTTCTTTTCCTTTCTCTTCATACGTACACACATACTTACTAGAGCACATACAGTACATGATCGTTTCAACACCTACGCCTGGTCGGTCCTCTAGCTCAGACGTGCCCTGCCTCTTTGTACTGTACATATTTTGTGACAAGGTTCCGCTTGCTCTTATTCCTGACCACATATTTACTCTTTCCCACCAGCGAAAATTCAAGAGGAATACGTCACACCCGTAGATTGATGCCTCCCAGGAATGATTTCCAATTGCTGCATGATCTACGCTTCTTCCTCATCGACGCACCTGAAACTGTTAGTATGTTCTATCTACCTAGTTTACTTAGTGCTCTTCCCAAGTAAGTAGACTACTTGCTTATCGGATCAAAACTTTTGTCCCTTCATGTGAAGGAAGCTAGCCCAATCCGACGATCTACTTCATGTACGGCACATGGCAAGCGAGTATCTCCGGAAGATCAGGTATGGACTGTAGGTATGGGAAAGGAATCGGAAATTGGAACCCGAAGCGAAGGCCATTAGGACAAAATCGAGGTCAAGGAAGGGGCTAGGTTTCAAAGTACTGTACAGTACATGATCTGACAAGGCAGAGAAGCGGCGGTGTGATTTCGGTAAGCGGGAGAGGAGTCCGGAGCAGACGCTGGGTTAGTTGGTTTGTCGGCTTCCATGAATGATGGCAGGGGTGCTAGATCGGTAGTACACCATGAATAGATATGGGAAAAGGTACCGGAGAGCTGCAAAGTCCGCGGGATCTGAGGGCCATACTTATTGTTGCAGATTTTCTCAGGAACTACAGACCTACATAGGTTCTTTTTCACTTCTTCGTCGAGCGAGATGATAGAAATACAGGTAAGGTGAGATTCAGCACATGGTGTGTTTCTCAAAACAATTAGTCTGAAACGTTACTCGAATTTCTGTGATTTGTTTCTATGTTGCAAATAGGACATTAGGAAAGAAAGAAGGAAAAAGAAAAAAAAGGTCGTTAAATGGTATCACTGGCAAGGAAAGGCAGTCAGCATTCGCACTCAAAAGAACTAAGAAAGAGCGTGACGGGCAACTGCACATGGGAGTGAAATAGAATAGGAAATAAGAAACAGGAAGTAACTTACCAAGAAATAATCAGCAACAGGCTTCTTCGCCGGCATACCCCTGGTGTCTTGAGCGGCAGCTTCGAAAACCCTGTACCTTCTCCCAGGACCGAGGATTCGTTTACCCACGCCTTCGCTCCTCAGTACGCCATTACTTCTTCCATAATCGCCATTACTCCGTGCAATGGTCCCCCCGTTGCTCGCGTCCTCACCGAGTTCCAAGATCGCAGCCACGTTTCCACACCTGTAGCAGTAGTTCGGTGCTGACCAAACAGTGACGATTCCACCATCAAACATCTCCTTGTAACCTTCCATAACGAGCTGGTGCGCTCGTGCAATGAGTGAGAGGTCGTTTTTATAGTTGAAATGCTTAACTATGTCTCCACCAAACAAGAAACCAGCCCCACGGGGGCTCAAACCCCAACCTTCGATCTCATCCGGATCTGACCACAATAAATCGCACATGGCGCCCTCATGAGGCACTTCTTGCTTCCTGTCTATGAGACGGATCTTGTCGACGCTGTCAACAAGCGGGGAAAGACCGCCGTGCACACACAGAACAGCTCCGGTGCTGGTTGCCAGGCTCCCAGAACTGTCTCCCGTGGCGCCTGTACCAGGGGCACCAGCCCTGGTCGGCGTTTCGCCCGGCGCCGAAGAGATGTCTCTTGGAGGCGAAATGTTCCTGGAGTCATTGGACGTGTCTGACGACGACCTCTGCCTTCTTCTGTATGTTGTCATTGTGACTTCTCCTTTGGAGTTTAATACCTCAGTCTCCAGCTCGCCGTCATCAACGGGCATTGTGGACTGGGTAGCGTCATTCGCAGTCGACTCTGTGGGTGTGAGTTCTGAACTCGCCCCAAGTACCAGAGCTCCTAATGCCAGGTAGTCGAACACCTCACAACAGTAGCGCCAGACGTTGGCACTTCCATATTTGCGGATGCACTCGTCGTAGAAGCCATAGACGGTTGTGATCTGTCGTGATTCGTGGTTCCCACGAATCAGGGTGATGCGATCTGGATAGCGGACTTTGAGGCAGAGGAGCAGAAGGAACGATTCAATCGAGTAGAAGCCGCGGTCAACGAAGTCGCCCATGAAGAGATAGTTCGTGTCGGGGACATCTCCGCCAACGCGGAAGAGTTCCATCAGATCATGGAACTGGCCATGGATATCACCACAAATCGTGACCGGAGCGTCCACGGAGACGACATTTCCTTCTTCGATCAGGATTTCTCGTGCCTTGTAGCACAGTTCCCTAACTTGGGCTTCGGGTATCGGTCGGCAGGCCCGTAGCTGTGCGATCGCTCTAGGACAAGGTGTGGTCAGTTGAATATTGCTGAAATAAAGGGGGATAAAGTACTTGTCTAGATCACTCATTATGGCTTGACACAGCGAAAGCGCCGACCGTGACGATGTGCCTGAGTCTGGTCGAAGTGGGTGGATAGGTGAGGCGGCAGGTCTTGCTGCAGAAGCTGCGCTGTTACAGCCAAGCGCGCAAGTAAGCCAGAGTCCCGTTATCTCTGCAAGAAATTCAGCCGCATCTTCAATCCAAGATCCGGCAAGAAGCTGATATCTCGTAAAAGCGTTTGGTCCAGAGCGTACAGTCGATGGAGGTGGCGCGTTCGCGATCGCGCTCTGCAGGGCTCGCTGCGATGATGCAAAGTGACCAATAGTGCACTCCGCAGATAAGATTAGATCGCCAAGTGCTCAACAATCCCGTGACGGATGCTTCCACAACGTCCGAGGAAGCCTCCCGCAAAGCCGCAGGAAAGTATCAGTCAAGGCGACGGGTGTCCCTCGCTATCTCTCTCCATTGGGAGTCATGCCGCTCAGCTAAGCCATTGCGGGGTACTTTCCTGTTAACGGGTACGTTCTATATAGGCATGCTTTACGTTGACGCATTGCTGACAGCGAGGCTCTAGGAACAGCAATCCGCACTCTCTCATGACGATCCGAGACCGTACTTCCTAAAGCGATTGCACTCCTATCGCTGCCGAGATGCCTCCTCATCTGCATCCTCGGTCGCGTTCGACGACCTCTCTCTTTGCCGCCACCCTTCTCGCTTCATTCTTCGTCGTCGGCCTGCCTCACATCTTCCCTTGCCCAGCACCCCGCCGTACGCTAGCCGACTCGGAGATGATGATCACAGCCGATGGGCAGCAAGTACAGAGAATCCGTAGGAGGAGAAGGAAGCCTGCTGATGCGCCAGATCAATTGGGCGACGGTGCTAGCCAAGCACTCCAAGTGGTGGACGAGGAAGTATCGACGTTCCTACAAATGGAAGAGGAAGCGGAGAGGATGGCGAAGGTCGGAAGGGAATGTCCTGTTCCGAAGCCTGGTGGCATTATCGGCGAACTTCTGGGCTTTAAGGGCTCGCGGAATAGACAGCAGGAGGGAAGAAGCGGAGTTCCGCAATCAAATATTCCTGCCCGAGAAAATGGACAATAATGAGGCTCAGGGTGCAGGCAGATTAACCATGCAGGGAGGCCCTGTTTCTGGACTCTTGTTGGAGATACCAGAAGTGTGTGCTGTATTGTTTTAATGACTCCATTGGATGAAGAAATTTTTTTTTCTCTCTCTTGTTCATATTGTCTTGGTGGCCGACGCTTGTATATGGCTTGATAGATGGAACGAATGCAGAACAATTGAACGATATCAAATTTGCTGCAGAAATATCGAGCAACAGTACACTACAATAAACTGTTTTATGGTCGCTTATAAACCAATCCATGTCCAGGTAATCGTCAGTCGAATTTGACGGTTTTCTGCCTTCTTCACATTCGGACTGCAGGTGACATGCCTGCTTCCGAGTCGGATGCGTGACAGTGGGATTGATATGAGGACTCCCAATAATCATGACTATTTCGAAGGTATATGTAATAACTCATGACCAGAAGACTACAAGGTGCCTACCTGTGCGGAATGCAAGGAACTGATGTAGCAAGGCGACGACGGACTATTTTCGGGGATGGATCGGTGAGGGGCTGGAGGAAAAGAACTGAAAAAAAATTTTTGAGACCGCCGTTGAAACGGTTAAATTGAATAGATTCACGCGCTAACCTTTAGATCTTGGAACTATCTCATTCTACTAGTAATAGAGATGTATCACTATCGGGTCCCAGCTCAGGTCAGCTGCCCAACGCCCGGAGCACCGGGTGCCTTTTGGGTGTCACGGGGGCATCTGGGCGCTAACCCAATTCTGGAATCATCAGCTTTGGCCCGGCCCGGCCGGGCCTGGCCCCCGGGAGCCCCAGCCTCCAGGCTGTCGGGAGGTCGGCGGGGGACCTGGAAGGACACTGGGCAGCGAGGCGCCCAACTCCAAAGCAGCTCTGACAATGGCAGCAATGGCTTTGTCTCGTGTTATCTGCGATCTGTGCGGAAATCCGAAACATACGAGATGGATTGCCCCCATACTCTTTGTTGCGGATGCGGTTCTCTGTGTGCTCATTATCCGGAAGGTCCCATGTGAGCTCCGATACAATCAATGACATGCTTGCGCGATATCAACAGATGAGACTGACTCGAAGAATATCGAATAGACACAGAGATCGACTGGACGACGTATATGCAGCAAGTTTCTCTCTACCTCTCCGGCGAGCGTGATTATACCAAGATCAAAGGTTCTACTGGTCCGCTTGTGTATCCCGCTGCCCACGTCTATATCTACTCTTTGCTCTACCACACCACAGATGGAGGGCGGGATATCGCCTTTGGCCAATTTCTGTTCGCGATACTCTACCTGCTCACTCTAGCGACCGTGATGGCTTGCTACAGGCGGGCAGGTGCCCCGCCATATCTCTTTCCACTTCTAGTTCTCTCCAAGAGACTCCACAGCGTCTTTGTTCTGCGGTTGTTCAATGATTGCTTTGCGGCGTTGGCGATGTGGACCGCAATCTTGCTATTCCAGAAGAAAAAGTGGACAGCTGGAGTCGTCGTTTGGACGAGCGGGGTTGCAGTAAAAATGACATTATTACTTTTGGCCCCGGCTGTTGCGCTGCTTGTAGGGCTTAGCCAAGGAATTGGCCGTGGTATCTTGCTGGGGGCCACAGCAGTATTGATCCAGGTGTGTTACTGTTGGATCTCCTGATTTCATGAGTCGCTGTATTCATTACATCTCGGAGACACACTCCGGTCGGCTGACACCATATAGGTCCTGCTTGCGATTCCTTTTCTCCAGGAAAACTTGGTCGGATACATTTCACGGGCCTTCGAACTGACCAGACGGTTTCTATTCAAATGGACTGTGAACTGGAGATTTGTTGGTGAAGAGATCTTTCTATCTAAAGAGTTCTCCCTGGCCCTGCTGGTCGTACATATCTCCTTGCTCGGTCTTTTTATGGCCACATGCTGGGTGCGACCATCGGGCTCGAGCTTTGTGAATTTTGTCCGGAAATCCATGAGCGGCCGACAACCAACCGTGGCACTCTCGAATGCTTTCATAACCACAACGATGCTGACATCCCTAGCAATCGGTCTGCTGTGTGCAAGGAGTTTGCATTATCAATTTTTTGCATATCTCTCCTGGGCAACTCCTTTCCTTCTCTGGCGATCGGGTTTTCATCCTGCCCTCATATACGCTTTGTGGGCAGCACAGGAGTGGGCTTGGAATGTTTATCCCAGCACGAGCCACAGTTCGCTCATTGTTGTCCTGTCGCTTGCTGTCCAGGTTTTCGGCGTCATGTTGGACGATGGAGAACCATCTGAAGGCAAGAGTAGGGAAGACGTCGATGCTGGTATCAAACAGCACCTGCAATGATAAGACCCGTAGCGTCCTTGGTAAACACGGTTTCCGAACGATTGAACAGGAGATGGATCTGCGCCAGGGCAGCAATGCGCAAGCGGTAGTTTGAAATAAAAACTGCCGACAGCCATACCATAAAAGGCACATAGCTAAACCATCTATGGCTGCAGAGAAGCATGCGGTGTGCCATGCGGGTATATCACGCGTCCGAGTCGTCTGACGGTGGCATTTTACCCACCGTGGAGTCCTCCTCGTCATCCTCCGCTGGCAGCAACGGCTGCTTGACAAATTCCTTTGGCCTGCGAACAAGTCAGCGGATCGTCCCGGAGAATTTAGATAGGTTCATGCGGTGCCAGCTCACCAATAGGGGGCTTTGCGCCAGGCTTTCTCGTCCCGGACAATGTTGATAATCTCACCGCCGAGCTTGTTCTCCCTATTCTCGAGGGCCTTCATGTCGACGACGACGTAGGAACCGCGCTTGATCCATATGGTGGATCGAAAACGAGTGGGCAACTCTACTAAAATCGAAGTCTTGGACGGCAGCTCTACCGCGTAGATGTTATTACCAGTCGCCTTGAGGACTCGAGCAATTTGCTGTCCCTCAGATAATTCGTCGGGGGGAGTCAAGGTCTCTTCCGCCGTAGCGAGGACCCTCCGTTTTGGGGGGGCCATGTTTCACAGCTGTCCTATCTTGACCCTGCAGAAAGGTCAAAGCTCGAGCGCACGCAGCGTTGCGCGCAAGCTGCACGGTTCTGATAGTGTTGATAGTGTTTACGCTTGATTTGTCGGTGACGGTGATGCAGAAGATGGCCCTGGCGGGCTGGCCAGGGCTAGCCAGCCTCAACCCCTCCGAGTCCGTGGCGCTTGTGCAAAGCGCTGTGGCGTGTAAAACTTTTCCGCCGCGTGATCACGTGCGCGCAGAGCTGCAGGCAGATTTCGCTGGGATTACGTCAGGAAGCCCAGACCACCCGGAATTTCCACGCGCTCGACATCGTTGCGAGAACACGACAACACGCTCTATTTATTGCCATCGAGTCCCAACTATTGTACAGATCGTCCACCAAACGGTCCTAGTGGAGCATCCGATTACACGCTGCGCACCGCAACAAAGCAAGCTATATGCCCCTGAGTCACAAGATCTTCCAATGCCCCTCTGGAGTCCCCACCAGGTCGTTCTGGACCTCTTTGCTTCGGAAATGCGGCGGTTAGGCTGGCGTTGGGCTTGTATACTATAGTAGGCAGCATCGGAATCCATTTTCCAAGGTCCCTTATTATCAGCAGGTATATCTGTTTACATCCTGCTCTCTTGACATCATGATGATCCTCTCTTCACTCCAAACGGTGTTTTCTTTCCTTTGATGATGAATTCCATTTGATACCCCCTTCTTTATCTTAATTTTTAATTCCAGCGTGTTTTCTTCGGTGAAGATGTCTTATTCCGGCTTCGGTGCTTTCATTACGATTGAAAGCTCTCCGCAGATCACGAATCCTGCTGCAGTTGTCCGCAAAGACAAGCAGGGAATCGCCCATTGCCCTTCCGATAATGAACTGGATGAGATACAATGGGGAAAGTCCAGCAGACCTCCCTCCATCCCAACTACTGGGATACAGACACCTATCACGCCGAGCGATCTAGAGTCGAGCAACCCTCCTACTCCGATGAAGAATGGCGCCGTGGACCCGATCCAAAGCCTATCGAATCCGTCGAAGAACAGATTGCGGCTGCTGAGCGCATGTATGATGAACTTCGCCAGTGGCTTGAATGACAGCGCCCCCGGTGCCTTGATCCCCTATATCGAAAAGGAATACCATATCGGATATGCTATCGTTTCGCTGATCTTCGTGACAAATGCCGTCGGCTTTATCCTGGCAGCGCCTTGCACCCATGCATTTGAGACGAGACTTGGTCGCTCCAAGACTTACATCTTCTCGGCGTCCCTGCTTGCTGCAGGGTATATCATGATCATCTGCAAACCGCCTTTCCCTGTGGTTGTGGCGAGCTTTTTCCTCCTTGGTTTTGGCATGGCTCTCAACCTTGCCCTCAACAACGTCTTTTGCGCCAATCTTGCCAACAGCACCGCGGCCCTCGGGGGCCTTCACGGTAGTTATGGCATTGGAGGGACAATTGGGCCGTTGATTGCTACGGCGTTAGCCTCTCATGGGGTCCCATGGTCGTTCTACTATACTATTACTCTTGCGATGTCGTTGTGCAATCTGGTCCTCGCAGCGTACGCGTTCAGGGGCTACGAGAAGGACTTGCCTGTGCAACTTATGACAGCGCTTGAGCGCACCGCCTCTCGTCAGACACATGGAGCTGGGAAGACGTCGAAGACACAGCTCCTCAAACAAGCTCTGGAGAATAAGGTTACCGTGATAGGTGCCCTGTTCATCTTCGCCTACCAGGGCGCTGAGGTTTCGATCTCCGGATGGGTTGTGTCCTTCCTCATCAGCTATCGAAATGGTGATCCCTCTAATGTTGGTTATGTCAGTGCCGGTTTTTGGGCTGGCATCACCATTGGCCGTTTTGTGCTTTCGCATCCAGCCCATAGGATTGGAGAGAAGCTCGCCGTCGTCTTGCTTGTTGCTGGTGCAGTAGCCTTTCAGCTACTTACCTGGCTGATCCCTAATATTCTAGGCGAGGCGGTGATGGTGTCGATCGTGGGCCTCCTTCTGGGACCAGTCTATCCATGCGCCACTGCTGTTTTCAGCAGACTCCTTCCCCGCAACATCCAGATGTCCAGCCTGAGTTTTATCAGCGCAATGGGAAGCAGTGGCGGTGCTGTATCTCCGTTCTTCACTGGTCTCCTCGCACAGCATGTGGGGACCGTGGTTCTGCACCCGATTTGCATTGGGTTATATGGCGTGATGGTTACGAGTTGGGTCTGCCTGCCAAGGATCAGTAAGAGATCCGAATAGAGACCTCCGTTTCCAAACCCGACGTTTCATTTCCTTGGCTCTCTGCCGAGGTTCCACTTTACGGTCTCCAAGTCTGCTTGTGTTTTTTAGTGTTCGGATACGTCGTTACGAAGAATATGGCTTACGATTCTGACATTAAGTTGTGGGCGCGATTTATAGAAGGCTACTTCGGGGTTCTCTGGGTTTGGTTATTTGCAAATGGTCTGACCGTTGTTTCATTATGGAGACTCGACAGGGATGTTTCACTTCGCAGATTGCTTGATCATTTCTGAATGGCTCTTCGTGCGATGCTCCCTTCCATGCCTCTTACCTCAGACAGTGGATCTGTCGATGGTGTTACACGGTCATAATTGCAGTCCATCTACGGCATGCTCGCTTGCCTTGCTTCCCAGTCTCCCTTCTATTTGCAGTATTCAAACTTCTGCAAACCCGCTCTATCTCGCACCTGGAACTTTTGTATGATTCATAGAGTTTTCTTGATCGATTTCGTTTTCTATAATGAGTTTCCGATGTCGCTGCAAACTCTAAATGTTACTTTTCGGATTTCATGAGGCCAAAAAGCCGATTTTCTTTGGGAAGCCCGTCATCACTTGTTTTCTGAATCGCATGATTTCCATAAAATGGTTCCACGGAGCGTGAAATTTCACGCATACGAGTTCCTTGTTGACGCGGATAATGTCTTTTGTTTCTGTTACTAAGAAGTGATGATATCATGACTTCAAGCCCATGGGTGTGGATAGAAATGTTGCAGCATTGCCGATACCTTCGAAATTAAGATCGTGGAAGTAACTTCCACATTCTTCCAGCACATGACTTTCTGCTTTGCATCACCAAACTCCTAAGCTTCATAATCTGCGATCTTGGGAGAACATTGTTTTCTCCAACATTGTTTCCCTGAGAAACATAAAGAGGGCTGGGGTCTGCATATATTGATGTACCGCCCCGCGATCCATCTTCAATACTTGGCCATGGAAGAAGATAGGCACTGACCTGGGATCGAATATTTATCCCACAGTGGCCCGTCGCTCTCTTGGTACGTATGGAGATATCCATGAATGGTATTCAATGTATTGCGTGGCATGAATCACAAAGTTGCAATAATGCCTCTGGTTACTCTCGCAGTTCTCTTATTGTTGACACAAGATCAAAAGCTTGGGACCTTGATGTTCCTAGAATTACCATCAGAACATGACCAGTCAAATTTGGCGCAGTCAATTATCTATCGTGATAACTTGGCAAAACCGAAGCGATAGCTGTCTCCCGTCTTACGCAATATCGGCGAGCGGAGAGGTGGAATAGACTCGCGGATATCTCTTAACATGGCATGGGGGATTCACAATGCATTCGAACGTAGTGACTTCTAACCTGCCCAGACCTCTGCACCTTTATACCTATGTAGGTACCTAGCTAGGTACTTGCACAATTTCCCGAATTATAATGTGACATCAAGTTCTAGGTACCGTTGCGTCTAATTCTTCGTTGCCCCATCTATATTACGTCACCGGGGAAAGCAAAAGGTTCGTGGTGATTCTCATCTGGCAGAACCTGCTGAGACCCAGGCAGTCAAGAGATGAAACGGGGCAACCTCTGGGTCATTCCCTATCAGTAACTTGCGCACTGATTTTCGGTACAACCATTTGTATAGGTAGGTGCGTACCGTGAAAAGAAGAAACGATTGAGGCATCTATAGGGAGACTCGATCCCACGAAACCATGGATAACATGGAACAAAGGAGGCCCCATTTGTCCACAGCACGTTCCGACTCCACTCTACTGTGGCTTTCCTTGGTCGGATTTGTGGCTGTGTAACTGCCCTCGCCAATTGAGAACACATGGTCAAGACCTCGGGAGTGTACCTAGGAGGCATGTACGGATAAGGATATTAAGGATGAGGTGCCTAAGGTTTTGGTTTCCTTTTGAGGGAACGCCTGCCTTATGGAAACCTTAGCACTGCAGCAGTCGCTTCACCGTCCCGACAAAGTCATTCTCGCCTGGCATAATAATACGTCTTTTCACCGATGCGCATATTTCAAATGTGCATGCTTGCAAGCTGGGTATGCTATTAGCTAGGTCCCTAGTAGGTAGTTAGTAGTAGTATAGATGTTCCAACTTCCGACTGCACATTGACATGTTGTAGTAGATACCTAACTGAACTTGTCAGAGTTCTTCTCTCGCCCTTTTTTATGACCTTTTGCCGTTTACTACGATATCTGGACTGGTAACTTCAGAGGCGGGCTGCCCGTGCTGTTTGCTGATCGTATAGTATGGTTGGTGAAGCTGACAGGACGTTGTGGTCCAATTGGCTGCCAGGAGGGGAAGGGGACAGAATGCAGCCGTCCGCTCCTCGCTAGTGGCTGGCTGCTGGCACTTTGGATATTATTATTATTATTATTAGGGGAAGGAGCGGCATCAACCAGGCCGGATGAAATGGCATGATTATTCCGGACCATTCTGATATTCTTTCTCTGCCAAAAGTGTCCTGTCGGCTACACCTCCCGTTGTGTTGTAGTTTGCACCCGCGGTGGCCACGGCGCACCGGCCTCTATCCCCACCACCGCTCCTCTTCCCCTCTTTATCGCCAACAACCAAGCCCCGGGCACAGACTGTCGTCTGGACGTGCGATCCTTGACAACGACTGCTGCTGCACACAGCACGGGTTTGAGTTGTCGGCTGCCCGCTGTATGAGCCATTCACACGTCGATGAGCTAATCATATGCCCCTCCAGAGTCAATCCCCGGTACTGCCTGCCTGACCGAACTGCGGGCGGTAAGTATCGAGACCGGAACCTGGGAACACCGCTAGATTGCGAGTTCTTGGAGAATCAGAGTCTTTTAGCGTCCGCAGAGCATCGCGCCCGACCGTGAGTCCCCAAGAGAGCAGCGAGAGGTCTGGGGGTTCAAGACAGTCTCTACTGATCGCGAGCAGTTGGCAGCCCTCATACCGTATCTTTCGTGTTCCGAGCGGCTTTGCGACCCTGCATTGTCAACAAGAGCCCCACGACAACGCTCCCGCACTCTTTCATCTCAAGGCATCACAGCACTTCTGAGCATTTCACCTCTAGCCTCATCTCTCCCTGTAGCTCATTTCCTTCCAAGGAGCCGTCACCATGGACGGGGACGAGCTCATCGCATCGGTCTACCGCAAGATCGAGCGGGAAAAGGCCCTCATCAATGCCGCGACGAATATGCGGCAGTCGACCGACAATCCCCTTGTCCAGCAGAGGGTCGACGCAAACATTCGCGATGGCCGCAAGAACATCGCCTATCTCGAAGAGAAGATGAGAGAGCTTCAGATGCGGAAGCTGGAACAGGAAGGTGGTAGCGGTCCCTCAGCGGCACACTACCCTGGTTCTCCTACAGAACAGCGTCATTCTGTCGGCTCTGCAGCTGGTGCCCCAACTCCTCCTCCAAAGGACCATGTACCTGGCTATTTCCCGAACGAACGAGGTGACTATGGTGAACCTGGCCCCGGTGGATACAGTCAAGGGGGAACAGGTTCCATGCCTCCTCGAGCCCCCTATGCGGACCCGCGACCTTTCGCACCGGCTCCGAAGGCGAGGCCCAACTATAGCAAGCTCGGTATGTTGTACTGTTGTGCCATCTGTCAAATGTGCACGGCATATACTGACAGTCGGGTGATGTTGTAGACCTGATCAAATATGATACGCCTTACCTCGGACCCAAGATCCAGCTCATGCTGTCCCAGCTCGAGTTCAAGCTTAGTGTTGAGAAACAGTACAAGGCAGGTATCGAGAAGATGGTCCGCCTTTACCAAGATGAAGGCGATAGAAAGAGTCGTGCGGACGCCGAGGGGCGCCGCATCGAGAGTAACCAAAAGATCCAACTCTTAAAGCAAGCTTTGAAGAGATACGAGGATCTCCATGTGGACATTGAAAGCGCGGCAGACAATCCAGATGGTAGGTTTTTCTTCACCGTGTTTCGCTTGCGAATCGCGAACGGTCGTGTTTCTGGATGTGGCTAATATCTTGCAGACGAGAGCCTCAACGCTCCCAACATCCGCAAGCCGCTAACTGGTCTCTTGACCATGCGTATCCACGCCGTGCAAGACGTCGATCATGCGGCCAGCTCTCGATTTTCGAGAGGTCCGGAAACCTTCGTGGTCCTTAAAGTCGAAGACACAGTCAAAGCGCGGACCAAGGCGACCAGGTCCGATAAATGGCCGGATGAGACTTTCAATATCGAAATCGATAAGGCCAATGAGATTGAACTTACTGTCTATGACAAGGCTGGTGACCGCCCAACCCCTATCGGTATGCTCTGGATACGCATATCAGATATTGCGGAAGAAATGCGTCGTAAAAAGATTGAAACAGAGTTCAACCAATCTGGCTGGGTGTCCGCGGACAAAATGCAGGATCCCAATGCACCTTTGAACCCTCCTCCGAACCAGGCTCCCGGCGGACCGCGTCCAGGCCCCAAAGGGCCAGGTGCCGGAAATGCTGGCCCTGTGATGATCGACGCTTGGTTCTCGCTTGAACCGGCCGGCAGAATCCATCTTACTATGAGCTTTGGTAAGATCCCGGTGTTTTTTTTCTTTTTGTAAATGTTCATTTTATTAACAACTCGCGTAGCCAAACAACTGAAGGACCGACGGCCTTTCGACGTTGGTCTGAACCGTCAAGGAGCTGTCCGTCAGAAGAAGGAAGAGGTTCACGAGAAGCAAGGACACAAGTTTGTCACGCAGCAATTTTATAACATTATGCGTTGTGCTCTGTGCGGTGACTTTCTCAAATATGCCGCTGGCATGCAATGCGCCGATTGCAAGTACACTTGCCACCGCAAGTGTTATCCCAAGGTTGTTACCAAGTGCATCAGCAAGGCAAACTACGAGACAGACCCGGACGAGGAGAAGATAAACCATCGTATCCCGCATCGTTTCGAAGCGTTCGCCAATATCACCGCCAATTGGTGCTGTCACTGTGGATATCTGCTTCCGTTCGGTCGGAAGAATGCAAAGAAATGTTCAGGTAGCATCAGTCCCCATTTGAAGGATAGCCCCGATGCTGACATCTTGCTAGAATGTGGCCTTACTTGCCATGCGCAATGCCAACATCTTGTGCCCGATTTCTGCGGCATGTCTATGGAGGCAGCGAACCAGATTTTGGAGACCCTGATTAGAACGAAGAACCACAACAAGACCGCATCCCTAAGCGGCCGCACTCTCCGCCCAGGCGGTCCGCCACAAGCTCCTCAGGACACTAGCCCTTCTGCAAAGCAAGAGGAACATGCATACGGGGTACCTCCAAGGCAAGCGTCTGCTGAAGCAGTAAGCGCCGCACATAGCTCCTACGTTGCCCCGCAATCGCCTCCGGCAGCTCAACGACAACAATTGCCTCCAAGACCGTCATCATCACACGCGGCAGCAGCAGCTGCCGCCGCCGCTACCGGAATGCGTCCACCTTCGCAGCACGGAATGGGTACGTACGCCAGGACACCTGTAGACTATACCGGAATCAAGCCCATTTTTGGTCGTCCTTCAGGTGTTGACACCCGCGGAGAAGCAGATATGGCCCGCCAGACGCAGGCCCAGCCGCCGCAGCATGCTCATTATGATCCGGCGGCATATGCCTCATTCCCCGCCCAGCAAGCGCCTCCTACACAAGCGATCCAGAAGGCTGGGGCTCCATATATGCCTCAACAACAGCAACAGATGGTTCCCCAACAGGCTGCTACTCAAGTTCAGCAACAGGAACCCCCTCAGCAGCCGAAACAAAGAATTGGACTGGATCATTTCAACTTCCTCGCTGTTCTTGGCAAAGGTAATTTCGGCAAGGTCATGCTCGCTGAAACGAAGACTACGAAGAAGCTGTATGCCATTAAGGTCCTTAAGAAGGAGTTTATTATTGAGAACGACGAAGTGGAGAGCACGAAATCCGAAAAGCGCGTGTTCCTCATTGCTAACAAGGAGCGCCATCCCTTCCTTCTCAACTTGCATGCCTGCTTCCAGACCGAAACTCGCGTCTACTTCGTCATGGAGTACATTAGCGGTGGTGACCTGATGCTACACATCCAACGCGGCCAGTTTGGCTTGAAACGGGCACAGTAAGTATCTGAATCCAACATCCTCTCCAAGTCTGAGAAAGGCTAACAAGATTTGCAGATTCTACGCTGCGGAAGTCTGCCTAGCGTTGAAGTACTTCCACGAGAATGGAGTCATCTATCGTGATCTGAAACTCGATAACATTCTTCTCACCCTGGATGGCCATATCAAGATTGCAGATTATGGTCTCTGTAAGGAAAACATGTGGTACGGCTCCACTACGAGCACATTCTGTGGCACGCCTGAATTTATGGCACCAGAGGTACGTTCACAGCCACATTACGACATAAGTTTCCTCTTTTGATGCTTTACTAACTTTTGGACTCAGATTCTTTTGGACAAGAAGTACGGTCGTGCAGTCGACTGGTGGGCATTCGGCGTGCTCATCTACCAGATGCTCCTCCAGCAGTCTCCATTCCGGGGTGAAGATGAAGATGAGATCTACGATGCTATTCTTGCTGATGAACCTCTTTATCCCATTCACATGCCTCGTGATTCTGTCTCCATTCTGCAAAAATTGCTCACTCGTGAGCCGGAATTGAGACTTGGCTCGGGACCTACAGATGCCCAGGAGATCATGTCGCATGCTTTCTTTAGGAATATCAACTGGGAGGATGTCTACCATAAGCGGGTTCCTCCACCATTCTTGCCAACAATCAACGACCCGACTGATACGAGCAACTTCGACACGGAATTCACCAGTGTCACACCTGTTCTGACTCCTGTACAGTCTGGTAAGTCCTCGATTATTAAGGTTATTCATTTTGGTTTTCGTTCCACTAATTTTCTTCACCTGCAGTTCTTTCTCAGGCAATGCAGGAGGAGTTCCGTGGCTTCTCTTACACTGCACCAGACTTTGCTTGATCGGCAACATCTAGAGGAATTTGAGCCTAATTCAACGTCTGCTTTCGCGCCTGATCTGCGTCCTGGCGAATCTGGAGTCACTCAACGCACAGGGTCCTCTCGCGTCTTGATCGTCGTTGGTCGCTTGCTGCATATTTTGAACGTGCAACGTCACATAGCATACCCATGAGATTTTTGCAAGCTGGCCTGAACGTTGCGAGTAGCAGGTTTGCGTTTTGCTTCGACTTTTTGAGCAGGTAGAATGTATGAGTTGGACTTGGACGTTTCCCTAATTATGTTCTCTTCATTTCGACTTCCGATTTTATTGCTCCGAAATTTCCCTTCTCACTTTCGATGCGAGGTGTTGTAATATTCTTCTGTTTGATTTGCTTCACTTTGATGGAACACTCTCGTTTCTAATGGGCTGAACCCATGGAGACGGACAATACGAATAACCGATCAATTAAGTTCCACTGAATGCCATCGATCCCCAATTGGTGGGAGGGATTCCGGGGATGCGATGGATCAACGACTCGATAGCGGTTTTCCTGAGTGTGTTTCTAATTCAGACCTGTTCTCTCCCATGAAAGATGTAAGTGCGGGCGGCTCAAGGATACTGGTGTGTATTTGTCTGCCTCTATCCTTGAAAATCTCTCCTTTGCCTTGTACTCTGCAGTGGGAGTACGAGCAGGAATGCACACAGCTTTGAACTTTTCCATGAAGTCCCTCAATTCATCCCCCATTTTCCGCTCGAGTTTCTGGCTTCTGAAATATGTTCTCAATCACTATACCATTATCACTTCTCGGTGATATATTAGTTTTAGTAGCGATGTTAAAATAAGCATGAATCTTTCAACTCGCCGGAGACCTCAGAAATATATATTGTAAATCTGTACAGTACTACCAGTACATACATTTTCGACGCAGTACGTACACAACGGAAGTGCCTGCCTACAAGGTGCCTTTGTACAGTACACATATTTCCTCGAGTCTTGATTAGATACCGAATATGCAGAGGACAAGGTTGTCCAACATGTGCGAACATGAGCAAGACGCAGGAGCACTCCCTGGTCTGCTCAAAATGGATGGAAAGCATGGATCACAGGACTGTTGTCATCCATCTGGACCATGATTGTCCCAGTAGCAACCTATCTTTGAGGTAATCATGTCCATCTTGCAAACAAAACCATCTTTCTTCGTGTCATAAAATCTGACTTTGTCGCTTGTCATCAAAGTTTTGTATCGTGCCCAGAATTCTTCCGAAGAGAATTCCGGAATACCGTTCGGATAGAAGCGATACCACTCTTCCCGACTCCAGCCAGATGTGAATGTGGCTTGTCGGCTAATATCATCGTCAGTTGCTCGCCTCTTCTTCATTTCTTTTGACAAAGGATTTGTGACGAGCATCGCTCTGTATCGAAAATGTGCTTTTTCCATTCCAGGATCCAAATGCCACAGCCTTGGGTAGAATAGGCAGATTGTCCGCAAGATCTCCTCATAATCTGAGTTACCTCCGACATGATCCTCGAACCAGTTACTGAATCGTTCCAGGCGTAGGATGTTAGCCGTTTTTCCAGGCAGGAAATCAAACTTCGAATCTAGGAAAAATTTGACTTATATCCACCTAAAGTAAATTTCGCTTGGGGAGGGCCTAATCTCGTATGGATAAAATGTCGTGCGAATTCTTTTCATCCTAATGTCTTCGGCATTGTCTATAAGAGGGTCATCCAATTTCTTTTCAAATTCATCGGTCCCAAAGATTTCAATCTCCCGGACATTTTGCAGGAAGTAGAAAGGCAATAAGACTATCTCATAGTCGTAGTCTGGATAGTAATTGTCATAGCATCCAAGGTATGGGCCGAAGCGTGGGTAGCGTGGACGGGGAATACTCCTCGTGGCCTCTCCATTTCGAAGCCATGAAGTATTCTCTGTGCCCTCCAGCCAAATACTCATACATCCGATTGCATTTACCTCCGCCAAAAACTTGACTAGCTCACTAATCTTCTTCCAGAGACAAATGAGCTATCCCGGGTCCTTTGGATCTGGAGCAAGGAGAAAAATATAGGGCTCGGTCTTCCTGTACGGAAGGTTGAGGAACCCTCTCGGTCTCGCATCCGCAGCATCTCTCAACTTCCAGCAGCTTTTGCGCGGGCAGATATAGACGTTGACCCACGAGTCGCGTTCATACAACGGTGAAATTTCGAATTCCAACCAGAAGTCGGAGAAGAGATACGTCGAAACTTCCTTGTAGAGTTGGCGGCTTGCATGGAGGATCGAGAGGTGCGTCTTTTGTGTCCGTGAGGAAGGGGAAATATCGTGACCCTTTCGGTGGAAGTGCTCCCAGATGAGGCGACGTACTTCAGGAGGCAGTATCGCAGAGGCACCTAAGCCTGGATTTGCGGAAGCCATGACGGAGTGAGTTCTGGAGCGTTCGCTCAGTGTTTTTATGACAGGGAAATATGCTTCTAGGAGAATATGGATATCTTGAATAGAGATGAAATAGGATCGATGAGTCAGGCCGGTGCCTGTTCTCGAGACCATCTTGAATAACGAAGTCTAGTAGCTTTGCGGCTAGCGTAGAAACCTAGTCTTTATCTAGTTTTTACCATGGTCTTCATTGATAGTCCCAGTTCGGATGCGGTGGAAAGGCCGGAGGCCCCATGGTACGGTGTTGTACCATTTCCAAACTTCTATCTAGCACTGCAATATAGCATCTTAACCCGCAACATGGCCCTTTCTGAAATATTGATGCGAAAGAAGAAGAGGGTAGGTATGATGGTACTCTCAGCTATGGAGCTGACTAGGCCTGTACTGTACATTTAGGTATGTACATACTACGTATCTACTAGAAGGGCAGCCGACGGGTGATCGTCTTCGGTAGCTGCATTTAGATTTCGCTCGGCATCACTGCAGACTCTAGACGATACTTCTACCCTTTGTTGAGGTCGAGTTTATGCGTCCTCTGGTACTCACTTTTTATTAACACAATGAACTCGAGGTCCAGAGTCCGTGTCGACCCCGGCTTTGTTCCTCGACGGTTCGATTTGGCCATATCCGGCCTGAGCCACTTCTGTCCCTTCCTTATCTCCTTCCTTTCTCATTCATGTTCTTTATGTCGAAATCGTCCACCTGTTGCGCAAGCTATTTCAGTGATTAAGATACGATAGTCTCACATTACGTCCCATTCTCTACAGCACATCTCCTCTCATCGCAATGATTTCCAGGATCCGTCGAGCTCTGTCTTCTTTCTGGTCGCCTCGAAAGCGTGCTTCCGAGCAACACAGGACGCTGGATAAGGCGATCACACAACCAGTTGAAAAGCATCTACCGGCTCAGGAGCCTCTCGCCGCAGCGTCCGTCGAGCAGGATACGCCTGGCTTGGACCTGATCCTCGCGAGTTCTTCACCTACCTTTAATCCTTTGAATTCATCTGAAGTTGAAGAGCCCCAAATTTCTCCATCTTTGACGTCCACGCCTTCGAAGAAGGCAGAAGCCGATGATACCAATTATCTGCCTCCGTCAGTAGAGGATGCTACAGATGAAGACCTTGGTTCGCCTTTCCAGCTTCTGACTCCTCCCACCTCCAAGCCGAAGAATAAGAAGAAGAAGCGTGACTTCGACCCAGCATACTTTCCACTCAAGGAGGATTTCAGCGACAAGGATCTCGACGGGCCAACGCTTGTGGAAAATGAACGATCTTGCAGAAGAGGGTCTACACGATCCATTGGGCCTACACGAAAAAGAAAGCGCGTTTCAGACCGGGATCCGACATTTTCATTGTCCTCCGAGCCGCAGGACAGCACCGATAGCGACCTTGAATGGGATACACTTGTTGATAACTCGAAAAATAAGAGGAAGAGGAAAACCAAAAGCAACGGCGATTCTATCATGTTGCGGAAAGATGAACACTCCGAAGGCCATTCCAATGTCCCTAACACGCCTGCCGGCAGCAGATTCATTGACTCTCAATCAGGAGGCACTTTGTTGGAAAGGGACTCAGAGTGGTCTGAGGCCGAATCTGGCACTGGATCCGTCCGACATCATACACCAGCTTCCCAATCTGGTCATATAATCTCTAGGGTCCCTTCAATGGGATCTACGCCGTCGAAAAAGTGCAGGAAATCAGATTCGCGTGATGATCCGTATCTTCCCCCGCGAGATATTGTGAACCGACAGCTTAGAAAATCGATCGTCGCACCTGACGCTGTGGAAAGCAATTTGAGTGATGAAGAAGAGTGGACCGAGGATCCCGTCTGGAAACATGATAAGAATGAGGTCGCGTCCGACTTCTCGATTGAGAAAGCCAAGCGTTGGGCAGAGGCGGTCAAACTTCCTAACGGTCAGTGGGCTGAAGCAGAACAAGATCTCTTCTTTCGTCTTGCTATGCGTGGTTTTGAACCTCTTGTGCCCAATAACTGGCACTTGGATTTCCCGACCCTTCCTGACACATTGTTTGCTATCCGGGATGGTCAATCGGAGCCCCTCATCCAAGCACTCAGTGATAGAGAGTTCCGCGGTAGGCTTTTTTTTCCTGGTGTCGAGATCTCGCGAGTAGCATATTTGCTGACTAGAAGAAATTCAGCTATCAAATCTCTTAATGACTTATTTTCTCTCGGGAGTCGGGTGAGAGACCGCAGATCTACGCCTCTTCGGCCCGAGCCCATTATTAAACGCACTGTCAAGAAATATCTTGATTGGGCTTTGCGTGACGCGAATATGCACAATCGACCAAATGCAATCCCAGTGTATCATATTTATGCCATGAGGAAGGGAGAATCTACTCGCGCAGCCCTGGACACACTCAATCGTCGTTTGATATCCCTCGCGAAGCGTTACCGCGATGCTCTACGCTTGACACCAAGTATTGAGAACCCTGAAAGTGAAGCCAATGATGAAAAGGAAACTCAAGCTCAGTATGTCTCTCAACGCAAGTTTCCGGTTTTGACAGGATTTTTGATCTGCGGACCGATCATTGCCGTCACCACGCTCGACTCTGATCCGAACACATATCCAGACTTGGACTCTGGTGTTTCATGCAAATTCATTGCTCAATTTGACGTGTGCGAGAATGGTCAGGATGTGTGGAATGCGTTCGCCATTGCAATTACTGTCATGCGCATTCGCAAGACCATGATTGAGCTGGAAGAGGAAGGCAAAGGAGAGTGGATGTGGATGATTGACGATCACTGTCCACAAGATGATACAGATGAAGATCTCTAGCAATCCTCATATTGACTTAAAAGAAGACGATAATTTGCTCGGTGATGTCCCTAGTATTGGATCTCCGACCGAGATATCTTTGCATTAATTCCATATTTCTCATGACAGATTATATATTCACATACGCGCCTTGCGTTTTGTCACTGATGTCAGCTACCTAACGAGCCCTTACAACTGTTATAATTCGCTTTTTCCATTGAATATCCTCAACCATTTGATAGATATTTTGTTTTCTCAATTATTCTAGTCCTCGGCTGGCTTTTGTGATCTGGAGCAGTATCATTGTTCAAGAGAGCTCGAAAATCAAATACCCGTTCACACTTGTAAAATTACCACATATGAGTAGTTGAGGCGGCGTCCTTATATTTCTTTGAGTGGTGGTAAAGCCTGGGAATGACAATATGCAGGCTGACACAAGAGAAGTCCAATTTGAATATGCCTTGACTGTAAACACATCTTATTAGTGTCTAGGGAGGACTCCTATCACTCAGACATCAGGTTCGGCGTTTTATTTCCAGACTGAATGGAAATACTTATGTATGAGCTTTGCAGGGGACAGATCCGCAGCTCTTTCACACTACTTTGGGTCCTGGGTAAGTCGGGAGTCGCTTGTGCTAGTGTACATTAGATTAAGTAGATACCTAGATGGAAAACTGGTCAGCCGATTGCTGACGATATTGTACTGTGCTGTACATTCTACCTATGTGGCAGTTCAGACAAAGATATATGCTCTTTTCTGGGCCTGCTTCCTCCATGTTTCTGGCTACAAACAAAGACTTCCCTGGTTTCTTCATTATTAATAGGTACTACACAGTAGGCTCTCAAGCGTTGGAGGATGCTCTCGGCTTGACATCGACAACAAGCCTGATGTACAGTTTGTCTAGGTACTGTACTTAGGGTATGTATCTACGTTTTTGAAGACTTGGATGGAGGACTCCAACTGGTCCAAATTCAGGGTCAACAGTCTTGACTCAGGAAGGTTAGAACTTAATTATGTCGATAGTTACACTACATAGTCTACCAGCCACTGTTCCCAGAATGATCGTCTTCTGCTCTATCTCACTACCCCACAAACTAAAAAGACGCGAGTCCATGGATCGGCATCAGCTGAGCAGAGCCAGTCACGTAGATAAGGTATAGTACTAGGCACCTAACTATTGGTATAAATTGTACTATACTACACTACATGCTGCACATGGCGGCGGTCATCAAGCGGGGTATCAAGATCGATCAATGGAACATCAGCCTTGGCTGACGAGTCCAGCAGGGTTGTTCAGCTGCTGCGAGATGGACTTTTCTGCAAGCTTCGTCAAGACTATAGGTACCTAGTCCCTAGTCCTTGGTCCCTTGTTGCAAGGCAACCGCCAAGCAACTCATCTGTGTCACTGTACATTGTATCTACATACGCACGTACGTACTCTGGTAGGCAACTGCTACATTGTGGTATCGATCACTATCAGGCAGTTTGGGAGAACAGTGCATTGGGTGAGGGAAACAGCCATCATATAGTACGATCCATGGTCACATGTAGTATGCACACCCCACTCCCGTTGCTCTGCGATATCACATACGGCCTTTTTCTCTCGTTCGGCGGTTCCATTGAGGGCTCTCTTTCCTTTCTCTCCCTGGTGTGGCTCCTGAGACCCGAGCAGGGATCAAACCCCGGATTGTCGTTGTGATTCGCAGCCACAGCAAACCCGCTAGTCCCAGCGCAGATATATTGGCACAAAGAAAGCAAGCAAAAAGAGCAAGGCGTGTGGTCTGCGATGAAAAGGAGGGGAGCAAGGGGGTATCCATGCGCCGTGACTGGACCATCTATCCGCACGCCACCCCGGACGATGGGAGATCTCTTGGTATCACAGCATGTGTGTTGTATGTATGTACACTGGCGGCGCCATCCCATGTTCCATTGCCCGCTGGGTCGACCTGTGGCGCGCCCCCGTCCTCCGAGAGGACTCGTTCATGGTTCTGCTCATGGACGAGGCGGCGGTGCAGCGGTCCTCTCTCGGCGACCAGCTGAACTTGGATCTGGTTCTGTCCTGGAGACAAGGGACTGACTGGACGCCAGCCTGCCGGGGTGCGAGCTTGCCTGCTAACCTACGGAGTCCTTAGCCAACAGCGAAAGCTGGAGAAGGATCTGATCCAGTCTCATCCATGTCTTCAGGCAAGCCCCGCTGCTCCCCGGGAAGCGGACACTGGTCGTTTCTGACAGGGTGATTCGTGGTTCGAGACGGAGGTTGCACAGTGAGGATGGCCAGTCGAGGTGTCAGAAGATGCGGCGACCCTTTCTCTCGAGCAATGTTCGGAGGGAAAGACAGTCATGACAGTCATAATAGATAAGTACATGACGTCTCCCGGACTAACGGCTTTCCTTCTGCTCCTCCATATTATCATCTGACATGAGAACTTCTCTGACAGTTATAAAGTGACTGGATTGAGAACGCAACATTTCTACTGTACCAGCGTCAAACGGACTGCAAATCATCCTGCCACCATCACATCACCATCGTCATCCTTATGGCTACTGCTGACCCCCGCACTTCGGAGTTTGCTGCTCCAGTCGAAGGTAAGTAGCTGTTCCAGTTCCGAGACTTCCCCGTCACTCATTCTTCCATCCTATGTGTACCTATCTGTATACTATCTTCGACTCTTGCGCGCATAACCCTAGGGCCTACTGCTATACGAAATGGACTACAAGTATAGCACATGACAGTAGTCTCTCGACACAGCTACTAACCCCATAAACCTGCAGGAGTCGACACTCCGAAGAAGAAAGACACGCGCAGCGGCAGCGATGCCAGCACCGTCCTCAGCGATCCCTTGTCCAAATCCCCTCCCGAAAACGCCGTAGACGAGATCCGCAGCACCTCGGGCTCACCACCAGAGGACGCCAGCCTCTCGCCGCCCCCACAACCCCGCGATAGGAGGTTGAGCAAGGAGTGGGGTGTGTGATTCTTTCTCCATACATATTCTCCACTTAAACTTTATCATCACAGCCCTTGAAAACCTGCATAAGAAGGATCGAAACTGACAGATATGTAAACTGCGAGAAGACGCGGCCAAAGTCCCCCCATCGCGGTTCCAGAAGCGCGAAGGCAGCATCTACGCGACCGCGAGCTCTCGAGACGGACACGTCAAGGGCAAAGACCGCGACTCGAGATTCCATGCCAAGTTGAAGGAGAAGGTTCGTTTCGCCTCTTTCTTTCCTCCCTTCGCTTTGGCAGTATTTCTATGGTGACATCCTATTTACTAACTTGTTTTCTTTTTAGGGCTGGGCGTAAAGAGTAAACGGAGAAGGGATCACATCATGACGTGATGACCCGCAGGAGCAATACGGAGTACGTGCACGACCTCTGTTTGCGCAGCCTTCCTTACCCGAGAAAAAAAACAAAGGTGAGATGCTTTTCTCTTCTCTTGCAGGACAGGTACAGGCGTCCATAGTAGCTAGTTGAAGGCGATTGTGTTGTGTTTCTCGTTGCCATTGTTGTCCAGAAGAAACGCGGTTACGATTGTCCTGTGCAGTATTAGGGAATTCTCGGGAGGCTTGATTCACTTCTATTCACATACTGTCCCTCTTCTCAATCCTGAAGGTAAATCTGCTTATGCCACTCGAACTTGCTCCTATTACAATGAATGTTGTGTAATGAATGTTCTCAATCTCCAAAAAAGATCAGAAATGAAATCCTTTTAAGGAAAGACGAAAACGAAAATATGCAATCCAGCAGTTAGCTCGCCCATCAAATCCATCCCGCCCTTAATGTATTATACACACTAACATCTGAATGAGGCAAAGGAAATTATTATATGACGGTGGGTTGAGAAATAGGTTAAGGAGAGTCGAAGATCTGATACCTGTGAATGGTCTACTGCCTGTATTATCAGGCCTATAGTCGCTGAAAACGCAATACAGGGACCGTTCAGATGTCTGTTTCATTTTGCTCGTTTTGTGCGAAAATATAAAAGGGAAATTCTGAGAGCTCATAAATAATGCGCCATGTCTATGTCGACTAAAGTAATGGAATAGGCGGAGGAACTGAGAATAACAAAGGAAGAAGAAAAAGCAGCGAGAGACGTTGCGTGACGTTGCGCTAGACGAATGAAAAGCAGAAGATAAGGATTGAATGAGGATCTGAAAGGAGCGACGCTAGGCAGCAGCTCTTTGGTCATCTCACTTATTCTTCTTCGGCGTTCATCTCATCATCGAGATTGATGGCGTCGGGATTAAGGGGAGCAGAAGGCTGGGCCTGTTGACTGGCAGGCGGAGGACGACTGCCGCCTTCGGGGCCAGTGCTGGCGGGGACGAAGCCCGGCGGAGCGCGAGCCTGCCGCTCGAGAGCCGCCATGGCGTCCGCCCGTTCCTTGCCCTCCTCTTCCGGCGCCTTTCCAGCTTCCTGGGCGCGTTGCTGGCTGCGTGCGATCGCCTGAGAGGCAATGAAATGGACGTCGGTGCTGCAATCCGTTAGCTTCAGTCCCAATGCCACTAAACATTACTGCGAACAAACACATACTTGTACTGAGCCTGCACACTTCTCTTGATGCGGAGCATCTCCTTGAAAGTGTCCTCGTTTCCGTGCTGCACTTCGAAAGCCTCCCATTTCTGCCAGAACTCGGCATTCGTCCTGGGATCGCAGAACTGGGAAGCATGTCCATAGATAGCACGAGCCCGATCGATCTCGCCAAGTCTCCTTTCCATTTCCGCAAACTTGAGACACATGTCCTTCGCCTCCTTGTCAGGTAAGGTCGCAATGGCGCGCTCGTAGATGGGTCTTGTCGAGGTCAATCCGAAATTCGACGCCGACTTCGTAATGTAGAAGTCGAACATCTCGAATCTGTCCTCATCGGAAACTGCTCGAGTGGCACGCTCGTATATCCTCATAGCATGCCGTGCAAGCCCACGCTCCTCCTCGAGATTGCCATACATCAAGTAGAGAGTCTTGGCAAACTTCGGGGGGCAACCGTCCAAGGCTTGCTCGAAGAGGTCTCTCAACCTCTCGATTGAAATCTTTCGGTCGACTGCTTTGGTCAAGTAGAGGTTCCAAAGCTCGAATGCGACCGGATAGCTGAAAAGATCCAGGCCACGCTCATAAATCTTAAAGGACTCCTCGTAGTATCCATGCTCCTCCAAAAGATTGGCATAGTTGACGACGGTCTGCGGAGTTGCGATGCGCAATTCGAATATTCTCTCATAGATCTTCCTCGTCTCTTCCAAGCTGCTCACACTCTCAACAAGGTCCACATAAAAACTCCACAGCTTCCAGCTCTTGTGAACCCGCTGCTGGGGGGTAAGATTCTCGTCGAAGTAGTCCACGGTAGACCGCTTCGGGGCCTGTGTCGCTTTGGCCATAATCTCGACAGCTCTATCAAAGTTCTCGTTTCGGAGCTCCATTTCGGCCCATTCGCACCATGTGTCTGCCAACTCGTTCACGGATTTAAAGGGGACTTTGACAGCCTTGTCGAAGATTACTCGGGCCGTGTCTAGATCGCCACCCTTTTCATAGAACTTGGCGTAATTTACCCAGAGCTCGTGGAACTTTCCGTGCGCTTTTTTGGGATTGATAGTAGCGATAGCGTTCGTATATGTCTGAACGACCTCCTCTTTGTTATCACCCCATAAAGCAACTCTCTTCTCCCACTCAATGACGTTGTTTGGATTCTGCCGCAGGAGTACGTCATTGACGAGGAAGGGACGTCGGTCCATAAGTTGCTCAAACCTCAGCATGCGAAGGTCAAGATCGAAGTCTGCCTCCTCGTCGACCTGGCCTTTGTCGGCACGAGCTGCCGCCGCATCCATGAGGTTGCTAATTATGGACTCTTCAAATTCGACGTAAGCATCGAAGATCATCGTGAAGTCCCGAACAGTCATGACGGTGGTAATTCCTTCCTCGAAAACGTCTCTGGCCTTTTCAAAGTTTCCCCTTGTAATCCAGTACGTAGCGAGGCCGGCCCAGAGTTTTCCCCTCTGGTCAGAAAATCGCTCTATCCCACTGCGAATAATGGCGTCCACGTCTATTCCAACGTGGGGGCCAGTTTCGATTTCTTTCGCCTTGGATACGAGCAGGTCCACCATGTCACTCCATAGTTGAAAGTGACTTTTCCCTTCCTTCGACTGGAACCGTGGGTTGTTGAGAATGCTAATATATGTCTTCACAGCTTCCGTATAATGACCCGTTTCAACAAGTAGATCGATAAATTCTTCGGCATTCTCTGGGTGGATCTGCATGTATCGACGATAAATCTTCACTGCTGTCTCTCCCGAGACGGAACGCGCGAATGCTTTGTACAACTTCCAGATGCGGTTGTGCTGGGTAATCGGCAGCGCTCGGAGTGCACGGTCGAAAGTCCGCCTGGTTTGCGTCACGAGCGGCTGCTCGAGGAGGAAGGAGAGATACATCTCCCATATCCGCGGCATCTTGTTCAGCAGTATCAGCGCCCGTTCGAACAGTGCATTGACCTTCTGGTACTCAGCACGATGAATGGTCGGGTTCCGGCCTCGAAGATGTTTGATTCGGAATTCCAAATACTGCGATCGTCAGAACGCGAGTCCGATATGCAAACACACCAGATGAAAAGGAGCGACGGAGGTGACGCACCATCTTCCAGAGCTTATATGACCTTGGAAGTTGCCTGCAAGCACGTTCCATGACCTTGAAGATATTGTTAGCGGCGTTCCACAATTGATGACGGAATCACCTACAAATGCCTGCTCGTAGAGCGTTCCATGCTGCTGCTTGTATTCGATATATGAGAGCCATGGCTTCACGCTACCGGGATCGCGCAGGATGTCTTGTTCATAAATTGTATCCTCATTGGACTATTTATTAAAAATAAAAGTTAGCTCGAGTTCCATGGAATCAGAACCTGATACTCACAATCAGATAAAGGTCCGGCTCGGAGGCCGACGTTCGCTCCATCTGAGCGTGATGCCGTTGCGATCTCGGGGGCAATAAAGTCCCCGGCATCTTCGCCCACAGTCGCGCGAAAGGCAACTTCGCACGGCAAATACCGAATCACAAGGAACATGCGCCGCAGGAACGGGAGATGCTTCTCGACGCGCTGAAATGACGCCGTTTCGAGGCAGATGAAGTTGCGGATTCCGCCACGTGACCGTGTCACCATGCCGCAAACGGAAATGGACCGGCCCGCATGGTCCAAGCTCCGGCGCATCGCGTGTCGTCATGGGACAGCCTGGACGGCGTCGTGGGAAGCTCTGCTGCTTCAAGTCATTGTCCTTAAGTTCAAGCTGTTGCGGTCGACACATCAGCCATGTCGGGTGCCGTGGTAAGTGCGCTACTGAATTACCCATGAATTATATGAAACCTGTTGTTGATAGCATGCAATCTAGGGTCGCGAGGCGGTCTTCCCGACTCGCCAGTCGTTGGGGTTGATGAAGAGCAAGCTGAAGGGCGCGGAGACTGGCCACAGCTTATTGAAGAGAAAGAGTGAAGCTTTAACGAAGTATGTCTTTTACAGCCCGGTTCAAGTACTCGCCGCTGATTTACATGGTCGTCAATAGGCGTTTTCGCGGTAGGCAGGGCTACAAGCTGCTTATATCCCCGCATTCTAGGGGCTGATCCCAGGAACCAGAGATTACCCGACGTATCGATGAGGCCAAACGGAAGATGGGACGCGTTATGCAAATAGCTGCGTTCTCGCTCGCGGAGGTGACCTACGCTGTCGGAGGAGACATTGGTTATCAGGTCCAAGAGTCGGCCAAGCAAGCCCGGTTCCGCGTGAGGACGAAACAGGAGAACGTGTCTGGTGTTCTCCTGCCTCAGTTTGAGAGCTACATTGAAGAGGGAATTAATGACTTTGGATTGACTGGCCTCGGGAAGGGAGGTCAGCAAGTACAACGCTGTCGTGAGACGTATGCTAGAGCAGTGGAGACACTGGTCGAGCTTGCGAGCTTGCAGGTAGAGATAGCTTGCATTATTCGCTTTGCGGTATTCCATCTAATCTTGTTTTCCTCCAGACTGCGTTCGTCATCTTGGACGAAGTCATCAAGGTCGTCAACCGAAGAGGTATGTCCCTCAGCCAAACACTTGCCATTTAGTGTCTACTAATCTACTTTGAACTTGTTAACAGTTAATGCAATGTAAGAAACTGCCATGGCCATCCTCTCTTCCAGGTGAATACAATGCTTACATCGTTGTAAACAGTGAACATGTCATTATCCCCCGGACTGAAAATACCATCAAATGTTTGTCCACTCCATCCCATGGCCGTGCTGACTCTTGGCTAATCCGTCCCAAGACATCAATTCGGAGCTCGATGAACTCGATCGAGAAGAATTCTATCGACTCAAGAAGGTTTCCAACAAGAAGCAGCGAGATAACGCTGCCCAGGATGCTGATATTCTGGGCAAGCGGGAACAGGAGGCAGGCAAAGCGGCCGGTCCAGGTGCTCAGGTGGTCACACATGCTGCAGACATCCTCGGGGAGCATGAAGATCAAGACGTTATATTCTAACATTTCATTATGTGAAGAATACTGTACATGTGCTTGCACGAACTTGTCACAAACCCTTATTATCCCCCTTCTGGTATTATTGCAAAGTAGTTTTCTACGCGGCAAAAGGCAAGCTTGCTGCAGCGAAATGAAACAGATCTCGTCGTCGGACCTTCTCCAAATGAAACTGAATTTTAGGCAGTAAAAAATCTCCAAACGCCCATAACAATTCGTAGACAAAGTGCACGAGGGGTATATAGACCATCTCATTGCCTCTGGTATGTGACCCGGATGGGCTTGCCGGCGTCTCCCATGGGCATCCCCGACGTCGCCTCCTTCGCACTGATAGCCCCCGTTTCGTTCTCGTATTCGACGAACGCGATACCCTTCCGACCAGGCACCATCCGGACCTCCTTGAAGCCCTCGAAGCGGCCAAAGATGGCGGTGAGGCTCTCCTGGTCCGCGTTGTCGGGCAGGTCCCGTAAGAACAGGATCTTGTTCGGTGGGAGGTACTCGTCCGGAATGACCGGAGCAGCAGCAGCCTGGGTGGACTTGAGACCGGCTCCCTTTGCGGCCTTGGCTGGACGGTTGGCATCGACGGCTCCGGCTGCGGCAGCAGGACGCTTGAGTTTCTTCTGCGCCTCCTGGGCCTCCTGGGCTTGTCTCCTTTCTGGAGGAGAGAACCATGGATGTTAGCATATAACCTTCTAACAGTATCCCCCAGCAAGAAGACGATATAAACTCGGATAATCCGAACACACCTTTCTCAGCCAGCCGTCTCCGCTTGTGCACCTCCAGCTCGTCCGGACCACCCTCCCTCAGCACCGTCGCATCGCTCCTCGTCTTGGCGTAGTCCAGGACCATCGGCTTCTCGAAGAGCTCGAAGCCGTTGACCTCCTCGATCGCGCGCCTCGCCGACTCGACGTTGTCGAACACGATGAACGCCTGGCCCTTGGCCCGCAGGTTCGTCTTGGCCACGATGTCTATAACATTGCCGAACTCGGAGAAGATCTCCTTGAGCGCCAGCTTCATCTGGTCGATCTTCACCCGGTCGTGCAGGTTGCGGACCTGGTTGCATCCTCACGGTCAGTCCCTACTATATATGTATGCATGTACGTAAACGCGCGACAGGCTTCGAAAACTTGGGGAGAGGGGAGCGCCGGGCGAGGTAGTTTAGTAGGAGGGATACGAACATAGACCCTGCGAACGACGGGCGTTAGTAGTGACTCTTCCAGTGGTGAGAAAGGGACGGTTTAGACTCACGTAGGATTGGGGGGGACCCCCGATTTAGACGCAGCTAATGCTGCCATGGTTGCGACGCTTGAATTGAACTCAGTTGCTCGACTTTCCCTGCTCCGAGCTTCATGAATGTTCAGTAGCCCTCATCTTAGAGGCGTTCATCGGAGAAAGCTTGGTGACCGCCGACAAAGTCAGCTAATAGGGTGTGTTACCGAAAGTCCCCACAATAACAAGAAGCATCATTGGTCTAGTGGTAGAATTCATCGTTGCCATCGATGAGGCCCGCGTTCGATTCGCGGATGATGCATTGAACAATGTTAAATATCTTTTTTCCTAACTCACAGCCCTTTTCCACAAGACCAGAAACTCTTTTTGTTTTGCCTGTCTGTATGAATGCCAAAAGACAGTTAATCTATAAACGCAAGCATGATTTTTTTTTTGGCTCTGGTCAGGATGGCAAATATTACTTCTTTATTCTCCGTGTCAAGTATCGACACTACTATCAACATTGAAGATCAGAACATCGCCTACTGTACCAAAACCTCTCTCAACTTCTCAACGCTGCTCTTGAGCTGCTTCGGCTGCATCGTCCAGTCCTCTTCCTTGACAATTCGGGATCCCGTCTCCATGAACAGATAATCGGCAACGCACGCCCGTATCTGTGCAAGGTCAGTAAACTGACAAGCCGACAAAAAAACCCCGTAAGTAGGAAGAGACAGTACGTACTTTTGGGTATGGATGCAGGAGCATGCTTATCAGCTTCTTCATGACATCCGCACGGAGCGATTCAATCCTCGACAATGATGCGTAGATCTTAATAGCAGCCTCGAGTCTCGGCAGATTCGAAGACTTGTAGTGTGCTTTTTGAACCACCACGAACAGCTTGCGGAAACTGTGTGAAATTCGATATACCGATTAGTGACTATTTTATCGCAAGAAATGAAATATGTCTCAACATATGACTTACCTTGGATCCGAAGTAGCATATTCCGAGAAGCAGCTGTCAAGCAAGAAACTCAACATCTCCATGGCTGGTATCGCATAACGGTCGTCCTGTAGATTCGTGTCTAGAATAACAAGCAGGTCTTGAAGCAATTTGACAACAATTATCTGCTGCTGTCCCTTATCCTGCTCATTGATATATTCCACCAAGGCTGAACGGGACGCCCGGATCAACCCTTCTGTTCCTGCACTCGCAGAGGTGACAAGGCCTTGGATCAGCGGCAAACGGAGCCAATCCACCTGCAGCAATTCAAAGAGCTGGCGGAAGTAGTCCGAGGATGATACCTCGCTGACATGCTCATATTTCCTGCTCGAGTCAGTATTGAACTTGCGAACTGGATTAGGATAGTGATAGACACGTGTGATACCTCTGCAATGGTGGAAAGTCTGCTGCCGATTCCCAAAGCTTCTGCAGAGCAAGCCATGCCTGCAGTCTGACTTTGTCGAGCTTCTCGGCTGCAAGTCGGCACAAGCAACCGACAAGGTTTTGGATGTATTCCGGTCGTCTCTCGAGAAGAGATGCTCGTTGGAGGATAGTCTCGACAGCTTGAATAGCCTCTGCTCGTACAAAAGATCCTATATCTCCCCTTCTGTCCGTCGTGTAGTCATTCAAGAAGCGGACGAAGTGATCCGCAATAGTGTCCGTGACATCTAGAGGTTGTTAGGCTTCCAATAACGGAATTTAATCGGATGGAATGACGTACCTATTTGCGGTAGAACTCCCGTGGCCAGGCTCTTGACGGCAGAGACTCTCTTCTCAATCAGCTCCTCTTCACCTGTACAACGTAGCAACTCCTCTATAATGGATTTTCTGCTATCACTGTCCACCGGCAGTCGCTGGAAGACGGCTCCCAGTGCCGAGATCTGCCCCCGACCAGTTGCAGACTTCCAGCTGGCACGGATATTGGCAAACCAGCCCTGTACCGTCTCCTCCTGCTTCGACAATGGCAGCAAAGTAAATAGGTTCGAGGCAGCTTCAGACGATGCTTCGATTGTGATATCCTCTCCTCGAAATATGCAGAGCAAGAGAACGTCGAGAACCTTTTCGAGCAGCGATGCGGAGGGGCGAGGGCACAACGTCATTCCATCACGAGTAACAGTGGCTCTAGAAAGAGAAGAGATAAGTCGTGATGACGCTTCGGCAGTGAGTTCTGGACGTGCTGCTTGAAGCGTAATGTCGTCCTTGCTAGGACCGAACGAGGAGTCAAAAATTTCCCAGAAGCCGGAGACCTGAGTGGCAACTTCAGACGCCTTTTCCTTGTCTTGTGTATCAGTCGTGCTCTCTCGGTGCTGAATATAAGCATCCACCGTGGCGGCAATTGATAGAAGACAGCCGTGCCTTGTCTCGACGTCCTTCGGAGGAATAGTTGAGAGTCGCCGATGGAGCCGCTGCAGAACGTCCTTGATCGTCTCGTAATCCCCCTGAAGACTTAGTTCTCCTATCGCCGTTGCTGCTACTCTTCGAGACTCCGCATCTGGTGAACCGATGCCTCTCCAATACATCAATGAGTCCACGAGCGGACTCCAGTAGATCTTCCCAAGAGCTGCTGCTCCCTTTGCGACATCAACCATTGCTCGTGAGCGTCGCGCGACCGCATGATAGTCCACAACCTGTACCAGTGGGATCCCTTCGAGGATCGTGTTCGGATGTCGACCGATCAACTCTTGCAAGGCAGCCGATGCACCTCGTCGGATATTACCCGAAGGGTCAACGCAAGCGGCGCACACCAGCTGTACTGCCAGCATCTGCACCACGCTCATCTCTTCTCCATCGGTAGGTATTTTTACCGCTCGTGGATCCAGAGCCAGCAGCTCCTTTGTCGTATATTTTCGAGACATCGCCCATATACCGAAGCACGAAGCGTCTCGGACACCAGTCCCCACGGAACTTCCCGTAGAAGATCTCTGCTCAAAATCTAGACCCGAGACAAGGTGTTGCAAAACCTCAGGGAGTTGATCAGTCGGAGGAGCACGGCGGAAGAGAAGGTTAGCGAGAGTGAGGACTAGGCCCTGCCATCTCTGGGCATCGACGGCGCTCAGGTTGCGTCTCAGCGTTTTCATGTCAAGCTTCTGCGCTTCAAGAGACGTCACAAGAGTGCCGTCCTGTTTCTCATAGAGGATATTCTCGCCCAAAGAACCAATGACTGCCTCAATAACCTCAGCAGCCATGTCCGGCTCCAATTTAAGCGTGACTATACTGAGCGCCTTGCTTGCGGCAAACCGTACAGGCGTGTCTTTATCTGCGAGCGACACAAGGAAATAATCAATAGCCTCTTCCAGGATTGAGGACACCTTATCATCTGGGATGCGGCCGTCCCCTCTCTCGACAAGCGACAGGACCAGGACCGTTATCGTACGGAGGATCTTGATTATCATCTTCCTGGCGGATGCAGAAGATCTGATGATCTCTCCAACCTCCGACTCTCCTTGGGCAACAGCGAGAGTCTGGTCAAAGAGCGGTATTGCCAAAGGAGCCAGGTCTTCAACTTGCCCCGATGTGCCCAGCCGCGCAAGAAATGACAGAACCCCTATGCAGGTATAGACAGCAGGCAGTTCACTTCCCGGTTTCGGCTGCAAAACCGAGAATGCCCAACGCGTAAGCAAGTCCAAGAGTCCCAGACGCTGCATGTCCCGTCGCAGAGCCAGTCTCGCCAGCAGCAGAGTCGCAGCTTCCCTCTCCTTTCCCGTGGCAACGACGTATTTCAAAGACAGGGAGAGGATAGACTCCGCGACCCTCGGTGTCTTGGGGGACAATCCGCCAAGGACAGCTAGATTGTCGTGCGGTATCGGAATATCGTCCGACGACATGGAGGCCAGGTCGAACGGAGCAAGCAGCAAATGGGACAGCCACATCAGCATCACGTACCGCTCTTCCCAGACCAGTGGCTGGACCACAACGCCTTTCGTAGATGCCTCCGTCGGATTATCGGCTGCCACCGCATCCCACTCGATGAAGGCTCGCAGCATAAGCTCCAGATACTTGGGCTCATTGTTCAGGAACCTGCTGATGACTTTGACGCCACGAACCTTGCAGAAGACGTACAGAATCTTACTGACAGCCCTAGGTAGCGGGTAGAGAGTGCCTAGTTGCTGCCGTGGGCGAGCTATTCTCGAAGCATACTGCTCGCGATGCTTGATCAGATACGCCAAGAAGGCGTCGACCAAGGGGGGCAGGAAGCTCTGTAAATGCGGATCCAAAAGCTGAGGCCATTCTTGAAAAGGTTCTAGCTATAATAGAAAAAAAGATGACAGAACAGATAGGTTTAATGTCAGTCAAATCTATCCTATGTCAATCTGGTAAAGAAACGCTGGACTGTCTCACAAGACTTAGAAGTCTGTCGGTCTTGGTGGCCTGTACCCACCGGTGCGGAACTTTGCCAACCCGTCCATTCTGGGTCCGTGACTTCCAGAGCAACGGCGGAAGTCTCGCCTCGAATGCTTTGAGGAGATCGCCAGAGGCGCGCTGAAGTTTTATGTCTTTATCGTCTGAAGCGTCCATGTGAGCTTGCGGGCCTAGAATATTCGGACACTAGCGTTGGAAGCGTGGGAGATGTTGTAAACGGCGAACAAATCATGTGACGTCCCTCTTCGCATCCGTATTTCTCCCAATCCGCGAGCCTTGACTATCGATGCCAATCAGCACAACGGATTCGTTTGCCATTCTTCGTGTCGATTTTGAATGGGTAGGTAGTCTTCTGGACCTGGAGCTTGCTCTTCCTTCACCTACGAAATACTACTGGGACTGGTTATTGGAATCTATCGCTGGAACGGACATTTGCCGAAATATATAACGAACATATATTCAGCACATAGACACATCCCGACAGAAAAAGACGGGGTCTATAAATGTCATTTCATTCCATTCATCCTCTAGTCTAAGCTAGATGAATATACCGAACCATGTGCAAAGCTCACCAGCTTCGCACAACCCAATGCAACAATGCCGTTTGACTGCCAACCCAAGTATCATTTCACATTACCATCAAGCTCGGAGGAACATCTTCCCTCCATCGGCAAAATATATTTACAAACATGAACCACCCTATGCGAGAAATGATGCTGTTCAGAAAAAAAAAAGATCAATTAAAAGTCTATTATGCTCATTGCACATCGCCTGCACTTGGTTGTGTTTGGGTATTTTCAGATGCGGCCGTCTCTGAGATCTTTTTGCCATGGCCATCACTTTCATTGCTGGCCCCGTTGTGGACTGGAAGAGACGAAGCGAACGACGGCCCCGGAACGGGCTTGCCCTTTGACGTTTCAGGGAATATCTCCGTGAAGAGGTCAGGGACGAACCGGTCCAAGCGCTTGCGGGTTTCCACCCAAATCTTCTCTTTGCTTGGATCCTGGGATGGAGGTGCCAGGTAGCCTCCGTCAGCCATGAGGAGGAGAATATTTTTGACGCTCTCTGGAATTGCTTCTGCCTGTAATAGTGTTAGCCGAGCATCGTTCAAAGGCCGAGCTGTAGGGGCAGAGTGAAGCATTTCGAGAGGGTAGACGGCACGTACAAGACTGTCCCCTTGCCCACTGTTCATCATCCTGTCGAGAATATCCAGAATCTTTAGCCATAGATCCAGCATTCGATCCTGCTCTGGCAGCTGGTCAAGATAACGCAAAAAGATCTTGCAGACTAGCGTTGCCGCCTGGACGCGGGTCTCACTCATTCCTATTGGATCCGAGTGGTAGATCTCCGGTTTCAATAGCCGCAGGATGAGCGGGAACAGTACTTCGTCGAAGATAGCAGTCCACTCCCTATGCTCCGCCGAAGTGAGTTCCAGTGACAGTAGGGTCCGCTGGAGAGCCGAGATGGCGTGGTGTCTAATGTCACGACAGGGATTGATGCACTGCGTAGTCAAAGAATGGAAGATGGGTGACCAATAAGCAGCCCAGGCTAAGAGGAGTCAGCTTGAGTGCCATATCATGGGAAGTCTATCGCTTCTACTGACCTTCGCCCTTCTCAAGGTGTGACTGCTGAATAAGCACAGGGGCGCGTTTCGTCATCTGTTGGATAATACCTATCGCCTTCACGCCGCGGATTACGGTTTGATTTTCGCTGCTATTGTGTGAGAATAGGTTGACAGAGTATCTTGAAGGGAGGGCTGCCTATACCTAAGCTTTAGGGGCTTAACAGCGCCCTTTGATCGTCGAGCTAGAGCGTCTCTTTGCCGTTCCTCTATAGAGCCTACGCTGCCCGCAGTGGCAAAGTCATTGGCAAGACTTACAGCGGCTTCGTAGTTGTCGGCGGTGATCGTTGGCGGCGTCGAGTCCACAATGCTCTGGAGGAGTTCGAAGACTATGGGAGCGGACTCCTCATGCTGGTGCAGCCGCTGTAATATGGACCAGAAATCCGGTGAAATGGTAATCTCACTCCTCAACGGGCCAGCGCTAGCGATGCATCGTGTAAGCCCCTTGGCAAGCGGCACAGCCGAACTTTCCAAAATATCTTGATCAAAACTAGATATGCCATGAAGAACGACAGGGACGCGCATATGTTCCTAACAGAGTCAGCTACATAGCGCAGGCGAAATGGGAAGAGGAAACCCACATAGCTCAAACGTAACGCATTGAGGAGATAGGATACTACTCGAGAAGTTACCAGAGGGTGAAGGTTTCTCGCGCTTCGAACAAGGCCTTGCAAGGTACTCGCAAGGGACTCGCCTAGTGCCTCTATAGTGCTTACATCCCGCAAAGTTAGAATTGTTGCCAGCTCGAGAATATAGACCATGCCAGGATCGTAGCTCGGTCTGTTGGGATCGACTTTGGTACTCGAGGGCCTGCTAGGCGGTAGCCGCTCAGGTTTCACGACAATAACGGCCGGAGCTTCTTCAGGTAGCTCTGATAGCAAAGACTCGACCAACGCAGTCAGCGATTCAAGTGGAAGGGACCTACGTATGCGGTTAGTACCAACGATTCACGCTCAGATAGGACGGACACATACTTCATATTCGCCAAGATTTCGTCAATGGAGCATGCAGCAACACAGTCAACGGTGCACAACGTGTTATCGAGCTCCTCGTCTGATGGCTCCGGAGGATCATCTGCCGCGTAACTCGAAAGATATGAGGTGAATGCGGACAATAGACCGGTTTCACCACCCCGTGCATCACGTTCCACGACCTGAGACGGCGGCTGCAGCGGGATCGGGGGGATATCGAGGTCGGCGTTGAAATTACCATCGAAGGGTGGAATAAGGGAGTTGATAAATAGGTTGCTGAGGATTCGAATGACATATTTCCAGCTATGCCGGAGAACTGATTCGTTACCAGCCAATACCCGGAACAGCACAACCGTGGCCAATTGCGCTCTGAAATCCCTGCCGAACTTGACGGCGAGCTCGCTCACCATCACGCTCTTCTTCCCTGCCTGGACCTCGGTGTTCAGAGCGGTGCTTGGTGGCGTATCGGTCGCAAGAGTGCTAATCTGGCTGAGACAATAGATGATACGGTCAAAAGCCTCAGTTAAGCCATATTTGGCGGCTATTTGGGCGCATTGGTCGAATCCCATGACAACCCTGGAATATACTGCATCATCGGTCGCCGACATAAATACATACGAGAGCGTCGCAACGACTGGCTTCCAGGTGGCCTCGAACATCTCGGCATCATAGATGTTCGTATCGCAAATCACCAGCTCTCCAGCTGATTCGCTCTTCGTTAGCATTTCCTTCCAGGCGTAGTCAAATGCATGCTTGTTCTCGTGCTCATCGGGCAGAATGATCTCATTCTGCTTGATGGAGTCATAGATCTCTTGGAGAAATTCGGGCGCGAAGTCACTTCCGCCGTTGACACCGCGCAGATTTTTAGCAAAATCGGTGTATGTCATGCGGTTCTGAGACTTGACGTTGGGATTGTAAAGATCGGTATTCAACATGATAATTCCATATGTCAGCACGAAGAGGGCGTCCTTGTCTGCAACACCTTCAGGTTGGGCTTTCGTGATGTATTTCTCGGAAAATGTGGTCACGATCCGTTCGATCAACGGCGCTTCCCCAGGCAGACGGAAAGAACCCAGGAGTTCCCTGAGGGCTTCGACGACTTTCTTCCCCTTGAAGTCAAACAAATCAACGAAGGCATCGAGCAACTGTTCGTTCGACCGTTTCGAAAGAAACTCGCCGAGAACCTTCTTGGATATCCGCGACGTCCCTTTCAGGAACCGCGCAACCAGCGCTGGGTCGTCGGGGTTCTCAATGATGCCCTGCGACGCAAGATAAGCGATCCCGGCTTTCGGATCTTCGTTGAACTTTGCGGCACCCTTGATTATGATCTTCTTCTTTTCCCGCTGTCTTCTCAGCTTCTCTGGATCAGGGAAACCCTCGTATTTGGGCTCCTGATCGAGCCTGTCCGCGATGAATTGGACGTAGCCCAATAGAGCGTCAAGGCACAGAGGAGGGACATTGGTTGTGCTCCACGTCGCTGAATCGGGGAAAGCATTACGAGACAGTAGACCGACCATATCTTCGCAAAGGTCCGCCCTATCTACTTCGCAATCGTAGTTGACAAAGAGTTCAACCATGAAGCTCGGTATTCGGGCCAAAAGCCCTATACTCTCCACCATCTCCTCCCGGGCCTCAGGCTTCCGAGATCCACCTTCCATCCCCAGTTTCTGTCGATCTTTCACAGGAACCGGTGTGGTCCTCCCGCTGCTTGTCTGCGACGGGGGTGGCTTTACCAATTTCGGCGCTTGGGGTACGCCCTCGTAGAGCGACGGGTCAATACCGGGTTCCCTCGGTATCTCCACTCGAGGGTGAAGACAGGCAATCAAATAAGACAGGTAAAGTTCCTGCTGCAGCTTCAGCACCCTACGACACGTCGACAACAATGTTCCGGCTACTCTCAAGGACCCGGTCAGAATAGCCATGTTGTCAGATCGGACCAACTGGAACAGATGCCGGCAGAGATCATCTTGGGCCAATACGGCGAGGCTGGGAATTCTGGAAATGGAAGGGCCGGCCACCTCCAGGGCCACATCGATCATTCTCAATGCCATGACTCTCATGGCATCTGTGTGTTGACGATTGTGGGGATCCAAGAGATCGACAAGAACCCGGAACAGCTCCCTGATGGAAGGTAGCGAGTATGGCTTCACCTCCGCGGCCGTGTCTTCTTGCGGGTCAGGAAGAGCTGCCGTTCCACTGCCATTCGGCGTTGGCACAGGCGTCACTTCCCCGCTGGTGCGATCCTTATCCTGGGGAGACGTATCGGAGCCCAACGCGGATGGATGCTGTGATGCCACGGTATCCCCGTCGACAGACGGATCCATCTTGAAACTGGAGGCTTCTTCATCGGCATGTTTCTGCTCCAAAGGCTCCGACCCCGGACCCGCTTCCTCCTCCAGACGCGATAGTCTCGTGAAGATGACCTGACACATGTTGACCATGGCCATTTCCGCTGATCTCCGAAGCACCTCTGACAAACGGACTTGGCAGCACATGCTGAGACCAGTTTCCATCATCTCACAGACGCTCTCGTCCCCCAGGAGCTCGCCCTCCGGCCGCGACAGCATTCCCTCCATGAGCCTGAGGATTCTCAGCAGCACAATCTCATCGGCAGCCGTGTCGCTGGCCTCGAATCGACAGTGGGTGATGGCGGCCGACAGCAGCTGCATGGCCGTCGAAATTCTCGGCGAGTCCCGGTTGATGATGTCGTAGGCAAAGAACTTGGTGATGGCGATCAGGGCCAGGGAGGTGATCGGGGCGGACGTCGACGAGGAGCGGATGACCTGCAGAAACGGATGCAGTAGCGCTGGAGTGTCAAAGGTCCGGATGTCCTTGCAACCCTTGAGTTCGCTCCGCAGGCGTGTGAACGCGGATATGAGGGGGTTATCCTGCATGCTCTTGCCTTTCTTCCCCCGCAAACCCCATCGGCTTGCCAGGGCGTGGTCCCCGTCCACGGCCGCCGGTCCGAGACTCGACGGGGAGGTCTTCGCGCCGTTCCGCGGACTGGGAGGCGCAGAGGTCTCGCGGTCATAGACCCTCGAGGCTGCGCTGCCGCCCAGGATGGCGGAGACGGACGAGTGCGCCCATCGCGCATGCTTGCGCATGGCGGAGGTGACCGTGATGCATTCCGTGGTCACCAGGGCCACCGGGTCGACCGAGATGGGCATCGTCGATCCAGACATGGTGGGCTGGGGGATCGAGGGAGCATCGCTGGGCAGACAGACAGCAAGCTGTCCTCGTCGACGGTCGTCGGCCGTCGGCCGTCGGGGCGGACGGCGGCACGCGCCCAAAGCGGTTTAGCGCGGCTGCTCCGGATGAGGGCATCTCCACGGGCCAGGCTGGAGGGAATATTTCATTATTTTATGCATTATGATCGTATCGTGCCGTATGTTGCATGCTCTACGGAGAGTACCGTCCCTCCTGGGCGCCTCTGAGGCACGATGCGCGGGTGTAGGAGAGACTCCTTGCTTCCACGTGTCCCCTGCCTGTCCTCATCCTTCGTCCCATGGAGCAGCGGTTCGCTTCCCCGCGTAGCCAGGTATAAACAGACCAGACTAGCAGTCTTCCAGTTGACGCAGGACAGGACATAATGATTCCAATATCTTGCACGTCCTTGCTGCAGCCTGCACATCATTTGCTACAAAAGAACTCCGGTGGTGTGGCTCCGGTTCGACGGGCAGTTGAGGCTGGAGAAGATCGGTGTTTGTCTCTGGCCCAGCTGCCACATAGATGAGTCACTACGGAGGATATACTCCGTCATAGACTGCGAGGCGGTCGATAGCTGAGCGTTAGGGCGACACCAATCCTGCTAAGGATGTCCGCAATCCATGGAGTACACCGCTGTGGCGGCATCTGGAGAGATCCACAGAGCGAGAAGTGGCGGTGCAGGAACGAGCAGCTCGTCTCGTACGGTGGGACGGGCCAAGTCGAGGGGAGGTCGACGCTCCACCGCGAGAACGAGATGTGACGGCGATGATGGACCAAACCCTTGCTGTGGCGTGGGGGACGGTCCGAGGCCAACCACAGGCTCGGGATGTTCGAGACGATCCCACGACGAGCTAGACGGTGATCTGATCCCAGATCCCCAGATCCAGACGGCCTGCTCGTTCTCCTCCGAGAACCGAGCAGGGCCCCGCCCCGAGACCGACACTCGAACGTCCATGACTCCAGGCGTGCTCCTCGACGCACATGGAGTGCACGACGCGTCCCGTCGAGAAGCAAACAGCCAGCTGTCGTCCTGTCGTCCTCGTCCATGCCGCCGTCCGCCCGCCGCGGGTGAGCCCTTGATGACCTCTGCCAGCAGGCGCGCTGCCTGACCTCGCCGTCTCCCTCGTCCTCATCCTCGTCCTCGTCCCTCGACCACCATGGCTGCCTCCGCGAGCTCGCCGGCGGACCTGCCGCTGGAGCAGCTCGCGCTCTACCACGCCGTCGACCCGTGCCTGTCGTCTGTCCTGGTCTTCTACGGCCCCGTCGCGACTGCCAACGCGACCGTCAGCAGCTCGCGCATCCAGGCGCACATCTTCTCGCCCGCCGGCTTCCAGAGCTACCCCCGCATCACCGTCTCCCCCGCCGCGCCCTTGTACGCCGCCGTCCACCACCTGCCGCGCGAGAAGCAGGGCGACGAGGTCTGCCGCGGCCTGGCCGTCAGCCTGTATAAGTACTTCGCAGAGCTGGCGGACCCCGTCAAGGCGTGCCTGTCTGACCTCTCCAAGTCCGGGAAGCCAGGCGCAAGGTACCTCAAGATGTTCGACGAGACGCACGCCGCGGACCTGGCGAACCGCATGGCCAAGGTGGAGAACACGGCGGGCATCATCCGCGACGTCCGGGAAGCTTATCGGGAGCGGAAGGTTCCGTGGATCGATGTGGACGTCGTGCTGCCGGCCGGCACGATCCAGCCTCCGCGCCAGCACGACCACCACCACCAGGATGCCGTCGCCGGCGATGAGGCCCCCGAGGACCAGTACGGCCGGTTCACGCCTCTTATCCGCGCTCTCGGGGATCCCATCTTCCTGCCCACGTCGCGCCTCCGGCGGGCGCCTTCCCAGCCGACCAACCTCAGCAAGTCCAAGCTCTTCACCAAGATCCAGAAGGAGTCCCTCCGCCTTGCCATGTGCGAGGTGGTCGACACGGAGGAGAGATATGTGGCCAAGCTCTACGACCTGGTGCATAACGTGGTGGACGAATTCCGGCGCAAGGCCAAGACCAAGCCCTCGTCCAGCACAAGCCCCGATGAGTCCGCTCTCGCCGCGCTGTTCCCGCCTTGCCTGAACGACATCCTCGAGACCAACATGGGCTTCTTGGATGTGATCCGCCAGGTGCTCGAGGAGACGGAGAAAGACGCCCTCGCGGATATCTCTGAGGACACCGACCTTCAACCTGTCGCCGGCCGGCCCTCAGCAAGGGAAGCCAAGGATCCCCTTGGCGCAATCGCATTCGCAAATGCTCTCCTGGAGTGGTTCCCACGGTTCTCCAAACCCTATGCGGAGTACATGCGCGCCCACACTGGATTCACCCAGACGTTGAATAACTTCCTGAAAGACAGCAATTCCAGCTTCTCGAAACGGGTGTACGAGACCGGAGAGCAGAGACTCCGTTCCCTGCTGATGGAACCGGTCCAACGACTCCCACGATATAGTCTTTTAATTGACACGATGACCAGCAATCTTCCGCTAGTTCATCCGGCTGTCAGACCGTTCCTCAAAGCTCGAGATATCATCAACGACATCTGTTCCTTGGATAACTCTTCCTCTGACGACCATTCGCAGAGCCTCGAGCGGGTGAAGAATCTGGTCGACGGGTGGCCATCCTCCGTCTCCCCCGCCGGTCGTTTGATCACGGCGGTCGACTTCAACGAAATACCACCGCCATATCGGATCGACGCACAGCCGTCAGGACCCAGTTCGGCACTCATGCTGCTCTACAAGAACTGCCTGGTTTTACTTTCCAAAGCACCGGGAAGCAAGGCGACGGCTCGCGGGTTGCTGGCCGAGGTTGATAATCCGGCCACCTCTGTGAACGAGTTGTCGGGGTCGGTGACACCAGGAGAACTGAGATTTGCACGGGTATTCGACCTCAATGATGTTCGTTTTATGCAATCGGCCTGCGGACGCGTGCTATACCTCATCCCTGCTGCGACCACGTCCGATCAATCTGACCGGACGATGGTGCTTGCGCTGGAGTTAGCTGGCATGTACGACGGACGAGCCAATCGATTGATCGAAGAGATATTGAAGGCGAAGATAGAAGGGAGGTTCTCGGAACAGGAACGAGAGAGCGGAAAATGGACGCTCAGGAGTCCTGTGGGAACCTATGGAAACGTCGGGATCCTGGCATCCGTTTTTGAGGAGGACCAGAGCGGTGCGATGAACAGATCTGGGTCGTCGAATATCCGAGTTGTCTTCGATATCCCGAAGGCGCTTCGAACCAAGGCACTAAGCAGCTCGGATCTGGAGGTGATCGTCTCAATATCCTCACCTAGCGAAGACGGATACAGGGTGGATATTGATTCCGTCGTTGGCGCGTCCACCACGGACACTGTGGCAGTTGACGATTTCATCCCTGTCCTCTCCCGGAGGCGTAGGTTGGAATACCCCTTTTGGCCATGACAGAGACTGACAAATCCAGTGTTTAATCTTCTCTTGCCATTACATCATCCCAAGAACCCCGTCGTGACGGAGCCGATAATCTACTCAAACTTCGAGATCCTCCGCTGCGTCGCGAGCCATCTTTTGGCACAGGCAAAGGTCCCCCGCGGCTTCCGACCTCCTTCGCCGTCGAAACTGTTTTCCACCCTTTGGGGTGGGGGGCAGTCGAAGGAACATCAGTCGCATTCAAAAGCCTCCGGCTCCAGCCTTGTACTGGATGATAATATTCCAAAAATGGCCCCTCCCAAGGTTAGCACAGTGCGGCCGGCCACCTCTCAGTCTACAACCTCTTCCCAAGATGAGGCCGCAAGTTTTAAGATATCTGTGGTTGGACCGACGTCTTCAAAGCATCTGGACGACCATCTCAAGCTCCTGGAGCAGACGTTTACGGCATATGTTCTTGCGCTGCAATCCAGAAGCGGAAATATCGTTGGCCGTACACTTCGTGCGAGGGGAAATGTGGACAGGGCCGTAGTCAACGAGCTCTACAACGTCTTGCTTGAGGATCCGGGGAAGATCCAGGCCGCTGCCGAGGTTCCTGTTGACGTTCTTTTCGTGGCCTTTGAGACGTTCATGTCCAACGCATGGAGAGACTATATCGGCCCAGTCATTGCACCTTCGGCATTGAAACTGATCCAGAGCAAGTTTGATTCCATGATCCCAGGGAATTTCGAGGATTGCTTCCGACAGACGCTTGCAGAAATGAGCCCTCAGAACCGCCGTGCGCTCACTGCGATGGTGCGACTTCTTGCCGAATTGCTGGACGCTTCGGGAAATGACGGCGATCGGGGTGCTCTGATGGCCGCCTTCGCTGAAATCCTCACCGTGGATGGCGATCCCATGCAGTACGTCTCGCTTTTGGATCGCATGGTTGACGATTTTGAGAAGCTCTTCGATGATTCTACCCCCGTTGGCACTTCCATCGAGGGTGGTCTTGTCAGCGATCCCAGCGGCGTATTGAGCAAGTCGCAGTCTTCGCATACAGGTTCGATGAGCTCAAATGCGTCCTCCTTCCGAAAGCGTTTTGGGTTTGGACTGCACCGCGAAAACTCGAAATCCGAAGGAGAAAGCAAGGTCTCTTCCATCCTTCGAACATTAAGCAAAAACAAGGGATCCGGTGACTCGGAATCAAGCACTCCCAAGGGCTCATTGCTTCGGTCGAAGTCGACAGATACGGACACTCGGCTGGCACATCACTTGCGTCCCTCCTCTCGAGATCGTCCGGCTGTATATGGTGCATTTGCTCCGGAGGAACAAATTGATCGAGCAGACAGCGCTCTCCACAGCCTTTCTACCTCCGTTGGAGAAGGATCATTTATTAGGGAACGTGCTAAATTCAGGAGGAAGCGTCGGAGCTCTCTTTCTGATTTGAGACCTCAATCGGCCTCATCATCAGAAATCCCAGCCCTTTCTCCTATTGAGCCGCTCAGGCCTCTGACCCCCAAAACCCCTCCACAGCGTTCCGAGTCGGACGCAGTAACTCCAACGAGGCAAGGAAGGCCACCAAGCAGCCACAATGCCGGATCACCTCCACCACTGAGACCCAGCTCACCGATTCCGATTGGTTCTCCGACACGCACCAGTCGTAAAGAAAACGTCCACTCCAGATCGACGTTGACGGAGAGAGCAATCAACATGAAAACAGACGGACCAAATCAGAGTCCGAAAAAGAGAACCGATGCCTATCCAAGCGCCACCCAGTCAAAGAATGCTGGACTCAAAGAGCGTTCTGCGCTCGCAGATCGCCCTGAATCTCCGGTAAAACAGCTGCAGCCTTCTGCGTCCTCTCCTCAGAAGCCGTACAAGCTTCGAATGCACAGCCCCCAAAAGGTACTTCCTCCTCTATCCCACTTTATGTGCAGACAATTCTGACAGAGCAATAGTTGCGGGAACGTATTCGGAATGAAAAGAAGGCGCAGGCGTCTGCGGAGTCAAGCCTTCAAGCCGAACTCGCTCTCATTAGTGAAGAAATATCTGCATTGAAGCTTCAGCCCTCGTCTACATATGGCTCCACCGGGAAGCCTGCCGTTACCTCGTCTCCGTCAAACCTCGCTGCAACTCTCATGACTCGTGTCCGCAATCTTGAATCCAGACTTGCAACTTTGTCCTCTGACCTTGAGAATCGAACCACTGCCTTGGAGAAAGACTTGGAGACATCTCTCATTGTCAGCGAGAGGCGCGTTAAGAAGCTCGACGAGCTATACCGTGAAGCTAGTGCTGAGAATGAGGCACTCTATGAACGTTTCAATGCGGAGCTTAGCAAAGTCGTGAAAGATATTCGGCTGGGAGAGGGTGAAGAAGCTTTGAAAACTCAGCTAAGAGAAGCACTTGAGGAGCTTGGAAGGGTGAAGAAAGAAAACTTGAGACTGAAGAGGGAAATAAGTGGTCTGAGAGCTCAACAGGCTGATGGTGGCCCTGTTAGAGGCGAGTAAGACCAAGAAAGAGTCACAGACTCCTCAATACGATGATGCGATCCTTCGATTCGAGTGCGTCTGTTGGTTGGGTGCATGATCCAGCTCAAGTGCGCCCTTTTTCTCCCCATATTTTTTTTTCCTATTGTCTCTCTTCTTCTTCTCTACGGGTTTAGGATATGGACTTTGGCGAGCTTTCTGGTCACCCGATGGTTATTGCCTGGGCGTTTACGGATCCCTTGGTTGTAGCATCCGTGTTTTAGCAGTCGGACAGATTTTGATAATTGCTTTTCTGGAGACAAGAGTACGATCAGTTGTCCACGAGTCTGCCTCACAATGCAGGACTGTGAATAATGTCTTTCTCTATGTTTAAAAGATACCAGAAAACCTTTCCTTTAATATCCCACCCCCCCCCCCCCCCTTTTTCCCCCTTGGCGCCCAAAATGACCCTCATTTGGTTTGTATAGGTCTGCAGTGTATCTAGAGTAATAGATCATTACCAAAATCAAAACTGCTAATAATCATGCTACAAAAAGGCCCGGTCTGGATTCCGGAGCCGTTGCCTCCTTGGGTTGCTCGTAATTTAAATCTTCCAACCAACCCATCAGCTTCAGCGGCTCCGGGTCAATCATTTTATACGCCCATTGCCATTTTACCGTCCACGGTCCGCCGTAGTCGGCCCAACTACTATTACTACCTGCAGGTATAGGTATGCGGACGTCCAGCGTCGGCAACGCGAGCGGCTGCTGCTCCTGCTGCTGCTGCTCTATCGCCAACAGCAGGGGCATGGTGAAGCGGATGTGGCTGGGGGCTTCGTGGGAAAGCTTGTTGTTAATATTATTATTGTCGTCCAGCCGGTGGTTCTTCAGGGATTGATTGATTCTCTGCAAGTCGTCCGGCTGGAGTGGGCGGATGATGAGGGGGATAGTACTAGTAGTAGTAGTGGTGGTGGTGGTCTGCGATCGTGACCGCGACTCGTCCTTCTCCGGCACGGTCTGAACCTGAGTCTGGGTTTGGACAGCAGCAGCATGTTCACGTTCATGTTCCTTCGGAACCAGTGCGACGCGGAACCAGTACCGATTATCCCAGAGCGCCCAGGGCGTGTAAGAAGAAGAACAAGAGCTCGGCTCTTCTGCCCCGTCCGGGGTCTGGGTCTGGGTTTGGGGGATGGGGACGTCGAAGCGCACTTCGGGCAGGCGGTGTCTCATGTATGGTTGTCTGGAGAGGAGCCAGATGTTGTTATTATTACTGTTATCGTTAGTGTCATTGTTATCGTTGTTTTCCTCTCGGCGATTGCGATTGCGTTGCATCGACACGTCCAGCACAGGACGAAACAGGACTCCGCCGACCGTGAAGGCCTGTGGTTGTCTCTTGCTCATGGAGGGAGAGTCGGAGTTGGACGGTTCATAATCATCGTCTGATTCCGGAAAGACGCGGTCTACGAACTGCTCGAAACTCCTGAGCGGGAAGTGGTTCTCGGGAAACGGCGAGATCAGCTCCGTGATGCGTCGCAGGGTCATGGCTTGGATCTGGATCTGACGGCTGCGAGAAATCTCCCCGTCTGCTTTTGCTGAGGAGGCATCATACACCTGGCTATTGCAAGATGACGACGGAAATTGGACCACCATCAACCCAGATCGGCCGTTGAACTCGAGGACGCGGCACGCGCTCAAAAGCCGGTTCGACAGCTCCGTCGACTCCCTCACGAGGTCCTGGCTCCGCTGGATTAGGGACAGGATCGAGGGAGGCTGAAGAGCGCGCGGCAGCTTCTTGGACGACAGGAGACTCCGTATCGCGTTCCGGGGGGTGAGGGTCGGGTCGAAGTTGGTAGGGTCTGTGACGAAGGGAACACCGTTTGCCTTGCAGGTCTCGAGAAGCCGGCTCTTGGGGAAGGAGAGGAGTGGACGGCAGATATGGATCCCGCCGGTGGATATCGTGAGGGTATCTTTTTCGACCACTTCTTCTTCTTCTTGGGCATTTGCTGCCTCTTGAGGCGGCAGGTACATACGTGCTTCACTCTTGTTCTCGTCAACGCGTAGACGAGGGCGGTTTCCCCTTCCTCCAGATGACGAGGATGATAGTCGCTGATGGCCCTTGAGGACTGCAAATTGCCCGCTCTCAGATACACCGTAGATCCCATGGCATTCGGGGATGCGAGCAACCTGAGGGATACCGGTCAAGCCGGCGCCCCTGGCTCCTGAACAGAATCTCCAGAGGGTCGTCTCGACGTTGTCGTCCCGGTGGTGGCCCATCAGCAGGGTTTCGATTCGATTGTCCCGGCAAGCCCTCCCGAGGGCTTGGAAGCGAAGCCTGCGAGCGTGCGTCTCGAAGGCTGTCACTTTGGACACGAAGTCCGGCTCGGGCCATTCCAGCTCGAGGATATCGGTCGTGATGCCTAGATATAGGCGTTAGAAACACATATAAATAATGATTTCATGCACACTATGACGAAATAAATATCAATCAATAATAACAAAATATCAAATAAATAAGAATCGAAACGAAAAAAAAAGATGCATCCCCTTACCAAGTTCCGCCAACCACCCCGCGACGGCACGAGCTTCCCTGGTACTCTCCTCGCGGGCCTTGTGGTCGACGACGAACGCTCTGACGGTGAAGCCATCGCCACCACCAGCATCATCGTCCACGAGCTTCCTCAACTCCAGCTGCTTACACAGGTAGGCCAGGGCCATCGAGTCTGCTCCGCCGCTGACTGCTATCCCTGCATGGCCCGCAACGGAGGCACGTTCGTCCTTGAATGTTAGCCAGGCGTTCGATTCCGGATGTAAGTATACACATTAGTATGCATGGGTATTAGGAATAATTATCCAGATGGGGAAAGACGATTGAAAACGCACCCAATCTGCGCGGCAGAGTAGTAGTAGTAGTAAGACTACTTAGACCCGGCCGCGTCGCCGCCGTCAACCGTGAGCCGGTCCCGGTCCATGCTTGCTGGAACGCGCTGAGGAACTGCGTCGGGGATATGGCGCCACTACCATTTTGACGGCAGATAAATACCCCGGCCATCGACTAAATAATCCGCGTGGAGAGTGTGATGTTCCGCAGAACCCATGGCACTAGGTGCTCGTGATCGGTGGCAGCGTCCTTCTGGGGAAAAAGATCTCGGGTTTTCTTGGCAGCGGTCGTGACTTGGAACGGACTTCAACCTGACACCAGTTGATAGGAGGTTCAACATGAGTTTCCATTACACTTTTCACATATGAAATTGACGGAGACATCTGTATTTGAAAAGCATGCCTGCGGGACTGATCACACAGGCGGTATTATTAGAGGAACCTGGAAATAATCACCCGGTACGGCTTCCGGTATTTCTTCAAGACTGCCGTCTGAATCTTATGCCATGGTCACTGAGAAGAAAATTGCCTCCCTTCTGTCGAGATCTTTGGAATTCAGATTTATTTCCACCCTAGATTTGTACATTGTATCAATTACATCCCTTTTTCCAACCTGGTCCCCTTCCAAAGACTGGAGTGTCGGACCCCGTTCTTAGGTAACAGCAAACCCTCGTGAGTCAACAACGGGGTAGAACAGAAGAAAGAGGATACATGGCAAAAATATACAGCTTTTTGCACAACCCATGTCTTCCAGTATGGACAGAGAATAGAATGTGACAAATAAACCACCAGAAACCTCGCTTTCAAAAAAAAGACATCCCGCCCAATACACATCTCCATCCCAACGTGCACTATGCAAGAGACGTTCGGAAAAGTCAAAACGTCAGAGACCTGAAACGGAAGGTGATGCAGAAACAGGTGCAGATGCTGAGCCAGTCACGGAACGCAAGCTCCCTGAGGGAGCGCTTCCATTCTCTCCGCTAAGAGTGTTGCCTACGTCCAACGGACGTTTCTCAACTGCCAGTTCGGTGTCGTCCCCTACACCGTCATGTTTGATAGATCTGGAGGTTGGAATTTCTTTCTTTCCATTGGCCTTGTAGAATAAAACCATATCGCCCGACGATCGCCAGATGTGTGCGCGAATCGTCGCGAGTGTCATGTTAGGAGGTATTGGCTAGGCAAAGTTCCGTGTCAGCATCCACGAACAAAAAATTCACCTGATCCTGGTGTCGATATAAAAATCGCAGACGATTGAGAACATACAGTATTCTGGCAATAAAGCTCCAAATATTCTTCCGGTTTCATCGCATTGTCATCTGGTTCATCCGGATTCGGTGGATCGATACGCTCGGCGATGTAAGCAAGGATCTTCTTTGCGCGGAGCATGCGGTTAGCGTTCAAGCGAGAGCTATTGTTGTTTGGCGTCCTCGAAAAGCAGGCATGTCAGCTTATTGCCTTGCAGACACAAGTTATTGCTTTGCCCTCTCTGAATGGTACGTACCCGTCGGGCTTGACGACCGGAGGCAGAAGGTCCCCATATGGCTTCAATGTGAATGCCACTTTGACCACATCTTTCGTTGGGATTTGGTTCTATGTAGTCGTCAGTTACTGTATCTTTCTCACATATCTGCATCATGTTGCAGTGTTTCCTGCTCCCTGCGTACCTTCAGTAGGAATTCCCCAAGCCACTGCGGTGCAGATTTCTCGAGCTTGTCCACCTCCTCACCCACGGTACCAACGGATCCCCTGTAAAGATCGGCCGCCACTGCAGAATCTCCGGATTCTTCCTGAATAAGAATTGCAGTTTCAGGTGGTATATCCAAGACTGGTGTCTCGCTTTCTTCGCTTGGAGCAATCGAGCTCATCAAGGGTTGCCCGGGATTTGCAGCGAGGAACTCATCGTATTCGTGCCGGATCCTTTGGACGACACCACCGAGATTGTTCTCGAATACTTTCTCCTCCTTTTCCGATGATTTATCGGATTCCTCGGCCTTCTCCTCTTGTACTGGAGGCTTGACATCTGATGAGCTCCGCCCAAGCTTCTTCTGAAAGTCCATTCGGAACTTCTTCCCAAATAAGGACCCGCTCTTTTTCCGTTCCTCTTTCTCCGGTTCCACAGGTGACTGTGGAAGAGCTGTGAGAGATTCTTCGGGAAACGTCGGAGTTTTGTCCGTGTCTGCGGTCTGCACATTTGAGTTCGGGGAGAAATAGTCACTCGATCTTTCTGACGAGGAGCATCTAGTCACATCCTGGCTTGGCGGCTGTACACCTGGATTAGATCCTTCTTCCTCTGTTGACAGAAACGGAGGGCCGAGATATGTATTCGACGAAGATGTCAAAGGCCCAGGAGTAGCGACCCCAATGCCAAGGCCCGGCGTGGAAGCTGTGCCATACGATCCGTTCGTGGGACGGGGCGTCGCCATCGCGGAATTAGACGTTCGGAAAGCGTCCGCAGAAGGAATATCTATGGGCCCTGGGGCTTTCGATCGAAGCCGACTCCTCTCTCGTGCTCTGGAAGCTGCCAACCGACGATATTCACTGTCGCGCCTAATCTCCTCATCGACTAGAGGCGCAAAGAGCCAACGCAGAACCCACTTTCCAAGGTTTACTATCAAAAGCTGTTAGTGTCTGCTGGGCGGGGACAAGATCGCTCCAAGGCATGCGAACGTACTCCTCTGATCTTCTCGAATCTCAAAACTCTCCGGAAGATTCGCTTCCTCTGCATATATCTCAGCATCAAAACACCGATTGGGCTCTAAAATAACCGAAAGTCTGCCCGTCCGGATATCAAGAGTACACCAGTGGGCGACGCTCTCCACGGTGTTAACCTCGGATGCAACATCATCAAGGTGACGCTTCCCAAACGATTTGATTGGGACACACTACCGAAAGATCTCAGTAGAATGCTCGAAATCGACATACTCTATAGAGCTTACCCTCAAGAGATCCCACAAGACTACTTCTCCGGCTGTGTCTTGTGTGAGCGTGCGTTTCCTGTCGTTCAACATCAAGTACTTGATCAACCCATGTTGGCCCTCTATTGTCTCTTCCGGTAATGTCTGCACGGGTAGCACAGGGCCAAGATCGTCCTCGAGTATTTCCGTCTTCCGTCCGCTTGCAACAGAGTATATCGTTGCACCGTCAGGATCACGCGTCTTGGGGAAAGTCGAAGTGTTCGATAATAACAAAACGGAGTTGTGGGGTATCTTCTTCTTGGTATGCCCGTTCGTTGTAGGCGCTGCGGCAGCAGTTGGCGATTCTGGCGGCGAGTCACTCAGACCAGAGACAGGGCCAATGCTGTGGCGATACGTTGACGGCGGGGCTTCAATCTCTGCCGTCGTGTCGACGTCGCTCCAGCGATTTATACTCGACCTGGGTGTCGCAGTCCAGATATGATCACCAGCGGCCACAACCTTGACCACCCCATCATGCTCCTGGAGCACCGCGACGCATACTCCTTGATCAATATCAGGCGCATTTCTGGTGTCGGTCTTCGCAACGAGGCCAGAGCGATCGCTGGAGTAGAAGACAGAGAGTCGCGGGTGGTCCGAATAGAGCGACCAGACGCTGTCGTTGTGCATGGTCAACGTGTGCATGCATCTTCCCGCCGTCAGAGACCACACCTTGATCGTCTGGTCAGACGACGCGGTCATGATCGTATCTCCATCCTGGTTGATTAGGATGTCGCGGACATTATCTGTATGACCAACGAATTTGGTGATCAGTTTTCCAGACTTGGGATCCCATACCCGGACTACACACTCCGGTCCACCGCTGGCGAGAACTGAACCCACAGCACCTAGTGCATAGACCGACCCTTTTGCGGTGCGGTCATCTCCGGACGCATCGATCTTCAGTTTCTCGCCCCCGCCATTGAGGTCCCAGAGATAGATCTTGTGATCCAAGCCGCCGGATGCAACCCAGTCAAAGTTATTTCCCGGCGTGGCCAGGCATTTGACATAGTCCGCATGTTTTCCTATCGAGGCAGGAAGTTCCGTATCCTCCGAGAATGGCCTCCATACCCTTACCGTAGTATCCGACGACCCAGAAACGAGGGCGGAGTTGTTCTGCGTCAGGACAATGTCATTGACCCAATGACTGTGCGCTTGTACCTTGCGTCCCAGCGTTGTTGGTCCAACCGTCTTGGAGGAGAAGGTAGAAGTTGACGAGGACAAGGGCTTTATGTCGAGATTCCAGGAACAGAGCACTCCGTCGCGACCGGCGGAATATCTGAAGCAGCCAGGTCCCGTTAGCAAATTTGCCAAATGGAGACATGTCATCAAAAAGCCACAGCGCCCGCATGCGGGGAAGCAGCCCCACCAGGACGACAGGTGACAGGTCAAAGAAGCAAAGAAAAGGGGACGCTGGACTCACAGGACGGAGTTTTCTGCATCGACGGCAAGACCATTGACGCCTAGACGATGGCCACCGGGAGCATCTGGCAGAGGTAGCACTGGCAGGCGGCTGAAGTCAGCTGGGCAATTGTCACCACCGATCAGGACTTGCGGGAGAGACAGAACCGCGGGCTCACCATAGCTAATCCTCTGATGGCTGGGTTTGCGTGCCATCCAGGTCGAACAACGGGGAGTTCAGACGAGAGGCGGAACAGCTGTGGAGGCGCAAGATGGGATTGCGGAGCCCGTCCGCAGAGTCGCAAAGGCGCCGAGCGCTCACGAAGTCGGTTCGAGGGCGTTGGGGAAGCGGGAAGCGGCCATGAGAGCAAACGGGAGGGATGGAGCGGCGGCGCCTCGTCCATGTATCTCTGGTGAAGTCATAGTCCGCGAGGAGAGGGGGGACGCGCAGAGGAGGTCGGCGTCGCCTGTCGTCACTCGGAGGAGCTGGACGGGGAACCGTATCATGGAGATGGAGCGCGCCTCTAGCCCGCGGTCCGGACGACTTGGCTGCGCGCCACGCCAGGGACACGGTCTTGTCGAGGCTTCGACGACAGACAGGCAGTCTCCGGCAGCGTCTGTCTCTGTGGGAGATGCGGAGCGTCAAACGGGCTATCTCGTCCAGGGCACGGAGGGAGCCGTCGGCCACGAGGCATCCCGTACCTTAAGCTCGCCATGTGCGCCGGGGAAGCGCCGCAGCGCTGGGGGAGACGCGCGCCCGTCCCCGGTGGGGAGGCGCCCCAACCTAGCGCTCCCTCGTATTCCTCTCGCTGGCAGTCTACAGAACGAGTACGCGTAGTGACGACGTACGCCAGTGGTGCTATCTTTTCGTATGCAGTATAGTCCTCCTGTTCTGCGCTCGGGGCGCTCCGTCCTCCGTATCGTATGTCCCAACGCAACCCCCTCCCCGTCCATGAGGTAGCACTACTCGAGCAGCCGCAAACTCTGGCGGCATCCCGTCTTAGCTTGGCCTGCTTGTCGTTGCAGCGTCCTCTAAGCTCCTCGTCCCTCTCGCCGCAACGTCTTGGCGGCTATGCGCCATTTCACTGGAAAGGCCGTCCAGCCAACGCCCAACAGCCTCCGGTATTAGCAGCCATTGGTAGCGGTGATAAGCACGCCGTCCCTTGCCCGCGGGCATCGATCCATGGCGGACGCTCGATGTACAGTACCGTAGGTTGAAGTGTGTGTCCTTTCCATGGGATCCCATATAGAAACCTGGGCCCTTCCTCAGACTTCGCTGGGAAGCGAGAGCGTGAGGATCCTGGAGGACCACGCGACTGTTACGTGCTGTACTCCCGTGCACCTTGTTTTCATAGTACCTTGCTATCCATGTATCCACTGATCGACTTCCCGTACTGTTATTAGAGGACAGGTCCGGTCTCCGATCTTTTCGTCAAAGTCCAATTTCATGCATTGCGATGGTCAGATAGCGACCAAAAGATTCAATCAAATCCGGGCTGGCTTGTAGAAAGCCCACGGGCCTGCCGAGTTCTCATGTTTGGTGATGAAATAATTGACCAAGAATGTGAAAAAAAGATATAACTTGTGGACGATATCCTTCCTCAGATCTGCGAAATCCCACAGAAAAGATTTAATTTTTGACAGACATTTCACACTGTCTTCATCATTCATTTTCATCCGGTTATATACCCATTCTAGGTACCTAGGCTTCCAGTGGATCACGCAATTCGTCACAGTGCAGCTATGCACATCTTATCCGCTCACCTCCGCGCAGCAATGCCAACACTTATTGATTAATTACAGTACAGTACATCCACAGAAGCCATGGATAATCTCCCGCAACAAGCTTCGGTAGCTTCCCGGATAGTCCACATGCACTTCTGGGGGCCAGTCTCAATATAATAATATGGATGTTTGATGGTCTTCCACTGCGGGGGCGGAGCCTATCCAGCAATAGATACTACCCCAGGCGACCTTAACTAGTGCTTATCTGAGGTCATACATACATACTACTACTGCGTAATAATCGTCAAAAGGTTCCCAGCAATTTTGAGCCGTCTCCCCCGCTTCTTCTGAGTTCCAACGGGTCTTTGGATCCATTGATAATACCCTAATAACATCCAAGTCTGGCTTTTTTTTTTCTATCGCAATAACCGTGACGGCGCCATTGTGGAGATTGCTTGTTTCATTTTGCTTTTGCGAGTTACCAGTTTCTTGATTCTTGAACTTTCTCTGTTAGAAGAAGGAAGCCATTTCAAATCAACACACGCAAACATCACTGAAAAAGGAAAACAGCAAAAATGGACATCCCCCTCTCCCAAATCAAGCCCTTCTACCCCTCCCCTCCCCCCACCGCCTCGGGCACAAGAACCGAACCCCCCGCCGTGCAAGCCACGATCGACACCCTCAGGCTGTCACCGCACGTCGAGGGCGGCTACTTCGTCGAGACGGACCGCGACCCGCTGAGGATCCTGAACCCCTTCCTCCGGGAGGACTCGTGCCCGGGCTCGTCATACCAGATCCCGGAGGGCGCGACGACGGGCAAGCTCGCGCCCGGTCAGGACAACAGCACCCGCAACGCCAGCACGACCATCTACTACTACCTCACGCCGGGGTCGCCGCTGGGCGCGTTCCACCGGAACCGGGGGCGGACGGTGCACACGCTGCACCGGGGCAGGGGCCGGTATGTGATCATCCACGCGGACGAGGTGGGAAAGGAGGGCGGGCCGAAGAAGGCGCGCATCGAGACCTTCGTGGTCGGGCATGATATCGCGAAGGGGGAGAGGCTGCAGTGGATCGTCGAGGGCGGGAAGTACAAGGCGAGCTTCCTGCTGCCGGATAAGGAGGGGGATCCTGAGGGGAAGACGGAGGGGTTGTTGATCAGTGAGGTCTGTGTTGCTTATTGCCTTATCCTTCATTTCTCTTCTCTTGTCCGCATGAGAGGCAATTGATTAACGTCAGAAATAGACCGTCGTCCCCGGTTTCGAGTTCGCAGACCATGATTTCATGCTTCCCGAGACGATGGAGGAGCTCCTGACTCCTGAACAGGTCAAGGAGCTCAGTTGGATGTTGAGAAAGGTGGATTAACGAGTGAGTCTAGGATTTTGTGTATTTTATGGGAGAATATTATCTGTCGTCGTTGACTTGTCTACCTTCACTCCTCTATATCGGATCTGTACACTCTATATAGAACATAAGACTACCAGGATAGCGGATGCTGGGATGAAGAAATGAATCAGGGGAAAAAAAATTCGTAATGAAGCATAAAAATCTCTATATCAACACCTCTATCTATACAATACACACAGACACAGGAAAACTGTCCCATATGGAGACAGCTAAGCAGATCCGAGGACAGGTAATCGGACCATTGTCGAACAACGGAAAGGGCCCATGTAAATGCACATGTATTGGCCGAGGTGGGCTGACTGCAAGCTCGTCAGTTCTCCCCCCACCATGTGGTCTATTCTGTCCTCTTCCTATGCCTCCCCTCGAGGGTATTCCACGCCCACTGGTAACTGCCCAAGAACACGGCGCCGCCGATTCCAATCCAGGTAACCCGCGGCATGATTCCCCTCCAGAAGGCGCCGAACCCTTCCTCCCTCGCGATGCCTCGCACCACATCCCTCACCCGGACACGTCCGGCCTCGCCGCCCTCATCACCTCGTCTCGCGAGCATGACCCGCGTCTTGATCACATCCAGCGGCGTCGTCAGACCCGCGGCGATCGCACCCGCGATGCTACCGAACAGCGCGCTCGTCGATGCCGGTATTTGTTGCTGACCCTCACTACCTTCCGAACCAGAAGACAACAGTGTACGTCTGGCATACGCGTCCTTCATGTTCTCCCACATGGTGAACTGCAGGACCGTGAACGGGATCTCCCGCGCGATGGTGATCCCCGTGCCCCGGTACAGTTCGCGGATCACCTGGCCGTAGCCTCTCTTCGTCTTGCCGGACGCGTCGGGATGCCGCAGGGAGAGGATATCCTTGAGTGCGAGGAGCGACGAGCCGCCGAAGAGACCGGCCTGGGCGCGCTGCTTGATGACTTCTGTGGGGACCCGGACTGTGCACGCGGCGATCTCACCCAGCGACGAGGCCAGGGAGTGCGCGACGAACGTCTGCTGCCATGTTGGCGAAGGCTGCTGCGATGTAGATATAGATGTAGAAGGTGAGGAGAGGAGGGATCGTTTCACGCCGTCGTAGACAATGAAGAAGAAGGCGGCTGACGGAGCGGAGCCCAGAAGCACAGACGGGAGACCGGCGTAGATGCCGCGGATCGTCTGGCGTAGGGACGGCGCGGGAGGTTTGGAGATCTGACCATCTGGCGATGATGAGAGAGTCTTTCTAGATTTCTGGAGACGGGTCTTGATTGTGTCGAGGGGGTAGAGGGAGAGGTCGACTGTGAGGCCGGCAACTGCGCCGGACTGCAAGCGGATCAGCGGGGTTTCGAAGGCGTAACGAGGCAGGGGAGAACACAAGTGTTATGGAGGATAAAACCAATTGCATACAAGAAGGGACCTAGTCCAAAGAGAGGAGACCAATGGCTCCGATTCAGCTTGTGTGCCCGCCATAGGTCTGAGTTGAGAGGTGGCAAGATTGAAATCCTATCGAAGCGACATTCCCGTGCTGCTTTGTTCGGCACAACAGAGGTTCAATGCATCTCAATTCGGATCAGAAACGTTCTGAGGAACGAAGGATATGGAGTTTATCTTGGAGATTGAAAATTGAAAAGGCTGGGCGTTTTGTTTCGGCCGTACATCGACAGTCAACCTCTGAGTTCTATCCTGGCAGTGATTAATTATCGCAAGATTTTGATCTGAGTTAAGTCCGTAATCTCCGACAACAGGTTCATCAGTCAGTGGCTCGTGGTAACTTCGTCACCAACGCGAATAGTGATAATCAATTATTACGTCTCACCACATAGACGTATTTCATTGCAATAAGAAAAGCGAAAATACGAATAAATCTGTTTCTTCAGAACTAACATATACTTCAATTTGTATCTGCTTCTATAATCTGTACTGTCTGATCCACTCTACCTTTCAGATTCGGTCGGCTCAGCCCAGGTCTACAACTTGGGCCCAGCCCTTCCTGTCTGGTAATGCAAAAGAGAGATGATCTGAATGCCAAAAAGATAAACAAGAATTAAAACAGGAAATCAAAGCAGCTGGAGAAAAGAAAGGGAAAAGGGAAAAAAAGCAATTAAGAGACAGTATGATTAGCGGATATATCAGTCATGTAGAGTTGACTTTGCGGAGTCGACTCGCTCACTCAACTCAACAAGACCAAATAGAAGGATAGAACAGGCTTGCATGAAATCACCAAGGTCCCTCACACGAAACGTGGAAGGGAACACCAGAAAGCGCGATGTGGCCGAGTCTATTGATTGCTTGACGCACAATCCCATCCCATCACCCATGCCAAGGTATCTGATCTGTCCGTCAACTCGAGTAAGACACAAAACGGATAGATAGAGGAATAGGAAAGATTTTGCTTAGAGTTATAGAAAGTCTCAATGTCAGAGAGCAAAGCGAATCTAGCAGCCAATATCTATGATTGACCCCAAAAGTACCAAACCAAACCCCATAACCCAGGCCTGATCGCTCGCTTTCCTTTTAAGTTTGCTCAAAGCTCACCAACGCCAAAAAATCCTCCCCTTGTTTTAAGAATGAAGGTAAAACCGATAGTCGAAGAATGGTACAGCCTCGTCGACACAATGCAAGAGAAAGAAGGGGGAAACAGGCGGTGTGGGAATAGGAATTCTTTAAACAATCGCGGGAGGAAAATCAGGATTATTGGGAATCGGGAGAATAAAAAATTAGTGCCGAGAAAAAAAAAAAACTTTATAGAATGGAACTATAAATACGGTGAGTACGTCGTATTTACTTTGCCTTGCTGGCCACAGGAACGCTTGTAGAAGGAGGCTCTAGGATATGGTCATGTCCAGGAGCCTTTATTATTTCACCGGATTCTTCCTGCCGGCACGCTCGAATGTTCATAACCCACTCATCGGTCAGGACCTCATGGAGAGTGGCTCGCTCTTTCGGATCTACCTTGAGCATTCGTCCGATAATATATCTGCTTTCACGTGGCAGAATGCGCAACAGCCGCCATGGTCCCTTAATGACTTCTTGACGTTGCCCCGTCGAGGTGGACGATGATGGTAGGGGAGGCGCCTCTTTGCTTGTTGTCTCTCGACGTTTAGGCTGAGAATTCTCTTGAGGTTTCGACGGAGGTTGCTCCTCACGAGTGACGGGTTCGGATTTCGACTGGGATTTGCTGTCACTGCGTTGATGCTGATGACGATGAGATGGTGATGATACCCCGTTCTGCTGTTCGGGAACCTCGTGGTTCCCGCCAGAAGGAGTGGCCAGGCGCTTTTCTTCCTTGGCCATAGAGGCAAGATCGGGGGTTGATTTGGGTCGCTGGTCTGTCCGACGTCTCGGCTCAGATTCTGGGACCGGAGTACCTGGTGTGGGTGGCGAGACAAATAATCTGTAGGAGTTGTCACTTAGCCGTGGCTGCTTCCACGGAAATCGACGGAGGGTCATGCAGCAAAATATGATCGCTAAGGACCAGATATCCGTTGGGCGAGGATCGTATCTCTTTTCATCGTACACCTCGGGAGCTAGATAGGGATCTGATCCAACAATACCTATTTCATTGTCAATTGAGATCAGATAAAGGAGCGACGGGGGCCAGGACTTACCGGAGGCCAGTACGATATCATTTTCGAAGGGATACCGGAAAACCACGGCACTCCCGAAGTCAATGAGCTTCATAATTCCATGCTCATTGACGACCACATTATCCAATTTCAGGTCACGGTGGGCCAAGCCCATTCCGTGGAGGTAAGCAACTCCGCTGAGAATCTGCTTAAATGCGCACGCTATCTCTTCCTTCGACATCTTGCCCGTCATGACAATCGCGAATAAGTCGTAAGGCGCATACTCCATCACCTCGTACCAATGGCCTCCTTCTTGAATGATATCCAGCGTTTCGATGATGTTGCCGTGATGTAGGGTGGAGCCAATACAGAATTCGGCCGTAACCTTCTTTGCATACTCCTTCTCCGTTTCCCAGGAGTGGCGATCTCTGAATTGCTTCACAGCAAAGGTCACCCCATCGCTGCTACGTTTCAGCAGCCGCACTGAACCACCTGCCCCAGAACCAAGGACCCTGCCAAGCTTCCCGTATTTGGAATGCAGGCCATGATCATCCGCAAAGGGAACGTTCACGGGCGCCATCTGATACGGTGTGCCTTTTCCAGACGATTTGCTCGATTTCTTCGAAGCAGCAGAAGACGGAGAATCTCCACGCTTATGCTTGTGGTGTCCCATCTTAAAAAACCGCTTCAGCTCGGCCATGGACCCGTGGTGTTTGCCCTCCGCGTTCCCATCATTATGGTGTCGATGATCTTTTTTACTGCCGAAGAACGACCGTCTATCGGATTTCAAATCGTTGGTGCTGGCTGAACGGTGCCCTCCTAGGCCGACGAGAGAATGGTGCCCTCTCCGTTTTGAATCGATCCCGTCAAAAATAAACCTCTGGTCAATCTGCGAAAGATCTTTCGGCTGCGGAGGCCTCTTGCTTCGCGCATACGGATCATTTGGCTCACCAACCGGTGTCATCGCTTCAGGAGTAATACCTGGGGGAGTTGTCCATCCGGCTTCCTTCTTCGGAGAGGTGGGAGGGCTCTCATCGGGAGAGCTCGCATCCGGGCCGGCGAAGAACCGCGCCCCGTGCTCCTGGCCATCGTGTGGAGGTGCGGACGTCTCAGAGTGACGGCTGGGCTTCGAGGACAACTGCTCGTTTGAAGTAGGTCTAGAGGGTGGCTCGCTCTGTGATGCAGGATGCTTTCCGGTGCTTGAGATCGGGGGTGAGGTCTGTGGAGTCATCACCGACTGATCGTTCGGTCCTCTGCCTGCCGCAGCCAACGCCGTTGCGCTGTCGCCGGTTTTGCCTTCGCGGGAGTGCGTGGCAGCTGGCGTCAGAGGCGGTGACTGCATCACGGAGACTGCGGGAGATGCACGCGGTGATGGACCACCGGACCTATTGCTCTCTCCCTGGCCCCGTGTGCTCGATTCTGCTGAGGGGAGCTGTACATCCACTGGTCAGCGCATATTCCATTGCCAAGGATATGGAGCCGTTGCACATGAGGTGGAGGACGGCCGTTATCCACAGCGAGGCTGGGGCCATCAACATAACCCATATCGGCCCAACCGGAATCGCATTACGAAGTCGAACCAGAGGAGACGTACCCTTGATGGAGGAAGAGAGACCGGTTCGAATGCGTAATTACGCAAGCGAGACTCTTGAAGCATCTGTGACTTCTGAAGACTCATGGCCAGCGACCGGATCTCGTCTTTGGCGTCCGAGCTCAGATCGTCCGCGGGCTGCGGCTTTGTCTCGTCGGAAGGCGGTGACAGAGCACATTGTAGGCTCTGAGACGGTTCGATTTCCTGGTTGACAGAGGCAAAACGGACCGCTGGCTGCCCCGCGTGCGGTTTGGACTTGGAGTCGGGAGACTCCTCGACGGCCGGTTGCGCCGGAGTGCCGTGCTGCGGCGCCTGAGTGTCTGATAAGGACGTGGAAATGTCAAAGAGTCATCTTCCAGAGGGTGGTTGAGGAATTGCATACCAGGAGCCATGTCCTCTTTCTGTGCAACCGAACTGGGAGCTTCAGACGTCATGCTCGTCAGAGGTGGGACGAAATCTTGCAGGAGCAGCCGACGAACAACGAGGATGCATCCCCCTCGATCTGCACTCTCGGTATCTTATTTCCAGCGAACCGTGATCGATTGGGCAGGGGAAAAAGAAAGGTGCTGTTCGGTGGGAGAATACAACGGTGGATGGGACGAGTAGATGACAACCGAAAGGCCGTCTACGCGTAGAGACCGAAGCGCAAAAAACTCGATAAGCCGGACCCTGGTCGGATAGGGAAAGCCGGGTAGGCTGGGGCCGCGATCCCACACGGCACCCGTCGCGAAAAGGGCCGTTCGCACCGCGCGGAGGAGGGAGAGGGGAGAGGGGAGAGGCCGAGAGGAGACTGTGAGGGCGCAGCGATGCGGGCAGAGATGGCGAAGACGAGGACGAGCGAGGGCCTTCGCAGCGCAGCGTCGGGGCGGCCTGGTGGGGGGGCGGCGAGCGCAGGACGGATAGGGCGGCGCGCCGGGCCTGGGAAGTTAGGAAGCGCGACCTCTCGACGAACGCCGTGACCGGAATGCCGCGGAGGGCGATACGAGAGCCTCTGGCCGTCGTCTTTTGCGCTTCCAGTTCGCTGCCTGCAGCAGTGCAGCCCATCTCCTAGCCATCAAGGGCATCCAGGACGTCCATCCTGTCCATGGCCCCGACCCACCCGCCGTCGCTCACCACCAGCGCCGTCGCTGCGGCCGCCTCTGCGCGGTGCAGCAAGTTGGCCCTGCTCTGCAACAGCGCCCATCGCTGTGGCGCGCGGAACTCCCGCATCCGTTGCTAGTAGCTGGCGAGGGAGGGGAAAGGCGCAAGATGATCTCCCTTACCCACACTTCTTCCCAGGGGGTTTGTGGGCTCCTGTTCAGGCGACGATACATGCACCGCGGCTACCGAAGTCGCTCTCCGTGGCCATGGCACGTCACCACCCGCCAGGGAACTTTTCTAGATGCTCCCCGCGTAGTCTGTACATCCTGCATGTTACTCAGCGCGACAAGCTTCGAAAGGGCCTGAACAGCCCCGCGGGGGTTTCTGCCATCTCCCTGGACTGGGCAGCCAGGGAGGCATCGTCCGAGATCTGCACGGTCCTAAAAAGTGCGGCCGGACGTCATTGACGGTTGCCATATGTCCTGAACAAGGTATTTCAGAACAGAGGAATAGAATAAATACATCACATTCTGGCAGCATGCAGGCGTATAGTACTGTACATACAATATCATCAAATCCAACCCCCCAACGCCAACGCAATGATGGAAGACAGTATAAAGCGAGGAATCCTTCATGGAACAACCTGGATGCCCATCGACTTTGCCTGCGCAATGACACACTTACACAACCCCTGAAGACTCAGTCCCGACAGTCTCATCTCCGACTGCTTGATCTTTGCAATCTCGTACACGTGCTTCAAGGAGACCGTGCCGATGATTTCGTGTCCCGGGTTCATGGCGCCACGCTTCCGGCCTTTGCGCTCCGGGACGTTCGCGGCCTGGAGCAGCAGCCACGAGGTCGCCGGCGTGCGCAGCTCGAAGGTAAAGGAGCGATCTGGGCGGACGGTCACACGTGCGGGGATCGGGACACCCGGGTTGATATGTGCAGTTCTGGCGTTGAACTCCTGTTGGAGGCCCGGGTCAGGAATGAGCACGTCATGCAGGCCAATTGAGGCCAAAGAGAGATGAAACTTGCCTTGCAAAAGTCCATGCTCTTCACACCTTTGCTTCCCAGCGCGGGACCAACGGGAGGACTGGGACTGGCCTGGCCGGCGCCCACGATCAGCTTCACGATCTGGTCCTTTGCTATCGCCTTGCGAGCCATGGTTGATCCGGCCGACGGGTGTCGTTGCTCGCAGCTGTCGGTGTGCAGTCACACGGTGCGGCCACCAGGGGACGTCCGGAGGGTGAAACAGCACGGATTGATGGCCGTGGGAAGGGTGTCGGCGTCGTCTGTCCAGCTCGAAGTTTTCTCTCAGCGCGGAGGCTCGGCGGGGACGGGCGGCGGGAGAACGGGCGCTACGAGACGCCGCAAGCGAGCGCGAGCCTCAGCAAACAGTAGCGCCAGGGACGTCATCCTCGACGGGCTTCTTGCAGGGCTGCTCTGCTTCTTCAAACCTGCCTATATCGCCGTTCTCTCCTGGCAGCGAGCATCTTCCCCTCGAGACGCTGCGCGTCCTCGCTGCCTCAGGCGCTCCTCCGCAAGCCGCATCCTGAGGTCGGGCGTGCTCGAATGGGCCAAGCGTCACCGGATCAAACTCGGCCCCCCACCAATCCAGCATATCTCCTCCCCCATCTCGATTCCTCTCGACTTCCCACCGGAGATCCATCGGACCACCACCCATCGGAATCATGAACTGGCTGAAGCAGACGTACGTGTCCTTCTCGCCTCATTCTTGCAAGCCCGCTGACAGTTGCCGTCGCCATCAGTCTCGCAAACGTCGCGGGCACACAGGAGCCGATCTATGGCCCCGAGGCCATTCAGTCCGTTGCCCAGCAGGCGCAGACAACCCCCTATACGGAATTGACCAAGGAGGATCTACGATGGCGCGCCTATCAGTACACCAATGTCGAGACTCAGACCTTCTACTTGATGGCTGACAGCGGCACTTTGGCCATGGTCCAGGTCATCTACAGCAATGTTGCGTAAGGGACTTGCGGGGAACGGTGCGCTCAAGGTCAGGCTTGCTGACTTTTGAGCACAGAGGCATCCACACCACGTGCCAGTTCAATTCCAAGATCTTCGCGCCCAATGGCGATGCTCCGCACATCTGGCACTCAGATACCTTGCAGAACCCGATGTTTGATGAGAGCATGTACTCTTTTGGTGCGGACAACCTCGCCCTGACCTTGAACGAGGAAGGCACCACCTACACCCTCAAGTCCGCCGTCAACGAGGACAGCTTGGTCAACTTGACATTCACCAGGCTCGCTCCGGGGTTTGTCGTGGGTAAAGATGGGACTTCTTACTTCGGCACGGACCCTCAGAACCCGTGGGGTTCCATGAGACACGCCTTCTGGCCGCGGTGTTCGGTCGAGGGCACCATCATCACCAAGGAGAAGACGTATGACTTCAAGGGCAGAGGTTTCTTTGTCCATGCACTGCAGGGGATGAAGCCTCATCATGCCGGTAAGCTCCTGTCTTTCGTTTCCTCCTCGCATGGAGTTCTAACATGATCCCAGCTGCGCGGTGGAACTTTGTCAATTTCCAGTCACCAACGTACTCCGCTGTCATTATGGAGTACACCACGCCACCTTCCTATGGCTCGACGGTCGTCAATGTCGGTGGCATCGTGAAGGACGGAGAAATCATCTACGCAGGGGCCACGAACTCTGTCACCCATACCGAGTCAGTCAAGGACTCAGAAAATGACTGGCCGGAGCCGAAATCCATCAAGTGTGTCTGGGACGGCAAGGCGAAAGATGACAAGGATGTCCATGCTGAGCTTGAAGGGTCTCTCGGTAAAAGACTGGACCGTGTTGACGTCATGGCCGAGGTGCCCGGCTTCATCAAAGCCATTGCCGGTAGCGTCGCTGGGACGCGACCATACATCTATCAGGTTGGTCAAAGCTCCTAACAAACTGATCATGGGCACCTGCTAAAGTCTTCCTAGTACTCCCCGCAAGAGAAGCTTTTTCTCAAGGTTAAGGTCGGTGACACGGAGTCTGTAGAGGAAGGCGTCATGTTTTGCGAAGCCACTTTCATCTCGTGAAAGACACGCAGTATAGAAGCTTCGGTTTCTGGGCGATTCTTTGATGTCGTTTGGCGCGTTCTTCTGGCGAGTCGATGAGCCGATCCTATACTCTTTTCCTCTTGCTGAACCGAGTTCTTGTACTCGAGTAATTCCTTTGGCTAGATATTATTAAAAAATGTTTAATATTCTTTGAGATCCTTGTCTCTCTTCTTTTGATAACGAAAAATCTCTCTGTATAACTGGCAGTATCCTCATTCAACACCGTTGCTGTTGCCCCACTCATTCACTCCCACGGGGTCATGATGATTCACTTTCACAAGCCGGCGACCATGAACACCTGGCATTCACTATCCATTCCTTCACTCTAGCTCGTCCGACAGAGCGAACTCGGAATGCTTGATTCAAGCTGCCTCCACGTACGGCAACCTTCTCTCCCATCCTTAAGTTATTTTCTCTGCCAGGTTCAGCGCGCCAAAACTCTTCATTTAGCTTCCATCAGCGGACGCTTCCACTGCAGTCAACTGACGATGGATCCCAAAACTGCACGCAAGCACCCTAAGAGTGCAAGCCTGCTTTTTGGTTCAAGACGTCACCGGTGAGTACCTCATCTTGTTATGATCATCAGTTCTTTCCGTTGAGCACAGGATTGGACACCCTCCGCCCAAGTCGTCCCCTGGCTGCATACGAGGAATCTCCTATCGACCTAATCCACTAGCTGACTTATTCGCCTCTCAAGCAAACTCCTTCGCAATAACATCCAGGGTATCAGTGAGTACCACAGACCAGATCATCGAAGCATGAAGTGTTATATTATTATAGCTTCAGCATAAACTGACTGTTCATTGAATATTCAGCGCGGCCTGCTATTCGGTATGTCAGGTAATCACCCTACAGCTACATACAGAAAGAGGAAGAGAGAGGAGAAACCGAAAAAAATCATCTTTTTTTCATTTCGAAGACCTCTTTTTTTTAATTTCTCTGGTTTCAGATTTTCCTTGGGATCGTCACTTTCTATCGCCTTCTTTTTTTCATTATTATGACTCTTTCTTACTTCTTTCCGTTTCCCCTGTGTCACAGCCGCCTCGCTCGTCGCGGTGGCGTAGTGAGGATCGAACGTCACATATACAATGAGGTGCGAGTCGTGATCCGGGAGAGGATTACAGAGGTAAGTGAAATAAAGCAAACTCATCTGCTCAAAAACGCAGTTTGATTGTTTCTCCCAATCGCTGTCTATTTATTATTTCCCCCGTTCCTTTCTTCGTTATTTTACGCTCAGTCCCATTTTGACGCCCTATATCTATCTATCTGACACCGCGATCGCGATCCAGATTCTCCGACAACTCGTGATCGTCATGGACTCCGCTACCACGCCTAGCCGCAGCCGCAAGGTAAACAATCGGAAATGAGATCCATTCGAGTCTCATCTCATCTATTTTTTGTCAAATTTGTGTGTACTTTCTTTTCTAGGTGTGGCTAATTTTATCTGCTACCAACAGACAGTCACGACGAGAGACGTAAGTACATTCATTCTCAAGAACCTCCAATTCGCATCGCCTTGAGCACCATCACCACCATCACCACGACCAGCTACTATCTATACTCTCATCACTTGGTCGTCTGTCCTTTCCTTCCTTCTTTCTTTTCTTCTGGAGAATACAAAGAATCTCTAATAAACACGAACTTCTATCTCCTTCCGCGCAGATCGTCTACGTTTTGAAACGCGTAAGTTCAGAACTCTCCACCCCCTCCTGTCCCTCTTCCCCTCTCTTCTGCCATTTCGACAGTTGTCGATATACCCACAGCAAAACCACTGGTCAATCAATCAAAAACCGGTCAAACAACGAGACTGACGTGACATCTCTATTCCCAACCAGCTCGGTACTCCAGTGTATGGGTTTAGCGACCCGCAGACAAGATAAGCAAGCAACGCGATTCGGATACGTTCTTCACGGATGCAAAGTCACACGAGAGAGAGGATCACAACCAACCGAACGAATTGATGGAATAACTGTCGGAGGGGAAGGGATGGAAGTACCTTTTTTTCATCATGATCCTTGACCTTCAAGGATGATCTGTTGGAGCTTTGGTCTGTTCTGTTCTCTTCTGTCTGGGGAGACGAACGATCGATCCGTACGATACGTACGATGGGAAGTGATGATATGATTTACACACATGCATTACATGTTTTGCAAGAAATGTCGTCGTCTGTCCGCTCGACAGAGTATGGTTAATCGATGAACCATGCTGTCCTGTTACTCTATGTACTGCATGTACATACATGATGATGAACCATCATCGAGATTACGAATGCGAATTTGATGTGATGAAATGGAATAGGATTTTCATTTGACGTAATCATAAGACTTCAGATATGGAAATAGAGCTAGCTATGCAATGCAAGGCAATGCAATGCAATGCAGGTGAACGTCGGCGGGCAAGGACTTGCAGAGAGCGAGAGAGAGAACTAGACTGGTAGTACAGAATAGAAAAACAAGATATCCAAAAGGGGGGAATATATGAATGGGTTGGACAAGCCCGGGATGCGGCCGATTGCTCACATCATGGCCAGAGAGCCACAATCGAAGTCCGTCCGTTGTCTGCGGTTGCGATAGCAGAGACCAAGTGGACGGAGTATGTACATGGGGTTGGTGGAGCTGCGAACGATTCGAGCACGAGGACTGAGCACGATGTCTTCTCATTTATCTTATCTTTCTGAAGGCAGAGCAGACAGAAGACGAGATAAGTACGTAGGGTGCAAGTACAGTCGAAAATCCGGATTGGTCGCTTGCCCACACCAAGACCGGGCGCTCTTATCGCGAAACCAGCGGACACCGTCGTTGAAGTACGCAGTACTCTGTACAGAGAGAGTTAAATGGTATAGGATTTATATGTGAACAATCTATTACTAAGAACCTAGAGAGCATAGCTAAGTTCTAATCACAAAACCTGAGGACAAAGAATAAGCTCATAGTATCAACACAACAAAATGAAGTCTCAAAACAGTGAACAGAAGAGAATGTAAAGACATGGAGAGGCTCCAAAAAGGATACAAGCACATATACATACAATACATAGAATCCATCCGAGGGCGATCGGAACGAGTGCCAGCAGGTTCCTACTACCCTCCCAATTAATCGTAGCTCCTGGGGTATATCCTCCCACCACCGTCGCTCCAGTCAATAGGATGCCCGGGAAGATTCATCCGCCAACTCCGACTCATGTCAGCAGCACCCGCGATAAATCAATTTAGAAAACAACATGCCAGCCACCATAACATCGTGCAATATAAAACAGACGGTAATGTAGCAGTGGAAACGAGAACGAGGTCATCGGTAGGAGCCATTCTTTTATACATCAACCATCAACTGTTCTCCTTCGTCCAACAAATTCGTCACCCTAGCCAGGTCCGAGATCATCTTCCTGCCGTGCCCAACTAACAGCAGCTTCTCTGCATTGGCTGGAAGTCCCAGGTATGTGGGTGGCTCTCGCTCTGGCAGCCGGTTCACCCACTCCATGAACTCTCGGACGCTGGTTCCCCCAGGAAGCGCGAGGCTCTCATCATTCTCGACCCCAGATACGAGCTTGTGCTCGTCCTCAAAGGCCGCGGGGGTCAGAAAACTGTTAACCAAAGTCTCCAGTTGTTGGAAATCACCACTGTCGTCGATCTTCCCGCCGTACGTCTCGGTTATAAGGGAACGAATCAAGTCCCATGGGAGTTTCTGGGGCGCGACATTTGAGCGTCCTTGGGCGACCGAATCAACCAAAGCATCGATAATGAAGGCAGAGCATTCGTACTAGACAACATGTTAGCAGTAATCTCACAAAGAACACTCGAAGAATACATACATCACTATCGTTGAATTCCCAGAAGCCCTTCCATCCCAAGCTTGGGGCATAGCGGAGTCTCTCCTGAACGACAGCGTGCAAGAAAGAGAGTAGAAGGTACACACGAGCCTTTTCAACAGGAGGTTTGCTGGCTCTTAGTGACAATGAGGAGAACGAGTCCTTCATGTTGGCACGCACGCCAGCCGGCTGTTCATACATGAGCACGCGCGAAGCGCGAATAAGGTTGACTGGGATCTTTGGACTCGACTCCATGGAGAGGAAAAGCCTGAAGTCCTTGTGAGGTTTGAGGGAATCAAGGCGCTTCTCTAGGCTCTGTAGCCATGACGGGGCAAGGTGCACGTTCTTGACTAGCACCCAGGTTCCGGCTGCGGCGGCATTGCTAATTGCTTTATCCGCACTCTCTAGACCTTCGTTTGAACCCATCGCAATGTTGGCGCAAGTGGCATGAACACGCTCGACAAGTCCCTCGACCTTGTAGCTAGCATCGAAACCGGGACTGGAACTCAAGGCGATAGGAGTGGTTGCCGTGACTTGTTCGACCACTTCCTTCAAGTCTCCACTTCCTTCGAAGAACTCGCGACCAAAAACAGCCTCGATGAATTTCTCAGCTGCAGGGACAAATCGGTCCATTCTACAGAGCTTGACCAGTAGGAGTGAGCGGAGATGCTGGTTGAGCGGCTCGGTGCCCTGCTCCCAGACAGGCGGAACGAAATTCTCAGCGAGTTCTTCGGTGAAGAACCTATCCCATTGCTCTGGAGAGATTTCCTGGAGATGTGACTTGAAGAGAGACATGTTCGAGAGTCTGCTCATCACTTCATCTCGGAGCTGGGGATCTGTTGACAAGTCGACACCCTCGACACTCTCATCAAGAATTCTGTCGATAATAGATTTATCCATGGGGTACGGAGCGGCCTGGGCGAGGAGCATTGCCAACGTAATACGATCTTTCTGAAGGAGTCCCAGAGAAGTACGTTGGTAAGTCATGATGAAGAGATCCCGCAGAATAATCTGGACGCGTGCGGCATGATCCTTCTCTTGGGCAAGGCGCTTATTGTTATGAAGGACGGAGTTGAAAATGTCAACAAAATATTGGAGGGAGAATTGATAGAAGTGGTTAATGTGATGAAGTTGTTCCAGTACCGCGAATACCGCACTGCAAGACCGGGCGATAATGTTGTACTGCAGTGTGATATTCTCAACTTCTGTCATCACACCCTCTGTCTCCACCATCTTCTTCGATATTTCGGCAGCCTCTTTTTTGAGCGTCTCAAGGGTCTCAATAACGTTATCGTCATCAAGGATATTTCCGCGGGACTCATTCAAAGCCTGCAGAAGGCGCTTCTCTAGCTGGCGGAGGTGAATCTTAAACTCTCCTTGCAGCTTGATAAGATTAGTCCGACGCTCGTCAACATCGGGACGTTCGAATTTCAACACTTCATTGAGGGACTGGGTTTGCAGGCTACTCTGCGTAACCGTGAAGTTGACAAACGTCGTTCTACTGCAGACATCTGGAGGGAACGACGCCGACGGGTCCCTTGTGGAGAGGTAAAGTTTAAAGGATGGCGAAAAGTCAATTTCTTGCTTGCCAAGCTGGATAAGCACCCGTCCTCCGGTCTTCTGATATTCTTTGTTGAGGACGTGGTTGAGGATGGGGTCCAGATGTTCGGCATCTTGGATGAGAATTGGGTTTCCGAATCGCAGGGCACTTTCCAGCTGCTTAACAAAGGTGTCGTCTAAGAAACTCGTCACCGTAAGCTTCCTCTCCTTGCTCTCCTTCTCAAGGAATTCAGTGACACGGCCAGAAGGATCGATAATGAGCGGATATCTGTTGAAGCGCTTGAGCATGATGGCATTTTCAGTACAGAGGTCGTCAACAGGCAGCGAGTGTTCTTGCCAAGCCAGGCGTTCATCGGCATTCGACAGGTACTCGGTTATCGGGTTATGTGGCTTGAAGCTAATGCCAGATTGCTGCAGGTGGTGAATCCAATCATCAACCATGGCTTTTCGGAATTGCTGGTCATACAAGCCACCGTACGCGAGGAATGCCGCTGCGATGAGAACATCACCAACAAGAGTGCTGATTTGCGTTTCAAACGATTTGCTTCCTTCTTCCCATCGCTCTCGCTCAGATGACAGGCTATCAAGCAGGCGGACGCTTCTATCAACCTTGGACTGAACTTTGGCCATCTCCGCCTTGATGGCTTGAGTTTCACTAATGAGAGCGGCATATTCGGTCTTGTAAGTGGCGATGCTTCTCTCGAGGTCCTTAATAGTATTCTCAATAGCCTGTGCTTCCGCTTTGGTTTGGAGGGCCTGCTCTTCAAGTTGCTTCACCTCTTCACGCAGAGGCCCAACCCGGTCGAGAATCTCGGAGTAATTGACTTGAGCTTCCACCCACTGAACCAGAGGACCGCAAGCCTTGCTAGCACGGTTGACCCGTTCATATGTGAAATCCTCTTTCGAGAGATACTCATTCCGCATTTTAATTCTGTGGCTGCGAGTCATCTGTCGCTCATTGTCATAATTCACAATGCTGGCAATGAAATCATCTCTGCGCACGATTCCTTGGATAGTCTTCCAGCTATCGACCTTATGACCCAGCAGGGTGCAGACAGCCTCCAATGCAAGTCTAACACCAGCGGGAGGACTTCCCATAGAACGGACCTCAGTAAGGTGTTGACGTTTGATGTTGCTAACACTTTTTTGAGCCTCCAACACTGCAGGTTCCGCCTTGGCAAGATCGTTCAAGACGACTTCCTTTCGCCGGGCTACCTCTTGCTCCTGCTTCTCCAAAGCAGCTTGGATCTCAAGCGAGGCAGCTTTACGTTGTTCTGCTTCTCGCTGATCGGCGACCATTCGCTGCAATTTCTCATTCGCCTCGGCATCTTTCTTCTCCAGTTGGGCCTGCTTTTCGGCAAGACTGGCTCGAAGATCTCGGACTTTGTCAACTGTATCCCTGAGCTTTTCGAGACCAACGTTCAAGTGTCTCTGCTGCTCCTCGAGATCCTCGCGCTTTTCGTTGTAGAGCTTTACATATTGAGCGACGAAGTCGAGATAATGACGAGGAGTCAGATAAGTAGTCCTGCCTTGCTGCTTCTGGAGACGCTGGTTAAATTTCTGTAGCGAATAATGGATGTAGACCATAGCATTAACAACTGTTTCCCGGTGAGATGCAGGAAGACTGAGGTCGCGGTAGGCAACTGGAATGCTGTCTGGCGAAGTGAAGTTGGGCTTGTCCAAATCCAGAGACTGCGTAAGTTCGGTTCCGACCTGGAAGAGTGCCTGATCTGACCAGTCGCCAAACCAGTTAAGGACACATCGATTGAAGAGCGCAGGACTTGTTGCAGCCTTCGACGACAAGCCCTCTTCCGGAGGATTCATAGTGAATACGACATGGAGATTTTTGACGATCTGCTGCGTGAACCACTTATAGAGCTCTTCCTGAGAGTCAAGGAGCAGTCCTTGTCTCTGGGCGCCCTCCTTGCAAGCAGTCATCAGGGAAGCAAATTCGTCTCCTTCGAAGAGACCAGGGACTTCAGCATTGGCAAGCAAGGTGTTCATCCGCTCAAGGAAACCGGAGTCGAGGACGTTCGATTCGTCCATTATGAAACAAATCTTCTCACCCTTGCATCCTGCCCGACGGAGAACATTTCTCAGGTCTTCATCAAAATCCTCAGCTGAATACTTTCCGTGGACCTTGATTTGGAAGACCTTAAGGCCATTCATCCAAGCGACAAAGCGTGACAGCGTAGTCTTTCCACTTCCGCTAACACCGATGAGGATTAGATGACCCTGAGGCTGTCGGAACACACGATCAATACGCAATGCATGTTCCAGGACATCGTTGAATAGAACGAGAGGAACATCAACTTCCTCTTCACAGAACGTCTTCAAGCGTGCCTTGACGAATTCGCGGAGTTGTTCTTGCTCTACCGGCATATAGTGCTTGGAGAGCCAATTAGAGAATAGAATGGGTCCTTTCAGAGCCTGCTCCTCGTCGATCGTAGGGAAATGCTCCAAGGCAATGCGCCGAACGGCGTCTGATGTCCACTTCCTTTCATCTTCGGCAACAAGGCGGTCTTGAAAGAGACGTAGAGCTTCATGAGCCCATATTCTAACAAGGCCTTCAACCGAGAGGTTTTCTAGCGGTTTGATAGCCTCATAGATGCCGCGAACCCATCTAGTAAGTTCACGAGGAGAGTAAACGTAATGTGGCTGGATCTTAGGAGTGAACCGAGCCTGTGACTCCAAGTAGAATTGCACCATGGCCTTGGTGAGAGCTTCCGAGTAGCCTCGTAACGTAGGAATGATTTTCAGGACCGCAGAATTGAACGTTCCATAGATTTGCATGAGGGATATCTCACCAGGGTAGTCAACCATGATCAGTGGGGCATGGCGCAAGAATCGTTCACCCAATGGCGTACGTCCCGCGTCAGTAGGAGGATTACAGGCACCAACAAACTGGATGCGGTCAAGAGTCACCCAAGTCTTGTCTGACGTTCTCCAGAAACCATTCTGCTCAACAAGCTGCCTCAAGAAGGAGATTGCCCGTTGCGTGCCATACCGATCAGGCGCGGGGAGGTTAATCTCGTCGCAGAATATCACCAACCACCGTCCGATCTGATTAGGGGACATAACAACTCCGTTTAACGTCTTCTTGTATTCACAATATTGCTCGAAAGTCTTGATCAGAAGATCCGGAGTGGTGGCACTGGAAAAGTTCAAACCGACAACCTCCATATTTGGTAGTTTTCTAAGGGCAGCAAACAAAGTCATAGTTTTGCCTGAACCTGGAGGACCGCAAAGCAGTAGAGGCTTGTGCTCCGCAAGCCATGAATAAAGGATATCTTCGTGGCGGACAGTATCCAAAGTAGGAATGACGACATCAGTTTGAGTAATGGAATGTGTGTTTATCTCGACAGAAGGCACTTGTGATTGCCAACTTATCCATTCGGCTTTGGGCAGTGAAACGTCAAAGTCGATAAGCGAAGAGGATTCACCAAGCGGAGGCGGATCGATGGTCGAGTATGCCGTCAAATATTCTCCAAAAGCCTTACGGTCTCCCAAAGGGCAGTCACCCGTAAATGACCAGACAAGCGCAAGAAGAAGTTTCTTGGATATGTAAGATTCGATCTGCTCAGGGTCAAGTGGGAAATCGACATGCTGGATATTGTACTCGAGAATATTCCGACAGGCCTTATTTAGCAAGCTGAACAAAGTGTTAAGGGCTCTAATCTCCGTAAACTCCATAATATGATTGTATTTCTTTGCTTCCTCGAGTGCCTTGAGAACGAGATCATCGCCTTGAAGGAGGTGTTTGAGGAAACTCGAGATAATGTCCTGCGCATCTTGGGTTTTAGCAGATGCTTGTCCGGCCGGGACACTGTCATCATCCAAGTCTTCAAATGTCTTTGTCTTGAGAGATTCGACGTAGTTGGAAATCATCATTGACGGGGTAACAGTATCGTCGTTGAACCAGACCATACCGCAACGGCTGACTGTAGCCAGAGTTGCGTATTTAAGAGTCTCCACTTCGAACATGATGCGCACATTGGGCGGCAAGTTCAGACGTTCGCCATTTGGCAAAGTTAATAGTTTATTATCGTCCAGGACGCTGTTAAGATTTTCAACCCATTCTGGGTCGACATCTCCATCGAAAACGATCCAATGGCGTTTCGAGTCCTCTCCTCGAAGGTTATCAACAATCTTCCTCAGTATGCCTGTGAAAAGACCGTCCGTCCACTCTCTAGTAGTGCTATCAAGGCTTCCATAAAGAGCTTCCTTAGACATGACCTTAGAATCAATAATATGGCAGACACCCTCAACGCCTTCAGTTCGCTGTAGAGCTTGAAGAAGGACCTTCCAGGCTGCAGACTTCCCAGAACCAGATCTTCCAACCATCATAACACCATGGTGGATGCTTTGGATCTGGTAAAGTTGCAGCGCCTTTGTAATCCAAGTATCGCTGTCGACGTAATGATTCTCCCGAGCAATGTCGCGAATGGCCTGAGTGAGTTTTTCGTAATTCGCTGGAACGTACTCGACGCCTGGGAAATTCTGCTTTTGGATTTCCAACATTTTATCAACATCTTCACGGATCAGCTTGGGAGCAATAGTCTCACGGATACTCTGAACGATGATCTGCGGCTCGACGATTTCATCGGGGCCCAGATCACCCCCAGAGCTAGCGAGACGGGCTCGTTTGAGACCACCTGAACTGACCAAGACACTTTTCAGAGCACGCAGGCCAAAATCGTAATGCGCTTGCTTAGACAACTGCGAAGAACATTGATCGAAGAAAGGAACCGTCTGCTTTGACAACGGCTTTGCTTGCTTGAAACCTTGAGAGAAGAGCATTACCTCCGCAATAAGTTCCTTGTCGGGCTTGGACATTGCCACGCTCCGGAAAAGCTTTTTCAAGTTGTCTGGGAGATTTGATCGCCCTGCGTACCCTGGATTCATTGTGATGAAAATGCCAGTGTTTGGATTCACTCGCAGGCGTCGTCCGATCAACTCAATCTGGTATTTCTCATCATCTGCGCCCTTCTTCAGCCCGATTTGGATGTTCTGAATCTGCTGTGATACGGCTGACAAGATCCTCTCTTCCAAACGGTTAAACTCGTCAAAGCAGCCCCATGCACCGACTTGACAAATACCAAGGAAGATTCGACCCATTGCTTGGAAATCGAAAGTGTCATCACAGCAAAAAACAAGTGTGAAGCGACCAAGCTGAAGACCGAGGGCTTTGACAGACTCGGTTTTTCCAGTACCAGCTGGACCATACGGAGAACCACCAAGTCTTTGACAAAGGGCTTGAGTAAGAGTGAGGAAGCAACGGTCGGTAAGAGGGGTACGGACAAGACGGTCAGGGACTCCTAGATACTCGAAGCCATAGTCCAGTTTAGCGTTCGCCATATGGACATGGAGACGTTGCAGAAAGTCTCCTTCGTTCTTGTAGACGTAGCGCATTTGAAGCAACCAGAGATAGTGCGTGGGCGATGATGCGTTAAATTTCATGAGTTTCGCGATGACATCCCGTTGATGAACGAACTCGGTGATCATGTGTTCGCACTTCTTCCTGGTTATTAGATCGAGCTCACCAAGGACAGTGACAGCGAGCAATTCAAGCACCCTGACTTCCGCATCATACAACGCCGAAAGACCGGCACCACCATTTTCTAAGGCGCTCTGAACAGCGTTCGTCCAGACCACTTGACTGGCGAGAACGACAATCTGAGCGGGGTAGTTCGAAAGATAGTCATTGAACGCAGTCTGATCGACTTCAGGAGCATTATAAATCGTTTCGAATTGCTCCACTGCCTCGGCAAGGAGTTCTGCCAAGGTTAATTTCATGTTCTTTTCCAGGGCAGCAAGCCAGTCATTGATCCTAGGAGTTTTTGCAAGGCTGACTTCTCTCTTCAATCGGACTTCTTCACCTTCCTTTGATGTGAACCCGACAATATTATTATCGTCGTCCATCAGAAGCCCAGACAATCCGGCAAACATCTTCTTGAAATGCTTGGCGACGCGCTGGGTGTCATTGCTATTGCCAATAATCTCGAGCAGATCCTCATCACCGACAAAGTAAAAGCGGGGAAATGAGACACGTTCCCGCTCAAGATACTCGCCCAGTGCCTTTTGAATTTTGTTAAGGAGCTCAGCCAATCTCTCCAACGACTTCTGGACTCCATTGATGGCAAGAACATCCAGCACGAAAGGAGATTTATAGACCTTCTTCATCACAGCAAAAAACTCCGAGTTAATGTTCTGGAAGCGGCTGGACTCGAGAGGAAGAAGGTGTTTGATATCAGCATTGCCAGAGAAAACACCTTCAAGGTAAACCCATTGTCTCTGAACATCGATCCACACATCAAAAAGAACGTGGACTCTGTTCAATTTGTCTTCCCAGGCAGAAGCTTCCTCCTCAAACTCCTTGTAGTAAGGCGAGTGTCTCATCGCCTGGAGGGAGTTCAGATTCTCACTGCACTTTGCAAATAAATCATCGAAGCCACGGATAAGGCGACACTTATTCTGATAGTTGACAAGATCCAAGGAGTAATTCTGCCAAGTCTCACGGACCATCTTCAAGAACTCTTCAAGTGCCATCTCTCCCTGAGCTTGCGCGATAATATCACGAATAACGCTCTCACTTGCGGCAAGCTGCAGATCCCAGACATCTCCAAGAGTGAGAGATACTGGGGAGAATCTCTTGCCTGGTTTAAGAGCCTTGAAGATTTTCTGCCAATGCCGTTCCCTCACTGCTTCCGACTTCAGGTCAGCGAGAAGGGGGTTGACTTTCAAAAGCTGTCGCAGGACGTTCTGGATGTGTTCGAATGCAGCATATTGGCGCATTCGACTTGGCATTTCTTTTGTCATCTTAATCAAGCCATCGAGGGATTGACGGAGTTTCCTTGGCTGCACACTGTTCCAAAGCATGTCCCGAAGTTCGTTCAGACTCTTCCAAATCGTTGACAGCGCGGCCCAAACAGACATGAAATCTTGCACTTCCTCCAGAACAGCAGGGAGTGAGGACTCAGCACTGGCAGGGAGATCAAGAGCCTCTTTTGCCTTCGAGACCATCTCGAATTCTGACTGGAGAGCCTCAAGCCGTGATTGGAAGGAACTCAATGTTCGGGATGCCTCTTCAGGCGGGATCGTACCTGAGACAGGCTTCTCCTCATTCCACTGTGCGATGACTTCAGCAATCTTGTCACTAATTACCTTATCTTCTGCTGCAATCTTCGCGCGCAGACCCTCCGTCTGGTCCTGAACAATCTTGCTCTTTCGTGCAAGAAGCTCATTCAGAGCTGCCCATTCGCCATCGACGTTTTCCACGTGAAGCCAATCGCTGGGAAACTGGTAGCGCTGGCGAGAAAGTGTGGTCTGACCCTGGCGGAAGAGATCAACCTCGGGCTCCCACACTTTTGCTTTACGCTTGCATTGCTGTACAATGGTAATAAAAGAGACAGCGTGCGCGGTCGAAGACGCTTCCAGCGTCTGACCTTCCAGGTCTCTTCGAGCCGCAGCAATTTCAGAATAAACCTCTCTCATGCGACTACCAAGCTTTGCACCAAACTTCAAAAGTATTTCGTGCTGCCATTGATCATACTTCGCATTGACCCTTGTCTGGACTTGCTCGTAATCGATCCTAATGTTACCAAAGGATCGACCAACTTCAGAAGTATCGAAGGTTGCACGACTCTTTCGGATCTCTTGAAGTAGTTGCAACCACTGAGAGAGATCATCACCCAGAACATCATACACTTGCTCAGATTGCAAATCCCACAGAGACTGAAATTGCAACCACTTATCGACGTACTCGGATATCTCCTTCAGCCTTGACTCCACAACTTTATAAACTTCAGTCAATTCGTTGGTACAGTACTGAGGGAGATTAACAAAGTGAGTTTCAGATGGCTGAACCTTCTCCACGTCGATCGAGATTTGATAACGGGACGACTTGATCTTTTCTAGGTTGCAAACCGTCCCAAGCCACTGGTCGAAATGTGCGAACCAGCTAGCTCGTGCGAACTGCAAAGGCGGATCAAGATGCAGAACTTGATTCCGCATTGAAATCTCATGAACAAGTTTAGGAAATTCGATATTGTATGACTCTGACTCTGCCTCTCCTGTTGAGGGAGACTGTGCTTGCATTGATATCCGCTTGCTGTGTTGCTCCTCTTTCGCTTCTTGGAACGAAGAGATCCACGCGCGTATTGCACGAAGAAGACGTTCACGGAGGATTTCCTCAATTTTAAGGTTCAGATTTGAGACCCAGTATCCGAGATTCACGTAGTTTTCCAAGTTCAGCTTGTCAACCGCTACCTGAATGGTGTCGAGGCGCTGCCGAAAAGCTGCAGCATCATAAGGACAAGTTTTAAGCTCCAAGATCGCTTTTTGAATGCTTTCATTGATTGAAGCCAAGGTAGCTGTCTTGGACTGTAGAACAGATGCAGATACGGCAAATTCCCGAACGAATTGCACATGTTTGCTCTCTCCTCTTCCTGGAATAGATGGGTCAAAGGAGCCATTAGCTAATGATGATTGCTTCACATGCAACTCATATGAATGCACGAAGGACTCCCATCTAAGAGGAATTCCCTTGACGATCATGGCTTGCACATCGTTTTGATAACCACTTAGCAGGATTGCCACTTCGGTCATGGATGCAATTGCACGATTCGTCTGCTGCAACGTTCGAACACTCTCCATCAGGCTAATGGCATAAGGATAGACGCGCTTTGCTTCTTTGGATATGTTGCTGACCGCATGAGGGACCTGAAAATTTAACCAGACTAGGTTCCTCACTTCCTTGAAGAGGGCGATGACCTGCGCGTCAAAGTTGACACTCAACTCCAGTGAATTTCCAGCGGCACGATTACGAACTATGTTGAAAAGTCGACCAGATATGCTGATTTGCCGCCTCTGCACGTCATGAAGCCAAGATTCAAACACTGGCCTCGTATCAAGCTTTTTGCGGAACATGTTGCTCTCTGCTTGGAGTTTCTGGCCTTCCGAATGCAAATGCCAGTCTTCTCCGAGAACATCCTCGACTTTTCGCATATAGGCATTAAGTTGTCGCTCAATCTGACGAGCCCAGACAATTGCCCCGGAGACAGGTGGAAGATCCCGTAGTTGAGCCATCGCATGAGCCTCCGAGTGCCCGTACTGCTGCTTGAACCGTTCATGCAGAGCTGCTATGTCTTGTTTGACGTTGTCGATAAGTTGCGTTTGGTACTCACCGATGGCACCTCTGATCTTAGGTCGAACGAGGAGGGCATTGAACTTAGAAAAGACACGGAACATTTCATTGGCGTTCTTAGCAGTAGCAAGCCGATCTCTTAGGCGAGCAATAATGGAGTTCTCAACGCGAGAGGTACGCTCATTGTAGGCGATTTCCGCCTGAATCCACCTTTGAGTTCCCTCAGGAGACACATCCAGAACATCGACATCTTTCAAGGCAGCGTAGGCTTGTTGCACCTCCTCAACAGCATCAACGTCTCCAATTTCTTCCACGATTACAGCTCCATCAGAATCAGTTCCGGCAGCAGTAGCCTCAGTGGAGGAAGATTTTGGACCCAGAACGTTGACGATCGTTCGCTGGAGCTGCTCGTGGTTGACTCGGAAAGTGTTGATATATTTCAACCGTTCTTGAGTCTTAGCATGTCTGGGTACGATTTTGATTGGAATGAACTTCTCATTCCGACGCCTCGTCGCATCACGAGCGACGTTGGTAAATTCCTTCACGTTCTCGTCCCAAGTCCGCCATATTGCGCTCGCGGTTTTCATCAAAGAGCGAAATTCTCGATAATCTAGATGCATTATCGTTCGACCATTGAGCAATGAGTGAATCTGAGCATCGAGATCCCCAGAGATGGCTTCAACAAGGGCCAGAGCCCGCTTGATTGGGTAAGGGCATATCTTCAGTTTCTTGTTGAGATGGTTAAAGATGAGGCCCAAGGACTCCTGTACTTTTTGTAAGGAGGTGGCGGATAAAAGCTCATCGAGCGGGAAATCACGCATAAGCTGGTTATACTTTTGAACCATGTCCATAGCCTCCCTGAGCCCGGTGTCTGCGACAAAACTCAGTGTGGCCTGATAACGTTTCGCGTGCCGAAGGATATCCATGGTCAACTGCACACCATCCCCACGTAGCTGATTCTCGATACCCTCAAGAGCAGATTCCATAGACAGCCAGAAATTGATCTCCTGCGCTGCCGAGCCGCTGTCGGCATCGCGGGACATCTTAGTAATGGTCTGGATCGATCTTATCCAACCATTTACAGTATTCTGGATGCTGTTGAGAACAGTGCTATTTTCCAGAGCAGCAGGAGGCACCAAATCGACAGATGGTTTGACCCCTCGGGCTTCCGCTTCATCCAAAGCAGCCTGGACTATTTCGTGAAGAGGGAGGTTCAGCGTCGGAATCTCGACATTCTGCTGCAGATGCAGAAGACCAAGCTCCAACTCTGCAAACCGCTTCCTAGTCCCAGGGACACCCGTCTTCGCCTCTGTATCTGTTCTCGACTTTACACCATTGACGGCCTCTTGACCGCGAGCGCAGGCTTCAAAGTAGGGGCTGAGCGCATTGTGAAGCACTGAATGAATGACCTCGTAGGGAGACACAGAGGCACCCTGCTGAGCCTGTGCATTGCTCACGGAAGACAGACCAGGAAGGTTCAGCACCTGTATCTGAGATGATACGGGAAGGCTTGGATCGATCGCGGCAGGACGTTTTATGAACGCCACGGATGCGACGGTGGTAGACGAAAGGGTTATCTCCGAGGTAAGGGTATAGACGAATCGAGCCGTCGATGCTGCAATCGGTCAGTTGGCTTCGCAGAAATGATGTACGCGTATAATCATTCCCGTTCACTTACATGACCCGTCATCTGTTCCGTTTGTCGCCTCCGTGGCCACAAGGTCCTTCTGAACGTACAGGGCAACCTGCGATTCAGAGGCAAACCTCGTACATCTCTGCACAGTCTCTGAATATTTGCCCTTGGACAGCATGCTCCCCGCGCTCTCCAGATCCTTCCTCGAAGCCCCCAGAGTCACCTGGAGAACATCCGTCAGGTACTGCACCACGACGCTAGGGTCCGCCACGGGCACTTGGCTCGGTGCCGCGAGGCTGTTCGGCACCCCTGGAGAGGCGACCTCCATGACTCGAAATCTATGGACTGTGATGCACCGAAATCATGGAGAATCGAATCCCGCGGGAACGGCTTCGTAAAAACGTTGATGTATCGACCGGAGGTGTGGTGGTCGTAAAGAGCGTCGTCCGCTGGTTTCGTAGGAACGAGGAAAGGGGGTATAAGGGAGGGAGCGCGAGAGATGGTGATGGGATGGAGAGCTCGTGGGCGATGATGACCTTTATGAAAGTGGGCTAAGTCATGAATGTCTGTTGTTCGTTGATGATCTTTATCCCATCAACTCTGCGGCACGCGGCAGGCGTGTTTCCTAGATCACGGGACCGCGCCCTGTGGAGCCGTAGTTCAGGGGCTGGCAGCCTTGTCCGCAGCAGATATGTACAGCGTCAACGTGACTTTGGGACTCGCTGCAATGGTTCGCGCATCCCAGTGTAGAATCATGTGACCATCAACCGTGGTTCGTGCCGGGTTCCTGAACAGTTCCATGGTTCTTAGTATTCCCTATGCAGTGCTGCGTACTGGATGCTGTACGGTCTTGCAGGGTTTAGGTTACAGAAGCGTCTAACGCGACTAGGTAGTATGCATTAGGGAGATCATATTTTGTCAATGCCCCTCAGCGAGACAGGGTACTGTGGACATCAGGCAAGATGCTTCAATCTCTATTTACCTACGTGACCGTAAATTTGAAAGCGGATATCCCCCATACGACTCTCAACCTGGTATGTTATTAAGATGTTTCTGATAAATTAGCCCAGGACCATATCATACAGCAGTTCCCATCTCCCTATTTTCAGGCACACCATCTTTCCTCGCATTCTGACAGTCACACTGGTATTCCTCTCGAAATCCGAGGGGGGAGAGCCCTTTTAGAACATCCAGAGCCGCCTCGCTCGCCTTGACTTTTGCATAGCGGCCGGAAGAAGCAGTCTCTTTAGCGATGACCGTATCATGCACGATTACGGCTGCTAGGACAGTCGTAGGTGCCCCGTCCACGGTAGGTATTTCACCGGCCTTGAGACAATAGTTCATGCAGCCGAAGTCAATTGCCAATCTGTTGCGCAGAAACGTCTGGGGACAATCAGCGGATCTGATTCAACTTTTGCTGTACATAGAGAAAATGACGGCCTTACTGTGGGGTGCTTATTAGCGAAAGTATCGTAGATTGACATATCTTCAAAATACGACTTTATATGTCTCTGATAGAACGTCTCTATGACCTCGAAGTTGAAACCCGAGTCGACGAAGATAGCTCCAAGATAAGCTTCAACCATATCAGGTAGGCACTAGGAAAAGAAGATTATATTCCATTACTTATGCTCTACTTTTCAGGGATAAGGAAAATATCCTTACCTTTGGAGGATCTTTGGTAATGACCCAGAAATCCTTTGCGCCCTCGCTTTCCTTTTCGGCCGCCTGAATTTCTTCGGCATAATGTGTGATTTGGCTCTGTAACATACTGCTGAAATGTTGTAGATGAGTATGCAGTCCTAGCAGGACAGCAACAGCGCCAAGGAATTTGTTTGAGACCATGGCCATCTGACATTGTTAACCACAGCTTTCTACCTAATCGCTGGGCGTTTTCACGTACCTTATGTTCAGTGAGCCACTGCGGGTCCCGGTCCGGAAAGCGATGAAACAGATCTTCCACACAGACCATGTCCAGAAGTGAATCACCGAGAAATTCGAGACGTTGATAGCACGGCACTTTAGCCCATGCGGAAGGGTATGATGGATGCGTGAAGGCCGATCGCAGCAACCTAGGGTAGGTGAAATGGTAGCCAAGTTTTGCTTCAACATTCCGAGCAAGGTCAAGCTCGAAACCGTCTGGAGGTTGAGTTTGATATGAGGGTAGGGAGTAGAGATCGAAGTACCCACGCCAACTCGAGATAATGTGACTCTCACTGTTGACAAAAGCAGTCACTGCCTTTACCGCCATATCAAAACGATGTTCCTTGCCACCTGAAAGTAGAGAAGCACCTATTACTGCCTCACAGACATCCGCAATAGTCTTCTCACCGAGAGCATGCTTCTCTTCCAACGGCCCCTTCCTGCTGTGGTCTTTACCCTGGAGCAGCTTCAGACCTTCTGGATACCATCTCCGTCTGCAATCTGATTAGAGAAAAGTTTACAAAAAAAGGTGGTAAAATATAACAAACCTAGAGAAACCTTGAGTCCTGATGTATTCATAGAGCTTCCTCTCCTTTGCAGTCTTGGAGAGGTTTTTGTTGCATATCAAACACATCCTGTTCACATGATAGTCAAATTCGTCATCATCAGGATTCTGCGCAAATAGGGAAATCGATGTCCCCATTTTTAGGAAACAGTCCCCTAAAAATTCAAGTCGCTCGTAATTCTTTCCCATACCCCTTTGAAAATGTATCTGTTCATTCCGGTGTTCTTCGGTATTGTCCGAGTCCTTCGTCAATGCCTCCAGAGCATACTCTGGCTTGACTACTAAGTCCAGGCTCTCACAGGCTTCAAGAGCGATAAGATAAGATTCGAATCTACTAATTATAGCTGGGAAAGCTAAACAAGTAGCAGCGATAGGTGAAGGAATCTGGTACGAACGTTAGTAGATAAAGCGCGTACGAACATCGAATGTTTAACTTACGGCAGAGATCTTCAAAGGCTCTGGACATATCACACACCTCGTTTCCACGGCCCTTTCTTGGTCTGTCATTTTGTCGAGCAGATTCCTGCGGAGACGAACCAATTCAGCTCGAACAACTGGCTGATTCCAGTTACATGTCTCAAGGAACCTTTTTCGAGCATTTTTAAATAGACTTAAGCAGTAGTTCAGTATGTCATCCATGTATCTGCGACGGGGCAGAAAAGACGGTGGCGGGTCAGAGGGTCTGAGAGCACTATCAACCCCAAGAGTGAAATATCGATATCTTCCGTCCCAGTTATCGAAAACAAAGCGATCAGCTAGGAATTCTGCAGGCTTGTCTTCAGACCAAACCAGTTCATCATTTTCTTGAACGAATGCTAACGTCGTCCAGTCTATCGCACATCTTGGGTCAAGATTCTCTTGACTATTTGTGGGCAAAGTCATTCCTGGTGCAAGCCAATATGGCATCATTTCAGGCTGCCGCTCGTAAATTTTGTGGAAAATGTCGCGAAAAACGCGAAGAGTGAATGTTGTAAGGGCCTCAAGGTCACTCTCGGAAACAGCCAGAGCATCCTTTATTGGCAGCGAACTAATTTCCGTCTCGATATCGTCCTCCAAGAATATGGGGAATCTCGGAAATTCTGGCAATCTCTCGCGTGTTAGAAGGATAAAGTTCTGGTGATGCCTCGTGAGTGCCCTGGAAGGAATCAAGACCAAGACTGTGACATAAAGCGTTTCTGGAATTTTTCCACGCCCTCTGCCCCAGAAGGATGGTTTCGATAACATATCATATTGGTTGGTTTTCTTTGTGTTGATTGCCAATTTTGCATTTCTCATAACGGGCAATCGTTTATGGTATATAGAATTGAAGTGGTCGTCCAGTAGATTGTGCTTTCTGAGCAAAAGACATGTGTCGAATGCAGCAGATTGCTTCGCGAGAGACTTCTGCGTAGCCGGCCTACCAACGAGTCCCCTTATGGGAGATCTCTCCGGAAGTATGACTTCACAAGTATAGGCATTATTCGTGGGGAGCACTACGTACGTGACTTGTGTTGACGTCTCCTTTTCGTATTGCTGCGAAATCAGTCAAGAATAATTGAAGGAGGTAACTAAAGATAATCCTCACCAAAGAGCTGGCATAGCGAGCAAGGATGCTCAAAGCAGAATGGTATGTCAACAGCGCCCCGGTACTGGCAACTCTGTACGTTCTTCTCCTTTCCTCCTTTCCGAGAATTGAATCCATGTCACTATCATTTCCTCGAAGTATTCGGTCATCAGGTAGCGTTTCACAAAACTTGCGCATCACCTCCTAATCACATTATTAAGGTACTTCCTGCCTTCACCATTTATCGGCGATCCTACCTCAGCATTTCGGACTTCTTCCAGTCGTGTCTCATGCTCAAGGTTATCCCTTTCCACCATGTGTATATACTATATAAACCGAGTCTTAAAAAAAGTGCAAGCTGCTTGGGACGTAAAAGACCTTACCATCGAGTTGAAATGTCTAGCACGGCCCCTGCTTTGTACATACTGGATGAGCGTATCGTAAAGATCGAACCTGAATCGGTTAGAAACAAGTACATGAATGTATAATTCACTGAGACATACCTAACGACCAGGTTACAGTCTGGTATATCAAGACCTTCCTCTGCCACTGAGGTGGCGAACTGCTGGCGATTAGAAGAGCTTAAAGAAAGAGAGGTTTATTCGTAAGAGGGTCATACCAAACAGTTTAGCTCTCCTGTTCTGAATTTCACCAAAGTCATAAACTGTTGGCGAAGCGTTGAATTCATTCCCACATCATCACCAGATCGAATGCCAATAAGAACGCCGGGGCGCAGGTTTTGAATACCTAATCGAGTAAACAAGTCACCGAGCAGCCGTGCTGTATGCCGCTGCTTTGTAAAAACAATGCATTTGGTATCTGTCGGCGATTCAAAATATTTGGAAAGCTCCCGACGGAGCAGCTGGACCTTTGGACTCAATTGATTCAAGGCATCCGGGCTGCTAAGCTTGTGATCCTTCACCAGGGCACTTGCTTGCTTAATTCGCTTTATCTCACTGTCCACTCTCGCAGTAACTGCATTATCAAAACCTCTTTTGAAGTTTTTGCTAACTCGACCTTCGAGTTTCGGTAGCACTTCTTCTGTTAGTGCGTAGCTCCATACACGGTCCGAGCACCAACTACCCAACTCAGAGCTGGCATCCCAGGCAAACCGAAATGTTTTTTCAAGACATTCCATGTCACCAAAACGAGACTTGAGTGTCTCGTAGAGAGAAGTCTTGAAAGGCGGTTGAAGTCTGTCGTATATCCATGTTTGCTCTGCCGGTCGACTGACGGTCTGTCGTAGGAGTGCGAGGTTTGATGTCGTTGCGATCCGGCTATCAAGAAGCATTTCCAGAGTTCTACCTAATGTAAGCGTCATCTACTGTCAAACTCTCATTAACTCACATTGCCGCTTTCACAATGTCGCCTTTGGCGTCAACAGGAGATGCCGTCATCCCAAATATCCTTGGACGCTTTGACGGGATCTCCTTGAGATATGAATCTTTGATTATCCTAGTGTGGGGTTAGAAGAGTTTCTTTAGAGCTCTATAGCTTCACGAACCGGGCGTAAGGGTGATCTTTCTTCGTGTGATGAGCTTCATCAAAGATCAGTAGATTAATCTGATCCATCCTGATGTAAGAGTGCAGGAGGCATTGATGCAAAATCTCTGCCGTACACACTATCACCATGTTCTTGGCGAAATATTCATCCCATATCTGTTTATTCCATAGGTCTGTTCCCATGGCGCCAAAGAATTGAGCAACATTTTGGTCAATATTGTTTCGTAGAACAGCCGCTTGCTGATAGACAAGTGTCACGCTATCCACCTAGGAATAATCAGGGTCTGGTTTCTTTCCTAGGTTCGAATTATATCATACCAGAAAGAAAGAGATTCGAGGAGGCTTTCCCATGCCACGATCCACTAATTCATTTTGGATGACGTGCTTTAGCAGAAGTACAGCGATCAACGTCTTGCCGGAACCTATGGTCTCTGTCAGTACTCAACTTTCGACCCTAGTACAAGAAATGGAGCTACCAGTGTCCAATACTGCAATCGTATTCTGATTCTTCGCTTTCTCGAAGAGCTCAATCTGGTATTCCCGGGGATCGGTGATGACTGCAGCAAAATCTTGTTTTGCTAAAAGATTAGCGGTAGAAAGCTGATAGTCGGGTGCAGACTGGACGCCAGATTTGATGTCCTCAGCAGTTACGGACGCAGCATGTTTTGAGAGCCTATCGAGAAAAGTCAGTCTACGTGATCTCGTGGGCGACTAATGGAAGCTTCCAAAGACGAACAAGGCTTTGAATTTGGCATTCTGAACTCGCCGCCGCTGTATTACATTTTGGTGAGCGTATGCTGCGCTTTGATCCTCAACCTCTGAATCTGTAGAGCCACCAAATTCGTCATCTCTATCAAATCCTGTACTTGGCATCTTGTTCGTTGCATCTACCGTTGCCAACCCGTCGGTTACGCTCGTTCCAGTATGGCCTTCTTCTCGAGGAGTTTGCATGATCGGTGTGTTTATTTCAAAAAAAAAAGAGCAACTGGGTAATCGATTGTGAAAGAAAAGATTACGATGCGTCAGAAGTCTTGACGCGAGTGGGACTGGAGAATCATCTGAGCTAGGAATAGGTAGTATGATTGTAGCTATTCACCTCACAGTCACAGGATTCACTGAAGGAAGGAGAAGTTGTAGTAAGTAGGCTGTGAAGAGGAATAAATGAAAGAAATATCAATTCAAAGACAGCTATCTCAGGTGTATTGTCAGGGTCGCTGGGCCGAGACATGCTGTTCATTGACGGGTAGTTCCAACTTGTTTGCTCCAGGCATCGACGCAGCAGGAAACCAGGAGAGCTGATTACCTAGGTAGACAGTGTGAATTCTCCCCATGTCGATCTCTTACAGTGCACACATTATCCATTTTGCTATAGAGGATATGATATTTAACAAGACGAGGGTGGAACCCGAAGTTCTTCGATGCTAGAATCCGGTGGCTTAGTACTTTGGAAGTTGTGGCGGAGTTCTAGAATGCGGACTCCGCACTAAATATTTTCGTGGAAGTTGGACAGCATCCCCGCCATTCATGCATAGCTTCCCCCGCGATTGTCCCAGGAACAGCTACAGCATCCCTCAACGCCATGGCGGAGAATTCTCAGAATCTTCAGACTCTCTTTGCGACAGCAAAGAAAGAGAAGCAGTCGTTAGAGTCGAGTTTAGAAACAAATACCGACGAGTATCGCAGCCAGGTGAATGCAACGATAGCCAAATTCGAGGAATGCCAGCAACTCATCAGTCGACTGTCTTTGTTCAGCCCCAACGAGTCCTTAGAGGACATTGCCACTGGAGATCTACAGTACTTTTGACACCCCATAGACTGATGCATACGGGCAGCTGACTTTCCCTTCAGGTACTTAACGGTCGACTACCTTCTTGCAGACCTTCTTCAGAGATCCCCCAATCCTGACCGTGAGTCGGTCCTTCGCCGTTCGCTAGGAGAATACGAGAAATACTTGTCGCGCTTGGATGACTATGGCTTGCTATCTCCTGCTGATAAGAAGCTTTACGAGCGATACCTGGAAAACCCGAGCTCATTTACTCTGGCTTCCATGAATGACCCGGCTGCTCGAAGGGAAGTAAAAATTGCTAGGTTTCGGGAGGAGAAAGAGCTTAAACAAAAGCTGGAGGTACAATTATACCCTGCAAGAGCTTCTTGAGTCATGCTGACACCTCTGCAAGTATCTGTCCCAGAATCAAAGTCTGCTCCAGCATGAGGACGATATCCCTCGGCAAATATACTTGGCCGAGATAAACCTCTTCACACACCAGACATTCCAGTCACTAGATTTGTTGTGCCAAGAACTGTCTATGCTGATAAAGATGCGCGACATGCCAAAGCCTCCTGAAAATCTTCACAACTCTGACCCCAGAAAGCAAAAAGATACGGACAAAACGGGCTATTCGGAACGGCTAGACCCACCTATGTCCGAGCTTTTGAAGAGTGGAAAAGCCGGGCCGTTGTTGAGCAAGGACGGAAAGCCATTACAACCATTCGTGCTAACAGATCGCCGGACACAACTTCAAAAAGGTGTTTTTAGGCCGGGCCATAACCTGCCAACTATGACAATTGAGGAATATTTAGAGGAGGAAAGGAAACGAGGTGGGATAATTCAAGGAGGAAACCAGCCAACTAAAGAAGAGGTTGATGAAGACAACATGGAAAAGGCTGATGAAGAGACGATGAAAGCAAGGGCTTGGGATGAATTCAAAGAGGAGAATCCGAGAGGTTCGGGAAATACCTTGAACAGAGGATGAATACATACTATTCTCAGACTTTTGAAATTCCCTAACCGTAAAGGTTGCATCCGCTATCTCTGCTGCATAGGAGAACATGCCTGCGTCACAAGGATCTCCTTTTCTTCGCAACAGTGGATATGTTCATTTTCCTCTGCTTCTTAATGAACCTCTTTCCTTCCCACGATTGTATCCGCAGTGACACCAAGTGTCCTTTCTTGGACTGAAGGCGCCTGTTCCTGAAGTGGAAAACTCTCCGGGGAAATTTCTGGCCATCTTCCTCTGATCAAGTCGAGCAGCTCAGAAGCAAGGATCTCATGGGCCTTTTGAAGATTAGTTTGAAAGCACTCCTCTATGTGACGGGCTATACCTTTCTTCCCAAGTGGATACCGTCACTAAACATCTCCTCCCCGAACACCTTAGCTTTAGGGAGACCGCATCCAGGAAGAGTGTCGATTTCATCAAGTTCGTCAAAGTCCTCCGAGATTCCATTTCGCCCTTCACTGCAGGCCCACTGGGTTACGGATTGCCAGAAGTTTATCACGGCGACCCGCATTGTCTCGTCTTCGAACTCCTCACCGATTTCGACGACCTTTTCTGCATACTTCCGCTTTGAAAGCCAGGTACGGTGGGCTCTGGTCCTAAGGACCATATTGCGCTGGATCTCGGTTGATCCTGGAAATGAGAAGGGAGGTTCTTTTGGCGGTTTAACATTTGTTGGAGGTGGGGTGATTAGAACAATCCTTGTGTCCTTCATTCCCGGATGATCCAGGATAGTCCTCACATAGTGGCGGAGGTGCTGCTCGAACTCTTTCAATGGAACGTGAACCGCGAGTGGAGGGAGACGTGCATCTTCATATCCTAGCCAAATGGTGATCAGGAGAGGAGCAGGTGGGCCACGTTTTTCAGCAACGTCGACTACGAAATTTTGAAAAGCGTCATGGAGCCATTTAGAGTTGTAACTGTATAAGGTGTCAGTTTTAGTCAATAGCTTGCCATTCATGAACTCAAATTTAAGTATATAAGACAATACATATGTCAAGATCTATGGAAATAACACACCCTGAGAAGCCCTGTCAAAGAAACAAGAAATTAGCTTTCTACGTGAATATACAAGACATAACTTTTAAAGATGGGAAGGATTTACCCTGTTAACGATCTCCACCTTGCCCTCATACTGCTTGCGAAGCAGCCATCCAAAACCCTTCTCATCCTCCCTGAACGCCCGGTCAGTCATCGAATCCCCGAAGAAGTAGAAGCGCGGGTAATTGTTGACATGGTGCTCCCCGTGAAGCTCCCCGTACTCCGAGACAGACCACAGCGGCATGAAGAGCGGAGTCTTCTCGAGTAGGGGTTCCGGGAATGGGAAACCGAATTCATCCATCCGGCTGGTGATATGCCTCGAAGTAAGCTCGAAGCCATCCGGTGGCCCTCGCATAGAGAATGTCGGTGGCCGGAGTGGAGAGAATGTAGCTGATAACGCTGACGATGGCAGATCCTCAAACGGACAACCCTCTAGACCGCGAAGCACGGTCTTGGCCTGCCCCATTCTCCTCCTGAGGATGCCTTTAATGCTGTCCATTCTTTTTCTGCTTTTTCTTTTCTCGATGCAGATATGAGAATACGAAGATTATAAAGTCGATATGGGATTTTTCTGTGCTGTGTGCTGGCGGGGGTGTCAGAGATCTGGATACAGGCAAACAAGAATAGAAGCTGGTGATCTGGGAGGTGCTGAAGCAGAGGTTAGAGCGTGGCAGACGGGAATACACATAAACAAACAAGTCTGGGGAGCAGGAGATTCGGGAGGCCTCCGGCCATCCCAGAGTTCATCAGTTGTCACAACTTACGCTCAGAGATTTGACTATTCACTAGGGTGGATAAAAGTGATTTGGTGCCAGGGATACTGTAAACTATCTCTCTCTCTTTTTTTTTTTTTTTTTTTTTTTTTTTTTTTTTTTTTTTTTTTCATTCGTCTTCTGCTTGTAAATCTCAGGATGGTTATTCTATATCATTACAGCTTTGGAGCTTCGATTTTCTCCATAGGTATATCTGAAGGACAGGCTACATTCCGAAGAACTTTAAGCAAATTTCGATGGACAGTAGATATAAAAGTTGCCTCAAGAGCATGCATTACTAGCATGGAAATCTGGGAATAATCTGTTGATCAATGTAGTCGATCTCATTTCTATATACCATCGAGCTACCCATAGAGGGGAGATATCCGGATCTATTTACAATATATCTGGAAACGAAGGAGAAGGCCGGCATCTCCTAAATTTCCAGATGGAGCGGGGTCGTTAGGTGAGGGATGCGGTTTCTATGTCGTTAACAAGCTTCTCGTAAAAGGAGCGGGATTTCTACGAAGTCTTCTTGTTCCGCTGAATGACCTCGAGTATCATTCCTGCTCCTTTGTCAACCAGTTCCTTGGCGACCTTAACGCCAAAAGCTTCGGCGGCTTCAGGGGAGTCGACATCGCCGTCCATTTCGACCTCAGCACTTTCAGTGCCGTCAACGCTAACTACTATCGATCTCATCCTCAGCTTCTGCTTTCCGTCAGATCCCTGGACCCATTCTGTTTCCACACCCAATGGTGCGCTGCAGCCACCTTCCAGTGTCCTCAACAGGCTTCGCTCCGCAAAACACGCCAGTGTCGTTTGCTTGTGTCCAATTTTGCTCAGCATTTCGCTGACAGTCTTGTCGCCCTTGCGAATCTCGATGCCAAGAGCTCCTTGGCCGACTGCATGCAGCATCCCACCGTTCTTCGAGTCGAGATATTGTGAAATACGATCTTCCAGGCCTAAGCGTAACAGTCCCGCCGCGGCCAGAATTAGACAGGTAAATGGGCTGTCCTCCGCATCGAGTTTGGCTAGCCGCGTGCCGATGTTTCCTCGGACGTCCAGAACCTTCAAATGCGGGTATTTCAGAGCTAACTGAGCGGTACGCCGTATGGAGGAGGTCCCGACAACGGACCCTGGCGGCAGTTCAGAGAGTTTTGAATATGGCAGTCCCTTCTTCACGACAAGAACATCCCTGGGATCTTCCCGCTTCATGACAGCGCCGAGAGCGCAGGTCGAGGGTATGAGGGTGGGCACATCTGGCAAAGTTTTCAATGCGATTAGCAAAAAGAAGGCAACGCTCTGAAATCGCTTTATATACCTTTGAGGGAATGGACTATCAGGTCCAGGTGCCCGCCAATCAGAAGCTCCTCCAATTCCTGCGTCCATAGGTTCTTTGTGGTGAACTCTCGAAGAGCAATAGTGGTGTTCTGGTCGCCGGCGGTCTCTCTTGATTGTATGTTAAATTCATACTCTGGCCATGCCTCCTTCAGTGCCTTGAGCACTATATCAGTCTGCAGTAGAGCAAGCTTCGACTTGCGCGTTCCGACGTTGAACGTGGTCTTCTGCGGAGATGCGCCCTGCGCGGGGGATGCGACAGGCGGGGCAGACGCCATTCCGAAGTCAAGGGGAAAGATAGGAGAAGAGCTTGGGCGTGTTTTGGCGTCTTGAAGGCTCAGGGAAAGAGACGAAGCTAACGCCTGTCTCACTCTCCCCTGCAGCTTAGCAGCACTGTGAGTCCTGCGTAGTGCGAACCGGACGGTATCAGGGAGTCGGCGGCATGCGGCGGTGGGCAGAAAGTTTCTTCGGGACCGCGGACGTCAGCGGTCGCGGGATGTGCTCCAGTCCGATCCCGCCGGCCCCGTAGCTTACCAGTGCTCTAGAGTGAGTTAATCATCGGGGCGGACGTGGCTTTTTTTCGCGACTCGTGCGCCGGTTTCAGGTTACTCATGATGGTCAGTCGATGCGGTGAAGATGAATAGGACCGGATGCATATGATCGGTCCGACGTGGCTCGAGTGGTCGTCACCAACCGCCCAGCTGCTGACGTCGTTGGCCTGAGCAACGACTTGCTAACCTCGGCATCGGAACGCTGATCGCTGGTCGCCCCCAGCTTTCTGGCACCGTCTACAGCTCGCGATCTGGAACATCTCCCCAGGCGGACTTAAAAGCCTCCACCGCTTCCCCTCACGCCTGTTATCCTCCTCCTCATCTCTCATCAGATCCTTGCTGCCGTTCGTTTATTCACTCGCGTCGCGGACGGGACTGTGCGTGCTTGGTGGTATAGTTGCTGATAACGGGACACCCCGAAGATGGGTTCCAATAACAGCAGGAAAGCCAAGCTTCCCCTCATCCCGTTGCCAAAGGACTTCGTTCTCCTACCTGGAGTCACTCTGCGGATACCGATCGCGAATCGCCCCGATGTCTCCAATCTCCTATCATCTTTACTGAACCGGACGTCGCCTGTGAGACGCAATGGGAACGCAATCACGGTCGGGTGCGTTCCGCTGAGCTCACCGTACTTGAGCAAAGACGGCCAGCAGCTCTTGGAGAGTGGGACGGAAAGCTCGGAGAGCCACGAGCATGAGGCTGTTGACCCGGCACAAGCAAAGAAAGACGACCTGTTTACATACGGCACTGCGGGGAAAGTGATCGGAATCCAGCGTCGTGCTTATGCGGAACCTTACCTTGTGGTTGAAGGAGTGCGGAGATTTACAATCGGAAGGATCACAAAGGAGAGGCCGTTCTTGGAAGCTGAAGTTACTTTGCACGATGAACCCAGTAAGCCTTCGAGACCATGTTTTCCTGTCTGCCACCTCGCTACTGACGCTTCTGGCTCTTGTAGTCCCGAGCAACAAAGACTCAGAAATCCCCGATCTTTTCCAGCAGCTCAAGCAGCTCTCGCGGGAACTTCTTACTTTGCTGAGACTTTCATCCCTGCTATCATCATCATCATCATCAAGTCTATCGCCAATCGTCGCGCGGCGGTTTGAATTGTTCATTTCCAAGAAGACTCTCGCTCAGGCTGGAAGCTTAGCCGATTTTATGGCAGATGTGGTTGACTCGAGCTTTGAGGAGAAGCTACGTGTTCTTGCTTCTCTGGATCTTAAGGATAGGCTAGAGAGGGTGATTGAGCTCTTAAGCCGACAGGTCCAGAGTATGAAGAGCAGTGTCAAGATTATGTCCATCACCACGACTAGCTTTCCACAAAGCCCGGTGCTCGATATCACTCAACTTGATCCAGGACAGCGCGAGCTTCTGGCGAGAAGAGCGATGGCTGGTCTGAACGGCCTCACGCCTGCCGGACTGGCAGGCGGCAGAGGTGATGACTCAGACGACAAGGAGCCGAACGAAATCGATGAACTTCAGCGGAAACTTGAAGATGCGCAGCTGAGCCCGGAGGCAAAGAAAGTGGCTGATAGGGAGCTCAAACGTTTGCGCAAGATGAATCCCGTCAATGCTGAATATGGAGTGTGCAAGACTTATCTCGAGAACCTTGCAGAGATTCCATGGACAAAAGTCACAGAGGATCAGTTTGGTCCTGACACACTTCAGAGGGCCAGGAAACAACTTGATGAGGACCACTATGGTTTGGAGAGAATTAAGAAGCGTCTGCTTGAGTACTTGGCCGTGCTTAAGCTCAAGCAGTCTGCCAATAGCGAAGTTGAGAAGCAAATCTCGAAGATTTCGGCGAACCTCGCCGTTTCTGGGGATGACGAGACAAAGGAGTCGATCTCGGACGCGGAAAGAGACGCCCTTGAGACCAAGCTAGAAGTCCTGAAGTCAAAGCGGATGGTCGACAGATCCCCAATCCTGCTCTTAGTCGGCCCTCCTGGAACTGGTAAGACTAGCTTGGCCAAGTCTATAGCCACTTCTCTTGGGCGCAAATTTCACAGAATCTCTCTTGGCGGTGTGAGGGATGAGGCTGAAATCAGAGGTCATCGGAGAACGTATGTCGCTGCGATGCCCGGCTTGATTGTCAACGGTTTGAAGAAGGTCGGCGTCGCCAATCCGGTGTTCCTGCTTGACGAAATCGACAAAATTGGCGGCGCAAACTTCCATGGTGATCCATCCGCAGCGATGCTGGAAGTCTTGGATCCCGAGCAGAACCACAGCTTCACCGATCACTACATTAACATTCCAATTGATTTGAGCAAGGTTCTCTTCATCGCCACCGCTAACTCGCTAGACACTATCCCGCCGCCACTACTGGACCGCATGGAGACGATCACATTGTCTGGTTATACAACATTGGAGAAGAAGCATATTGCCAAGCAGCATCTCATTCCAAAGCAACTAAAGGCCAATGGGCTTTCAGAGGGTCAGGTCATACTTTCTGATGAGGTAATTGAAAAAATAATTACTTCGTACACCAGAGAATCAGGTGTTCGCAACCTCGAGCGTGAAATTGGTTCCGTTTGTCGGTACAAAGCCGTCCAGTATGCTGATGCAAAGGACGCATCGAAACTTGAGACGTATAACCCGAACGTCTCGATTGATGACCTGGAAGACATTCTTGGAGTTGAACGATTCGAGGAGGAGATCGCCGAAAAGCAAACTCGCCCAGGAATTGTCACTGGTCTTGTTGCGTACTCCACTGGTGGCCAGGGCAGTATTCTGTTCATAGAGGTGGCGGATATGCCAGGAAATGGCCGTGTGCAACTAACAGGGAAACTTGGTGACGTTTTGAAGGAGTCTGTTGAGGTGGCGCTGACTTGGGTCAAGGCCCATTCTTTCGAACTGGGCCTGACTAAGGACCCGAACGAAGATATCATGAAGAACCGCAGCTTGCACGTCCACTGCCCGTCCGGAGCTATTCCCAAGGATGGACCATCTGCTGGTCTCGCCCACACAATCGCTTTGATTTCACTGCTTACTGGCAAGACCGTACCTCCGCAGATTGCTATGACGGGCGAGGTGTCTCTGAGAGGCAGAGTGATGCCCGTTGGCGGTATTAAAGAGAAGCTCATTGGTGCATTGCGAGCTGGTGTCAAAACAGTTCTTCTACCTCATGCCAACAGGAAAGACGTCAAAGACGTGCCGCAAGAAGTCAAGGATGGTTTGGAGATCATCTATGTCACGTAAGTTGCTCTATTGTGCCTTTCTTTTTCTGGATCTAAGTCCACTAACATCAATGCAGGCATATCTGGGAAGCAATCAGGCATATTTGGCCTCACGCTCACTGGCCAGGTCAGCACCATATGAACATGATTGAAAGCAGACTGTAAACCCTTGCTGGAATCAGTAAGAAAGCCCAGCAGTAACGAAGTACATGATGTAAATTTGAGAGCTCTTGTTTGTGATGACGTTGACATTCGTTTTCGTTGATTATTTTTATCAGTCCATGATATCAACCCCTACAATATCAACCCCTACAAATTTGTATGGCGTCAATACCTATACTCCATGATGAAGTATTGTTAGTTGTGTTAAATGAATATTTAACGAGACCTTGAAATCCAGCAATCGATTCCACGATATGGGGAATTCTAATTCCATTGACTGGTTGTCTGAAAACCTAATTCCAGGCCCGTACATCACTACGCCAGGTAATTTATACAGTACAAGAAAGTATACAACCAATTCAGAAGAACTCATGGATGCCAGATCTCTTCTCTCACACATATTCATGATGAACCGGTTGATTGTTTCCCGGAGGGGGGGAGCAGGGGTCTGTCGTAGTTCAGGCCCAGCGCCTGCCACGTTGGCCTCCATTTCAGCTTGCCCTCCAGCATCAGCTTGGCCTGCTCGGCGTACGCCTCCCGCTCTGCTTCGTTCGGCTCCTTTGCAGACTCTGTCTGCGGTTTCCCCTGCTTTTCCTGGTACTCCGTAGCCTCGTAGAACTGATTCTTCTCCCACCTGTTCAAATCAAAGATATTTGTTAGCAGATTGAAAGTCAAAACGGAAGGCCAACTTTTTTCCGTTCTCGCGGAGACAGAAGAAGGGTGTCCACAGGCGGGAAAGAAAGGGAAAAAAGATCATCAGTAGGTATGCAAACGTACGGAGAGAAATCCTTGGGCTCCTCCGGCCATACAAACGGCTCGGCCATCTCGATGGTCATCTTCTTCTTCGACTTGGGTCGCCTCAACGGTCCCAGCCCGAGTCTTCCCAGCGGACGCTGCCGCGTCACTTTCTGCTGCTCGACATAGCTGCGCACACTGAGCACCTTGACGCCGTACACCCGTTGCATGTAGTCGCGCATGTCCAGCTTGTTGAAGTTGAGCGGGACGTAGAAGGAGGCATATCGGGGCGGAAGGAAGGGTGTTCGGATCAGCGCAATGGTGAAATCCGGGCTGTATAGATTTATCAATTTAATTAGCTATTGCGCTTTCAATGTTCGGGGAAAATGAAGATATCACTGGAATTGGTTTAATTGAGGGCTAGGAAGACTCTGGTCCTGGACGCCCTTCAGAAGGTGGGATAGCGTACAGGTATACTTGCTTCCGCATCGACAGCGGCGCCGAAGGCGGCACCCAGTCTGCCGGCTTCTTTGGGAACTTGGAGAACTTGCGCACCATCCTGTTTGATTTTTCCCCTAAAATAAAAGTGGAGGAACAGTGAATGAAGAATGGATGGTGAGATGTTTCGGATTGGCAATCGCAAGGTCGTCGGTTCGGAACTTTTGGTGTCCAGTCTGTCGGGCGAAGAAAAGTTGCGCATTTGGCCGCGCCGCTTTCCGTAGCGGAGCCTGTCCGCTCTCTCTCCATATCTACGAGCTGTATATATGCGAACGATGATATTAACGGGTTACGAGTGATTTCTGGGGAAATTCTTGGGTGCGAAATTAAGTCATTACTGTTATCATGATAGGATCTCGAAGACATTTTCCTAGGACCTCCCAGCAGGAGAATCTGATACGCTAAGATTTTCCGGCTCCCTCGTCCTCTCGTCAATGGAGTCTCGTTGGGACTCTCCATCCTGCTGGCTATCCCGAGTCTTGTCGTCTTCTTCGTCCTCTTCTCCCTCTGATCCAGAATATTCTTCTTCATCTTCATCACTACCCTCCTCATCGTCTCCGCCAGCTCTACCATCGCCATCGACTCCAACCTCTTTCATGTACGCCTCCAGCTCCTTCGCCATCTTCTTCGAGAACCCGGACGCTTCGACCTCGACATCTAGCCTCTTTCCTGGATTCTCGAGAAGTTGTTTCTTGGCATCCGCAAAGAACGGACCAGGTTCGTCGCTGATGAAGTGGAACCTCCGTTCAAAGAAGCGCTTGATGCAATTGACGTCTCTGTCAAAGTACATCTCCGCGTTGACGTGGTCGATCGAGACCATCTGCGGGAAGTCGATGAGGATCGGGACCAGCCTGATACCTTCACCGTCATTCTCCGCAGTCGCCGACGCTTTGCCCTTCGCCTTCGGGTCCTCTTCCTCCTTAATCAGGATGTTGAATTCGTTAAAGTCACCATGTATTAGCCCGAATCGCGCTAACCGCAGAATCATATTCATAAGCTCCGCGTATAACAGAGCAGGCTTCGGGACGTGTGAGATCTGACGCAGTGGGAAGGCATCGATCAGACTCATTACGATCGTGTGCCTGTTCTGCGCAATGGGCTCCGGGACCGGAAAGCCGTTATCCCACAGGGCCTTCATGAACGCAAACTCCTTTATCGCTGCTAGCCGCGACATGTACATCCATGACCCTGTGCTCCGATGTCGCAGGTAGTCTCTGTTGGTCTTGACTGTCCGGAATGATATACGGCCAAGGCGATGGATTTTCAGGATCCGCTGAGCTCCGGATGAGTCCGCGACCACGATGATGTCGGATTCTTTCCCGACACCGATCTGGTTGCCAACGGAGTAGATAGTCTTCTGTTTCTGATGAGTGTGCAGGGCAAGGTAATCGAGCCCGCCGTAAGTGAGTCTGTACCCATCATCTAGTCGTAGATGTCTGTCAGCGCAGCCCCAGGGAAGCAGAAAATAATGGTCAATTATTTCAACATACACTTAGCATTCTTTACCTTCGCTATCAGGTTGTTCTTTGCTAGGTTGGAAATAGATTTATGGACTCCGCTACCGCTTCGCAGACCTGACAGCTGTACGATAAGGGGCGTCGGCACGACCTCATGGTTTCTACTCCCTGTTTCAACCTGTAGAGCTCTTGTTAGTTATCAAACGACAGGCTGCGCAAAGGGACTGATTGCGGGGATGAGGGGCATACCGCGGCCAGCACTCGGAAGTCCTCCGAAGAGAGGTAGCGCATTGCCTTCGGATCGAGCTTCATGGCTGCGTTCTAGAACCTAACCTTGCCAAATATTGGAAGGTTAAGGGAATGTAGACACGGTCTCCGCCGCTCGTCGTTGCACGCCGTCGTCGAGGGCCCCCGGAGGAGCAGGCGCTGGAAAAAGTCACAGCACCTAGCCCTAAGCCCTAGTTTCCTCTTTCGTATAGTAAGCAAGGACCAGGTGGACAACTACCTGCCTGGGTAGGTACATAAGGTACAGCACCTAAGGTAAAAGATAGCGCAAGAACGCGACGATTTTTTCTCGATATAAAATGACATATTGCTTCTGATCTACTCCGCACCGTGACCGGAGTTTCAAATACTGTTATCCTGACATAAACTCATACAGGTTGCTTGTCTATGACTGCATTACGAGACCCATGCCATCTTAGTTGCTCCAGACTAGATCTATCCGATCTGTGTACAATACATGGAAGATGCAGGGCTGAAAGGTCTCTGGGTAGATTCACCAGCATGCATATGGCGTACCCTATTTCCGGAGCTCTTCCGATTACAATAGACCCAACCGTATCCGAAAACCATACGTCCCCATCTGCGTTTACCGTCCCTCAAACGTCCATACAAGAAAACTCGCACCGCGTCTGATAGCTTACGATGAACTTACCCAGTCCGGGTTCTATAGAAGCGCCGAGTTAGAAATAGCCCATTGGCACGTGGAGGAAGAAGGTTGACTCACCTTGCGCAAGATTACTAAACCCTCCAGAGTGCTGCTCAGAGGAATGTACTCCTCGTCTTCTAGCTCAGCCCTCTCACCGTAGGCCAGAAGCACTGGGGTACTTTGTGTTTGCCATCCAGTGATAGTCTTCGGCCGACCAGCTTGACCGACCACATCAAGCGCCTGACCGACTCGGACATTGACAGTCAAAGGCTGAAGGTTCTCGTCAAGCGTGATTAGGAATCGTGGGTACATGGCGGTGATAAGGAAGTAGAGGAGATAGTGATGCTCAGCGAGAATGAACTGTTTGGCATCGATCATGGCAACCAGTACGGTGAGAAGCCCGGCGGCCGCCACTCGAGAGAGCACTTGACGGTCAGTATGGAATGGGTTGATTGTAAGGGTACCCTTGCCCATGTGGAGAAGTCCCTGAGCAATCCGAACCATGAACAGAGTGTTCTGGTCACGATGATAGTAACTCGCTAGTTGTCTCAGAAGTTGCGCCAAGCGAGCGTTGTTTGTTCCAGCACCGAGGAGGCCCATAGCAAAGATTGCGTTGATGGCAACATCATTATCATTGTCGTGGCTGTATCGAGACAGCGTGTCGTAAACGTTCATCCGGGGGTTGCTGGGACTGACCAGGCCCATTGCAAGAGGAACTGCTTTGCGGATGTTACTAGCGCCATAGTGCATCAGGTGGCCGAACTGCCGAAGGATCATATCCTGGCCGATATCCTCTCCCATGGCAATAAGCGATAGGCCAAGAACAGCGTAGGACTGCACAAGTTCATCACCCTTCTTCTCCTCCTTCTCGTCGATGGGATCATTGCAGATATGAAGGAGCTCCTGGATCTTCAGAACTGAGCCAGTTCCAGCCCAGGCACAGACGGAGGCAAGAACAGAGCTTGGCTTGGCCATGGGATGATCGACGGCCTTGAGAATATCCAAGATGACGTCAACTTCTTCTTGTTTACCGAAGTATAAGAGTGCCAGGCCTAGAGCCATGAAACGGGTCCATTTGTCCTTGAGATGTTTTTGCCTTTCCTCATCCATGAGTGTAGTGGCAATAGCTTCACTGACCTGGTGATTCGAAGAGCCAACGAAGATAAGACCCAACGAAACAGCAGCCATTGCTGACAGCTGCATATCCAGAGAAACGTCTTCCACAATAGGAAGAAGGATATCAAGAAGTTCCTCTTTGTTGGATCCAGCATAGGACAGGCCCAGGCCCATGATACAGGCTACCCTCATTGGAATACTCTTGCTCTCAAGGTTGTCCGGATCACTCAGAAGGGCCAAAGCTGGGTCAGAATCGATTCTGACACCAGAGTTGAGAATACCAATGGCAAGCAGAGCTCCGGCCTTAATTTGGTCCTCCTGGGCATATGTAAACTTGTCGATCTTGTCCAGACCTTCTTCAACATCCCTGTGCAGCAGCATGCCAATTGATGCGGCGGTGGACATCATGCCATCGTCCTTAGTTTTCCAAACCCATGGGCCTTTATCACCGTCGACCAGCATCATCTTATCATTCCCAAAGCCGGCATTGGCGAAAGCGTTGACAAAAGCGCTGGCCAGATTATGTCTCGCTGAGTCGACGTTTGTCAAGCCCGCTCCCCTACTTTCCAGGTGGGTCTTGTAGATATCTTCCGGCATCTTAGGGTCAAGTATGTTCAGCTCCTTAGCGAGAGTCTTGAAGTGGTTGGTGATTTGAGTATTGTTGAAGCAATCTGCCAAATCCTGGTCATCTTCATCTTCTGGTAGATCAAGCCAGATCTGCTGTCGAGCCACAAGAAAGGCCATTTGTTTTCTGAGGGCCTTATCCGTAGTGGCATTGAAATCGCTCTTGATAAGATCGATATCGTTCAAGCGGATAGCAAGAACAATGGCTTGCGTAAGTTTGTTGTAGCGAACGTAGATATCGTGAGCTGTCCGAAGGAATTGCTGGTCTTCCGGATATGTGAGGAGAGGAACCATGCTAACCATATATAAGCAGACCCTCGAATAAGTGTTCTCATCCACGAATCGCGAGATTTCCTCGATCATCTCCAGCTCACTCAGAAGATCGACGGCATCGGCCTCAGCGTTGTGACTTAAGAAGTAAGGGACGAGCGCAAGCGAGAGATTAACCAAATCCTGAACATCCTTCTCTTCTGTCAATCTGTTCTGGTACTCTTGCCCGATCTCCAGCGCTAGATGTCTTATGTATTCGTGACCCCAGGAGCCAATGTCGTCGAACGAGGTAAGGAGACGATACTTGAGTGTTTCAAGTTTCTCCTCATCTCCGTAGGTCGTTCCCAACACCGACAGCATATCGGCCAGCGAGTCCTGCACACGCGATTCAGCCTATATTAACAGATGATCACTTTGTGCGTCGACCATACCTTGTCAGGACCAGCTGGCCACTTGTCGTAAAGTGCTGTGAGTTCATCATAGTGCGGTCTGAGGAACTTGAGGGGCTTCGGGACTGCGGTCATGGAAGAAGTAGAAGTTTTGATGAATGTCTTTATTGCATCTAAAGCGGGCCGATATAGAGAGGTATCGGGTTCCTATAAAATAAGTGAGAATTAACGTCATTGGGTACTTCAACGTGTGGACACCATACCTTCAACCTCTCAACCAGCATCTCAAGCTCATTCTTGAGCTGCTGATCTTCCTCGCTGAGCTCCTCTATAGCGGGTATTTCATCAGCGCCGCGATCGAAGCACAGACAGGAAGGCCAGCACGTTTCCTTGCTCAAGGTCCTTGCCTACCTTCCTTGCGTTCTTCATCCTTCTTCCCGTTTGCCGTGGGCTTCTCTTCCTTCACACCCTTCTTCTCTCCATTCAGTTCTCGAACATCGTTCACCTTGCCCTTGCCCTTGTCGGCGGCACTCCGCTCGCCCTCTTTCGCCATTTCTGACGGGTATCTGGCGAGTAGGCCACGATATGATCGGGAAGCTGTGACGGCAGAAACACCCGCAGCAAGGTCCGCCGGGCACGAAGTAACGGATTTGAAAACCGAGACCGCACAAGGGTTGATGTATGACAGGCAGTACAAGCTGGGGATTTGAGGCGTCCGCAGCTTTCGTTGCTGTCCAAGGTGTCGCTCCAGTGGAGCTCTACGTCGGCTTATGTAAGACAGTTCAAGTCAGCCCGACCGTGACCCTCTACAACGCCAAGGCCCGTTGTTACTCAGCTTCGTCCCAACAACTCGTCTTGCAATATAAGTCGCAAGATCATTGTATGGCCACATGTTGAGAGATCAACCATAGTCCTATTACTGTACCGATGTGAAAGACATAGATAGGTCAGGCAGCCGGTGGACCCCTCGAGCTTCTGTCCGAACGGATATAATATCCACGGCTATCGACCTCATAGTGGCTTAGGTGAATTAGGAGGTATCTACCTAGGGACATAATACGCAAATGCTAAAGCAGAAAGAATCAGTCGCCCGCTCGTTTTCTATCCAGAAGAGTAAAATAGAAAGTCTATAACAACTAGCATACCAGACAGTCACACCAAAGCGCCACAGTGTAAAGTACAGTGATTTTTCCGAACTCTCGACACTCCATTGCTATATCAGTTTTCCAGGCAGAACAAGTCGTCTACTTTCCTAAGGCTCATTTCGCCGCTTGTACTTGACTCGCGGCAACCACCAAAACGTGTTTTGAAATCGTTCGCGAACTCATCGGCTTCCTTTTTAGCGGCCTGGCTAGATATCTGCTCACCTTTATACGATAGAATGTGTAGAGCATCGAGATCAGGAAGATCTCCGGGGAATTGCCGAAGGAGGGTCGTCAGTGTCGATGAGTGCGATAATGGTCTTTCGATCGATCCAAGCTCTATCTCTGAGTCGGCTTCCAAGGGCTCCGACGAGTCGCCAGTAGTGCTAGAGTCTGGCTCCAGAGGCTCTGCATCTCGCGTTACGAATTCCTCCGGAGGCTGGTATAGCTCGTTATGAACAGTTGCCAGAGAGAAGTCATCTCTGGCAGGGAAAGATGGGTAGAGCATGTAATAGTCTCTGGCGCGAATAAGCTCGAGCAGATACTCCATAAAGGCTGGGTACTTCTTTGAAATGAGTTTCTTCCTCGGGGAAACTTCCTGAGAATTTTCCTGGACAACAAGACGATTGGAAAGGAAAGAATGGAATTCAATCCATTTGTCACCGAAGTATAAGGCTGCGTTGCTGTTTGGCACTTGCCATAGGAAAAGAGGGAGTCCACCATCTCCGTTGCGTTGGTCAGAGTGATCGGAAGGAACAAATGGGGGAGTGAACGGTTCACCATCAGTAGGCTTCGATGATGGAAGCTCAAGGGAGATGCCGAGCAATCGGGTGGACGCATTCGCAGAATGCGTGGAATACTTATATTTCAGGATGATATATTTCAAGTAGTGGAAAAATGATGGGGAGAGCTCAGTCTGAGGAGATAGAATGAGGACGTGTGATGTCTTTGGATTCCTGGGATAAAAGGCTTCAACGGTCCGTATGGATGATTCCTCCGAGGTCATATCGCGAGGCTGGATACGACGACGAAGAGTTACCTTGCTTGACGAACCAGGCGGCCAATTCATATTCTCAAGAAACCGGAGTAATTGCGGATCTACGCGAGGAGGTAGCTCAATGGTTAAACTGGGAACAGACCCCAGATAATCCGCCATCTCCAGTGACTTGATCAGTCTTATCAGTGACCCAGAAGATTCGGGGGGCGCATGAACAAGAATCTCAATGTTGAGTTTATTCCAGACTTTAGTATACCCAGTCAGTAAAAGGAACGAACGACAGTGAAACATTACATGGGCTCCGGGGCTTTCGTACCTTTCAGAGAACTGCTATCCAATTTCGACAACCACATGAGATCCCCGGCCGTACTGGAAAGGACGATATGAGGGAGCCCTAACTCTTCCACCTTCCCTTTTACTCCGCTCCAGAAGAAAGAATCTTCCCGTGATTCACCATGAGTTATGAGAACCTGTGGATGCAGTTGAGTTCTGATATACCCCAAGCTTGATCTGACGGCCCTCTCCATGCGGGATTCAGTTGACCATGGAGCATAGTCTGGACGGGCATCTAGAGAATGAGGATATTAGCATATCTCAAAATGGATAGAGAGGGATTATGGGCGCACCATGCCAATAGATCGGACAATCATCATCGCTGATGCCATTAACCTGCTGTATACCCCCGATTGACACATCCTCCCTCCCCATGATTGCGAAATGCACATCATTAGCCTTCTGGCGAGCCATCTCACAGGCGAGCGGTATGAGATCTGCGACGCTCTTCAGATTTGCGCCGGCGAAAAGCACTGCGCGGTTTGTGCCAAGATAGCGTCGATTGGCCGGCGCTGCTGACGCGCGATATAACGACTTCGCAAGCTCATAGAACTTAATGCGCCCATTGTAATAGTATTTTTCTGCCTCACTCACGCCATCCTTGTCTTTTGGCGGAGCTCGATCTGGAGCGGCTGCGAACGACTTGTCGGGAGGGAATAGAAGAGGCCCGCCCTTCTGCCGTAGTTGTGCAATTCTTGGGTCGTATCGCTCCACAGCGGGCGGTATATCTGTTGGCATGTGTTTGAAGAAAAGATACAGCAGATAGAGGGCGACAATGGCCAGCAGCAGACGTCGCCGTCGGGGAATTCTCCATGCGGGAAGCGATGGAGCTTTCCCTCGTGCGCTGCCAGGTCGATGGTCATCATCTTTCTTCCCGAGCTCTTCGTCAGCCGCGAAGGCCCTCCTGGAGAGATGCATTGCGTGTTCATGTGAAAAGCCGCCCCCTTGGAGCTTGGGAGATAAGATGTCGCATTATTGAGCGAGCTGTATTACGCATCAGCTCAAGACGGCGAAGTCGCAGCTCCCCCGCAAGCAGCGCGCGAGCTCACTAAGCGCCGCTCGAGAAGCCGGCCTCGATTGGCGCGCCGCGATAAGCGATCGGCTGCGCGCCTGCACTAGCGCCTCCCTACGCGGCAGCTCCAAGTGATCATGATATTTGATATCAACGCTTTTTCATACTGTATCGGAACCTTCCCAATCAATCTTTCTACTTGGTTGGCATTTCTTTTAGGATCAAACCAAATGCGGCATGCTGTCTCATTGCGCTTGACCGTTTGCACAGTCTCGACACGTAGTCCAGACGCTTAGTTCTCGAAACGATGGATGATGAGATGGAGGTTGATAGCACAGAGACTCGCGGCGTCAAGCGGTCAGCCGCCGATGCTGGCCTTCCCCCAGAGGCGCCTCGAAGAATCAGAGTCAGTAGTGCATATGTGCCTCTGGAGGAACTCTCAAGAACTAAGGAAAACAATAGGCTCTCGACCCAGATGTCGTAAACAAGATCGCCGCAGGGGAGATTATCGTTGCTCCCATGCATGCTCTGAAAGAGTTGATAGAAAATTCCATCGATGCCGGTTCGACCTCGATCGAGATCCTGGTCAAAGACGGCGGTCTCAAGCTTCTTCAGATCACCGACAACGGGCACGGCATAGACGTCAGTTACTACCAGTCCCAAGGAAGAGACTTCGAGGACAGGCCGAGGCTAACTATTAAACACAGAAAGACGATCTCCCCATACTCTGCGAGAGATTTACGACGTCAAAGCTGAAGGCGTTTGAGGATCTCTCGACGATTGGCACCTATGGGTTCCGTGGCGAAGCGCTAGCAAGCATCAGCCATGTCGCTCATCTTACCGTAACCACAAAGACCGCCAATTCAAGCTGCGCTTGGAGGGCACATTACAGCGATGGGAAGCTTGTACCTCCGAAGCCGGGCCAGAGTGCGGAACCAAGGGCAACAGCTGGGCGTGGAGGAACCCAGATCACTGTATGTGAATACGATAGCTATATGCAAAATCGTATTACAGTTCAACTGATCCAAAGCAGGTTGAAGACTTGTTCTACAACGTCCCAACCCGTCGTCGAGCTTTCCGATCCACAAGTGAAGAGTATGCTAAGATCCTCGACGTCGTGGGCCGCTACGCCGTCCATTGTTCGGGAGTCGCCTTTTCATGCAAGAAGCATGGCGACGCTGGCGTGGGCATATCGACAGCAGCGAACTTGAGTACAATTGACCGGATCCGCCAGATTCACGGTAGCGCCGTGGCCAACGAGCTGGTCGAATTCAAACTCGAGGATAAGAAACTGGGCTTCCGAGCTTCCGGTCTCGTTACCAACGCCAACTACCATGTTAAGCGGACGGTCATTCTACTCTTCATCAATCACCGCTCGGTAGAATCATCCGCGGTCAAGAGGGCGGTGGAGCAGACATACTCAACCTTCCTTCCAAAGGGGGGCCATCCCTTCGTCTACATCGACCTCCAAATCGAACCGCAACGCGTGGATGTCAACGTCCATCCGACGAAACGAGAAGTTAACTTTCTCAATGAGGATGAGATCATCGAGTCCATATGCAGCGAAATCCGATCGAAACTCGCGCAGGTGGACTCTAGCCGAACTTTCATGACCCAGAGCCTTCTCCCCGGTGCCTCAGCCCCTGAGCCTGCTATTTCCAGAGATGCAGCGCCCTCCAGCACCCCCTCAGGAGGGGGAGGAAAACATACTCCCCGAACACTGGCAGCAACGAAAAAGCCATACGAGCACAACCTCGTCCGCACGGACTCGAAGGTGCGCAAGATCACCTCGATGCTGCCGTCCGCGACACCGCACCCCCTTTCCTCCCAAACAAATACGGTAGACCCTTCTTCTGCTGCCACCACTGTTAATGACGGGCTGCACTACGAGACGACTGACCGCGAACCAATCCGCATCGGCCTTACATCGGTCAAGAACCTCCGCGCCGCCGTCCGCGCGGCCATGCACAACGGACTGACAGAGATATTCGCGTCGCACACGTACGTCGGGCTCGTGGACGAGCGGCGACGGATCGCGGCGATCCAATCCGGCGTGAAGCTCTTCCTCGTTGACTACGGGATGGTCTGCAACGAGTACTTCTACCAGGTCGGGCTGACCGACTTCGGCAACTTCGGCGTCATCAAGCTCGATCCGCCGCCGAAGCTGGTGGATCTGCTCAAGATCGCTGCGGAGATGGAACGGGAGGAGTACGAGACCACGCGACAACAACGACGAAAAAGCCAAAACCCGCAGGAAACTGATAGTAGTGAAAAAGACATCTTCACCAACGCGCCCGACGTGGTGGCAAAGACGCTCATCGACCGGCGCGAAATGCTCAACGAGTACTTCTCCCTCGAGATCTCCGAGGCGGGCGACCTCCTCTCGATCCCGCTGCTGCTGAAGGGCTACGTCCCCTCGCTGGCTAAACTGCCCCGCTTCCTGCTCCGACTGGGACCGTACGTGAACTGGAAAACCGAGGAGGAATGCTTCCGCACGTTCCTGCGAGAACTGGCTGCGTTTTACACCCCTGAGCAATTGCCTCCTCCGCCTTCTGCTCGTCGTCGTCGGAGCAAGACCCGAACAGCTCCAACGGCTGCACAGTCTGCAGAAGCAGAAGCAGAAGCAGAAGACAAAAAAGAAGAGGAGGAAGAAGAAAAGGAAGACGAATCCATCACCACTCGCCGCGCACAGCTGACCCGGATGCTGGAACATGTCATATTCCCGGCCCTCCGGTCCAGGCTGGTTGCTACGACTAGTCTCCTGCGCGGCGTTGTGGAGGTGGCCGACCTGAAGGGACTATATCGGGTCTTTGAACGGTGTTGATGGACTTGAAAGTGGCCTGGAGGGTCCCACTCACGATAAATACGGCGGATCACATTGCACCGGATAGATTAGGTATAGAGGAGGTGCTTATTATCAGAGCTCATGTGACGAAAACATCGTGTAGCAGTAACCAATTCATTCCTGCATAGGTAGTAATAATAATAATAATAAGAGAGAAATAGTGAATAACAAGAACCCCCGGGGCCCGGCCTCGGAGACCCTAGGAAAAAGAAGTAGCACTGGTTTCAGTGAAAAAAAGGATAAAAATATGTAGACACACAAGGAACGGAAAGTTCACATGGTAAACAAGAGACCGGACTCCATGACGCCCAAAATCCATCGACCAATTAGTCCATTCATTCATTCGCTCATCTCGTCCCGTAGCCATATTCGCATATCCGTTGCCATGAAACCTCAAGAGGCTCCTAGTGCAGAAGAAGCCAACGAGGTAGGTACATAGAGTGCGTGAGAATAGAAAATAATTCCCCCCGAAGGATCATTATCCTTTTCTTTTTTTTCACTACGCTGAAAAGCGCTCAAGGCTCATTGTCTTGAGTAGGGCTTATTCATCAGTGCGATTTCACGCGCAACGGTGGCCCATTCGAGCTCTCGTTTCAGGGGCTTATTGCGCTTCTGCATCTGCAACTCCTCCCATTTTAGAAGTTCATAACTTGAACTTGGTTAGAACTTCTATCAAAACAAGTACAGCAGGAAAATACTTACACGAAGCGAAGATGCGGCTGAATAATCACATTAAGCCGTCTTGCCCGAACGAAACAGCTGTTCACCATGAATCAGCGTCATGCGTGTTTGGGACCCAGAAGAGGATGTAAAAAAACTCACTATGCTCTCGGAAATGAAAGGCCTAGGGAGGCCATGACCTCCGCGATGCAGATAGTAGCCGATCTAGAAACGCCTACACGACAGTGGACCAAGGTTGCCGTATTATCTGACTTTCCTTTCCCTAAGTAGCAAAATCTCACGATTAATCGTTGTTCGCGGAATAAGTTTGAGGAGGGAACTTACGAATAAATTCTAAGCACCTGTCGAATTCTTGAGTCAAAGGATCTATGCCATTATCCTGAATCTGATCGATAAACATCAGGTTCTTCTCTCCCCACATCCGGATTTCCGCGTCGGTCCAGTTGACTGGTTCACCAATGCTTAGGACTCGCCTGATCCCGAGTGCCCAAAGCAGCTCCGGGTTATTAGCATGCGTGAGATTGCCGAGATACATGTATGGCAGAATTCGACTCGGAAGAGAACCGTCCATCTTGCTAAGCCAGGCCGGGTCTGGTAGGCGAGAAAGGTTCAGCCCCTGAGCTGCAGGACTTTCCTGCAATAATCGTCGCTGGATGCTGGTCAAGAAGGCGACGTCCGATGGGTAGGCGAAAAAGTTGCGCTTCTTTTCACAGTGAAGCCTGAGCCATGCTTCGTGCACCGGAACACCCTCAGCAAAGACGAAATACGCTATAGCTAAGAGAGAGCTCTCAGTGTAACCGTCTCCACAGTGAATGAGGATTTTGCGTGGCTTCTTGACCAGAGAAACCATTGGTATGTCGCCGTCTGCATCCACCTCTTGTTCCGGCTCTTCGGGATTGGCAAGGTAGTACATCCATCGAACCGTGTTTACCAGATCGTCCACCTCCCTGTTCTCACCAGTGGGTGGTATGATGCTTCCCGACGATGGGAACTCCAGCCGCTGGGGACCATCCTCAAGATCCTTCTCTATCTTCTCCAGCAATCGCGGTCCAGGGACGCTGGCAACATCGCTGGCTTCAATCAATAGGTCGAATTCCTCTTCCTCCTTGACAGGTCCGGTACCCTGCGGCCGCAAGATGAGCTCTGGCGTCGGGCCTTGCCAGACGTTATTCGATATCTCCGAAGCTTTTGACATACTGCACATTTCATACCGCTCCCATTGGACTACTTATATGTCAGGACCAGTTATATGGTGAAATCCCATCGCACTTACAGAAATCCATAACCCGACCCGTTATTTGTCCTTGGGAATCTATGGCTACCAGATCTGGATGCTTTTCCTCTACCTCTCGGAATGTACCTGTCACGTGTCAGACGAATCCTGGCAGCAATCCAGTTGTAGACGGGTTCATCATGTAAGGAGACTCACTTGAAAGAATAAATGTATTGAAAAGTGGCGTTTCCTGTCCGGGATCATACTTTATCCTCCAATCCTGCTGCGCGATTGCAAATCTTTCGGCTAGAGAAATCAACTCCATCTCACCCATTCCATCCTCGCCGTAGACGACGATATCTGACAGGGAGGCCAACTTCGCTGTCTGGATCTGAAAGTTACGGACAGAGAACCCCTCTGGAGGATCCGCCTGAAGAAACTCGGTGCCCGACGGCGCAAGCACCTCCTCCGGGGAAACCGCACCCTTGAGCCTTGACTTCGTCAAGTCGCCTCCCGCTTTCACTATCGTCAAGCCCCTCCAACATTTTGGCGGCCGTCGAAGTGACCTTTTCCGATTAACAAAGAAAGCTAACTGGATATGGTTTTCAGGATGGAGTCCATGCAGCCAGGGGAAAACCTGCTTTGGCTCGGGCAATGGCTGCCTGGCCAGATGATCCAGCGCAGCAGCGAGGGCGCTTATATCGATAGAATATATCGGAGGGGAATTACACAGTTGACGGAAGTTGTCCGGTGGATATAGTAGTGATGAGGGCTGGACACTGCTGCCAGATTTGGAACGAGGGGAAATTGGTGGAGTGACGCATCCATTTGAGTTTCCGGGGGCGCAAGCAGCACCAGTTGGACAGATAGGAAGGTGTTTGTTTGGGATCGGAGTCGGGGTCCGCGGGCGGCTATTGAGGTTCAAGGCCGGCGAGGGTGGAGGGGAAGGAGAGGAATGTCGAACCGACTGTTGCTGCACAACGACTGTCGCCATGGCAATTGTCTCCTTGGCTTGCTATGTTTTCAAACTTGTGATAGATGTGGTTCAGAGCCCTGGCGTCTGTGTCGAAGCGGCCCCTTGAATGCGAGAGGAAGTAATCAGTGGAATAACAATGCCTGGAAAAGACTGTCCCGAAGCAAATAGAAGTTATGTCTTCAATCAATAAGATAGCGGAGCACAATTAAAGCCCGTTCGCGGATGGAGGGTGAGTGATATCCTCCCTGGGAGTTCATGTGTTAGAAACTGTCCTGGCGGTAACCCTAGACGACCGGGGTATCTAAACAACGGAGTGGAGGGATCGAAGACCAGCAGCACATCAACAACATCCAGATGAAACAGACTTACCGGAAGAACTCCTCGACAGAAGCAATTGGGGGAGACTCCTGGACCCGAGAGATGCAGCGGGCAATGCGAGAGGAACAGTACGATGGGCAAAACCGGACGCGTGCAGACCAGCTAAGATAAGCGGCGGATACGGGTATGCACGCTACACGTCGCGGAATAGACGGCAGCAAAAGAGAGATCAACAGAGCGCCTGGGGAAAGATACGGCAGAAAGAGAATGGACGATAGATGGATACGACGCGCAGCGCCCGAGACATGGTGGTCAGAGTCGCATGGAGGGCAGAGGGGAGGGGAGGGACTCGAGTCGTCCACTGCAGCAGCACCCCACCGGAGGAGCAGCGTTGCCGGCGCTGGAGCTGCCGGCGGCGATCTGACCCCGGGCCTAAGGGTCCGCGGCCCCAGGCAGCGAACCAGCGTCGCCGGGCCGGCAACCCCGCGCGGCCACCCAATAAGGCTGCGGGCCCGTCGCCCGGGACCCCGGCCAGCGCTAGCAACACCATCGCTCCGCCTCCCAATAGTCTGCCCGACCAGCATCTCGCACGACTCTCCGTCAACCCTTCCAACTGCCGCGAAACAGGGGCTGGCCACACAGGCAGCCCGGACCGCATGCCCAACCGTCGTGCAGCTGTGCTCCCGGCCGTTTCGACGGCTCCCCCCCATGTCCCCCATATCATCATACATACCTTTGGTGAAGCAACTCGTATGGTCGACGTTTGGGAGCGTCAACTTTAAACAAGCACCGGTCGCTTCCCGAGAGGGCACAGATGCTGCGGAACCACGGGTCGCTGTGGCTGCAATACTCCCTGGCCATTCAATAGTGATATTGTGCCACTGTCTTCCGTCGCGCGGAGGCGAGGACTTGCCGCACATCCATCACGGGTGAAGCCCATGCCCTTCGACGACCGTCTTGGGAACATATTGCGTGTATGGCTGCCCAGGTGCAGGCTTTCCTTACGGCAGCAGCTCCCGGCTTTTCTCTGGCCAGATCTCATCTCTAAATCACATCCGCTTCGGCTAGGACTAATCTGCCCGAGTCTTCAAGTTTCAGGACTTCGTGGCCAACTATACGAAGGCTGCACCAGCTCGACATCTTCATCCTATGTACCGTACTCAGAGTATCTCACGTAGTTAGACCCAGTCATAGAGTTGACGTTTGGGCTTGGGGCGCGATCGTAGTTCTGCCCAGGTGGTTATGTCATTGCTCCACCATCCGTCTGGAACAGCAGCATCCATCCAATGACGGGGAACGGCTCTAGGAATCGCGACCAGCAAAACGACGATCACAATGCCGTTTAAAACCTCTGTCCCAGAAAAATATCCGGACAGCGAAATGTCTCTGATAGCAACAAGTAGAGGCGATACATGTTGCCCGCTTGGAGTCTGACGTTCAGGCCAATGCGACGTTCAGATTTCAAATTTCCTTGGAATCTCCCGCCAGCCCACCAATTAGGGATAGCGTAAACTGCAACTGCCGAGTTCCAAGCGACTCTGGAAGATAATATTTTACCTACCTTAGGTAGGCGACGGAATAAGCAACTCAAATCAGACACATCTCTAGTCACTGTATGCCTTTTCCTTTAACTCATCGGCAAGTCTCAGGAGATAGAATCTGGCCATGTCAGGAGGGATTCCGTCAAAGGAGCGTACGATCTTGTTCAGGTCGTTCCTGCCTTTCTCGTACGCCTGCAGATCACGGTTTCCATACACATCTCTACCTGGGGCGTATCCCTTCGCGAGATTCCGGAAGAACACGTTGATCGCGATACTTACTTCACCGACTGGAGCTGTGGTGTGTAACCATAGAGGGGGAATAAATAATATGTCCCCCGGCTTCAAGACTGTCTCATGCGGGGACGTGTACGGAATGGAAAGAATCGATCCAGTATGACTTTGGAATATGTTGATCGTAGAGTTCGAAGCCCCAGGAGGAAACTTCAGGTGTTGCACGTCGGAAGGGGGGTATAGAATCAGCCGCTTTTCTCCGCGGATTTGACACAGGACATTCGCCATGACCTACAAAGCGATTGTGAGTGGCAATCCTCCCGATTGGTAGCTGGATTCTTTGATGAACTCACGTCGTAGTGAAGCCATATTGAAACAGGCCCGGATATCCTCAGCGGAGAACTATGGATATTATCAGCCGCCAGGGATAGCTCGGCTGGCAGATGGAAATCGTCTTTGAGTCCTGGGAAATCGACCGCGAAATTCGCAGGAAGTTTGGACGGCTGTTCAGCGGAAATTGACCGGAGATATTGGCGACTTCCCGCATATACTTCGTCAAGGAAGGTTCCGAACTCTTTCGTGATGTAGGAGAAATTTTTGGCCTGAAAGTTCATGTTCTCCGAGTGGGCCTCATGAACGACAACCTAGGAGCTCTTATTAGTATTCTTCAACTGACATGCTTGAGACTGGAAGTTATACCTTGCGGTCGCTGCCGACTTTATCCACAAGGTACTCCTTCGACCAAAGCTCGGTACAAGGACCGATGTCCAACCCCTCAATGACAACCGGATAGGCCTTTGCAAGAACTTCCTGAAATTCAGAAGAAGAGCCGATTCTTATCCGTGGAATCTGTCTGATTTCCTCTGCACCCACTGAATCTTGATGACGCGGTTCCGGAGACACCCCGATTCGATCCTCCTCGGATTTCGATTCTTGAATCATGAGCCACCGGTTCTCGCCTGCAGCGTTTGCATCTTGCAATAGCCAGGTCCCTTCATTCCAAAAAGTTCCAAACGAAAAACATACTGCTCCTCCACCTAAGATCAGGACTTCAGAAGGATTAACGGCGCAAGCAGCATGGCCGATGAGAAGCGGTCGTTGTCCCTTGAATCCCATCCCCAAGCCAACTGTGGAAACCATTGCCTCACTCCAAGCGGCATCGTAAGCAAGACATCTCATAAGCTCGGCAGTGTCTAGCAGCATAATCTCATACTTTGACGGAACAACCCCCCTAGAAGATATGCCGCCGGTGATAACCAGACCCCACGAGGTCGCGTTGGTAGTGGCCCCAAACCTAGCAATGAATTTGGACAAGGGTGTAGCGGCTTGGAGATTTTCTGTTCTATCGCTAAATTCCACAAAGAATGACCCATCGTTGCGCTGAGATACCTTCCACGTCCAGAAATCTTCCAAGATTATGCCGTCTTGTGACATTCCTCCAAATAAAACTCCAGAACAATTATCAATGTTTTCCATACATGCCCCGAATCGAGCGCTGGGCTTGTGACCCACTTCCTCGATGGTCTGCCATCCACTCTCAGCGTGCCACAACAGCCACCCGCTTAAGACATCGCCCGTGTCAGATTTGCCACCGTAGACAAGGACGTACTCATCCGTATCACCAAAAGTCAATCGTGTCGCACAATGTCGAAATCGAGGGACCGGGAGGCTTTGGACTGGTTTCCATGAGTCTGCATGTCTTAACCAACAGTCATTCAGCGCAGTTGCTGGTGAGGCTCTGCCACCAATAAGCAGACAATCGCCATCCCTCAAGCTCGTGACAGTATGACACATGCGTGCGGGAATAACTTGCGGCGGTAGACACCGGACCGGTCTTTTAATATTATCAGAGGTGTAGACATCTGTGGAGAGGAGGCGGGATTGGCGCCCCAGTCCTCCATAAAGCCCAAGCGAGCTGTCACTGTCCGGAATCACTGCACCATATCGTCGCTGCCCTTTAAAACGGGGAGGACACCGCGGAAGTAGCCTCAGAGAGTAGCTCGAAATAGCATGAGAGCAAGAATTCTCAGTATGTCTGGGGTCACCGTCCGGTACTACTTTCTTAGTTGTAGAGGCCGATAGAAGAAAATAATGGGACGCAAACAGAGCAAATTCTTCCCACTCATCAAATGGCTCAAACGTATCAAGTGAAATCCTCCGAAAACTGCTTAGAAACGAATTGTCGCCCCAGAGGTCCCATAAGCTTCTTGCTTGCACATGACTCCACCCAGCATCGAGGAAGCGCTTTTCCTGGTCGCTCAACGAGGGGTACTGATGAATTGAATGAAGAGGTGCTTGGAGCTTATTGAAATGTCCCATCATAGTGGAAGCAAACGGATGTGCTGGGCCGTCAGGGAAGAATTGTTCCAGTAAGCAAAATCGAACATCTTGGCATAGATTAGCAAGGTTCTGCAATGGGCCAGGGTAAGGCTAAGAACTTGAACTGACCATCACTTAGCTTCGATGCCCAATGGATGAGAGCATTTGCGGACTGGACGTCCATATAGGTCAGTGATACTTCGGCAACGCAGAGGATGGAGTAATTCGAGTCAATCTCCGTCTTCAAGGCCTCTTCAAGCTTCTTCAAGTTCTTGAGATCGCAACCAACACCGATATAATGCTTGCTGCGCATCAAAACGGCATTTTCATCCGGCAAGAATTCAACATCATCAAGTAGTTCTGTTATTTCCTTTGTTTTTTGTATGATATTCTTCTTATTGATCATGAGCTGTTCATAATCGACGTCAACGAACTTCGTATTTTTACACAAGGATTTTTCGCCGCTGAGGAACTGAAAAGGGAGGGGATCACTAAAACACCCCGGCTTAGTCTACTTTTCCAGATTCTTACAGCGACAAATTTCCTACTCACAAACCACATCCAAAGTTGAGAACACATTTCAGATTATCCGACGGCTCCTCTAAGAAACGCCGAACCGTCTCTGCAATAGCATACATCCGAAGCCAGTATCCTCGATTGATCAGAGGCGAACGTCTCTGTGGCTTCTTCGCAAAATACCGAAAGAAATGGGGCTTAGGGTAATAAAGAAGCTCGACACTCCGTTTTGAGACAATGCTACTATTGTTCGTCTGGACAGGATTTGGAGCCGTTAGTACCTTGCGATGCATAAAAAAAATCTATGGCGATAAATGGTCGCTTACCCCCATGACCAAGCTTGCCTCCCTCTCAGCCTTGGTGCTCGCGCCAGCCATGGCTGGCTTTTCTGTCGAAGCCATGGCTGAGCGACATAAAAAAATGCGTCGAGCTGGGGCTGAACTACGCACGTTTGCGTAAATTTTGTCGACTGTGAAGCCCCCGGACTCGGCCAAGCTCGGTACCCATCAAGGTGTGGTCCGAGCGTCCACGCTCGCTTGACGCGCTCCGCCTGTGGAGCCGAGCGCCTGGGAGGCTGAGACCGTCGGTCGCCGTCCTCCAAACACCTGATCCCGTGGACACCTGCACGACCGACTGCCTGATCTTCCCGGACGCCCTTGGCTGAACCCAGCCTCTCCCCCGGCCCAAAGCCTGCGTCCCTTTCCTTTGCTATCACTGCAGATACACATGTTCGAGGCTAGTAGATGAGAAGCAAAAGTCCTTCGTGAACGAGGTTTCTGCTATGGGACAGCTTTGATCCCTCGTCCCTTTGATTGGTGAAGCGGGGAGTCTTTTGAAACGGCAGGGTTGGTCCGGCGTGCCACGCGGAAATTACTGCTTATAATCGCAATAAGGCATCTCCTCCTATATTCCTGCAAGATGGCAATGAACTTTGTGACTTTTAACCAAGACTACAGCTATCTAGCTGTTGGTACGGCTCCCGCCCGGACATGTTGTGTTAATTTCTGACCTCGACCAGGTACTTCGAAAGGGTTTCGCATCTTCACGACGGACCCTTTCTCCAAGAGCTATGAAACCAAGGAAGGCAACATAGCCATTCTGGAGATGTTATTCTCTACCTCTCTTGTGGCACTCATTTTGTCGCCGCGGCGGCTCCAAATCATGAACACAAAGGTTCGTGAGCGCCCCTGCAGAAGCTGCACGTTCCAGGAATCCCTGGACATGAAGCTCCGTAGTAATACGCTTTGCACCTTGTATCCTACGATTTGTTGACAATATTTTTGCATAGCGCCAATCCACCATATGTGAACTGACCTTCCCGACCACTGTGCTGGCGGTTAAACTGAACCGGAAACGACTAGTTATTGTCTTAGAGGATCAGATTTATCTTTACGATATCCAGACTATGAAACTTCTGTACACCATCGAGACCTCTCCAAATCCAAACGGTAAGCCTTCGCATAATTCTCTATCCAATCTCGATGCTCTACGCCCTAACTCGATGCAGCCATTTGCGCATTGTCGCCGTCATCTGAGAATTGCTATCTTGCATACCCTCTTCCTCAGAAGGCTCCGCCTTCTTCATTTGCTCCTCCATCCCATGCTCCTCCGGGATCTACTCATATCTCCCCTACGAGTGGTGAGGTGCTTATATTCGATGCACTGAAGCTCGAGGCGATCAACGTCATCGAAGCGCATCGATCTCCGTTATCATGTATTACTTTGAACAGTGAAGGCACGCTCTTGGCCACTGCCTCCGATAAAGGAACCATTATCCGAGTTTTCTCCGTTCCAGATGGACACAAGTTGTATCAATTTCGAAGAGGTTCCATGCCATCAAGAATTTACAGCATGTCATTTAACACGACATCGACTCTTCTCTGCGTATCATCAGCTACTGAGACCATTCACATATTCAAACTTGGCCCTCAAGGCTCATCTTCTGACGGCAGAGCTATTTCCCGTCGTGAGAGAGCGCTTAGTCAAAGTTCCTCCGGGTTATCTCATGAGGTCGAAGACTCGACTGGGGACACGGAGGTATCGGACTTCTCTCAAAGGAAGCACAACGGCACATTCATGGGTATGATTCGGAGAACGTCGCAGAACGTCGGAAGTACCTTTGCAGCCACGGTCGGAGGTTATCTCCCAAAGGGAGTAAGTGAAATATGGGAGCCAGCACGGGATTTCGCTTGGATCAAACTTCCTAAATCTGGTCAAGGTTCCGGGGGATCCTCAAGCTCTGGGCCAGTGAGAAGTGTGGTTGCGATGAGTAGCAACACACCTCAAGTTATGGTTGTAACGAGTGAAGGCAACTTCTACGTTTTCAATATTGACCTTTCGAAGGGAGGAGAGGGGACTCTAACGAAACAATACTCGTATGTTCCCGTATGCAACTTGTTGAGAGAAACTGATGCTAATCTGTTTGCCTATCAGGGTACTCGATTCAAATGACAAACTCGGAACATCTGTGATGGATTACTGATTAATCTGAATTTTATCCGTTGTACATCGACTTTTACTTCCAGTGCTTAGCGGTGATGCATATACTTATCGAGGCGTCTTTCTTTTTGGTGCGGTTTCTTTGGGGATCATATGATTGGATCATGTTACCTTGTTTTGGCGTCGAGTATTCGTCTGGATCTTTAATGTATTTATTTATCGAACAGCTCGTGTACCACCGCTGGTGAAACCAACTATTCATCTTACTACCCACAGAATTGAGAAGATTCTAAGTGTAAACTTAGACCATTGTACTGTAGGACTTCAGCATCATATAAAAATGTTGGATGTGCGCTGGATTGTTGCGTTTTAGACGGACCGAGCTGGATTCAAGCCAAACACAATCCCATGCAATCAAGCTCAGCGGGATATTAGTATTTCTGGTTTACCTGGCCACTCCAACGAGACAGAAAGGTGGTGCCCATCGTAGCTTGCGAGGTTAGCGCTTTCGAAACCTTGTTTGAGCAGTGACCTCAGTAGTATGGAGTACGGCAGATGGTCTTGCATTTTTGCCGCCGGTCCGGTAGAACCAGAAGCGGGGGTTAGGATCCATGAACGGATGGAAGCAGTAACTACTACGTAAACTAAGTAGCATGAGACACCATCTACCGAGGTCCTTGTTCGGGCTTTTATGTTATGATTAGTACCTGTCATCATTATTCAAAGGCTCAGCAAGCATCTTTTTTCAGACAGGCTGGTATGTAGCCAGCTCCATTAGGCTAAAATGTCTCCAAGATAAGCAACAGGTAGGTGGAAGGGCTGTCTGATAAGCCGATAAGACGCCATATCGGCCAATCTGCGCGCTACCTGCTACGGTCAAGTCCGTATAGATGCTGACTGCAGTGGTTGATAAGAGATTACTGTTCCTCCTGACGTGAATTCGGCAAAAGCGGATGAAGAGACCTATCTCAAGAAAAGAGGGCCAGAAGAACTAGGAAGGAACGGGCCGTTGGACTTCTGAATAGATGTCTCTTTTCAAAACTTCTGCTGCACAAACAACATCCCGGATAGATATACTACCAGGCATTGCCTAAGAACTAAATATTGTTCTTCCTCTGTTCCGCCACAATGCCGCGAATCATCCGCATAGCAGCGGCGCAGATGGGCGCAACCCATCTGACAGATCCTCGAGAGAAGACTCTCGCCCGGATGCTCAAGCTCCTCGACAGTGCTGCGTCTCAAGGAGCACAGGTTGTCTTATTTCCCGAAACAGCTTTCACGACGTTTTTCCCACGACATCTGTTCCTAGACGCAGCCGAACTAGAGTCCTGGTTCGAACACGGGGATATTCGCACCGCTCCGAACACCAAGCCGTTATTGGATAAGGCTCGGGAACTATCTGTAGACATCTGTGTGGGATTCGCGGAAGCAACGGGTGACGGCGAGCATTTCAACTCATGCGTTTTCTACCACGCCAAGACGGACTCGATACTCTCCAGATACCGCAAGATTCACCTCCCTGGAGACTTTGAGCCGTGGCCAGATCCCAATGCTATAAATCAACTTGAGAAGAGATACTTCAAGCCCGGAGACCTAGGATGGCAAGCTTTTCGGGTGTCTGATCTGATCACATCTCCACCAGAGCGCGGAGACCCGATCTTTGGAATGATGATATGCAATGATCGCCGCTGGGCAGAGTCATGGCGCGTCCTCGGGCTTCAGGGTGTCGAGGTCGTCCTTTGCGGCTATAATACTGCTGGCTGGGCTCCGCACCTCTGGGGTACGTCGGCCGACCAGGATCCCGCTGAGGCAGAACGTATGGCAATTTTTCAGCATCAGCTCGTTATGCAAGCCAATTCATATACAAATGCCACCTTCTCCGTCAGTGCTGCGAGATGCGGTCTCGATGATGGAAAGTATCTGTTGGTTGCTGGGTCCTGCATTACCGACCCCGAAGGACGGATAATAGCACAGAGTAAGACAATAGAGGATGAAGTGATCATCGCGGATTGTGATCTGGATCTATGCAGGCCGGGAAAAACGAGGACCTTCGACTTTGCGAGACACAGACGCATTGAGCATTATGGAAGGATCACATCACAGACGGGAGTCGTGGAACCTCCAAAGCTGAGCGAAGACGGCAACACGACCACTAATGGCGCCCACGCCCTCGTCGGTCGTGGTCATCCTTTGACAAAAGAAGGGAAGAAGATCCGAATCCTCCTCTGCAACCCTAATGCTACCAAGTCCATGACAGAGAACTGCCTCAAGATGCTCCAGTCCACGCTGCCACCGGATGTCGAGGTCGATGGCTTCACGGCGCCCGAACACGCACCCACCGCTATCGAGGGTAACCTGGACAACGTCATGTCGGCGGCGGCAGCCGTGAAGGCCATTGTTCCAATCGCTGACCAGTACGATGCTTTTCTGGTGGCATGCTATAGCGACCACGCTCTGATCCGAGCCCTGCGCGAGGAACTTGACAAGCCCGTTATCGGAATTATGGAAGCAAGCCTCTTCGCCGCACGCACCCTAGGAAACCGTTTCGGAATCATCGCAACCTCGAAACGAGCCAAGGTGGCGCTCGAGGACGCCATCAGGCATTACGGTTTCGACGGGTTTTGCGCAGGCGTTGTCAGCTGCGGACTGGGCGTGCTGGAGCTTGAGACCAAGAGCGAAAAAGAGGTGCTGGACATCATATGCAATGTAGCCAAAGATCTCGTGGCCCATGGGGTGGACACATTAACTCTTGGGTGCGCCGGAATGACAAAGTTGAAGTCCGCTGTGGAGGAAGCGGTTGGTGAGGATGTGCAAGTCATCGATGGTGTAGTCACCGGTGTCCATCATCTTGTGGGTATAGTGCGGATGGGAGGCAAAACAGCAAAAGCGGGAATGTATTCCAGCTCTGAGAAACAAAGGAAGGCTAGGGGTCAGAACTATTTCTAGAGAATTAAGATTGGTCAGTCGAGGACTATTCCTAGTTGATAGGGCAAGGGATTCTATCTATATCTAAGCGTACGCCGGCATCTTGTGGACTTGCAAACAACTTCTGCAGAATGAAATAAACAAATCAGAATGTATTTCAGATAATCATATTCTGTATATATAGGTATCTAAATTAATAGTTGTTCGACGAAGGGATGGTTCCTGGGCTCTGTCTATATAAGTCACGTGCATAAGATTTAAGCTGAAATTAAAATATCATCAGAACATCGCATCCGTCTACAAAGGTTTGTCCAAATGATTTCATTTTTAACACTCAAATGACCGCAACAGTCCATCAGTAATGTTGTGTCATGTATCAGAAAGGAGCCATCCAAGAGGAAAACGTTGAGAAGTTCATCTTGTGAGCCGCTATTATTACCCTCGGACCAGCTACATCAACCAGTTCACCATTTACCTTTCATATTAGCATCCGACATGTCCATCATCTGATTATTACCAAGGAAATACAAATTACAGTATCAACTTTTGCAAAGGAACCTTTGTCTTCTATATCGAAGAATTCTCTGTGATATTGGCAAGGACTACACCTAACTTATTCTTCTTTTTTCTCCGATCAATATTCCAGGATAATGGATTCACATGATCACAGTGAGAAGAATCCCGAAGAACCTAATGAGGATTACCAAAATGAAAAGAGATTCGGGCATGTTGGCAGCAAGCATCGACGTCTACCAAAGAACATGAATCCGCTTCAAGCCGGGATCCAGAACTACGTCAACCGACATCTATCCCCAGAACTTCTTTCTTCTTACAACCTGTCTTCAGAATCTCTGGCCTTCTCTCTCCCGAAACGGTACACGATTTATCAACCTCTACTTCTCCTGCCGGCAAATTTCTTCAGTTCGCCTCCAGGATGGAGTGCTCTGTACACGTCCTTGGATAACGATCAACGGCAGGCATTATACGCATCAATAGCGACTTCCTTTAGTCGCATGGGCGTCACTCACATTGCTATCAATGCCCCCATTGCGCTTACAGATGATAGCGGAAATGAGAACAGGATGCGAAGCCCCACTGGTTTGGTTCCCCTATACGGGGATTTCGGACCACGTTTGCAACCCTGCCATGCTGGTAGTGAGCGACCTTCCACTTCGGACTTGGAGGCTGCATTCTGGGTTCGCGCGGTTCAGAATAGCGGGATCGTCCAGATCTGGGCACCCCTGTATACGATGTTCTCTCGGGGAAACATCACCGAAAAGGCTCGGATATTGGGCCAGGGAGCCAGATTTGATGGACTGGATGAGCAGTCACTGAAGGGAGACAAGGTGCAGGATATCAGCGTTGTCGATATGTATGCAGGCATTGGCTATTTCGTGTTTTCCTATCTCAAGAGGGGTGTAAAGAGGGTTTGGGGATGGGAGATTAATGGGTGGTCTGTAGAGGGCTTACGGAGGGGTTGCATAGAGAATGGCTGGGGTTGCAAAGTCGTTCGAGTCAATGATGATGGAACATTGGAAGGAGGGCTTCAGGAGCTCGTCGACGGAATCCAAGATACTGACAGAGTAATTGTCTTCCATGGAGACAACAGGTTCGCTGCAAATACAATTGAAGCCATGAAGAGGATGATGGAAGACAAGGAGGCGTGGAGTAGTGTGAGACACATCAACCTGGGTCTGCTACCCACGTCAAGGCCTGCCTGGGAAAGCGCCTGCAGGCTGCTCGACCGAAGAAAGGGAGGCTGGATTCATGTGCACGAGAATGTCGATATCCGGCAAATTGACCAAATGAAAGAAGAAATCATCCGTGAATTCAGGAGACAGATAGCCGCAGTGCACAGGGAACCTGACTCGTCCTCAGAGGCTATTGTTCAATGCCATCATATTGAACAAGTGAAGACTTATGCGCCAGGCATTATGCATTGCGTCTTCGACATTGATATCTCATTTTAAAACACTCCAGGAGACACGAGCGAACATCTACAGTTGGGCTGCAGACAACTCATCTCCTTAACTATTTATGTCATTTATCTAAAACAGAGGGTTAAACAAATAATGCACAAATTGTTCAATGGTGTTGAAGTACAATATTGGCCGACTATAATGTACATACATATATAAACACATTAAGTATTATTGTCGCCAAGGTCCCAATATGCCAGAACAGCGTATGGCCTGAAAGCTCCTAACACAGTTCAACAAATACTCAACCTTATCAACCCATATGTACGCTGCAAATAAGATATGCAGAATCATAACTTTCTGAGGAACTTCTGCGGAATGTTTGCCTCAACGATCTGCATGCTCTCGAGCTGCTCCAGCTTCTTATCGGCCAACTCTTTCTGGTCGTGCAGCCTGAAGTGCTCGATATCCTCGGGATGGGTGAGATCTTCCTCCTTTGCGTCCTCCCCGTGGTACTTCTCGAAATGGTGGATCTCGTACTCGTACTCTATGTCTCCGTGATGACCAGGTCCGAGACCAAAGTCCGGCAATCTTATACCTGCCGCGATCAGGCGCATCCAGTCGCTGCGAGTGATGACGCCCGTGTTCATCGGGTCAAAGAGCGCGAACACGTCCCGGACAACTTGTTGCTTGTGTTCCTCGCTTATTCCGGCGGTCGACGGGTCATCAAGGCCGTAAGTTTTTCGGACTTCGTCAGGGGTCCATGCTCCAGAGGAATCGTAGTCATGAAGCGCAAAGAAAGCTCCGGCGTCGAAGGTATCGATGTGGTGTTCCTCTGCAGCGGGAATCAGCAATCTGGCTCTCATGAAGCAGAATGCGTCAATGCAATAAGGGAAAGTTGGTGATCATTCACCTCGCATGTGCTCTGTAGCCCAGTCTTTCTCCCCAGGCTTATCTGCTTGCGCCTTGGAATGATACCCATGACCGCTTGCAATGCTGGTCAAGGCAAGCACAGCAGTGAGCAACCCGATCAAACTGGTAGGCATGGTTGCGGACGATTGAACCAGTGCAGACAGACAGTAACACAGAAAAGCAAGGATAATGCCCAAATTAGACCCGGGTCAACAAATATGCCCTCCAACACCGCACCTTGTCTTGACAATCATCTCCTTTTGAGGCCCGAATAGGAGCTTGTTTGCAGTGTTTGCAGGCACCCGAGCGTTGCCGACGCCGCACGCTGCGCGAGGAACACGATTCCGTCGGAGCGGCTCTTCTTCTCCGTACAGGCTCCGTCCAACGTCAAGAAGCCCCTCTCTTCGCTGTCCCTCCTCCATCCATATCCTTCTTTATCGGGAGGCCATTGTGCCCCTTACTTGTTCCAATTGGACTCCGGTAATCTCCTTTTCCCTATCTATCTCAATCTCTGCCGCAGCAATGTCGAGATAATGCATCGTCTCTGGTCCCGAACCGCTCCGTCACAGTCGGCTTGTCGCTGCGTCTCCTGCCTGAACACCGCGGCCAATGGAGTCGCCTCGCGGACAGCGACGGCTGCAAGCCGGCGACGTCTCCGTCTCGGAAATTCTGTCACAGCGTTGTACTCGAGCATCTTCGCTGCTGCCGCCTTAGCCGATGCACAGGCCAAAGATAAACGCCGGCTCGAGTGGGAGAAGAAGATCGCGGCGGTGAAAGAGGAGGTCATTGAATTAGTAGATGAAGAACAGCGTATCTTAGAAGCTCTTGCCTCGCGGAGGAGGCGGCAAGCCCTCTACCAACCGCTACAAGCACGACTGTACAGCACTTATGTCAGAGATGGACGCCCAGAAGGACCACAGGTGGAGAAATACCGTCTGACGGATTCAGCTCAACCGACAAAGGCATCAGACGATAAGCAGCTATCCCAAGCGTCTGAGACTCTTGGCCTTGAGCCAGAAAATTCACTGTTGGACTATGCGGAGAAGAGGGATGAAGAGGATTGTCTCTTTTCGGACACGGATGCCAACCACTCCTGGGCCACGGGTGATATCCTTCGAATCAAAGCTATTCAAAAGTTAGCAATAAAGCAGCTTGCTATTCGCTTACTGCTGCGTCCGGTCATTGCTCACAACTATGCCGGTGTTCCGATGGATTACGCTCCAGATTTTACTCTGCCTAAATTAAGCATGCCGGAACTTATGGCAGAACTGAATGCGGCCAGGCGGAGAATACGAGCTCTGAAACTCTCTGAAAAAGAACCATTTGATGATTTGGCGAAAGATCTCTATGTCCGGGAGTTTTACGAGTTGAAGGCAGAGCGTGACAGATTTGATGATGCTCTTCAGGACGATATCAACCTTTATCTCAGCCGGGGAATGTCTCTTCCCGAATTGCTTTTGAGGATATCGAGCAACCTCGTCTCGTGCACAGAACCGGATCGCCCGAGAGCATTCCAGTTGATGATCATGGCGTTTACTAAGACTCGCCAAAACGATCTAGTCGACTTAATACTGCGAACAATTCTCCCGCACCGATTTGAACTAAGCACGCCGCTCATTATTTCGACTTTAACCTTCTTCCGAAAGTCCAAAAATCTCAAGGACTTCGATCAATTCCTGCAGATGCTACGTGGAGAAGGATACCCTTTGAACCTACGCACAACAGCCTTGTATACGCAGAAGACCATAAACGGTATTGAGGTTACTGTACCACCGATATCCAGTGCTAATCCTGCCCTCTATGGCACTCTGATTGCTGCTGCTCTCCGCTTTGATCAGCCGGAAAGAGCCGAGGCTTGGCTTCAGGCCTGGCGGGCGACCGGATTTATGGATGACTTCAGCACTCTTTGTGCATTTTTCAAATTCTATAGCGTCAGGAAAGACTGGGAGAATGGCCTCAATGCCTTAATGAGGGCTGTTGCTTTCATGACGTCGAGTACCTCTCATCCTGAAAAGCGTATTGAAAGGCTGATTGTCCACATGGTTCACTTCTGTGATTCATGCGAACAGGAAGATGTTGCCGCTGCATTGATAAATGCTGCTGTTGAGAGCGGTTTTGACTGGACGGCTGCTGAGAGACAATGGGACATCGATGGGGCTTTTGATCCTGCTTTCGAGCGTTGGCGTAAGGCCGCCCAAGGATCGAACAATGCGCATAAGAATAGAACTATCTGGGAAAAGTGTCATTCATTCGCAAGTATAATTGGAGATCAAATAAAAAAGTTGGCCCAAGTTCAGGAGAACGGTTTTGCTCAACTGCGGCAGATCATGGTCAGGCGTTATTCGGGAGATATATTGTCAACGGTGATGGCTATCAATCACCAGAAAAGTGGATCGGAAAGCTCGGGTACCCTGGCATCAGCGACATCAAACTCACCGAATGAAGAGATACTGGCTCTAAAGGATGAGGTGGCACGGTTGAAAGCAATTGTCTCCCGATTTCATCCAGCAAAGGTGGAAGAGCCAAGAAATAATGCTGAGGGTTTCGAACGGCAGTCTTCAAGTGTTCATCAAGCAGCCAGAAGCATGACGCCGGAAAATAGCACTCTATCAACGGCGAACGCAAAGACTGCTACTTCTCTGCAGTCTCCTGTTGGTCCGCAGGAACATGTATCTCAGGGCCAAGGCGCGTCGCATTCCTCGTCCGAGTACGCCGCTGCTCCTGGAAGCACCAAAATCGCAGCATCGAAGCTCCAGACGCAAGAAGGTGGCCAGATGCGTGTCAAATTCCGACTGTTGAGAAAATCCAACCGCAGCGAAAAGGCGCCGGATACCGAGGGCGGAGCAGTCCCTTCTCCAACTGACTCCGGCGCAAACTGGAAGGTGAAAAAACAGATTCCTCTGGATGGACCCCGACAGGGACGGAAAACGAGGTGGCCGCCACGATATAAGGGCCCTCAGCCGGCGGAGGTGATTACCCAAAATTCACAGAATCAGGTGGTCGAAAATCCCGTTGATTCTGTTCAGTGAGTCGGCTTGTATGTTTATATTTAGATGATGAGAGCGTTCTGATGTCTTCAGGACCGGTCATGTAATATTATCAATGGATGTTCACTAGTTTCATTGTTACATGAATCTCATCTCTTCATTTTTGTACTTTCCACAAAAAAAGGGCTGTATATAGACGTGGGATTAGCAGGTCTTGGAATGGCAAATTATGTATGGAGATGACGCTGATTCATCATCCATCTAGTCCAATGAGCCAGTGTTTAGGGATACGCATCGGGCAAGCCCCGTAATACTGAAAGAAAATAGCAACTTACTAATGTAGTGATAGAAAGTAACGAATGACTTTAGGTATTTCCTTCCTGAGATCAATTCATTCCATTAGAAGTATCATGAAACGCCCTTAAATCTCTATACAGTACAAAAGCTCAAGGGCGGTTAGTTAAAGTACATCGCATGGAAAAGATCATCATAAATAATGGTGATCAGGTTCAGAAAAAGAAAAGCCCTTCCGCCCAACGCCGCCAGATTGATCCCTATAAAGTTTGCATGAAAGACCGGAGTCCGAAAGGAGGTAAAACAGAAATCTAGACAACCCTCCATGATAAGAAGAGCATCGCGTGCCACATAACAGCAGAAATGCAGATGGTTCTCTTTTTGTGATAGATTCAATGGCCATAGTTACAGGAGGATATAAACGAGAGTGTTATCAACGCCTCTTTGCTGGATCAGCGCGCATCTTTTCCTTGCGAGCAAGCCTCTCGGCGACACGAAGCAGTGCGGAGCGAACTTCGCCCTTCGGGAAAGTTGAGATGTCATAGTAAGCTGGCGCGATTTCCTGCAGCGCATAGGTTAATACCCTGTATTGACCAAAAAAAACTACTGCAACAGCAAAGCAGGCTGAACTTACCAGAAGCCATTCCGGCTTAATTGACGTCACGGTTCTAACATAGTTCTTGGTTGTGAGCACGAACTCATTGTACAGAACCCACTCTGCGTCATAACCCAACACTGTGCTGGGATGGAGAAGGACATTCTGGTTGTCCTTGACTGTAATATACATGTTCTTCCCCTGGCTTTCTTTCTTGGCGACTTGCATGAAAAAACCAGCCACCAACGCCCGCCGGATGTTCTCGTAATACTTCTTGTCTTCAAAAGGAGTAGAGACAAGTTCTATTTCCTCGCGTTCCATGATGCGTTGGAGCTGTAGTCGCACATTGTCTGCAGCCTGAAGCGATCGAAGCGAGAGGAAATGATCATGGCACCACTGCTTGGGGTTTGCTTGCGCCTCTGGGCTCTTGAAGGCATGGTAGACGTTCAGGAGCGTCAAATGATCACCGTCAGGATGAGCGAACAGGGCTTTCATTTCGTCCGCACGCTTCCTCTGGGAGTGTGGGCGAACGAAGATCTGGGGTACGGAGAGCAAAGCGGTAATGGACAAGATCTCATTCGAGCAGTAGAATTCCGGCGAGCTGATCAACATCACAGCAAGTGCGGGGTCAAGAGGAAATTCGGAAGCTAGGCGCCCCAGAGCAGTCAGGTTGCCATCGTCATCCAGGCAAGCGAGATAGTTGAGCTCTTCCAAAGCTCTCATAAGAGTCTCCGGTGCAGGTGGATCCATCAGATCAAAGTGGACCAAGTCGTCGATACCAAGTTTCTTCAGTTCCAGTACTGTCGAAGACAAGTTGGATCGAAGAATTTCGGGATAGGTTTGGTCGATGAGCTCCTTCTTGAATGCGGCTTCAGTATAGAGGCGGAAGCATTTCCCGGGTCGTGTACGACCAGCACGACCAGCTCTCTGCTGCGCAGAAGCCTTCGAGATCGGAGACACCAGGAGGGATTCGACTCGAATACGAGGATTGTAGACTTTTTGCTTCGCAAAGCCAGGGTCCACAACATACACAATACCATCGATGGTGAGCGAAGTCTCGGCAATGTTTGTAGACACGATGCATTTTCTACCAGGTCGACCTCCTGGTTTCCGTGGTGGTGGTGCAGGCTCAAAGATCCGCTGCTGCATGTGCGGAGGAAGACTTCCATAGAGTGGATAGACCTTCATGGGTCCGGCATCCACCTCTCGCACCATCTCGTCCACTTCGAGGGATATCTTGCGCACAGCCTCTTCAATCTCCTCCTCTCCGGTCAGGAACAGCAAGATGTCTCCCTCAGGCTCCGTAGCATGGATCTGCAAGACAGTACGGATAGCCGCTTCAAGGTAATCCTGTTCCGGCTCGGGTGTGTAGAAGATCTCGACAGGGTGAGTCCTTCCGGGAACGGCCAGAAGAGGCGCGTCGTTGAAATAACGCTGGAACTTCTGTGCGTCTAGAGTGGCGGACATGATGATGATTTTCAGGTCCGACCGACGCTTTATAATCTCCTTGAGAAGACCCATCAAAACATCGGTGGACATAGTCCTCTCGTGGGCCTCATCAAGAATGATGGTGCTGTATCGCTTGAGGTCGTGATCGTTCATCGCCTCCCGCAGAAGCATACCGTCGGTCATATACTTCAGGATTGTCTTCGAGCTGGTCATGTCTTCGAAACGGATGCTGTATCCAACCTCTTCACCCAGCTTCACATCCATTTCGGCAGCGACACGCTGGGCGACCGACATGGCGGCGACTCGCCTAGGCTGGGTACAGGCGACAAGCTTCCGCTGCATCTGGGGGAGATCATCGTAGAGGACGAATTGAGGGATCTGAGTTGTCTTTCCCGAACCGGTTTCACCGACGAACACAAGTATCTGAGACTTCTGGTAGAGCTGGAGGAATTCATCCCTATATACATATGTGTCAGAATCCTAGCAATGAGAGAGAGAACAAGTGCGCAGCAGTATGTGTAACTTACCTCTGAGCATGGACCGGAAGATCGCGACGCACCTTCAGGATGGAATAATAGTTGCTTGAGAAAGGCTTGCCGGTGAAAGGGTTGATCTCACCCTCCTCAACCTTCCTGGCCATGGCCGCGGTCGTTTGGTGCCTCTTGAATTTGGCAAAAGGCCCGTTGTCCCACGCGCCATCGGTCCATGTTTGAGAGGACCCGTTGGAGGCCTCATCGGGGAACATGTGGGCAAGATACGGGTTGTCCCTGGGATCTATCTCGGTCTTGTCCTTGTCCGTCTTCTGCCGCTTTACGCGCGACCCGTCCTCGATGTCCGCACGTCTGTCGACCATGGTCAAGGCTGCGGGGCTCAGGAGGGTGTTGGGGAGGGAAGCAGCATGCTCTTCACGGTCCGCAGGCGGTGTTTGTGGCTAGAGAAAGATATCATCGGGAAAAAGGCGAGATAGGCAAGCTAGGCGAGGATCGCCACACCTGCCTAAAATCCCACTCACCGCCCGTGGTTTTGCCGCGGCTCATCGCCAAACCGCACAAGGAATACGACTCTCAAGGGAGCCATCTTCAGCTGACGTTCCCGGGTCAAACAAGGCTCATGCCCCTTCATCCCTTTGAGGTCGCAGTGATGGGCTCTGCGTGATGGCCTCTTGTCCTTTGTTTACGCTCTGTCTTTTGTTGTGACTGATGACCATATAAGCTGACATCTGGATTGACCATGTGCCTCCGCGTCCCACGTCGCGTTCTATATTTTTGATGAATTATGCAGTTAATGCGGCCAGCTACAATTCATACATAATAGCCAACAACTAGCCTTCGAATCCGTTGATAAATATCTCGATTTCTTATACGCCTTCTGGAAAACAGTTCTTTTCATCTTTACCGTAACCAAAAAAATGGAGGCCGTGAACGGCGCTGAGGATATGATCCCCTCGTTCTGTGTCGGCCAGCATGAGAGCAAGCGCTCTCTACCTGTGACCCCACAGACGGTTCAGAGGGCTCATGAAAGCGGTGTATGTCCCTATTCCAATCCCATTCTACTGTGAATGCAACTGACAATGTGGTGTAGTATGATATGCTTACGACCCCAATTACGACGCCTCATTTCCACTCGCGAGTACTTACCCTGCTCTCCAGCCACCTTTCCAACTCGCAACCGGCATCTTACGATGCCAATGGGACATTGGGGACATCGCACAACAGCAGACCATTGAAAATCCCACCATTGTCAGCTGCGGACACTCCTTTGACTCCCAATGAATCCATCAGCCAGCTGGTGGGGATCACCAGCACCTGGATAGACCTGTGCTCCCCCGATCCGTTGATCGCGGATATATCGCGCCAGGTATTGATGTTGGAGGTCGCGTATGCCGCCTTTTGTGGAATTAGCTATCTTATCATCCCAGGACCCAAACTTCACCATGGAGGCCTGCATTCCGAGGGGTTGGTGTACTACGCCAGAGCCGTCCAAGAGGCGCTTAACATCGGCCCATATATCCAAATCCACATCTGGCTGAGAATGGTCGACAACCCAGACCTTGAGATGGACGAAATGGGCGATCTTGCGCCATTCGCTCGTCAGGAGTTCCTGGTGGGTTCGGACGAGGAACGGACCAAGAAGGTGGACCTGTTTGGAACTTGGGATGCTTGGGAAGTCATCAGAAGAGTCTGTAAATACCACACAAGGCTTTTCGTAGGTAAGAATAGAAATTCCTCTTTATTTCTTTCTACGACCACCTCCTCCCAGGAAACTGTGAGCATTATCCAAATGTCGTTGCTAATCATCGATTGTGCCAGCGCTGTCCCTGCCAAAGCATCTTCCGCCCATAGCAGTCCAAACTCGATGGCATTCCGAGCCAGTTCACCTACTCACAATCGACACCACCTCATTCATCAAGAACCAAAAGGGGTATCCCGTCCTGTCCAAGGCGCATCAAGCTTTGATCGCCAGATTTATGCGTCTACGGACGCCGCCGTGGATTCTCCTTTGCGACGTCGGCCCCATTCCAGGGCTGGAAACAGCCGATGGCGTGGTTTTGCAGACGGGAACCGAACCCTCGATAGTATCAGACAGCTCGAATTTCCCGACCCTCGCTCAAGCTGCCGCAGCCCCGGGCAAGAAGCACTATGATCCGACCCCCCATTTGTCGTACATCAGGAACCTCCAGCGGAGGCAGCCCCCACGGAGTCCCATCGAGCGATTTGGTGTCGGATATCAGGACTTTCTGCAGGCGCCGCTGCAGCCGCTCGCCGTCAACCTGGAGAGCATCACCTACGAAGTTTTCGAGAAAGACCCCATCAAGTACGAATGGTACGAGCGCGCCATCGCAAAGGCGCTCCGCGACTGGGCGGAGCAGAAGAAGCCAACGTCCAGCCCGGACGGTCGCGTGGTCCTCGCTGTCGTAGGCGCCGGCAGAGGGCCGCTGGTGACTCGTGCCATTCGAGCCAGCGCCGAGACAGGCGTTGCCATCGAGGTATGGGCGGTTGAGAAAAACCCCAACGCATTCGTTCTCCTGCAGCGTCACAACGAGTCTATCTGGGGCGGGAAAGTGAATCTGGTCAAGTCGGACATGCGCAGTTGGAAGGGCCCGCGGAGAGAGGTCTCCCAATCTTCGCGTCAGGCACCAGATGCGAGTGAGAAGAATGTCTCATCAGACTCTCTGATGAGTGGTCCTCCAGAACTCGAGTTCACCCACACCCCCATTGACATCCTCGTCTCTGAGCTCCTGGGCTCCTTCGGCGACAACGAGCTATCTCCCGAATGCCTGGACGGCGTCACCCACCTCCTCAACCCTGTGCACGGGATCTCCATCCCAGCTTCGTACTCGGCCCACCTCACACCCATCGCCGCGCCGAAGCTGCATGCCGACATCTCGGCCCAGAGCGTGTCGAACCCAGCAGCCCCGGAGACTCCGTACGTGGTCATGCTCCATGCAATCGACTACCTCTCCACAGTTCAACAACCATCCGCGACCTCTACCTCGCTCTCCAGCCCTCCTCCTCCTCACCATCACCACGCAGGTAGTACCGGCAGCAACAATGCTGGAGCAGGAGGCGCGCGTTCCTCAATGTCCACGCCTCCTCCGATCCTCGAACCCCCGACCCCGATCGTGCAGACCGCGTGGTCCTTCTCACACCCGAACCCGAACATCACCCCGCAATCGCCATCGACGTCGGCCGTCTCGAACGAGCACAACGTGCGCCAGACGCGGCTGACCTTCCCCTGCCAGCACCGCGGCGTCTGCCATGGCCTGGCGGGGTACTTCGAGACGGTGCTCTACGGCGACGTGGAACTGTCCACGAACCCGGTTACCATGGACGCCAAGAGCCCCGGCATGATCAGCTGGTTCCCCATTTACTTCCCGCTGAAGGTGAGCCGTTGAATTCATCTATACATTACTTCCGCTGGAAAAAAAAAAGGCATATGCTGACGCCATCTAGACCCCCCTCTACGTCCCCGACAACTCCCATATCGTCGTGACCATGTACCGCCAGACCGACCACCGCAAGGTCTGGTACGAGTGGATGGTCGAGGTCTTTGCCTTCGAGCGTATCTCATCATCATCGTCGGCTGCTCCTTCGACATCAACAGGGAACACCAGCAGCCCCGGCCCGGAGAATAACAACGGGAAGGGCAAATGGAAAGGCTCTCAGCAGCAGAAAGAAGGCGGTGGTGAATGGCGGCGTGTAAGGGTTGGTATGAGTGAGCTGCACTCGAGTATCAAGGATGGGTGTTTGATGTGAACCTGTCTGATAATGACATGATATGATGTGTGACGTGTGGTCTGATTTAATGGTAATCACGGTTATGGGAAGAAGCCGACCAAGCTGATTTGGTTCGGGATGGACAGAGAAAGTGTGGGAGAGGAAAACGGCAGTTGTCGTTGGTCTTGGTAGCGTCATGGGGGGATCAGAACGATCGTGTTCAGCTCTATTTTGTCTATTTCCCAGTCCCTATTCCGAAACCAGTCTAAGAGATACCTTTCAAGATCCTCTGTTAGTAATTATTATCCAAAAAAATCAAATTATTACAAGAGGGCTCGACAAGTATTGATTATGGTATAAGGATTTTTAAGGGCGCCAATTGGACTGGTATGACAACCTGTCCAAGGCTAATCTCCCCTTCGATTAATTAACCCCGATCTCTCTATATAAATGACTCTAAGGATCCTCCGTGAGGGGTATCTATTTCCGACTGTAGTCGTTAGAAATTCGCACCCAAGTATATCCCTTGTGGAAGAAGGCCGAATGTGAGAGCTGATCCACGACTGCAAGATTCCAAAGTATTCGCTGATAGCGGCCTGGCATGTACCAGGATATTTCTACACCGTATGCGGCCATTCGTATTATGCAGTCCAACCTCATTCCGACAATAAACCAAGCAGATCAAGTCGAGTTAAAGTTGAGTTAGAGGGTGTGCCGTATCAAGATACCGTCCACATTCCGAGGTTGAACGACTCGAAAAAAAAAGGGAAATATTAGGTAAGAAACAGAGAATAATAAACAGAGGGCCGATCAGACAGGCAGCTCCGGGTAAGGAGCCGCGGATATATGAGAAACTCGCTCATGCACCTGGAGATCCTCATGCAGAATAGAAAGTTTGCTGATCGCGGAAGGGGTTATCGCCATGACAAAGTTCCAGACATGCCAAAAGACTCAAGACTCAGATCATGACTTTAGATCTTTCAGACGAGAACTCAGATCTTCAATTCGAAAGTGCAATTGCAGGCGGGGCATGAAGAGTGTTTGCCTTCTGTTCCATATGCTCTAGAGCCGGGATCGCTGCTTTAAGACTCTCGGTGCTGCCTCCCGCCCTCGTCGGGCCAGGACGAGGTGAAGGCGCAGGGGTGTTATTTTTGCTCTGGTGCTCCGTGAGCCCTTTCCGGATGGCGAGCACGGAGTCGACGATGACGGCATCGATGCCTTCAGCGACTTGGAGCTATTTAAAAATACCGTCAGCATGCCAAAAATTTTCCCTTTGCAAAGTCGAGCTAAAATCATGTTCTTACCTTCACGTTCTCCGTGTCATTGTTCAGGGTGCCGTATGAGACGCAGACGAGACCGGACTCCTTGACAACCCTGACAAGACGCGGGCAGAGGACGAGTGGCTCCGCATGTGAAACAACGCCCAGGAGGTTCCACCTAGACGCGAAGCGAATGGCTTCCTGCAAGCTACTCGCGCGTATATCACCCACAGGACTTGTCCCGGCATCTGTCAAGAACAGCACCGGAATAGAAGGCTGTTTGAAGGAGAGAAGGAGACAAATGTCAGGGTTGAAGCTGGAAAAGAGCATGTTGCGGCCCTTTCCCAGTTCATAGACCTTCGTGAGCACCGTGTCCACGAACGAGTTGAGTTCGACGGCATAGCTATCCATCTCCTCTGCCTCGGTTTCGTGAAGCATGGGATACTCTGGCCATCAATGTCAGATCGTCGCGTAACTGTCGTTTGGGGGCTAGTGATACTCACTCATTTCAATGTTGAACCCGACCGACATGGGTAGTTTCTTGAACAGCTCTTCCAGGGTCGCAAATGGAGCCTGGATATGATTGCCGCGGGTGTTACCTTTGAAACCTTTCTTCTTGAAGTCTCGAGTGTGCTTCATCCGCTCGTTCAACTCTGATGAATCATAGTCAGATCCTCCGACGGACATCGATCGCTGCCGGGACGTAGCTCCGTTTCGGACACCGTTCCCGGAGTCTATGACAGCTGGCGACGTAGGTCGTGACGGACGTGTGGCACGGTTCTCACTCAATTGGAGAAACTTCGATTGATCAGCAGAAGCGAGAAATAAAGACCATTAGGAAAGATGACATACCTGTTCTAGAGTGAGAGTGTGCACCGGGGCATCAATGCCCGTCTCACTGACGAGAAAGTCGTGGTAGATCACAGGGACATGATCCTTCGTCAACTGGACGTCTACTTAAATTAGTTGATTGATCATATAGACATGGGGCAAGACCTATTGCATACCGAACTAAGAAACGGTCAGCCTGCCTTCTGTGCACCTTGAGGCTCAAGGGTCATAAAAAAACTTACCTCAACGTATGATGCTCCCAAGTTGGCTGCAGCGATGAAAGACTGTATGGTATGTTAGAAACTGTAATCATCTCAAAAACGAGTGGACATACCTGGATAGTATTTTCTCCAAGCTGCAGAGACTTGCGGCTTGCAAAGTTCTTTCCGAGACCTTAAAAAGATGGGTTAGGATACCAGACAGGGACAGACGAAAACAAACAAGATTATAATCACCTCGATGCCCGATAACCATTGGCGAAGTCACACTCTTCTTCCAGTACGTTTGGTTCTCTGTGATGGACATATTGGGGTGGCTGAAGGGCGTAATGATCAGGAAATTGAACGTTACCGAGCCAATCACCTCGAGGGTGTTGGCAGCGACAATAGGCACAGTCACGTCGCCCTTCAGATTCATGCGGTTAGAGCCGATGCTGGGCTTGATGCTGGAAAGCAGTGCAACCCCGCGGCCCACGACCTGATCCTTGGAACCGGCGTAAGTGGGGATGAGATCGAACAGGAGCCTAACTTTGGTGGCGTCTGCGGTGTAGAATATTATCGGCTCTGTCGAGATATTCTCCTGGATGGGAAGATCGATGACCTCAGGCTCACCGCGAGCTCCGCTGGCCGAAACGACGATAGACAGCGCGGTGTCAAGCTGAGTGGAGTGAGCATTAGCCATGGGGATACGGTCGAGGTTCACTGCTTGAATAGGCTTCCGCATGTCCATGGTGCCAAGACTGACGAGGATCATACTTTCATCGGTGAGGTACCGGTGTCCAAAAGACTTAATAGGTTCGGGAGTTCGGGAGCCAGAACTCCCGCCGGTCGAAGAACCATTCGACTTCCGCTCAATCAATGACGACTGCGGTGGTGAAGACGAGGTAGGCACGGGAATGCTAGGCTCAGCTTCCGTGAGTTCTGGAGCCGGGGTAACTTCTGCCAGACGTCTCGCGATGTCGAGATGCCCCCTGAGGGCCGCATGCTCTTTAGCTGTCCAACCGGAGGAGTCGCATCTTTCGAGATCAGCCCCAGCCTCTATCAGTAATTCCACGACGCCAAGTGACCCATCAACGCAGGCGATGAAAAGAGGAGTCCAAGAGTACGTGTACTCAGCGATTTCGGTGTCCGCTTTTTGGTCCTTGGTGCCCTCCAGCAAGATCTTTGCGCACTTATCGTGGCCAAAGCGGGCCGCAACGTGGAGGGCAGTCTCACCCTGTTCGTCCTGATAATTGATGTCAACCCCCGCGTCAACGAGGAGTTGAACGATATCGACAAAGTTCGCCTTAGTCGCAAGGGCCAGTACGGCACTGGTCTTGGAAACATTCTTCCTTATTTTCGCCTTATCTTTGTTGGCGCCCTTCCAGTTCTCCGCGTCGAGAAGAGCTCGAGTGGTCAACGGGTGTCCACCAACCACACTCAGGTGCAGTGGAGCCCAACCCTCGTTGTCTTGCCACGACGGGCCGTCAATCCCCTCGCTGACGTCGAACATATCCCACGCTTGCAGGTGTTCTATAATGATTTCGCAGACAACTTTGAAGCCATACTGAGCACCGTAGTGAAGGGGGGTGCGGCCGGAGAGATCCTTGGCAAGCAAAGCTCCCCTCTGATGAGGACGAAGTTGGCCCAACAGATGCTGCAAGAGCGAGACGGCTGGATCATCCCTGCTGAGCAGCTGTGGTTGACTGGATTCCTTCACCACGGGGCGGGGCGGTTGCAAGGTAGGATGGGCAGCAGGTGTGATGTAGTTGGTAGTCTCGACAGGGAAGTCAAGAACCATTGAAGCGGACTGCTCCGAATCCGTAGTGGACTGCGATCTGCCAATGGAGATGACCAGTCGGTGGATGCAGTTGCGCTTGTTGATATCATCATCTTCGTCAAGGCTGTCAATCTTCCCGAGAAGCGCGGTGATGCAGGACTTTGCACGACAGAAAATAGCTCGCTGTAGAAGATTCTTCTGAACCTTGGGGTAGATCGAATCGCCCAACTCGTCAGCCGCAATCTTCAGCGTCTCGAGAAGCTCGAGCAAAACGTGTGTATCATCCTTGCGGAGCGCTTCATCGACAGCGATCAGCAAGCTGGATGGGAGGTTCAGGATAGGACGGGAAGAAACTTTCTTCAAGGAGTGGGAGGAATGGATCGAGCTTGCATCGTCCGAGCCCTTCTGGTCCCCAAGGACAGACAGCCAGTCATTTATCCTCTTCACGGACTCGAACAGGCGAGCGTTGGTAGCAAACGGCGACGGATCGACCTTTGTCTCGAGATATCGCTTCTGCGCATGAGCCCCAGGGATTTTCTTATCCAACTTCTTGGTGATCTTGATGAAGCCGCGACGGTTGACCTCTCCGTACCATTGCAGCTTGCGGAACTGACCACGCAGCTCGAGCAAGGCAGCCAAGAGGTCCTCCACGTCCTCCTCGTCCAGATGCTGACGCCCAACCATCGAGTGTCCATATCGGTCCTCGAGCAGCTTCAGCCGGCGGGAGAAATCCGCGAATTTCTTATTGTAGAAATAGTCAACATCCTCGAGATTTCGGTCGAGAGTGTAAAAGAATCCTAGGCAATAACAAGTCAGCAAGAATGCCCCCCTCTAAAGAGTCACGCTCGACAGATGGATATGAATCATTGCTTACCAGCAAGATCAGCCTCTTTCCCCTCCTTGATATCCTCAGCGGCGGATTTGATGAGCTTCTTCAGCGCCTTGTACTTGATGTACGACGAGCTCCACTCTGGGACAACATTGCGCGGGAGGTTACGTCCGAACTTCATGGTGGACGCCTTCTCGCCTCACTCCTGGAGGCGACTCAACAAAAAGACCTTAAGTCTGTTTTTTTTCCTCCTCCTCGGCGTCTTTCCCGCCCGCGAGCAGGGAGAGACAACTCTCTCCCGCTCAGTCCTTCGTTCCTCGAACCGTCCCTGAACGTCTCCCGCGGGGTAATCAAAATGTTGGCCTTGGCCCACCGGAGTCAAGGCCGTTCCGTCGACCGTCGTCTCTCAGGACGAGTGGCGGCGAGGGGGGGGGGGGGGGGGGGGGGGGGGGGGGGGGGGGGGGGGGAAGATGAAAGGGAAACTCCAGCAATTTATGACTCGGGATCAGCAGCAACCGTCAAATCGGTAAAGAGCGCAGACGGACTCGACAAGCACAAAACAAAAGGAAAGGATGGAGATTCAGCGACGCCATGTATGTAGGGTCAGGGACGACGGGGCAGCCTTTTTGTCTTGCAGCTTGGGGCGTGCAAGCAGCTCCGGGCGTCGAGACTCGTGACGAGGATGGTGGGGAGGACGAGACGACGGAGACGTCAATCCCTTGCTATCTTCTGCACCGCGATCTCTCCGGTTAGCAGAGAAGGCTGCGAGGAACGGGTTTAGGGCGGCGCCGGGGCGGTGGTTAAGCTGGGAGCTGGAATGGCGTTAGAACATCTGGAGGCGTCTGGAGGCTCGGCGAGGGGCGTGCGGAGAATGCGAGTCGATAGTGCCTACCTAAGTACGAGACCGCGGTGGGCGCACTAGCCGCCGGAACGAGTGCCTGTGGAGAGTCAGGTGGTGGCGAGACGGCCGGCCAGTGGAGCAGAGCGAGCGGCCAGGAAGAATGGGTTCAAGAATAGGAGAGAGGGATGCTTCACGCTGCGACGAGTGGGAGGCGGCGAGACGAGCACACGCCGGAAGTGGAGGGAGAGCCGGGCGGATTCGCGGGCGGGCGTGCGTGCCTGGAGGGCTCTGATTTGCCTGCGGCTGTGCCTGGGGCAGCCCAGCACCAGGGGCGGAGCGTGGCGAGGGCTGGGCGTTGCGGTGCGCGCCACGGGTCGGCAGGATGATCCTGGGTTCGACGTGGTACAGCGGTTTCAGCTAGCAGGGACATCAGCCGGCCGGCGCTCTGCTCTATTAAATACCTGCTGTACGGGGTAGCCAGCTTCTTCACGGCACAGGGTCCCTGCCGGACCGGCCGGCTCGCGGTGGAAACGGCTCTCTCCCGCAGAGATACGCAGCATGAGCGACAGCCCATCCCAGTCGATCTATCAAACGCCCTAGAATGCGCATGCAAGCGCCGCTGCGTCTGGCCCAGCGGTCACCGCCTTTCTTTCCGCGCTGCTCCCCTGTACGGTAGCAATCGCGACAATCGTCCACCTGGAAGGCTGCCAGAGTTAGATACGTCATCGATGATTTATCCCGGATTCCCAAGCAACAACTGCTTGTGTGGTTATGTCCTGTAAGAATGCTCATGAGGAGAGAGCTTCGCAGGCATGCTCCTTCTGCTACAGTTGATGGTATTAGACAGTACTCCTCCATCCAGTCCAGGCAGACAGGACCAACCTCTCCGTCTCGGCCGGATTTGATGAAATTGGTGGTTATTCAAAGGCACGACAGGAATGGACTGCATCAGCCCCATTTCCCCTCCTCCTTCCCGGCTTCCCCCTGCTCCAGGCGCGGGCCGCCCCGTTTTTTCGTGCTCTTCGATATCAGGGAAGATCTGGTTCTGTCGAGACACAAGACAAGACGAGGCCAGCCTATTCGTCCGATGCTCAGGACCGAAAAGGCCGAGTCATCGCCAGATCGCCTTTCCAGATGCACAAAAAAAGAACCCGCCATCCATTAATAGATCAACCATTCCCCGCGTCTATCAGCAGCACGATTCCACACCAAGTCGCCGTTGCCAATGTATGATTTGTTGGGCATCACATGCAGCTACACAAAACGGCGGCACGAATAGATTGCCCGTGCCAGCTCTCGTCCCGTTCGTCGAGTCGTCGACGACGCATGGAGAGCGCGCAACAGCGGGCACCCATTCTTTGGGTATGGATTTTCCCATTCTTGCAGGACGGTTTTGCTACATGGCCCCAACCGCGATGCTGGCCAGGACGTATTTTCGCAAAAGTCCTCCGGGGCCAGGCCAGTCGATTGGACGGGGCAGAGGGATAAAGGATAAAGGACAGGGTCAGCTGTGTCTGGACGGCTTCACCAGGTTTGTCATACTCTGTGGTCATCGATGCCCATGTCGTGGCGCCGGCACGGCCTATCTGGATCACGAGCAAGAGATAGACCTGCCAGCTGGCCCGCTGTGTCCCGTGGCGTTGCGGTGTACTGAGTCACATTATTCCTCTTAGCCTCGAGCATGGATAATAGGGGACTGCGCAGGTGACCTCTGTAGGAGCAAAAAAGGTCGGGACTAGCTCCCACGTCTATCTTAGACTGGGAGCAAAAAACAAGCGAGCGCTTACACCGTACAAGCGCAAGAGTCCAGACGGGCCTTTTTGATCCATCCTGCTCTTCCCCTTCCGCACGAGTCTCTACTCACCACTCCGGTCGGCCAGTCCGCATCTGAGACAGCAGCAGTGAGTTGAGAGTGAGAATACGATAACATTACCCACCTGATATGCCGTCCCCTTTGCTGCCGTGTTCGGAGTTCCAGGGCACTGACGTAAGGCACCAATCACATGTAAGCATAATTGACCAATCACAAACGCTGCTGGCTCCCCGTCTCTTCCAGCGGTTGGTCGTCGAGTTACTGCAGATGACAGGTTGAGACGCAGATCAGGGAGCATGGCCCGCAATCGCCTGATTCTCCTCTCATCATTCACTGTGACGTGCGGGATTGTGTGCAAGGTAATCAGGGATGAAATCCGTCTGGCTAATCGGCGAAAAAAACGTATGTACTGTTCAAGGCTACCACGTTTACCGTGTGGGGTGTGGTCTGTGACGAACGCCGCCGCCCGACAGTCAAACTCAGGAATGAGAATCGTTGAAAGAGAAAAAGAAAACGATGGCTGTCAAAGGGTTCTCCTCCAGCGCTTTCTACCTCGGAATATTTCTTAATCTTTTTGAAGCTCCTTTATACATTATTACCATGGTCTGTCAGATTTCTGATTTAACCCGCATGCCTCATGGTGTCTGTGGGAATCTAGGAACCGCCTTTATCTAACACAGCAATTTAGATAACAACGACAATAAGCAAATTCTAAAACCACATGACCTGAACAATTAGTGCCCGTACGCCATCTCAACTTTCAAATCAATAATAGATGCATGGACCAGGAAAGTCGAAACGATGGAGATAATTAGATGAAACCATCCCCGTCGCCGGCTTTGGAGACAGCACCAGCCCTAGCTGCAAGCGCCCGACGGATGGGTACTTATCAAGTACGGAGTAGATTGATGGCCTTTCCAAGTTCCTCCGACGGTTGACGATCACCCCCAAAGCTCGAATGAGGTGCGCAAAGGGATAAAATCCGAGAGAAAGTCGATCGTCTGAACAATCTTCTTTCCTTTACCCTTGCTCCACCAATGGCTTCAGCGCCTCGACTCCCGCTTGGAGGACGGCAGGATTCGACGTCCGCTTCAGGCAGCCCTTCAGTGTGTCAATACCTCCGCATCGCTTCACCGCATCCCTTCCGCGGGCACCGATATCGCCTGATGCTGCGCAGGTCAGGTTCCGCACGCACACGACCCCGCGATGCACCAGGTCCTCGTTGTCCTCCTGGCAGAGACTCAGCAAAAGGTTGACGCCACGCGGGCGCTCCAGCACCGCTGCAACGGCCGCATCGTGTTCAGTCAGCATGGCCAGGGCGCCCCCTGCGGCTCTCCGCGTCGCCACATCATCGGCGTCGGTAAGGGCAAGAAGCACATGAAGGCGTTGAGCAGCTCGTTTGGAACCGTCGGTGAATTTGGCAATTCCAGACTCGCAGGCCATCAGATTGCAGACAAGCTCGCACGCAGCCCGTTGGATAAAGGTGTTGTTGGACAGGAGCAGTTCCTCCAATGTGGACCACGCCTGCCGCACGATGGCCTCGGGCGCGCTCGCGTCGGGGGAAGAGGCGAGATTGGTGAGGGCGAGAAGGCTCTCGAATACAGGCAGAAGGTCTCGCGGCCGATCGTCTGAGAAGCCACCGGCTTCGGGGGGAGAAAGAATCATCACCAGCGGTTTGATGGCCGAAGTGATCTGAGGAAAGCCAGATGATGGGAAAACGTGGGAGGGATTAACAGAGATAAGAATACGCGCGAGGGCGTGGGATGCGTTGTGAGTCGTTTCATTGAGCTCGGGACCGGAGTTTCCATTCTTTGGGGTCACAATGGACAGCAGAAGCTTCACAGCCCCTTGTTGCGCAAGCTTCCCCCGGGTCTTGGTATTCCTAGAGAGGGAGAGGAGTATTTTAGCTGTCAGGTCCTGGATAGAAGCCAAGTCGCTCTTGCCGCATTCAACTAGGAGAGGCATGACTCCGGCGTCGATGACGGCATTGCAACGCGTAGTAACATGTTGGTCGTCGTCTAGGGGATCTGGTTCAGCTGCAGATTTGGCCTTTGAGGAAGCGCTTGCATAGGCCTTGAGTTGCGACATCTTCTTTTGCTCCTCAGAGAGGTTTGGAAGATACTTGGTAAGATTATGTATGATCATCAGGCCCCCGTAAAGGACGGACGAGTCCGCGGTATTCGCCTTGAGCGTCTTGAACAGGTCCCGCAGGAAGGAGGAGTCCTTAGCAAGTTGCTCCTTCACCTCCGGTTTCACGGAGGAGTATGCCAAGCCTTCAATCGGGTTCTGAAGATTGTCGACCTTTGGTTTAGACATCAGTCCCTTAAACCGATCAACAAGTTCGTGGACACTGCTACTCTCCTCCTGAATCTTACCGTTCGATTCGGAGGTAGCATCCTTTTCAGATGTCTTAATCTTGGCCAGAATCACTGCGGCTAGCTCTGAACTTTTAGAGGTGCCGTTGGACAAGGTGTGAGACAGCCATTCGGAGCAATTCTTCGATATGGCGTCACGGCATGCTAGATCAATACATGCAGCATTCAACAACTCTAGCACTGCTAGTTCGACCTTCCTACTCCTTATTCCCTTGTCCATGATAAGCTCGATCGATTGCAGAAACCCTTCTGTTAGGAATAGCGTCGCCATGGCGTTGGGGACAACGGGAAAGACAGCCGCCGCAGCGGAGAAAGCAATAATCAGGTCTTCATTGCGACCTCTTTCCACTTTCGAAGTGATGAGCTTGGAAAAGCGTTTCTCGCCAACTTCCTTAGATGCTTCGAGGTATTTAGCAGTGGCCAGAGTAGCCTGACTTCGCAATTCAAGCGGCAGTCTGTTGTCGAGGGAGGAAAGTATCACGTCGAATCCCTCGTCGTCCACTAAATGCTGTAGCCTTTCTGCATCCACGGACAGGAGTCGTGCAATCCCCTTGAGGGAGCGGCCATCGAGATCGTGACCCGATTCCATAAGTTTGGCGATGAAAAGCTGGAACAGCTCGCTTTCGCAGTGCGATCGGACGTCCTCCGTCGGCCAGAGGGTGGGATCCAGCACGACCGTGTCCAGGCACATCGCTGCGCCATCACCCCTATCATAGATCTCATCAAAGAAGGTTGTGACCGAGACCTGCAATTGGCTTGCAAAATACCGCCGTACACTGACATTTTGGCGGACAAGGCCGGAGATGATCTCGTCTTGTGTGGAAGACAAATCCCCAGGCTTCTGTGCTAAGATGAGCTTCAGGCTTTCCAGGGCCTTGTCCTCGGGCGGGTTAAGTCCATCAGTGGAGAGATAGCGCGAGGCTTCCTTGCCGGCATTCTCGTCCTTTTGGCTGGTATAGCGTCGACAGAGGTCTACAAGATGATGGCTGTTCTCCTCATCTTCCCTGATCTTGAGGAAAGCGGCCTTGACCTCTGGGTTCTCTGGGGCAAGAGAGATGGCTTCCCGGAGGTTTCGTGATGCCGCCTGTAAGCATAGACGCGCAGAGATTAGCAATAGCCAGAAGGAGCTGAAAAGCAGCAACGGCTTTGTACTTACCTCCCGATGACCAGCATCTACCAACTCGACGGCTTCCCGAGCCAGGTGGACGGCGCGCTCTTCGTCCCTTTTCTGGACCATTTCCAACTCGACGTGAAGGGCGGATGCTTGAAGAGTTGGCCAAGACACGTCGAGATGAGTAGAGGGAGAGGCAAAAGTCTTTTATGGTTGAGGCGGAGGGCGGACACAAGTGGGAGGGGCCCTGGGTCAACCACCACGACAGCCTAACCGACGGCCCGCGTGGAGAGGCAGAAACACGGCCAGTATGTAGTCATGGGGACACAGGCTAGGCTGATAATGATGCGATGCTGAGCAAACCGGAGGTGGGCGCGTTCGTGGTGTTTTCTTTTTCTCTGCCTTTCTAGCCCACCTTTTCCTTGCTTGTGGCTGCGGAGACTAAATCCCTTGCCCCTCCTCCGGCCGATAGCGCATGGAGCCTGCAGAGATGCCGCGACGCCAGTACTGCTGTAGTCCCAACCTCCTGGGATGATGGAAGACGGCCGCGCAGGGCCACAAAAGGAGCTATGCTTGGCAGTGGACCAGAAACAGATGATGGACTGATAGATCTGACAACTACTGATAAGTCACAGCGCACCACCCCTGGAGCGGTCTACTGCCAAGATATGCACGGAGTACATAACTCGGTCTTCCTACATACGCGGCGAACAGTAGTAGCTCGGAACTATGCTCCAACCACGAGGGCCATCGGCGTCACGTTTCCGCATACAAGGGGAACACAGCAGCTGCTGAGTCTATATGGTAAAAAGCCCCTTTGAGAAGTAGGCCCTTGGACGGCCCCGAGCTCAGGCACCTGCGCCAGCGCCTCATCATGTATCGCTGTACGGAAGACGGAGGTCCCCGGAGGGAAGCAATCCGGCGCTGACGCCGACGTGAAGTCTTGAACTCCTCATGCTCTTAATAAGAAGTAGTCTTATCTGAACCCCGGCGAAAAAGCCGCGAAATGAGTAAGCGGGTGCAGTAGTACGTCACAGGTGTCATCCGTCCCATGGGCAGGGTTGGCCATTTTCAGGGCTCAGGGCAAGGGTAGGGTTCACAGGTCCAGTGACCTTCCAGCTGTTCGTATTTCACGTGCTTTGGCGTAGTCGCGCGCCTGTGAGGGCGACAGACACCTTGATCAGCTCTATTTCGGGAGCTCCAGATTAGCGCCTTTCTTTGTCTAGCGCAGAGCTTCATATCTCGAGTCTGATCTCGACGCCTCCAGGGCTTCAGGTGTCCAGCACCAGAAGGAGGTCATACAGGGCCAGAGACAGAGGAGGGGGTCGAAAGACGTGAGCTCCGATCAAGGCACTACTAAGTGGTGCCGGCTCTCTGTTCGAACCTCTATATCCTCCACGATGCTATCGCGCCCTCTCTGATCTTCCCCGCGCCACGATGAACGCCGTGGACGCTTCTGAGCACTATGAAGTCGGTACCAATGGTTAGTCCACTCCAGTTCTTGCTCCATAGCCCTGAACTTTGACTGATGTATCCGTCTTTTCAGAACCTTCCCCGTCCCTGCTGACCATCATCCTCGATACCAATCCCCATGCCTGGGCCTTACTCGAGGACACCCTCCCGCTCTCCAAGGCCGTCGCCAACGTTCTCGTCTTCATCAATGCGCATCTCGCTTGCAACTACACCAACGAGGTCGCGGTCGTCGCCGCCCACAGCCAGAAGGCGGCGTGGCTCTACCCGTCCCATGGCCAGCAGCATGAGACCAAGCGCTCCACTGATGCAGACGGAGATATTGAGATGAGTGGCCGTTCAGATGATGGCTCTGCCGCCCGCGCCGCTACCCAGGCAAGCAAGTACCGGCCCTTTCGCATAGTTGAAGAGCAGGTAACCCGTAATCTGCGGGAACTGCTCGATTCGACAAAGGCCGCCGATATCAGCTCGACGACTTCCACCATGATGGCTGGCGCTCTCACGCTCGCATTGAGCCACATTAACCGCCAAACAATCTCATGGGCAGATAAACACGGTGGCTCGAAGCTAGATGCCTCCACCGCCACTTCAGCGTCCTTGCTCCCGGGAGGTACCACCAGCACGGCATCCGCAACCGCCAATACTTCTACAGGCCTGCAGTCGCGAATCTTGATTATCTCTGTTAGTAGCTCGACTGGTTCAGCGCACCAGTACATTCCTATCATGAACAGCATTTTCGCCTGCCAGCGGCTTCACATCCCCATCGATGTTTGCAAGCTAAGCGGCGACGCTGTCTTCTTGCAACAGGCTTCAGATGCAACCAAGGGAGTCTACATGTCACTGGCAGAGCCACGCGGTCTGCTGCAATATTTGATGATGGCATTCCTACCAGACCAACGCTCGCGGCGACACCTGGTACTGCCGTCGCGAGTCGACGTCGACTTCCGCGCTGCATGCTTCTGCCATCGCCGCGTTGTGAATATCGGTTTTGTTTGCTCCATTTGCCTTAGTATCTTCTGCGAACCGCCCGAAAATGGTGACTGCCTGACCTGCGGCACGCACCTAGAGCTAGGTGACTACGGAGCTAAGCCCGCAGTTCTCGCACGCAAGAAAAAGAAGAAAAAGATCCGCACAAATGGAGCGTCTGGCACGGCTACGCCAACCCCGACGCCTACTCCGGGTCCTTGAGATCCGCTTGAACGCAGTTGCACACGATACACAGTTCATCAGAATGGACCGTTACCTTAGAAAGGGTTGAACCCCTATATCATCCCACTGATCCCATACACGGATAAGTGTCTGCATTCGCTTCGAACTCCCCCGGTGGGAGAAGAAGAAAACCAGCGAGAGATTGCTGTCGTATTTAGGGACCTAGGATCAAGAACATGCAAGAAGAAAGCCAAAAAGATCTACAAGTAGACATGAATGGACATTCAAGCAGCTGCGTTCCAATCCAATGACCACTAGACCGCATCTCAGCTCCGCTACCGATAGTTGTCGATTTCACCACTGGAAGAAGACAGGATACTACCAGAGACAGGATAGGAATCGAGAGAGCATGCAATGCCTATAACTCCATGCCTGCTGAACTCTCCAGGATGGCCAGCCGGTTCAACACAGGGGTGGAAGAACAAGGGTGAAAGAAAAAGCATGTCGTGAAGGCTCATCTGCTTGGGCTAGCGAATCAGGGGTAAAGGGGAAACAAAAGCCGCGTCGCTGTATATTAGTATTGCAGGACGCAAGAAGACTTATCGTTTTGACACGTCGTGAATATCTAGAGCCCTGTATCTGCCGACTCGAGGTCAGCTATATGAATGTCAGATACTGCGATCCCCTCTTCCGACTGAGAGCCCTGTGGGAGATTGTTCTTTTACCTCTTGTATCTCGTCGCACGACCGCCCTGAGCAATGCTGCCATGCCCATTGCTGCGGGACATGACGCAGACCGGCTTTTTGTCCTCGGAACTCATAGAAGCCAACGCCTGTATATTGTTTAGTTTTACCGACCGTTCTGGAGACGATTTAAGTAATACATACGAAGGAGTCAGTATTATGGCCGAAGTAGAGGAAAACCCCGTCTTTGGTCTTTTTGACCGCCATGATCCCAATAGCCCCTTGGCAGTGGCTGCTTTTGACACCAGGATGACCTGCGCATCACGGAAGCGGCATCAGTTCCAGATGCAAATCAGATGCCATACTTCAGGGGATTGAATTTACCCATGAAATCAACTTCGATCATTGCTCTCATAGCCTCATCCTCACTAACGTCTTCGAATACACCACCCTCGCCTTTTCGCTGACTATAGTAGATACGCGAAGCGCACGTACTAGCTGCCATAGTCGTAGCCATGTGTTCGCCGGTCCCAGAGGTAACCGCGGCGACACATGTCCTATCGGGGTCCTTTGGGTCCACAGGAATCACGGCTGTGCCAACGCCCACCAACGCTGCAGGGCCGACTCTGCCACGGTGTTTCATCCCGATACCACCAGAAGACGAACCAGCAGCGATATTTCCGTAGCAATCGACGGCAATCGCTCCAACGGTGTCAGTGATATCGTCGATATTGTCCTTGCGACCATCATTATCGGATGATCCGTGTAAAGAACGGGTTGAGCCTGTAGATGCCTCGGGATCATGCGTAGAAGGATTACCCGTCAGAAACTCCGGCGGCTGCTCTTCCCAAGGAAGTGTATCATCCATATATTCGCAATCTTCCTCTTCTCCCGAATCCCCCTGGCAGCTGTTTGTACCGGCGTATGGAGTAAGATTCTGGTCAGTCTGAATGCCGAGAGTACTGTTTGAACCGTCCGCAATTGAGGTTGGGTCATGGTTGCCAGCGGCGTTCGCACCGAAAGAACGGTTACCCGGCAGGTTGGGCTCTACGCTTGGGGAAGGAGAAATTAGCTGGGCGGCCGGATGGATTGTCATAGGGCGGCCCGTGGACGCCGCATAGAGCTCATTCTGACGTTCGACTTCCATACGTTGCTCGAGATCTTCGATTTCTTTCTGCTGAGCAGCTTGCAGGTCATGTCGCCAGCGAAGCCAGCGCTCCCTTGCAGGCGGAGAGATGAGGAAATCATGGGGGAGAATTGGAATTCCGTTGTTGTAAGCAAAGTCCGTGGCACCAGGTCCAACAAGGAGATTTGGGGGCACTCTATGCAAGGAGAGAGGCTTTGTTGAAGCTTCGAGGACAACTCGAGCCAGGGAGATCGGGTTCCTAATCTCTGCAACCATATAAAGGTCAGAGGAAGTCGGGGAGGGAGAAGAAGAAGGGCAGATAAAGTCATTATAGCTAGATAAGCGGAACAACAACGGAGATACTCACGAGAGACGGCACCAACTGCACCGCTCCGGCCATGATGATCGACGATTGTGGCGTCACACTCAACGGTGCCATCCACAGTCAGATTGCTGCCGAATCCAGCATTTGTGATTTCACGATCTTCCATGAGCTTGATGGCCATCTCAACTGCATCAAGAGCCGAACCCCCATTCTTGAGGATTACCATCGCAGTCTTGGCCGCACTAGAAACAGTCAGACAGTGGGAAACCAGAACCTGGGAACGAATCAATCGAAGCCGGAGGTTTCGAACGACGGGGAAAGTGCCAGGAGCTTCAAGAGTGACTTACTCATTGCAGGCCTGCAGATGAGTCTTTTCATTCAGATGACTATGGAATCCCGCTCCCGCGTGCACAAAGATGGCCGAGACATCTCCGCCTTCTCTGCGGCGGAAAGGCATGGTGTTTGGGATGGAGCACACGTATTCTGCCAGAAGCGCGTGAAGGCTCTAAGACTGAAAATAGTGCTGTACTCAAGACCACCAGACAGATTACGGTGGGAGGGTTGTCTGCAGGAGTCGCTGAGGATCGCCCTGCATGAGGAAGGAGGTTGAGTTCCGACGAGAAGACTTTCACAGTGCTTGAGAAGGATCAGACGGGAGGGCCGAGCAGCATTCACTGGGGTATTGCGGCTGAGTTCATAGCAGACCCGCGGTGCCCCTCTTAACCTCCAGGCTGGTCTGAGAGAGCTGGTAGTTCTGCAGCGGAATGGTCCTGTTGTGAAAGGATCCCAGCAGTGATCAATTGGGGGTAACAAGTGAACGAGCTGTGATAATGGTGGAATGGATCTGGTGGAGCAATTAAATAGAACACTGCTGCAGCGAATGATGGTCCTAGGTAAAGCTATGGTACGGTGAGGGAATTACAGGTATGCAACGAGAGAGAAGAGATATCCAGGGCCAGGCTGGATATGAGCTCTAGGAAGGCAGAATGAGATGATACAAATAGCAAGGCGATGTCTTGTTTCCGGCGGAGGAGACCCGAACAGCAGGACAATCAGTTAGTTTCATTTGCAGCTCCTTCCACTTGCTTCCCTCTCCATCAACCCCTCTGTCTGCGAGGAAAGCGCGGCCCCGTCCAGCAGAAGGCGTCCGCCCAGAAGGAGCGGCGTCCGCCATGGCGAGCCTGAGGACTTCCATTGTGGCTGCGATGCGTTTTTGTTGCTCGCCGTAGGGCTGAGCACATGACGTGGCTTGGCGCTCCCACCTCCCGCGACGCTGGACGCCGCCCAGAGGGACACGCAGCATCGACCGACGGCGCTGCTCAGCTTCTCCCCATCCCTGCGTCGACCCTCTTCTCCTTCTCGAGCGTGCCGGACGCCCCCTCCAAGTCAAACTTCTTTTGCACGACCTTTTCCTGGTTCTTCGGCCCCCGCCAGGTTTATCCCAGAGCGCTTGCCGCACCCCCTGCAGTCGGTGAACGGGGGAGCTGCGGGATATACTAGTTCAGCATGGCTTCCCAAACGCCAGCCGTTGTCATGGACAAGTACGTCGAAATTACAAGCTTCCTCGTCATCGAATATTACTGACTCTGCGATCCTTCTAGCGGAACTGGCTACTCAAAAATCGGTGGGTGTTAACCGGCCATGCACGGTTCCCGAGGTCGAGCTTCTAGGCTGACATGCGGAGCAGGATTCGCTGGCAACGACTCTCCTTCCTTTGTCTTCCCTACTGCAATTGCTACCAAAGGTGGTGCGGGCGGTGGAAGCTCTAGCTCTGGACGTCCGGCCGTTGCAAACAAGCCCTCATTCCTATCTGGAGGCGGCGCGTCAGGTTCCAATCTAGCCGCCAAGCGGGGGACGGAGGACCTGGACTTCTTCATCGGCGATGAGGCTCTTGCTGTTGCCAACAATCCCGGATACGGCGTCCACTATCCTATCCGTCATGGTCAGATTGAGAACTGGGACCATATGGAGCGGTTCTGGTCGAACTCCATCTTCAAGTACCTGCGAGTTGAGCCCGAGGACCACTACTTCCTGCTTACTGAACCGGTGCGGCGTCCATCACCACTACCCCTTCATAGTCTTTGTCCGTGTCTTTTAGACTGATCTTTGTCGACAGCCCCTGAATCCTCCGGAGAACAGAGAGATGACCGCGGAGATCATGTTCGAGTCCTTCAACTGCGCTGGCCTCTATATTGCCGTTCAGGCCGTGCTTGCGCTGGCCGCGTCGTGGACGTCATCCAAAGTGACCGATCGATCCCTTACCGGCACGGTTATCGACTCCGGTGATGGTGTCACTCATGTTATCCCTGTTGCGGAGGGCTACGTTATCGGATCTTCCATCAAGAGTATCCCCATTGCAGGAAGGGACATCACCTATTTCGTGCAGAGCTTGCTCCGAGACCGGGGAGAACCGGACAGTAGCCTGAAGACTGCAGAGAAGGTCAAGGAGGAGTACTGTTATGTCTGCCCCGATATTGTCAAGGAGTTCGCCCGTTACGACAGGGAGCCCGACCGCTTCCTGAAGCATACTGTTACCTCTCCCAACGGCAGGTCCGTGACCATCGACGTCGGATACGAGAGGTTCCTGGCTCCCGAGATTTTCTTCAACCCCGAAATCTATTCTTCGGACTTCCTGACGCCGCTGCCGGTCATCGTTGATGGCGTCATCCAATCCTCTCCCATTGACGTTCGGAGAGGTCTCTACAAGAACATTGTCCTGTCCGGTGGCTCGACGTTGTACAAGGACTTTGGCCGCCGCTTGCAGCGCGATATCAGGCATCTTGTGGACGCTCGTATCCGTGCGTCGGAGTTACGCAGCGGCGGTGCCAAGAGTGGTGGGCTGGAGGTGCAAGTCGTCACGCACAAGAGGCAGAGGTACGCTCCCTGGTTCGGAGGTAGCCTGTTGGGTCAGACGCCCGAGTTCAGAAGCTATTGTCACACGAAGGCGGAGTACGATGAGATCGGACCGAGCATTGTTCGGAGATTTGCGCTGCTGGGCGGGCCGGGAAGCTCATGAACGGGGATATTGGTTTTTGTTCGCCAGCCACTTGTCAATAGTTCTCTCATGACCTAGCAGGGATTACAGTCCGCATGCAGCTCTCATTTCTGTGGTTCTGGAACTTAGAAAGAGTACATAAACAATTCACATTCTCAAACATATTTTTTTCGGGTAATCCCAAACGATCTATACACAACTATATTTTATTGTATGCAATTCACAGTTCCCCTGACGAAGCCATACCTCCTTTTTTTTCTTACCCTATAACGCCCTTAAATGCTTTTTTTTCCCTTTTACTACACATAATTTATCTATCTACGCTTCTGACGAAACAGCCGGAGCCGCCGCCGCATCCCCTGACACCTTGTTCAGAATGGCCACGCCCTCGACATGTCCCGTCTGCGGGAAGAAGTCGAAGCCCCTGATGCTCTCGATCTCGTACCGGCACTTGCCTTCCGCGTCGCCCTGGACCAAGATACCCACGTCGCGCGCCTGCGTGTGCACGTTGCAGCTGACGTAGACGACGCGCCGGGGCCCGTAGGCGAGGAGCTGGCGCAAGAAGTCGTCGCTGCAGCCCTTGCGGGGCGGATCGATGACAAGTAGGGTCTCGTCGGGCGGGTAGGGCACGTCCTTGAAGAGCGTGGCCGCATCGGCGGCGGCGAAGCCGGTGTTGGGGAGGGCGTTGGCGCGGGCGTTCTCCCGCGCGGCGGTGATCGAATCGCCGGCGACGTCGACACCCAGGGAGGACTTGAAGAGCGGGGAGAGCGTCACGGTGAAGAGGCCCGAGCCCGAGTATGCGTCCAGCAGGTACTTGATCGGCTTCTCGCCCTGTTTGGTGTTCTTGGGGTGGACGTTCTGGCGGATGTACTCGGTGAAGCCGGAGAGGATGGAGTTGTTGTTCTGGAAGAAGGCGCCGGCCTTGTTCTTGAAGATGTAGTTGTCGACGTATTCGATGGATGTGGCGTTGTTGTCTGTGACGCAACGCTTCTCCTCGATGTAGTCGGGGTGTTCAATGCGGATCACGTCCTCCAGATCCTGCGGCGGGATGCTCGACAGTGTCTCTTTGATCATCTTCTGCTGCTCTTTCTCTGCAGTGCCATTCGATTCTGCGCTCTTCGATCCCTCCTCTTTCTTGATGCGAGTCGTCGACTCGCGCATCAGGAGCGTGGCTCCTCTGGGGTACTGGTGCAGATTCTCCGCAACTCTCTTCCTTTCTCTCTTCAGTCCCCGTCGGACAATGTCCGTTCCCAGAGGACAGTCTTCGATATCCATGTCCATCCGTCGGTTCTTGATAGTGTAGCCGATCGGGGGAACCTCCTTGGGAGGCTCTCGTTCCTTATTCTTCCCCCGTCCAGCCCCGCGGGGATTAGTGAAGTGTGGTGTAAGTTTCGTCCGGTATCCATATTGCAGCGGCGACGGGAAGGTATCGCTAATGGGGGGAATCAGCTCCGGTATCAGACCGGAGAAATTCGCATATGCCTTCTCCACGATCTTCTTCTTATGCGCAAGCTGGTCTTCGTACGAAAGCATCTGCAATTGGCATCCAGAGCACTTCCCGAAGTATTGGCATCCTATGAGAGAGTCGTTGCGCTGTGGCCCCGGCTCAATCACTTTGATAAAGTCCGTTATGCTGTAGGACAGATCCGGGAAGTGCCTGACAACCTTCACGAGGACAGTGTCGCCAGGCACGGAGAAAGGCACAACGTAGACATGGTCGCCATTCTCAGACAGTGCGAGACCATCGCCCGTCGAGGACAGCTCCGAGATTTTCAGTTCGATCTCCGTAAAAGGCTCTGGAAGCGCCGGGCGCGCCGCGGCGTCCCCTTGCTCGCCATCATGGTCCTTTTCTTGCCTGCTTCTCTTAAGAAGGTTATCTATATCGATTTGGAGGACCTCGTCAAATCCATCTCCTTTATTCGACTTCTCCGCCTTGGCCTTCTTCTGCTTCTTCGCCGCGGGCAGTTGCCTATCTGGAGAGCGCGACATTACAGCGGCGGGGAACTGCGCATTCCGGCGCGGGCTCCGCGCGTTGGGATCGTGATGGGTGGTATGGACGCTGAGACTGAATATGGCTGGGGAGAGTCTGTGCCGGATTGAAAGAAGAGAGCGGCGCCAAAGGACGCATGACATGGAGGAACACAATATTGGAGAGAGCAGAGCTGTGGACGAGCAGCGCGTCGACTCGCAGCCGTTTTGGTCTCTGCAGCTCGCATAAGGCAAAATGCGCGGACGGTGAGAGGCCGGGGCGGCGGGCGTGACGCCGCTCCGGACGCAACTCAGAATTTTGTCGTCTCCGCCGCCTTCTCCACCACGAACTGCAACCACCCCAACGATCACCTCAATTGGCCTCTCTACCGGCCTCTGCTGGCCAGAGAGCAAAGCTCGCCACCATGAGCGTCTCACGGCCGGCACGATGCCTCTTCTGCAGCTTTTCCCGTGCTGCCAGCACGGGCACTCGCGTGCCTCGACGACAGTTCCACTCATTCCCCGCGCTTGCCAACCGGAAGCCCAAGTACCCGAATATCAAGGCGTCTGATATGAAGACGCTGCAGGAGATCACCCGGAACCTCAAGCCGGAGGACTTTAAGCCATACACCGAGGAGGAGAAAGCGCGCCTGGCGGAGGAGTACTCCCCCGCCCAGATCGCCGCCATCGAGGCCGGAGAGGCCGCAATCGACCCGAAGGACATGGCGGAGCAATTCGCGATCAGGAGGGATCCGATGAAGTTCCACTACCTTGACGACTTCTCGACCATCGAGCCCGTGGTCGATAAGCACATCCGCGCGCCCGAGTCCAACTCGGACTACAACGCCCGGCTCAAGGAGGAGGACGACTTCGTGGAGGACTTTGCCCGCTTCTTCGCTCAGATGCCTGACAATGCGACCGCGGCGGACTGGGTCCGCTTCGCGGACTCGCTGCGTCTCACGATCGGCAAGGAAGAGAATGAGCTCAACCCCAGCTCTGCGCTCGTGCCGCCCTTGTTCCAGCGCGGGGAGTCTCTGAGCAAGGACCCCAAGCCTCTGGAAGAGCAGAAAAAGGAGGAACAGGAGAAGAAGGAGAAGGGGAAGGACTCAGAGGAAATGACGGACGCCCTCAAGAGGCTGCTGCAGGCTACCGGATACACCCTTGACGATATCCGGTCTCTGAGGCTGAAGACCCTTGTGTCCCACGCAGTCGTCAACCAGACACGTCTGGGAAAGGTCCGCAGGCAATACTGCCTGTCTATCGCCGGCAACGGAAACGGCCTGCTGGGCATCGGAGAGGCCAAGTCGGAGGAAGCGGGAGACGCCGCGACGCAGTCCAAGTACCGGGCCATCAGAAACATGCAGCCCATCTTGCGATACGAGAACCGTACCATCTTCGGCGATGTCGAGGGCAAGGTGGGAGCTGTTGAGCTGAAGTTGATGACCCGTCCCCCAGGTATGTCTATCCCCGCCTGGCGCCATTTGCCGCGGTACTAACTGACGGTTTCTTTGCTCTGCAGGCTTCGGTCTCCGCTGCCAGCACCTCATCTTCGAGATGTGTCGTGCGGCCGGTATCCACGACCTGGCCGCGCGGGTTGGCCGCTCGCGGAACCCGATGAACACGGTCAAGGCCGCCTACGAGGCTCTGAGGAGCCAGCGGCACCCAGAAGACATCGCGCGCGCCAGAGGCAAGAAGCTGGTCGATGTGCGAAAGGTCTACTACGCCGGCAGAGTTTGAAAAAGAACCTCCTCCTCCCTTTTTCTCTTCCAGCGTCTGAGCTCCACCCTATCGATCGAAGGGTTTCTCGGATAGAATCCGACCACCTGTTTCATTAGACAGCGGGTCCGTGATGTATCCAAGTCTATCGTCTCTCTATCGGGCATGTACGGCAAAATTGGACTGTACGAGTATGGGCATGAACGCCTTCAACGACGTTTGCTCTTTTTGTATCCTGAATCCCGAAATTACTCCCGCGGTGGTGTATATAATCGATTGCTTTGATTTCCCTCGACATGTGTATTAGCTGTATTTTTGCATCGGAATCTCCATTTTATGGAAAACAAATCAATGACAGGGACGTCACCACCGTTGAACCTATCCATTTCGTAACATTGAGTAGGCACCTATATAGAGAGCAATTGGCTCCAGAACTGCTAGCCATGTCCACTATTATCAAATATGCCACAAAAAGCAAAGACAAGCCCACTCAACGCCGACCCAACACAAACATAAAAAGCCACCCGGATATACATGTCCATTCCACCAGTCCATCCGTCTAACATTAATCTCATTTTGCGTTTCCCCCTTTTCCTTCCCCTCCTGGTCCAAGTGCAAGTGCAAATCAAAATCAAAAAAACCAAGCCCATCACCATCCGCCCGCAGCTCCATCATCATCATCATCATCATCATGAAATGCCTCAATGTCCCAACGTCAACGTCAACCTCAATGCCGAATAGCAGTGACATCGCCCTCCCCCTCGCCCTCATAACCCTCCCCACCATCCCCACCGTCCTGATACTGCCCCTGTCCCTGCCCCTGTTCATTCTCATTATCGTTATAGATCTGCTGCTGCAGCACGATGCTGTACACGCTGGCCTTGAGCAGGGTGCACACGGTCGCCGTCTTGCGCTCCAGGAGGCGCAGGCCGTCGAGCGTCACCGAGGCCGGGTCGCCGGCGAGGTGGTCCAGGGCGGATGCTAACTACATTATATCGACCTGTAATGTTAGCGACATGAACCCGTTTTTCGTTTTCGTTCGTGAAGAACAGCGGGGTTGGGAAAGGTTGGGGGGGG
>ENA-UOWK01000026-UOWK01000026.1-bioreactor-metagenome-genome-assembly--contig:-NODE-26-length-213451-cov-24.945383_pt1 | contig 213451 bp, 177 predicted proteins | sample MGYA00238157_ERZ761612 | MGnify/ENA primary metagenome ERZ761612 (study PRJEB28901, sample SAMN06268035) | bioreactor metagenome | isolation source: Joint BioEnergy Institute, California, USA...
TTTTTTGAGGTTTTGGTGTGCCAAGACTGCACCAAATTTTGCATACGCTAAATGGCCGCACAAAAATGGAATATGCGATTTCGCCACAGAGGAGCCCTCTGGAGACACTTGTTTCTCCCAACGCGGGGGCACGCTGACATGACTGGCCGCAGGCCAAACAAACTGCGTGGAGCAAAAACGCCTTCCGCAGCGCGGTCGGAGACTTATGCGCATTCTGTCCAACGGCTGTGCGACGTCGAGGACTCAGACGCGACTACAAGCCACGGTTTCAATTACAGGGAAACTGGATAAGTTATCTGCCCAGGGACCCAGGGTAGCATTGGAACTTTCAGATACCCGCACCAAGTCTGTAATTGCTGTTCGTCTTTCATAGTGCGGAGTACAGTAACTGAATCATTCCGTGCGCGTGGATCGCCATGCGAAGACTGTGTCTGCTGAGGAACCTTGGCTTGGCAGACCCCGTAGGACTGCGTCTGACTGCAGCAACTTTATGTGAGAATCAGCAATGGAATCCCTGCCTCCAAAGTCCTTGGCCAGCAGCGTTGAGGTCGCTGGCAAATTAAGGGATCGGACGCTCGTTTCAGTGTTTCACGCCCGGCACAAGCCACACATCTCGTCGCTCGATCTCCGAGCCACGCCCAAAGCGTAACTCAGGCCAAGCTGTCGATCGAGATCCACCGTTCCTGGCAGCCCTGCAGGGAGAAAGATGCCCCTTGCATACGCTCGTTGATAGCGCGCTTTGCATCTCACTGACCATCGCGGCCAAGGCACGCAACGCCAGCGCAGGTGGGAAACAGCGCAGTCCTTTGTTTCAATCTCCGCGCGCAGTCACTCGCTCACTTCTCGACTCTCTCTGCGCCCCTATCCCTTTACCTGCCACTGCGCGCGCGACGCCAGATCCCAGCGCAGCAGCGTCGTCTCAAGGAGCGTTCGTGGAGATCTGATTTGCGGCGCATGTCGCTTCGTCCCGGGCCAGCAACTCATCAACCAGTGAAGTGCCCGCCGTCCTGTTCAGGTTCTAACACAAGCCACAAGCCACACCACCTGCACGTCTCGTCCGGGATCGAGGAAGCCCGTCGCGTCTAGGGCCGCAGGATCATTTGAAAATACGCCGTGCCACAGACAAATCAAAGTCTCTTGCGGGGAACTGACTATGTGATGCGGTGCGCCACAGCCGCCCAGTAAGCAGGTCCACGTTGCCGATACGTCGTCGTCCATGGAGCCTCACCCGGACGCTGCGGACTCGCAGTCCGCTGCGCAGGCCCAGCCGCTGCCCAAATTCTCCCGCTATCGATCCGTGAGACAGGCTGCTGCCAGAAAGCAGCAGCAGGAGAGCGCACAGAGCGCTCCTCCAACTCCGAGCGTTCCTGTGGCGTCCCTTCCCCCTCCTCCGCCCCCTCCTGAGTCGCAGGATGTCTCCGATGCCGAGAAACGGCAGCAGAGCATCGCGCGCAGCATGTCTCGCTATCGACGAGCGAAGCCGCCAGTGACCGCAGCGTCCGCTCCCACTTCGCCTTTCCCGTTACCCGCTCAGCACAGTCAGACAGGCACTAGAGACGGGATAGGTCAGGATGAGGAACATGTTAACACTCAGCTGAAGGGAACAGCCAACGGCTCTTCAGCCATGTCGAGACAGGGATCGAGAAACGGATCCAAGGGCGAGCACGATTCTGGCCACTCGAGACGCCTCACCGATGCTTCAGAGGAACTTGATGAGGAAACTAGAGAGAGGTTCAGAAGGGAGGCGATGGAGAAGTTGACTGGGGAAAGCCAGTCGCAGACAACTCATGAAAGTGACAGAGGGCGCACGACACGCCGAGAAGACGTGGGGTCTGCAGACAAGGGAGGTGATCATGATCACCTGCGGGAGCACAAGGCAAGGGACGCGAGGCTTCATGCGGAACGTCATGGAAACAGAAACCCATCCCCCAGCGGCGGCGAATCAAAGCGGCAGCCGTGGAAAGAGCAGATGGGTCTCTCGCGGCCTGGAGGACATGATACAAGTGTGAAAGAAACCGCGGACAGCAAGGACACCGCAAAGAAAGACTCACCAGCGCCGAGAAACATTGAGCCTGGCGGCAAAGGCATTATTCCCGGAATAGATGCTCCAAAGTCGGCTGTGAACTCCGGTGACAGGAGGGTGCTGGTACAATACGCTGAGTCGTCCATCAGCCTGCCTGTCACACCGACCACACAGGCCCAGGATATACTTTACTCTGCGTCGAACTGCCTGTCAGGAATCGATCCTAAGAGGTCCGTACTCCTAGAGTCTTTTGCAAAGCTTGGCCTTGAGCGGCCTCTACGGAGCTACGAACACATCTGGGAGGTTTTGAATTCATGGGACTACGATACCCAGAATTCCTTGATTGTTGTCCCTCCTTCTCATGAAGCTGTGTTCGGTGAGCTGGACGTCGAGGCTGTTCCCCAGGGTCAACCTAAGGAGGAGATGTTCCACATCTACCACTCCCAGAAGCCAGGGAAATGGGATAAACGCTACGTGACTCTGCGTGCAGACGGACAGGTTGTCTTAGCGAAGAAACTGGGACACACACCGACAAATATCTGTCACCTGTCGGACTTTGATATCTACTCCCCTACGGCGCGCCAGCTGGCGAAGAAATTAAAACCGCCCAAGAAGATCTGCTTCGCCGTCAAGAGCCAGCAGAAATCGAACATGTTCGTGAGCACGGAGAACTTTGTGCACTTCTTCGCGACCAATGACAAAGATCTAGCTGCAAACTGGTACAAAGCTGTCCATAGGTGGCGGAGCTGGTATCTATTCCATGTGCGGGGCCATGGACAGAAACAAGGCATTTCTCAGACAGAGTCGACAGAGTCGACTCCATATGAGCTTGGTTCTTTCAAGCCGCTCCTCGACATGTCCTCACTGGAACGGGACCTCCCAACATCCGAGAAACCGGCCCGACCTCACACTGCGGATGCCAAGGTTTCGTCAAAAGAAATGTACGCTTACAAAAAGAGCACCCGTGAACGTCCACCCCCGCCTACATCCTTTCCTAAGAAACTTACTGTCGATACCGAGGATGCTCTTCCTCAATCTCGCAGTGGACCTCTAGTGAAAGGCACCTCCCCTGAGGAGATTGAAGCGGAGACATTTTCCCCCACAGGGCTGCTGGGGAGGACGTATACTCAGCGCCAGAAAGCCATGCGCGAGAGGGAAGAGAAAGAGAGAATGGCAAATCAATATGCAGATGATGGGCTCTTTTCTCACGGTCTGCTCAGCAACCTGAGTCCGCACACCACCCAACCGACCAACTTCCAGTCATACAGCACCCCTTCAAGCCGTCAGAACAGTCGGTCAAACACCATGCGGTCTACGCATGCTCCAGATCTGAGTACCTCCGCGCCAAATCGATCGAAATCTGTCCGCCAGAAGCCCAAGCCTCTCGTGGATCTGACCCCGGTGTACCAGGAGCCTCCTCAGCACGCCCGTAAGGGACGTGGAGTCACTCTGGAACCTGGTGTTCCTCTGGTAGAGGGAGCAACTGGCCCCGAGCTTCGTCCGGGTGCCATTGTCATACCAAGTGCTACGACGTGGAGACGCCCGACGCAACAAGTCACCTCTCCAATGTCCGACGGAGTATCGCCCGGGTTCGGTGCTGCCACTCTTGGACGCTCAAATACAATGAGCAGTCACCATCATAATACATATCAGAATTTTATGAATATGACTTCTCCTACGAGCCTCACATCTCCAGACACCCCATTCGCGCCCAACAGCCTCCTAGCCCGCAGCATGACTACCTCTCATGGCGGGAAGTCTAAAGGCCGCGGCGTGGCGACCGGCGACCGTAACACCACAAAACCAATGCTCGACCTTGGACCGAAAAGTCCGTTCGCTGAAGGCAGTCTGCTCCGTAATCTGGAATCTTCGGGCGCGACAGGGTAATGGTCAGGTTATCAAACTTGAGCCTATTTTCCGATATTTTCAACGATTAACGATTTTCCTTTTTTTTATTAAAAGTGATCCGGCGCGTTGGGCCTCGATTCATACCTCTCGGGTTTGTTTCTCGGACGACTCCTCTCGTGTTCTGTCGTACCGTCATACCTTCCTGATTCCCCTGATTCCCCTGGTTTTCCCGGTCCCCTTGGCTTGTTTTCCTTTCGTTGTATGTATTAGCTCCCCTTTTTTCATATACCCTTTTGCATGCCCCCTCCCCCATACCCTTCTCCGTACATACCCCTCGCACGGAATTTTGCATGACTCCTCTCAGGGTTAATGATGCCCCCATATCTTTGGATCAAGCCCCTGCGGCCATTTTAAGCCATCTTTTTACGGTTCGAGCTGATTTAATCTCAGTTGGACCTCAGCTTAACAGGCTCGGCTTTTACGGCTTGACGTCTGTTCATCATCATTGTCATCACATTAACCCCCCCCCCCCTACCTGTGCGCCGTTGCCTGGGTTCTTACTCGGGTGTGCTTACTACCCCGCTTAATCTAGCGACAGAAACAGAGTCACATACAATTGAGGAGTAATTCGTTGAATATTTCTGCCAATCCATGGTGTTTGGTCTCGTCTTATAAGGTAGTTGCGTAGCTGCGTCCAGCCGGCAGAATGCGTAATGATTAACAAAAATGAGCAAAGAAACCCACAGTTGACGTAGATATGTTCTTGTTTTCTTGATATAAGTATACGTACGCCTCTACACCACAAAACATGGCCGGCCAACTTGAACTTTTTCTTTTAGTCAGGGGATCTATCTATCTATTATCTATCTATCTATCCAGCGAAGCACTGAGATAACTGTAAGAAAGTCATTAGGAATCTACCTAAGTACATATATATATCTGACAGCTAGCGGTCGCTGTAGCCAGAATCCCGAACTCGAAACTTAGGTGCTTTGCAGAGAGAAGAATTCGCGACAAAAGGATGGACTGCCTTTTCTTCCTTCCTGGACAATGACCTGAGAGGGGTGTTTTATTCAGCAGGTGTGTGTCCTTTCCTTTTTCTTACTAATGACACAACTTCGTAGTCTTATGTCTGCCCTGTCAAGTCAAGCTTGGGATTCTTGACTCTAGTTCTTCATTCTCTCTCTGCCTTGATTGACTTCATTCCTTTCCCCCCATTTTGCCTTTGCCTTCTTAGATAAGAGTTGTAGCATACAGTTTACTGGAAGAGAATCTATTCATCTACAGTAGTAATATCTATCTCATCGAAAGTTCTTGAGAAATATTGGCCTCTCTGTTTCACTTCATCTTCATTCCAATTCTTCGATTTCTATTCACATACTCGAATCTGCAGATCCCAGCAATAACATGTCACAGGAGAACAGAGAATCAATCAACCTTCCAAATTAGACCGCCTCCTCCATCGAAAACCAACGCGGACAAGCACAGAAACTTGCTCGTCATAAAAACAGGTAATAGAACCCCCGAATCCCTTCCAGATACCTGACAGTCCGATCACCATCGCCTCCCGCTTCTTTCCTTCTGCCTCTCTTCATTTGCCATTCCCTGTCCTGTCCTACCGCTCTTTAAAGTTGAGGTCGAAGCCCTTCTCAGTCGGAGGGTTTCGACATCAATCTATCTCAACCGATTTCCTCCAGATCCTATCACACCACATCACAGCGCACTATCATGCTCGTTCCTCGTTTCTCGTTGCGTTATATTCCGGTATATATTATATTTGTTTCCCCTGGCCAGCACACGGAGACTGGTCCCAGTTTCTGAATTTGTTCGTCCTTACTGTACCTGACACCCACCGCCTTAGGGCAGGACCACATTCCCTCCTCCCTGCTCCACGGCAAGGTAGAAGGTCCCAAGGGACGTGACGACGCTCTCAGGCGTCACGCCTCCTGCGTACTCGGTCGAAGCAAGCTCCTCCTCCACCGCGTCTATGCACTTCCTGACGTCAGCGGGACCGAGACGTGACTCACTGTTACCCATTCTTGCGGTCGTAGGGCAACCCTGGTTGCGCTCGCGCAGGCGCGTTTTTAAACGCGCAGGGTATCAATTTCCGGAACTAAAACGGCACTCAGAGTCGGAAGATGGGATGAAGCCGCAGTGGAGACACACACACATCGGGTCCTCGAACTCCGCGAGCCTAGACAGGTCAACCCTCCACTTTCCATCGTGATCCCTGAAGACGGGAAGCGTCGCACAGTGCGTTTCCCTCTCGTGCTTGGAGAGTTGTGCCTCGTCAACGCAGAGGCGCCTATTGTGCCTAAACGCATCACATACGCAGACGGGGTAGGGTATGGCAGCCTCCTCGTGTTTGCTGCAGGAGTTGCGTCTGGGGGTATATATAAAGAACTCAGAGTCGTATCAGGTATTTTCGGAACGATCGACCTGCTTGACACATGGCCATTTCAAGAATGTTGTTTAATAGAAGTATCGAGTTTCCAGCTTCGTCGTCAAATCCATCGAGATCTGGTAAACTCCAACGTCGGAAAAGTTTATTGAGCGGTATCGTCTGCAAAAATATAGAAAACTTGTGTGCAAGACCGAGCATCCCCACAAAACGAGAAACACCAGCTATAACCATGACGTTTGTCAATTCGAGAAACAAACGCTTATGACCACTAGTGGGCGGGGAAAAGGGGGGCCCTGCCTTCCAGATCGACGGCAGAGGCCGCAGTGGAGTTGAATATTTTGTGCCTGCCTGAATCACCCAGAGCCAAGACGACTTGCCTAGGGTTTCACGCAGCGCAGAGTTAGTATATATATTGGTCAGTTTCTCTGACATTTAAAGGATGTATGCATGTCCAAGCCAACAGCTCCTTCATATCCAAGATGTCTCATATTCCTGTGGAATTTGAAGAACGACTGTTGAGCGCTAACTGGTGCCTGACGGATAAGCGGTGTAAGGATAGGAGCATTGTTGGCTCGACCCCCCTTCCCCCCCTTTGCGAGGGCGCGGCTTGCGCGAAGAAGTTTTGACGGGGCTTTGTGTATAATTGTCAGACTTGACGGACGGAATCAGCTGTATTACCGGCACTTGCAGCATTGATAAAGGATTCCCCATATGGGTCTTCTGAATAGACTGTTTCCTGTTGAGTTTGAGTCCGTACTTTTTGCGTAGTGTCCAAAAGCAACTTCCGAATGCCGTGACGCTGTTACAACCAATGTTCTCAGCGACCTTGATCAGGTCGACCTATATAATTCTGGTTAGTTCAGTTTTTATTGGAGTTCATCGGGAGAAGGTATCAAGCGATATCTTCTATATAGACGATGTGAGAGGCAGACTTCGTTGCTCGAGTTCGATCTTCTCTTTCAGTCCCGCAACGTCCCGAGAGACGAAAGGTATAAAGAAGTCGAGCTAGCCAACGGCAATTCCTCCGGTGCTTTCTCCCTTTTCTCTCAGGGTCCCACACATCTGATATATATAAAAAAGAGGAATGAAAGATCACAGTGGATATATGTCGCGGCGGTCTCGACGTGAAACTGGACAAATATATATATCTCAGGGCCTCTGTTATGGCACGAAAGATATTCGTCTTCACAACCGTCTTTTCAGGATTGTAGAGTTGAGCCTCCTCCAATAAGGCCTGAAACGGTACCGTCGACAAACCCAGGTATTGGAGCTTGATGTGCTGAAACAAAGCCGAAGGCACAGTGAAAAAGGAGGAATAAACCTGAAGCTTTGTATATATCCTCCGCCCTACGTGTCTCGAGGTTCTCCAACTGGGCTAAGAGGGGGGAGAGTAAAAATATATATGTCCGCAAATGAAGCCTCCATCTCCGTGCCCTGGTTTGGCATATCTGGGCCGCTCAACGGGCCCTATTGAGAATTCGATTGCGAGTATATATAAATGTGTCCGTGGGGCTGCTTGAACTTTCGGAGTTAGAGTAGCCCACAAGCGGACCATAATTAACACAAACTCTTCCACAGACGACAATTGCTGTGGCCGAAGTCTATTCTATGAGTTTGATAATAGGCTTTGTTATAGGATCGTTCGGAGGTGGAAGTGATGTATATATAAAATGAGGTCGACAAGCACAGGGGCTGCGTCCGGGGCCATTTTCTTGTCGCTGAGATGATCTCGGGCCGCGAATCGGGGCCCCTCGCCCATCCGTCCCAGAGGAAGCAAAAGTGGCCATCTTCCTTGCTGCCAGTCGCTGCTCTCTCAGCCCGTTGCTTGACTGCTAGCATCCGGCAGGAGGTAGCAAGTCCTGACGGCATTATACACACTGTTTCCAAAATAATCAGTAAGACGGAATATCAAAAGCCGTGCCAAGGTCCGTACTTACCGAACAGTCTTATGATAGATTGTCTCTACTTGGAAAGATATATACATATAGATGCTTGAAGCATCCGAGGTTCACCACAGACCTTTCTCCTGTTTCTCGCCTCGCTCCCAGGACGATCAGGTCAACCTGTCTGTGTTCATCCTGGGAGCAGAGGGATATAAATAGGATTTTTGTTGGAGTGCTTGCTATCCTGAGCTAAGCTCCTTCCATCGAGCAACATCCATATTTGTGTCACAACGTTCGACAGATCTTGTCGTTCGAATCTAATTTCCAATCCCCCTGCAGCTCACTTAGCAGGGTTCCGGCAAGCGAGTGACTCATCGATGATCGTCTCTCCTGGCGGTCTCGAATATACTTGTTCGGAAACGTATAAATGTCGAAACCGCCGAGTATACAGTAATAGTGACTCCGTATAGCAGACTTCTAACCCACTATACCAGGGGGGTTCGTCGGGAATTGGCTCTCGAGGAGCCGAGAATGTCGAGACTCTGTGAGGTTGGTTTGATCGGGTCGAGGAATGAAGAGACATGCCGCTGGGCTCCCCGCTTCCCGTTATATATAATATAAACTCGACGTAAGCTAGGGGGTTTATCAACATCCCCTAGCCCGAGCAGCAGCTCGAAAACCGAGGAAGAGGTTAGAAACGGACTGTGGTCCAGTAATAAAAGGTGTCGGTATATTAATCGAGAGGTAAAAAAATTCGAGCTTGAGGAATACCGCATATAAGCCGGAGTAAGAGCCGGCGGAGGACCGGAAGTACCTCGTCAAGATCCCCCTCGTCCTCCTCATAGTCGCCGTGTTCCAGCCGGCAGTGGATGCTCTTTCGCAAGTTTTCGATAAGCCGTACGTGCTCTACCCACTGCCCCTCAGCTCTGTCGGCAGCCTCGGGGCCCACCTGTGCCGCACGCGGCGCCGTCCATCGAGAGAAGTATATATAATGACGAAGAGAGAGAAATATAATGAAGACTGGATGGAGAAGGTCATGTTCGCCTCATCGAGGACGAAGAAATTCATGTTCACAAAAGTATATAAGGGCAAAGAGAGAAGAATATAATGACTGGAAAGAGGATTATATCTTGTTCTGTGATGAGGAGAGAAGAGGAAAAAGACGACAGAGGACCGGGTGCTGAGGACTCTTAAATATCTTTCCCAGGAGGTGCTCAGCTAAGCGAGACATGGATCTCTTGGTGAATGCCTTCATAATTAAACTGGAATTTACAATGGGAATTGAGCAGGAACTAACAGTGATCGTGCTCGGCCATCGCCGGCTGGAGCAGGATATCTGCGCATACTTGCTCCTTCACCGTTATTGTCGGCAGTTAGCGCCACATCTGTGACTGCATGGAGCGGCATTAAATGGGACAGGACGCTAGCATCCGCTTTGTTCTCTTGATGAATGATGGGGCAGGCCGGTGACGGAGTTTCTTGACGTGAATTTCCAGACAACAAAAGGCAGGTTGAGTTGGAGTTTGTATGTTGGATTTGTGACACTTTGCCGTCGTATAAGGCCCTGTCATCACCGTGGTTTGCTACTGTATGATCGCCGCGGACAACAAGATATGGCTGTATGGTGATAGTGTTGTGAGCATACTACAAGGCAGATAGTTCAGCTTTTCGCGCAACATCACTGTAATGAGACCACATAGAGGCATTCATATTCCTCAGACTACAGATATTACTATCGACTCGTTCTCCTTCGACTCCTTGTCTGTCTGGGATTCCAGATCTCGCCTTGTGTTGTGGTCGCCGTAGGAAAGTAAGAGAAATTACACAGAGACCTTCGGCTCAAGAAAGTCTCCTCTAGTTCACTCTAAACCTGTCAGTAGATCGCCAAGTTGAAGTGAGTGAAATACCGAGGAAGTGGACTCTCGCCCCTTCTCTCAAATTCCAGCGGGTTGGAACCCAAGGAAATGCAATGTAAGCGGAGAGGGCAAAATATGAGGAGAGTAATCAGGAAGAAAGCAGACTGAGGCACGCTTTTTCTAAAGTTTAGTTAGTGCCCATTCGCTATTTAAAGCACCCTGCAATTGTACACTCACAGGTAGAGCCAGAACCGAACACGTCCAGTGGCGGCCGTAACAAACTGCGCCAGGAGAGGCGCATTGCGGGGGACACTATTGCATTTATCAGCACCAATATAACCGCATACACAGCATATACCACCTACAGGGACACAAACGTGCCGCGAATTGCGGCAACAGGCGCAAACGCGGGCGCCTGGCGAGAAACGACAACCGGCGGCGGGGTCGTGCCTCTGTGGATGACTTGATTTGGGAAGATGTTGTGGGATTCTGAGTTCTATTTATCATCAAAGAACTGATTTTGGGTTTTAAGGAAAGAGTTCCAATATTAATGTAGCTTTGCAACGACATGCTGTTGGGAGAGCTATAGGTCATGTATAGAATTTCTGAGAAATAGATCTTGGCTCATCTGGAGGGTATTAACTTTGACATTCACATCCTAAGAAATTGTGTCCGAGTTTAGGTCCGTTAAAATCAAGAAGTCAGGATGGTTTATGGGAGAGCAAAGATGCTTGTCTGGAGATGACATGCTGTTAAATTAACAGTTTCCTCAGTCGTGATGTACACCGGAAGACCTGCAATAACCAGAGGCCAGAGCTTAGTGAAGAAAACAATAGTTGACGGTAAATAAGCCCGTTAGCACACCTATGCCGATAGCTGTAGGGAACGCTTTCTTGAGGAGTTTGAATTGCTGAACAGAAGGATATGTAGTGCTAGTCTCTAAACAGCATTTTCCACACCTCGGATAGAAATATAACCCTCCATCACTGCTGATATGGACGTGTGTCCCACATGATTCATTTGTCCTGATTTTGCAGCGGTTTTCAGGGTGTTTTAAAACGCTCGATTGTGCGAATCATTTGGCGTGAATTTGGGTATCCCAGAGGCAAACGCTGCCTGTTGTCGAATGAGGAGCTCCCTCCTGCGAAAGTTGTCACTCGCTTGGGGAGGACGAAGCTCGCATTTTAAGTTACTTCAAGTACTTCTCATCGTACTTAAAGTACCCTTCCTGGCTCAATGCAAAATCAGTGACAGCATATAATTGTATAGGTTGTGCTATTGTTGGATATATATCCTATGTGTCGCTCACACTGAACCGAGGAGGTTCATAGACAAACAATTAGATGAGGAGTTTTAAGGCTTGTCAGGTGTCATGGTAATGAAACAAGCTAGATACCTAGTTCTTATTCGATTCCTATAGATGATCCTTGCAGTGTCCAACTCTCTACAGCAGGCCTGTCCATTCCAAGGTAACTTTTGGCACCTGTAAAGAACATCACTCTGTAATCCTCTCTTGACTTGTCGTATCTATACACCAGAACTTATCCAGTTTGGAAGTGATGCGTCTCTAGATTTTTGGAAAGTTGAAATTGATGGCTTCAGCTTTAAGCTGACAAATAAGTTGAGCCACGTAGGTGTTGTACGGAGTAAATGTATAAGCCAAATTTAAATGACTAGAAAGAAGATTGTATATATAGACATGCTAAGATCTGCTTCAGCAAATCCCAGATCACGATGAGATAATCTATAAGATAATATGAAGAATGGTAGAGTTGCTGGCGATAAAACTATTAACAGAATTTTCAGCACCACCAAGATGAATAGCCATTGCCACCACCTCTTTCTGGGGTTGCAACACACAGACATTAGCGAGGGAGTCGAAGTGGCAAGCCAAGGGGCTCCAACATATTTGCCAACATTTCATCTTTCTAACAGCGTTCTGGTTTGAAGCATCTCAGCTGCCAGCTGCACAGCTGCTCCTGATACGGATCGTTGCAGGTACCATGAGGAAGGTATTAGCTCTATATCAACTTTTTGAGAAGGTAACCCTGAAGCATATACAGGAAACGGGTTTGCTGTCTGTTCCCTGAGAAGATCGGAAAAGTGCCTTGGGTATATACTTCACTGTATAGGTATATATTACCAGGATTCTTCAGAAGAAGACCTAACTGGAAAAGAAAAACCCCTATCCATCCTCCCCTAAAAGAAAAAGAGAAAGAAAAGAGAAAGAATCATCATCTTTTTTCTTCAAATTATTCAACGTATCCATTCTTTTACCGTCCAAGGTGACATTCATTCATTCACCCAACCGATAGATACTTCACTATACGTATGCTCAGGACAGGACAGGACAGGACATCAAGCGGCATTTGGTGAATATCAATACCAATATCACCGCATGGCCTCGCACCGCACCAAGATAACGGGTTTGTTGCCAAAATTCCCCTCCCTCCACGGAAAAACATATAGCTGTCGACTGAGTTTCTATAAAAAAAGATTCCTATCTGTTCTATAGACCGGATCGATATGCCATCGATATGCCATTAAGCAGTAGGATTAAAATTAATCAATCAAAAAAGAAGAGATTTCTAATGTACGTAGTTGCTGAGTTATTATTAGGCGACAGGACAGGACAGCGGGGGGAAGGGACAGACAGGATGCTCGGGGGACCGATTCTACTTCCCATCATCATCGAATCTCATTGAATCCGTACACGTACTGCAGTAGTATTGGTGTATATACCTCGGTAGATAAGGTGCTGTACAGTACATACCTAGATATACTGTATAAACGATCCCCAGAAAGGAAGCATGTGCATGAATCATGTAAGCAAAAACTATGCAGAATGTAGATAGAAGGGACATTGGTCGAGTTCGCAAAAGATCCAAGTTATAGATGAAGAAGAACAAAAAAGGTAGGTAGCTACATGAGGAAGAAAGCAATCAACCTACCTACCTAGATTCAATCCCTCTCCCACATACATCCTGCACTGCAGAGGCTGGAAAATTCACTATGCATCTCTGTCACTCACTCTCATGGACAGATAGATGCCAGTTAATTAGAAGCAGTCTTTCAGCCCGTGTGGATACGAACGTGCGCAAAGAAAGTAAATGAATGCGGATTCTCAATCTTCGAACTGGACCTCTGCTTCTCCTGTCAACATCCTGACAAGGATTCGATAGTATATCGGAAGATGAATGATGATACAGTAGTACGTAGATGACAAATGCAGCAGCACATACTGGAGAAGATCAGAGCACTTCTACTAGCTTATCCTTCATCCATTCCATTGTCGGAATTGATTCCAATTTGGTTTCGTAGTCCTAGCTATATACATGTCTGCCCATACCAACCCGGATAGCAAAAGTCATTTAAACACCGTCATTATTATTAGCTAATGTCATACTCCGTTCGATCGTCCTATGTACACCAAATCACAGGATCGAAGGTAATTACGTGGCCTGATAGACCTTAAAGCTCTTGAACTCCCAGTACGCATTCGTAAAGGCCGCCGGGTTGCTGGCAACAAACTGGGTGCAGGTACCCGGACACTGGAACTGTTCGTTGTAGAACCTCGGCTGGCCGGCAAGCTGGCCGCACAGATCAATATTGGCAATGATGCTCTGGTTGCGGAAATGGGATGTGATGTCGCAGTTCGTGCTGGGGAAGTCGGCCAAGGGCGGTCCCCAGGTCGACGGATCCGGGCTGGCATTGGGGTTGGAGATGTCACTCGGGATGGAAGAGCGTGGGAAGAACCAGACACGGATGCCTTCCTTTCTCAGCTCCGTCGCATATACCTGCAGCGACCGATTAGCATCTATGAGCATCCCGGGAGGCCTGATTGCACGCTTACCCCTCCCCCATTGGCGTTAAATTCGGGTCCATACGTGCTAGGCGGACCCTCGACGCCACAACCAGCATTGCTGTTTGTGCCATTGTAACAGTCCTTGGCAAGCACAGTGCCCAGCTGCTTGCGCTTCACATTCATCGTACAGCCTTTTGTCGTGTGCAAGGTCATCTGGTTTCCGGCTGTGGCCGCATTGTTGGCTTCCATGACATCGATCTCACCATTCGTCGGCCAGTCCCACGGGTCCGCCAGCCACAGGGCAGGCCAAGTGCCACAGCCGTATGGCGAGTGGAGGACATCGAAGATGAAGAGCCCATCGTTGTAGGTCTTCTTGGACTGGATCCTAACGGATCTCCGGCCAGTAGAGGCATCAACGGGGGAAGTGTCGACCTTGAGCACGGCCGACGTGTCTGACGCATACGTCAGGTTTAGAAAGGCGGCTCCAGGCTGGTCAACATAGCTGTGCAACGTTAGCAGGAACAGGTCTTTGACAAGAGCGATGATGAGGACAATCATACTGAACAAAGCCTTGAGCAGGGTCGTATCCGGAAAAGTACTGGAAATCGTCGAAGAAGGTCGTTCCCTCGTACGTATCCTTCAACGCGTAGTTTAACCGGGTGTAATTCGGATACCGGTTTGCCTTCCAGCCCTCATACGGCGCGACGATAACCACCACTATCACGACGACGACAATGGCGCCCACGATGATCTTCCTGCGCAAGCTCCACCCACGCGGATCGAACCTCGACCGTGGGGTTGCCGGTTCGGGGGTGGCAGGCTGGGTTGTTGGAGGAACGCTGTACGGGTATAGAGGCGCATGGTTCAGGTTATCGGGTTCGGTCTTCGAAACGTGCGAGGCCGCAGCGCCGTAACGACTGTAGTCGTCGTGGCCGCCGTAATTACTCGTATATACCATGGTTGATGATGATAGCGATGGCACGACTCTCCCAAAGACACAATGAAGCGAATGGATCGCCTAGCAGTACAACTGCTGGGCTGGTAGATAGAAATTGACAAAAAAAACGAGAGGCAGCTCGACCTACTCGAGGCGGAGCGAAAGAATAATCAAAACGTGTAAAACTATAGCGATTGAGAGACCCCAGACGAGAAGAATGACGAAGGGACCGCATGGGAGAACAAGGGAGATGGAGGAGGGGGAGAAGGAGGAAAGAGGAGGGGAGTGCGAGGGAAGGCCGGAGAGAGCGGTTACCCACCCATCACATCACTCCTCTGCATGCGATGGGCCATCTCGACCCCAGTTGATGGAGGAGGGTTCCACGACTCTGGCAGCGCTGGATGTTCCTGGTCCCTTGCCCCCACGATCGACAGAGGCTGCGGGACAGGGTCCAAGGGCGTCATATCGCGTCTCCACCAGCAGCTTCGAGAGCTCCCACGTCGGCCGCTGCAGGGTCGGCGACAGGGAGAAGCATGCTCAAGTCATCGCGCACAGCAAATGCTCCATATACCGGGCAGACAGCTGCCTGAAGATGAAAGAACAGCCGCCGCTTGCCTCCTGCGTCAACGACGGAGGATCGTGATCATGTCCGCAGAGCGATCCCGCCTTGCAGGGTGGTGGAGACGGGGAAAAGAAAGCACTGATCTTCGACCCCTCGCCATGATGGAGCCTGAGGTAACAGGTTGAAGCAAATAATGCACAGATGCAGCGCTTCGAGAAGCAGCTTCGCTGGCTCGCTGGATCGTCCAGCAGAGAGCACCAGCCAGATGGTGCCAATGAGATGGCGGGCGATAAGCAATTCCACACGGGCCCGATCGGGGTCCGGCCAGCGAGCATCGTTCCTCGGCTCAGCGCCAGCATCTCGACAAAAGCGAGAGGCAGAACAGCTCCTCGTTCCTCCGCTGCTTGACGCGTCGCGCTCCACCGCCGTGTCGATTGGTCAGTTGTCTCCATCCGATTCCTCCCTCTGGCGCGGTTCAAAATATAGCAACACCGCCGTAAACCCACGTTGACATCAGCGGCATGCCCACTTTCAATCACATCTCTTGGCAGGCCTGTTGATGCCTGCCTAGTCTACCCAGGACGAAAGAACAGGTACATACATCAGACAACGAACGGTTCCATCTATTTCCCCTGGGAGATGCTGATGAGATAATGATAAATAAGATAAATAATGCTACTCGCTACTTTACCAACACCGGCGTACTCAAAAGGCAAGGAAGTGCTACAGCTCCAGTCCACTTTACTCTGACAGGAACTCGCCACTCCTAACCTTATGAGAGATGGAACCCGCACCGACTCTGTAATTGATCACACCCATTAATTAATTAGTTTCCAATTATCTAAGGTGTTAATAATATCTAATGTGCGACGTGTGTGCACACCCTACCTCACGCGGATTGCTCTAAAAGTCTCTCCGGCCTTACCATCAATCCCGTACACAGTGCAAAGCATTCATTCGGATAAAGATGCCCACATTGCATTGAGAGGTTTAGGTTAGGTATATACATGTACAGTACCCACGTATGCTAAGTACTCTATGTACAAGTCACTCGGAGAGCAGAGTAGATTCTCTATGTCCATGTCCGTCCAGCATACAGACTGGACAATAGATGACTTCGTAGCGACATCCCACATCTCATTGATGCCATAAAGCGTATATGACGTAGAACGTATATACCGTCGAAACCAAACCGACACCGCGGTAGTAGTCGGAGGGCTTAGCATATGCCCAGAACAAAAAGACAAAACCACCTAAAGTACAGGTAATCAATCAAATCGAATCGACAAACGTCGTGCAAAAAGTAAAGCACCGGCCAAAACGGACACGAGGGTATCTATTTGTCGACGACAAAGGAAAAAGGTCACCAACGCCAACCCCTTCTATCATTATTGTCGACGTCGAATATCATTATATTACTCCTGACAACTCGTGTCGCTTCACTTCATCGGTTTGGTCGGCCATCGTCATGATACCCCCGTAGACTGAGGAGAATGGGCAATCGCTTCACCGTTCCCGCGCGGCTGCGACCTTGCGCTCACGCCCGTATCCGACCGGTAAAATCCCGGCGGCTGCAGGAATACCGAATCTCGGCCGGTAGTCATGCCGGTGTCTGACCGGAAGAACCCCTGAGGCTGGTCCCTGGTGATGGTGGACATGTTGCTGAGGTTGGAATTGCGACGGCGCATGCGTCTCTCGGCGTCCGCGAGCTCTTTCTTCTGGAGCGACTCGGAGGGGAGCAGGATGGCGCGGTCGAGCGCGTAAGGCAAGCCACGGTGCCGGCCGCGGATCTGCATCGCGATGATAACCAGCTTCGAGAGGGTCTTGAACTGGCTGGAGAAAGAGGCGTTGACGTTGGGGTAGCCCAGGGACAGGCCGACCGTACCGTATGCCGAGACGATTTCGAACAGGACGGAGAACAGCGTGAATGCGTACTCGTTCGTGTTTTCCAGACGCCTCCCTTCCACGATGGAGATGATGAAGAGCCCCAGGAACACGTACCACAGGTCGAAACTCAGCTGCTTCCGCAAGTGTGTTCCAATGTAGCTGGGCTCCCTGGCGTTTTCCGGGTCTTCATCCTCCTCGGCCGTGGAATAGATACCGAGACTCTTCTCTTCGTAGACGTTGGTCCTGCGCATGGAGATGGCGATCGGGAAGACCGAAATGTACATCATGATAAGGTACGAAACCTGAACGGCAGGGTGCAGCTCGGAGAGGTTGATACAACTGAAGCCGGCCGTCCGCGTAGATGTAGCCTGGAACCAACCGTCCATGACACGTATGCCCGTGCGGATAGACGTAACATCAGGGTCGTTCAGCTATGGATAGATTGTCAGTCGGGCAAATGGGAAGAGATACGAGGCACTCACGTCTAAAAGAATGAAGAAGATCAAATCCAACCCGTTGAGGATGACGAGAATAGCAAAAAGCCACCATGTGGCGTTCCGGGGAAACAGGAGCGTGAAGCATCGTCGCGGATGGTCCAGCAAAAACTGCAGTTCCTCCCAAAGAGGGCTCCCCTTCGTTGTTATTTTGGACAGAGCCCAGATGATTAACCGGAGCATACAAGGAAAACCGGTGTTTCCAATAATTATAAGGAAGGACATCAAGAGGAGGGGAAATTTCGCGTCGTGGAAGGAGTTCATCGAGTCCGGCGTCAAGGTGAACCCGAGATCGTTGAAGGCAGAACCAGCCGTGAAGATACCCCACCATGGCCGTCCTATCGCCGCGTCCTTCAGGACATTTCTGTATTTCTGACTGGCGTGCATGATCCAAGGAACCAGACATATTATACCGAGGATGTGGAAAAAGAAAAAGTATGCGATCAGGACAAGAGCCAGGGTCTTCAGTGCTCGATACTCGATTCCTCCGAGTTCGTCTCTCTGCTCCTCAGTCAGATTGACGAAGTTGGAGTTTCGCCCAACCGTAGCGTTCCAGCTCAGGTACGGTATTGTCTGCCTTTCTCTTTCCTCGGTCAATGACCGGAGCAAGGTGTTGAACGTGCCTCTCCTGGTACGGGACCGTTGCAAAGTCGCCGGTTCACCGTTGTCCTGCCCCTCAGTAGTGGTGCGACGAGCGTCCATCCGGGGGAGGGTCGTCGTTCTCGACTTGGAACGAAGCAATTCCGGTTCATTGATAGTGATATGATTGCCAATGGGCGGAGGGGTCCCATCCTCTTGTGCAGAATACCTCTGCCGCCGCTCGGACTGGCGGGTTTCCGTCCGGTCGAGATCTCCGCCTTCCTCGTCCAACACCTGCGGCATGCCCCCGCGATCATATTCCCTGGGACTCGGAATGCGCAATGCACCTTTATCCCTCCGCTGTCTCTCCAGAACGGCGATGTGATGCTCAGGACTCAGTTGGGCCGGAAGGCGGAGGCTAGGGCGCCGTAGACCCGGAATTGGTGCGGTAGCAGAATCACCATCTGGACTATCAGAGCTTGGAGTGGTGTCGCGTTTCGCGTTCGAGGATTCCGTCTCCGAAGTCGACTCGGGTTCGGGCTTCGCGACTTCCTGGTGCTGCGCACCTCCACGCGCATCCCCGGCATTGTTCCGCAGGACGACAATAGATCGGCCGCGAACACCCATCTCTTCCTGATTCGCATCACGTTCATCCCCTCCCAGGGTAAATGTCCTCGACCTGGACCTGGTGCGGCGCATGGCCCGGGCATCCCGCACCACGTGCTGGAACCGTTTTTCAAACCAGTATAGCCGGACGAACACGACGAATGTGTTTATGAATATCGGATTGCAGATCATCGCGAAGAACCACAGGCAGACCTGCTGATAGGTGTGCAGGAGGTTCACGTCGACGGTGTTCAGACCGCTTTGGGTAGCCGCACCCGCTGCAAAGAACAGGGAGTCAATGTAACGTAGCCCGCCACCGGCATATATAATGATGGAACCAATCAACGAGCAAGAAATGATGTACGCATAATGGATCGAGATGAAGTTGAGGTGTATCTTATTCAGGATCGGCACTCGAGCCTTGAGCGCAGTAACCCTCTCGACAACGACGGAGAACATCCTTGCGGTCCGCAACCCCAGGCGCGGGAGACGCCCCCCGCGTCCGCGAGAACTCGCTCCCTGGGGCCCCAGAAAAGACAATTATATAGGATGCTTAGAGGGGAGACCGCTTCTTCTCGAGACGGAAGAGGGGTCGCATCGAAGAACGCGTCAGGTGGCTAGGCGTGTCGGGCGAAGGATGGATCGTCCCTCGAATCTTCCTTCGGAGACGCTCGTGCAGAGACCGCACGGATTGGCTCCTGTTATCCCTTGGGAGAGAAGCTGCGCTTCAACGAGACCGGCACGCAGGAGAAAAATCTCATGATGACGGGGGAGAAAGCGCAGGGAGACGGGCAGGACCAGAGACAACTAGGCGTGGGAAGCGCGGCAGTCCTCCAGACACGACGACGATGGACGAGAAAGGACAGCAGGCAGGAGAGAAGAGAGGAGAGACGCAGGGACAGAGGAGCAGCTTAATTAAGTGAGGTCTTGGGGCGGCGGTGTCAAAGCGAAGTGGAGAGAGAGCTGGCGGTGGCCGCGCGGGCCGAGAGAGCATCATGGCTTGCTCTGTCACCACCAACCCGCACGACACGCCAGGATGACGCCAGCTGCGGTATGGCCTGCAGGGCAGTAGTGGAGCAGAAGAGGAGACCGGCTCTGCAGGGAGAGCATCCTCATAATCTTAACGAGAACATCGAGGCTGAGAGGCTGAGAGGCTGTCATGTCGCTGATAACGGGCCGGCGTGCGATCTGCGGTCTCGCGCCATGTGCGTGAAATCGCGCATGCCACCGCGCCGCCCCGGCGCCCGTCCCGATCGTGGAAAATTGCCCGCGGCCTGCTCCGTAACAATAATACTAATTTCTCTGCCCCATCTCTGCAGTAACCGTTCCCCTCGAACAGTGACCAGATTCGGAAGATACTCGTGTGCGTGTCCCGTCTGAGACAGACCCTCTACTTTTCTCCCGGACGGGCTCGACCCCACTTGGTAAGGCGGTCGATCGAGGGTTTCATTTCGAGTCGGGTCCATGCACTCGATCCTGTCTCACGACTTACGTCCGTTACCTTGATGAGGCCCTGGCTGTTTGTCCTGACGTTTCCACCTCCATCCTGGTCATCGAAGATTGGCGTTGTCTTGGCCCGGGCAAGCTACTCTACTCCACAGGTGTTATTATTTCAACTCGACGTGAGCTTATCGATAAACAAGCTACAAGCCTAGGACATGCACCCCCTGCCGTCTGCGTGAGCTGGAATGCATCTCCAACGGAACGACCAACTCCTGCGTCTCTCTGCACCAATCATGAACCGGACGGCGCTGCACTGATAAGTAACACTGCACAGATCCCTATGTTGTGGACACGCTCTATGAATACACCTGTCAATGAGGCTAGCTCTGCTAGGGATCGCTGCTTGCTTCTGCACATCATGCATGCTTCGGCAGCTATCCCTCCAACCCGGTCATGATGCAGTTGCTATCTGTTGGGACTGACAATTGATCCATCAATAAGATTATCTCTTTATTGTCCCTGAAGCGTGAGCTCGACCTGATAGGAGAGCAACAGCCTCACCGCTCCCGCAACTTCATTCCACGTGCCGGTCCGTATGGTGCTCAACTGCCCATCAATTCTCCAGGGACAAGGCCTGAAAGCTCCAAGTAGACCTGTCAGACTGTTGGGGACGGGAAGGATAACAAGGACTATCCTTGCTGTTGAGTCGAGCTCATCGGATCTTGTTGCGATCAAGGTGCTTGCTTAGGATAATAATACGGAGCAGTAGTAATCCGTGCTCCGTAGTTCCTGTAATAATGCACGGCAATGAAGGCGATCTCCATCTTGTGCTCAGATACTCCGTACACAACAAGCTCGTAGCTTTGATGTTGGTGCCTGCCCGCCAAGCCCCCCGTCTCGAGCCAAGAAGGAAGCGCCACGCGACAGAGAACTTTCCACCTTTTGGCCATCCGTCTAGATCTCCTTCCCCGGTCTTGGACGTTTCACCATGGAACCTTCTGACCCACCACCATCTCTCCCCTCTGAGCGGTCATCCTGAAGAGTTGCTTGTCTCGCACGAGTTCATTCAGGCTGGTTTCATTGATTCAAGTAACTTAGAGAAGATGGCAAACAGGATGGTACACATTGGTTCCCAAGGTTCACCCGCGTAGAGAATGTTATATCATTTACCACCCCACGTTTTCTTGCTCAGAAATAAGCAAGTCGCAGGCGGCATTACAAGACCATTGCTATTTCGCTCAGGTCAAGACAACCAGGCCAACATGGCCGCGCTGCTACATCCATTGCGTCCTAAAACCAGATCTTGACTGTAGCCTCTAGGGTCTATATGGTCTGCGTCCGGTGGTCTTCATAAAAAGGCACTGATTTTCTTCCCTTAGCCTGCACAATATGGCGCTGCTCGGGTGTCCAAGGTCAACGTCTGGATGCCCACCGTCTTCACATTGGATAAAGCAGTATTGCTGCTCTTCTGGGTGCTTGAATCTCCAGAACCAGTTGGTTGCAACAAGATACTTTATTCATTCAATGATACATAAGTTTCCTTTGCCTTTAATATGCGATTTGAGTCCTGGTTGTGACTGGCGGTCTACTGGCGGTCACATCGTCTCTCGCCCGCTTCACTTTGGCACGGAATACCTGAACTCAACCCAGGGCTTGGATCTTCCTACAATATAAAATTACTCCTGGTATCCAAGGTCATTGTGGAACTAAATTCAGTAAAACCTACCCATTAGTTCAATTTTCTACCGGGGATTGTCCTAAAGTTCAGGTACTTTCTGTATCCGAGATGCGGGGTAAGATCAAACTGCTACCAAACCTCGAGATAACGACTTGAACTTTATCATGACACATCCCACGAGGTCCCGTCCCGTCTCTGCGCAACTTTCTGTTCCCTGAACTCGGTGCCTATTATTATCAGGCACATATCTTTATGTGACAGAAGGTCTGTCAAGCCGCTTAAAATAAAGACAAATCGATCTACCTATCCAATCACGAAGGACCCAGCCCAACATGGCACCGACGCACAAAGTCGCCGTCATCCAATGGCATATCAAGGCATGTGCACCTGATGGGCCCTGATCCATATGCATCTACATGCATCCTTTGGCGGCCCTTCTATTTCTGAGGCCAGCAGGGGTGCATGCTGCATGTTGACATACTGCATACATACCTAACTATGGAGAGGACTAAGCATTGACCACTGGATAAGTACTTACAGGACCTAGCAATCGAGGAGAACCACGCCAAAGCGTGCGAATATATCCGCCAGGCTGCGGCGCAGGGTGCGGAGCTGGCTGTGCTTCCGGAGTGAGTTCAAACATACATACTGCCTTAGAAAGGCAGATACCTATCCTGCTTGCTAAAACACACAGTGAAATCTAATAGTATACAACTAATTCGCTAACATATTATCTATAGATACCACCTCAACGGCTGGGCCCCCTCTGACCCCCTCTACGCCGCCCAAGCCGGCGACTACCAGAAATACCTCCGCGCATACCAATCCCTCGCCAAGGAGCTCAACATCTGCATCGTCCCAGGGACGATCGTCGAGAAACACCCTATCCAACCAGAAAAGGAAGACAACGGCACCCCTAACCGGGATGGAGAAGAAGCAAAACCATACCACCTCTACAACACGGCCTACTTCATCTCCCACGACGGCCAGATCCTCGGCTCCTACCGCAAGAAGAACCTCTGGCACCCGGAGCGGGAGTACCTGATGTCCTCGGGCCACGATCCGCACGAGGTGTTCGATACGCCGGTCGGGAAAGTCGGGCTGTTGATCTGCTGGGATCTGGCGTTTCCGGAGGCGTTCCGGGAGCTGATTGCGCGGGGGGCGGAGATTGTGATCGTGCCGACTTTCTGTCAGTCCTTTCCTTTTCCTTTATAAGGGCCTTTCTCTTACAATTTATGGACATGTACATACTGACATCGAAGAAAAAGGGACAAGACACGACGCCTCCCCCGCCGCGCTCTCCCTCAACCCCGACTCCGAGGCCCTCTTCCTCGAATCGACCCTCACCTCGCGCAGCTTCGAGAACACCTGCGCCGTCTTCTTCGCCAACGTCGCGGGCCCCGCGGAGAAGTACCTCGGCATGTCGCGCGTGTGCCTGCCACACGTGGGACCCGTTGGGAAGGACAAGAAGACCATGGAGGCCGAAGAGGAAGGGGTGCTGGCCGTGGATGTGGATCTGGAGGTGCTGAGGGTCGCCGAGGAGAATTATAAGGTACGAGAGGATATCAGGAGGGAGGGGTGGCATTATGTGTATCGGCATATGAGATGCCGGTAGACATATACTTTAGATAAAGGGAAGGAGGATAACTGGTTGCATAGCAGGAATACTGAATACTAGCACCGTGCAGGATGTAACTAACATGTCTCGAAACACAGTCACCATTAAAAAAAATCAAAAAAAAACACTCCATGGGTGTATATACGTCGACAGAGGTTCAGCTCCGTACCTCACAACATCGACATTGTTAAGTGCTCATCACAGAGTAGAAAAGTGAGCACATAACCAAGAATAAACTCGGCATAATACCCACTCCAAACAAACATAAAGCTCATGGAATACAATAATTAAGCACAAGAGATATCAATATACCTACCTCCCATACCTCCCTACTTAGGTACCTAATAAGTAAACCTTCAAATACCCATATTCATAGACCTAGCACTACTAAAGCCTACATACACCACATCTTTTTTTTTCTTTCTCTCTTCCCAACTCAACTTCTCGAAGAAAAGGAAAGAGAGAGAAAAGAGAAAGAGAATAAGAAAGAGAATAAAACGCCCACTACATATATCCCATAGTAATGTAGCCCATACTATCAGGTTCCTAATCCAACCATATGATTTTCACCATGTCCCTATCTACAACATACTTAGGTACTGTACTTACCAAACGCCACCGCTCCCTCGTACTGTAGATCAATAATACTATCAACTTTTTTTCCCACGGGTTGTTGCATACCTTTAAGTAGGCTTCTTTAAACCTGCACTGCCACACACGCCGGCGACGCTTAGGTATCTTGATCTTTGATCTTGCCACCTGCATGGACCTAGGCAGTGCTCTAAAACAGAAAGGGAATAGTCTCCGCCACGCCACCTCAGAGACGCCCGGGCACAGGCAGGACAGGACAAATCGATCCCAGTCGGCCGGACCACCGTACAGGGCCAGCAGACCAGTGGAGGAGAAACCTTAGTTGGCAACTCGGCCGTGTCTGATATACGGAGTAGATCACGCTCTATTATTATTTATTCTACACTACTGTACTCCGTAAAATGGGACAAGCTCGCTCACCAGGTACTCATTTGAGACGTTGCTTTTTGTTCTATCCCTCTGCTTATTATCGTAGCAAGCATTGAGGTAAAATCCGCAACTGAACAGAAAGGGAAAAAAGGACATCATTCAAGAAACGGTGGGAATGAAATAATGCAATAAGAGAAAAGAAGAAAGGCTAATTAATCAATATCTAAGGACATCTGGGGGTAGTGTGCAGAAAAACGGGATCGGGTGAACATGGCACAGTCGAGAAGGGAAAACAGTGATGAGAACGGGTACGGGCACGAGAACACATGGTCATTCATGAAGGGGATCGTTCTCAACAAGCTCATGTCTGGAGGAAATTAGAAATGGAGATAAAAACGTCTCATGCCGGCTCCCAGACAGACAGACCCAAAAAAAGGAATCGATTCAATGGCCCACCAGCCGAACCAACAAAGTGAACAGTGAAAGCAAGACACGCGGCGAAAAGAGCAAGGGAGTATAATTAACATGCGCGTCCGACTTCATACAGGCACTGCCTATGTATATCATGAGACTCTCCTGCTTTACTGAACTTGACTGACGATCTCGCTGGCGCGCGTCAAACTCTCCACCATCTGCTGGCACTCCTTCCGCCGGCGGACGGTGTAGTCGCTCTCCTTGAGCAGATCGTCTAGTTCGTTGGTACGATACATGTTCTCGAGAAGCTCGCGCTGCATTTCATCCTTGCTGTATCTGTGGACAAGATTAGCATGCCTCGTCTGAGAGAAGCGGGCCGTACAGCTACGTACTGTACAAGGTTATACATGATGGCCTTGGGGACCATATCGATCATAGTGCGCTTCACGATGTTGAAGTAAGAGGTGATCAGAAGCTCTGCTCCGCTGTTAGTTTCCACTGTCCCTCTCTGGCCATGGACAACAGGTATCCTTACTGATAACTTCAACTTCAGTGTTCTCCCGTTCGGACAGAGTTCCCGACGCCTTCAGAGTGGGTGGTGGAGGCTCCATGGCCGCCATTTTCTTCTTGTTCTTCGATGCGAAGAAACTGCCGAAAAATCCGGAGTTACCCTCGTTATTCATGCTGTCCAGTGACGGACTATCTGTTCGCGGGGGCAGAGGCTTTCCCGTCTTCGGGTCGACCTGAGTGGGCTTGCTAGCTTGTTGGCGTTCGTGGACAATAGCCATGGCCTGACCACGTTAGAGCCTGATCATGGAACACTGATCCGTAGAACTTACCCTGTGTCCGTTGAGGAAGTCTGGGTGGCCGGTGTTGATGTAGCATGCCTCCATTGCGATAAGGTCCTTGACGAGCTTGTTGGTAGGCTCCATCGCCCTCTTGAAGAACTGAATGACAACGGTGTGGAACTTCTCCTTCAACATCGGATACCGGCGGAACATCTGCTTATTCAGAAGCTGACCGAGGATCCGAACCAGCTCATCATAGACCAGAGAAACACACTTCAGACTGGGGTCTTCCAGTCTCTTGATCTGCTGCTTGACAATCAACTCGAAAGCGGTGGTTCCAACGAACAGCGCGGGCGACGAACCGGATGAGTTGTAGAGGATTGTTCGAATATCGATGTCCTTAACTTGATCAAAGGGATCCACTGCCTTGATGCCGTTCGAATATAGCTCATGGAAAACGAAGCTGATACGAGCACCACCGGACAGCTCCGTACTGGACAGCTCCTGGTTGCTTCCTTCCAACACTGTCCGGTATTCGTTGCTAAACTCGGTAATAATATTAAGGACAATGTTTGCGCTGTTCCCAAGCATATTGTCGCCCAACTGCTGCAGTTCGGCGGTGTACTTCTGGAGAGATGAGGAGATTCGAGCCTTGATATCTGGAAGCGTTTGCTTGATGTGCATCATGAGGATCTAGAAGAACCAGTACCAGTCAGTCTCATAGAATATACTAGTAATAGGAACGCCCTCGGTCCACGTACCAAGTTGAGTTTTCTCGCAAGGTAAGGCGTTCCGCAGTAGGAAGCCTTGTTCCGGTACGCCTTGTGGTTTTCGAAGAAGTTCCTCTCGTGCTCCAGCGCATACGAGATAGGCCGCTTGTTCTCGATGTCACGCTGACCACGGTTCACCACCGGGACGTAGCCCAGCCGTAGAGGAATGACCCTGCCCGCAAGAATATCCACCACATCCGTTCCCTCGTCCATCAGATCAACCTTGGTCAGGACACCGATCGTGCGCTGACCCTCCGGATCTACCTCTCGTGCCAGCTTCAAGCCATCGGAGTTCGCCAGATCCTGGTTCGCAGCGGTCACAGCGAGGATGATCGCATTCGGCTTGCTAATATGCTTCAGGACCATATCCCGAATCTGCTTCTCGATATCTTTGGGCTGGTCGCCAACCGGAACCTTCGTCAGACCGGGCAGATCGACCAGGGTGAGTGTGAGGACATTCGGAGAGTAGATGCGCAAGTTGATCGGGGCCGGCGAGATAGCGGCATTGCGGCCGACCTTGGCTTCGGTCTCGCGGATGATCTCTTCACGGATCTTGTTGAAGTCGTAGAACTTCTGTCCAGGGAGGTGGAGAAACTCGCCATACTCGTCCAGGTTTGCCTCACTGTCCGTGGTCTCCAACTTCTCAACACCATTCGATAGGCGCTTATTGGCAGGCTTGTTGATCAGTTGCAGCACAAGCGGCCGTCGAGTCACGATACCTGCTCCTCGCGGAAGACTGGCGGGCAAAAGAAGGTGGTTAGCGGTGAGGAAGGGAGGTAAGCGGCGGCCCAGGACAAGGGGGATGTAACAGCGACTCACAAGTCTCTTCCCACAATATTTTCAAGAACAGAACTCTTTCCGCTAGATTGCGATCCAACGACTACTATCTGCGGCAGGTCTATAGGGTTTTGAACCTAAGAGGGGGAGGGGTTTAGTCTTGAGCTCCGGTGCGGTCTCCATACGAGATTGAACACATGGACAACTCACCCCAACTGTAGAAAAGACATCCTGGAGCTTGTTGACGAGGTTGATGAGTTGGGGATCATTGACGTTTAACCTGCAGCACCGCAGAAAGTCAGCTACTGCGGGGGGAGCTCATGGTGAGGGGACGGGGGTTCCGCACGAGGTCGGGGTTGCCATGGCTGGCGAATAGCTCGCGCACACGGCTGGCTCAACGCTGTGGAGGACAACAAAAGCGGCGTATATACGTGGAAAGATAGGCGAAGCCGGGCGGTTATCTGTCGACCGCGGCGAGGTGAGAGGAGGGTCGCGGGAGTGGAGGGTCGGAGCGTTGTATGTTGCGTGTCGACCGCCAAGTGTGAAGTTCGCTTGCGATCAGATAGGGAAATCTTGAGGCTGGCTGGACCCGTGCCCTTGCGAAGCTTAATCCCTGGCCCTCACCAACGACGCCCTTTAATTTAACGGCAGATTTACTGCTTTCTCGGCAGAATGTCGCCGGAATCCTTATTCCACTATTATTATATAGTCTTACATGCAAAAGCCTGTCCCTATTTCGGCTACTTCTAGCCTACCCTAGCTCCCAGTTTCAGGACGCGTCACCGGGAGAGCCATGCTCATATTGGCCACCACCCAAATACTGCTGCCTGACCATCATCTTTTACAACCCAACGCTCTATTGAATCTACGTGAGATGGGTTTAACCTATAAAATAAACAAAGCAAGCGATAACTTAAATGGGAATTTATTATGCTACAGGCCCTCGACCCAAAACTGCCAGCCTTAACATGCAGCCATGTCTCACAGGTCAGATACAGACGCGAACCTCTCCGACATATCCTGGAGGAGCTTGTCGTACTACACACGAGTCAGCAAGGATCGCCAAGAACGAATAATGAGCACTCACCTTGGCCTTTACAGCCGGCTCGTTGTCGGGAACCTCGAACTTCATGCTCCGCAGCGCATTCTGGATATCTGCGGTTGCCTCCCGGACCTTTGCCCAGCTCTGACCCTGTGCGATAGCCTTCTGAGCTTCGTCATGGTATGTCATGAACGCCTTCATCATGTACTCTGTCTTCCACAGGGGACAGTATTGGTCATATTCACTGTAGCCGTTCTGTTGTAGGAAGTCATCCTTAACCATAGCAGCCACGTCCAGAGTGATCTTGTCCGAGTCACCAAGTGCAGACTTGCCGACCAGCTGGACAACCTGGTCGAGGTCCTCCGAGTTGGATAGCAGTTCTTTAATCTTTTCTCTCAGGCGCGGGAATTCAGGATGTTCCCTCTCATAGTACTTGTCCAGGATGTTGGTGTATTTGCTGTAAGAAATGGAAGTGTTGATCGAAGGGAAGTGCTTCCGCTGCGCAAGTTTCTTGTCGAGACCCCAGAAGACCTGCACGATACCAAGCGTGCTACTCGTGACGGGGTCGGAGAAGTCTCCTCCAGGGGGACTGACGGCAGCGACAATGCTCACACTGCCAATTCTCTCGGGACTCCCGAGGGCAATACTCTTTCCAGCACGCTCATAGAACGATGCCAGCTTAGCTCCCAGATATGCCGGGAAACCCTGGTCAGCAGGCATCTCTCCGAGACGACCAGAGATTTCACGCAGCGCCTCGGCCCAGCGAGAACTAGAGTCCGCCATCATCGCAACATTCTTGCCCTGGTCACGGAAATATTCGGCGACGGTGATACCGGTGTAGATGGAGGCTTCACGGGCGGCCACAGGCATGTTGGAGGTGTTGGCAATAAGGCAGGTACGCTTCATGATAGGCTCCTTTCGGCCTTCGACCGTGATAGTGAGCTGGGGTTTCTGTTAGCCTGGTTCTGTGAGACAAGACAGCCTAATCTCATTCAACATACCTCCGGGAAGTCCATCAAAACTTCAGCCATCTCATTACCACGCTCACCACAGCCGACATAGACAATGATGTCACTGTTCGAGAACTTCGACACACTCTGAGAGATGACAGTCTTTCCACACCCGAAAGCGCCGGGGATACAGACCGTACCGCCCAGCACACTAGGGAAGAGAGCATCCAGCACTCTCTGTCCGACAATGAAGGGGGAATCGGAGGGCAGCTTCTCGTTGACTGGTCTAGGAACACGAACGGGCCAGGTATGCATCATGCTGTATTGGGTCTTCTTGCCATCGAACTCAACCTCCAACAGCGGTTCATCGACCGTGTAGCTACCTGCCTCTGCTATATGGGTAATGGTACCTCTCGCACGGGGCGGCAGCAGGATCTTATGGTCGTTCAGCAGACTGTTCTCCCAGACACTACCCCAGATATCACCTCCAGTGATATGGTCGCCAACTTTGAGGTTTCCGGGCTTGAAATCCCATTTCTTTTCACGATCCAGGGAAGGAACGGCGATACCGCGGGGGATGTAGATACTCTTGGACGTGGAGGAGATGGCCTTGAGAGGTCGCTGGATACCATCGTAGATAGTCTCCATCAAACCCGGGCCCAGTTCGACCGATAGAGGCTTGCCGGTTCTAATGACGGGATCACCGACCGTCAAACCAGCTGTAATTTTCAGAGTGCGCCCATATCAGCTTTCATCCGATCTCCACGGAGTGGACAGGGTGTCATTGGAGATGGTCGAGGTGGTGTACCTGTTTCCTCGTATACTTGGATGGTCGCCTTGTCTCCCTCGATTCTGATGACCTCGCCGACAAGCTGGTCATGGCCTACTCGACACTGCGCACCAACATTGGAGTCAGGACCTTTGCGTGTGCGGGGGGTTCAAGCTTCGATGGGTCGCTTACCAGCTCGTACATGGCGCATCCGATCATGTTCTCGGCCACGACGACGGGGCCGGCGACGGAGAAGACGGAGCCATACTGATCCTCAGCGGCCTCCAGGCGTTTTCTTTCCTTGCCCTGAGGCGCCATTCTGGGTGGAGTTGAGGGCTGGATGCGGGTGTGCTGGGAAGATGGAGGGGGCTGCTCGATGCTCGAGCTGATGGTGGTGGGCGAGTCGGGGAGCGGTGGTAGGTCGTCTACGTCGGGCGGCGGAGGCGGAGAAGCTGGTGACGAACCAGACGCAGCGTCGCGCGCGGCCTGTTCGACAGCACTGGTGCTGGCCAGCAGATCCAGCAGAGAAGGGCGGACCTTGAGTCGAGGCCTTCCCAAGCCCAGCATGCGCTCTCTGCTGTTCCTGTGGTATGTCCTATGGACGACGCGAGGGGGCGGTTATCGATCGCAGAGAGCACTCCAGCTAGGTACCGTCCAGGGCTGCTTGGCGGCCGAGGGGAAGCTTTATTTAATAACCACAGCTCCGCGCGAATGGCGGATGGTGCACTCATCATTATTCCATCCCCTGCTCTCCATAGGCGCCAAGGAGCGCGTCAGATCGAGAGCCATATCTCATTTCCGCGAGGTCTGCGGCGTGAGGGTTCATCCCGTCCTTCTACTCTCCTCTGCAAGACGCCCGTGCCTCTGCTGTACTCCGCAGCCAAGCGCGTTGATGTATGCCCGGAAAGGGCAGCTGAATACGCGTCCCACCCCCGACAGTATCGATTGATCGATCCTTTCCACATAGAAATGTTATTCTTGTAGATATGGAGATCTTTCCTTTTGTACGAGGACATCTCAGGCATTGGTGCATGGAGACACCGTTATGTCACTTTATGTAGGCCCTGTCACGTGTTGCTTGGCGTTTCAAGGATACAAGGATGTTCTTTGATACATAACCTCCACATCTTCCTGACCTCCCACCTCAACTTGCTCAAACAAGTCATATGCTACCTCTATACAACCAATAACCAAGGATCTCAGGCGATGTATACATCAGAACAGATCCAGATCCTCTCAACGTTACACGGCCGAGAGCAACTTCCCCTAACCTGCCGTGGGTCATCGTTAGAAGCGATCGTGTAGTGCCATCCCCGGAAGCAAGACATCTACAGCAAATTCGATTCATCTTTCTGGATAGTTTGCAGATCTGACGCCTGCAAAGACGCCCGTCCCCATGCCACAGCCCTCCAAGACCTGGCCAACGGTGGATCCATCCAATCGTGCTTGCCCGCTGCCACATGTGAACCGGACCTCACCGTTATCCGAGACCTCATGTGCCCGTTGCGCTTCTGGGGATGCTCGGGCGGGCACCGGCACCAAACTCGTCTCTCCACCTCTTGTACAATACATTGCTATCCTCCTATATATTATCTTCCCTTCCTCGATCCTAAGCACAGTACAATTTCGTCTCTCGTTAACACTGCACTAGTCATCTAGTCCTCGTCAAACCAGGCGTGTGGTTCGGCGATATGGACGAGATCCAAGAGTCTGATGCCACTGATATTCAGCGTCATTCCCACTGACCATGCCTCTTACTGCGTTCTGTTCTCTTTCTGTTAATATATGGGTTTCTAGCAACAACGATACCCCACATTGCTGCAAAAATGGCGTGGCCAAACCCCCTGAGGAAGAAGGACAAGGACACCCGTAGCTGCTGGGACTATACGTTCCAGTGGACTCCGCTGCATCAATCCGCTGAGGAGCTGCATCCAATGAAGTTTACTTATGACAAGCTTGCAGACGAATGTCTCGAGCGACTGAATGAGATCTCACCACCAAACAGCAGGAGAAGGCCGGGCGACGCGCCTACGAGAGATCTATACGCCCTCCTGCGGGACAACGCTTCTCAAGACGAGAAGCTTGGAGAGCTTTGGAGACAGCTTAACACGATTCCGGACTGGGGGGATTGGGGACCAAATCCGTCGAGGACAAGAAGTGTTCTATCGATATGGCTTACCATCTCTGAACACTGTGAGTGGAAATAGAAAGGACGGACAAGATATTCTCAATGCTAAAAAGCGACTCTAGCTCGGTTTTGAAAGTCTTCTCGGTGGCATGTATGTCTACCCCACCCCCCTCTTTCTTTTGCAATCTGACACCCGTTCCAGGTCCAGTGGACGAATCTACTAAGGTAGCCCGACAAAGGCTGTTCGAGACCACGCAGTATGTCCTCCAGATCACCAGCTCGTTGGATTCCATCAAACCAGGAGGAGAGCGCCACGCTGCCTCTGTACGTGTTCGACTTCTCCATGCCGCCGTTCGTCAGAGAATTATGAAGCTTGCACAGCAGAGACCTGAATATTACAGTGTTGAGAAATTCGGTATCCCCATCAACGACCTTGACTGCGTCGCGACGATTAGCGCCTTTTCCACAATAGTCATTTGGCTTGGTCTACCGCGACAAGGACTACGGCTCAGAGATCAAGAGATCAATGACTACATCGCTCTTTGGCGACTAGTCGCATATTACCAAGGAACGCCAACCGAGCCATTCGAAACACCCGAGAAGGCGCGAGCGATGATGGAGTCTATTTTTATATCCGAGGTCCAACCTACGCGGACGAGCCAAGTTTTGGCGAAAAACATCATACTGAGCCTGGAGAACACGTTCCCTTCTTACGCATCGCGTGGATTCATGGAGGCAATGGTCAGATGGCTCAATGGAAAAGAACTTGCCGACAGGCTCGACATCGGAAACCCGCCTCTGTACTACTGGGCCCTTGTCACCGGCTATTGTCTGTGGGTCATGGCAATCTGTTACATCTCCAGAACCATCCCTTCCCTTGACAGGAGAAACATTGAGGTGCGTTGAATTTAATTTCTACAATATTAAAAATCCCAAGACTTTTTTATTGCTATGACCTGATCCTATCACTATCTCTGTCTTTGAATATGCGACTTTAGCATCTAACAAAGCTCCAGTTTCGCCGCAAGCTATACTACAGGCTTATTGTGACAGGGAAGAATGGCCTTGGTAAAGAATCCCTCTTCGAATTCAAGCACATACCGGACTACAACCGCATGACAGAACTCGGAGAAGGCAATGCTTTCGGAGACAGGAAAGCGGGAATCGAAACACTCGGGTACTTGAGTCTCCTTGGCGCTGCCATTATAGTGATGTCTCTGGGGTATGGAGGGCGCAGTGTTGTTTAGAAACGCGTTCGCAGTGTAGACGTTGCTGGGCATTGAAAGTCAGGATGTGGCATTGGATGCGTGTCCCAAATTTGTAACGTGACAGAATGCACGTAGGTGCTTACGAAGTCTGTACATTACATGACCTTTGTGCACTCGATACTCTTGCGGAGAAATATCACTTCCCTATTGACTTCACTTCTTCCACATGCAGCATCCGTTTTACGACTTTTGATGGGAATACCTTAGTGCCCTATCTGGTAGGGATCCTCTACTTGTAGCTATGGCCCAGTGAAACTTAAGCCAGGGAGGTTAATCTTGGGCGCTTTCCTGCAATGTAACTGCTGCTCCTGCGACACTTCCCGCCATGTAAACGGTCAAGAACCAAGGAATTCCCTAACATACCAATGAAATGTTGATTTAAAAACAGCCTAAAATTTAGTTTCTACCTTCCCCACTGGCAGGTGTACGTATTACCGCTATAGGCAAGTGACTTGGCGACCTCAGGAACCGTGGGCCACCTTTCGCAATGATGATGCCATACGAATGCTCACCTCCCTGAGAGAACAAAGACATTCTATCAAGCTTGAACAGACATGCAATCTCTATACATGAAATGATTCTGCCTGGTCCGCAGCTTGTCCTCATAATTCACATTACAATTCATCTGCCATGGTTTCTAACGGCCTCATCGCGCCCTTCCTCGGCGCATTGCAGGCCTGCATATCCGTGCTGCTGACCCTATGCTACGGAGTCGCGGCGCGGAAAATGAGAATGGTGCAGGAAGTCTCGATCAAGGACATGTCTGGCCTGGGCGTCAAGCTGTTCTTCCCAGCTTTGTTGATTGTTAACCTGGGCTCCCATATCCATTCTGGTAGCGTGTTGAATTATGTTCCTGTACTAGGTAAATCAAAGAACCCTAAGCAGACTGAACACCTAAGTACCTAATATACTTATGTGGCGACTGCTAACGGGCACTGAGCACAGCTTGGGCAGTCATATACACCGTTGCCTCGATAGGGCTGGGTCATGCCGTTACGAGGCTGTTGAAACTTCCTCCGTGGGTCACACCTGCGATCGCCTTCAACAATACAACATCTCTCCCGCTACTCCTGCTCCAGTCGCTGAAGAGTGCTGGGAGCCTCAAGACCATTGTCCCCAAAGGTAGCACGATGGCGGACTCTATAGAGCGCGCGCAGAGCTACTTCCTCGTCTGCGCGGTGATCAGCAAGGTGATGGCATACACCACCGGTCCCAGAATGCTCCAGGACGGGGGGGATAGGATCGACCAGGACAGCGGGGCTGAAGTGGAGGAGGAAGCAGGGGAGCATCACGATGGCCATCCGAGTCGGGAGCAGATAGACGAGGAGACGTCCCTCCTGCCCGAGCCTGCGCAGAAGGCTCGCGACAAAGTCAACAGCCGGATCAAGCGCGCTACGGGCAAGATATCCTCTTACTTCCCCGAACGCATAAAGCAGGAGCTGGTGTCTTTCGACTCTCCGTTCGTCGACGCTGCCCTCATCTGCGCTCTGACGGGTGCGGTTCTGGGGCTTGTACCCTCCCTCCACAAGGCGTTCTTCAATTCGTACGACGATGGAGGCATCTTCAACGCATGGCTGACATCGAGCATCAAAAACATCGGTAAACTGTTCACGACGCTGCAGGTCTTCGTCGTCGGGTGCAAACTGGGCGTCAGCTTCGAGCGGATGAAGAACAGCAAGAATTCCGGGAAGGTGCCATTCAAGGGGATCATAACCCTTTTTCTCGTCCGTCTGGTTATCTGGCCAATGTAAGCCATATCTATTTTTTTCCCCTCCGACTACATTAACCGATAATACGTTCTACGTGTTGACAACTCCACGGCAGCGTAAGCATATACACCGTCTACTGGCTTGCGTCGAGAACCAAACTACTAAGAGACGACCCGATCCTGTGGTTCAGCATGATGCTCATGCCGACTGGGCCGCCGGCGCTGATCATATCAGGACTCGCTGAGCTGGCTAAAGCTTCGGAGCTGGAGAAGTTTGCCATAGCGAAGGCGATGACGGTATGCGTGACTAATGATGTTTACCTATTAGCAGAGCACTACATACTGACTACGAAAGATTCTCTACGCGCTATCGCCGCTCATATGTTTCACCATAACAGGTGCTCTGAAAGCGTCAGAGCAGGTGTTGGAATATAAAAAGTGATGGCGCAATTGCCGGTCTAGAATGTATATATTGCGGTGTATACAGTACACAGTGTAGAATCTCGGTCATCTTCTCCAAATTAGATAATTGTTAAGAAATTTCTTATTTATCCAATTCTCCAACGACTCAACCAGTCTAAACCGTCATTCACCAGTAGAACAGATGTGATTTCAGATCTGGATCCGGATATGATGACTACAACTGAGTCTACAGAAGGAACTACACACATTACTTTCGAATTCGGGATAGGTCAATTAAAGCTTCTCAATTTCCTTTTTTTTATTTCATAATATCCTTATATATATAGTATTTCCCCCACTAAATCCCCTCAATGACTTCGGAAATCATCAATTGACGTCGGACTGGTCCGTCCAACCCGATTAGACGTATCGTCGATCCCAATATCATAACACGGACACGGACACGGACACGCTACGTTGGTGTACGAAAAACGGCACGTCGTCGACAGTTCGGTTATTCATTTCTGCAGTGGCAAAATCACGCGCAGGTCAGCCCTCACATCTGTGACTTTAACAAGGAGTACACCAGTTTTGTTGGTGACTGGAGGAGACACGTACCCCGCAGCCCTTGCAGGCGCAGTTGTTGTCGCATACGCAGGTCGACGCGCCCGTGCAGGGGCAGTTGGCGCCGCAGTCGCAGGACATGGTCGATTATTTCGTTCCCGGATGGAAGAAGAAAAACCGTGTAGAGTTATGTGCCTTCGTTGGCAATGTAGACTGAAATAGATATTGCATACTTATGGCAAGGGTCCTTCGATCATTCTTTCCGGGGCCCCGTCTTTATAGATGGCGGTGGTGGCACCGGGCGAAGCGGGAGATTGGATCCGCGCATCATCATGGCGTCAATGGAAGGTGTGGCGGGCGGCGGGAATGAATCCCTGTGGCTTGGGCCCGATGTCGATGGAAGGTGAAGGTTCGCTGTGGAAGGATGGTTGTGGCGGTGGTGGGTTTTTTGGCTGTGGTTGTGGGTTGGGGATGTTATTGGATATTTTCTTAATTTTTTTTCTTGCTTTTGATTGATCGTTTGGTGGTGGTAGATGGGTTTATGGTTGTTGAATTGTTTATTTGTTATTTTTTGCTGAATTTGAAGTGAGGATATATCATTCGAAGCAGTACGGATTATATGTGAAGCTAAGCCTAGGAGAGGAGAGAATTATTGACCAACTCGCGCTCCATACAATTTAAAGGCGAATAATATGTATTTCCGAGCTTTGCAGTACCTGAAAGGCACGAACAAGTGGTTGGCACTCTAATATACGAAGCGTTTTGATTCGTTCTAACAAAACATTAAACAGAGGCCTGCGACTCTCTGGCACACAGCCAATGAAAAGCCAACGCAGACTGTAACCGATAGTTCCTCGCATCTCATATTGTCTTTTAGACATCAGAGAACTGGTGACTAGAAGTTCGTGTTAAAAGTACGAGCTTCAGACCCAATATCCCACCTCTCTTTCACCTCTCTTTCTTTCTCCCTCTCCTTCCCCTCCTTGCCCTAATGAGGGATAGGTTCTCTGTTCCGTCGTATCTCTCTAAATACCACCTTAGTTACTTACCTTCTAAGGATCGATATTTCTTTCGTACATACTTGCAAAGTTGCCTTTAAAGCAGCGGTTTATAACCTGCACCTGCCAACGGCTCGGGCAGAAGCTCGTCCTGGCTGAGGTTCGAGTTTGGACACTGCAGGCCGTCGACACACTAGCCTTTAGAGATTTGCATTCAGGACATTCTACACTGTGGACTGCTGTTCAAAGTTGTTGCGTTTTCTCCATCGGTCGATTGACCGGTACTTAGTCCATGTAACCTCTATGAGGTGACTGACCATTCGCTAGACGGAGCGCTTCAGATGACCGCTGTCGAGGATGGAAGTGTTGATGCAGGGAAGATTGAATTAATGGACAAGGTAGTGATCCTTGCATGTAGTTAGCGCGCTTCTGGGAAGGAAACGTCATATAAATGACATTTGCCGAGATTGCCTAAGTGCATGCTGGCCGTTATCTACGGCTAAATTCCATATCCGTTTAAAAGACCATTCATTATTTGACAGACATAGATATCTGTGGTTGGTCTGATTTGCATATTGTGAATTTCTGTAGGTTGAGTAGCATAAGCGCGCAGGCCTCCTTTGCCTGTCGGAGACTTTAGTCAAGTTGGGAGCACCAGTGGAATGCGAGACAGGCGGCAATGATGTAATTTCCCTAGGTACCCGAGTCATTGATTCGGAGCTCAAAAACCAGCACCCGAATGCGGCGAACGCAGCTAAAGTCACGCTTAGAAAGATGCGGACACTTCCCAGCCTTGGATCATTGGGTCATCCGTGCTGTTGAGGCCATCAATGCAAGGAATAGACTTGTTGTGCGCATATACAGCATGGAGTTGAGCTGTGTTTCCTTTGGTCACTGGCGCCACGACGATGCCTGACATGCTTTAGCTGCAGGGCCGATCCGGACGGCCCTCGCTAGGAGAATGACCGTCAGGGCTGACAATTGTCGCCTGTCGTGAACTTCCACCAACAAAAGAGTCAAATCCGGCAAATCCATACTGGGTAGGCATTCACTCTCCCCAGGCCACGCATATCCTGTACTTTGTACCAGGTGATGTGGCTCCGTGCTGTGACACATGTATACGCAGGATGGAGTACATACTGCGAGGAACGGGGTCTGCTAGGCCCACCTGGAGAAAAGAACAGGCCGTCGAGACTCATCTCCCACTGGGCCGCTCCTTAGGCGGACTGTCCGGAGATCATGCCCACATCGTCCGCTCTGTTTCGGGCAAGGCCACAACGCTCGCTCTGATAAGCCCCGGTGCAGATGACGATGTGCTGGGGCAGGATGGTTGGTCAGCCATCGCGGATGCAATTCTGTACTCAGGAACCCAGAACTTGAATATGACTTCGTCCGCTGAACCCTGAACAAGCTGGTTGTCTCGTTCTCACAGCTGTCAGCTGCTGATTATTATCAGTCAACAGTGCTCATATGATTGCCGGTTGATGAGATTGTGAACGCGGATCTTCCCGATAAGCCATCCACTTGCGGAAAGCTCTCTGACCCAGTTCACCCCGTAGGTTGTCGGATAGAATGTAACGGCCTCTTTCAGACTTCGAAAGTAGTTGCTTTTTGTTGGAGTCTCTAATATCTGAAACACTCATTACTGCTGTCATTTGCTGTCGTAGTTATTATTAGACCCAGCCGTTGTATGTGCATCGTCCTGGCCAACACCGCCCTAAGACGGAAACCACTCTGTGGAACAGCGTCGACGACCGCAACAAAAACCAGAACGACGACGATAATAGATATCGTGGATTTTCTCCCGGCAGGGAGACCGCTGTAAGCTCTTTCAGAAAGGAGAACAGGCCCAGCTTGCGGTGCTCGTCGTGGGCTAGGAAGCCCCGGCATCCTGACAACATCTCGCCCCACGGCCCGCCTGAGCGCTGTACGGAGCACGCTGACCGCCAACGACAACCGACGCTGCTCAACTTCACTCTACGTACCTCTTGTCCCCCGACGCCGTGCTCTCTCTCGACCATCCCTACCTCCGGCTTCTTTCTTCGACAATATCCAAAGCCCGAGAATCTGGCTCGACCCTCTATTAGTCCTTTCCATTTTTGCCACTGCTTCTTGCCCGTCATCGCCCGCCAGCTTCGTCGGGGTATACCTCTCCTTACGTACGACCGGTCCCAATAGTGATAAGACGCCGAACTGTTCACCTACAAGTTTGCACAGCGAGTCTGGGCCTGGTCTCGGGACGACTGAACCCTGCATATACAGACCTTTGCCTTCTATACTCCGTCAAGCTGGAAATTGACGGTGCCTCTGGACTGTGACCAGCTCCCGCACGTGGACCTCAGTGCGGCGTTGTATCAGAAACCCGCCACTGGTTCAGGCCTGCTCACCTGGTTCTTCTACAGAGCCAGGCCGAAGGGCAGTTCGTCGTCTTCGACCTGGCACACCACTCGTCCCAGTATATCCCCACCTCAGCCGCCCCCGACCGCCCAGACTCTCCTGCTACCGCTGCTGCACCTGCGTCCTCATCCTCCGCAGCTCGTACCGAGAGCCCGGCCATAAGCTCCGCTACCTCTGACAACAGCGACCGGCGCTCTTCCCAGTTGGAGATCGATAGCGGTCGTGGTGGTGCTGGTGGTGCCGATTTGCAACCCTCTCCACAGACCTCCCGTCGACGTCGCCGCCGTAGTTCCTCGCCAGATCCGTCCGAATACAGTAGCTCTGGGGCAGGGAGATCTGACTGGGGACACGACAGGAATAGGACTGCTTCAGAGGAACAGAGCATAAGTTGGCAGCACGCCCGATCAGAGGGCCATCCGCCGTCCCCTAAGCGCAGGCGCCTGGCAAATATGCGACCCGATGGTGGTGTGTCAAATACGAGTGCAAATGGCTTCTCTGAGGCGTCAAATGGCTCGGCGACTTCGCCGATGAGAAAATCCACCATCTCCAACTCGTTGAACGGACAGTCCCCGTCTCGCGGTGCCTCAAACGGCCAGTCGCAGACGAACGGTTCCGTGAAGTCTGCCCCGACATACTTCGGCCATGATCGGGAGGAAGTGACGAGAATTCTAATCCAGAGTCTATACGATTTAGGGTACAGTGGGGCAGCTGCAACATTAAGTCGGGAGAGTGGTTACGAGCTGGAGAGTCCGGCAGTCGCTGCATTTAGGAGTGCAGTGCTTGGTGGACAGTGGACAGAAGCAGAGAAGATATTACTTGAGTCATTCAATCCTGACGGAGGCGGAGGCGCGACGGAGGGTAATAATACGGGCAAGTTGGTTCTGGTAGAAAATGCGGACAAAAATGAAATGCTTTTCTGCCTGAGACAACAGAAATTTTTGGAGTTGCTGGAAGCCCGGGATCTTTCGGCTGCGTTGATGGTCCTTCGACACGAACTAACGCCTCTGAATCATAACATCCCGCAACTCCATGCTCTTTCGAGGTGAGTTCTTTTAGTGCTATGTCCAAATTGCCGGTAGACAGGTCCCGCTGACATACGACTTCATGTATAGTCTTCTGATGTGTCCTGCTGAGCATCTTCGCGAACAGGCCGGTTGGGATGGCTCTATAGGACCTTCGAGGGAACGGTTATTATCAGAATTGTCGAGTAAGCTTCTAGTCGCGAAATTGCTTTCCTGTTTTCTAGTGCTAAGACTTTCTAGAATTCATTTCCCCGTCCGTGATGATCCCGGACCATCGTCTAGCCGTTTTGCTAGATCATGTGAAGCAAAACCAGATAAACCAATGTCTTTATCACAATACCGCAGAAGCACCGTCTCTCTATTCCGATCACATGTGTGACCGAAATGATTTCCCCCTTCGAGCAACAATAGAGCTCAATCAGCATTCGGACGAGGTCTGGTATTGCGAGTTTTCACATGATGGAACTAAGTTAGCGACTGCAAGCCTGGATCACAGTGTCATAATCTATGATACCAGGACATTTGCCGTCCTGCACAAATTAACGGAGCATGATGGGCCCGTAGCCCATGCAGCTTGGAGCCCAGACGACTCCAAGTTAATTACCTGTTCGCAAGATAAGAAAGCCCGCGTATGGAGTGTAGAGGTAAGAAGTTTGTTATTCTTTTTTTTCGATTTCCGGGACTGACAGACGATTCAAATGCGTAGACTGGGCGTTGCCTTCTCACAATTAGCCAACACCGCGAGCCGGTGACGGCGGCTGCCTGGGCAGCAGACGGAGAGTCGTTTGTTACTGGCTCGCTCGATTTGAACTCGCAACTCTGCCATTGGAGTATGCGTGGTCATGCACTGTATATGTGGCCTGGAGGCTACAGAGTTCAGGACTGCGCCATAACCCCGGATGGGAAACGATTGATTGCCGCAGATGTGAGCCGGAAGATCCATGTTTACAATTTCCAGACCCACGAGGAGGAATACACGATCACCTTGAAGAGCAAGCCCACATCCGTCAATGTCAGTCGTAACTCGAAGTACATGCTGGTGAACCTCTCGGAGGGCCAGATACAACTCATCGATATCGAGACGACCGATGTGGTCCGTCGCTTTAGAGGGCAGAAGCAGGGCACCTACGTCATTAGAAGCACATTCGGTGGAGCTGCGGAAAACTTCGTTGTCAGCGGCAGCGAAGGTAAGAATGCTGGGCCGACTTCGGATTACTCGTTCCGTGCTGACCATCGCTAGATTCTCGTATTTACATCTGGCACAAGGAGAACAGCACGCTTGTGGAGACCTTGGAAGGTCATATATCTGGATGTGTGAACGCAATATCCTGGAATCCAGTTGATCCAGGCATGTTTGCATCTGCAGGTGATGACTGCATTGTCCGAATGTATGTTAACTCTTGGTTAACTTCTTCTCTTTGCGTGACTAACAATCTCTAGTTGGACTCGCGATAATCCACCTAGTACAGCAGCCCGCAAACAGAGAATACCATCCTCGAACGGGTTTGCACGGACAAGTGCTCTACGATCCACATCGGGTCTCTGATGAGACTTAATCGCCATTCCGCGATTATGCGCACACAACCATTTCCAATTCAACAGCCATACCCCCGGTTTCTTTTGTTTAAAGAAGATTGATTTTCTTTACGCATTTACGTGTCTCTGCCCCTTTTCTTCGTGCCATTGCGAGGGTACGAAACTACACTGCCTTTTGATAAAGTCAGCGGAAACCCTACCTACCTTTTGGTATCGCACGCAACGTCACACATATCACATCACATCTGCATCCTTGCATGTATCGTCGTGGGCTACGCTATGCTAATGCATACGACGCTATCGAACATCATCTTACGTTCATCATCATCATCGGAATCAAGGGGAACCAGGGTCGGTGGCCAGGCCAATGGTTTGCGTGTGGGCGGGGTAGAGTTCTTTCGCTTTCTCATTTGCGTTTTTTTCTTCCCTTTTTCGCCAGTTTAGTAGTTATCCCCGTCATATCTTTTCTGTGATCTAAAGTCATCCGGTAAAGTGAAGTAAATTAAACACGTCACGTCACGTCAGCCGCACAATGCATATATATACAAGGTTAAATTGAATGGTTGGGTCGGATCGGAGATACTACTGAAGTTCTTCTAATGCATGTTGATTTGGCTTTGAAAGCTAGGTTAGGAGCTTTGTGCTAGGTGGAGTGCAGCACATTATTTATTCTTAGTTTCCTAATACAGCTAACTACCCTTTCATATACTCCTTACACTACAACTCTATCGGCTTCCTCTTCTCCCCAGACATTGCTAAAAATTACTGAAGTTGGAAAAAAAGGATAGTAAGCATTCAATCCACCTGGGAATTCGGTATCAAACTCCTCTTCAATAGATAACAAAACTTGGAAAGTAGAACTAGAAATCCCAACTCCAAATGTCACTAAGTAACAGCAACAACAATGATAACATTGCCCCCTAACTCGAGCGACATCACTCATCTGAACCTTGGAAACCGTGCCATAATAATACCAGGCTGAGATGGTATAGTTGCTTAGGTAGATAGCATTACAACTTCCGTATCAACAGGGTATTCTGCTGTATCGTTTGTTTTTCTTCTTTTGGTTTCGCGTCTGGTGGCTCTGGCTCTTGGAGATCTTTAATCAATCGTTCGTTCGTTGCTTAAGGCTGAAATGAAAATGAATGAAATACGTGCTAGGAACGGGTATAGAACAGATAGAACGTCACGCCACGTTCCGGAAGAGAGGTCCGTGAGGGAGATGCAAAATAAACGTCTAGAGAGGAAAGAATCACAGATTATTAGCTTCGAGGTCTATTATTGTTGATGAATCCAATGGTGGTGCTGGAAATTTTCAGGCATACCAATTTGGCAGTTGTCCCATTTCCTCCACGCTTGTACTGGCCTTATTTATTCCCTTTTGTCTGCTACAATGGTAGGGTAGCTATTCGGACGTTTTGATGGACAACACAGGGGCGCTGTCACACGCCGCAAAATACAGGAAGGAAACTCGTGAAATCGAGCTGCATGATCCGCCACACAGGGGGGGGATGTCATCAACGCTAAATCTCGATGATTACGAGAGGAGATCCGCAACTATAAAAAAGGTTAGTGGTTATGAATTTATCAAAGAGCGCAGAGTCTTAAAAGAGAACTTACCGTTCATAGGCATCTCATCGATCTGAGTCGAGTAGTACAATTCGATGTCACGAAGAATCCTGACGTCCTCGCTCGTGACGAAGTTGATCGCAACACCCTTCCTGCCGAATCGACCACTGCGGCCAATTCTGTGGATGTAGTTCTCACGGTTGCTGGGCAGATCGTAGTTGATGACCAGGGACACCTGCTGAACATCGATACCACGGGCCCACACGTCGGTGGAGATGAGGACGCGGGAGTTGCCCTGCCGGAAATCCTGCATGATGCTGTCACGCTCCTTCTGTGGCATCTCTCCGTGCATGCTGGACACAGTGAAGTTCGCTTCGCGCATCTTATCAGTGAGCCAGTCAACCTTGCGGCGCGTGTTGCAGAAAATGACAGCCTGGGTAATGGTCAAGGTATCGTAAAGGTCACAGAGGGTATCAAACTTCCATTCCTCCTTCTCTACAGCGATGAAGTATTGCTTCAACCCTTCCAGTGTCAATTCATCACGCTTGACAAGGATGCGCACGGGATCGGTCATGAACTTGGTGGTCATGTCGAGAACGTCGTAGGGCAGGGTGGCGGAGACGACCACAACCTGAGTGGCTGGGGGGAGATAGCGATACACATCGTAGATCTGTTCGCGGAATCCTCGGTTTAGGAGCTCGTCCGCTTCATCGAGGACGAGCATTTTGATGTGGCGGGTGCGTAGGTGACGGCGACGGATCATATCCGCAACTCTGCCTGGGGTACCCGAAACGACGTGTTGGCCGTACTCGAGCTTCCGGATATCCTCACCCACATTGGTCCCTCCAATGCAAGCATGGCACTGAACATTCATGTAGTCACCCAGAGCCATGATAACGGACTGGATCTGGGTCGCAAGTTCGCGGGTCGGGGAGAGAACAAGGGCTAGAGGCAGATGTCAGTAACACAGAACAATATAAAACGGTACGCGGCGAACGCACCTTGAGTCTCTCTGACGACAGTGTCGATGACCTGCAGGATGCTGATCGCGAAAGTCGCAGTTTTACCCGTACCAGACTGCGCCTGAGCAATGGTATCCCGACCCTTGCAAATCTGAACAATAGCACGAGACTGGACGGCCGACGGCGACTCGTATCCATATGCGTAGATACCACGGAGAAGATTCTCCTTCAAGTGCATGTCCTCGAAGGTCGGAGCGACCGTGACCTCCTTCGAGGTCGTGAACTCCATGCGTTCTAGACGCCATGTCAGTAAGAGTTTTGTCGGTCAAACAAAGGGAACTGTGCCAATCATACCATCAGCGCGCCTGTCAAGTCCGTCCGGCATGGTGGCTATCCTAATCTTCACAAGGGAAACAGGTCGTTGAAATCGGTGATTGTAGCTGTGGCTTTGCGGAAAATCAGAACTCGTACGCGCCGACTTTTGTCTGCCTCGGGGTCGAGCGCCACCGCTATCGTCACGTGACCGCGTTCTCAGAAAGCTCTGGGGCAGCCCTAGGGCAGTGGCCAAACTGCAATGTCAACAACGAATCCAGTCAAGGTTGCGCAATAAGATTTTAGCTGCGGCGTGATCCAACATGTTGCTGGAAGAGCAGAGATTCCTCCACGAGGATATAGAGAGGTTGGAGCAGGGGATCGCTGACCGCGTGGCGTGGGAACCGCGAAATGTACGCCATTCTCTTCTCATTCCCTGAACCGGGCCCTACTGACAGTTGTTGTACTCGCAGATTCGTGAGAAACTCGCTCGCGATCATCAGATTGCTGAATTTTTGAACCGCATTGAACAGCAATCCAAAAGACTTCTCGAAATCTACAAAGATGAGGACGGTCAACGGGCGAAGGAAATTCAAGCCATCTCGACGGGCGACCCGTTCGAAGAGTTCTACCGACGGCTAGAAGAAATCAAAGATTTCCACAGACGCTACCCGAATGAACCCGTAGAGAATCTTGAGAAAGCCTATAAGCGGCGGGACCCTCGAGAAGGCGAGGTGGTAGGAGCAGAACTTGAGACTATGTTCACTGGCGAGGAAGCATATGGACAGTTCTTGGACCTGACGCAGATCCACGAGGAGTATCTAAACCTTCCCGGTGTCAAAAGGCTCACGTACCTGCAGTACCTGGATCAATTCGACGTTTTCACTCCGCCACAGCTCCCAATCAAACGGGCCAACAAGCTCTCAGATAAATACTTTACATATGTCGGGAATCTGGCAAGCTATTTGGAGAGTTTTATTAGGAGAGTGAGGCCTCTTGAAAATCTTGATAAGCTCTTTGCTAGCTTCGATGAAGAATTCGAAAAGCAGTGGGCTGCGAACGAGGTTCCTGGGTGGACTGAGGAGAAGGCGACAAACGGCTCCCAGGGACCCAAAACAGAGGGAACGGGTGAAGGCATATGGTGCGCAGACTGTGAAAGGGAGTTTAAGAACGATAACGTCTACAGAAACCACCTTACTGGCAAGAAGCATATTCGAGCAGCAGAAGCTCGCAAGAACATTGATAGCTCCCTTAGCTCCTCTGTGGGATCAAAACCTGCTACCAGTTCTATGGCCAACCGGTTGAAGGAACGTGCAGTTGCGGAGCGTGAGCACCGGATAAGATGTTTGGCCAATGCCCTCAAATCGGAACGCCAGGCAACGAGAGTCAATGTTGAACGGAAGCAAGGTATGACTGAGCGCGAGCGCCAGATGGAACTTGAAGCTTTGTTTGCCGAATCAGAGCCTTCAGGCCGTCGCGACGAAGAGTCAGACGAGGAGGGGCAGGAGAAGATCTACAATCCTCTCAAGCTGCCGCTTGCCTGGGATGGCAAGCCGATTCCATACTGGCTCTATAAACTCCATGGCTTGGGAGTTGAGTTCCCATGCGAGATCTGCGGTAACTTCGTGTACATGGGCCGTCGTGCTTTCGACAAGCACTTTTCGGAGGCCAGACATATTTATGGCCTGAGGTGTCTTGGAATCACCTCGCAAACCAATCTCTTCCGCGAAATTACCAAGATCGAGGATGCTATAAAACTATGGGAGAAGCTCGAGAACGACAAGAGGAAAGAAAGGGAGGCACGTGAAAACGTGGTGCAAATGGAGGACGCCGAGGGTAATGTTATGCCAGAAAGGGTCTACTTGGAGTATGTTGTCGGCCTTTCCCTCCCTAATAATGGCATTGCGCCCCTTTATGTGACAGCTTTGCTAACGGTCCCAACAGTCTCCAGAAGCAAGGTATTCTCTGATCTTATGGTTCTATGCCTGTCCATCGCTTTATCTATTATGGACGTCTTGTTTTACTTTTGCAGGACTGTATCCGATGCACTGGCTTGGAGTTTGGCGAACTATAATCTTTTCACTGAGGCTTAATTGTGTTTGGGCTGGGGAGAATGCTGTTAAGTAGTATGGTCATCGCTTCCGCATATAGTTCCATTCGGTTAAAACATGTATGATATACTATCTAGATAACTCAACCAGTCATTAGGATCCCGAAATAATGTGAACCGTCACTAACGCTTTTCTTTTGCCCTGTATGTAAATTATAATCGCTGCTTCTGCACGTGATCTCACGATCCATGGATGCGTCTTCTGCTGGACCTCACCGCCCTCCCAAATCCCCTCCTTCAATTAAGCAGTGATTCCTTCACTGTCTTACCGGTCTTTGCATGCTTTGGGGATCTCTGCATCTTTTTTGACTATTCCACTTTTATGTTTCCTTTTTGTTGTCGGTTGAACAAGTGAACAGTCTCTCTGTAGGAGTGTCTGTGACAGATCGATATGTATCGTTCTTCGTGTCTATCAACAAGGTGCTATGGGATTCAAGTTCACATTCTTGTGCGACTTGCTCTCCAATCTTGAGGCCAATCGAACTTTAAAAGCTTCCACAGGGGCAAAGAACAGAAACCCAGATCTCCGGACAATAACTAACTGGTTTAACAACCATGAGAAGCGAATCCACAGCAAGGACACAGATCGCCTGGCTCTGCTCTCGTGCCTCTTTCCGGAGAAGCGAGTGGACAGGGTATACTGGCTACAAGATGCATCTCTGGCAAGGGTGATCGGCCGCTGTCTGCTGCTTGGAATTTCGAGAAGGGAAGAGCTCGAACGCTGGAGAGTCAGTGGAGGCGGAGATCTCGGCCAGTGCGTTGAGAATGTGATGCGGCAGGCAGAGAACCACATCCCTGACGGCCAAGAAGTCACAGTGGAAGAGATCGATGCTGCGCTGGATAAGATCGCCGCTCGATGCCGGTTTTCTGGCCCACGGGTCCGCAGAAAGCATGCTGCTGTTGATGTCGAGGCGGCGCTGGCACCCCTATACCGGCGGTTAAGCAGCCGAGATGCAAAGTGGCTCACTCGGATGATACTGAAGTCGTATTACCCGGTCATACTGCCGGTTAAGTTTATCCTGAAGAACTTTCATTTTCTCCTTCCTCACCTCCTGCTCTTTCAGGACTCATTCGAGGCTGCCTTGGATTTGCTGACGTCGACTCCGATGAGTCTTTTCCCACCGCGTCCAGAACCTGGAGTTGCAAAGCTCCTCGGAAACGTTGCTCTTCAGCATCTCACTCCTCGAATCGGTATAAAAGTAGGGCGCCCTGAGTTCTACAAGGCAAGAAGTATCAAACACTGTTGCAAGATGGCTGGGCGTCGCAGGATGAGTGTCGAAAGGAAGTATGATGGAGAATATTGCCAAGTACATATTGATCTTTCGAAGTCCCGGGACTTCATTCAAATATTTTCAAAGAGTGGAAAGGACTCAACTATTGATAGACATGGTATCCATAAAGTCTTGAAGCAATGCTTGAGAATAGGAGAACCTGATTGCAAGTTCTCACGGCGTTGCATTTTAGAGGGTGAGTTGCTTGTTTGGAGCGACAAAAATGAAAAGATTCTCGAGTTTCACAAGTTGCGAAAGTTTATATCTCGCTCTGGGACGTTCATTGGGACGCAGAACGATTCACAGTGAGTTCCCCTGTATTCCAGAAGCGCAGCTATCCTCTAACTTGTGTAGGCCGCGGTCGTATGAACATCTGATGATTATGTTTTTTGATGTTCTATTGATAGACGATGATGTTTGCTTAACGAAGCCACATAGGGAACGAAGGATGATCCTCAAAAACACGGTAAAGCAGATACCTGGCCGTGCTGGGATCGCGGAACAGGAGATTATCGATTTTTCTCTTCCTGACAGTCAAAGTCGGCTTGAGAACGCCTTCTCTAAGAGTCTTGCTGAGCGATGGGAAGGATACGTGTTAAAGGGATGCGACGAACCTTATTTCTCCATATTATCGTCAGAGACAGATGACTGTTTCGGTCGATGGATCAAGCTCAAAAAAGACTACATACCAGGTTTGGGTGATACAGCCGACTTTGCACTCATCGGTGGACGGTACGATCCAAAAGATGCTGCTGCACTGAAAGATGTCGGCAGGCTTTCATGGACTCATTTCCATGTTGGTTGTCTAGAAAATAAAGATGCCGTGACACACTTCAGTGCCAAGCCTAGCTTTCGTGTTGTTGATGTTATTGGCCGTCAAAGCTTGAATGCCAGAAATATACAGCTCCTGAATCAGCTTGGTCAGTTCCGTGCTTGTGACCCTGACTCCAATACAGCGTTTGATGTCCATGGTGGCCATACCAATTTTCCAAGTATGGATGTCGTCTTTGAGACACCATTTGTAGTGGAAATGCTTGGAAGCGGCTTTGAGAAACCGTCAGATGCAAGATTCTACACGCTCCGATTTCCGCGCGTTCTTAAGATCCATTGGGAGAGGACTTTCGAGGAAGCAATATCCTTTTCAGAGTTGCAGGATTTGGCAGAAAAAGCCCGCTCTGTTCCAGAAGAAGAACTATGTGAAGAAAGAATGTCCTGGGCCGCACGACTCAAAGCCTTAAATGGAGGATCAGAGTACATAGTCGATAGGTCTCAGAGCATCTCTCAAACCAGTCCAACATCATCCTCGGCACCGTCGTTTGAGCGATCTTCCAGTCAGACTGCTGGCTCGCAGAGTCCAATAGCTCAGGGGTCCTCCGCCAAAGTCATATCAGATACCGACTGCGCGTTATCCATAACTCATGCAGAAACTCTGGCCGTCCATTCACCTCGACGTCCCTCTGGAAAACGCCAACTTCCTCGTTATCCTGGTGAAGACCTTCATGACCTGGACTCTCACAAGAAGGTCAAGGGATCAAACGCGTCAGAACCACCGATAGCCATCTTCATCGATAATACGCAATCGTCGTCTCCGCAAAGCCCGTATCCTCCAAACCGCTTTTTGACCGACATCAGGAACACTACCTCCCGAAGAGACGTGCCGCACCTAGATATGGCGCGCCCAAGGGATCGTCTGGCAGCACCGCCAGTCCAGGATGAGAACTGTGGTCTGCATGCTCCCGACTCCACAGCCGCCCAGCAGCAAAAAGAGCACGAAACTAAGTACACCCAAGGATCCTCAGAAATTGAGCAGGGATCAAACAACGCCCAAGAACCGGAAGGAAAGAATGTCGAGACGAACGATGCCTCCATCATCATGTACTCGCCAGAGCCGACCAAGATCACGCTGCTGTCGCCGCTTGTGACCCTCCCAGTGTATCTCGGTCAGTTCTTCTGGAGGAAATCATCTATTCTTGAGACATTCTTCAAGCGCCATGCGAGAGAGTTCACATTTGCCTCATGCCACTTTGTTGAGGAACTGTCCTTCCCTACTTCTAGGGATGCCCTTCGTCAGTCCAACCCTGGTGCAGTTTCCCATGACATAGCACTTGGCATCGTCCTCGTTGACCTCACAGACCTGCTTGAAGTCGTTAGAGATCTTCGTGAGGTCGGCAATGAGGTTGCCAAAAGCCTAACAAGCAATTGGCCTTTGCTTCCACCCAGGGGCAAGATTTTCTTCCTCGATTATCGCGTTCTGGTCGTCGGAACGGGCGTTGAAGATCGCAGATTTTGTCTGAGGAAAACCTGGACGCGGCTTGCAGAGAAATACTACTACGGCTGCGTCGTGTGGGGCTACGGTCTTTCGCCGGAGGAGCAAGCGCAGAGAGATACTGCGGCTGCTGAGGCTGAGCGTCGTAAACTCGAGGACGACATGTATTCCCCCGAGGACAAACGGATTGGTACAGATGTGACAACACGCTTTGGACATGAGGAACTGGAAACCCTGGGCGAGTTCCGCTCTCTCGATCCCCTAGTCCACATCAACGGCAAACTTTATGAGGAAAACCTTCGGTTTATCTGAGTTTCGGATGAACATCCGGAAATCATTTAGTTCATCCGACACTGCGCGAGGTGACTTCTGTCGACTCAACTCAGCATTACCGATTTGAATGGACGAAGTAACCATTTTGTTCTTTTTCCGGGGTTTCTTTCTCGATTTTTTTGGGGTAACGGTTATTGATGATTGTCTTTTCATGAATGCTTTTTTTCCTTTACATCAATTTCGGGTTATGCTTCTCATGTTTTATTCTCTGTCTCATTGTTCCCCAGAACTAAGGAGTTTCTCTCATGGTGAGTTTTCCGAGCAGATACACGAGTTCATGTAACTCAATGACCTCACATTTTATTCCCCAGTCAGGATACACTGAACTGATCTGCCTGTTCATATTCGGACTGAGCCAGAGTTCATGTTCATCTTCCTGCAGGGTGACACTCTCCTTGTTTCCCTTTTTACTTGTCATATGAACAAGGAGCGAGTTCGGAAGGTTACGGTCTCATTTATTCTCATTCACATACGGTATTTCGATTAGCAGTTCTGTCAGCAATGGAAAGCTTGGTTTTTTTGATTCTTCCATGAGGACAGTAACATTCGTGCTCATGCCGTATTAGACTGGAATTAGCTATATATGAATTTTAGTGGGACCGGTTTGGTGCTACTCCGTAATGGCCTCTAATTTCATCTAAGAGAACAAAATGTATAACGCTGATCTATTTTGATTCGCCGGCCTCAACTCCCAAACCCAGCATGGTATATATATCACAGTACAATGCAGTGCGAAGAGAAATGGAAATCATACCCGACGGCGCAATGCAAGACTCTATAAATAAAAGAAACCATGCTTCATTACTCATTCCTCATGTTCATTATCATCCACCTGCTTCCCTCCTCGACCGCACATCTCGCATCAACGCCTTCGCCTCCTCAACTTCAACCCCATCCTGACACAGCTCCCCAGCCAACTGGTCCGCGCGCGCGAGATCTCCATGCCGCAGCGCCCAGCGGGCCAACCACAACCGGGCCTTGGACGTCGTGGCCGTGACGCCCGTGCCGCCGACGGCCTCTTCCCTATCATCGTCATTGCCATACAGCTTGCGACGGCGACCGGAATCTTCCTCGTTGCCGTTATCGTCGGAGTCTGAATCGTCGTCTCGGACGATCTCGCCCGTCTCCTGCTGCAGCGTGAGCTCCATATACGCGGCGGCCTCTTCCTCGTCGCCGAGACGCTCGTAGAGCGTGGCGATCTGGTAGAGGGTTTCCGGATCGAGAATCTTGCGGCCCTGCGACCCGTCCGGGCCCGGCTCGTAGTACGACCCGGCCACGAGGGCCCGCTTCAGCGCCTTGATGCTCTCCTCGATGCGGCCCATCTTGGCGTAGCAGGACCCGACGGCCTGCCACATCTTGGGGTCGTAGGGCCGGAGGGCCGCGGCGCGCTGGTAGTAGAAGAGCGCGTAGAAGGCCATGTCGAGAACCTCGTAGGCCTGGCCCAAGCCGTACCAGGCGCGGTAGTCCTTGCGGTTGACGTCAACGGCGCGGCGGTAGGACTCGATCGCCGCGTGGGTGTTCTTCATCTCGATGTATTCGTGGCCCATGAGGGTCCAGGCCGACAGGAAGTTGCGGTCCAGCGTCAGCGCGCGCCGGAAGTACATGACGGCCTTTTCGTGCTCGGATTTGAGCGAGTAGTAGTTACCTACGACGCAGCAGGTCTCCGGTCGGAACTTGTCCGTTGCCGTCGCGACTTGAGCGATGAAGGCGAGCTGGGGCCGGGCGCCCATGACGTAGAGGATGTTTGAGTAATGGTCGAGGCTGTCGAGACGGTGGGGGTCGGCGATTAGGATGTCAGAGAATATACGTGATGCTTCTTCGAAGTCTGCTTCCAGTGAGCACGTAAAACAAAGCAAATTAATCGGACAAGGAGGGACGCACCTTTCGCGTGATAGTAGAGGAGCGCTCTCTGGGTCTTGAGGAATGCGCTATTAGGGAAGATGGTTTCGAGTTCTGACAGCGTCTGATGGGTGTCCTCCGTGGCTTGGTATAGCTCCTGGCTGCAGTAACAGTGGAAAATAAGGGTCATGATGTTTTGAGGGAGCAAGTCGGCTACTTGTTTCAACTGTAAAATCCGTCAGCGGTCGAACGTTGATCGTGTGCATGACTGAAACATACATCTTCAGTATTTGCTAGCAGGTCATTCAGTTCCTGCCATGCACCCCAGTGGAATGGGTTCAGATGCACGCTTCGTATCAACCACTTTTTAGCCTCCTCTTCATTCCTTCCCTTGAGCAAGATAACCCCGTAGAGATACTCTAGCCATCCCTGACCGCGATCTTCCAGTCCGTTCTCCCTTCGCTCCGCAAACCACGCTTCGAGCCCTCTGGCAAGCTCAGGAAGTTCGCGATTGACCGTCATCCCACCGTCCGCTGGTCCCAGCACCATCTCCGTCTCTTCCTCTTTGCGCTTCTCTCCAGCTAAATACTTGGCATACAGGGCAAGGAACAGCGACTTCTGGCTGAGTCGTGGGAACGGATTCCTCGACGTTGTGCTGCTCTTTAAACCACAAAACGGAGATGCCTTTGACTTGCCCGTCTGCGGTGTCGACGACGGCCTCGATGATTTTGCATCAGGTGAGACAGAGGAGAGAGGGACTGGGGGTATCTTTGGAGGGAGGAAGACGGCCGCGCATCGGTCATACTCGCGAGTATCGAAGTAGGCCTTTGCGAGAAGGTATTTATGAGCCTCCTGCGCCTCTAGCGCAGCTTCCAAAGGGTCCTGGTTTTGGAGAAAGGGGTTCGATGGAGCTCTGGGAGGGGGTTCCGTAAAGTCCATTGGGGAATCGGGGTCAGTGTCGGACTCCTCAATGCGTACGAGAGAGTCTAACATTTCCGCGGCCCTGGTATCTTGCTCTTAGTACGGGATTTCCTATAGCTGGCCAGGGAGAGTACCATTTTGCGGACTGGTACAAACAGCGCTCTGAGCACTTGATGACAGCCTCCTCCAGGCGCCATCGCAGTTCCCTGATATTTTCCTCCGTGAAAGTAACCGCCATGGTGGTTGCGATTTAGCTAGCCTGGCACAAGAACATGAAACGCTGTCCAGCTTTAACGAACGCAATTGATGGCTATATCAAGCTCTGGCGCTCCTGTGCGCTCCGCGCGCGGGGCAGTTGTTGGAGCTCGGGCTTCTCGAGAACAGTCTTAGATCTCCGGAGTTGTCGCAATCGGGTAAGGTCAGAGACGCATCTTCGCATGAACAATCGCTTTCTTTCTGATTCACAGTTATGAGGAGAATATCGCAGGTGACTGCTCGTTGGTAACCGTTCGTCGGCCTCAAGGCGCGATATCCGCTTCACACCTCGCGGTGTACTCCACGTGTTTCGAGTGGGAGAAAGCAGAGAAATTCCAAGCTGCGACGTTCCAAGGAACCTCCAGTCCGTGACAACAAAGTTCACCTTGCGACCAGCGTCAAATCAGCATTCCCAGAGAAGCTCGAAGCCGCCATGGTTCTCGCTGTCGGGCGGCCAGACGAGCGGCGCGGCAAACAGAGCAAACACGCCCCGCGCTCCGCCGTTGCGGCTCGTTGAGGCCAGTTTGTATACGAGAGATGGCCTCTCGCCGTGATACTTCCCCGCCTCTTTTCTTTTAGCCATTGACTCTCATCCTCTGACGGACTCCATCCTCCTTCCAACATCTCATCCCTGTCCTCCTGCGCCCTTCACAATGGCGACCACCAAGCGCGCTGACTTCGAGGCCGTCTTCCCTTCGCTGGTCGAGGACCTCAAGGCCACTGCCACGCAGTACGGCATCCCCGACAATGCTCTCCAGTGGTTCGAGAAGGTGATTCTGCTGTCTGTCCTTTTCACCTTCAGACCACTGCATGCTGACCATGTCTCTCTTTTAGTCCCTCAACACCAACACCCCCGGCGGCAAGCTCAACCGCGGCCTCTCCGTCCCGGACACCGGCCTTGCGCTCCTCCAGCGGCCCCTGAACGAGAAGGAGTTCAAAGACCTTGCCACCCTGGGCTGGTTGACGGAGCTCCTGCAGGCCTTCTTCCTGGTCGCGGACGACATCATGGACGGCTCGATCACGCGCCGTGGTCAGCCCTGCTGGTACAGGCAGGAGGGAGTGGGCATGATTGCGATCAACGACTCCTTCATGCTCGAGGCCTCGATCTACAACATCCTGAAGAAGCAGTTCCGCTCGCACCCTGCCTACGTTGACTTCGTGGAGCTGTTCCACGAGGTCACCTGGCAGACGGAGCTGGGCCAGCTGTGCGACCTGATCACCGCGCCCGAGAACAACGTCAACCTGGACAACTTCTCCATGGACAAGTACATGTTCATCGTGACCTACAAGACGGCCTACTACAGCTTCTACCTGCCCGTCGCGCTGGCGCTGCACTACCTTCAGCTTGCGACCCCCAACAACCTGCGCCAGGCGCACGACATCCTCATCCCGCTGGGCCAGTACTTCCAGATCCAGGACGACTACCTCGACGCCTACGGCGACCCGGCCGTCATTGGCAAGATCGGCACCGATATCCAGGACAACAAGTGTTCGTGGCTGATCAACCAAGCCCTGCAGCGGTGCACGCCCGAGCAGCGCAAGGTGCTGGACGAATCCTACGGACGCAAGGACAGCCAGCTTGAGGCCAAGGTCAAGGCCATCTTTAACGAGCTGCAGCTCGACCAGGTCTACAAGGACTACGAGGAGAAGACCGTTGGAGAGCTGCGGGCCAAGATCGCCGCCGTGGACGAGTCCGAGGGCCTGAAGAAGGAGGTCTTTGAGGCGTTCCTGGCCAAGATCTACAAGCGCAGCAAGTAGATGCGAGGGATCTGATTCCGTCCGTTGCATGAGGAGTGATACCCGGCTTCATTGAGAACGCGTTGATTTCTCTTGTATTCTACTGTACATGCTTCCGATTATATTTGACCCGCCGAACCGCGGATACAAATACTAGCAAGAGGAACATAAGTAGAAGCAGCAGAGAGTACATAATATTGCAGATGGATTTTCAACGAGCCAGCGAATCTGAAATTATTTCGAACAGATTATCTCTTGAACGCAGTCCAGTATGTCCATCATATCAGTTTTAGAGCAGCTGGTATCTCTTTCAGACTACATGCTGGCCCTGAATTTTTTTTTTTTTTTTTTTTTTTTTTTTTTTTTTCCCTGGACGCCATTTTCTTATAGGATGAGCTGATCGTAAGATATATCAATACATCGCTCTAGACACTATATATATACACTTTGAATCATGGGCTGGGAAGGAAGACTGTTCTGGCAGATGAACATGTCCTCCGACGCCGGTCAATTACTACCGAAGCCCTGGAATAATGATGACGATTACAGTCCGAGACGAAAACGGCGACGTTTGTGTTCTTTCAGGCTCCACTGATAAAAGAAAGCAACATCAAAATCTGAAGACCTATCAGACCCAAGCATACAAAGGCTCGGAAAAAAGCGCTGCGACCAGACACAACGGGCGAGTGATCTGCACTACCTAATGCCCGGAGCACAAAGCCTTACCGGAAGCCTGGCGGCGAAAGGCCGGCTTGATGGAAACGAGAGAAATGTCGCTGGTGGGAATCTGTTGAAGCAAAAAGGCAACGCTACCAAATTTGTCTTGCAAGTTTTCGACCTTTATATATCTATTCCGACAGAATCACTGTAGGGTCTGTCCAGAGGAGAGTAGAGTTCATGGAATATTTGAAGATTACTTGATAAGCAAAATCGACTAGAGTGCATACTACTGTGAAGGAAATAGAATGTCAGTACAAAACAGTGTTAATCTAATAGCAGCATTAGCGATGTGGCTTGAGCATGCTTACATCCAGTGCACATTGCACGCTAGTAGTGAGTACAGTACAAACAAGTCTCCAGAAGCTCAATAAATTAACATGAATTAAGCTGGAGAGAGTACAGTGGTATACCTATTCTGTATGCCCAGCTTGCAACTCAGAGCCCTGTTGTTAACATGTTGCCCTTCCATACACTGTCCAGAGAGCCCGACACTGTTTCCAGTATCAGAAAGTGTATATAATTTGACAATTTTGGAATTATACCAGTTGAGCTCCCACTAGACTTGGTTACTTTTGCGGGTTGGGGCGGGTTTTGAGGGGCGGGTTATCAAGTCTAGCTCCCACCCTCTAAGTCTTGCGGAGCCTAGAAGTAGAGATCATCATTCAGTACACTAGAAAAAAAAAGCAGATATTTTCTCTTGAATGCCAATCAATCCAGTTCCCATATTCCTTGTTCCTTGCAATTTCGTTTATGAAATCTTATCCGAGAAGACCCACCAACAAGCAATTCCTCGATGGTCTAGTGGCTATGATTTCCGCTTGTCATCGCTGTTAATGTTGAGCGCTGCAAGCGCGGGAGACCGGGGTTCGATTCCCCGTCGGGGAGGATAACCTTTTTCCGCGGAGCTTTTTTTTTCGCGGTAGTTCCACTATAATAATCAGACGGGTTTTAAAGAAACTTTCACGGACAGGCCCGGGGCACCCTGATCGCCGGCAAAAAGAGAAAATCACCCTCCCCCCTCCCTCGGGGGATCGATCGTATGTACCCCGGTCTCCCGCACTTTCATCACGTGATAATGGCAAGCGGAAAATCATGACCATCTGTGCATTGGCATTCTAGTACACCCAGCACGTTTGGCTAATAAAAAAAGGATTAAATTTGCAACAAAAATCTCTCTAAATTTTAGCGATGACACGGAAATCGTAACCACTAACCATCAAGGATTTCGTTCTACCCATTCAGACGGGGGAAGTCTGACTTAGTGGGCAAAGCTAGGAATTGATTGATTATTGAGAGATGCTTCGCTTCAACATTGCCCTACTGCTATGTCTCAATTCTAGGTGTGGCTTTTACCCGCTTGCAAAGATATATATGTATATACACTGCACGGCTGACCTGCAAAATTTATTTATGATGCGTACTTACCCGGGGCACTCCGCGCGGACAGTCATGTAGGCGCAACAGGTTAGATGTCGGATTACTCTACACTCCCTATAATGTTATATACAGGTATCTATGTACAGCACATGCACTGTACAGTACATGCCATCTCACAACACCCCCACAAACCCCTCAGCCCTCACGTCCCACTCGACCGGGAACCCAGGCGCTCGACCGTATTCACCATTCCCATACCCCTTCTCTCCAGGCTCTCCGATCCCACCCCATCCACCAGCCAACATCCCCACCGCAAGCAGCAGCCCTCCACTCCCCGGGAAATACGGCGTGGGCGCCTTCCCCGCCGGGCCGACCGGCATGCCGACGTCGTCGAACGCGAAGTTCTCGTTGACCAAGTATGCGACCGCGGCGTCGACGTCGCCTAGCCGGGCGGCGGTCATGGCGAGCATGGGGAAGTCCCAGCCCCAGCAGTCGGTAAAGTTCCAGGTCCGCGCGACCTGTGCGGCCGTGGCGGATATGATGGGTTTGTTTAGGGCTGGGGAGGGAGGGAGGAGGCCGTACGCGGCGACGAGGGCCGGGTGGTCGGAGACGGTTTCCGGGTCTGTCCACATGTGCGAGATGCCTTCGTAGACGGTGTATGTTGTCTTGTTGTCTGTGGCTGGGGATGATGTGGTTGGGAGGAGGGCGAGGTGTTCTGCGACGTGCGTCCATGTCTCCGGGACGGGCTGGCCGAGTCGTTTCTTCCATGTTGCTGCGATGCCAAGGCCAAAACGCCAGTATGCGAGCTCGAAAGTCGGGTTCGTCGTGCCGTTTGGTGGTGTGTTCTCCGAGGCCGGGTACATCGGGGGACCGAGGTCGTAGACGCCTGTGGACTCGTTCCAGAAGGCGAAGGAGGTCATGAAGTTTGCTGATTCTGTTAGGATGTTGTCCCATTTTTGCAGGACACTCTTCTGCTCTCCATGATGACCGTTCGCTACGGCATATTTGTACTCCATCTCCGCAAAGTAAAACACATGCGGCTGCTGCCATATCAGCAGCGAGTTGATCTCCCCCGGCGCAGACCTTCCGGTGGGATCGCTCATCTTGCCCCATCGCGCGCCGTCGTAGCCCTGATGGCGCGCACGCTCGATCGAGCTTGGCAGAAACCGGTCATAGACGCCGATGCTCCTCCGCAGCAGGGGCGTTTTCCTCCACGGGATCCAGTGCGCCGAGTGCCAGAGGTACATCTCCATGTGGAACTTGCCGTACCAGCCGTTGTTGACGAGGCCGGACTCCTGGGGCGGGTCGCGCCCGGCCTCGTTGACCGCGAGCAGGTACTGCGAGAGGATGATGCGCCGCTGGATCTCGATGGCCGTGGCGTTGCCAGTCGCGGTGAGGTCGATGAAGGCGCCAGTCTCCCAGTAGTCTTTCCACCAGCGTGTGGAAGCATGATTGACATAATCGACACTGGTTGGGATTTTGCAATCCGACGAAGGCGAGAACGTCGCCGTGAGTTCGAAGCTGTTCTGTCCAATATCCGGCTGGAGGATATATCGATGAGAACCTTCCAGAGGACCCGTGATAGAAGCTCCTCTCCCCTCCCACCGGAGCAAGGTATAGTACGTCGTATTATCCATCTGATGCATTATCCGAGCTTGCTTTCCCCATCTTGAGACAGAGAGCTCCGTCCTATGCTTCTCCACCGCATCCCAGATCCCGACAAACGGCGCCTCGAACTTACTCTCCCCCGTCGCGTACGGGTAGTCGAAGAAGAAGCCCAGCTGACCGCGAGCCAGCAGCTCAGAACGGACCTTAACAGCCACCGTATCCGACCCCGGGTCGACCCACGTCTGGACCGTGACCGCGGTGCCATTGACAGAGAACTGGGATGTCAGTGTTCCCGAATAGAGATCCAGCTGTTGAAGCCTCCCAGTCAGGTCCTCCTCAGACACATTGAAATTCCCCCGCCCCTGACGATCAAAGAAAACAAACCCCACCCTCCCCAGGTTGATCCGATGCGGATTCGCAATCAACCACTGCGAGATCTCCGGCTCCGCCGGGTTCGGCTGGTCGTAGTTGACCAGCCTCCCGTGCGTCCACCAGTCCAGGCCCGTGAAGTCCTCGGGGGCCGTCTGCCCGGGGGTCGTGGGGAGGGAGGCGTTGTGCCACCCCCACGAGGAGAGCGTGCCGAAGGGCAAGAAGGTCTGCAGACCCGTGATGTCGGCGCCGAAGGCGAAGTCGCCGTTGCCCACCTGCATCGGGGTTGTGGGGGAGCTGGCGTTGCGGGTCGGGTTGAATCTGGAGACGACATGTTTGCGGTCGATCTTGGGGGTGGGCGTGGCTGTTGCTGTGTTGCTGCTCGGGAGGAGCCGACAGCACAGCAGGAGGAGAGCAGCCAACATGGTCATGGTCAGGACTGGCTTAGTGGTATACTAACTGCTGAAACAGCCCAGGACGCCCCGAGGGGACCATCGACGGCAGCATCTGCCAGGTATCGCTATCCATGTCGCTGATCTTGAAGACGGCACCGCCTCTTATATGTGAGCGGAGAAGGACATGAGATCAACGGAAAATCCCCGGTTCCTGGAAGCTGGAGCACCAGCGCCGGCAGACGCCGCAAGCGGACAACTCATTATCCCACGAATAGCTTTTCCAGGTCCATCGTGTCAGAGCGATGATCGTCGCCAGCGGCAGAGCCAGAGGTCTGCGGTGGAGCGCGGGGCCCCGCGCCGAGGATCCGCGTCTCCATGTCGGAGAGGATTACACCGACTCGGTTCTGACCTAAGTAAGCAACGACTAACACGAAACCGAAAAAGAATAAATAGAATCTGGCTCAGAGTGGTCAATTCGAGCAGCGGTGTGATTTGAATGGGGTTCATCAGGAGTCAGGTGGTTACTGTGATTTGTCTTACAAATCATGACGGGATGGATGGATGATTGACCAATTCATTGATCGGTCATGGCTTCTAGGGAAGTATTGTATGATAAGCGGAGTTTTTTCAGATGGCATTTCCCCTCTTCTTCTTCTGCTTTTTTCCTCCTTGGATGTTCACTCCTACGACACGGTGGGGCTCATCGGAATCGTCTCTCTCTATGGTACGCCGAATTTCCTACGAAGATACAGCGCTACAAGGCTACTACTACTCTCCGACAGTGAGTTTGATATCGATCGTGAATGGTTTTGATTTTTTTTATAGCTAGCCTAATGGAGCGTCACAGTGGCTAAGGGTGCCATCCAGCATAGTGACCAACAGACGTGAGGTCGAACCGCATATCGTCAAGTGTCCACAAACTGACTGCAAGGGACCAGTGATAGCCATCTAAGCAGTAGCAGGGACCTGCAGACGGCAGAAGCCGCCGCACTTGGCGACCTTCTTCTGCAGCTCGGCCATGCGCTTCTGGTCGCCGATGGGGTCGGCCGACTCGCGGTCGAGCTCCCAGGTCAGGTACTCGTTGGTGTAGTTGGGCTGGAAATCGGGCTCGAGGATCCCGAGGCGCTTGCCGTAGTTGGTGACCTTCTGCCAGTCGCGGCTGACGTTCTTCAGGTCGCGGCTGAAGTAGGCGAAGGAGCGCTCGAAGATCTTGCGGTTGACGGGGGTGCCCATGATGGGCTTCATGTCGACGTACTCCTCGTAGGCCTTCTCGGGCTCGGCGAGGACAAAGTCCGTGGCGCGCTTGACGGCGCGCATGAACTTGACGACCTTGTCCTTGTTGGCGGCCAGGAAGGCGTCGTTGGCGATGTACAGGATCGAGCAGAAGCAGCAGCAGCCGAGCTCGGCGAGCTCGTCGATGCGGAGCATCTGGACGTCGTCGCGCGGGCGGCCCTGCGACGCGAGCCATTCCTCCAGCTCGACCATCTGCACGTTCTCGAGGCCAATGCCGGCGTCGATCTCACCGCGGATGATGGCCTTGGTGACGTTCATGCCGCAGCGCACGGCGGTGTAATCGTCGGGGGTCATGCCGTAGTGCCTGGTAAGCTCGTCGATTTGGATCTAGGTTATACTTCAGTATTTGCAAGATAGAGTTCTGGCATGTGCCATTTACAGACCTTTCCGAATTCACCGACGTAGCCGATTCTTTTGCCCTTGAGGGAACGGAAGTCCGAGGTGATGCCGCTGTCCTTGAGGTAGACAACACCGGTGAAGGGCTCGTCCAGCAGGGAACCGATGGAGGTAACAGGGAACTTGCGGGCCTTGGCCTGCACAAGAGGTCAAAAACACCAGTTCTCAAACCGAATGGGTTGACAGAGCACGCACGGCGAGGGTGTGGATCATGGCCTTGAAGCCCATGTCGACCTTGCCGCTGCCGATGATCTCCGTCACGTCCGAGGGGTCGTTCGGCTCGAGGATGGCGACCTTGAGGCCCTCATCCTTGAAGTAGCCCTTGGCCTGGGCGAGGTAGAGGGGGGCGTGGTACGGCGTAGCGTGCCTTTTTTCATATCAACAGACTTAGCATTCAAGTCTGCAGAAAGCACGCATCTTCAGGGTGCAACGATTCAAGAAGAACGTATTCATAAAAGACGTCACAAGGAGAAAACCTGCACAGTGTGTCCTACCAGTTGGTAAGGAAAGTGATCTTATCGGTAGACATTTTGCTCAGGGTTTAATTCCAACAGATGGAACTCTGCGAATTGTCAGCACACAACACACGAGAACCAGTTACCCCTCTCGCCCGAAGACGACAGGGGCAACAGGGGAAGGGGGGGAGGGGTTAAAGCCACGCATGTCCTTCCGCTAGTATTACCTAGATCAAGTTTTGACAGTATAATCTCAGAACGACCGGACTGCAGCACAGAGACCGGATCCCCCATCCACTCTTCCAGGCCCTGCGCTGGCTCCCTGCTTTAACGAGCCCCCACCCCAAAAAAAGGCTGCGCCAGGCGTAGGGAGGAATGCACGAGAGCAAAGAATGTTGGTGAGCGGAGAAGAGAGCCGGCATGTGGTAGCAGGATCCGATCGAACACCTGTCATGCGTGGGCAGGGCTTATACTATACAAACCTTGACCTCTGAGTGAATCCATTGCGAACAGAACACCAGTCTGCGTCGGACTGCGCGGCCTCGTTCCAGGTCATCGTACCCTTGTGAGATGCTGCAATGAGCGGGAGGCGTCGTCTGCGTCGAGATGGATGATGGGAGAAGAGAGAGTTGCGTTGACGGAGGGGGAGGGGCAGGGCAGATATAGGCGGATGGAGGCGGGGCGGGGCACTCCGCTGGGCCGCGTGCGGTGAAGGTCTCCGCGGCCCAAGACGAATGAGAAAACAACACTGTGACGTCCTGCGGACCCCAACAACCTTGAAAAGTGGGCTGCCTGGAGCTCACGACGTGTCGATTGGAGTGGAGGGCGAGGACCATGAGCTCTCCGGAAGCCTGACTTGACTCACTGGTGGAGATTTCGGGAGCGCAGTGTCCCGGCGGCTGTCATCAGATAATCAGAGCAGCCATTATTCGAGACAGGACAAGCACGTTCGAGCGGAATGTCGGCATGTACAGTACATGTACGTAACTAATTCGTCACTCGAAAAAGCTGTCCGAGATGGACATGTATCTGTGAAAGACCTTGGCCTATATCTCGAGCGGACGCTGGCCCTCAGAGGGAAGATTCTAGCCAAAACCTTGTCTTCGCTCTATCCAGCTAAGAGGGGAGCCAGTTTACTTTGCACCAACGAGTCCAGTGAACTTGACGGATCGACGCTGCAAGTTGCACGATCCTGAACCAACGGAACCATCTTCTTGGGAAACCTAAAAAACCAGTTGCATACGAGCATAGTTGCTATACCACCTGGCACTTCTGTGGAAGCCGGCTCTGGCTAGCTGCCTAGGTATCCAAAAAGAACGGAGCCAAAATAAATGGACAGCATCTGCGCGTACAAGATAACCGGACAGTTCGATAGACGGCTTCAAAGTCAAACGAAGACTAAAAGTACATGCAAAGAGGACATGACTTGATAGATAGCAGGAAGCGAAGAAGCATATATCTCCGCTCGGATTTCAGACACAGGACATCATGCCAGAAGCGGGACAGCATAAAGTCTGAGAAAGCCATATTCATGAGGTCGTCATGTCAATGGAGAAACACAGAATGATAATATATGATGCAACGGTGGTAACAACTCGGGCGAACCAAGGTTAACAAACGGGCAGACCCTGCGGGGATGAAATCAAAAAGCGCCGATCCCCAATGACCGTTCAACGATCTCCATTCAAAAGTGCAGTATCGAGTGGGGGTGGAGGGCGATCAGGGGTCTTCTTCGTGCGCAGAGTGAGCGGATACGGGTAGTCTTCCGGTTCTTCTTCCTCGCTGGCGTGCAAAACACAGATTAGCACCTTGATCTGACGTAGGATTCATCTCCGCAACATCAAACACTGTACTTACGGCAACCTCCAAGCAATGTAGTCCTCGGTACTTAACCCCTCGCGGCCTTCCTGGAGCGATGCAAAATCGCCGGGAGTTATCATCCCAGAGCGGTCTCGTGGTGAGCCGGGGATAGACAGAGGTCGAGATATCTTCTGCTCCGTGCCTCCGATAATGTCATGGAAGTCATCGGAAGCGTCGAAAGACGATGGGTAAGCTGTTTGTCTACGTCAGTGTCGGTTATTTCATAAGGACATACCGGTAGGGATCTATATTACCTCTCCTCAGCGCGAGCTGTCGAGCCTTTACATATTCCAGGCCCATACGCTTCCAGTCCAGGAGTTCGCTCAGCCTTTCGGTCCTGTTTCGTTGGTTGATGCGCTGCCGTCGGCTCTTCATCGCAAACTCATACATGTAGTCGGTGAGAAGGTTGACCGAGTCGTCCACCCCCTTCATACGCCGATCTACGATGTAGATCCCGTAATCAGATGAGTTCTCGATCAACTCCTCCATGTAGCAGCCGAATCCAGAGAGATTCGTCGTGATACTGGGAACGCCCATCACCGTGCATTCTGCCGGCGTATAACCCCATGGCTCATAGTAGGATGGGAAGACTCCCAGATGCGTTCCACGGACAAAGTCGTCGTAGTCCAATGGTAAAACGGGGTTCGCGGAATTAAGGAACTCGGGGTGGAAGACGATCTTCACACGATCAGATGGGTGGTTAAAGAGCTGGACCCGTCGCAGCTGGTTGAGGACCGGATCGTCTGCATCGTTGACCATGTTATGGGTGACAATTGGAGGAAGATTGTGTCGTTTGAGAGCGAACAGCCTGCGCCGGAGCAGGACACGGTCTTGAGCGGTGATGAGGTCCTTCTCGTCGGGCATGTTGTCCCCTTCTTTCCAGGCTAAGCAGCGTTCAAAGAGCCTTTTCCCGATCTCCTTCTCAACTATCTCCACGGTGTCACGTAACGACTTGATTACCGCCTGTCCTTTAAGTGCCTCAACGGTGAGCGATGAGGTCTGCGCTGGCATGATGATGAACGCTACGATGGTGGTCTTGGATCCGGACGACTTGAGGCGGTGGTTGAGACGTGCCAAAGCCTCGATGAACATATCGACTCCCTTGTTTCGGAACTCGTATCGACCGGAGGTAAAGAAGTAGAGTGTGTTGTCGAGGTCAAAGTCGTTATGTCCATAAAAATGGCCACGAACAAAGTCATGAATCTTCTCCTTGGCCTGCGAGTGCAGGTTCTGAAACTCATGTACAGCCGAAAACTTCTTGACATTCAGCCCGTTTGGCAGGACTCCGTCCGGTTTTCGTTTCAGGAGGTGCTCGCTCTCGAACGCAGTTATGTGGGAGACGGTTGTAAAGACGTCCGCGGTGTGTGCGGCGGCGCGTTCAATGCAGTACCTGTGGTAGATCCCACGCTTGCCAGCCTCCGCATCCACGTCAAAATACTGCAGATTATTGTAAAAGTCAACTGAACCAGCACAGAGATACCGACCTAGTAACGTGGCATGGGTTGTGAAGATGGTTGTGAGGTCCATGTGTCGCTTCTTGGTCAAGGGCAGAGCTACTCCCGCAAGCCACTCGTGAAAGTGGGCTACCACCGCTCGTCGCCTTTCGTGAGATATGAACTAGAACATCCCGTCAGACAGAAGAACTTGAAACTTTCTGACGCAGCTGTAATGCAAACCTCTCCCAAGAACCAAGCCACCAGGTACCCGAACACAATGGCTTCGTTGGTCTCGTGGTCACCGGCGGGCGATGGGATTCCCGCTGTATTCCACAGATCCCCTTTCCACTCATCCAGATACCTGTATCCGGTGCTCGTGTCTATGAGAAGCACACGCGGGGCGCCCTCTATCAGCCACCGTCCGTACACAAGTTCAATTCCCCGCTCCTTCATCGACGCAATGGTCTCCACCATATGAGGATTGGACGGAGTCAATGCCTCGACTTCGACAGCAGCCTGCAGGATATCAGTATCCACAGTGCCACGAGGTTCAGGAACCGGCTGGTGCCACCCACTGAAGCGCGGTTGAGCGGCCCGATGAGAGTGTACCGCTCTCCATACTCCGCGGTCGTTACCGGGGCTTTGGATTTGAGGACAGAATATATGCCGCCAACTGCAGATAATAGTAGTTAGCATCCATCCAATCGTAAAGCTCCATTCCGTCTGAACGATCCGAATGCATCGCACCTCGATTAGCAACTTCCGTAGATATCTCGAAGAGCATGTGGTTTCTGACGTCGCGCCTGGGCGGCACGGACCCGTTGTGGCCATCGGCCATGACGTACAACGGCGAGAGGGCAAGGACCTAGACAGGAGGGGGGGCAGATTGGTGAATCGGAAGATGCCACGAAAGGTAATCTGAAACCTAAACGACAAAGAAGAGAGCAATTGCAGATGGTGGGCTCTCCCAATGGATGGTCAATCCCGTTTCAGGGAGCCGACGCGGGGGTTGGCAAGTGGGCCTGGGGTGACCGGGGAAGGGGAGATCTCTGCCCTTCAGCTCAGATCCGATCCGATCTTTGCGGACGCTGAAGGCTGTGGAAGCAGTACTGTGCTTGAATAAGCGTAGACAGCAGAACTCGACGCTAGGGAATCTCTCAAGGATTCGTCCTTGGTGTCTACAACTCGCGGACCTAGTCTGGGGTTATATGAGAGGCTGGAAGAGAGCATGGGCGTAGGGAGGCGGGGGAGGACATGGGCGACCGGGGGCTCCGCTGCATAGAGATCATGAGATGATACTGACTGGGATTACATGATGCATGTTTCTTTCTCCGTTGTTAAACGCTCTACCATGGCGCCATGTGAAGACAAGGGGAAACGGCATACGCTGTCGGGCAAGTTCACTAGGAATCGGCATTCAGAGCATGCTGGTGTGGAAAACATCCAGTCCCAGGGCACCGCCCAAGGTTGCCCGTTCGAGATGCTGGATCCTCACCCCGCGATGGCACGGTTCTGCCCGCCTCCAGAGAGCAGCAGATCCGGGGAAGAGGGCAGGGAGCCATGATCACCGCGTGCCACAGAGCAATCCATACGTCACCGCGCGAGAGGGCGAGCGAAGCGCGACCGGCGCACGTCATAACATGTGAGACCACAGGACGGAGGTGTTGCAGCTCCCTCCATGGTGTTGGTCCTGTTTGTCTGATCCCTGGACAGGCAGACCCATTGGTCTCAGGGTCCATAGACCTGAAAGGGCTCGCTGAAGAGATCCTCCTGTTGTGTTGAAGCGTTCTGTCGCTCCTCTCTTCTGTAGCATCTGTTCAGAGCAGAGAAGCGTCATCTTGTAGAACGCCTTCGTGATGCACCCCAACATGGCTCAACCTGTTGATGGTGAGCTGCGCGGCGATGTCATCGCCGCTTCGGATTGGCCCAGCGGCCAGTGAGCAGTGGCCGGTGCGGAAACCCGGAGCGAACCGCCGGTCCCGGACGCAGCTCGGGATCGCTGGGACGCCACCCGATTGGAGGACGCTGCAAACTAACTCCCGGACGTGGTACGGAGTATTTATTCTATCTACTCCAGGACCCTTACACAGCATATCTGCTTAAGACTTTAAGAACATAGATTCAGCTCCTACCCGAAGTTCAGTTCCATGCTCACTTAATCCTTTCTAGATGCATTAGACTCGAAAAAATAGAAACTCCTATTAGACCTTCACTGAATTAGCACGCCCACTCATCCCTGGATAACAGGAAAGGCACGAGGGAAGTGGAAGAAAAAGTGAAAGAAAAATGAAAATGACATAAATTATGTTCTATTGTTAATTCTTTGATTCAAAAATTTGCTTGACTGATGCATTCGTTGTTTTAGAGAACTCCTGAATTAGGACGATATCCACAGCTCCTATGTAGGGAAGCTATTCGAGGGAGGAATGCTATGAGGCAGAGAATACAGAAACGACGTGGCGTGATGATGAAGAAAATAACCAGACCAACGTAAACACACGACAATTCCCCAACACGCCACATGATAGATCTATCGAAGCTCGCCTAGGCCTGCGTATGCCTAGCGAGAAGCTGTCGGACAGCTATCCACGGGAGAAGGAGATTTAATCACACATAAAGAACCATTGTTGAAGATGATGAAGAATGTTGTATAAGTCTTGTTAAAAGGCTCCCTTTCGGGGACTAAGTCCCCGGACCATTCCCCGGTGGCGTCCTACCAGATCTTTAGTAACTAGTCCCTGCAGAATGCCTTGATACATCACCAACATGAGTTTATCGTGTAAAGTTTTCCGGCCTGATGTTGTACTGGGATATTGGAAAGTGGCTAGGACGCCAGATATTCTTCCATAGACTCGGGCATAACCCTCTGCTCAATAAGCACGTCTTCGGGCCAGTCTCGGTTATAGACAGGAATCTCGCCATTCCTCCTCCTTGGCGGAATGTTCTGGTCAAGCCCGCCGTCGTAGCCTGCCTCCGTATAAAGCCGATAAAAATACCCAAACGTGACCTTCAGCCATCCCTCATAACCCCTTCATAGTCACCGATAACCGGTTTGGTTTCCACCACCTTCACAAACGACTCACTGGCCGTGAGGGACTTCAACACCTCCTCATCCACAAGCAGACACACCTCCGAAATGACTTCAATTCTCTGTTTCCCTGTTTCCTCCCGGCGCCTTGCAAGCCACTCCTTGAACTTCTCTCTGACTTGATCCGGTGAAAGCCCGTCGTACTCAGGATCGTCAAAGATGACGTAGCGAAGTCTTTCTTTGATGAATTCAACTGGCGATGGATCCAATTACGGAAGAAACCCAGGGCCTTCTTGCCTGCATTGACGGCGCTCCTCCCTGCTCAAATCCGTGTAATATTGTGGATATTTCAGCTCCTCTTCGATGGCTCCAAGGAGACTATCCTTAATGCGTTGAAGTGCATGTTCCCATTCCTGACTGGAGTCTGGGCCATAGGTGGTGCGATAGATGGCGTAGCCCCATGTGAAGTGGGGATGTTGGAGGTTGTGATCGATGAAGATGAGTGAGGGACGTCGGCTGGCCATCTTGCAGTCTCGATTGGCTCAGCTGTCTTGTATAAAAAACTAGAATTCTGAGGTTCTTGTCTGAAGAGTAAAGAATAGGGTTATTTTATTTGGAAGAGAATCAAGCAAGAAACAAGAAATCCCGCGTGGCCTCGAGCGAAATAAGGAGAGGAGGAACTCCTTCTGGGGGACGCGCTTGTTGCTGGTAGGCAGCAGCTAGTATGTTGCGCCTTGGCATAAATCGAGCGTTCGAGCGGACTCACAGAAACGGAGGAGTCCTAGTCTAGCAGGATCAGGATTAAACGTTTGTCTATTTTGCTTGCTGCCTCATACTAGCGCTTATGCTGTATTTACTCCTTTTCCCTCCCGGATTATTTCTAGCCGTCTTGATCCTGTCAAATGGTAGCAACTTCTATCTCACTAAGCTTCAGATTTGTTGGAATATTCCGGATGTCTTCCAAAGCTATTCCTATTCTACTGTAGATAAAGAACGTTGATTTCCTGCTAGGAAACCTCTTTCAAATTGACAAGGTTCTTATCGATATGTTGCTCCGTTCTACCGGGCTCTCTTTCACAACTGCTGTTGGAGAAGGCCAATTCATCTCTATGGCATCATATTTATAAAAGTTTGGCGGGAACCCAAGAGAAACTAGACCAACGAGGTCTTCTGTACGTCCGTGTTTCGAGAAAGGAGCAGGTGGAGCGTTTTGTGCCTGAAGAGTCATGCAATATTCTGTTTTGCATACCCTGTTTCGTTGCTTTGAAGAGAGTATTGAATTTCCACTGTGAAATCGCTAATCTTCGATTTGTCCTCTACCTAGCATGTAGTCTATCACTGGAGTCCTTGATGAAAAGCAGGGAAGCTCCTGTACCAATTCACCTTTTCGGCATCCCCCGCTTAAAAGGACCATATCACCATCTGTACGACAATTGAGAGCAAGAATTTTACAAAACAACTTTTATGTCATTTAATTCGCCATAAATGTGCTGGCAGCCGCCCTATGTATTACTACTTCTTTATTGCCATTCTTTCATCCTCCGTAATTCCTTGTCCCAGTGAGACGTTAAATAGCCTGCCAAAACCTACATTAGAGAGCATCTCTCTGGCAGTGTTCATCTCTCTTCTTTATCATGCCCCTTATATCTCATTACCTCAAACCTCATTGTTATTAAACATTTCCCATATTATTTAATTAGCTTTGGTAGAGTTGTCACTCTCTCCGTCTGCATAGTTCAAGGTTCCAGGTGTCAAGATCATATGCTCCTTCTGAGAGACAAATTCAGGGAGAGCTCCTACATTACAAAAACGACGACTACCTCCAATCGAAGTGAGGGGAGGGGCCGCTGGTTGCCCAACGTCTTGCTGATACACTGCTTGGGCAAGAGGTGCACAGCAATTGGCGGACTATCTCCGTACTGTGAGGTCAATGGCGGTTTCCTTATTCTCACAATCCCCATGTTGATCACAGTCATTGTTCCTTCCTCCTTCATCTAGGGTTCATGTTTACCGCTTCATTAGAGAGCCAGTCTGCTACTCATCCATCCTCCTGTTTCCATCACGGACCATAACGAGAAACAGTTTAGTGGTCAATTCAATTCCCTTTTCGACTCTGATGAAAACAGTAACTAACATTGATACAGACGCCGCAGTCCGAAAGCACTCTACATGCAGCGCTGTTGCTGAATCAAACAAATTCGTGGATGCAATAAACCAGACGCGAAGTTACACTGCGAATAACAGAGTAAACATAGTTTTGAAATGGGAGGAATACCTGAGGTAAGATTAACTACACTTCTCGCTAGATGTCTGTGCTAATCCAAACAGGAACTTGTTTCAATAGATCAGAAGGAATGCTCTTCAATGGGTCAACAGAAGAAGTGACATTCTGGTAAGGTGCTCGCAGAGAGATGTTGCCGGGTTGAGCCGGAGTTAAAGAGAGGATATGCAAAGGAGACTTCAACGTGATCCAGTATATTGTAACGGAACCATTGAGCACGGCGGGGCTTTCGACGATGTCCTCTAATTAATTTCTAGACTTGTATATCTTTTGTGGACGAAGAATGCTGCAAAAACATTGAAATCGAGCGGAGACAAGACAACTCTGCATGGGTGACCTTCTGAAGCCGAGCCATATTGCAACCATTCTGACACTGCCATCAGCATTCCTACACATAACTCAACCTAGGTCTTTTCTAATGCTGTCTACCGGAATAAGCTTTTGCAGAAGACTAGTTATTATAAATGTTTATACTACAGAGCAAAGTATGACTGACTTCAGAAGATTCCAGCTTCTGATGGATTCGAAGTGGAACTGAAAGAGATCTAGTGCTGACTATAGGCCGCGGGAAAACCACCACTGGATACGTTATATGTTGGTTGGGATGTGGGCCAGAGTTCGCGTGGAAAAGCTCCAATATGTTGCCAAGTGATAAGAAGAGAACGCCCCCATATTTATCGGTGTCAGCTAGTACAGTAAGTAGCGAGAAACTGGAGAGACTGCCGCGTCCAGTAGTATGTACATCCAAATCTGTGTGCTTGGAGAATCAAACGAAATGGAAAGTGAAAAACCGAAGAAGGGCCGTCAAAGAACTGTTCGATGCTTGAATTATAAGGCGCTCGAGAGGCGGATTCCTCGTTCGTATCCTATAACCAGAACATCACAATGCAAAAAGTTGTTACATACAAGAGAAATTTCAACTGCAGAGCAGGCGACTCGCAAATGCAATCTACTACTATGGTCCATTCATAAAACAAGGACCTGCATAATTGAACACGTCGGGCAGAATTTCATTGGGATCTTCGCACATATAACCTGCGATTGTATTTGAGACAATGTCAGCTGCAACCTTGATCCCAAGCTCCTCCGGCACCTCGATTTCTGCAGGATACCACGGACCATAGTCTTGGGCAATCACAGTCCACTGCGATCAGGTAACCAGTCTTGTGTCTCTTCTGGTACAGCATTCTAAATTGCTGAGTGTAATCTCCCTCCTCATTTAGACCAGCCAGGCACTCCAAATCTGACGGGAACGGCATCTGCAGGTCGTAGCCATCGTACTCAACGTGTGGATCCAATGGCTTCTCAGCATTGATCACGGAGTCCAAGCTATCCTCGTCGATGAGGAGGCAGACAGTCTGGTGAAGGCCGTATGGAATAGGGAGATCGACTTCCCACGGCATTCCCAGGACACCGTCCGCCTCGTAGTATGTGGTCATCTGGCTTCGGAGGATGTTGAAGCGGCCACAGACCTTAAATAAAAGCGGTCAGAACGCCATAAAAATAACATCTAGCTTTCCCTCAGAGAGTACGAGCCAGTATGTAAGTAGGGAGCTATAACTTGCCGCCTCACTTCATCCACGTCCTTGCCTTCCAATGACTCGTCCTCCACAAATTTGATGACCATCTTATCTCTAACTGCTACGGATGCCCAGGGTCAAGGTTCCATCCATGCTCAATCAACTCATTCAGCCGTTGCCGGAAGCGCTGCCATCGCTGCTTGTTTCCATACGCTGCACAGCGATAACATATGAAGCCCTATTTGCCGTTATCCAGACGACGGCCTGTTCGACGTTGGCTCTCGCGAACCATTGACCAATCGTCTACGAGTCTTTCGACCCAATAATCAGGCATCGCAAAGGTGGTGGTAGATGGTCTGGGAGGATACAATAATAGAGAGAAGGAGAATGGTCTGGAACTCATGGATGATAGTTACAGTAATAGGTTAGTAGTCTACATTTACCAACTGGTATCCTAGTGACTACCACCTACTAACTGTACTATGTACATATATCACAGTGACTACACCCGTTTACTTTCTCTGCAGAAGCCCTCGGCTGCTCACGGTGAAATGTATCATAGGTCCCTGTCCTGATGCGGATGCTGACGGGTTCTTATTCGCGCACTGTAGGGGTTATTAATCAAAATTACCCCTCACGTAGATAAGTACCTTGGGTAAGTACTGCACCTGGGTACCTGATATCCGTGACTTGATTACCGCCAACTACACCTACCAGTCAATTAGAGTCTAGCATGTAAGAGTTACGTACATCCAACTCTTGAGGGTACCATGGCAAGCAATCGGATGCCATCCAGCCGTTAGCAATACTCAAGGTACGGAGATTACCAGTCTCATGATATACGCATGCATGGACGAAAGAGCAAGCTGCTGACTCATGTAGTATCTCTGTTGAACTTAGCAACCCTGCACAATTGACCCTCCCGCAAAGACTCCCAAAATTCCTTTTACAGAGCTGACCATCCGCCCACCCTGGCGAGCCTCCCAAGGACTCTTAGACCTCAACAACTCGCTGCCGCGATGAACGCCATCGTCATCCACAGGCCCGGCGATCCCGACGTCCTCAAGCTCCACAAGCGGGCAATCCCCAAGCCCGAGGCAGGCCAGGTTCTGATCCGCGTCAAGGCCTTCGGCCTCAACCGTTCCGAGATGTTCACCCGCCAGGGCCACTCGCCCAGCGTCCAGTTCCCGCGGATCCTAGGCATCGAAGCAGTCGGGCTGGTCGAGGAAGCGCCGGGGACGAATTTCCAGCCCGGCGAGACCGTCGCGACCGCCATGGGCGGAATGGGAAGGGCGTTCGACGGCGGGTACGCCGAGTTTACCTGCGTGCCCGCGACGCAGGTACAAGCTGTCAAGACGAAATTGCCGTGGGAGGTGCTGGGCGCGTTGCCGGAGATGCTGCAGACTGCCTGGGGGTCGCTGTTCAAGTCACTTTCTCTCCAGAAGGGTGACAGGTTGTTGATCCGTGGGGGGACGACGTCCGTTGGGCTTGCTGCGGCGGCGATTGCGAAAGCCCACGGGGCGTTTGTTGCTTCGACGAGTCGCAGAAGGGAACGTGAAGGCCTGCTGCGCGACCACGGTGCAGATCAGGTATTTATCGATGACGGGGCAGTCGCGAAACAGGTCCAGGAGACATGTCCGGAGGGTTTTGATAAGGTCCTCGAACTGGTCGGGACCGTGACGTTGGAAGATTCGCTGCGCTGTGCGAAGCAAGGGGGCACGGTATGCATGACGGGCATCGTGGGCAATGAATGGGCCATGAAGAGTTTTAGCCCGATGGAGGTGATTCCTTCTGCGACCAAGTTGACGACTTACAGTGGAAATGAGAAAGACTTCATGGCCACGCCTCTGGAGTCGCTGGCGCAGCAAATTGAGAAAGGTGAGTTGAAGATAAAGATTGGCAAAGTCTTCAAGATGGATCAAATCGTCGAGGCACATCGATGCATGGAGGAGAATACGGCGGAAGGTAAGATTGTTGTGCTGACTTCGTAGTCAGTCAATAGTCTACCACATAATCAATCTATTTCAGTAGCAGCCTACTAGATACCTAATCTGGATACTACCTATGACGAAGAGATGGCAGTGTGAAGGATTAGAAGGAGTAGAAGATTCCTAGGAGTCTACAGAGCCGTGATGTAGGGAATTCCCTCTTTTGAACTGCCCGAGATTATTCCAGCAGCTTTCGCTGTCTTTTGAACCTCATTGTAGGTCTCACTACCACTCGAGATCCCGAAACGGTTCTAATAAAGGGATCAGTACATCCCTTTGACGGAACTGAACGACAACGGATTCGGGCATACGAGACCCTATGCGGGCAGCGATAGATGAATGGTCAAAGACCGCTTAATTCGGCATACCGTTTCATGAAAGGCAAGCAAGTTCGTGATCCATGGATGCATGCAGATGGTTCCGACATCATGCCTTAGGCAACTATCAACGTCCACTGGTACTACCTAGCAACGACTTCGTAACTGAGTTGACAACATCATGTCTTTCTTCCTTAATATCAAGTAAGTTGTGAACGAAGTAAGTGATTTCCCACTTGCTCTTATGGATCATGCTTCATTGAAATCTTCCTCTTTATCGTCACGAGGATCTCTAAGCTCGACGTCTCTCTTGCTGCTTCAGCCACCAAGGAAGTGGTCATCACAACATCTTTCAGCAACGAATATCAAATGCCAGTATGATGTACCTTCTACGGACTTAGTTGGCGATGCGAATCTACCTAATGATGGCGACGAAGGTCTGTTTTGTTAGCATGCTTGCGCCTACATACCTAGTTGCACGTCAGGAAAACCTACTTACTAAACTGCAACATGAAGAGTTCGAGAAGCTTGCAGAGTATTTCACAAAGCCGACCAAAGAGGAGGTGCTGAGCGCTCCTTTCACTCTGCGCCCCTATCGTGAAAATCCCTTCCACCGAACTCTTCTTTATCTCGAAGGCAGTCTGGGATCAACAGGAAGTTGGATGAGAAAAACCGCAAAAGAATCTCTATATTCTTTTTTCGAAGTAGTCGGCCTCAGAATCAAGAACGAAAGAAATATGTCAGTCCAGTCCATATTTAGTCCCTCTCGACCTTGAGATACTTGGACTAATAGCAAGAAGTGAATTTCAATACAGCCTTGAAGTTCAGTTTGTGATACCGTCATTAAGTGCCCGCGGCACTCTTAAATGCGACGGTGCTCTTCTACTACCAATTAATACATCCGAAAATTCTCCTCTTAGTCAGAGTTGGAGCTATCCGCTTTGTATAATCTCGGTGAGTTTTTACCCTTCTTTATCTTTCAAATTAGCTTTCAGGGATATTGATTTAGTACATACATTAGGTCATAAGAGATAACGACACTGCAAAAATTGAGAAACATGAAGTTCCACAGCTTCTTATGCAGGCGGTCTCAGCTTACAATGACAATCCGACACTGGATGACTACACAGGATTTGTGATTACAATGGACGGATCTATCCTACATCTCAGCAAAGCAGTAATGTCTAATACCTACGTGAAAGATATCTGTAAAGGGCGTCTCTCAAGCGAAAATCTGAAGTATTATCGTTCAGAGCCCTACGACCTTCTAGATCAAGGTGGTCGAAGAGAATTCTTGAGGGCTATCATTGGCCTTTATCGATACTTGAATCGAAAGGAGAATGTTTAGATAATGCTTGGATACCTACTAGTTTGTACCAGACTACTTCTGCAGAGTTTCAGACCACTTGAGAAAACTTAATATGTTGTTTATTTGCATTTATGTTAGACCCTGCAGCGGAAAATCTCTTCGTAGGTACCAAATCAAATATGGTTGCCCTGTATCGAGAGTACGGTTGTCAGAATTATTTCTCCAACAATGTCTGCTAGTGTCAGTAGAAGTTGTTAAGAGAAACAGGGGTTAATAATAAAATCCAGTATCTAGTATGCGGATGGAAAGCTAAAATATATCTTGATTACAAATCGTGTCAACAAGGAGACCCCCGGAATCGAAAGTTACCAGAATGAACGGTGCCAACTTTTCATGTTTCTCGATAGACTGGAAGCCTCCGAGATCTCTTGTCACTTGAACAGAAGTCTGTAGTGGTCATGGAGAGCATGCCTCGTCTTCGCCTCCGCGGCGCAGCCTAACCTGCGCGACACACCACTCTCTCCCACCACACTAACAACGACTGGAACTATCATCAGATCTTCTGTTATTGCATATACCTACATACGTAGCAGGAGCAGCTTCACCACGAGCTTCAACAGAGAAAACACATTTTATCTAATACCTACTCTTATATTGTACATGACGTCACGAGAAACTCTATCTCCATGACCTCACAATGCTGTCAGCCGAACAGATAGCCAACAAGGACGTCCACATCTTAATGCGCAAGTGAAAGTCGAAGCATCAGTAGTCCTTACTGAAGACCTGTCCAGTTCTGCGGTCTTGTGATACCTGATATTTGAGGCCACTTTCCGTCAACGTCGCGAATACGTCATTTGTCCAACCTTTTTTCCAAGATCAGCCTGCTATAGTATCACTTGTTTTACTGTGAACACTGGTATACTAACTAGGAGGTACCTTTTTAGGTACTTTTTGCCGCTGAAAAAAAATTGGAAGAAGCAGTGCGGGATTTTGTATCTCATCTACTTTTTACACTTAATACGGATACGAACCCATTTTTTCTGTAATATACTATCTGCATCCATATCGAATATGGTTCGGGGCGCGCAATACGACAACGGTATCCCCCAGAGCGACAATGCCATTGAAGCAGGCGAGACTAAAGCGCACGGAGTCAATGAAGGGGTATGTCTAATTCGATTCTTTTGCTCTTTCATTTTCATTACCTATGTGACCGGGAAAATGCTCATGCTAGCTAATTTCCTCCACACATACAACTCCCATGGACTTTAGACCTGTTATTCTAACAGAAAACAACCATACATGCAGGTCGGTTCGGAACCTGTCGACCGCTCCTACAAGGCCGCCCCGGCCCCCGAAGACATAGCCGATCCAGGCAAGAAGCAATGGTTCAGTGCCCAGGGCAGCCGTGGCACTCCGCCCTCAGGTAGTGGAAAAGGACACGCAGCTCCCAGAGGCCTGGGTGAGCGGAAGGGACTTGGTGCTCATAAGATGGATGGAACCAGTGAAACCGGCAGAAGATGGAAATAAATGATCGGAGCAATTAGAAGAAAAAATCACTTATGTAAACATCGCAATTTTTTTTCGTGGGTATTAATCAAGTTGTCATATCCGTTTCAGTTATGTCGACATAATCGAAACCCCCAATCCGTGACGTGGTTATAACTTTTTTCGTACCCGGAGACTCCAAACTGTGATTTTTCTGAAGTAGGAAGGGAGAAATCCAAAGATTCAAATGGCGAAACCCAACACAGAAGCTGCCTGCGCAAAATCCCAAATTTATGATCCCTGATAAACCCCGCCTTGGCAAGGTCCTCGTCGGGCAAGCCCGCAAGCTTGATGATATCCTGACAGAGCTCTTCGTCATATATTATCTCGCTTTCTGCTGATATCACCTGCCTCATGGCGGTAGAGAGGTCGATCCACCGCCGTCGAATCAGGAGTTCCGCCGGAGTGCCAGCGCAGATGGTGGATCGCTCAACGATGGGTGCCAGGAACTCCAACGATTTAAGGATGAGGGCTGCACAATGGTTCTGAGTCAGTATGGCTGAACCGGAGACGAGAGAGCCTTCGACTAGCTCGCAGGCCTGTCTCAATCTATCATTTTTGATGTGGTCAAGAACTGCCGTCACTTGCTCACTTCTCGGTGAGTTGGAGACCGAGTGACGACTCCGGGGGTGAAGAGGCCGTCCAAAGAGGTAAGGCATACTAGCCCTCTCTTTGGGAGTCTCGCAAAGCCTTGTCTGATCAGATTTGGCTTGGGAATTCCAGCTATTTCTTTGACCTTTCTGAGAAAAGGGACCGTATACAAGGATGGCCAGAGAAAGGCAGATACTATTGTATAACCCAGATCATAAGATGTTCGGATCAGAACCCACGATTCGAGCCCAGGAGCAATTGCGATCCGGCTATAAAGCTTGATGCTGTGGTCATAGAGATCCGCAAGCAAGGTCAAACGCTGTGGGTCGACCCTCTGGCTAGATGGCAAACCATAACCATCGACCGGCTGTGGGTAGCTTTCCGAGTTTGAAAGGCCAGCATACACGTCCAAGCCACCAGTCCATTCGGAGTCGTCACAAATGAGCGGCACTGCCGAGTCTGGATTGCACGCGTCTTTGTCAACTTCAAATATTCAACACGATCGAAGTCGCTGAGAAGGCGTGTTGGGTCACAGAGTGGCACGCTCCGCCTATCACTCTCCCTGCGACTGTTGCCAGTCTCAGAAATTCGACGTCTAAGCTCCAATGCGTTATCAGCTGGGACAAACGTGGTCCTCGCTGATGGAGTCGAACCAAGTCTTCTGCGTCAGCGCAACAATGATTATCATGATTCGGGCAGCGTTCCTCTGGACACAGTCCAAAGGCAACGGGGATCTCCAAAACTTATCCAGCACGAGACGCACGGTCTGTGTATAGTTCGCAAGCTCTGCGCAGTTTCCGGTCCGGAGAGACTTCTTTGGTCCCGAAGGACTCTCGTGATAGATGGCGTACTTCCTGATCTGCCATTCAACTGATCCCTCTGTTGCAGCCATTGCTTTTGCTGATTCCCGGATGCTTGTTGCCATTTCGTGGATTATATCAGCGCCAGGTCCCTCTCTAGCTGCTGTTGTCTCCCCAAGAGCGTTGGATAACTTTGTCCGGCCCCTGGAAGAGACGACTCCGCATCAAGCTCCAGCATCTTAGCAATGTCCACCCATCGAAACTGACTTCCGGTGCGATGATCGATTTGGTTGTGGAACTTGTGCCCAAAACACAGGTCGCACCTCAAGATGTCCGTCACATGTTCGAAAAAGTCACCGTACTCAGTGAAATGCTCGACAACGTCACGAATATTACTCGGGAGAGAGAACTCTTCGATCTTCGCAATCTCATATACTGCTGGCACAGAACTCACTAGAAGAGCCCGGAACTCGCTATGGCACCAGAATGCTCGTGAATTTGCATAGTCATCTAAGAATGCTCGCATCTCGGCATATACCAAGTCCGACATGCCGACTGGGTCCTTAAGATAATCTTGACAGCATTTGACTCCCTCCAGAATCGCCCTATAATATCTGAGCTAAGTTTCGGACGTTGGAGTAGTTTCGGCGCATGGCAAACAACTTCCCACACCCTCCTTCGGTCAACATCCCTCAGACGAGGGTGATCGCAAGGTACGGTTCCATCGTACATACCCATTCTGACGACACTATATAAGTTAGTCCTCCCTTGAATCAGACACCGAAGCTGACAGTAGAACTCGCTCGGATCACTGGCAAATAGAGGGCAAGAAAGACTGATATTTATGAGATAAGTTAGACAGAAAATCATCACATGAGTATAGATGTCCGAATCCTTTGTTTATCTGGTTTCATGAACAAAAGAATACTTACCTAGCTGAAGCTATTATTAGCCTAACCAGGACGTAAGACCGGTGGAACTAGACCTTACAAAAAGAAACAGAGAACAAATAGGTATGTGATCTAGATACTCTGTTGTTGGATGCATTCCTTCGGTGTGAAGAAAAAGTAGTCTTCATATTTGCTCTGATGACTGCGGTCATCGACGAAGATAGTAGAAATCAAGCAGGACAATAGAAAGGATGGTAGACACCAAATATACATGACAGGAAAGAAAAAAAATAGAACGCTGGTGGTATGAGAATGCGTACGTCTATCCAAAGTACAAGAGGGAATATAATTACTGAAGACCCCTATACATTACCCGGCAATTCCAGTCATGTCAGAATGACTCAAACAAAAGTGAAGGAGCTTGTATACAAGCACCGATCACCATGGGAATCACAAAATAAAGTTAATTCTCAAAGAGAAAACTTATGACTCCACAGACTTCTTGGGCTCCTTTTCGTCGCTGGCTGAATTCCGAGGTGATTGTGTGTCCGAAGCAGGACGCGGAGAAGCAGACCTATTATTCGGCTCCGGAGTGATTGTTTTGGCTTTAACAACTTGAAGGAGGTGATCACCCAAGTCACCAGCGCCATCTATTTTGCTGATCTTGGAATTGAAGAATTCGACATCGGATTGCATCCTATTGCTCCCGTCAGTCACGTCGAGCAGGGGAAATACATGGATATGCCTCGAGCTATTTTACCTCTGTCTTCCGGCTTCCGTTCTCACTGACACCTCCTGGAACGCCTTGGTCCATTGCTCCCTGTAACTGTTGAACACTGGGTTCATGATCATCATCACCGTGGACTCCGGAAGATGCTTGGCCAGCACCCGATGGAGGGTACCCGTCTCCTTTGTCAAAGTCTCCATGTAAGGACTCACGGCGCTGGTGTCTCTCTGCGCATCCCAATCTATTTTCTTCATTGCATTGACATGCATCGCTGCACGAGAACACATGATGTCAACAAGCTTCTCATGGATCCCAGATTGATGTTCCTGGTAGAGCCTCTTGACTTTATCAAACTCCGCCATTAGCGGATTTGACGGTGAGTGCCTCCGAAGAAATTCACGAATATACGGGATCAATGCGATTATGAAACTTAGGCTTTGTGAGGAGAGGGCTAGGTGCTTTGTTGTAATGTTCTTCAACCCCGCACTTCTCGTGGCTCCAGCCCCGAGGATCAGTTGAGAGGAGCGTGAATTAAAGAGCTTCAGGCACTCCAGAAGATTGGATCCAATTTCTTGCACCATGCTAGGAATATTCGCCATGAGATACTGAAACTCTTCGATGCTCCTCATCATCGCTAAAGCCGATTCCGGAAGGATGTATTTCTGCTCATCAATAATCGCGCTCCGGATCTTGTCTTTGCCAGACCCGTTGGCGACAGTGCCATTCGACAGTGCAGTTTCTCCATGGACCTCATCCGCACGCAGCCAGATCTTAGAGACGTTTGACCATATGTCGATATCCTTTGTGCTCGCCTGAAGAATTCTGGAAAGAATGGCGTTCTCAGAATCGCCAAAATCTTTGGCATCCCATTTGTCCGAGTCCATGACATGAACGATGCGGTGTCGTTGACTATCACCGAATCGTGAAATGAACTCTCTGATCTGATTATCCACCACCGTCTTCAGCGCTGTGCCACTTCTGCCCGAGATAGCTTCACATTCATCCGCGAAAAGCCGATTCAGACTGAAATATCTTATGAAGTCCTCCAGCGGCAGATGGGAGGTCTGCTCGGATCTCACTTTCAGCACCTTAATTATCTGAGACTGGACCATATCCACAGCTTGCCCAAGAAGACTGGACATGTCCAGAACCTGCAAAATCTCCTCCTGGACTTCCGCGGCTGCTCCACCTCCGGTACCGGACCCAGACGTATTATCCGAGATTTGCGTGTTGTGACTCTTGGACGGTATCTTAAGACCGCTTGTGATATCAAGGAGAACCTTGACTTGGACACTGAGCCTCCTGAGTGATTCGCTGATACCAGTGTACACTCGGGTGAGCATGGTTTGGGCTTCTTCTGCGTCGAGCGCCCGAAGATTCCGCGCCAGGATCGACGACTTCTCTTGCTGGCTTAGCTGTCGTCCACCGTGCGTAGAGGCCGACATCATCGACATATTGTCATCATCACTCGAACTAGGCAAATGCCGGCGAATCAACCCTTTCATCTCTCGCAGGACAGCAGTCTTGAAAGAGGTTGCTGCAGGCATTGTGTGATGGGCACGAGCAAGGCCAGTGAGCTCCGCGCGCAATCGCGATCTCAGCTGGTCATCAAAATGCATGTATGGAAAGCCCGAAGGAACAGTTCGTTGAGCTCCGCGAGAGCGCTGAAACGACATGCCCCAACGCTGCAATGTCACGTCTGGAGGAACACTTGCCACATGCCGTCGCAGATCCCCCAAGAGATCATCCAGGAATCTGTTCTCGTAGCCCATTCCAATCCGATGTCTAAGCTTGGCGAGGTCATCTGAGACTCCCTCCAGAGCCTTGATACCCCGCAGATCAATACCCCTGCTCACGCCCTCTTGCGCCTCATCGTCTTCGCTCCAGCGGCTCCTAGTCTGTTCTCCAGCCATCAGTCTTTCCACCTCATCAAGACCCTCGGTCGCCTCCTCGATATCTCCTCTTTCAACCATGTCCTCACACCTAGATATAGACTCTACAACCTCGCGTAGTTGAGCCACCGCATCGGCTAGTTTCCGGACGTTCTCCCTTCGACGACGTAGATTTACCACCTTAAGGCCGCCCAGTGCCATCTCCCTGTCGATCTTATTCAGGTCCTTCCGCAATACCTGTATTTTCTTCACAGAGTCGGCAGCCTCCGAATGGAGTTCGCGCAGCGACCCAAGCGCAGTGAAAAAGGACTTGGAGGCAGCAGAGATCGATGAGATAAGATGTATCTCAACAGTATCCATATACCAAGACAGCTTTTCCTGGAGAATCGCGTTTGTGGAGAGCGCCTTTCTTCCGGTATGGACTGGTTCCAAAGCGGCTCCATTCGTAGCCTTATCGCCGTTGCCTGACGGCTTCGGTGGTGGCCTGACCACTTCTGATCGCTCCGAGACCACGTCAAAAGTGCGGGGATTCTCCAGACGAAAGTCGTCCTCGAAGTAGACACTGGGGATTGTCGACAGAGGGGTCATCGCAGGGGCGCGACCACGTCCACTGGACGGCAGTTTCCCTCCTAGCGTATCCAGAGGGGAAGTCGCTCGTGAACTCAAAGACACTCCGGAATATCGCCGTTCCAGCGGCCTCGATCCCAAAGCGTCGAGTCCTTCCGTTTTCTGCCCCGATTTACTCCCCAGAACCGACTGGGCCTCATTGTCCTCATTACTTTCTTTTGCGCGTTGGAAGGCATCATACAACGAGCCGATTTGGGCAAAGTACGGCTCGAAAGTTTTCGGATCAACACGGGGGATGTTTGTCAGTGTGACCGGAGGTATATCTCGAGAAGTTGGAGGCTTATATCCGCTCGACGACACAGCCGTGTGAGGTACAAGCCCTGTTCGTACGATAGGGGGTTGAAGAAGGGTCGAGATAGCTACAGGGAGGTTAATGTCAGCGCCTAATCTCAGTACAAATCCAAGTCTGGACGTACCATTCTGCCCGGCCTCCGCTATCGATCCATGATGCTGGGACGTGTCCAGGACGCCACCGATGCTGACGAAGGAGCTTGCCGTCGATCCTCTCCTGGAGGCATGTCTCTGCGACGGAGGGATTTTGGGGGACTCGTGCTGGGTGAAGGAACGTTGCGATAACGACGGGATCGATGCCGCCGACGCCAGGCTGTCGACTGATTTCCGAGGACTCGCCGAAGACATCTCGTTCGACAGGCTGAAGCCGACGGCGACGCATCCACCATACAAAGGGGATAGACGATCAGGCTCGCGGCGCTATCCGGACATAGCAAGGGCAGAGTGCGCCACCACCGGACTTTGGGGGATCAACGCGGACCAGCAGTTTCCCAATGCGCCTGTGATGCTGGGCCTGCCGTCGATATCGCTGAAAGGGCAAGACCGTACGGGCGAAGCTATCCGCAACGTCGACGCGTGCACTGTCCAGCCGGGGACGAGCGTCCAGCGCCCGATCGGGTAAGGCGTCATCCGCGACGGCGGGTCCCTGGCGACGCCCGCCCGGGGCGCGGAGCAAGTCTTCTTCCGGATGCGGAGTGCAATGTACTGTACTGTAGATAATGAACATGAGCGTACCTTGGGCCTGAATAAGCCGTTGTCTCGTGGGCATGGGTCATATGGTACGTGGTTTAGGTGACGCATATTGGTGCGACCTTACGGCAAGAGACGGAATTTGAGGCGAGTAAAGTGACTTGGGACGTGATCTCTCGGATCTTTTTACTATTATTCCTGGTCTACCTATATATCGGCGTTCTGCCTTCTTTTCAGACCACAAATCAACCTGTTCTAGATGTAACAAACCAGTCCCTATATTGCAAAGATGCATCATATCGACAAAGCAGACTAGGCTATAAACTAGTAGGCCGCGCAGCTAGCTGCATACCTCTAAGAGAGCTCATTCCATCTTTGAAGAATATACTCTGTCCTGTCCACTGGCATTACATCAATTTTCAGTGAGAGATAATACTCCCTCAACTTATCGACAGCAATGTTTTGGTAACTTCACATCCCTATTTGGAGGAGACATGATTTCCAGATTTCTTTTGGTTTCGGCATCTCGATGTTGTGTCTTCCATGTTGTTAACTTGTCAGTTGATCTCTTCATATAGTGAGCAGGGAAGAGTTCGAACTCTTTCATTCTCATGTTGTTTCCGCTTGAAATATGCAGATTGTTGCCTGCAGCGAAATTCGGCCGAACGGCTCCGAGCAACCGGGCACCCTCCCGTTTCTGGGTTATATTTTAAAATCACTTTCACCAAACAACTAGAATCTGGGACAATAGTGCAGTGGTGAAGCTATTGGTATAGCCAGCGGCCTCCCTCACCGTCCAGCGTCCCAGGTTTGATCCTCTCCTCAGTCTGAGGTGCAGCGGTTCAACATTAGTCGATACCTGTTAACATCTGATGAAGCTGTTGGCCTGAGGATCCAGGTAATGAGAATTCCCTGCCCACCAAAAGCAAGGTGGGGGTTTTTTGTAGTACCCTAGTATAGCCCTGTGGGCCGGGGGTGTGAGCTTTTTTATACGTCTTTGTGTTAGCTCTCTTTGGTGATTGGCTCTGCTTTTTGCATTGGGGTCATGCAGGGATTGCGTACAGCGGCGCTGTCTTCTTTGTGGCAAGATCAAAAATAAACTGTTGTTGAGGAGGTCATTTTAGCAAGCCTTCGAGGAGTCTTCCGATACTCTCTTCTTTCTCTCTTGGCCCTGTCCAGAACGATGCAGATTATAAGCCGACGCGACAACGCGCGTGTTCAACATATAAAGTCTTCGCCTCAGAGAGTTTTTCATAGTCTGCAGTGTGGTTACTGTACAATTAACAACAAGAGCTCTGTCTCTGAGTGAAGAGGCAATTGTCAAAGGATAGTCACGGCAATATATATTCCGACTCCAAGCATGTACCCTACCATGAAATGAGGCACATCAGTCCATACCTATGATGAAATGATGCATCAACCATAAAAAGAACACAAAATTTCTCAAAGCCAGATGTTCTTAAAATCGACTTTGACCCCTGAACAAAACATTATCCGTAGGTAGTAGCTCCTTTGAAATGTCCGGGTAACGATGTCACTCTTTGCGCAGTTAAATTATTTACCTGCAAATTGTCTTCCAAGAAAGGCAAGGTGGCCGAGAGGTCCAAGGCGCACGGTTCAGGCTAACCTGAGCTGATCGGGTTCAATAGAACACGATCTTCCGTGTCTTCGAAAGGAGGCGTGGGTTCGAATCCCACCCTTGTCATATAACCTTTTGCTTTTTTTGCCTCTCTAGCCGTGGCTAAGGCTTTACTTTTTCTGCATCTAGATGGTATTTATTTTTTTTCTCCTTGTTCTTCTGGTGAAAGCAATGAATCCTGGGCTAGAAATTTTAACGTCGGCAGAAAAAATCGCTAGTTTCTCCCAGAAGACCAGCCCGCGGGCCGCAAACCACTTTACGCGTGGAGCGCGCGCGACGTGTTTTCCACGCGTCACCAACCGTCTGCCAGCACAGGTAAGAGATATCTCGACTTGTGTCTCCCCGCAGAAGACACATACTGAGACCACTTCTTCCACCGTTCCATCCGGCGCAATAATGGACAGACGCACACCCTATACACTCAGCGTCCTTGCGCCAAGCCAGGATGGCGCAGACGAGTCTCGCACACAGATCCAGGCCCGCCTGCGGGAATTCGTCCTGGCCTTTCAGCTCGACAATGCATTCATCTACAGGTGAGCGCAACACTTTTCGGAGCAGTGTGAATTCAGAGCTAACGCTTTGATTAGAGATCAGCTTCGACAGAATGTCCTGGTGAAGCAGTATTACTGTGATATCGACATCGCACACCTCATCTCCTACAATGAGGAGCTGGCGCACAGGCTCACGACTGAGCCTGCGGAGATCATTCCTCTTGTGAGTTCTCCGATCTCTCTTTTTTCCTCCTAGTCATATGTATTACTCATTCTAATCGGAATGGCGTTATAGTTCGAAGCTGCTCTCCAGGAATGCACAAAACGTATAGTCTACCCCTCTGAAAAGGACATTGAACTCCCACCGCACCAACTGCTCCTGCACTCAAGTGCATCGCATATTTCCATCCGCGACCTGAACGCAACGAACATCTCCCATCTCGTTCGGATACCTGGGATAGTCATCGGCGCGTCGACGGTGTCCTCGAAAGCGACGCTCGTTCACATCAGATGCAAAAACTGCGGCCACACAGAGAACATTCCAGTCGAGGGCGGCTTCTCCTCTCTCACTCTGCCGAGAAGATGCAAGCGACAACAGATGCCGGGCGACGAACCCGGGGACAAATGTCCGCTGGACCCCTACGTCGTGGTGCACGAAAAGTCTCAGTTCGTGGACCAGCAGGTTCTCAAGCTGCAGGAAGCCCCCGACCAGGTACCCGTGGGTGAGCTTCCCCGCCACATCCTCATCTCCGCAGACCGGTACCTCGCCAATCGTGTCGTGCCTGGCTCACGGTGTACGGTGATGGGCGTGTTCTCCATCTACCAGTCCAAGGGCGGGAAGGCCAACTCCGGCGTCGCCATTCGGAACCCATACCTGCGGGCCGTGGGGATCAGCACCGACGTGGATCACACCGCCAAGGGCAATGCAATCTTCACAGAGGAGGAGGAGCAGGAATTCCTGGAGATGAGCCGTCGGCCAGACCTCTACGAAGCTTTCGCCAGGAGCATTGCGCCCTCGATCTATGGGAACCTGGATATCAAGAAGGCGATCGTGTGCCTTCTCATGGGCGGGTCGAAGAAGATACTCCCAGATGGGATGAAACTTCGTGGAGACATCAACGTGCTGCTCCTGGGTGACCCCGGTACCGCCAAGTCCCAGCTGCTGAAGTTCGTCGAGAAGGTGTCTCCGATTGCAATCTACACGTCAGGTAAGGGTTCGTCTGCGGCCGGTCTGACGGCCTCCGTGCAGCGGGATAGCAACACGAGGGAATTCTATCTGGAAGGAGGCGCAATGGTCCTCGCGGACGGCGGCGTCGTCTGCATCGACGAGTTCGACAAGATGCGGGACGAAGACCGAGTCGCCATCCACGAAGCCATGGAGCAGCAGACCATCTCAATCGCTAAGGCCGGCATCACCACCATCCTCAACGCGAGAACGTCCGTCCTGGCGGCCGCGAACCCGATCTTCGGCCGGTACGACGACATGAAGACGACCGGCGAAAACATCGACTTCCAGACGACCATCCTGTCCCGTTTCGACATGATCTTCGTCGTCCGTGACGAGCATGAGCGGAGCCGGGACGAGAGAATCGCGCGGCACGTCATGGGCATCCACATGGGCGGCCGGGGCGTCGAGGAGCAGGTCGAGGCGGAGATCCCAGTGGAGAAGATGAAGCGATACATCAGCTACTGTAAATCGTATGTATTCAAACACATTTCTCTCATATTTAGAATGCAGTGGATTGCTAACCTTCCCCAGACGTTGTGCCCCCCGCCTCTCCCCCGAAGCCGCAGAGAAGCTCTCCTCGCACTTCGTCACGATCCGCAAGCAAGTGCACCGCGCCGAGCTCGACGCCAACCAGCGGTCCTCGATCCCCATCACGGTCCGGCAGCTTGAAGCCATCATCCGCATCGCGGAGGCGCTGGCGAAGCTGACGCTCTCGCCCGTCGCGACGGAGGAGCACGTCGATGAGGCGATCCGGCTGTTCCTGGCGTCGACCATGGACGCGATCACGCACGGCGAGGCGCAGGGCAGCAAGGAGCTCATGGAGGAGGCGAGCAAGGTCGAGGACGAGCTGAAGCGCCGGCTGCCCATCGGCTGGAGCACGAGCCTGGCGACGCTTCGGCGCGAGTTCGTCGACGTCCGCGGGTACAGCGAGCAGGCGCTCAACCGGGCGCTGGTGGTGCTGCAGCGGCGAGAGACGATCCAGATCCGCGCGGGCGGGTCGCAGGTGTACCGGAATGGGGTATGAAAATTATTTTATTTATTCATATATTTACGGAACGGGGCTGCTTCCAGCTCCCCTTTCCTTTCCTTTCTTTCTTTTGTTCGTCTCGCCTACTCCATACGGCTTTCTTTTGCTTGATCCTGACGACGAGTGTGACGCGATGCTTCTTCTACTGTCTATGTATTTTTTTCCTTCTATTGCATGAGGAGAGGTAAAAAAAACCGGGCCAGGAAAAGGAACGATCGACGTTCGACGTGAAAATTATCCATTCACCAAAGTTTTCATGCTTGTTATGCTGTGGGTTGGGTTTGGTCTGGAGTCTGGCGTTATGTGCAATAATAATGTCTACAGTCACGCAGTTATTATTCTATCATAATGCATGTTCCTAGAGTTCTCCTAGAAGAAATATTATTCTGCACGATATTCATCGAATCCTGGTTTCATTGGCCTTATCACGCCATTTCGGGGCACGAATAAAAAAAAAGGATACGTGACACGTCCACTCGCAGGCCCATACCATATCCAACATTCATACGTACAGTACTCCGTAGAGAGTAGCAGAACGCTCACGCAGGCAACAAGCAGTTTTGCAATTATTCCAATTGCGCATTCCTCAAAGCATACGGAGTACGGAGGACATCACTCAGCATCTGATGAAGCCAGGCTACTCCATACTTCTTATTCCGTAGCTTACTATTATTACTATGGAGTAGTCATCTCGAGCAGAATGCAGAAACTCTCTCTCGAGAAGTCCCGGCCTGCAAGAGCTAATAGGTACTTAATAGATTAGTTAATGCTCCAGCCTCTATCCATTCAAGAGCCCATCACTCCATCTACGATCTCCCTATCTATAAGGTATCTGCGGAGTAGGCAGCCTCCTTGCATCGATCTTATCCGCAATCATATATGTACGGATTAAGTAGCTCGCTATACTCCTTAAGTCAATAGTATACGGAGTCGTCGGAGTACCTGGAGTTCCCAAATTTAAGACTCAATAGCGTACCTCCGTACGGAGCCCGCCATCCGAGACAAGACGAAACACCTGACCCAGGACCCACCGAACCCGCCCCGCTTTGAGTTCGGCCAATAGTGCCGACCTGCGCCATCTCCAGATTCAACCTCCAGCAATCGTCGATCGAGCGTCGCATCTGCACAAGTATCGGTGAAGGCGAGAGCGTGCGGCGTTTCGCGGTCAATTGGGATACGGTAGTGGTACTGTACGGTGCAGACGGGGTACTGTCAACTACGGTTCGCGTCTACCACTGGGCTGAGCCAGGTCCCACGGGTATAAGCGCGGGGGAGGAGAGAAGACGTCCGTCAACTGTCTGAATACCAGATAATCTTCTTGTTCTGCAGATACCCGTGCTGCTGTTTTTTTTTTTTTTGACATCGAAGTTCGAGATAAGATCGAAGCAACGACATCGACAGCATGGCTCCCTTGATCCGCGTCATCGGCTCCCTCAACGCTGACATGGTGTCCGTGACCCCGCGCTTCCCCGAGCCCGGCGAGACGATCACCGCGTCGTCGTTCTTTACGAGCGCCGGGGGCAAAGGCGCGAACCAGGCCGTCGCGTGTGGGCGGCTGTCTCGGCCACGGCCGTCGTCGTCGTCGACGGCGTCGCCGTCCCAGTCCGCCTCCAGGGACCCAGTCAGGGTCGAGATGGTCGGTGCGGTGGGGGGACGCGACGGGCACTTCCAGGCCCTGCTGCGCCCGACACTGGAGAAGTCCGGCGTAGACACGTCGCGCATCCGAACGATCGAGGACGCGTACACGGGTGTCGCGGTCATCGTGGTGGACGAGTCGGCCGGCGGGGAGAACCGTATCTTCTTCTCCCCCGGGGCAAACTACTCGGGGATGCAGCCCGTCCCCGAAGTGCTGGGATCGGGTCTGGCTGCGCCGTTGCCGGATATCATTGTGCTGCAAGGAGAGATCCCCGTGGAAACGGTCATCGGGATCCTGCGGGCGGTTCGCGAGTTCAAGGAGAAGAGCAGAGCGGAAGGCAAAAAGGGTATCGAGTCCGGGCCCGAGGTCATATACAACCCGGCTCCCGCACCGCCGGGAGGTCTACCCGAGGATGTCTACACAGCTGTCGACCACCTGATAATGAACGAGACAGAGGCAGAGCTGATGGCTCCAAAGACGGAGCAGCTGCTTAAAGCCGTGCCGGATGCGGAGGGACAAAGCCCCAGGGAGAAGGTGGCCAGGTACTTCCACAAGCTGGGTGTGACGTACGTGGTGATCACGCTGGGCGCAAAGGGCGTCTGGTACAGCGCAACGGACGCAGGGACCACAGGACCAGCGGACCAGGCGCTCAGAGTTACCAACGAGATTCCCGCCACCAAGGTGGACAAGGTGCTGGACACGACCGCGGCGGGAGACACCTTCGTCGGCGCATATGCAGTCCAGATCGCGCGCTGGCGGGAGCGGCGACGAGAGCAAGGAAAGGCAGGGCAGGATCTGACTCCCGAGGACAAGAAGGACCGGTATCACAATGTCACGGTCGAGGCGATGAGATGTGCCACCCGGGCCGCGGCGCGATGCGTGGAGAGACCGGGTGCCATGGACAGCATCCCGTGGGAGGATGAGATCTGAACGACGATGGGCTAGAGTGTAAAGTGAGAACCATGTAGATCAGATAGAAGAGTCACATTTATCAAAAGATGGAAACCAGGAAAATCCAGGGGTCTGATCTGGAATTTGAAAGCCAACCGATGCCCCTGAGACGCGATGATGGGAAATATCTCCTTGAAGAATTCCCAGGGAGGATAGAAATATGGAAATAGGGGGTCAGGACGGGGCCAAGCTGCTCAATGGAGACAGCTGATAATCACAGGTGGACCAAGACGCGTGAAGGCATTGGCTCGTGCATTTCAATATAGCCATTGCTGGTATAACCATGTCTTACGGGACGCGTCCAGATATAGAGCATGGTCCCTGCGTGGTCGCGTCTCCCTGACAGGAGGATCCAGATCGAAGCCAGATGGAAACACGTCGCCGCTATCAAGCAGCGTGGAATAGGACACTGCTTCCGGATAAAGGGTTATGGACTCGTGAAGCGCAGCGGGATGGCAGCAAACATGCCGGACCGTGTCACAGGGCCAAACGACACGACGCGCGGAGGAGGAGACGTGAGCAGCAGCAGCAGGATGAGGGAAGGAGCCGCCAGAAGGTGAGACCGTGAAACCGCCAAGCTTCCAGTAGAATCGAAGGGTTCGAGGAGAACGCCATGTCGAGGATTATGCGAGGCTGGTAACGGCTGGTCACGGGTAAGTAACGGCGGTACGGGGCCCGGGCGGTGACGGCCCGGGGGCGCGAGCCGCAGAGCGCCCCGAGGTACCGCGCCGCCTCGGGGCCGGCGGGAGGTACCTTGGCCCTGCAGCGCGTCGGGCAACACGTGGTACGGCGGCGGTACGGGCGACACGACGCGCGGTCATGCCCGGTATCGAGGGCGCTGCAGGCCGGCTGCCCCTCCGCGACGCCGCCGGCCAATCGCTCTCTCGCAATGGCCTCTGCACCGCCAGACACGACGCGCCCAGGCATCCAGCGATCGACCGCTGATCGTGACGATTTTATCTCGAATCCGGAATTCCTGCCCCCCAAGCACCGTGGCGCATCATCCCCAGTGCGCGCATGGTGCGAACCCGTGGCTCCGTGGATATACTCCTCCAGCTCCCCCCTCGTCCTGCTCCTCTTCTTTCTTTAGCCTCATCGTTCCCTCTTCGGGCTGCGTGGCAGAGGTTGAACTGTCCTCTCTCGCTCTGCAATATCTTTCTGGCTTAGCTTCGTCGGCTGGGAACTCGAAGTTGCCGTGCTTCGACCGCTTCTTGCCTTGGCGTCGGGGTTCCCCAGCTGCTTGCACCGACACCTGTCTGCTCCTCGACGGAACATCGAGCCCTGCTCCAACCACCGGAGCATCCTTCTCGCTGGACCTGTCCGTCCATTGCTCCAAAGGGTCTACTTAAGGGTCCTTCGCTTGCCTGTTCTTGCTTCATCCTCTTCACCTCGATACCACTTTCAGTAGCAGGAGCTCGACCAGTCTCATCTTGCTGCTAACCACCGCTACTTCTAAATCCCCGCCTCAAGTGCCCTCACCGACATCCATCTCCAGCCACCAAGCACTTTTCACCTCTCTTAATCCCTCCACTACGTGTTCAAGGTTCACCTATCAAGTCTTCCAGACAGTTCATCTCGTTCACCATGGCCGCCTTGACCATGACCCCAGCCGTGCGCCAGCCCTTTGGCACCCTTGATGCTTCGCGCATCCGTTCCATGCTCAAGGCCAAAAAGAACCTGGGCAACCAGCAGAATGGTATGTTCTGACGTCAGACGCGTCTTTTTCCATCTTCATAGCGCGTTCTAACATCCAAACAGGCTCTCCCTTGTCTCTCAAGTCTCATTCCGCGTCCGACTCGGACTCTGAGAACGTGGATCCCGTGACTCCCAAGGCCTCTCCCAAGCGTAAACGTTCCGAGGAGGACGGGCTCTCTGAGCGGTCTCCCAAGCCAGCCAAGGCCTCTCGTATCGCCCTGACCACCGTCAAATCTAACATCGATTGCAGCACGACCAAGCCGCTGAGCACTCGCGCCAACCGTCCTTCCACCCCCGCGTCTGCTCCCCTCACCAAGCCGGCTGGTCGTTCTCCTCAGTCCAAGACTCGCAAGGCTTTTGGCCGTCGTTCCACTGATACTTCCTCCCGCGTCGAAGCACCAGTCGGTAGACGCAGTGCCGTCCACCGTGCTCCATTCTCCCTAGCTGCTGTCCTGTCCAATGGCAAGCAGAAGAGCCAGCGCCGTTCTCACCCTGCCTCCTGGAACTTTGAGATCCACGTCGACTCGGAGCAGGATGAGATGACCAACCTGATGCAGCACTCGACCTGTGTGCTCGACATCAGCGACGACGAAGGAAAGACCAAGAAGGATGGCCGTGGCAAGGAGAACGTCCCACCGCACGAACTCGGTATCGAGATTCCCAACTCTGCCCAACAGACTTCCGACACACCTGCGTCCCGCAAGAACCTCATGACCGACGAGCCTCGCACCCCTCTTGGTGAACTCAAGGTTTCGGACTACTACGCTCCTGGCTGCGATGCCCGCTCTCACGTCGTCATCTATGATGATGATGATGATGACGAGCCTCAGAAGGCAGATGAGAAGAACACCAACACTCCAGCTGCTGAGGCAGCTCCTGCGAAGCCTGAGATGCTGGACGCGTCCAATGTTAAATCCACGCCCCAGGCCACTGCCTCTGTCGAGACCGATGGGCCTGTCTCCAAGACTACCGGCCCTTCTGATGCTGAGATTGAGATCTGGGAGAGCGCTAGCGCTGCCGAAGAGGCTGCCAATGCTGCTGCTGAGGGTGTCGAGAAGACCAACATCTTCGCTCCCCTGTAAACCCACTCAGTCTGATTTCGCATGTACACGGCGTTGATCAGGTTAACATCTTGGGTTGCGGCGTTTGCTGCGAATGGCCCTACCATGACGGCGTTTTGAGTTTCCTTTGGATGGTGTGTTGGTCTGGTACGGTCTTCAGGATGTGTATCTACATTGGGCTTTCTCTGTCTATTCTTCCAATACCCTTCCGACTGTGTCCCTTCCTCCTTCTACCTGTGACCTCCCCATCTTGTACCCCGTCTCTTGTTCCTTCCTTCGTGTCGTCCTTTGCTACCATAGCACCATTCCTGAACTTTTACGGGGTCCTCCCTGACCTTGGTTCCCCCTCACTGACCGCGCATCTGCGACACGCAGTTGCGCTTGGGCGGTGACGGTTGAGGTACCGGTCATGGGACGAATCGAAAGTCAGCAACTGGTGTGACACTGCAAGTGGAAGGGATGGATGGCATTCGAACTCCGCATCAAAACATTACTGCCCTTTTCTTTTCCTCGGTTGGTTTCCCTTTCTATTTTTCTCTTTTCCTTCTGGATCCGGGAACCTGGAATCGACTGGAGTTGCATGGTATCGGTTTATCTTCCGGATTGGTCTGGCTTTGGAGTTACACCCACATATCCCCGTGTCGGTCTCCTCAAAAATCATTTTCTCCCTTTTCCCTTTTCTCATCTCTTGTTGGATATGCCGTCCGGTCTCGATCTCGATGGGCTTGATTGGCAAAACATCTCTTTATCTCGTTCCCGTCTCGTCTGGTTTCGGCTCGGGCTGTTTCCTTTTCCTACCTATGGATGATTCATGATGGATGCTACGGATGGGTGCTATGCATGTGCATGTATGTCCTGTATTAATGATCCGAGGATACTACTATGGGATAATTCATAAATCTTCCTCATCATGGATATGACTGCCTTATCTCTCGACTCGCTCGCCCTTAGCAATCGGTAGCGGATAGCAAACAACTCCACCCACAGCAGTCCTAAGACCGCCAACGAAAGATATCGAAGGAAAAAAAGAGAAGAAGAAAAAGAAGAAGAAAAAGAAGGCTTCGAGGGATATAAGATTTCTTCGATGATACATATACATATGATGCATCCGCGTCCGATGGCAACCTGACGGGTTTGAGCTCACATTCGTCTATCCATCTCTCCATCCATCCATCGCATCTAGATCCTAGCCTGGTCTTGCATGCCTGCTCTGCTCTCCTCTGTTCTCATGCTGCCTTACTACTTACCACGAATACGTACGGATATAGGGTAGGGTGGGTACCTATACCTACTACTACCATCCACACCCACACGTCAGGTGCTTGCTTGGCTTCCTCAACTTGATCTATACTATACTATACTATAATATAACTATCGTCTATCGTCTCAGACACGGACATGGATCTGGACTGAGCTCAGCGGAGCTCAGCCAGCTGATTGGAACGGTCGCCCTGGTTACTACTTTTTTTCGTCTACGACATTCAAGAGAAGCTGATTGCGCTCTAAAAAAAAGGTGGATTCTTAATGTCCTACTTTTTTTATTACATCTGGGTATATAAATAGATCATGAAAGAATGAGACAGCGTGGCTCAGCTGCCTGTCCTCAGTACTCGTCTTCCGCGTCCTCATCCTCGTCTTCTTCGTTTCCCTCTGCCTCTTCTTCTTCTTCCTCTTCCTCGTTCGCTTCCTCCTCTGTTGCCCGTATCCGCGCCTCCACGGCTTCCGCCGCCGCGGCAGCCACCTCCTCCATCATCTCCTCGCGCTCCCGCGCCTCCTCCTCCCCCTCGCTGACAATCTCCGCATACTTCTCCGCCTCCGGGTCGTCCTCCCACTTCACCTTCTTCCCGTCGGAGACGGGCGGGCCCTCGATGGGCGGCCCCGCCTCCACGGTCTCCAGCGCGCGGACGTGCTCCCGGTCCATCCCCGCGGAGACCACACCCCTCCAGCTGGGGGCGCCCTTGATGGTGGAGCGCACCTCGGCCGCGAGCTGCATCTCGCGCGAGGTCGCCGTCTCCGGGTCGAGCATGAAGTCGGCCATGCTGTTGTCGTCGACGGCTGCGTGGTCGGGGAAGGCGAGGATGCGCACAAACTCGGAGTCGTCGGGCGCGCGGCCCTCCTGCAGCAGGGTCTGGATCTTGGCGCGCATGATGGTCTTGGCCTTGGCGAGCGTGCCGTTGCCGTACCACCCGTCGCAGATGATGTCGCAGGTGCTGCGAAGGAAGTTGGGCGGCGGCGGGTCCGCGGGGAACAGGATCCGCCGGAGCAGAGGGTCCGTGATGTCGCAGATCATCCACATCTTGCCGTCGCGTGGCAGAGGGGGTTGGCCCGTGAAGAGGTGCGACGTGCCTGCCCCCGGGGCGGAGGTGTCGATGCTGGCTTCGGGGGGTCGGGGCAGCGTGTGTCGCCGTCCGCCGCCCCCGTCGCGGGCGACTTCGGGTTCCCGGGGCAGGATGCGGAACATGAAGGTCTGATAGATCCGGTAGTTTGGAGAGGTGCGAGGGTCGTGGCCGAATTTGACGATGGCATCGCGCCAGGGCCCGGAGCGGAAGATGTATCCGACATAGGCGACGGCGTGGCGTAGGCAGTAGCGCTGGTCGACGGTCTTCAGGTTGTTGCGGAGGCCTCGACGCGTCCAAGCCGGACGCTGCTCGAAGAGGGCTTCGAGAGCTGCAATCGTCTCCTGGAGTGTCTTGTCGAGGGTCTCGATAGGCGGACAGTTATCCCGCGGTTTGGAGGGGACGACAGGTATATCATAGGGCACGAGATGTGTGAAGACTTTGGCAGCTTGCTGCGTGTTGATGGTCGTCACTTTACCCGAGGTGTCGACCGATTGCTTGACAGTGGGATTTTGGCGGTAGCTGGGGACAGTCAGTACACGAAGCAGACCTACTTGACTTGATAGGAACCGTTATGTAGCATACATGTAGTGGAATGGGACATCCCCATGACTGAATGATGGCGGAGGCAAGATATCCACATTGGATATTGCTCCCTTGCTCATGTCGATGTCGAACTTCTTCATCTTCTCATCTTTACGGTGTTAGTCTGGGTCACGCATCATGGAACCAGGGAACCTACAGTCGAAAGGAAGAATATGTTCTCGGAATTTGTTGGTGAATGGACTGGCCGCTGTTGAGTAGACGAAGTCCGGCATCCCTAGGGCCAGGTCAGAAGTCCATTCAGACGTTCAATGTAGATGAATGCTCACCGCGAAAGACATGTGTCCTCTCAACTCGACCAATTGCCTCGACTTTGTATCTGCCCACGTTATCACGTAGACTCCGTAGAAGATCTTTTGCACTTCGCCTTCTGGCGCCAGCAGATTCGGCACCTGGATAGGAGTCCGTGAAAGGCTCATCCGATCCCCTCTTCCGCTTGCGTCCGGTCCATTTCGGGACCGTTACCTTGAGCAGGACATTATTGGATGGGCAGCTTGTCGACTGTAGGGGTCTTGACATAGCATCCTCGGGCCGAAGAAACAGGCTGGCTGGAGCGTCGGCCCGTGGATGATTCAGGATCTGGTATCGGGTAAGCGAATTGCTGAGCATGGTCCATGACGATCAGTCCCTCACCCTGGAGATCCCATAGTTCCCCTGGAGGGTGTCTATCGCCTTGTCAACATTCTTGATGACTGCTGGGTGCTCGACACTGACGATCCGTCGTGGAGGGATTGAGTAGAACGGCGCCGTTCTCTCCCGTCCCCGTCGCTCCTCCATGACAAGTGGGGTGCGGAGAGGTGCAATTGGAAAGTTAAGAAAAATCAGAGGACGATCAGCATGGGGTTTTGTAGGTATGAGAGCTGATGACTGGTATAGACAACGTCCTTATGGAAAATGATAATATTGTGTTCCTGTCCTCTGCCAGAAGGGAATCACCCACCAAAGTTATATCATTCAATGCAACACAATGAAGATAATGCTGTTGGCAAAACAGGGAACACACTACAGTCCAAAGACAGTACAGGATATCTGAGATGTGCAACCCATGCCGCACAGAATTTCCGTTTGCATGTTCCCGATGAAGTCTTCCACCCTCCGGAGTCGTCCTGCCTCAGGTACTATGGCTGGGAGACGGGACGGTCAGGTGACCGCCCAGCCGTCCGCGGAGGCTGCATGCGCCACAGGTGGAAAAGGAGAACGGGCGAGGTTCGAAGCTGAGCACACTCTGTCATTGATATCTCCCAGAAAGCTGCACAAAAGCGCGAGCTGTGTGGGCCGCTGGTGCTGGTTGAGCTCGGGGTGCTATATACAGACATCACTTCGTTGCGGTTGCGGTGTGTGCTGCTGCTGGTATATGGGGTTGGATCTATCCTTCTTGAAGACCTGCCTCTCAAACCACGCAGCGCGAAGGCCCCTCTCCTTCTCTCACGAGCCTCGTCCTCGGTTCCATCGCCATCTTCCTCGCGACCATCTCCTCTGCATCGTCCTCCGCCCCTTGCGTCCACCTGTCCTGCGTCCATCGAGCCCCAGCCGTGTCCGTTTCATAGCACGGGTGCTTGCCGGGGTTGGCGCCCCCCGCTCCCAGCCAGTCTGTCGCTAAGCGATCCGGAGACCATCCCCAAGCAGGCCGACAAGCGTTCCTCGACAGCATCCAGCGTGAGCCCGCCTCGCTGCCCAGTATATGTATGCTGCATTGGACCGAGTTTTACTAGATCGTCTCGCCCTGGAATTGCTGAGGTACGTCCCACGGCATTGACCTTCCCTGTACCCACCATTGCCCGTCTCCCCCTTCGCGTCGAGCCGCTGGTCGTGCGCCTTGCTTCCCAAGCATCTGTGTCGTGTTGCTGCTGTGACTGCTGAACCCCCCCCGAGCCAGCGCCTCTTGATTTCGCACCAAGATGTCGAGTTGAGCTCACCCGGTGGCTTTCACCGTCACTCTGGCATGCATCGCCTGCTTTGGTACGGCCTGATAGCTCATCCTCACTTGTCTCCAGGCCCATAAACAAACACCCTGTCGTGGCCCTCCTGAACCGTCTCCCGCCGCGCAACACGGACCCCTCGTGCTAGTGTGCGACAAACCTGCTGGACTGGCATCTAGAATATCGGCACAGTACATGTGGCCGTTAATCTGCCAGCTACAATGAAGGGATTTAGGCAGAGAGTTGTGAGTTCTCTCCATGTATCGTTTCTTTTGTCTCCCTTAGGCTTCATCCCCGTCCGGTGTGGATTCCATTCGGCCCAGCGATAGTACGTCAATCCAGTGTCTACTAACCTCACCAGCACGAACAGCTATCGAGAGCGAAGGATTCAAGCAAGTCGTCGAAAAAGAAGGACTCCTCTTCCTCCGGTACCTCGTCTCCTAGCCAAGCGTCCTCCCACAGCGCGTCCCATCAGACCCAGTCTTCCGCAAGCTCCAACAATGCCACGCAGGCTTCATCCCCGGCGACCGTGAATGATACTAGAAGCAAGTCGGCACCCCCGGCAAACAATGGCTACCCGGCTGGTGTGCATGGTGGCTCTGTCCATCATAATGCGCCGGGCACTGCGGCTGCCGCGCAGCACTATGGACCCCAAGCGCCTGGTCAGGCTGTGAACAATGGCCCTTCGACTCCTACGAGACAGGGACAGCAGACGGCTCCCAGCTTAGTTATCAGTCCAAGTGCACCGGTATGTCTACCCGTCCCTTTGTAACGGGCTACGCAGCGGCTGCGTGCCTCCCTTCGCATCGAATTTGATAAGTGGACTGACGGTCGTGGATATATTGAAGCATGTCCCGCCTCCCGGAGCCGCTGAGACGATGCCCGGAGACCTTGCGCCTCCACCCAAGAAATCCAATGCCTTCGACCGGCTGCAGACGACCCCTAAAGATCTGTCGGAGGGCATCAGGACACCGAGACGGCAACATTCGTCAAGATTCGACGTCTCAGACCAGCGCTCGAGGGAGCTGGAGAAATTGCCGGGTTTCCACGAAGTGCCTCCGCATCGTCGCCAGGAACTCTTTTTCCAAAAGATTGACCAATGCAACATTATATTCGACTTTAATGACCCGACTGGAGACATGAAGTCCAAGGAAATCAAGAGGCTGGCGCTCCATGAGCTCCTGGACTACATCGCCAACAACCGCTCGGTTATCACGGAACCCATGTATCCTCGCGTTGTTGAAATGTTCGCCAAGAATCTCTTTCGACCAATTCCGCCGCCGACGACACCGCAAGGGGAGGCATTCGACCCGGAAGAGGACGAGCCTGTCCTGGAGGTGGCATGGCCTCATATCCAAGTGGTTTATGAGTTTTTCCTGAGATTCATCGAGAGCCAGGACTTCAACACAAACATCGCAAAGGCGTATATCGATCATCATTTTGTGCTCCAGGTACGTTTAGCCTTTTTTTATGGTCTCGTTGGGTTCAGTTTGAGCTTACCCCTGTGGCCAGTTACTTGAACTGTTTGACTCCGAAGACCCGAGGGAACGTGACTTTCTCAAGACGACTTTGCATCGGATTTATGGGAAATTCCTGAATTTACGATCCTATATCCGCCGCTCGATCAACAACGTGTTCTTCCAGTTCATATATGAGACCGAACGTTTTAACGGAATTGCAGAACTGCTGGAAATTTTGGGATCCATTATTAATGGATTCGCGCTGCCTCTCAAGGAGGAACACAAGCTGTTTCTGACGAGGGTCTTGATTCCGCTCCACAAAGTGAAGAGCCTCAGTATGTATCATCCGCAGCTGGCCTACTGTATTGTCCAATTCCTGGAGAAAGACTCGGCTTTGACCGAAGAGGTAATGCTTACTCCCCCGCCCCGCGACTCGGGAAGGCAACGCAACCAGTACTCACGTATGAATGCAGGTTGTTCTCGGACTTCTTCGTTATTGGCCAAAGGTCAACAGTACAAAAGAAGTTATGTTCTTGAATGAGGTCGAGGATATCTTCGAAGTGATGGATCCTGCAGAATTTGCCAAGGTTCAGGAACCCCTTTTCCACCAATTGGCAAAGTCCGTGGCGAGCCCGCATTTTCAGGTATGGTCTATTGAGAGGCATGTGGCTGGAACACCGCTGATTTCTCGAAAGGTTGCGGAACGTGCTCTCTATTTCTGGAACAACGAGTATTTCTGTAATCTGGTCAGTGATAATGTGGAAACTATTTTGCCAATCATGTTTGCTCCACTTTACGAGAATTCCAAGGGTCACTGGAATAGGTATGCCCAGAGAACAATTGTTCTCCTGTCCTTAGGTATGCTGACATAATGTCAGGACTATTCATAGCATGGTGTACAATGCCATGAAACTGTTTATGGAGATCAACCCGCAGCTGTTCGATGACTGCACGCACGAGTACAACGAGCGGCAGAACACCGCTGAGCAGCGTGAAAAGGCAAGGCGCAGAAAATGGGAGATAGTCGAAGCGCGGGCTAGAGCCAGGCAGAAGGCCTTAGCTGCTGCTCCAGCGCCGGCCCCAAGTTCTACCGCTCCCGTTGCAGACGGTGCGACGCGCCCAGATGACATCGACTCTGCCACGCAAGACAGCCAAAGGCGGCTCGACGCACTGAAGCTGCAAGACGAATCACCTACAGACAAGGAGAGGAGGATAAGGGAACAGGAGAAGCAGAATTCGGTTAGTCCGTCACAAGCTTGATTGATCTAGACGCGTCTGGTCATCTTTCTCCTTCTCGTTCGCCTTGAAATTTTTTTCCGTTGGCTAAGAGACTGTGATATTCATCTTTGTAGCCATCGTGATTCTAACGCTACGTCCGTTTGATCCAGAGACACCGCCGTGAATCAGTTGATGATTCTCGAAGGAGGCGGAGTGGCAGTGTCAGTGAGGCTCGACCGCGCGGAGAACGGCGAGGTTCCCTCCCGGGCGGCTCCACTGGTGTCGCTACGCCGATCCTGTCTCGAAGAAATTCGACCACCTGATGCTCCATACGCTGGCTGATGGGTGTACCATCTCGGTTGAATGTTCCGCGACGATGGCATAGAGATTACGTGCTGCGATGATATGTTCTTTCTTTAATCGTTTTCTTCGATTAAATTTCCTTTTTGTGTACATGGGCTTCACTATTTTTTTTCCCTCTTTTCCCGCGCGTGGCTCTTCGGGGCCTCTGAGCGCGCATTTGAGTTGGACTGTTTAGAACCATGTTCGGGTATGGAAAACGGGTGTGAATGGCGTTGCTGTCTGTCGGCATAGACGTCGATGGACTCTTTGATCTTTAAATACCTTGAAGTACCTACCATATCATACTACATAAGGGTTCTATTATTGTCTGTGTCTCCCTTGTGCTTTGAGTAGTTGTAGAGAAGAAGCGACAACGGCGCGGGAAGCGGTGGTTCTAGCGTATGATAGCCCTTTGTTTGCCGCGTAGCCGCGCGCTTCTCGGAACGGAACAATGTTGATACCAAATTGCCTGTTATGGACTAGTGTCCCGTTCAGGGTCTCTGCGATGCCCGCGTCCTGCTCTTCTGCTTTTGCTCAGCGGCCTCCAGGCGTGGATTCACGCGCGCATTGCGGCGAAAGCCTCACCTTCTCCCTTTCCTCCTCCCATTGTCTTCTCTCCATCGTCCGCTCCTTAAGCCTTCCCGATACCCTTCTTTGCCCTTGATTCTCTAGTAGGAGGTGTTTATGATTCCACGAAACCGTTCTCTTTACTCCGTTTAATACCTGCACTTCTTCTGCTTTACGTCCCGAGCGGATAGAGATAGCGTCACGACATCGCTTTCCCGCATGTGAATACCGATTCCAGAGAAATTTGCATTGGTGTTTCTACCCCCAGCCGGCCTCGCGGCCTGGCAGTGAGTCACTCTGAGCGAGATTACGGCACGCTCGTCGGTGGGGTTGCCGCCAGCAGTCGCAACCATGGAGCGAAATATTGACATCTACGCCGGCAAGCTGGCCGACGAGAAGATCGGTAAGGATTCATACATATTCTGCGACTCATTCTCCCTATGCGCAGCTCTTGCGCAGCTCGAAATAGCTCGGCGTTGCTGTTGCTAACGTCCCCGGTAGACATCAAAGTTAGGACAAACGTCGCGGTCGAATTACGAGATAATATCGAACCACTATGCTCCGGCTCAAATTATCCCATCTTCCTGGCGAGATTGTGGCCGGTGTTCAAGAATATTTTGAAGGGCGATCCGGTGTTTACAAACATGTCGTTTGAGCAGGTGAGTGAGGGCCCTGGGATTTTCAGTCACACGGTGAGACGCGCTCGGGATTCTGACGAGATGGGGTTGCCTGTAGAAACTGCGAAACTGCATTCTAGAGACTCTTCACCGGTTGCCGATGGCCTCCCCTGATGTCGAGCCGTATGCCGTGGATATGGTCGACCTGCTGATGGATCTCGTGCGGATCGAGAATGAGGAAAACGCTGTTCTCTGCATGAAGACGATCATGGACCTTGAACGTAACCAGCCCAAGGCCACGGCATCCAGGGTCCAGCCGTTCTTGGATCTCATCCAGGAGATGTTCCAGGGGATGGAGCAGGTGGTTCGCGACACATTCGACACACCCAGTCAGGGTGCTACGCCTGGTATGCCGTCAACGCCTAGCACGACGTCTCAAAACTTCCAGTCACCACGACCTAGTTCGCCAGCTACGTCTGTATCGGATCTGGGACCAGATCAACAGGCGAATCATCACCTTCAACGGGGCATGCAGTCCTTCAAAGTCCTTGCGGAATGTCCCATTATTGTGGTGTCCATATTCCAAGCACACCGTAGCTCCGTCTCCACCAATGTCAAGCTGTTTGTGCCTCTGATCAAGAGCATACTGCTCTTGCAGGCGAAGCCACAGGAGAGAGCACATGCGGAGGCTGCGGCCCGAGGCGAGATCTTCACCGGTGTGTCCAAGGAGATAAAGAACCGGGCTGCCTTTGGGGAGTTCATCACGGCACAGGTTAAGACCATGAGCTTCTTAGCCTACCTGCTGCGCATGTACGCGCATCAGCTGCAAGACTTCCTTCCGACACTGCCTAGTGTTGTTGTCCGTCTTTTGCAAGATTGCCCTAGGGAGAAGTCGAGTGCCAGAAAGGAGCTCCTCGTCGCAATTCGCCATATAATCAACTTCAACTATCGCAAGATCTTCCTCGAAAAGATTGATGAGCTTCTCGATGAGCGGACTTTGATTGGTGATGGTCTTACAGTCTACGAGACTATGAGGCCTCTTGCCTACAGCATGCTCGCAGATCTCATTCATCATGTGCGAGATCACCTTAACCGCGATCAGATCCGGCGAACTGTGGAGGTCTACACCAAGAACCTCCATGACGACTTCCCCGGCACCAGCTTCCAGACGATGAGTGCAAAGCTGCTGTTGAACATGGCTGAGAAGATATCTAAACTGGAAGACAAGCAAGAGGCTCGGTATTTCTTAATCAGGATCCTCGATGCTATTGGTGACAAGTTTGCCGCCATGAACTACCAGTACGACAACGCCGTCAAGGTGTCCAGAGCAACGAGGAAAAGCACGGAACCTTCGGAGAACTACCTCGCAGACAAGGATCATCCTCCAGACTGGGACGAGATTGACATATTTTCGGCCGCTCCGATTAAGACCTCAAATCCTCGTGACCGCGGCGGGGATCCTGTAGCTGATAACCTTTTCCTCTTTAAGAACCTGATAAACGGGCTGAAGAATATATTCCATCAGTTGAAGAACTGCAACCCGGACCATATCCAGATTGACCCCAACAGTGTGCCTGTCAACTGGCCGGAAGTGTCATACGGATATAATGCGGAGGAGGTCAAGGTGATCAAGAAACTCTTCCATGAGGGTGCGCGTGTATTCAGGTACTACGGTGTTGACCAGCCGCAGCCTGAAGTACAGTATTCCTCGCCTCTCGAATTCCTTGCTAGCCAGTATACCGCACCGATGACAAGGGAGGAGAAAGAACTTCTGGAGAGTTTTGGAACCGTGTTCCACTGCATTGACACGGCCACCTTCCATGAGGTCTTCCACTCCGAAATTCCGTACCTCCACGAGCTCATGTTTGAGCATGGTGCTCTGATCCATCTGCCCCAATTTTTCCTCGCCAGCGAAGCTACTTCTCCAGCCTTTTCCGGCATGGTGCTGCAGTACCTCATGGATCGCATCCATGAAGTCGGAACCTCCGATATGACGAAGGCAAAGATCTTGCTGAGAATGTTCAAGCTCTCTTTCATGGCTGTCACCCTCTTTTCCGTGCAGAACGAGCAGGTTTTGCACCCTCATGTCACTAAGATCGTTACGAAGTGTATCGAGCTTTCGGTCACAGCCGAGGAGCCGATGAACTATTTCCTTTTGCTGCGCTCCCTCTTTCGCAGCATCGGCGGTGGGAGATTTGAGCTCCTATATAAAGAGATCCTTCCGTTGCTTGAGATGCTGCTAGAAACGTTTAATAATCTCTTGCTCGGAGCACGAAAACCCCAGGAGCGGGATCTCTATGTGGAACTGACTCTTACCGTGCCCGCTCGTCTCAGCCATCTTCTGCCACACCTCAGCTACCTGATGCGTCCAATCGTGGTTGCACTTCGCTCGGAATCCGATCTTGTTGGCCAAGGTCTCAGAACGCTCGAGCTTTGTGTCGACAATCTTACGGCTGATTATCTCGATCCAATAATGGCCCCGATCATGGATGAGCTTATGACGGCACTCTGGGAACACCTACGGCCGAATCCGTATAGCCACTTCCACGCACATACTACGATGCGGATTCTTGGCAAGCTTGGAGGTCGGAACAGAAAATTCTTGAACCATCCCCCGGAGCTCTCATTCCAGCAGTTCTCCGACGACATACAAAGCTTTGACATCAAGCTGATCGGGCCGAGTGAAAAGCGGCCATTCCCAGCTGACATCGGCGTTGACCTGGCCATCGGGAAGCTGATGGAGGTTCCAAAGACGCCTGCCGCGAAGGCCTCAGATGGTTACTATAAGCAGCAGGCCTACCGTATGCTGAGTTCACAACTGAAGCTCTATATCGGGTTTGAACATCTTCCTGAGGATTTCGCTTCCCTCGTACGTCTGGAGGCCAACGATTTGTTTGAAGGCAAAGCCGGCGGGTTCGCGGATATTCTGGAGAAGTCCGAGCGGTCCAGTTCGATCCCGAAGAAGGTGGCTCAGGAGGAGACGGTGAAGAAGCTTTTGAAAGCCTGTATTTTCGCTACCACCATCCCAGACCTTCAGCAGACAGCCACCGCGTTTGTAGCGGACGTATGCAAACACTTTACGGTGGTAGAGATTGGCCGCGCACTCGCTCAAGCCCGACATAGTCGGAAGCCCTTCGATGTCGCGAGTGGAGAAGGTCCTGTGTACCTGGACTCACGCATTCTTGCCGATGCCGTGGTTGAATGCTTGTCTTCTGAGAATCCTGCTGTCCGTGACTCTGCTGAGGCTGCCATGAAAGTTGTAAAGGATGCGGCTAGCATCATCTTTGGAGCTCCGGAAAGGGCTGCGAAGCTGCCATTCTTCCAACACCTTTGTCGGGTATTCTGCCATAGCTGCCACAGCGAGGAGTGGTTTACGAAAGCAGGAGGTAGTCTTGGCATACATCTCTTTGCTACTGAGCTTGATTTGGGCGACGCTTGGCTCTACGACAAGCAAGCTGAGTTGGTCCGGGCTCTGATGTATGTTATCAAGGATACACCCCCCGAGATGCCGGCTAGCACGCGTATTCGAGCACAGGAGACTTTGGATCTCATCCTCAGGAGATGCAGCAGAAACGTTTCCAAGGACGATCTGAAGAACGAAAAGAGCCGACTCTACGCGCTCTGTGGTTTCTTCATCTATGAGCTCTCCCATATGAACAGGCACGTCCGATTGGCGTCGCAGAGGAGCTTTGCTACCATTGCTGAGGTAATCGGCTGCGAAGTTCACGAACTGATGTTCCCTGTCAAGGAACGTCTGCTGCAATCAATTTTCAACAAGCCTTTGCGCGCACTGCCGTTTCCTACTCAGATAGGCTTCATTGAGGCCATTACCTTCTGCCTGGGTCTTCACAATAATATTGTCACCTTCAATGATCAGCTCAACCGATTGCTGCTGGAGTCCCTTGCCCTCGCAGATGCTGATGACGAGTCTCTCGCCTCTAAGCCAAACGAGTTCAAGAATGCAGAGATGATTGTAAATCTGCGTGTGGCGTGTCTGCGTCTTCTGTCGATGGCGATGGGTTTCCCTGAGTTTGCCAATACGCCGCAAAATACCAGCCGTGCGCGCATCATTTCGGTATTCTTCAAGTCACTATATTCGAGGTCTCCTGAGGTTATCGAAGCCGCGAATGCTGGACTGAAAGAAGTGCTTACGCAGACCAACAAGTTGCCGAAAGATTTGCTTCAGAACGGCCTTCGTCCAATTCTGATGAACTTGCAGGATCCGAAGCGGTTGAGTGTCGCCGGTCTGGATGGGCTAGCCAGACTGCTCACGCTGTTGACGAACTACTTCAAGGTTGAGATTGGAGCTCGGCTCTTGGATCACATGAAGGTGATCGCGGATGATGCAATACTGCAAAAAGTCTCCTTTAGCCTCGTAGAGCAGAGCCCGCCCATGAAGATTGTCGCTGCCATCTTCAACATTTTCCACCTTCTTCCTCCAGCGGCAACGTCGTTCATGGAGCACCTCGTTAACAAGATCTTGGACCTTGAAGAGAAGCTTCGTCGAACCTGCCATAGCCCTTTTAGGAAGCCGCTCGTTAAATATCTTAACAGGTATCCAAAGGACAGTTGGACGTTCTTCCAGAACCGTTTCAATAAAGAGCGATATGGACGGTTCTTCGGGCAGGTTCTAGCAGATCCGGAAAGCGAGGCGCTCCGCTCGGCTGTGGTTGCCGATACCGAAGGGTTTATGACCGCTGCCTTTGGTCAGGAGCCTGTTGAAGGCAAGAATACCGCTGCTATCAATGCCATCTATGTCGTCCATTCGATCTGTTCTCATGAGTCTACTAAGCGATGGCTGGTGTCGCATCCGGATTTGAGATCCCGTCTACTTACTTCCGGAAGGGATCTAACAGTCAAGCTTCGCAATGATAAGCTGCCGGCGAATGAACGGCTGAGGGTCGAACAGGCTGAGGACCAGTTGATGGAGATCTTTACGATCTACCTCTCCGAGTCGCCACAGGATCTGGACTTCCTCTTTGAGGTCATTGATGGTCTCTCGGCGGACGAGCTGAAACGCACTTTGGCGTTCCCGAAATTCATTTATAAACATATCATCACGAATGAATCCATCGATTATAGGCGCTCAGTTATCATGCGCTGCTTGGATCTCTATGGTCAGCGTACTTCTTCACAGAAGATGAAGACGTATGCTTTCCATCATTTGGTCAATCCTATTTTTGCGATGGATGTCAAGACCACCTGGAATAGTCCGCCGAATACTCCAAAGCTGATGGACAAGAGTATGACCGAGTCCATCCAGAGCCGCCTGTGGAAACCTCAGTTGGGTGACATCAGCGAGGAGTCTAATCAGCCTGGCGTTGATCACTCCCGCATGGAACTTCTCCAACTTTCTGCCCTGCTGATCAAATACCATTACCAGACGGTACAGGATGCGCGCAAGGATATTATCAAGTTTGCCTGGAACTACATTCGACTGGAGGATATCATCAACAAGTACGGGGCATATGTTCTCATCAGCTACTTTATTGCTCACTACGAGACCCCGTCCAAGATTGTAGTTCAGGTCTATGTTGCGCTGCTGAGGGCACACCAAAATGAGGGCAAGGCTCTTGTCACCCAGGCGCTTGATGTGTTGGCACCCGTGTTGCCTAAGAGGATCATGGCTAGCAACAACCAGGCCGCGGATCTCCGGTACCCATTGTGGGCCAAGTGGCCTCGGCGCATCTTAGCTGAGGAAACGGCGAACTTGCAGCAGGTCATGAGCATATTCCAGTTCTTAGTTCGGCAGCCGGATCTTTTCTACGAATCCAGGGAGCACTTTGTCCCTCTGATCGTGCCGTCATTGATCAAGATTGCCGCACCCCCTAGTCCCTCCAACGAGAGCAAAAAGCTTGCTCTGAACCTGATCGGGCTGATCTGGCACTGGGAGGAGAAGAGAGTCAAGGGCAGTGCAGCGAACGTGCCGAACGGCGTGACCGAATCGCCGAATTCGAGAAAACGCAAGTTTGAGGAGACTCAGGCCGTGACCGCTTCTCCTTCAGCTGCGGTGCTCGCGCCTCCAAGCACGCGCGAGCGATCCGAGTACCAGGTTCCTCATGATTTACGGGCGGCTTTGATAAAGTATCTCATCACCTTTATCACCACGATCCCTGAGCGCTTCCCCGTTCCAGCCTTCAGACTGCGCGAACTTCCCTCGTCGAAACCTCAGCAACCTGTTGCGACGGGTGACTTGATCAAGAAAGCTGTGCAGCTTTTGCGGAACCTGATGTCGCCGGAATTCTGGGGCGATCTTGACATCGACCTCTATCAGAAAGTCACGGAGCCTATCCTCGCAGGAGAGAAGGCTGAGAAGCCGGATGAAAAGCATATCACGAGCATGGTCAATGCCTTACAGGTCCTCCGGGTCCTTTTGGCGGCCAAGCCGGACGAGTGGGTTATGTCTCGTCTTCCCCTGATCGAGAAGCTTTTTGAAAAGCCTCTGCGGTCAGATCATCCGGAGATCCAAGACTCTCTGCATGGGGTCGAGGATGAGATGGAAATCTCTCCCAAGTTGCCGCCGCCTGTCAAGCGTGTTCTTGACGCTTTGCCTGATGATCAGCCTGAAGAAGAGGACGCCATGGACGTTGACAATTCGCCTTCTGAGTTTGTCACGTATCTGTCTGCCATCGCAACAGAGGCGCTTTCGGCCAACAATTATATCTCCGGCATTAACATTCTATGGACGTTGTCTAAGAAGAAACCTGCTGAGATGGACGCACATATCCCTCAGGTGATGAAGACATTCTCGCAGAAACTTGCCAAGGAACATGTTGCTGCCTACACGAGCAACCAGTTCCCTGGCCAGTATCCTCAGAACGTCAAACCTGCAGAAGGAGTGCCGGACCAGCAGGAATTCGAGCTCGGTGTTGACCTTATCTTCAAGACCATCGAACTGATCTCCGTGCGCATGTCTCATCTCGGGGAACAGAGGCGTCCGTTCTTGAGTATTCTGGCGCAGTTGGTCGAGAGATCGCACAACATCAAGCTCTGCAGCAAGGTTCTGGGAATGGTGGAGACTTGGATCTTCCACTCGACTGAGTCCTGGCCCACACTGAAGGAGAAAACGGCGGTGTTGCACAAGATGCTGCTCTTCGAGTCGCGGCCCGATCAGACCATGCTGAAGAAGTTCTTAGATCTTGTGATCAGGATTTACGAGGATTCGAAGATCACTCGGACTGAGTTGACGGTGAGGTTGGAGCACGCATTCCTTATCGGCACTCGAGCGCAGGACGTCGAGATGCGCAACCGCTTTATGACCATCTTCGATCGAAGCCTGACTCGTATGGCCAATTCACGACTTAGCTACGTGTTGACTTCTCAGAATTGGGACACACTCGCCGATTCGTTCTGGCTGGCACAGGCGTCACATCTGCTCATGGGCTGTATTGATATGAGCACTCCTGCTAGGCTGCACCCTGATGATTTCACCATTTACCCGTTATCATTCCTCTTCAGCGTTGCCCAAAATGACCCGAGGAAGGAGGATGTTATTGTTGACAGTCAACTGGAGGCTTTCATTGCTGACCGCAAGCGGTTTGTTGCCGAACTCGGCGATGTCAAAGTCCGTGATTTGATGGAGCCGCTTTGCCAGTTGCAACATACAGATCCAAATGTCGCCTACAGGTTATGGGTTACGCTCTTCACCATTATTTGGTCGACACTGTCGAGGGAGGAGCGTATCGATCTCGAGAAAGGGATGGTCACTCTCCTCACGCGTGAGTACCATCAGAGACAGCTTGACAAGAGACCAAACGTCGTGCAGGCTTTGCTTGAGGGTGCTGTGCGAGCCCGACCACGGTTCAAGATTCCTCCTCATGTCATGAAGTATCTTAGCCGCACATACAATGCTTGGTATACTGCCATGATGTATCTCGAGGAGTCAGCAATCAGTCCCATCATTGATACTCCGGCTGTTCGTGAGAGTAATTTGGATGCTCTGGTTGAAGTCTACGCTGGACTGCAAGAGGATGACTTTTTCTATGGCACATGGCGACGGCGTTGTAAGTTCGTCGAGACAAACGCTGCGCTCTCCTACGAACAGCACGGCATGTGGGATAAAGCTCAGCAGCTTTATGAGAATGCACAAATCAAGGCCCGCTCTGGTGCCATGCCGTTCTCCCAGGGCGAGTATTACCTGTGGGAGGACCACTGGGTGATCTGCGCCCAGAAGCTGCAGCAGTGGGAGATCCTGAGTGATTTCGCCAAGCATGAGAACTTCAACGACCTCCTCCTGGAAGCTGCATGGAGGAATCTGGAGAATTGGCAGAGCGAGGCTAACCGCGAGCAGTTGGAGTCCTTGATTAAGTCCGTATCTGATGCGCCGACGCCAAGACGCACCTTCTTCCAGGCTTTCATGGCCCTTCTTCGTTTCCACTTGAAGAAGGAAAATATCCAGGAGTTCAACAGCATCTGTGATGAGTCCATTCAGCTCTCTATTCGCAAGTGGCACCAGCTGCCGAAGAGGATCACGAATGCCCATATTCCAATCCTCCAGCACTTCCAGCAGTTGGTTGAGCTGCATGACGCTAGTGTCATTTGTGCCAGCTTGGCGCAGACGAACGAGAGGAACTTGGACACCAAGTCTGCTGAGTTGAAACTCTTGCTTGGAACCTGGCGTGACCGTCTTCCGAACGTTTGGGACGATATCAATGCCTGGCAGGATCTGGTTACATGGCGCCAGCATATATTTCAGCTCATCAACGCTACGTATCTTAGCCTCCTGCCTCCCCAGCAGAACAGTGTCGCAAGCAACTCTTATGCTTACCGTGGGTACCATGAAACGGCTTGGATCATCAACCGCTTTGCGCACGTGGCTCGCAAGCACCAGATGCCTGAGGTCTGTATCAACCAGCTTAGCCGCATCTACACGCTGCCAAATATCGAGATTCAAGAGGCCTTCTTGAAGTTGAGGGAACAAGCCAAGTGCCACTACCAGAACCCCAAGGAACTCAATAGCGGCCTCGATGTCATCAATAACACGAATCTCAACTATTTCGGTGCGCAGCAGAAGGCAGAGTTCTACACTCTGAAGGGCATGTTCCTGGCCAAGCTGGGCCAAGTAAACGAGGCGAACGAGGCATTCGGAGTCGCGCTTTACTACGATCTGAGGCTCGCGAAGGCTTGGGCTGAGTGGGGTCAATACAGCGACCAACGCTTCAAAGCTGACCCAACGGACTACGAGTTGGCTAGCAATGCGGTGAGCTGCTACCTCGAGGCGGCAGGCCTTTACAAGAACGCCAAGTCGAGGAAACTGCTCAGCCGTATTCTGTGGCTTCTTAGTCTGGACAATGAGGAAGGGAAGATCGCAAGTGCCTTTGAGAACTTCAAGGGTGACACCCCTGTCTGGTACTGGATTACCTTCATCCCACAGCTCCTCACGAGTCTATCTCACCGCGAGGCGCGTCTCTGCAAGGCTGTGCTCGTCAAGATTGCCAAGCTGTACCCGCAGGCTCTGTTCTTCCTGCTGAGGACGAACAGGGAGGACATGCTCAGTATTAAGAAGCAGCATGATCAAAAGCAGGAGAAGCTGAACCGTGCGAAGCAGCAGCAACAGTTACAGCAGCAACAACAGCTACAGCAACAGCAGCAACAGCAGCAACAGCAGCAGCCTTCACCAAATGTCAAGCCTGATGCTCAGAGCACGCCTAGGCCCGGCACTGCCAATGGAGAGGCTGCTTCGGCTCAAAGTGCTCAGGCTGCCACCGGCAATGCTGGTGCTCCTTCTCAGACTGCGAATGGGCAGCCGAATGGCCAACCACAAGTACAGGGTCAAGCACAACCACAGGGCCAGCCGCAGGGTCAGCCGCAAGGACAATCCCAGGGTCAACCTCAGAGTCAACCTCAAGCCCAAGCTCAGGGTCAGCCTCAAGGCCAGCCGCAGAACCTGCCGCAAGGTCAGCAGCAAGGTCAACCCCAGGGTCAACCTCAAGCCCAGTCCCAAGGACAGCCTCAACGGCCTCAAGGACAACCTCAAGGCCAGCATCAGGGTCAGCCTCAGGGTCAAAACCAGGCACATAACCAGAACCAGACTCCTGGTCTGCCAGAGCAGCAGCCGCAGAGAGAGCCACTCAAGAAGCCATGGGAATATTCCGAAGAGATCATGGCCGGCCTCAAGACTGCCTTCCCGCTGCTTGCGCTGTCAATGGAAACAATGGTCGATCAGATCCACAAGAACTTCAAGTGTCCTCCAGACGAAGATGCCTACCGACTTATTGTTGCGCTGCTCAATGATGGTCTCGCATATGTTGGCCGCATGCCGACCTCTTATGCACAGGACTTCAAGCTCCCTCCTGCGACAGAAGCCAATATTACGCGCTTCGCGGAGACCATCCTTCCTGCGCACATCCGCAAGTCTTTCGAAGCTGATTTCGTCGTCAAGAAACCAACCATGTACGAGTACATCCAGAAGCTGCGTCGGTGGCGCGACAAGTTCGAGGAGAAGCTCGACCGCCGACCGCAGTCTCACTTCCTGGAGGCTTACTCACCGCACCTGAGCGAGTTCCGGTTCCTCAAATTCGATGAGGTGGAGGTTCCCGGGCAGTATCTGTTGCACAAGGACAAGAACCAGGACTTCGTCCGCATCGACCGTTTCTTGCCCGATGTCGACCTCGTGCGCGGTATTGGTGTCTGTCATCGCCGTTTGAAGATCCGGGGCCACGATGGAAGCATCCATCCCTTCGCTGTTCAGCACCCGGCTGCCCGTCACTGCAGACGTGAGGAGCGCATCTTGCAGCTATTCCGCATATTCAACGGCGTTCTGTCAAAGCGCAAGGAGAGCAGGCGCCGGAACCTGTACTTCCATCTCCCGCTCATGGTGCCCTTGGCTCCCCACATCCGCTTGGTCCGTGATGATCCCTCGTACATCTCCCTGCAAGGCATCTACGAAGATTACTGCAGGCGCGTGGGCATGAACAAGGACGAGCCAGTGCTCTTCACCATGGAGAAGATGAGAGCATTGGCAGAAACTAAGCAGAATGTAAGTTGCACCGATCCTGCATGTACTACTAGTATCGCTAACTGTCAACAGCGTACCCCCGATCAACAGCAGGTGCTCCGCACGGAGATTCTCACGGCCATCCAGGAGAAGTGGGTTCCAAACACCATCGTGCTGGAGTACTTCCAGCAGACATACCCCAGTTATGCGGATTTCTGGCTCTTCCGCCGCCAGTTCTCTTACCAGTATGCGGCGATTGCGTTCATGACTTACGTGATGCATATGGGCAACCGGTACCCGAACAAGATATCTATCTCCCGTGCTACGGGTGACATCTGGGCGTCGGAGCTGATCCCTACCATCAACCCCGCCAAGGCGATCTTCTACAATCCAGAGCAGATCCCCTTCCGCCTGACTCCCAATATCCAGATGTTGATGGGCCCGATCGCCACGGAGGGTCTCTTTTCTTGCGCAATGATGGCCATTGCCCGCTGCCTCACCGAACCTAGACACGAGCTGGAGCAGCAGCTCAGCATCTTTGTGCGGGACGAGATGATGTTCTGGGCCACGGCACAGCACCGCGGCGCGCTGCCAGAGCACCAGCTGAGAGAGCTTGTCTACAACAACAGCGACATCATCGTCAACAGGGCGGTGAGCCTGGCCAGCCCGCCTGAGGGCAACCTACCAGCGAACCAGACGACCATTGATTTGATTTCCAGGGCCGTGAACCCCCAGCACCTAGCGTCATGCGATGCTTTGTGGATGCCATACCTCTGAATGTGAGGCTGGTGATGACACAACTGTGAACCGTGGATGGAAATTGTTATTATTCTCTCATATTTTCATGTTTTCTTCTGTTCTGAGTTGTATTTGTTTCTCTTTTAAATAATGTCCTTGTGAAGTGGGAAAGTTGAATGAGTGGTGTTTACTTGGTTTCAACTAACGAGGGGCTTCGGAATGGGAAATTCTACCGGCGGGCACGGGTGTTGTTCTATTTGGTATTTGCTTTTTCAGTCCTGTTTTCGATTACGAGGTTTGATGGAAATGGAGTCTGTCTTCATCAAATGAGTCTGTGAAGAAGACGGGTTATTTCTTGTGGATGGATGTGTTGTGGTGCTTTACTATTGCATAATCCTGTATGATAATATTCTGAATGCTGAATTGAATGCGCTGTTATGTATGTACAAGTAGCTGAGAGAATTCCATGCTTCCCATCGTCATTCCCGAATCTATTATAGACATCATTCCCAGATTCAAACCCAAACATAACGTAAAAACAAAGAAACCAAACGCCAAGCCGAAGAGAACAACAGTACTGTAACCGAGTCGTAATACTCTGATTCATACAAGGGACGGCTTCTTCTTGATGCCCAGACCAGCATCGAATGGCTTCTTGGGCTTCTTGACCCTCGCAAACGAAGGCGGCGGCATCTCCCTCTTCTCCTGCGCCTCACTGGTCTCGTCCTCCACGAGCCGCTTGACCCTCTCCCCCCCCGCGGTCATGAACGCCCTGCGCGCCGCCTCCTCGATCTCCCTCTCCTCGCGCATCTTCGCCTCATCGACCTCACTCCGCACATGCGCCAGCGCGACCTCCTCCCCGCGCCTCTCGCCGCGCTCGATGCGCGCGTTGCGCGTGCGGATCTCATCCAGCGCGTCCGCGACGGCCATCTCCCGCTTCGAGTCGAGCATCTTCTCCTCGAGCTCGGCCATCTTGTCGCGCTCCAGCTTCTCCTGGGCCTCGTTGTGCTCGCGCTCGAGCCGGTCGAGCGTCTCCTCCTCGGTCTCGTGCGAGTTGTCGAGCCGGTTCTCGCGCCAGGGCTCAAAGTTGCGCTTGGCGCCGCGCTCGCAGACGTAGTCCATGTTTTTTGGGTCCGTCTTGAAGGTGATCTCGGCGCTGCAGCGCGTGCAGCGGATGTAGAACCGGATGATGGAGATGGAGAAGTACTTCTCGTCCGTGGTCTCCTTGCGGGCGTTGAATTTGCGGCCTTTGTAGATGTACTCGCCGCACGAGTCGCAGCGCATGCTGAAGGGCGCCATCAGGCGGACCGTCAGCAACTTAGGGCCGCTCGGACGAAGGTGTTTTGGCGTCCGCTTGATCGCGGACGGATCGAAGTCTGGCGGGTAGTACTTAGTCTGTTATTTTCAGGCTTGTTAGCACTTATCTTCATGCATCGATTGAGGTTGGTAGACCGGGAGATTAACTTACCAAGACCTTGCGCTCCGACATGGTGGGCTAGGTCTGTTCTTTCCGGTTTGCGGGTGATAAATGGTATAGCAAGAGAGCCAGGTATCTGTAGACCCCTCTCAGGGTCTCTGATAAGAAATAAAAGCCGGAGGAAGCTGCTTTGGCGTTCGGGTGGCGGCGGAGTTGATCCAGTTGGAGATCCGATATCACGGAGTTGGAGAGATTATCAGCGGAGATCTTGATGAGAGCCGCGGCGAGGGCAATTGATGACTAAGCCGCAAGCCACCGGTCCGGTGTGGCGGAGAGCTCACTAGCGCAGCTCGCACGTGACCGTCGTCAGGTGTTCCTTCTTGGCCTCCGGGGAGCGAGAGAGTTTTTCCGGGGGTGCTAGAGAGAATTCTGCCAGAAGGCGGTGAAGGTGACTTTTAATAGCCCCCCGCCGAGGTTTTGCCTAGGCGACTCCTAGGGGGCACCTCACTGGACTTATAGTTGGCCCTAATAATAAAATAGGGCTAGAAAGATCATGTGACTGATCTATTGAGGGCTGAGAGCATATTACTATATAAACGTCCATACCTAGTTATGCCAGGCCAGGCGCACTAGCACCAGGTTCGCACGTGACCTTGGTCAGTACTAGTACGTACAGAACCTTCCTAGATAGGTAGTTTCTTCCCAGGTTTGCGATCATAGAACCTTAACCGTCGGGGCGGGAACATTGGCATCACCTAATCGGGAAATTGTTCATGCGACCCGGGACCTGTCTCGTATTTCCAGGGGCCTGGAGCTTTGTTGGAGGTCCCGGGACCTTGGGACATAGGTTCCGATGTAGTAATGATAATAATAGTAGATCTATAGATTCTTTGCTTTTTTTTGTTTTCTACAGCTGTCTCCACATGTAGAGCCGTAGTGACCTTTTTTGAATGGACTTTGGAAGCGCTCTAAGGAAGTTAAAAATGTCCACCATGGAGATCTACTGTATTCTTTCCCTCACAGGCTGTGCATGACAACATTATATTTCTAATTCTATCTATCTGCATATCTATTGCTATGCAATGCAACGGTACTGATTACACAGGATGGATAGACACATGTATGTATAGAAAGGATAAAAGCTAAAATCTCGAAGATCGCCCCCATACGCCATACGAACCTGTCGACTTTTAGAATAAACATTATATATATATATATATATATGTGCTTTTTGAATGGACGAAAACAAAATAAAGGAGGCTGGGAGGTTCTGGTTCAGCCGTCACCCTTACGACTGTGAGCTCACCGCCGTCGGAAAGTCATACATGAGGTGGTCCTCCAGCATGACAAACGACTCGTAGCGCAGACCGCGGTCCTTCTGCTCCGCACTGGACCACAGCGTGACGTTGCCGTTCCACACGCTCGCGTACCCGTCGAACAGCGCGCGCCAGTAGCACGCCTCCGCGGCCTGCGTGAGGTACCGCTCGCGGAAGGTCTTGACGCTGTTGTTGGCGATGCGCTCCGCGGCGGCTGGGTCGGCGAGGAGCGCCTCGATCTTGGGGGCCAGGTCGGAGAAGTCGCGCTCGACCTCGACGAAGTTCTGGTCCGGGCCCGAGGCGACCAGAAGGTAGTGGTGGTGTTGGATATACTGCAGCTTGTGCGCGACGATGACGGAGCGGCAGGCCTGGCGGTATTTTAGAGAAGCGGAGTAGGATCGACCTGGTATTAGACGTATATTGTCAGTGACAATTGCAGAGAGAAGGTGTAATGAGGCATGTGCCTACCTTCCACATGCGCAATGAACATGTAGTCACAGTGGTCTTCCATGGATATCACATTCGTCTTCTTGTTCCAATCGACCTGCTTCACGTCGTCCCAGGGCTTGTTCCTCGCGGCATCCATCAGCGCGCGCCGCAGCTTGGGCGCGAAGCTGGGCTTCCCGCGCCAGACGAGCTTCTTCTTCTTCTCCGCCCACGGAATCTCCGAACGCTCGATCCGGTCGACGACCTGGCTGTACGGTCCGATCGAATTGAAGAGGTTGTCCCAGGCCCAGAAGCCGAAATCGGGCATCAGCCAGACGGCCTCTTCGGTCGGTTTCCGGGCCAGCACCCAGGCGGGGAGGTCCGGAGTCATGACATCGTCCACCTTGTCCTCGATGGAGAAGACGAACTCGATGTTGGGCCGCCGGGCCCGGGCCGGGTCAGCGACCAACGCGCGGTGGATGGAGCTCAGGATGGCCAGGATCTTCCGTCGGTGGTCCTCGCCCTTGGCGCGCGCCGCGACCACGTAGAGCTCTCCCTTGTAGATGAACGCTCTCGCCATGGCGCTTTTCAGTTCGATGGCGTCCAGGTCCTCCGTGGAGATGCCTCCACGGGCTTCCCAGAAAGCAGCGGCACGGTTGACATCCTCGAAGAGTCCCGGGAACGCAGCAAGACACTGCGTCTTGTCCAGGCCCTCGTTACGGTCGTCGCGGCCATACTGGAAGGTCCACGGGGGGGAGGATGACGACGGCGGCGACGGCTCGACTTTGCTGCTCGAGGCGCACGACAGGCAGCTGGCGCATTCGAAGGTGGTCGAGCTGGCGCATGCGCAGTGTCCCGCGGGGATCAGCTGGGTGAGGAGCGGGTGGATGTACTGGCGGTCGGAATTGACGCCAAACCAGAGGATGAAGATGGAGACGGCGACCGCGAGCGCGGTCAGCCAGAGCAGGTGGAAGACGGCGGCCCGCAGCGACGGGCGCGAGAGACCGGCCATGGGCATCGTGAGGACGTCAAGACGTCGTCACGGCGAACGGGCCCCATGATCTTTTCCTTGTATCTCCTGAGCGAGAGGCGGAGGGACTCCGAGGAGAAAGAGGGTCGAGGCGTCGACGATCATCGATCGCGTGCGCCGCAGTGGAGACGGAGACGCGGAAGCTTGTGCTAACAGTAAGGTTAGCCGGGGCGAGAACATGCTCCTCCAGTCATCCTCCTGCATCATTCTCTTCCATCCCTGCGGTTCTCTGAAGCCGTTGTCAAAGAATCCCAGCCGGCCTCTGGTCGACGCATCTTGGCTCCCCCCCCCCTGGCGGCCGGCTGCATCCCGGGTCGCTCGATCCGGCAAGGCCCTCGCTCCGCCTGTGCTCCGGATATGTTGTTGCTCTGGGCTGTGGGACTCGCGCCGTATGACAGACACAGATGGAGTCTTGTTCCGTGCTCTGCTGCCTGATCAAGGACCAAGAAGATGACAAGTGCTGACAGACAGATGCTAACCGGAGCAGCGGTTGCCGACAGCATGTGTTCGATCCTTGTCACCGCATTGCCCCTGCATAAAGCCAAGATGAGAGTCTCATGCTTATCATAACCTCTATTCGACATTATTGTTAATACCAAGGCAGGCCCAGAAAAGTTGCAATATAACTGAGTACATGTCTTAGTCAACAACGTTGATCACAGATTGATCAAAACGAAACCAAAGGATCTGGAGAATGGGCAACGCTGGACCTCCACCGGACGGCTCTAGCGTCGCAGCACGCTAGGCCATGGTCGACCTGCTAGACCCCATGGAGTCATGGTCAAGACTTCGGAGCATCGCATCCGCCACTTGCTCCAGAAAATGTGGAATGCGAAATACAGCACTGTACGTCCCTACGGGATTAGTGTGAACCCCTAGTGTGTGCACCATTCGGGAAAGTTCAAACGCTGCGAGGATTTTATCTCGTAGATTCCCTTTCTTTATGTGCAAAGCCGGATAACCTGTATGCTGATGGACCATACCATAGATCCTGCCCTCATGCTTCACCTTCAGAAGCCCGCCGTTTATCCTCTAACAGATGCAATAACAGCCGGGCTGTCAGGGGAATTATGTCTCCTCGAGCCCTGCCCGAGGCTTATTAAATCACCCCATCTGTGTGGTGTGGTCCCATTCTTTGAGAGATTGAAGGGGATGAAGACGGATAACGGGGCGAGGACCTTCGACCGGATCGTAGTCGGTGTCATCTCAAATTCTGACGACCGCGTTCCTGCGGTTTTGAAGTCCTTCGGGGTTGACCGTGGGCGATGTCCGTATCCTCGGCCCACCTGGCAGCTGCCAAGGTCATCATCAGTTAATATTGTCACGCTGAACAGAAACTAATAATGTCTTGCATGGAATAATCAACTGCAGTACAAAGAATACTCATATGTCCCCTATAGTCCGTACTGGCATCCTCAACCTCAACCCGAACCTCCTTGCCTACCAAGCAAAAATCCGACTATATCCAGAGCTGAACACTGGGTGCTGCAGGCAGCCCAAAGAGGCAGTGCCGGATCACCGATACACATGTGTTCACGTGAAACCACATGATTAGGGCTATGCCCTAGCTGCAGTTCCTGCACCCCGGCTGTCAGGTGCGGCAATTGTACTGTACCTGACACGGTGCCTGACAAAACTGTGGTCTCTGAATCCCCGAGAGAAAGGCTTGAAGCCGCACTGTGGCTTCTAGGAACTTGCAAGGATGCCCTCATACAGAGGACCAATGAACATCCAATGCTGTGGCCGTGTGTGAGGATTAACGAAACTAGCCGCCTGTCACCTGTGTCGCTTATATTCAGCGACAGCCTTACGGTTCTCGATACTTGACAACGGCCTGCGCGGCCCTGCGAAGGTCCTGCAGATAGCTCCAGATAGCTACCTACCTTAGACAAACCTATCTGGGGGATGATGGAGAGTGAGTGGACTCACATTCCCCTGTCCCTTTGATTCTTCACAGCCATCGTGTCATCATCGGGAGATGCCGCAGATCTGTCATCGGCATTACTCTGCCAGGATCATCTGATTAGATCGAGATCCAAGCGGTCGGCCTCCCGTTCATCGGGGGGGAACTTCACGTGTCAAGCGACTCGACCTGGCTGCTGCAGAAGTCCCATCCGGGATGCCAGAGCCGAGCGACCGGCCAACGTCGAAACGCTCGGTTCAGGCGACTACTGCGGCCAAGACGGAAGCTTGGCCAACGGGACGGAGCCGCACCTCTGCAGCGGAACGACCCCCTGGCCCAGCGTTGCAAAACCTAATTTCCTTAGGCCTCGTATATTCGTAATATCCTCGTGCTCCGTGCATTCCATGTGGGTTTCTGGGTACGGAGTTCGCAAAGAACGGAGTAGTGGGAATGCTGGCCTTCGTCGACCACCAGACTTTGCGACATGTCCGTTTGTCCGCGTTCCCATCCTCCATCACCACCACTCCCTGGGATGTGTCCTCGTTTCGGTGGTGTCTCTCGAGTCTCTCAGGTCTTGCTTTCGAGGTGGTTAGCAGTGGATAGATACATCCTCCAAGGATTCTGAACCACATGGAGGACCGGAGCGGTCAAGTGTTGGCGGTCAACATTCTCTTCTTCGTCCTATCATGGCTGACCGTCTCGTTGCGTGTCTACGTGAGGGCTGGCATGCTCAAGTCATTCGGTATCGACGACTGGCTGATGGTCGCCAGTCATGTACGCGGCATTCCCCTTGCGCGCGGAAATGGGAACAGATGCTGACTGATGGGATGTTCTTCCAGCTCATCTTCACCGCTTATCTCATCTGCCAGCTCGGAGGAGTCATCCATGGCACCGGTCGTCATGTCTGGGATGTGAAACTTGAGAGCTACGTGAAGGCACTGAGGGTACGGTCGACCGACTTTTCCAGCAGCAAGCTCCGTGATCATGTGCCCTGGTATAGCTGACACACAAGCTTCCAGTTCTGGTTCTTCTGCGAGGTGTTCTACGTCGCCAGCTGTTGCTTGCTCAAGGTGTCAATCGGCGTCTTCCTGCTCCGCATCGCGGTCCAGAGACTCCACATCTGGATCATCTGGCTGTTCATCGCCGGCAATATCATCTTCGGGACAGTCTACGATCTGCTTGTCTTGTTCCAGTGCAACCCCATCTCTGCCTGGTGGACTCTTGAAAGAAAAGGCTGTCTGGACCCCAAGATCATCGTCGATGCAACATATGCCGCCTCCGCCATCAATGCCGTCGCCGACTGGACCTTTGGCACGCTGCCAATTTTCATGGTCAAAAATCTGAACATGTCCAAAAGGACAAAGGGAATTGTCATTGGTATCTTGAGCTTCGCCGCCATGTGTGTTTCCCCTCCCCCCCCCTTCATCTTCTTCAGCAGCGTAATAACACAGAGATTTACAATATACTGACCGACAAAACCCTGCAGTGGAAGCACGGCAACATGCGTTCGCATACAGTATGTTGCTGCCTTGGGTGATGTGAAAGACTTTCTATGTATGTCCTTTTGCCCACCCACTCGCATGTTTCGACACAATCCCTTTCTTTTCGCGGCTTCGTAACGCCTGATCTGAGGGTAATAATCATTAGTGCTTACATATGCATGACAATGACAGGGTCAACCACCGACATCGCAATCTGGTCCACCGTCGAAGTCGGCGTCGGCATCACCGCCGGCTGCGCCGCGACCCTGCGGCCGCTCCTCAAACTCGTGCTGGCCAAAGCGGGCATCAGCTCTTCCGGCCACGGCTCCGGCATGCCGTGGACCCAGTCGAACCTCCAGCGTGCCGGATACCAACGGAGTATCGGCCTGGATGACCTGAGACGGGATGGCATGCCAGGCGGCGCCACCACCACAACCACCATCGTCGGGGGCGGGTCGTCGAAGCAGGCGAGCAGGACGCTGAGAGGCCAGGGGAGCGACGAGGAGCTCATCGGCATCAGTAAGGACGTCGTGGTCACTTATACCACGGAGACAGAGCTGGAGCCTCGGCGGGACAGAGAGAGCATCACGAGGATGAGCGATTAGTCGCAGGTATATATCTCTTTAGTATAGATATATTTTGGATTTGGATATAAGCTCAGATTGCTGCATGGGCATTTCTCTTCAGTTGCACGACAGGCACAATTTCGTCAGAATATTTTTACTATTACCATTATTTACTATTATTAATCAAGCTCAATGCCCATACAGACAGAGCCTTCCTTCCAACTATGGCAGACAGACCCTCATTTTTTCATTTTCATAAGTGCTTCTTCAGGCTTGCCTGTATGTTGCACTGTACTGCAGCATCTTCTCTTCCAGATCCCGGATTCACCCCCCCCCCCCCCCCTCATCTCTACTATTACCTATGTTTGCAGCTCTCTCCTCACTCCTCACCCTTGATTAACTGCCTAAATTTGCAACGCAACGCAAGGCATTGGGGGCCCCGTACAGTTAGGCCCTCCTCCCTGTCGTTGCCACATAATTAACTACCACTATGTGGTATGGATGTCCACTTGGACTGGACCTACCTATTCAATACCATCCCCCCTTCCCCTCCTTATGATAACCATCTCCTATGTATGCTCTGCCTCCTCTCCTCCAGCCCCCATCATTTAATCATTTTATCATTCATTCATCCCTACAGATACCGTTCACGTACATCTGCTTTCCACTGCGGCACTGCCGGCACTGCCGGCACTGCTACTGCTTGTCTTCCTTCCTGCTGCGGCGCGGCAGCCCACAGCCACAGCCACAGCCGTACTATGTGTATGTATACGTACAGTACTGTACGTAGTTGTCAGGAACTGGGAACTGGGATCCGGTAGTATGTACGTATGTACTGTACTATACTGTGCTTTTTTTTTTTTTTTTTTTTTTTTTTTTTTTTTTTAAAAAAAATTTATCTGTATAAGATCTACTTAGATTAGAGAAAGAGAAAGAGCGCTTCAGATCGCATAAGATCTTCTCTGGCTGATGTATAATATACATATCCGCCATCCCAATACCACCTCAACAATCTTGGACATAAACATAAGACATAGATGTATCTACATAGACATATGAGATCAGCCTTCATATTCATTCATTCAATGGACTGATCTGTATTGCCTCCCACAATTCCCATTCCCATTTGCAATCATCCAATATGATATCCAGCATGTTGCCATTGTAGACCTTAACCTTGACCTTGACTTTTCCCTTTCCGTCAGTATTAAAAATTCAATATGCAATATTATGCGGATTTTGTTTCTCCCCGGCCCCCCCCCTCTTTCCCCCTCTTTCCTGATCAATCAGATCAGATCAGATCAGATCAGATTAGATTATAGCCTATATATCCATGTCTTTCCCCCCCCCCCCCCCCATTGATGTTTTACTTTTTCCTGTTTGCTGTTCCTGTTCATGTGTTCCTGTTGCTGCTGTGCGCGGTGCAGCCCGCATTGTGAATTAATAATGTCAATGTCAGGGTCCAGGGTCCTACAGTACAGTACAGTACAGGACAGAAGCGAGCGAGCATGTGCATGTATGTATGTATGTAGTGGTGTTTTTTTGGCCGTGATTGTCGATTGATCAGATGCCCAGTGCAGGTAAATAAATAGCCCGTCAGAAGAAGATAGGTGAGATCGATATGTTCACATATAGTAATTACCTACTACTACTGTCCGAGTAAGATGAGAAAGAAAGAGACAGGGTGGTATCCATGTTTGGAAGTCATCGACACCCGCCCGCCCGATACACACACCACACACACATTCTCTCTCTCAGTCTCAGGTTCAGTGATTCACTTCTTTCGGTTCAGCACGACAGACAGCGCCTGATTTTTTACATGTTGCCTACACATGTACATGTACATTGGAACTTCCAGTTACTATATATACCTTGCAATGGCTTCCTTTCTACTTCCGGCATGGAATGAATGAAATGAATGTAGGAATCGAATCGAAGACTCCAACAATGACTGTATATACGTGTCCCTGAAGCCGTCCGTGGGAGGTTGAATGAAGACAAACAAGTCGACCAGTAGTGTTCCGAGGAAAACGAAACGTTCAGCCCATGATTATCTTATCTATCCTGAACCTGAAACTGAAAACTCCAAGAATATCAACCTCCTATACAGAGTAAGTAATAGGGAGCAGGCGACAAGCCGGTTCTGTACTGTGCTAAAGGCCATAAAACAAACGCCATCCGCCATGCATCCATGGATGAAAAAGACAAGGCATAAATAAATAAATTAGAAACCTAGGTATTTTTTTTCCCCGCGCTCAACAATCCGAGACCGTTCTTTGTCAGGACAACACATACATGTCACGCGAAATGAACTTCTCATCTCCCGCTACGCCCTTGTCGACGCGTAGGACTTCGTCTGCTGCTGGCCGTGGCTGACCGCGTGCTCCGGCCACGGGTTGCTGCAGCAGGTTCTTCCGGCTCCTCGACCTCCATCTCCTGCGGAGCTGGTTCTGCTCGTCGAGCCTGCGATCTCGTTGTCCTCGAGAGTCTGACGCGACCAAGGGCATTGCCCAGTAAGCCTTCGGCCTCCTCGTCGAGCTCCATCTCCACTCTCTCTTCCAATGTCCCTGTGCCTGCGGCTGTTCGTGATGCTTCAGCTTCAGCATCCGCCACCTGGTTCGTCCACTCCTCCACGTACTGCGTCGCCATGCCTCGACGCCTAGGCCTCTCCTCGTGCAACCTTTCCTTCCCTTTTTCCCTCGTCCTGACCGCACTCTTGCCCTTTCCCTTCCCGCCCACAGGCGTCTCAACGACGTCCCGCTTTCCGCGTCCCTCCAGAGCCCAGATCTCTAAGGCCCGAGAGAGCAAAGTCCCCGCGATGCCCGCTCCGCCGGCTGCGTCACCTCCACCGGAGCCTAGCACGCGCACGGCCTCGTGGAGCACGGTAACAGCTTCCATAGTCCTGCCCAGCTCCAGGAGGACCAGGCCCCGAGAGGTGTGAAGGGAGCCGATCAGACCGCGATCCTCGTAGCCGCTAACCCCCGAGGACGCAGCAATGCCGGCAGCAGCGCCAAGTGAGGTGCCATACCCCGATGCACCGCCGGCGCCAATTCGAAGACACTCCTCAAACTCCATCAGTGCGGCTTCGAGACGCCCCAGACGGCGCAGCGCATGACCCAGGTTGGCGCGCGTCGCAACCCACGCTCCGGGATCGCACTGGAGGGATGCAGCCAAGGCAAGCGACTGACGGAAAAGCTCGACGGCTCCTTCAAGGTTGTTCTGATGGTAGAGGACGACACCCAGCTCGTTGAGCACCAGTGGATCGCCTCCCAGAGGCGGCAGTCCTTCTGAAGGGTTGCTGGGGATCGTAGGGAGCGAGCCAGGGGTCGAGCCGGACGACATCGCGTAAGCGGCACATAGATACTCATAAGCAAGAGACATGTTATTCAAAGCAAGATGCTGCATTCCCAGGAACAACTGCGGCAGATGGCTGCCCTGAAACAGTCGCGCAGCCGTGCTGTACGCCGCAATTGCCTGGTCATGCTCACCTTCGGCGGCGAACGTGTGCGCAAACCCGATCCACGCCGGTGCTGAATGCGGATCGAGCAGCGACGCTTTGGAGAAGAAACGCCGCGCCTCTGCAATCTTTGACACCGATAGGTAGTATACTCCGATCGCAAGATAGGTGTACGATTCTTCAGGCGCATTGTCGGCCAACGTGTGTGCGAGGAGGAACAAAGCGTTTGTGGCGCCCGTTTCGTAGAGACACGCGAGGTGGAGAGGGTATACAGCGGGAGAATGCCCCAGGTTCTGTCCCTGAAGGCCTTGTGAGGATAGCACCGAGGTGGAGTCGGAGGAGGAAAGAATGGAGGACGTGAGCTCGAGCGCTTCCACGAATCGACATTGGGTATAGAGAGCCTCTGCGCGGGAAAGGAGGATGTCGGGGTTGTCCGCGAGATTATAGTGTGTGGAAAGTGTTTCGGTGGCGTCCGCGAGGGTCGAAGGAGATGAATATTTCGAGAGTCTCGTCGTGTATAGCATCTTGACGAAATGGGCGGCTTCTTGGGATACGGACGGGTCTGACGACACGGTGATGGAGTCGAAGTCCAAGGACTCAAGGAACTCCAGCTCCTCCGCGGGAGACATCAGCGAGTTCTTCATCAGCTGGTCGAATGCTTCAAAGCAGAGGACGTCGATCCGCACGGCATCCTTGTAGCAATCCCGCGCTCGATCGAAGGCATTCTGCTTGGCGTAGCAGAGACCGCGCAGATAGCACATGGAAGCCTCGAAGCGGATGTTGTTGACATCCTCCCGCTCTCTCTCTTCGCTCCTGTCAATCCGATCGAGCCTGGTCGTCTTCCCATTGCGCAGTGTCACGTTGCTGTTGCCATTCAGATGCTGCAGTTTCCGCCGGCTGTTGCTGGTGCTGATGAGGTGGGTAGGGTTGTGCTCTCCGAGCACGGACAGGGCCTGGTCGAACTTGTTCTGCTTGATGTAGCAATGGGCGGCGAGGTATCTGCAGGAGGTGCTTCGGGCGATCAGGTCCTTGCGGTTCAGCAGCGCGAGGGCCCTGGTGTAGTTGCCGTTGTTGAAGTGCACCTGGGCGAGCCAGAAGGCGTCGGCGTCGCTGTCTGCGTCGCGTCGATCAGCAAGCCACCCCGGACGACATCGCAGAGCGTTAGCGCAAAGACTCACTGGTCAGGGCAAGCACCTTGTCCCCGATGTAGATGGCAGCATCATGCTGGCCCCGGTTCAGAGCGTCCTGGCGCCAGGAGCGCAGGAACTTGTCCATGGTTGTTTACTGCGGGCTCGATGGAGACAGCGGCGGGGAGGTCACTCGTCTTCGCGGCTAGGAAGAGGGCATCGGGGACGTGGATCCCTAGGTCGACATCGGATCTCGACTTGAACAGTCTCCTGCTGGCCGTGGTCGCGATCTCGTCGCTCGAGCTGCGCAGACTCGTCTCTTCTCCGCGTCCTGCGGCTGCAGGCGCGACGCTGTGTCGAGCGTGGCCCGTGCGCTCGGCATGCCGACCTCCCCGCGTCCCGCTTCCGGCATCCGCTCCGGGACATTCAGATATTCCTACTTTTGTCCAATATCCTTCGAGTCAAACTATGTACTGAACAATACTGATTTAGGGATATCTTTTGGGTTTTGGTCTATTGTGCCTCCTAGAAAGTCTTCAAGAGAAATTGTCTCAGACGGAAGTAACGCTATGCCTCCTCTTAGTTCCCTTTACCATCCTCCCCTTTGCCCGCCGTCGAGCCGAAGGCCATCATTGACAACAATTCCGGATTTACAGATCCGTCCACCCAGGGCAGTTTCGTGAGCACCGCAGGGTTCGAAGTCACAGTGGCAGAGCCCGTCCTGGTGGGATCGCTCACCGTCACATACACGGTCAAGGCCACTGTCGCCGTCTGCACTACCGTCACTGGAGCCGGAGTAGTCGTATTTCTCGCTGTGGAGTTCAAGAGAGCTGTTTCCGTCTCCGTTGGCTGAGAAGACGGCTTCGTACCAGCTTCCTTTGCCCTGATCACGATGACGGCCGCGGCAAGGACTGCCCCTGCGACTGAGAACAGGATACTGACCCCAATGCAGATGATCATGAAAGTCTTCCTCAGGTTTCTCAATACCCACTCCATCTGCCATGCATGAGCTGTTCTGTGGATCTCTTCCCTTGACCCTTTCTCCTCAACGTTGAGGTTCACATTGACGAAACCCGACTCGGGGTCCTGGGTCTCGCGGAAGCGAGACTCATGGGGCGTCTGGGCCGGCATGGCGATTGACTTTGTGAAAGTGTGCAGTGGAGGCACTTATGTTGGTTGGGTAGAAGTGGCTGGTAAGAAGGCTGGCTGTAGGATCGAGGAAAGCAAGTTTCTTGGCTTTTAAACCCTCCTCGCGAGATCGAGTTTGCTTCGGGTCGTGACTCCCTTGTCTTCAAGTGATGGAGTTTAACGTTGTCACACTGTTCTGAAGGTGATTATTTTTGCTTTGTTTGCAAACAATGCCATGTTCATGTTGGTATTTCTCAGAATTGGAAGTCATGACAATAGTGATTGTGCGGCAACCTTGTCTTTATGCAGTCATCAGCCGATACCTTGTTGCACATCTGCAGCTTACAAGGCACCACTGCCAACACTATCCATCAGTTCAACATTTTGTACTTGGAATTCAAGAAAACACCTTACGTCTGCTTATTTACTGTAGGGAGCAGTTGGTTTTCTGACCTCAATTTCTTCTGCGGATATCTCCACACAGTGACATACGAAAATAGCATCTTGAAGAGACTATCCAAAAGCAAATTACTGATCCAGACTTTATCTGCCTCATTCAGAGATCGATTGTTGGACTCATTCAAGTGCCCATCACTGCACGACTCCCGCAAGAAACCGTGGCCGGCTGATTGGTTTTGTCTTACATCGTTGGATGCAGATACCCAGGTATATGTACGTATCTTTATAGTATCTTTAGCCTTTGTAATGGCAGTAATGTCCTTCTGATACTATCATTCTCCCAGAAAATCTCCGAATCTCAACATTCTAACTTGATGGCAACGCACGCTGCCCGGACTGCTCACAAAGGTAGTAAACATGCTATTCACAACTGCTAACACTGGACCAAGAGTCATCCGAGTCTGCCAGGCCCTCCTTCTCCAAGACAATCCCCCCTTTCTCCACGCCGCGCAGCCAGTTTGCCACCGTTGTCTTCCCACCCGCCGCAGCCGCCTGGATCGCATCTGGATATTTGCCGCCGCGAGCGCGGATCCGGGCTCCCTCCTTCACCAACGTGCGCACGACCCTGCCCCGGCCCTTGAAGGCGGCCGCCTGCAGCACATTGCTAAACCCCCGGACTTCAGCGTGCATGTCTGCGTTGAAGCGGAGCAGCAGCTGTGCCGCCTCAACGTTGCCGCTGCACGCGGCGAAGAGCGCGGTCCATCCCTCCGCGTCCCTTGCGTCGACGGCGGCCCCGTTGCGAAGCAGCTGCTCCATCAGGCCGACGTTGTACTTCAGCAGCGCGAGGTGCAGGGGCGTGAGGCCCTCGGATGTCTTCGCGTTGACATCGGCGCCCGCTTGCACCAGCAGGTCGACCATCGCTGCCCCGTCACCGTACACGTCCGCCGCGTCGTGCAGCGGCGTCCGCCCTCTGTAATCCTTTGCTCCCACGTCGGCACCCGCATCCAGGAGCAGCTCGCGAGCTCGTTGCTCATGACGGCGCAATGAAGCACCGTCTGGTCGGTCCAGTTCACCGCAGCGATGCCGGCCCCGGCTCGCAGAAGCCTTCGCACGGCATCCTCACTGCCACAGGCGGCTGCAGAGTGCAGCGGAGTCCCCCCATCAGAGCTCGCAGCAGCAGGGTCGGCCCCGTGTCGAAGAAGCAGGTCCACCATCGACGCCGCAGCGGGACCCAGGCGCGCCGCATCGTGCAGCGCGGTGTCTCCGGAGGAGTTGACAGCCCGGACGTCCGCTCCGGCCTGGATGAGAAGTCGAGCCATGTCGCGGTGGCCTCTCCGAACCGCCATGTTCAGGGCCTTGTCTGCATCCTCCGACTCTGCGTTGACGTTGGCGCCGCACTCCAGCAGCAGTTGCACCGTCTCCCGATGTCCCTTTCGCACCGCAAGGTGCAGCGGAGTGTGGCCATTGCAGTCTCTCCTTTCGATGTAGGCGCGTTTCTCCAGCAGTCGTCGGACTCGGTCTGTCTGGCCTTTGTCTGCTGCTCGGAGCAGGCCGACTCTGGACTGTCTCTCCTCTGAATCTGATCCATCGGTTATCTCTTCTGGAGGGGCGTGGCCACCCCTCAGCCTGTGGGCTCGAAAGCCCTTCCTCATGATTGAAGTTGCTGAATGTTTTTTTCCCTCTTGTCTTGTAAAGCTGGAATGGAAGAGATGGTAAGTTGAGGCTTTTCGGGATCGGGTTTTCAGATGGCCATGAGCCCGTCTCTGCAGAACGAAGTGGAGAGAGATCCTGGTTCCGGAGGCTCGCCTTGTCATTATAAACATCTTCGTCTCCAGGAGACTACTACACACGTTCGTAATGCCAGAGGCCACTAGAATGGTGGTAAACTTGCGGCTCAAAGATACCTTGGGTAGGCACATAGGCAGGTAATAACTCGCGATTGCACGAGGCTATCCAATGGATCGAAGACAGCGCACGCAGCCATCGACATGTGCTCAACAGCCTGGTGCGACGCAGTCTTTTGCGGCTGAAAGTGTAGATTGGCAGGGTATTCAACTTGTCGCAAGTGCCTTCGAGGCGTCTTGAGCAGGCTGAGAGCGGATGGGGTTGATAGGAGGGCGTGTGTTGGGCTTAGGTATCTGTGCAGCACTTGGCTCTCTACAGCATACCTTTTTTTTTTTTTTTGGCAGGGTATGGACGGCTGATTTAGGGACTTGCCTGCATATTCTGCCTGGGCACATGCCGGAGTGATCACGGGGTCGTAGAATGAGTCTGTGTCGGCTGGAAAGCAGCAGCTAATGTACTATATAGGTAAATATGTGTTGCATTTCATTTTTATATGCCGCAACCTCCCGCTGCTTCTCGCGTATCTGTCTCGATCCCATGCAGACTGCTCCTCTATAGTGTCCCTACTGACTTCTACATCCCTTTATTGCACCCATTTCCGGCTTTTTTTTTTTGCAGCTGCTGTTCGATCATCCCACATCTTACATACTACATACCTTCCGTTCCGAGATCGAGATCATGGAGCCCACCGGTCTAGCTTTGGGCGTGCTCTCCCTCACAGGCCTCTTTAACAACGCACTCGATTGCTTCGAATACGTCCTGATCGGCCGCAACTTCGGCAAGAGCTTCCAGACGAGTCTTCTAAAATTGGACGTGGCCAGACTGCGACTGTCCCGCTGGGGTCAGGCCGTCGGGTTGGGGCCGAGCCTGGACGGCGTGCAATCCCTACAGCAGACACAGATCCCGTTATTGTCGGTCAATGAGATCAACCAGGCTGAGCAGATCCTAGGCCAGATCCTCGACCTCTTTGCGGATGCGGAGGGGATATCGCAACGGTTCAAGAAGAGACGCAACGCTCACTACTCCGGCGACCTCGTCGTCCACGATGCCACCACAGACCTCCAGCCTGTCCAAGCATCTCTGCATCAGAAGATGCGCGAACTCGCCCTCCGGCGCCAGGGCCAGACGGGCTTGCGACAGAAAGCCAAGTGGGCTCTGTGCGAAGAGAAGCATTTCTCCTGGCTGATCGAAGACGTGACCGGTCTGGTCAACGATCTGGTCGATCTTTTCCCCGCCGCGGAGGCGACGCAGCGCCAGCTCTGCGATGTCGAAGTCTCGGAGATTGTGGACAATGATCGCGATAGAGACGGAGGCAGTCAGGATGCGGCATCCGACGCGCGGACAAGTCTTCCGCTCCTGAAGGAGGCTGCTGCGGATCAGGATCGGTATCTGGACGCTGCCATCTCGAAAGCTATGGCTCGTATAGGGCCTTCTGCGAGCTCTGGTTCCGCCTCATATTGCTACACGGCGACTTTCTCTGGTGGTAATAATTCGGGATTCCAGCTGGGACATAATTCGGGCAGTATCAGCGGGTTGCGCTGGGGAGGGGCTGTCTAGTAACTTTTTTTTGGTTTTTTTTTTTTGCAAATTTTCGAGTGTGATCTTTGATTGACTCTTACTTTTCTTTTCTTTTCTTTTCTTTTCTTTTTTTTTTCTTTTTTTTTCGTGTTTGTAGCTTAGTAGCTTTTCCTTCTGTAAGGCTGAGAGTTGTCGTGCCCGAGCAGGATCATCATCAGTAGCTGAACCCTAAGTTCTTGCCTAGAGCTACCGTGACATCGCCGACCTGGGCGGTCGCATTAACAACACCAATGGCAAGACCAACAGATTCCATTGCATCAAAAGGTGTACTGCATCCCTTCCTTTTCTGCGGGTAGGCCTGGCAAGCATGGCGATTCGAACTGCGCCTCGATCTGCCTTGTCTTGTGTGCAAGCGACTCGAGTCTGGGGCCTCCAGAGCGCCCGGTGCCTGACTTGTCGTGTCTCGTCTTTTCTTTTTCTTAAGCCTTGCCGGCTCCTGTGCAAATGGCTGGTGAAGTCGATTTCCCGGGAGCCAGTAGTACGCCACGTCAGAACAGAGCCTCCTTGGGAGGGAGGGCTCCTGGCTCTTTCAAAAGTGCGCCGCTGACGATACTTGTGCAGTTGTCGTGCTCAATGAAAGTCCGAGGGTTATTATTTCTCTTTCATCGGCACTGTCCTGATGGGCTCACTGCAGACCGCAGAATTTTCGGGCTCTTGTAACCAGGGCCTTCAAGTGGACTTTAATCATGGGCAGATATACGTCACTTATGGTGGTCAGAGGGTTCTAGGTACTGTACTGGATACCTAGTACTCTGTACATTCTTCGTTAGCGGATTTCAGCTAATAATGATACCTTTGTTTATAGACGATGAGCCCCCCGAGCCATGTTCGACCGTGCCTTTTGGACAGGATGAAGACCTCATCGGGCGGGAAGACGTTATCCAGCAGATTGACGACCGCCTCTCAGGGCCCGGCCACCATCGGGTTGCGTTGGTAGGAAAAGGTGGCGTGGGGTGAGTCTTCAAAAAATATCCACAGAGGAATTAGTATTTTGCCCATTATTCTTTCGTTCTCTCTGACAATGGCTCAAGTAAAACCCAGATAGCCGTCGAATATGCCGTCCGGTTGCGCAAGAGGAACCTCAACACGTGGGTTTTCTGGGTTCACGCCGCCAGTGTTGACACCTTTACGCATTCGTACCGCGAGATTGCAGACTCCATCAAGGTCCCACGGAAGGAGGATTCAAAGGACGATGTGATGCAGATCGTCTCGCGCTGGTTGCGAGACGAGAAGAACGGGCCTTGGCTCATGATTGTCGATAACAATGATGATGCGAAGCTGTTCTTTAGTCCGCAAAAGATGGAGCAGGGGGGAGATGCGAAAAGTAATATTTTGTGGACATCTTCTATACCCAAGTTAATCGAGAATGTCAAGTTCTGACTCATGTGCTACGTATACAGGACTCGCCGATTATATCCCCCACACCGCAAATGGCGACGTGATCGTCACCACTCGCGATCGAACTGCAGGCTTAGAGCTCTGCAGCAACAAACCCACCATCGACATCAATCCACTGACTGAGTCAGACGCCAAAACCTTGTTCTTCAACAAACTACAGCCCGGCCAGGCCGTGAACGACGATGCTCTAACTTCCCTTCTCGAATATCTCGAATACCTGCCACTGGCCATCACCCAAGCGATCGCCTTCATTCTGGTAATGAAATCACAGTCGAGCGTTACTTCAAGCTCCTAACAGAGAGCGAATCCGAGGCCATCAAGCTCCTCAGTACGGATCTCGAAGACTTACGACGCTACGATGTCTCGAACTCTGTCATAGACACCTGGAAGCTCTCCTTCGACCTTATCAAGTCGCGTGAGTCCCGCGCCACCAAACTCCTGTCGATGATGTCCTTTTCTAAACCGGCAGGGGATTCCACGGGTCCTTCTTCTAGGGCGCGGTGATGACGACGTGGAGTTCACGAAATCATTGGCTCCTCTGCTCTCTTTCCGGCTCATCTCGAGGGACAAACCGGGCGACAGTTTCCAGATGCACCGCCTCGTGCAGCTCTCGACGAGGGCGTGGCTGAATGATCAACAGAAAACCCCGAAATATAAAGTTCGGGCGCTGAAGGCAGTCACCGATCTGTTTCCCGAGGTTCCAGACAAAGACGAGTCGCTGTGCCAACAGCTAATTTCTCACGTTCAAGCCGTGGTCGCATTCACGTACGATGGATCTGAGAACCGAAAGGTCAAAGCGAAGCTGCTCCACTACGCCGCGTTGTATGAGTCGGCGCAAGGGGGCTTCCGGACCGCGGAGGCGTGGATGGAAGAGGCGGTCGAGATACGGAAGGACGAGCTGGGTGAAGGCATCTCGATACAATATACAGCATGAATAACCTTGCCACGGCGTACTCTGACATGGGCAAACGCCAACAGGCAGTACGCCTCCAGGAGCAAGTGGTGACGATGCTGAAGTACAAGAAAGGGAAAAAAGGACTCCGAGTCAATGATAGCGATGGGGCACCTGGCAAATATGTATATGGACGTGGGGATGTGGTCGCAGGCCGAGGCGCTTCTGCAACGGGTCCTGCAGGCGTCGGAGCAATTGACGGACGGGGAAGAAGCTGGGATTCTGGACCTAAAGAGAATGTTGGCTCAGGTATACCTGAATACGGGACAACCGGGCCTCGCTGCGAAGCTTGCAGAGGACGTACTGAAGCGGCTGCAAGAGACAGTAGGCAGTGAGGACCATGGAACGCTGGCCTGCATGCGGGATCTTGTATCGATATACCGGGTCCAAGGGAGGCTCGACGAGGCTGAAAGTCTCGGGACGCATGTGATGGAGACCACGGAACGCATCTGCGGCGAGAAGCACCCGGATGCTCTGAGCATCAAAAGCGACATGATCATCGTCTATGAGGACCAGGGAAGACTCAAAGAGGCCGAGAAGCTAGGAGAATGGGTCGTCGGGACGTCCGGAGACACACTCGGCGACGAACACCCCGAGACCCTGTCGAGCCTGAGCAACCTCGTCGGCATATACGAAAAGCTGGGAAAACTGGACGAGGCCGAGCGGTGCGGGGAGATCGTTGTCCAGACGTCCAAGAGGGTTCTGGGGGAGAGTCACCGCGATACACTACTCAGCATGGGCACCCTCGCGTCGGTATATCGAAATCGAGGCAAGCGCAAGCTAGAAGAGGCCGCAAGGCTCGGCCAGCATGTCCTGCGGATGCGAGAGGCGACGCTGAAAAAGAATCATCCGGACGTCCTCCTCGGCATCATCAACCTCGCGTCGACCTATCACAAGCAGGGACGCTATCCTGAGCTTCAGGAGCTGCTGCACCGCCTGGATCACCGTGTGGATGGTCATCGAGGTACTCTTCTGGGCCGCGTGGGGATCGTTCTGGCTGCCATTGGAATCGTGTTTGGATTACTTGCTCTCGGACGCTGAACTCTCGATTTATGGCAATATCATTACTTCACAGTATCTTCATCATGATGATTTGATGTTCACCGTCTTCTTTTTTGTAGGAAAGAATGGGTGCTGTCCAATATCCATGGATTGGCCCATGTATTGGTGCCATTATACTTCATTACTCACCCTTATCACACAGATGTTTGGTTCACTGTCAAATGATTTTTTTGGCTAATAGTCATTGTATCACAGGTTAGCTAACCTGCCTCAGATTCCATCAAAGAATAATGATTCCGATAATGTCAAGGACTTAAAGACATGCATCTGAGAAATTGGGTAGAAGGATTCAGAACCAGATTTGATGGAGATTGGGTTCAAGAGACGATCAAGTCGATGAGGCCACGGATATCAATCAGACTTGCATTTATTATCACCTCAGTAAGTTACAATCACTGCGGCCGCAGCCACCATCGCGAACAGCAGTCCCACCCACATCCCCACGCTTCCAGGAGCAGCTGCACCACTCGCAAGCACACCCGCAAGAGTGTCTCCGCTTCCAGAAGAACTACTACCACCGCTACCAGAAACAGTGCTCACCCCGCCCTCGTCCCCCAGGAACGGCTGCGCCGGCAACGTATCCACGCTCTCCGCCACGACGTCCGGCGGGAGCAGCACGTTCTCCAGGAGCGGACACTCGACGCGGTCGTCGCTTTCCGGGATACTGTTCGTCACGGACACGGGCAGGTCGAAGACGGTGTAGTACTCGGTCCCGTTCCAGCGAAAGGACTGGTGGATGGAGATGTTGTAGTCTCCGCGCGCGGAGTTGGAGTTGGAACCTGAGGCTCCCCCGTCGCCGACGAGGCAGGCGGGCCATCTCCAATTGACGTGTTTGACGGTGGAGGAGGGCTCGAGGCTCAGGACGGGGCCGACGAACACGTTGTCGTTGTCGGAGGAGGGGGTGGTGCCGTTTGAGATGGTGAAGTTGTGCACGGTCGTGTAGGAGGTGAGGAAGATGGTGATGCTGTGGAGCAGGGTAGGAGAGTCGGATGACTGTTCGGATGATGGCCAGGGGAGTCTGCCGTCGCCGGAGACGTCGATGGCGATTTGGAGGGTGTCTGGAATAGTAGATGTTAGTTCTATCGATGACTTGATGTCCTAATTCATGATGGAGAATATAATCGAGATGTATATATATATATATATCATATTAGGGAGGTCGATACACCCAGTTGCATGCATGTGTGTCGTTGGTTGATAGAAATAGAGAACTCACCTCCCCCCAAAGGCGTAAACGGCTGCGGCGCATCGACGATCGCCAGACCAGGCGTGTACACCTGCCCATTGACAACGGTGATGTTGCCCTTATTGTCTTCTCCAGCCGCCTGAACAGCCAGCCCAAGGACAGCAGCAACAACGACCGCAACCGTCGCGCAGAAACGATGGAACCGGAAATGTTGCATCATGATGTAGCCGAAATTGCATTATAACAACAAAAAAATATGTTGGTTATAGCTATGAGATCAATAGAGGGTACCTAATATGTGTATATATATATTATATATATCTGGAGTGAAATGATGGAGCAGTATACTGCTCAACAGTCATCACGACCTTCTTTAGAAGTCAGTCAGTCAGTTGGAGGGAGAGAGGGAAAAAAATTGTACAGTACAAAAAAAGGCACAAAAAGGAAGGGAGATAGGTTGCAACCCCGCTGCCAAGGGTCCTTAAATATATATCTGGGGTTATATACCTAGCTTAATCATGCAGTAATGCAGGGTCCCTTGCATTACTAATTACCAATTAAGGGGGGAACAGAGTACATGAAGGGACAGAACAGGGGTCAGTCAGACTCGGCACGGATCCCCAACGGGTCCAGGTCCGAACCCGACCCCAAACTACTCAGACCAGGGGTATGAATCCCTGAATATCAAGATCAACATCCGAGCATTATTAGTGCGGGATGTTATTGATGATGCCTTAGGTACCTCAGTTAGCATTACTGTACTTCGTACATACAAGGTGCGTTAAGAACTATTGGTGCATGAGGCCCTGGGTTCTCGTTAAGAGGGGGGAAGTGTTCAGAGTAGATGACACTCTTATACTCAGGGAAAAGGGAGAGAGAGGTGTCAGTGTCAGGACAGATATGCAGCACCCGAGCGAGCTGGCTGTCTGCCTGGCTGGCCGATCCAAAAGAATACATACTAAATATCAGTTATTCAAAATAGATAGATAGATATACTATCAGCCTTTTCCAACCATTTCGGAACGAAATATATAAATAAAGGAATAAATAATAAAATAATATACTATTGCCTCCATGAAGCTGCAACCCATTAAAAAAATCCGAATCAGATGCAGGTACATAAAGGCGCGCGAATTAAAAACCTATGCGCTCCCGCAATGGAAAAAAAAAAGAAAATAAGAATCAAATGAAATAAGCAAACACACCCCGCTATTTTACACCCTATCTATAAGCCGTTTCCTGCCTATTCCGTTATTACACCCCGTTGTTTTCATACCGCATGATATAAGAAGACAAGTTTCCTCGTGTATGGGTGGGTCGGTATATTATAATATCCCAGACAGACAGACAGACAGACAGAGCTTCAACTCTTTCCTATATCTAATAGTATGGTAGATGTTCTAACCCCACAGCGGCGGGTGGATGTACTCCGCCGCCCGGTCAAGCAGATTCGGTATCGTCCACTCCCCGCTCGTCGAGCTTTCCGGCGTCGGGGGAGGGAGGGAGCTGACGCGGGGCGTCAGTGTCACCGTCGACCCAGGCGGCGGGAAGGGGCCGAGGCCTGCCGCCGCAGCGGCTGCGGCCGTGTTGGCGTTTGACGTGGTGTGGCCCGTGTACGTGTGATTGTTGTTGCCGCCGGACGTGGGAGAGCCCTGGTTGCTGAACGCGGCGTTGAGCTTCTGCAGAGCGCGGAGAGACTTGATGAGCGGTTTGGCCCACTGGGTCTGCGTGTCTGCGGCCATGGAGACGGGGACGGAGGTGGTAGCGAGAGAGGTTGGATCGAATGACGGGATATGAGCGTTTGTCATGCCGGGAATGGTGTTGAAGGGTGCGTGGCCGGCTGTTGTTGTTGCGGGTATCGATGCTGACATGCCCTGGGGAGACGTCATCGTAGTGCTGGTCGCTGCTTCGCTCGAGTCGTAAGAGCCCTCTGCGCTTACACGCTCCGCGATGACAGTCTCGAGCTGTCGGAGCAAGGTCCAGACCTTTGAGTTGTTCTTGGACTCCTCGATTACGGCCAGAAGGAAAGCGGAGCTGATGGCTCTTTGGAGACTGATCCAGGAGCGCGCCCCATGCGAACTGATCGTATGCATCTCGACGTACGCTTCTACCGTCTTGATGAGACTTTCCACACAGTCTTTACGCATCTGCGACGTTGCGGGGTCTTTAACATCAGCATTAGCCCTGAGCGCTGGCCGGCAGAGCTCAGAGGTAATGTAAGAGCAGTGTAGCTTTAATGCGAGTCTCTCCAGGTGATCCATGGATGTAAGACAATATTTGCGTTCCCGCAGATGCGGCGCAGCATCCGTTAAGATCTGCTGGATCCGCTCCTTATACGCTTGGATAGTGTTAAAGCTCATCTGGGACTGAGGGCTTAACATCCGGCCGCGCACGAGCTCGAGCGTCAACGATATTATCCTACACAGCGTCTCGAAGTACGAGCGGTCGCCGGGCTTGGATGTAGGTCGATACGCAATGTCCGGTTGGCTAACTGCAACCGTCGAGGGTCGATCATACGATAATGAGAAATGGCTGTCTTGCCATGCCATTGACCACCTAGATGATGTAAGTTCATAATCTGCCTCGACATGGATCATGGGAACGGACAAATGAATGGGCCTTACCAAGTACGTCTTCTCACGTATCGCTCAGCTGGAGAAAAGCGGTTTGACTCGACGTGCAAGCCAAGCGCTATTCCCATCCGAAGGGTCATGCCTTTGACATTGTCAGTCCACAGCTTCGCCGGGGTGACGATGGCATTGACAAGAAAGGGGCACCCTTACCGAGCAACACGTAAGCAACCCCGGGATTCATGTTGTACGACAGCACATTCCCAATAATCAGGAGCGTCTGTATGGCCTCGACTGTAGGTTGCGACATGAAGTTCGTCATCCGCAAGCATTGGTACGAGCAACAGACTAGAGAAAGTTAGGCATAATCATACACACTCGCGTAGAGAACGATTCCATACCGTAAACCTGTGAAGTCAACTCTCTTTCCTTACTCGGCAGATCGGATGACTGGCACCCAGAAGCCAGGACCGCAAAAAGCAACCCCAGAAAGGCCAAACTCATCCCGAAAGGCTTCTGTACTTGGTCATCGCCGGCTTTGTAGACACCACCGGCTGCGGCTCGATTCCGAAGCAAGGTATCGAGATTTTTCTCGAACTGATTTACGTCAGGGAGGACGGGGTATATTGTGCCTGCGATGTCTCTGTAGAAGTATAGAAACCTGTCAAACAGAAATAACAAACGGGTACAGTTAGCCATCTACATGCCCAATATCAGCAAAACTGGCGGACATGAGACGAACTCTTTGCACTGCTGATCGCTTGGGAGCGCACCGCACACCGCGCTAATGTCGAACGTCGAGGTCTCGGAAGACCACAGATCCACGAACGGATATGTTGCGCTCTCATTGTCAAGACCCAATTTCGGCAAGATTCCCCCTTCGAGCAGAGCTTGCGCCTGGAGCGACCCTGACTTGTTCAGAATATAGGCCAGGATAGACCTTGATCCCAGGTGAACCGTGCCCTCGCCCAGCGTGTTCGCGGCATGGATGCCCTCACGCTCAGGGGAGGCGCCCTCAGAGCGGTTACTCGCGTCGCCGTTGCGTGAGCCGCCAGTAGGCACACGTCCTTCCTCAGCCTGCTCCAGTCCTGTGCGCAAGCTCGAGATGGTCTGCTCCATCTCCTTCAGCTTGTTGCACAAGTTCTCCCACTCCTCGCGTGGGATCGACACCCGGCCCGACCCCGCCGTCGCGTCCAGATTCGGATGGATGTTAGAGTTCCCATCATTGCCGACCTGTCCCGCTCCTCTTGCGGCCGCCCCGCCCGCGGCGTTGTCCAGATATGGGTGCGCGATCGTGGCGGGAATCGGACGTTTCTTCGAGGGCCGTTCATACGAGCACAAGTCCGCGTGGTCGCGCTTGACGCAGCCGTCACAGGGCAGGTTGCGATCGCATTTCACCTTCCGCGTATGGCAGGGATAGCAGGCCTTGGGCTCGCGCGCCTTTCGTTTCGTGCGGATAATGGCGTCGACTTGCGACTGCGGCAGTTCGGAGATGGGGATGGTGGCGGGAATGCCGGAGCCGGCCGTGGAGGGCGAAAAAGAACTCGACTGCGGATACGAAGACGCCATTGAATCGGACGGAAAGGAAGGGGATGGGATGCCTGTGGCGGAGTATGTAGCAAAGGAGTCGAACAGGCACGAAACGCGGATACACGGCCGATGAGATTGTCACCTGGAGCTATTGAACAGGCGCCGGGAACGCAAACATCCTTTTGACCAACCTATTCTCTCCTCATATTATGCGACAGCATTTCAGGGCCGAGAACAGGGTCTGCCGAACAACCCGAGACAGAGGCAGAGGGGGAAGGAGTCTGCATCTCTACTGTACGACTTCAGGATCGGAGGAGAGCACCCGGGTAAAGGTCACATGACCATCGGAGCGGGGAGCCGGCGCGACGCAGCCCTAAGCCCTAACCTAGGGGGATCCCTGGAAGGGTCCACGGGTGGTGGCAAGCCGCATAGCTACATACCTTACATCTCTCCGAGTTCAAACCAGTGACACCGTGAAAGCAATTTGAAAGACGATTATATAATATTTTCATTATCTCATTTTGCCCGTTCCCGGCGTAAGCAACCTTTTTAGAAATGCTATATGATACATGCAAGCATGTCTATTCAAAAACTCCCCACCCGTAAATGCTCAAAAACATCGTGTAAAACCAAGAGCACACGCCAGACTCCAGAATCAAATGCTCAATGATGCTCATTAAGGGTAGCTTAGTAATCTGTCATGCTCGCCGGTCATAGCAGTGATTGAAAGAAAAAGGAAATCGGAAGAGACAAAATGGTCGAAATGAAAGAAAAGAATATGAGAAATGTAAGTCAACGGGGCAACAATAAAAAGGCAGTCTAGCAGTTTCGTATGCGTATGGGCCATATATAGGACGGGCCCGTCTATGATCCTTCTGGCTTTGTATACCCCTTTTAATGCGAAGACTTTTCGAGTTCTGCTGCCTTGTTCTCCTCATCATCGCGGTAGGCGAAACGCGAGAACCGACGGATAGACTCGCCCTTAAAGAAGAAAACGTAGGGGATGGCACAGCAAGCCAAAGCGATAAAGGCAAGCAGCGTACTTGCCCACTGGTAGTTGAGCCGGTCGTACATCTGGTTGGTGAACAGCACCACAGATGCTCCCCACATGGACCGAAGGAATGTCTTGGCGGCGAGTGCAGATGCAGCTTGGTGTTGGTATGTGTCCACTGTTGAAGTTCAGTCATCAGCTTTCTAAATGGTCCCCCCCCCCTCCCCCGGTGTACAGCACGTACCTAGGTAGTTGTTCGCTGAATTGTACAAGAAAATGAATCCAAACCCGACGGGTAAACCGCCAATGGCCGGTCCAATCCAGTGAACATGCGGGTACGACGTCCAGGCGAAAATGAACAGCCCAATTGGGATAAACCAACAAGAGACCATCATGGGAATCAAGCGCATCTCCGCCGGTGGCTTGCCGTTATACTTGGCCGAGATCTTCAGATAGTGCTTGTTCACAAACGGAGCACACCATGCACTCATGAAAACGCCAATGGCAAGAGGGATGAACATCAACCCGGTAATACCGGCATTGTAGCCCTTTCCTTTCTGGTAGACGATGGGATACCTGGAGACACTTATCAGCTCAAGGTTTCGATACATTGGGAGACGTGGGACGTACGCGACGAAAAACATGTACAGCAGACCGTAGAGCACGGACATGTATATGGAGATAAAAAGGACGATAGGTTCCAGGAAGAGAAGCTGGAATGGCCGGACCAGGAAGATCTTAAGTTTCTCCCCGAGAGGTCGTTTGTCGAGTTCCTGCTCGGTCACGTACTTCGGGTCACCCGTCTCCTTCCTCAGCTTCTTGGCCCTCCGTTTCAGAAGTGCAGGCGTATATGTCTCAGGGACCGTAAAGGTGATCAGAGCCCAGGAGACTCCAGCGAGAATCAATTGAATCCAGTAGAGCCATCTCCAGCCGGCAGCATCTCCAAGGAAACCGCCGGCAAGAGGACCAATGGCTGGACCAACGAATGGAGCTGCGCTGAAAGCCGCCATAGGAACCCCTCGTTCCTCATTTTTCCAAAGATCCGCTAAGGTTCCGCCGACGAGTGTCATAGGGGCACTGAACGCGATACCGTCGATTGCTCTGCAAACGATGAGGGTGCCGATGTTCTTCGAGACAGCGCATGGGATGATGAAAATGACGGCGAGCAACAGGGTGACCGAGTACACTGGTCTGCGCCCAAGCATCTCAGATGACGGTGCAAATGCCATAGGTCCTAGAGAGGACGTCAGTCAGGATGCTCGATGTGAACACAGGCGGATAGCACATACCAACACCGAAACCGATAACGAAGACGGTAATGGTGAGGAGGGACACCTCCTCTGAGACGCCGAAAGTCGCGGACACTCCCTCAAGATCGGCCGTGATGACACTACTCGAGAATGCTACGACGAAGCATGTCCAAGCGACAACCATCGTACACCACCATTTGTATAGCTTCGACCAGTTCCTTGGGTTTTCCGGGTCGTCTATCTTGAATGTGACCAACTTCCAATCCTCTATCTGCCCCGTGACATTTGACTTGATCGGCTTGATGATGTTTCCGGTCCTTGTCTCCGTCGTAAACTCCTCCAAGTTGGCATCCGGGTTGACCTCTCGGAGGGGGAGGTCCAAGGGATCTGTCTGCCCCGGGTTGGACCCGAAGGTGAAGGTCCGTCGGACTGTGTTATCGCCCTCAGGGCTCGTAGTAGCCATTGTGGAAACTTGTCAATTAGTAACCACGGAGGGCAGGGGTGAGACTTTCGAGGTGGCTTTGGCGGCAGCCCTAAGGTTGGGAAAGGGGGATCGTATAGTCTTTATATTCCAATAGCATTTTCAAGGTTGGCGGCTGGAGAGCCCGGGATAAGCGGCATCTCGGTCGCCATCGGTAAAAAAAAATCTGTGGGGACTTTCAGGCGCCAATAATGGCACCGAGAGGACGGCAGCTGTACCATGGAGCCCTGTGTATATTGACGTCGATACGATATCAACGTTTTGCGGCGGAGGATCGCTGGTTCGGAGCGGCACATGTTCGGACATGCTTCGGTTGGGTGCGCCAGGCGCCGGGTAAGGTGCCGGCGCCACCCAAACGGGAAACATGTTACGCGGGTCCAGGCACGGAAGAACGCAGAATCGGGGCATCAGCCACTCATGCACCCGCTCACAGCCCAGAAAAAAAAAATAGATAGACCACATCGAGGCAGCGGAAGTCGAGATAGGCCTGGACTTGGCATGAGGCAGAGACTTTCTGGGCGGTGGAAAAGCGGAAGCCGCCCGGAAACAGCCGGCCGGACATGATCCTGCTGTCAAGTGTGAGACGTGTATAGAAGATGGAACCCGAAAGAAAGAATCATGATCAAGTAAGGGGTTCAAACACTGGAAGTGAGAAATATCTGACAAAGAAGCCGGCTCACTGCTGCTCCCCGGCCGTAGGATTCAGCAGGACAAACACCTGGATCCTTGTAGTCACTGCAGTCGCAACTTCACGAATGGTAACCCAGGAGCCACAGAGTTTGAGAAAAAGCAGGACCATAGGCCCCACTGCTCAGGCAGGATGCGATCCACGAGCATGTTCGATTCTGGGTTCTGGACTCTGCTCCTTGCGACTGGAGACGCCGCTTTCGCCGTGGACTTCGAGGTTGTCTTAGCAGTGCAGAGCCCCTTCTCGTAGGACAATCATGTGAGCACCACGAACCGCAGAGCACGACGGATCAAAAGATCTCAGGCACTGTGTTGCAAGGACTGGCCATGGAGTCGATCTGTCGGTGCCAGGAGCTGGACAGGGCTTGGCGTGTCTAGCCCTGCTGGACCCGCTGCCAGGGCCGCAGGGCGGATCGCCATGCCCGCCCGGTCCCGCCGGGCCTCGAGCCTCGTTCGCCGCTCTCCGCAAAACACCAAGAGGGACTCGGCTCAGACTTACATCACCACTCGCGGGATCTTGCTTTGGGTGTGGCATCGTCCCCAGCGTGCAACTGCAACACTTCAGAACCCTTATCGGATGACCGATTGCCACTGCCCCTTCAGCGGGGTAGCAACCTGGCAGAAGACATACCAAGGAGACCTGCACCATGGCATGTTCCGTCCAGCTTACCGACGCCGTTCTTTATCGGAGGCGGCTGCTCTCTGCCAGGCGAGAGGCCGGGCTGCAGACGATTCCTGCTGTAAGCTCGCGTCTAGAGTCATTTTTCTTGGCGGAAAATTCCCTATCAGAGTTCTAGTCCTTCCTGGGAACGAGAGAGCTGGCTTGGGGCAGATCGTGTCTGCATCCCTAGATCGAGAACCAAGACCTTCCTCCCGGAGGTCTGAAGACTTCAGGACAAATGCTCAATCGAGTTTAATTTTGAGCAGGTGGAATTGCTTATCGTGGTGGAAGAGCAAGAGACAACTGCTGGTTCTTGTTGTGCAGTTAAAGCAAGTCCCGTGGTCCATGATATGTAGCACTCTCATAGACTCATCTACTCCGCAATCTCTTTTGTACACCATTGGGTGATCTCCTGATCAAATAATTCAGGACATGTCGATCGAGCCTTTGCGCACGGACAATAGGCGAAAATCTCTGTATTGCAAGCGATAAGATAACAAATTCACATTGTGCAATTGATAGGACTTCGTGACCTGAGACGCAACTAATATGTTGTGGTCTTGGCACAGTTTTGGAGGTTGTGTCACAAAACTCGACCCAGGAGACATAGCGGAATGGTGCCTAATCTAGATGCCTGACGCTCCGGTCACCTGCTTGGAGCCTTGAACTTGAAGGATCTCCTCCGTAACTTAGCACTGTTATTCAGGCCCCATAGGGCCTTTGCACGGCTGCATGAGCCACAGCCGCGGGCTCCGGGGCACGCTTCAGCTCTACCTGAAAGGGTAACATGCTATTTCGACCTCAGCCCGGGTCTCTGGAGTCTGGCCGCTGGGTCCAGATGTCTCACATCTCTTGATACTTTCTTGGCATTAGGAATTCGAAAGCGAAAAAGTCAGCTGCTGAAACTTCCGCATCTTCACGTCCCGTGACCTCGTCCCTGACCTCACCGCCACGGCCGCAGAATCTCGACGAGACTCGATCGCGGGTAGCTTGCCGAGTGGAAGGATATTTTTGACAACAGGTTCCGGATCCACAGCCTTCTCTGCGTGGAACATTCCCTTTTTCAGGAAACAGCAGCACCGCCCAGAGTTGGGTCCCTGCAAGATCCAAGGGAGGATGAGATCCTGCAGCAGAGTTCCAAAGGTCCCTGAGATCCTGTGCTGTCTATGCAGATCCCCCCTGCTGTTGACTCATCTCTGTCGCGGCGCATGATAGGGGAAAAAAACGTGACTTTTTTTCCTCGGCCCTTGCCCGAGACGCCACTTAGCGGCCTAGCCCCTCTCCGATTGGCAATAACGCCCCTGCTCCGCAGAACGGGCCGTCGAGCGATCATAAATTAGACAGCCGATGTGCATATCTCAGAATTCCCCTGCATAGGACCGAGTGTCTTGTGCTTCGAGAAGTTCAAGTGGGGTAACCCGTGTCAAGACGATCCTGATATCCATGGAATTGGATGAGGCTGGCCCTGTCGGAGCATATTTCCCGATATGGAAGAGCACCATACTGTCGGGCCGTCAGCCGTTCCAGATGTCAGATCTCATACCTTCGGGGTCCTCAACAACAAAGCTGACTTGGGACTGTATAACCCGACGTAAGGCTCGCAGCGATAATAGATTGCGTGAACTGAGCATTGATGGCGTGGTCACATTGCCCATGTTTCAAACATCAATTCCGGCTTTGCTGCCCACTACCAAACATGGACGAGATCCAAGCTTCGGAATCCAAATATGCTTTTAGGTCAAGCTTTCGTCAAGATCCGAATTATTGAAATCAAGCTCGAAAGGCATGGATGGTCATGACATTATTGGAAATCCCGCATCTGAGACAGGACTCGTTGCCACGTTTGCCCACCTATCTGACGTGATCGCGCGAGCTAGGAATGCTTGATGATGTTGTCAGAAGGGGGATTACTCCTGAAACAACAATAGTCTCATCACGAAATGCTCCAGCTTAACCATTTTGTGATAATGATTGGCTGCACCTGGGAAGGGTTCTATATCGAACCATCGGACTATTGAAAGTCGCGTGCCTGCATTATGGCAAATACACAACTTCCAGGATGATAAAGCAATCAATAATTGCCTCGCAAGAGAAGCAGATCGAGGAATCGAGACTCAAAAATGAGGCGTCGGCCCCGTTGGTGACAATATGTAGTCAGCGCTAAGTCCTGCGTTCCTGATCTAAAGTTCAGAGACCGAAAGCTTAGGTGCTGACGCTGGCGCAGCGTTATTTGGTCTTCTCACCGCTCGAATCTTGGCCTATTCCTGAAATCTCCAAGTTCTAGGAGAGTCAGTGGGACATATCCTTCTCCAGCAGGTGTGTTGGACGCTCTTCATGCGAAATTGCCTTCATTTAGTCCATGGCGCAGAGGCACAAGCACACAAAATGGACGGCGTTGAGATCATATATTTTGCTTGTCTTGGATTATGGATTGAATGGTATCTCTCAGTTAAGCTCCTCATGTTATACCTTGATTAGGTAGGTCTCATAACTCATATTTTCACGAATCAGGCAAGAGCTTCGCGCAGGTGGAAGATCAGAGGAATCAGAGGGTGGGACTCTGCCCCCATCCTGGACCAGCATGCACCACGCCAACGTCAGATTTTAAGGAATGTATCAAAGGTCCTTCAAAGGCCTAGAGAGCATTTTGGCGCTTGCTTGGACTAGCTGTCTTCGACTGCAGGCTCAGTTGTACTGTATGCTGCACGTGGTATCACGTGACAGATAAGAACCGCCCCGCGGCAGCCGATAAGAGCCAAAGCGGCTTAGCGCGGGGCAAGATGCCCACCACCGGGAGGCGGCGTGACTTCAGGATAATTTTTTGATGGCGACCAAGAGCATAGAACGTCCGGAGACGGCTGATTGAACCCGTCCCCTGCACAATATCGGGCGTCTGTGCCTCTACGGCAGTTTCCAGAGCTGCAGGCGCACCCTGAGGAGTATTCCTCAGGTCTTGTCAGCCTCAACATCCTCACTGTGAGCTACTTCCAACTTAGTCATTCTCTCACTCGGGTCCCCCCGCGCTCTCCGACGATGGCTGCTGCAAACGGAGCCATTTACCTGGCGATTCCGGGCTCCGTAGCCTTTTCTCGATCCCGCGGTCGTGCAATTGCCGCCAGCATTGGGGCTCTAGATGTCCGGGCACAATGGATTCACTACGTCCACATCTCAGAACCGTTGCAGGAGCAGCAACGCGCGGTGTTGGAGCAGCTCCTTCAGTACGGTGACATAACGGATGTTCCCCCTACGTTCGACGCCGCCAAAGACGGCCCCTTTACTGTCTACTATGTCTGCCCAAGAATCGGAACGATATCTCCGTGGAGCTCTCAGGCCACTGCTATCTCGCACGTGTGTGGTTTGCGCAAGTGGGTGAAGCGGATAGAACGGGGCATGAAGATATCATGTCTCTTTCCCGAGGGGAAGGAGCCGAAGCCTGGTTTCCTTGACGTTCTGCACGACCGCATGACCCAGATTATCAGCACTGAAGAGCCCGACCTCCACCAGATGTTCTCCGAGCGTCCTCCTCAACCTTTGGAGACGATTGCACTCCACTCTGGTGACAGACCGCCAGTGGAGATATTACAAGAGGCGAATAAGCGACTTGGTCTTGCGCTTGAACAGTCTGAGATTGACTACCTTGTCGAGGCGTATGGAAAAAACGGACCCGTGGATCGAGATCCGACCGATGTCGAACTGTTCATGTTCGCCCAGGTCAACTCCGAGCATTGTCGCCACAAGCAGTTCAACGCGACGTGGGTGATCGATGGGAAGCAGATGCCCAACAGTCTTTTCTCTATGATCAGGAACACACACAGGAAGCATCCCGAGTACACAGTCAGTGCGTACAGTGACAACGCAGCGGTGCTTCAAGGCGAGAATGCAACTTTCTGGGCTCCTGATCCCACAACCGGAGAATGGACTCAAACAAAAGAGGTTGTTCATTTCCTGGCTAAAGTCGAGACGCACAATCATCCCACAGCCGTATCTCCTTACCCAGGTGCCGCAACTGGTTCTGGCGGAGAAATCCGTGATGAAGGATCCGTTGGAAGAGGGTCGCGGCCAAAGACAGGACTGGCTGGCTACTGTGTCTCGGATCTTCTGATTCCAGGATTTAGACAGCCTTGGGAGCGTGATGTTGGTAAGCCTAACCACATAGCAAGCAGCCTGGATATCATGCTTGAAGCACCGATTGGAAGTGCTGCTTTCAACAACGAATTCGGAAGGCCGTGCACAGCAGGATACTTCCGCACATTCCTCACGGAGATCGACATTGGCAACGGCCAGACTGAGCTCAGGGGCTACCATAAACCTATCATGATCGCAGGCGGTATCGGAACGGTCAGGCCTCAACATGCAATTAAAGACCCAGCCGCTGTCAAGCCGGGCTCGTATCTTGTTGTTTTGGGTGGTCCGGCGATGTTGATAGGTCTCGGTGGAGGCGCAGCTTCTAGCATTGCCTCTGGAGAAGGATCTGCTGATTTGGATTTTGCCAGCGTGCAGAGAGGCAACGCTGAAGTCCAACGAAGGGCTCAAGAAGTCATTAATGCCTGTGTGGCAATGGGTCCGGATAACCCGATCCAATTCATTCACGATGTCGGCGCTGGAGGATTGTCCAACGCACTTCCCGAGCTGATTCATGACGCTGGCCTGGGCGCTACGTTCGAGCTTCGCGAGATTGACAACGCCGATAAGGGAATGAGTCCAATGCAGATCTGGTGTTGTGAAGCACAAGAAAGATATGTTATGGCTATTTCAGAGGAAGGAATGAACAAATTCGTCGCCATCGCCCAACGCGAACGCTGTGGTTACTCCGTGGTTGGGCGCGCTGGTGGACCAACGGAAGAAGAAAAGAGGCTCATCTTGCTGGATAGAGACTCTAAAGAATATCCCAAACCCATTGACCTTCCTTTGTCTGTTCTATTCGGAAAACCACCGAAGATGACAAGGGTTGTGGAATCGCGGAAATTGAAGTTACCCCCTGTGGATGCCAGTCTCTCGCAGTACCTTCCTAACGCATCTTCGAATCAGGAACTTTTCAGTGAAGCTGTGAACAGGGTCTTGTCCCTCCCTGCAGTCGGTTCCAAGTCCTTCCTCATCACGATCGGTGACAGAACTGTCGGAGGCCTTACTGCACGAGACCAGATGGTTGGACCGTGGCAGACACCTGTGTCCGATGTGTCTGTTACCGCTACGTCCTTGGGTCTGGGTATCAAGACGGGCGAGGCCATGGCAATGGGTGAAAGGCCGGCTCTTGCGCTCATCTCTCCAGCTGCTTCCGCACGAATGGCGGTCGCCGAGGCACTTATGAATATCGCTGCTGCGGACCTCGTAGACCGTCTCAGTCGGGTAAAGCTATCTGCAAACTGGATGTCAGCCAGCAGCCACCCTGGTGAGGGTGCTGCAATCTACGAAGCTGTGGAGGCAATTGGATTGGACCTTTGCCCCAAGCTTGGGATCAGCATTCCCGTAGGAAAAGATTCGATGTCCATGAAGATGAAGTGGACTGACCCGGACTCGAAAGAGTCCAAGGAGGTTACTGCCCCATTGTCTCTCGTCATTTCCGCCTTTGCACCTGTCGGGGATATCAGAAAGACTTGGACCCCAACTCTCCGTCGTGTCGAAGATGTGGGAGAGACCGTACTCATGTTCGTCGATCTTTCATTCGGCCGCAAGGCGCTTGGTGGTTCCGCTCTCGCTCAAGTCTTTGGTCAAGTCGGAGACCAGTGCCCAGACGTGCATGATGTCGAGATCCTCAAGGATTTCTTTGATGCTACTCAACAGCTGCAGGAGCTTGGAATCGTCCTCGCATACCACGACCGATCTGATGGCGGTCTGTTCACCACTCTGGTAGAGATGATGTTCGCGGGACGGTGTGGTATTGATATTATGCTGGACAATATCTGCCCAAGTTCCGATATCCGCCATGTGATCGAAACGCTCTTCAATGAGGAGCTCGGAGCCGTATTCCAAGTCCGCAAGGAGCATGAGACCAAGTTCCGTTCATGCTTCGCTACTTGCGGCCCACCGCCTGGTTTGATCACCAAGATTGGCCGTGTGTCTGAGAAGCAGAAGCAGAACCTTACCATATACCATGGTTCCACCTTGGTGTATCGTAACTCGCGGGCGAATCTGCAACAGACCTGGGCATCCACTTCGTATCATATGCAGAAGATCCGGGACAATGCAGCCTGTGCGGACCAGGAGTTCGCCAACATCCTCGAAGACAGAGACCCGGGTCTCTCGTGGAACCTTACGTTCGACCCCAAGGATAAGGGCCTGCCGTTACTCACTAGCCTCACCCGCTTCTCTCCCTTCAGCAACAAGCCCCGCGTGGCCATCCTCCGTGAGCAGGGTATCAACAGTCAAGCAGAGATGGCTTGGGCCTTCAGCATCGCGGGCTTCTCTGCCGTGGATGTGCACATGACAGATATCATCTCCGGTCGTGTATCGCTCTCCAGCTTCGTTGGCCTCGCTGCCTGCGGTGGTTTCTCATACGGAGACGTCCTTGGCGCAGGCCAGGGCTGGGCCAAATCGGTCCTCCTGCACGAGAACACGCGCAAGGAGTTCCAGACTTTCTTCGAGCGTCCCGACACGTTCGCCCTGGGCGTCTGCAACGGATGCCAGTTCCTCTCCCGCCTCAAGGAACTGATCCCAGGCTGTGCGGACTGGCCCAGCTTCGAGCGCAACGCGAGCGAACAGTACGAAGGCCGTGTCTGCATGGTCCGCATCTACGACCCCGATCCATCCAGCCCCTCCGTCTTCCTGCACGGCATGGACGGCTCCGCGCTCCCCATCGCCGTCGCCCACGGGGAGGGCCGCGCCTCCTTCTCTCCACGCTCCAGCGTGACCGCGCAGGAGTTCGTCAAGCGGAACCTCGCGCCCATCCGGTACGTCGACAACGCCACCCTCAAGCCAACAATGACGTACCCGTACAACCCCAACGGAAGCCCCGAGGGTATTGCGGGTGTGCGCAGCCCCGACGGACGCGTCCTCGCCATCATGCCGCACCCTGAGCGCACCGTGATGGGCGGTATCGCGAGCTGGCTGCCTCCCGAGGCGGACCAGTGGGGCGATATCGGGCCATGGGGCCGCGTGTTCTTCAGTGCGAGGAGATGGGTTGGCTAGTGGATATAAATATAACTGGATCTGTATACGCAGCATGATTGCTTTCCCATGGCAATCAACTTGCATCCTTTTCTTTCTTGTTCATGTGTCCTAAATCACTTACTCGGGAATTAAAATATTCCCGAAAAGCAAAAATGTAACCTATAACTTTGTTCATAGATTAGATTAGGTATGTATATTTGTGATGATGGCTTTTGGACGGAGTTCTTTTTATGCGGTTTGGGCAGAAGAGTATGATATGATGCATATGACACGTGAGTTTGTTTCGAGAGTGAGGAGAATGAATGAATGAATGATACAACATTTTCGGATCAATCAATCAATTCTTTGTATTCTGAAGTCGTACTTGGCTAAAAGAGTAATAGTCCAGATATGATTGGTTGAAAGACAGGATCAGAAAAAGAGGTTCATCCAGTCATTACCGCAGGATCAACCTCTCCAAGGAAGGAGCAGATAGTAAAACGAAGAAGAGCACTAGACCTGTCGTTATCAAAATTTCGAGTACTCTTCTTTGTGCTGGTTATCTATGGTAGTATGACAACAGGCATGATTGATTAATTGATTGCTTGCTCAGGACATTTGAAAAACCCGGTCCCTCTTCCTCCACTCCAGCTTCTCCGCCAGCATCTCCCAGCTGTGTTGCCCATCGACGCGGCCCACTCCTCGCAGACCGGAGGCGACAAACGAGACCAGCTGTTCAAACTGCTCCTTTAGCTTCCTCAGCCGGTAGGGATAGGGCGATTCAAGAAACGAGATGCAGGTCGTGTTGCCGTCAAAGTCGCTTCCATCATCGTCGTCATCGTCGTCCTCCTCTTCGGAGGCAGATGCATCATCTGCTCCGTGTTTGGGTCTGCGACGGAGATGGCTCTTGCTGAATAGAGAATATCTGCGAGTGGTCGAGAAAGCGAAGGACCGATTGGTCTGGTCGAATTGGTTCTCGCCGTACCGCGAGGCTTGGATGTCCCCGAAATGAACGCACAAGTCGAGCAGACTGATCACGGCTTGGTATATCGGAGCCAAGCTCTTCGACAGGAGGCACTGGTCTTCCAGCGATGACATGTACGAGCGGTGGACGGAGATCATCTCATCGACGTCTTTTGCAGCAGACAGAGATTTCATCATCGACGCCGTGGTTATCGAGATGACCAGTTCCGTCAAGTGGTTATAGAGCGTGTTGATAAACCAGAGAAGGTTATGTCGGATGCCGTAACCCAGGGAATCATCCTCATCCTCTTCGAATTCTGCATCCGGTCCACTTCCTTTCCGCAGGCGTTGTTTCTCCAGCACGTATTTTGCCCGGCGGATTTGCATGAGAAATGTCGAGATGCGCTGATAGGTGAGGATGGCATCTTTGGTGATAATGTTTGCAACGGGCCACGGCAGGACGTAGTCGATTGACAAAGTTCTCAAGATCTTCACTGATCGGCTACGACAGTCGACGTCACGGTAAGGTCCCCGGGATGATCGTACTATGAGTCTAGAGGAATCGACACAAGGGAGATCGCCCAAGGCGCTTTGCACCAATTCCGTGAGCAGAAATCTGTCGTTCCAAGCCCCTCGGCCTTTATCGATCATCTCGAATATCTTATTATCAATCACGCTATAGATACTCATGTCTTTGCACAGATAGATGTACTCCAGAGCTTCGAGTGATATCCAAAGCCCACACTGTTGATCGAGCTGTTCCCGCAGGAGGTTGGAAGTGATTGTGTGATTAGCGTCGATTAACCTGTCGAACGCTGTCTCAAGTAGTCCAGAGAAGGGAAGCAAAAGTGATGACGGGTCATCTGGACAGACATCTTCAAAAGTGAGCGACGTCTTTTCCAGAGAATCAAGGCTCTCTGGGCCGACATTGAGATGTCGGAGAAAGATCATGCTTTTCCCAGTCGTAAACACTTTGTGCGCGGCAGGTTTAAGGAATTTGGGGGCGTGCAAACGGCCGGACCTCTCGTCTAACGTATACCAGTCATGCCAAAGTGTGCGAAGGTCTTTGTCTTTGCGGGTGTCCGAAACGAAAAATGTCCCCTGAGCGGTATCTAACTGCCCGGTCTCCATCCACAGCCGCATTGGCCGAATATAGGTCTCGAAACAGGAGAAAAATAACTTGGCGAGACATCTGAAGTCCTCATCGTCCCCAGCTGCCTGGCTGACACAAACCAAATCATACAGCAGATCGAGGCACTTGAAAGGTTCATCGGATGAGTTTGTTTCAAATTTCGCAAGGAGGTCTGCTAGGAGAAGAAGTAGTTTCGATTCGCGTCGGACATCCTCAAACAGCTGTAGCAAGCTGACAGCGGTTACCTGGCTCTGGGAAATGTATTCCGACTGCATTTCAGACAAGCGTACGTCGAATTTGTATAGAGATTCTTCAACCCCGCGGTGAAATGTCTGCAAATACAGGACAGACTGTGGTGTCTTGGCGAATCGCCTCAAGGCATCTATTTTTGCCCCGATAGAGCTGAAAGAGCGAAGCAGGGCGAAAAGTGCTTGACTTGATGAATGTCGGAGCCCATATCTCCGATCGACTTCGATACTATTATCAAGACGCCAGAACAGAGATGTAGGGAGACCTTGGAGCATAAAAATTGTTTCTCTAACGACCTGTAGCTCTGTAATAAAGCGAGAATGATCTTTCCCACTGCTGGCATCCGTGTTGTCAATTTCCCAAAATTGCGCGCTCTTAATTGAGGCAATCAACTCCTCATCGTCACCGGAGGAGAAGAGCTCTTCTGCGACGACGAACTCGTCTTGCGGAGCTTCAGAACTCTGTGGCAGAATTCGCGGAATGGAGACATCACTCGACACGGTAGAGAGATCGTCATCAGAACTTTCTGCAGCAAAGTCAGGTACTTCCCAGATATTGTCATCGCAATATGCAGATCCAGAAGCATCCAGATCGGACCATGTCAATGGCCGAGGAGAATCGAACGGCTTCGACAGCTCAATGCTGTCGACTCTTGATAGGGTAGCTGGCCGATCCGAGAGCTGGATCAGCAAGGATAATATCTCAGGAAAGCACCGACTTTCATGTTTATCCAGCTCATCGAGCCGGATACGCAGAGCGTCGGCCAGTTCATCCCGGCTGAAGACCCGGAATTTCTCCTGGAGGCCCTCCAGCTGCTTCGCGACGGCGAAGTGGTCCGTTCGTCCCAAGGCGCTGGCCTTGAATGTTGCTTCAGCACGGCTCTTCAGCCGTTTGAAACGCGATGTTGTCTGCAAGATATTAGCAAATCAGTACGCTGGGATGGTGATGAGATAGTATATGCCTTGTCTTGAACTCCCACAACGGCTGCAATGAGCTCGTCCGTCAGCGCGCTGACGTCTGCCGCGACGGCCATGCCAGGCGGTTCAAATTAAGCAATTTCGGGACAGCCCAGCTCCCAGTATAACAGTGTCTTCATCCATTGCATAATTGGGCTAGATAAAGCCCTGATACGGTTCTGGCATGGTCAATAAATGTTGATTTCCCGCGCGTGTCTCCGAGGGAGATCCATACTGTAGCCGCCCAGGGCTCGGAAGCGTCTCTCGCGTGGCCCGAGGCGCACTCGACGCGTTCCTCGCCACGCTAGCGCCCAACACGGCAAAGCGGCGCCGGCCAGCGGGCGCTTGAGGCTTGAGGCCAGAAGAGTAACGGAGACGTCTCCTGCGGAGAAACGTCCGTACATACAAGACTGCTGAGCAGCACTGCTTGCGACCTTTCTTTCATACTCCGGGAGGGCCGCCAAATGTCAAAATGGCTGTTGCGAGACCGCTCCGGCTCCTAGGAGCCGCTACCATCATCCTCGTTCTCGTCCTCATCTTCCAAGTCTCAAAGAACTCGGCGCCCCTGGTCGGCTCAACAGGGGGCAAGCTGAGCAATGGCATGAAGAAAGATCCCCTCCTGGACCGTACGTTGCCCTTTCTCTTCCCATAGAATATGTGTGACCATGCGCTGATCGCTTTCAGCAACCGGAGAGCCTGAAGGCAAGTTATGGCGGGCGGACGAGCACGACTATGCGCCGGACAGCGAGAACTCTGCCCGCATTAACGCAACTCTACTCTGCCTCGTCCGGAACGAGGAGCTGGACGACCTCATCCCGACGATGCGCGACCTCGAGAGGACCTGGAATCACAAATTCAACTACCCGTGGACATTCTTCAACGACAAACCCTTCACGGAGGAGTTCAAGCGGCGGACACAGGCGGAGACCAAAGCAAAATGCTACTACGGTACGTGGTGGATTATGCAGGAAGAGTGGATTGTTCGTCCTAATCTGACGCTTGTTACAGAGCAAGTGCCCAAGGAGCACTGGGACGTCCCTGACTGGATCAACATGGATCTATTTCGCGAGTCGGCGAAGATCCTGAAGGAGAACGACATCCAGTACAGCGACAAATTATCCTATCATCAGATGTGCCGGTGGAATAGCGGCATGTTCTATAAGCACCCTGCGCTCAAGCACATGAAGTACTACTGGCGCGTCGAACCAAAGGTCCAGTTCTTCTGCGATGTCGACTACGATGTCTTCCGGTACATGCAGGACAACAATAAGACTTACGGGTTCACCATCAACCTTTTTGATGCCCCGGGGAGCATGCCGTCGCTCTGGCCGGAGACTCAGAAGTTCCTTGCCGCGCATCCCGACTATCTAAGTGAGAACAACATGCTGGAGTGGCTGACGGATAACAAGCTGCGACCGGACCACACCAAGCAGGCGAACGGATACTCGACCTGTCATTTCTGGTCCAACTTTGAAATCGGCGACCTGGACTTTTTCAGGAGCCAGAAGTACGAGGACTATTTCAACCACCTCGACCGCGCAGGTGGATTCTTCTACGAGAGATGGGGTGACGCACCCGTCCACTCGATCGCCTTGGGTCTCTTCGAGGACGCCAGCAAGATTCACTGGTACGTGCGCCCTCCTTCAGTTACTTTGTTCACCGAAATAAGGCTCGATTCTGACCAATAATCTCAACAGGTTCCGCGACATCGGCTACCGCCACATCCCGTACTTCAACTGCCCGAACTCCCCCAAGTGTTCCGGCTGCACGCCCGGCAAGTTCTATGCCGGTGAGCCCTTCCTAGCGAAGGAGGACTGTCGACCCAACTATTTCAAATACGTAGGAACGCATTAAGCTGCCTCTTGTGCCCCAGTACCCATCGTGTAGGCACATCGTCGACATTCACCCCATCGGAGTCTTCTCCCCCTCGAACACCCATAACTTTCCATCGCTCCCAGAGCGATCTTGCAATTTATTCACAGACACTTCGCATCGAGACCGCTGCTCCCACCTAACCGGTCGCAAGCGAAGAAACACCCTTCGCGAAAAGAACATGACTCCGGAAGACAGGGACAGGGATGATATCATGACGGAACATATGCCTCCAATTTTTTCCATGATACAATAATTTTTTTTCATTGAGATCCAGGTGGAGAAGTGAGAAAGAGAGTTCGGCGGCGTTTATGGGCGATGATTATCTGATTCGTTTGTGTTTAACTTGATGATCAGAGCTATATCACATTGAACGTTAATGTCGATATCCATTCATGCCGCGGAAAAAGCCGAGACAGAGGGGGAGAGAGAGATATGAAACATACCTTTCAGAGCGTGAGAAATGTCGTTGTCTTTTTTTCTAAAGTAGTGGGGCCGTTTCTTCCTGTACTATATATCGAGGATCATTCTACTCTTCTCATCTCAGTATCAGTATCGGCGTTGTATGCATTTATTTGCGCCTTTCTCTGCTCATAAGTATGCATGCATGCATTGACTTGAATGAGAGAGCCTCTCGTATATTTAGATTATAACTATACGGTGTGTGATGATATATATAAATATCATATAAACCTGACCCGACCTGCCGCAACTCATTTATGCATGCAGTCTCCGATATTTTATATTAATTGTACTCTGCCACACAAGTCGAGTTGAGCATAACTGAGGTGTTTGGAAAGAAAGAAAGAAAGAAAGAAAGAAAGAAAGGCGTGATAATGATACGATCGATAACCAGCGGCGATAAAGAGAGATATTCTAAGAATAGACATAGACAGGACAGCATGGACGGATGCCAGCTGGATGACTGCACCAATAATAATAGTGCGTGAATTTATTTGGTCCGGGTTGTTTATGATGACCAATTACACGCAAGGTAATGACAGTAGATTATCAGTGTGAAATGCCGTTTGTTTTCAGCCCTCAGGTGATCTATCATTATTTTCAACTTAGTGTTCCTCCGCACGATGGGAGTTTGATGATGTGATATGGCCGGTGGCATGATCACGGATGAGACGGAATAGGAAATAGTACCTTCATACTGAGCTGCCAGGTGACGAGCCTGATCGCATTTCCGGAGCAGCGCCAAATCTGGCAAAAAACAGCGTACCTGGAAACGAAATTGAAGAAGAAAAGAAAGAAACACCCTTGTCCCATTATCTCCAATGTTACAGAGCTCTATGTTTAGGAGGTAGACAGACCACATTTGTAGTAGTTACATATGGCAAAAGGGCTTTCCCTTCAATAGTACTCTCCTCCACCTGGAATTTGGGCCATCGCTGCCGAGGTATGGTGTCAAGCAACAACAAAACACCAACGACAAGCAGGCTCCCCGCACTCCAGCTCCGCTTCGAGGTATGTATACAGCCTTCCCTAATTTCTTCTTTTTCTTCTCTCGATCATTGCCCCTTATTTGCGGCCCGTTTACTCCTCTTCGGGGTAGAGCTCCTCGCGCAGAGCGACGCCAAGCTCCCTCCTCAAGCCGTCCAGCTTCTCAAGGTACTGCTGGTACTGAGCCTCGTTCTCAACCTTGGCCTTGATGCCTGTAGAACGTGAAAATGTAAGCATGTGTAAGTTCGACTAGATAGGCATACAGCGCAGGGTTCGATGTGTCGCAAGGGCGGGGTTGGATGGCGCACCTTCGAAGATCCGGACGGCGGTGGGGAAGTCATTGACACGGCGGGCAGCCCTCAGGGCAGCAGCAAGGACCTCGACAGAGGGAACGAGATCGTAGGCGAAGCAGTTGTTGAGGTTGCGCTGTGATGAGCAGCAAGCGTTAGCCAGGTGCGGGTTCGGGGGGTCCGGGATCTGCCAATGACGGAGCAGCTAATCAAGCGGATGCAAATGCCGCTTTTTCGGTCGGCGGGACCATCAAGGTGAGCAGTGGCAGCGTACCTGGAGCTCGAAGACATCCTGCACGTTCTCGAATTCCTTCTCATATCTGCAATTGAGGCTGTCAGAAGTGCTGTCCTTGCGTGTTGCTGCCCTTGTCGCAGAGGCTTTGCTTCGTGGAGCCGGAAGCGGTCGTCCAGACGTGGCCGCGAAGTCTAGCCAAGATTCCACCCTCGATGTTCTGCCTTGCCTCGATAACATCCACGGGGCTCAATTGGGGCAGCCGCGTACCTGGCAGAGAACTCCTCGTATGTCTCCTCCTCGTGGCCGGCGCTGAAGCGTTTCGAGGTGGTGCTGAAGTTGCCGGCGAAACCCAGGGCGACGGGCATCGAGGCCCCGGCGAGGGACTGCACCGGCGAGCGGACGGAGTAGGAGGTTTTAAAGAAGGTGGAAGGGCGGACGCTCCGCGTCGCGATGCGGAAGAGGGCGGTGGACGACATTGCTGGGACGGGGTAGAGAGAGATTGAGGTGAATAGAGGGCGTCTTGGAGAGGGAATGGTGTGAGGTGTTCCAAGGTTGTAGAGGGCCAGAAGAGAGATCGGCTGGGCTGCAGTTGGAGCGGGTTTTTGCGGGTGGTGTGAGTCTCTACGAGTGTGCCTGAGGCTCTTCTCAGGCATCTTGGTGGGCTCTTCCCGGACGGCCGCTGCCGTCGCCGCCTGATGCCATCCAATGGCATTTGCGCTGTCAACACGCTGGCCGGCACCGTGGATAACTGTACACAGTTCCTCGTCATCGAGCCCGACGGTAACCCAGGTCTTGGTGGCCTGTTTCCAGCATCACTCTTATCACTTGAACATCTCATAAGACGGTCGAGGAACTGGAGATGCACTCTCTGATTCGGCAGGGAAAGTATTTAAACAAAATGTCACAGCCCGGAAGATCCCCGATGCAGTTCCCCATACCTGTGCGGGTTGCTGGCAGAATATCGCAAATCTGGTAGCCAAGGCAGCTTTATCGATAACCCTCGAGATCTAGGGCTCGAGAAACTATCAACCCAGCCTGCCGTCCGTGCTCATTAAGGCTGTGCGCCACACAGATCACTACTCTAATGGCAACCGCAGTAGAGATATCTCCATAGATCAATGTTGGCTCTAGTACTCGAGAAAAGCAAAGCTCAAGACGCCCCATGCAAGGTGGAAGTCTTGTTATTTGGTTCCTCGCATCTGTCGTCCGTCGACGCCATTCGGGAATAAATTTTTGAAAAGTGAAAAGAAAATAAAGTGAGCATATAGACGGATACGCCGTATTTATCAGGTCAGAAGGCAATGGATGAAAACGGTAAGCAGTAAACGTAGGCGACCATAGATAGGCAGTGCGAGCAATGGGATGACCATCTCAACGTAGATCTGGCACCGAATATGCGGAGTGCACATTGCGACCGCGATTGTTGGGGACGTCAGGATAGTAGTATAAATCCGATTGGTGTTCCAAGTCCCACCGGTTGTTGAACAAAAAATACTGTAAATCAAGCACATCAGGCTATCCCGATGTGTTTTGCCATTATTGTTTCCCGTCCAACCGCGCAGGCTGATCTTCTTCTCGTCCGGATCTGCCGGAGCAGAGCAGGTGACCTGCAACCCGGCACGTCTCTGTCCTCGACTGCGGCGTCGTTGACGCCTCAGGCTGCCCACTGCGGCTGCCCAAGGCCCCAAGCAGCCCTGGACGCGTCGCCGTCACAAGTCAGACGGCCCTACAGGCGCACGGAAGTACCTTCAAGTATCTTGCCGACAGATTTGTTCGGCAGTGTACCCGGGAATACTTGTGATAATGCTGCGCCGCCCGACGGGCCAAGACGGCCCCTGTTGCGCCGACGGGCCGCCGCTATCCCCGATCAGGGGTCGAGCCTCGGACGCCGCGGCCCTGAAAAAGACACGCTGAACAAAGCTGCGTCCGTCGCCTTTTCAACGCTGGCCTTTTACCCTCCTCTCTACTCCCTCTTCTCCTCTCTCCCTCTCCGGTGTTCCTCACGTCCCGGCCTCTTCTCTTCTTCTTCTCTTCCAATTCTTGTCACTCCTTCATTATCTTTACCTCTCCCCTCGTACCCTTGGGGCCAGCGGGAATCTCTTCCTCGCCGTCGCAGCGGGTCTCCCCAACTAGATAAACACCCGTCTCAACGTCTCAACACGCCGCACGATTCCTCTCTGGGCTTCTGATCTGTCTCAGGTTTTGTGCAACGTCCCCGGCTGAGCAGCGCGTCGTTCACCATGTCGCTCGACGCTCTGAAGAACATCCCTCTCCCGTCCATCGACCGCCCGTTCGGCATCGAACTATGGCCCATCTTCGACAAGGCCTTCTCGTCCGTCGTCGGGTACTCCGCGACCGACTTTCGATTTGTCGAGGGCGTCACACGCTTGTCGACCTTCAAGGAGACTGCCACCGTTCTGGTCTCCTACTACATAATCATCTTTGGCGGCCGTGAGATCATGAAGAACTTCCCGGCCCTGAGGCTCAATGGCTTGTTCATGATCCATAACCTCTACCTTACCATCATCAGCGCGGTGTTGCTGGCGCTCTTTGTCGAGCAGCTTGTGCCAACCGTCTGGAGACACGGTCTCTTCTTTGCCATCTGCGACCACAAGGGCGGATGGACCCCACAGCTGGTCGTTTTGTACTACGTACGTGGCCTCTTTGTGCTTCTGGTTACGCGTCCGGAACCCCCTCAATGCTAACCTGATGTAGCTCAATTACCTCACCAAGTACCTTGAACTGCTCGATACCGTGTTCCTCTTCCTCAAGAAGAAGCCTCTGACCTTCCTGCACACCTACCACCATGGTGCCACGGCCCTACTGTGCTACACCCAGCTTATCGGCCTGACTGCCGTTTCCTGGGTTCCGATTACTCTCAACCTCACCGTCCACGTTGTGATGTACTGGTACTACTTCCAGAGCGCCCGCGGAATCCGCATTTGGTGGAAGGAATGGATCACTCGCCTCCAGATCATCCAATTCATCATTGACCTCGGTAAGTGCATGTACCGTTCAGACGCCAAATAGCACCCCACTCATAGTATTTTAGGCTTCGTTTACTTTGCGTCGTACACCTACTTCGCTTCTACTTACTTCCCATGGGCCCCCAATGCTGGAAAGTGCGCCGGAGAGGAGTTTGCTGCCTTTGCCGGAATCGCCATCCTCAGCTCCTACCTCCTTCTCTTCATTTCCTTCTACATTGCTACCTACAAGAAGACCGGCAAGAGTGGACGCCCACGCCGGAACACTGGCAAGCAGGCCGCTATCGATATGAAGAACTTCGAAGTCCCATCGGTTGGCGGAAAGGGTTCTAGCAGCAGCGAAAAGTTGAACGGTTCTGCGACTACTTCTGCTCGACAGGGCCCTGTCACGCGGTCAAGAAAGGCATAAATTGAGGATTTTGCGCCGAGATGTCCGGCTGGCCTCGAATGAACGATAGTCCGCGGACGCTGCGACGGCGATGCTCGACCTTTGAAGCATCTGGGGGGGAACCTCGACATTTATGTACGGTCTTAATATGATGCTACATCTTTCTGCTCTTTAATGGCGATGTGATTGGATGAAATGCTTGGCCATGCGAGGGCGAGAGACCAATTTGACGGTCATGGGACAGGAGTGATGACCAACTTAAGGACAACTTCATTTTGGGTAAGATAAAGATATATAATTATTTAATTAATGACACCCTTCGACTCGAACGGATCGGTTCGTCGGCTGGTGACCGGTGTTTGGATGATGTATCATGACATTCGCGGGAGGGGTCATTTTTGCGCTCGGACCCCTTACTGTCTTGCGACCAGTTTACATCATCTTGTTTGCCATTTCTTGTGCTACCTATTGGCGAAGTCTAGATGGTTCGAGTGTTGGTTTCTGTTCTGTGTTGATATGTGCAGAATCAATGTAAATGTACACATAATAGGTGCTAATGATTAACGTGTTTTGTCTTGCCATTTCCTTTTTCCTGGTCATCGGTTAAGGTCTACGGAAGATGGAGTGACTCATTCAACTTATAGTCATGTCACGCCGTATTCTAAACATGGATTAATTCTCCAGTTTTGTGAAGTCAGTGCATTCATATATCCTGCTGGCTTCATGCAGATTGTTTTGATTTCATGTTGAGAAGTTCTCCCTCTGTCTAACATAAAACGTCATTATCTTGATTTACTCGGTGGGATTTCATGGCCGATGACACTTGAAGATCGACAAATGGTCTTGATAACGCTAAACCATGATGGCCTCACAATCTTGCCAGCCCACTAAACGCCTGTTTTCGTCCCAGCTGATCACTGACTATGGGACGCGAAATAACGGTTTCTCGCCACGCTGTGCTCTCCATTTTTCAAAGAGGTCCCAACAATCTTGGATGACCCAGCCCCAGGCAGTGACAAATGCATCCGTGACCTCCAAGCCGTTGGGATCCCAGGGGTCTCCCTAGACAATAACGCCTGTCCGTCCGGTCCGCACGCTCTGGTATCCCCCAAGGTCATGGCACAGCCGTGTATCGTCAAACGAGTCCCCCGCCAGGAGAAGATTGTCCCGCATTCGAGGTACGGGTAGAAGATCCAGCCACGGATGGTGCGGGACGGTGCGCTGAAGCGGAGTGGGCCGCAGGCTGGGGGGCAGGGAGGCCTCAAAGTCAACCTGCCAGGGACCGGCGATGTTGAAGGGGGAGAGTGCCTCGTCGTGCAGCTTGTCCGATGTCAGACGAAGAATCTCGGCATTCCTTATCAGCGCCCTCGTGAAGTTGAGTTGGATCAAGCTGAGGAGGAGACCCGTCCGGGGCGAGCCGAGCATGTACTCTGTATATGCCAGTGCCTCGAGCTGGTGCATCATCCTCCTTGTCCGCTCCGAATCCGGTTCCAGGACATTGATATGATCAAGGTACTTTTCAAATATGGTCTTCACGACCGGAGCTGGGATGGCCTCAGGCTCCATTTCCCAACGCGCTTTGAGACTCTGCTCGGGGGGTTGCGTCTCATCAGCTGCTGATGGATGATATCCCTCGGTCAGGGAAGAACGGTCCCACGTTATCATCACATTAAACGTCCTTCCATTATTATTAGCAGAGGACGAACCATTCCCATGCCCGTTACGCTTGCGCTGCCCTGCAACGCAGACAAAGCAAAACAATACATTAATTAACCCCGAACTGTTCCAGTCACTGTAACGAGAGAAAGTCTGAACTCACGACACGCTCTCTGGTTCAGGCGATTCTGCAACTTCCTCCTCTCCTTCGGGTCGGTTATGCCCGTCCACTCGTCCTGCGGCCATGCGCTGATCTGCTGCGGCATCCGCTGCAGGACTATCTTCGGCGACAGCGACGGCGACGCTGGGCCGGGTACGTGTACGTGTGATCCATCGGTCCTTGTGTAGTCCATTTCCGACAGGACAAGGCAAGTAATGAGCTAATCAGGAGAGGAGGCAGCTAAGTAAGGATGATGATTTACCTTTTGACGCGCTGAGGATGTGATGTCACGAAGGGCCCGATCTATATAGTTATGCAACTAGCTGACTCATGCGGCGGCGGCGATGGGGGTATACGCAGTACTTCAAACTTAAGTATACCCCCGTATCTCTCTGCGGGGTTGTGGAGCTCCCTCTCTCCCTCCCTCTCCCTCTCTCTCCTATTGAATCCACCCGCCTGGCCTGGCCGCGACTAGATACTGCACGTCACCTTAAATAAAGGCCAGGCTCTTAAGTATGCGGTATCTATCTAGCAAAGTTAGACAGTGGGCCTGAGGAAACTGAACCGGCGCCAATGCCTTCGACTAAGAATCCATATACCTGGCTCTATCTACTGTGTACACTCTACATTTGGCTACTTTGGTAATTCCTCCCATGTCGGAGAAGCGGAACCCAGAATTGGCACCGATCAAGACCGCTTTTATCTCCGTTAAATCCGCTCAGCAGGGTCAAATACCCTTACAGTCAATAAAGCATGGTAAATTGCCTGTTTAGGTAGGCATCGAGTAATTCTGAGTGTATCAGCAAAACTTGCCCGTGAGAGATCCAAGGGCGAACTCGCAGTCCAAACTATGGTAGCTTTTTTAAGAGTCCCTCTGCTGGAGGAGTGACTTGTCACTGGTTCTTCCACAGTATGTACTGCACATGAAGGATCCAACAGGAAAGGAAGAGAGAAATTCTAGGAAACCGTACGGTGCCTAGGGCACCTAGATATACCCTCAATGCCAGTATTTTGGAGCAACACCTTTGACCTGCGGCCAAGCTGCTTCGACCGTCTGGACGACCTCTTCCGGCAGCGGACCTTTTTGCAGATCCGCCAGGTTCTCCTCCAGGTGCTTGGCACTGCTCGCCCCGACCAGGATCGCATCACCCAGCGCAGCCCTGAGCTGCGAATGATGCTTCAGCCACCTCAGCGCCACCTCCGCGACCGTCAGACCGTGCTTCCCAGCGACCGTCTGAATCCGCTCCAGGGCATCAAAGTAGGCATCGTTCCAGTAGCGCCCGCGGTGCAGCTGCCCCTGCATGATACTCGGGTCGAACCGGGAGCCCGGCTCGAAGTCGGTCTGGTCGCGTCTGTACCGGCCCGTGAGGAACCCGCCCGCGAGCGGCTGGAAGGCGTACAGCGCGACGCCGTAGTGGCGGAGGCAGGGGAGCAGCTCGGCCTCGACGCTGCGCTGCAGGGCGTGGTAGATGCCCTGGTACACGACGGGCTGGATCCAGCCGTGCCGGCGGCAGATCTCGCAGATCCGGGCGACTTCCCAGGCCATGAAGTTGCTGATGCCGAACCGGGCGAAGTGGCCCTCCCGGTAGAGGTTGTTCACTTCGCGGAGGGTGTCTTCCAGGGGAGTGTTCCGGTCCGGTCCGTGCAGGTAGAACATGTCGATCCTGTCGGTCTTGAGCGCCGCGAGGCTGTTCATCAGACCCCGGCGGATGTCCTCCGGACGGTGCGAGTAGCTGTCGGCGGACTGGAGTTTCGTTCCCAGGTTGGGATAGAGCTTGGTGTCCATGACGAGGCCGCGGGCTTGCCAGTCGACGTCCGCCAGCATCTCCTCCGACGAGCCGGCGCCGTAGATGCGCGCCGTGTCGACCTCGTTGTGGCCATGCTTTTGGAAGATGTCGAGGATGCGGGCTGCGTCGGCGGTGTTGTGCACGCGGGCGCCGAGGGTGTCTATATATAAAATTCAATCACATAACAATGTCAGGATTCTGGAAGAAAGGACGCTCATGTCATTTTGGGGTGGTCCAACGACTCACTTGGCTTGCCGAATGTCATGGCGCCAAACACGATCTTGAGTGCTTTGTTGTCGCTGCCAGCCATGTTGTTTGATGTATTTCAGGTTCCTTGGTGCCGATCTGATGGACGACTCCTATTCTCTCTGATAAAGGGTCGAAGGAAGAGAAACTTTTCGACCAGTTGATTATTGAAGTTGGAAGAAGAAGGGAAAAATAGAACGATAGGAACTTCGATGGCCTCTTTATCGCGGTTCGGATGAGACACCCAATCGATACATGAATATTCGAATGCATCCAACCTGATACACGCTACGCCTTGTGCACGCAGCGCTAAAACCCTGCTATTTTCTATTTCAAGCCATCGCCTCGAAGATTGAATTCGGTTGTGTTAATCTCCGATTATATCCGCTAAAGCCCGGCAAAATATCACATCTCCATCGTCGTTTTCAGTTCGTCGTGTGTGTTTCCTTGTACTGTACCGTAGTACGGAGTACTCCGTAGATCGGGTCTAACATTTCTGGTCAACTGTCTTTGATTTTGATATACTCAGCACTCTTCCACCGCGATTGGCCAATGGCGGCAACTCTAATTACTAGCATCCTGCACGTGTCATCCGGTCGCATGAGGCTTGACCAGATCGGGGAAAGAGTAGTAGTAGACCTGGGATCATCTATCTTAACCCTCGAAGCGTCACTTCTACTTGCTAGAGCCAGCCGCTTGTTCTACGGAATATACGTCCGACTTCGGCTCTGCTTTAATGTTTTAGTACTCTAAACTTGGATCATAGGGCCATCTGTTGCATTAGGAAGGCTACTAGGGCTGTAGGGGGATGGATTTACCGCCTCCAGAAAACGTCGGCATTGATGGTGCAAGTAACAACACTCAATTCATCGGTACCTGCCTCATCGTGATGATACCTCTCACATCTATGTTCGGAGATAAACGAATCACTGATTCCCAGACTAGCCCAAGCAAATCATTGACTTAGTTTTCTTTCAAAGCCCCTCGGCCTCAGCTCCAGCCACGTATATCAGCTCCCAAACGGTCGTCGGAAAACACGTAGCCCTCGTGGCGACCTGCTTGCTCCATTCCGTCCCAGAAACCGAGTCAAGATGCTCTCCTGACCGCTCGGGACTATCAAACTCATGCAGGATCAAGTACCGCGGTGGTGCCTCATGCACTTCTTCTGTTCCTGTTTCCTCCTTTTGCGGCGCTGCAGCCGTCGGAGCTTGCAGCGGGTGTCGGGAGGATATCTCCGTCTGGAGGAGCGGACTGCCGGTCCAGGCGACGTCGTCGAGAGGGAGGGAGCAGGTTCAGATACCTCCATCGATGGTTGACGTCTCTGTTCCTGTAGCGCAGGACGGTCCGTGGAGGGGTTGGATGATGAAGGCGGAGGACTTCGGGGATGTGGACCTCGTTGTACCATCGGTTGTAGGCGTCGTCGGGGAGGGCGGGGTCGGTGATTGAGCACCGGACGTAGAGGAGGCCTGGGGTGGGCATTGAGAGAGATGGTAGACAAAAATAATCAATTGCGCAGTGGAGCCAGGAAAAAATAGGTTATCGCTTTAAAGAACCGTAAGAGGGAATGGCGGGCTAGTGCCTGTTCTTTCTGTTGCAGGTTTGTATGTATATAAGACCTGACCAACAATTATGGAGCTACCTTGGTAATTACCAGGACATCAAAAGGGGGAAATGAAAGAACTGGGGGGAATATGAGGAATGCAGATTTCAATGACATGCGGAAGCTTTTCAGCTTGGCATATATCGTTGCTACCAATCCACTCAGTGCTTTTCATGTAGAAGCATTGTTGCAGGACTCCGCTGGGCGACCTGCGAGTCAGTGCGGTTGACTGGCATGCAGAGTACAGTGTATACGCTTTAACTCCAGATTTACAGTCTAGGCTCACACTAATGCAACCTGATGACAGGTTGCGCTGAAGCTTATTCAGTGCTTGACTTCTTCCAACCCAGCAAATGGTCACATTTATTGGATCCTTGGTTCTGAGAAAGACACAACTCATTGCTCAACGAGTATGTATGGGCTACAAAGTAGTAGTTGATCTGAGATGTATAACCCATTGACTTGGAAAGGAGGTCCTATATATGTCGGAGATAGCATTGCGACAGTACCCATTTAGACACAGCCATACATTAAGTACCTACCTGTAATCATCATCGAACATTACCATCGTCTTTGACACCTTTATTGCCCATCGTCTGCTTAGAACCCCTGAAAATGAATTCAACCCACGCCGGGCAAAGTCTACGCCGTCACAGGCGGCGCCTCCGGCATCGGCCTGGCCACAGCCCAACTCCTCGCCAGCTCCGGCGCCGCCATTTCCCTCGCCGACATCAACGAGGAAGCCCTCGCAAAGGCCTCAGAAATAATCAAGAGCCAGACCCCCTCGGCCAGGATCCTCACACACGCCCTGGACGTCCGCTCCCGGCCCGACGTCGCGGCCTGGATCAGACGCACCGTGGACGAGCTGGGCGGTCTGGACGGCGCGGCGAACATCGCAGGGATCATCAACCCGTCTCTCGACACCAGGGACATCGAGGACGTGCCGGGTGAGGAGTGGGATCTTGTGATCGGTGTCAACCTGACGGGGATGATGATCTGTGTGTCGGAGGAGGTGAGGGCGATAAAGCAGTTGATGATGATGAAAAAGACGGGGACTCCTCCTGGCGCTGGAAAGGTCGAAGGCAGCAGAAGCATCGTCAACGCCGCGAATGTCGTCGGTCTGGTCGGCAAGGAGCGCGCCAGCGCGTACTCGACGAGCGAGCACGGGGTCGTCGGCTTGACGAGGAGCGTTGCGAAGGAGGTTGCGAAGTGCGGGATCAGGGTGAATGCTGTTGCGCCGTGAGTACCCCCTCGCTTCATTCAGCTGAATGTACAGTACATGTACAGCTACGCAGAGGGCGATGGGTGCTTATCACAAATACTTTTTTCAGGGGACTGATCCTGACACCGATGCTCCTGCAAGGACCCGATGGCATCAACCGCAACGAGACGGACGACGCCTTTGCGCATAGTGCCGCGATCGGTAGGGCAGGACAGCCGGAAGAGGTTGCAGGTCTCGTTGCCTTTTTGCTCAGCGAGCGAGCTTCGTATATCACTGGATCCGTGTACACGGTTGATGGAGGGGTGGTTTGTTAGTTCTGAGTCTCAGAGAGTTATCTGAAGTAAGATTTTTCATGCCTTTTCAACGATACTAGATAGGAAGTAACAGAAGTAAAACTGTGCAGGAGGGATGAAAAAGAGGGTTTCTGCACAATGTCACCTTGTCTGGGAAAACTCATTCATATTGGATTGGTATATACCTAATTCATAAAGATGTGGAATAGAATTAGACACAGGGTCTGATGAACATATATAGTAGATGGAACAAGGTCAGCAGTTATGTATATCTAATCCATGGGGAACATACAGTATAAGAAATAAATGATGAGAATGATATCTAGATACCATGAAAAATAATACAAAAACTCATTATAACTAAAAATTAATAGCAGCATACCAGCTTGGTTTGGGTATGACGACCCACAGCAAGGAAGGAAGCAAGCAGTGACAGTGAGTAACCAAGTAATCCAGGAGCGCAGCGCGGGTAGACGCATATCCCCATCGTGATGCGACCGTCCTTTGAATAGGATCGTTGTCTCTGTCTTCGTCCCCTTCTCGATTTGTTCCTGTCTTTGCTTGCTGTGCTACATAGGAGTTAGGTATCGAGGGAGATCGACGCGGTTCCTTACACTGCATCTACCTACAACTTGGTGTGTACAAAGGTCAGTAAAAAATGGGAGTCGAGAAGTGACCAGTGAACTATTGAATAAATAGCTAATGCCTGTGGCTGGTTGTAATTGGAATTGTGATCATAATTATGACTGAGGCTCTGCATACATGCATTTTGCATATATGCTTTATGTGCTTATTGGAAAAGAAGCTGCAGCGCTATTTTAGGTCATGGGTACTGTGGTACTGTGACAGAAAAAGAAGAGGAGATTAAAACTGTCCGGTGCTCTGTACTCTGCACGACGTAGCAGCTTTTTATTCAGAGCAGTTATCCGTTCTATTGCCATGCGACTTCGAGGACACTTTCCTTTATCTGCATCTATTTGTCATGCCTGAAGGAAGAAACAATACTGAAGGGGCAGTGTGTCCTGGCCGTGTAACTGATGCTGTACATTCGACCTGGTTCTACATATCTGGCCTGAATAAACAGTTCGAATGTGAGGCTCTCAAGGGATTGAAGGAGTTCCTCGGAGGAATTGGTTGATTCGGGTTCAGCTGTCCTATGTGTAGCCTGACACGTGGAACAGCTTCAAGAATTATGTACCCTTCTCAAGGCACTGCCCCCTACGGCCCTGATACCCATCATAATCAGGTCACTCACAGGGGAGAGAATGCGAGAATGGTGAACCAAGGAAGCGTGTCGATAGGATTTCGTTTCATTGCCCTGCGTGGAAATACGTATAAGGTGTATCCTCCTCTTCCTGATTCGTAACCTTGGGGTTCTTATCAGATATGGTGATCCCGGACAGCATCAAGTCAACGGGAGTGCCTCTATGTATATGCGGATAGTGGCGTCTTCCATATGATTCTCCATGTACTCCGTCCGGAGGATTTACCTACTCCTCCATACAAGACAACTTAAAAACCTCCGCGCTAGCGCTGATAGCGTGGAGGGATTTTCCGAAGACGCAAGGGGGCACGCCTCGGCGTGAGGGCCTGCGGTCTGCGTAAGCCATGTTCTCTGGAGCAAAGCGAGGGAGAAGTCACCAAGGATCGAGGCACCAGTGGCCACTGCGGATGCTATTCCTGTTATCGGCGAGTCAGAGCGCTGGAGTGATGCTGGTCCGTGTCTCACGCTGGAACCCACCGCGCTGCGTGTACCTGCAGGTCCTGGGCGCTACAGCCAGCAGATCCTGTGTGATACGTGGGGAACTCGGTGCTCTGAGTTTTCAAACGGGTGGACCTCGATCAGACGCTGGAGCGATCAACCGGTCCCTGAGGTGCACAGACGGCGTGGAGAAGGTGGACATGTCTGGAGGCGAGGCGGCAGCGTGCAGAGGCGACCTCCTCCGGGCGGCCCGGCGTGAGACTTGTCGCCCACCACCGCTGTCACTCTGTGACTTGGCTCGTTTCTCCGACTCTCCAGGTCGATCCATCTCCACCGAGTGGCGGTTTTCTCTCTCCATGCTGCAGCTGCAGCGCCAGGGCACCGTCAACGTGTACCCGTACACGCCTCGAGAACATGCCGTCGGGCACCGGTCGCGTCCCCTTCAGCAATGGCTGGCCTCGACGGTGCAGTCTGCTTGGGCAGTTCTGTGCTAGCTCAGGGACGCTGCCCTCTGGTACTATCGTGACCACGGAGCATTATCTGTCCTGCTACGTCTCAGGCAGCTAGCTTGAGCGTTGGAAACCGGTGCTGGGCTGATCACCCGCGGTTCTCGTGTCGGAGCAAAAGTAGTGAGTGTTCGTCCCTGGCGGCCGTTTCAACAGCCCTGTCCGAGCCCCCATAAGACCAATGTTAAGGCTCACCGGGCCAAATGACAGGACGAACCATCCCCTCCGCGGCCTTGCTCGACTCCCTGACAAGACTCCCCATCTTTGCGTCTGCCCAGGTACTAAACTATACTCCGTACAGCGTACCCACCAGGCGGGTCGGTTCCAAACCCTGTCTTCCTCTGGCGCGTTGGCAACATGGCCAATGACAATCTTATCCTCATGGCTTGTGGCCGGCGGAGCATACCCTGCCGTCCAGGTCGAGGACAACTGCTGCAGGCGCGTCATAAGACGTTTGCTGTATCGCAGATTACCTGGACCGTTGACTGGCCGCCAGGTCGCCGGGCGCTCGCGCCACTCGCGATCCCTGTCCATACTGGGTGGACATTATGAACTGTGCAGCGTGTATGATCGCATCTTGTTGATACGTCCATTGCCTAACGTTTGACATCGGACAATCCTGATGCAAGCCGTGCTCCGCTTTTCTGGTCGCCAGTCATGGCCCTGGAAAGTTAGAGCAAAGGCTCAGAGGCACCGTCATCGCTCCTCTGGGGCTTTGAAAAGCCCCCGGTCACTAGCGACTGAAAACGCAAGGGCGGCCGCTCCAAGGCCTGTTGAGGAATTCAGCCTCTTTCGCTTCCTGCATCCCAGGCGCAAGAAACGCGAGGCCTCGTACGTGCCTTTAACCGGATTCAGATCGCCAGCAGGGATAGTGCGAGCCCGAGTCCTTCCAAGGTAAGGTGCTTGGTGTAGACGTCTACCTCTTCCGGATAGGAGCTTCTCACGACGTGTGCAGGGGTCTGGAAGCTCTGGAAGTAGTGGACGGAGCACCGCACCTAACCGTCCTCCCCGTCCATGACAGTTCCTCCCTGTCAGGAGACGACTGTCGAGGTTCTCGATGGATCGGCCGCGCTAGGTCTTCCCCCTCTTCTTGAATGTAGGGGTTCCTATCTTAGATATTACTGTCCACCGAAGGGACTCTTCCTGCTTACATCCACATAATATCCACTTCCTACCTAAGTGCTGCCACCAAGAGTGTGCAAAGTTTTTCTAAATTGGACACAGGGGAAGTCGCGAAAGCGTGTCGAATGCAATGAGGCATGGTCGCCAATGTCCTGAGCATCGATCCTGTGGTTATCCACAGGAAGATGGCGGATGCTCATGGAGTCCGCAAAGTCAAACCTTGAGCAAGCAGAACGTCCTGCAAAGGTACGAGTCGGAAGAGGAGGAAGCATCCGAGGCAGACGTGGAAAGTCAAGACCGCGCATTCTCGCCAATTGATTGTGACAGCAGTGATACGGGGGCATTCGATGTCGAGTTGAGTGCAGATGAGATTTCCTATGCGGGTGCCCAAACAGACAGGGAGACCCAGAGCCACGGGAAATTTCTGTTTCCATGTCCACCAGCAGGTAGAGGAGCATCAGGATCACGACCAGTCTCCATCGACACGATCAAGCGACGAAGCGATGTGACGTTTGTGCCAGGATCGTTCTACCGCGATGATGACGACGACGACGAGATTATTTCCCCTTCTACACCGATCAGCGACTCACCACCACCGTCTCCTCATTTACTCCATCCAACAGTGTTTGTACCCCCAGAGGCTTCGGAGTCGGAAGTTGTTTCGTACCATCAATCCTGCCATCATGACTCGGTACCTTCAGACGATGAGCCAGATGTTGAGTCTCCATTACTCGTGGCCACGCCGATCATGTATATGGTCCCGACGTCCCGGCCAAATCTGATATCAATCCGTCCGCCGTCAGATCGGTCGACGCCGGACAAGCAGGAACGCAAGTTCCTGCACAGCCGAAGCTCCAGCAAGAGCAGTTGGAGTAACAACAGCGCTCGGAGCAGCAGTGGGCTGGGAACGAGAAAAGGGCATAGCAAACAAAATTCCTCGCTGTCCTCCCTACCTTCGACGTACTCTGGAGAATTAATCCGTGCGTCTACATATCCACCTCCCGTTGGGACTCCTCTGTGTCTAGATGGAGGTTCGTATCTCGACAAACAAGTCGATCCGCAATCAACTTCGGACCAAACACAAGCGGACCAATCCTCGTGTATCCGTCGTGAACAACCAAAGTTCCCAAAGATCAGTTACAAAAAAAGAGGGAAAAAGGGAAGCACAGCGTCTTCACACAGTGTCCTATCATCAGCATCGTCTGTTGCAGTGGATGGAGATGCAGAGCAGACGGAGACCAGTGCCACCATAACGTGCCCGTCCGAGATCCCTGCTGTACCATATACAGCGAGCCCGAGGACAATGTCGATGTCCTTCTCCCACCCCATCACCTCAATGTCCGACCGGGCGTCGATGTATTCTGCTTCTCAAAAGCAGAAACGCCCGATGTCCGCCGCCGAACGACGCCAATCGTCGACCCGTCGCAGCATGAGTAACACCAGCATAAGCAGCGGCGTCGCGTCTGCATCCACCAACTCGCGAGCAGACTCGCCCTTCCTCAACTCCGACGAGGACCACCACCTCCTCATCAAATCGATGCCGCATTACCAGTACATGTTCGACTCGCAGAGCCTGCAGTCGCTGCGGAACGCGCGACGAAGCTCGATGTCGCCGCGTCCGCACTCCCGCCGCCCTCTTACCTCTAGCCCGACCCCTTACTCCTACCCCAACTCTTCTTCCCCTTCCTTTCCGAATGTCCCTTACAACCACACTGGCCGCCTCCGCCCCGAATCAACGCACAGCGAGCGTCTCTGCCCTGACAAGATCTTCCCGTACCTGAGGATCAACACCGACGAGAACTCATCCCACGCCGCAGCAATCAACATCTTCCGCTCATCCTCCACCACGGACCTCAGCCGCCTCAGCTACAGCTCCGCACGTGCCGTCTCCCCGATCGACGACGCCATCCCCGAGCTGAATGACAGCGAGGACACGGACACTGCGCTGCCGGAGCCGTCTGGCAGGGATGGTGGTAAAGGTACTACCAAGCGCGCCAGCCGCGTTGCGGCGGTGGGCAAGGGCTTCATGGGAGGGTTGCGGTTGGGTCGGAAGCTGAAGCGGGCAGGCACGCCTGAGAGCGGAAAACATGGATGAATGAATCGATCCATCGATCGATCGATCGGTCTAGTTAGGTATCTAGTCAGTTGTTCATTCAACGGAAGTTCCGAATGCTTAGTTTGATTTTATTGATATTGGTATTGGTGTATGACCAGCAATTCAAAAGAAATAAAAGCAAAGAGAGGAAAAAAATCAAACACAAAGCAAAAAAGAAAACAAAAATCAAAGAAAAAAAGGAAAGTCAAAAGGACGAATGGACAAGTACGAAGCTTCTTGCTTGAAGTTTGGAAACGACACCGACGACTGACAAACGCTCTCGGTTAAAGATGCCTGCCGACGGAAGGGATGGACGGAATGTGTGGCATGTGTACGAGTACGAGCACAAATAAGGTACGATAGAGGCATGACTTGATCCGATTCAATATTCAAGTCGACTTGACGTTGATGTCGATGTGGAATGGGTCCCGTGACGACTAGCATGAGAGAGAGGGGGAGAGAGAAAAAAAAAACACCACAATGTATGAGGCGGTTTTGACTTTTATTCTTTGCCTGTCTAACCAACTTGAGTTCCCTGTTTTATCATTCCATCTCTATCCAATCTCGTCTTCGTGTTCTAACTCATCATTTTTTCCCCCTCTTTCTTTATTCATGCCTTATCAATGCCTGTGCCTTTTGCGGGAGGTTAGTCTGTGTGTAACTTGCTCTGCCTTTTTTTCCCGCTTTTTTGCTGTTTTCCTGTTTCCCATTTCCCGGGCGTGTCATGATGTATTGTTCAATGTCATGGCATTGGCATGCCGTCGATCTTGTTGATCTTGATCTTGATCTGCCTGATTTTATTATCCATCCATCTATCTATCTATCTATCTACCCCGATCCGATCCGATCGGAGACCGGGGTAGGGTAGGGTAGAATTAAGAACGGGGGGATAAGGTAGGATGGATGTGGCATGGACATAGATAGGCATGTGTAACGTAATGCGTAATGTTTTACAGCACTCTTTGTAAAGTCTTTAGTCTACTTCCTAGTCCAGTCTTTTTTTTTCTTTTGTTTTCGTTTATTCTATCAAGGGCTGTTATGTTTTTTATTTATTGCCTTCCATGATCTTTCTTAATCCTGATAGCTGATACTTACAGACCAGAGTGGAGCAGAGCAGGACAGTCGCGCGCGCGCGAGAGAGAGAGAGAGAGGGAGGGAGGGAGGGAGGGAGGAGTGAATGCAAGCTCACAGTGAATTTTGTTGTCTTATGATATAATATGCATGCATGCATGACGGATTGAAGCGGAACCAGACTGAACTGAACTTCACTTTTCTTATTTGAATTAACAGTGTATTCAAACAATCCAATCTGGTCTTTTTTCATTGTATTGATGGTATCAATCTACTGTAACTTACGTGACAAGTGGTTGTTGGTAGCAGCAGTCCTAAGCTAAGAGTAACGAAGGCAAGCACAGCAGAACCAAATCAAATAGGGGTTATAAAGATCTGCCATCAATAAATGCAATTGCGTTCTCAGATGTATGTACTGTACTGCACTGGACCTAATGTATGTGTCATGCTTCCAAGCGCCTGCGTTTCTACACAACACGGTCTAGGGGCCCTGTATATGTGGATAGCCAGGAGCAGAAGTGATGAAATAATTTAAGACCCGGGAACCTCTTTTGAATGGATTGATCAGAAAGTCTTGATCTTGAGCTTGCTGTTCGCGATGTTGTTCGACTGTTCTTTTGTTCGTTCAGCTTACAGAGATCATGCACTTCATTGGCGGCCCTCGATCGCGCTCTTGATCGCTGTACAGAACGGAATCGTCAGTCAGATTCATCAACGACATGCCAGAGACAAAGACAAAAACTCACCATCACACGAGGTCTTCGCGTCTCCGAAGAGCATCCTTGTGTTGGGCATGTAGAACATCGGGTTGGGCACGTCCGCTGCGGACAGATAATATCAGACCAAGTCACCGAAAAACAACGCAAGGCTGGCTGCCGAAGACATACCGTATCCACTCGACATGCCACGCTTCATGACAATTACCTGCTTGCTCTTCCACGCATGGAGGACTGGCATGCCCGCGATGGGCGAGTTGGGCTCCAGGGCGATCGGGTTGACCGTGTCGTTGGCGCCGATGACCAGCGTGACGTCGGTGTCGGGGAAGTCGTCGTTGATTTCGTCCATTTCGAAAACAACTGTATTATACACTTAGTATTCTACAGCGAGAGGGGAGGGAGAAACAGGTAGATCATGTGGTTCAGGGAAGAGACGTACTGTCATACGGCACAGATGCCTCTGCGAGAAGGACGTTGCATTGACCTGGCATCCGTCCAGCAACAGGGTGGATAGCGAATCGGACGTTGATGCCCTTGGCGCGCAGCATGCGGGTGATCTCGGAGATGGCATATTGTGCTTTCGCGACGGCCATGCCGTAGCCAACGACCTAATACAATGGAAATTAGAGATTGAAAAAAAGGGCTCCACTCATGCGACAGCACATACGATAATCACATTCTCCGCATTTAGGAGAGCATCCACCGTGTCATCGACTGACGTCTGGATAACCTGCCCCTCGATCTTCTGGGCCCGCGTGGGAGCAGCGATTCCTCCGAATAGAACATTTCGAAGGGACCGGTTCATGGCGACACACTGCCCGAGTCAGTATATACGTCCTTTGCATCGCCAAGGGCGTAAAGAAAAGTACTAACCATGATGTACGAGAGAATAGAACCGCTCACACCAATCAGCGACCCGACAGTCGTGAGGAGTGGGTTGTCGAGCATGAAGCCTTCAGCAACCAACGCGAATCCGGAATATGCGTTCAAAACCGTAATCACCACCGCTAATATGGAACGTCAGTTATCAGGGGAAACTCAGAAGTATCAGAAACATACGCATATCGGCTCCACCGATAGCCGCAGTTGTCGTATATCCCTTCAAGAAGCTAAGCGCCGTATTAGCTCCAAGGCACGTAGCAGCTATAGCAGGAGAGCCAGGAGCCATGGAAACAAATGCGCCCATCGTGGCTAAGTTGGCACCGAGAAGTGAGGAGTTGATCAAGTGCCGACCAGGGAGGATCTTCGGGCTCGACCGCATGCGTCCGGCAAGCTTGAGGAAAGCTACGATCGAACCAGTGAAGGTGACGCCGCCTGCATTGCGAGAATTATGAGTAGGAGCAGACTAGCTAGTTTCAAAGTCCAAATACTTACCGATAAGAACTCCCAAATACGCTGTCACCATATGTAAGATTGAAACGTGGGCGATATCCGCCATCACGCTTCCGATACTCGTGAGGACCGCAGCGAGCCCGACCACCGAGTGCAGCGCAGCCACGGTTTGAGGCAGCTCTGTAGGCGTGATTCGTCGGCCAATTATGGCACCTGGAGTAATAGATGTAAGCAATGGGATAATCGGTGAAAGAGAGATATGTTAAGGCTTACCGAGAACACTACCCACCCCGGCAAGCACTCCAAATTGGACCAGCACCTCAGGAGAGAGGCCTACAGCAGCAAGCGATGCAAGAATTCCCGAGCCAACTCCCAATATGCCAAGTAGATTTCCCCGTCGAGCAGTCTGCTGAGAGGCAAGGCCAGATATGGAACCTATTTAACAGGTTAGGCATATAAAGACTTACTGCAGGGTATAACTCACTCATGCACAGGATGCTGCTGACCAGATATCCGGCCTGCACAAGACCGGCCATACCGGTACTGGCAGCGGCGATGAACCCTCCACCGAAAAGCAGACCAGGGATGGCATAGAGCCATGGATACTCCGGCGGATCAGTTGGACCTGATGCAGTCAGCACCCAAGAAAAGCTAGAAATTCCGGAACTACACTCACGTTTGAACATGTCCAGCATACGCTTCGTAATCACAAAGCCACCTGATACATTTACAAATGCTAGGAGCACCGATGCCGCACCGAGCAGTTCAGGCAAGGTTGTGGGCAAGTACCCTCCGCCCATGATGAAGAAGCCGCCGATACCGACCATACCTAAATAATGGAACACACTCAGCACTCGTATATATCTGACAGAGACTGAACAGATTACCTGATATTGCATTGGTGACGCTCATCAGCGGGGAGTGCAGCGCAGGGACGACACCCCATACGGCTCGATAGCCAACGAGGCCGGCAAGACCGAACGTGAACATATTGCTCATGAACACCGGTCCGGTCGCCTTGCCCAGCGCGAGCGCAGTCCCCATGCCAGCTGTCACCGTCGCCACCTCGCGCGTCGCCTTCTGCCACGGCGTCAAAGCCACCGTGGATGCTTCCTTCGGCCCGGGCGCACCTTGAGCAGCAGGTGCTGGGGTAGCTGGAGGCGTGGGTCTAGGGGCAGGAGGGAGGATCTCGCCATTGAGCGTGACGATCGAGCCGCGGACAATCTCGTCCGACAGGTCGATTCCAAAGCTCTTCTCTTTCGGAGAGAGCGAGAGAAGGTACTTGGTGATATTATTGGAATAGAGAGTGGACGCCTGCGTGGGGAGGCGAGAGGGTAGATCGGTGTATCCTAGGGCAAGTCAACCGAAGGAGCTCCACCTGTAGATGTATAGCTCAGACGAACCGATTACGGTGACCCCTTCACAGACAGTTAATTTCCCCGGAACGGTGGCTTCACAGTTGCCACCTGCTTCAGCAGCAAGATCTACAATCACCGAACCAGGTTTCATAGCAGCTACCATCTGCATGCAGTTTAGCCAAGGCTTACACCATCCCTGGCTGCAACAAGAAACATACCTCTTTCGTGATCAGCCTGGGGGCTGGCTTCCCAGGAATGAGCGCAGTTGTAATTATGATGTCTACATCCCGGCATTGTTCCATAAAGAGCTTCATCTCGGCTTCAACGAACTCCTTCGACATCTCTTTCGCATACCCGCCCTGGCCGGCTCCTTCTTCCTGGACGTCTACCTCTATGAATTCGGCACCGAGCGACTGAACCTGCTCACGGGCTGCAGAGCGTGTGTCGAACCCGCGTACAATTGCTCCGAGACGGCGAGCCTAGAGGACCGTATGTTAGTTTACAGGGAAAAGAAACAGGCGTCAAGTGACATACCGCAGCAATGGCACTCAAACCGGCCACGCCGGCTCCTATTACAAGAACCTTACTCGGGGGAATCTGTAGTGTCGGTCAGCCAGAAATCTACAGGAGCTACCGAACCGCAGATCGAAGAACCTTGCTGGAATTCCCATGCTGTTAGCAAAGGACGTGCTCTGGATTCCGACCTTGGCACGACTTACCCAGCAGCGGTGACTTGGCCGGTCAGGAAGCGACCATATTTATTTGAGGCTTCCAGGACCGCCTTGTACCCAGCTATATTGGCCATGGAGCTGTTCAACGCAAGCGTCATCAGTCTCAATGTGTTCCAGCTTGAGGCGTCCGGTGTGACGACCAACCTCAACGCATCAAAGACCTGCGCGCGAGAGATGCGCGGGATCATGTCCATCGCAAACGACGTGACACCCCGGGCAGCAAGCGCATCGACGACGTGCTTGTTCTGCACGGGATAGAGGAACGAGATGATGGTCGCTCCCCGCCGCAACGCCTTCACCTCACTGTCAGGGCCCTCGACGCTCGGAGCGCGGACCTTGAGCACGACATCGCTCTCGGACCAGAGAGTGCGTCGGTCGACGAGCGTCGCGCCCGCCTGGGCGTAGGCCTGGTCCGGGAACTGCGCGGCATCTCCGGCTCCGCGCTCGACCAGCACGCGCGAGAAGCCCTTCTTGAGCAGGAGGGCCACGTTCTGGGGCGTGATGGCGACGCGACGCTCGTTGGGGTAGATCTCGCGGGGAACTCCAACCGTCAGGGATGAATAAGGGGTGACGGTGGGAGTGGACGAGGATGCGCTGCTCGCTGTTCTCCTGGTCGTTACACAGCCTGGCAGAGCGGTGGATTTGCGTCTGCCACTTGGCTGCAGCGGGAGACAGGAGAAGCTCCGGATCTGGACCGCTGTTCAGTCCTGTTCGTTAGCCCAGGAGCTTATCTTATCGTAGATAGATATCGATTTAGAGATAGAGATGCTGCGGAATTCTCCAGACGAGGACCTACCGGGAAGCCCACGCAGGCGGAGGAACAGCCCCGCTCCCGAGCGGAGACCCCCTCGACACGGCGCCAGGGCCAGGCGCATCGTCGACGGTCGTATCATCGTCGTTTTGATGCACGGGCAGACTCACGATCCCCAGGACCGCGACGGAGGAAGCGCAAGGAGGCGCATGTGAATGAAGCACATGGAGAGCAGCATCCACGATGCTTCTCCCAGGCAGGGGTCGCCAGGGATCTTAAGTACTCAACCCGCGAGCCGGGCATTTTATCCAGCAAGGAGGAGCGACCGTAGCATCGCATGACTTGCGGCGAGGGGGTGTAACGGATCGCCAATGAAGGCTGTGCTGAGGTCCGGGGAGCGCGCGGGGACGTGGAAGAAGCCAAGCAGCATGGCACCGCGGTCAGACAAAGCAGCTTTGGTCCCGGTGCTCTTGCATGTTTTCATCCATCAGACAGTATGGATCTAGGGATCGTAGGCACCCACAAAGGACGAGGAGCATCCAGGTGCGGCCCGAAGGACGAAGGGATGACATTGACTGAAAGCTGCTGAGGCATGGAGAGCTTCTTGCTGTAGCACGAGGATAACCGCTCGGTGCACATCCCCCCGAGCAGCAGCCGTGCAGCGTCACACCACGGCTCTCGGCACCCGGTCCGGATGAGCAGAGCCTGTTGAGTCCAAAGGCATCTCTTTCTGAAAAAAAAAAAAGTTCAGGAAAAGGCAGTGAAACCCTTTTTTAGATACCTACTTGGGTACCCGTCTGCTTCTTCAATGCATCCCCCAAATCCCAGCTCAATGCTTCACTCGCATACCAAAGAATTGCTCCGTCTGCGACGTTGATGCTCGGCAGGCCGTCATCCGGCACGTCTAACCAAGGGCGGGGCCCGAGCGACTGTTCAAGGTTCCCTCTTCGGCCAGGGCTGCCATGGGCTCTCCACAGATGGATCTCCTGATACATGTATCTCCTGATATCGGAGCATATATCGTCAAGAAAAAAAAAGACAGGAAGGAGTCTTTGGAACAATTGAGTTTCTTGGTCCTCCACTGGTGGCAAGAAAAGATGCTGCCATCATGGAACGCTGACAAAGCCCTGCAGGGTCCTAGGTCGACAGATGACAGACAGGCGATTTTTCAATTTCCTCCATCTCAAAGTTCGTTGCTATTCCTGCTTCAGAGGATGTTTTATTTCCTTTGGATATACCGTCGCTTACCTCTCACTGTCATTACCTTCCTGACTAGACGAGACTGCGGGCTCACGAGCAGCCAATTCTCAGCTCAACACTACAGGATGACCGGCCTATTTCACTTCCCTTTTCTGTGAAAGAAAACAAAAAATATAGCAGATAGGACAGAGATGCAGGAGAATAGTGCCCTGGAATCAATCAGCTTCTTCCTCCAGCACCGCCTCTGCCACATGACCTGGGCCTGGTACATGGTGACCATGAGCACCGGCGGCATCGCGCTCCTGCTGCACGAGACCCCGCACCAATTCCACGGCCTGTCCACCATCGGGGCCATCGTCTTCACATTCAACCTGGCCCTCTTCGCCTCGATCTCCCTGGGCCTGGTGTACCGCTTCGTCCGGACCCCCTCCGCTTTCGGCCGCTCCCTGACGCACCCGACCGAGTCCCTCTTCTTCGGCACGTTCTGGCTCTCCGGCGCCACCATCATCAGCAACATCCAGGCCTACGGGGTCCCAAACGCGGGGCCCTGGCTGGTGGTTGCGGTGCGTGTGCTCTTCTGGACGTACACGGCGCTGACGTACCTCGTCGCGGTGGTGCAGTACTGGCACCTCTTCACGGGCCGGTCGACCACGCTGCAGTCCTTCACGACCGCCTGGATCGTGCCCATCTTCCCCGTCATGCTGACGGGGACCGTCGCCTCCGTGATCGCGGACGCGCAGCCCCCGGCACAGGCCGTCCCCATCATCATCGCGGGGACCACGTTCCAGGGCCTCGGGTTCGCCGTCGCCGTGCTCATGTACGCCAACTACATCGGGCGGCTGATGACAGGCGGCTTGCCCGAGCCGGACACCCGTCCGGGGATGTTCATCGCCGTGGGACCGCCCGCGTTCACGGGCCTGGCCCTGTCGGGTCTGTCTCGCGCGGCGCTGTCCAAGTTTCCCGCGCACTTCGTCGCCGAGACGAGCGTCGTGCCGACGGCGGAGGTGCTGCATATCGTCTCCGTCTTCGTGGCCGTGTTCCTGTGGGCCCTGAGTCTCTGGTTCTTCAGCCTGACGGTGCTCGCGATCCTGACCTGTCTGCGGGAGCTGTCGTTCCATCTGACGTGGTGGAGTTTCGTGTTTCCCAATACAGGGTTCGTGCTCGCGACGGTGGAGATTGGAAGGGCGATCGAGAGCGATGCTATCCTGGTGGTGGGGAGTGTGCTGACCGTCATCATGGTCTGCCTGTGGCTGTTCGTCGCGGGGTGTCATCTCCGGGCTGTCTGGAGGGGGGATATCTTGTGGCCAGGGAAAGATGAAGATAAGTTTGAATGAACGGTAACTCGTTTTCCAACCCTTATCATTCCCCTTGATATGTACATATTTTCCCCAGATCATGATCTCTGCTGACACGTCTTTGGAATATGCTCATGAAGTTCAAAATCTCCGGTGTCTTTCTATATGTGACATATACCCCTTTCCATAGATTTCATTGTATATAGATACATCACTGTGATCATGGATGCCACAATGTCTATATCTTATCAGCATCTACCTCTATATTATCAATATATATATAATCTATATTCCTTCATTATACAAAAATTTTTCATCTCCCAGATTTGAAGAGCCCCGGACAAGGATAACTACGCCGATGGCAGCAGGGCAAGGGCTCAACTGCTCATTTCACAGTTTGTCATCGGTGGTCTTGTTGATGCTGGCGTTGACGTTGGGATTATCATTACTGTTTTTGTTGTCGTTGTCGTTGTTGCTGTTGCTGCTCTCGTCCGAGACGCCTTTGCTGTCAATGAAGTGCGAGATGCGGTTCCGCGGCAGCCAGGCCTCCTCGGGAGTGACCCAGTACGAGATGAGCGCGAAGATGGTCACGCCGGCCATGATGATCGGTGCATCTACATCAGGGTTAGCCTCGTGGGAAAAGTTCCCAGGTCTATCCTGTTCGTTCGAAAGAGGGGGGAAAAAGGGAGAGAGATCAAACTTACAGTTCAACGTCTCCCCACTAACCGGAAACTCATACGGCGAGAACAGCACCGCGACCACCCACGCGTTCCAGAAGACCCCGATGAACTGGAACGGCTTGCTCCACCGCCCCAGACTCCACCGCGGCTTCGGGAACCGTTTCGGCGTGAGCACCAGCCGGCACAGGCAGATGAGGCCGTACGCCGCCGCAGAGGGCACGCCCGCCGCGGAGATGAGCGACGTGAAGGCCACCATGGAGGGGAGGATGGTGCAGGTCACCAGGGCCGCGACGGCCCAGACGACGATGACGGCATTGCGCGGCTGGCCGTGCTCGGAGACGCGCGAGACCCAGTGCGAGAAGGGGAGCACGCCGTCGCGGGCGACGGCGAAGACGAGGCGCGAGGCGGCGACGATGGCGATGGCGGTGTTCTTGTAGTCTTGTTAGGTTTGTTGTCATCTCTAAAGATGGAGTGTTCAATGGATACTTACAAACCACAGGGCAACTATGCAGACGATATTCATGAATATGTGCCCGCCTTTGCCCAGCACTGCGGCGTACAGCGGTACGAATGGCTGCGGAGAGCCAAAGGAGAAGAGGGTATCTGGTTTCGGCTTTAGAACCAGTCAGTATTGGATGAAACGAAGCCTGTGACTCCCATGGTCGAAATATGCTGATATATTTAACAGTTGTGGGTAGACTCACCGCACAAAACAAAAACAGAATAATCGTCGCCAGACCACCGAACCCGCTGGCGACCGTACTCCAAAAGATGCCCCTCGCCGCGGTGACGGACGCATTCTTCGTTTCCTCCGCCACGTGGCCCGAGGCGTCGAACCCGATCAGGATGCCCGCCGTGGCCAGGTACGACAGGCACCAGTTCCATCCCGCGGGGGCGCCCGTGCCGTTGTACGTGGTCATGAAGGCCTCGTGGGCGGAGCGGAACCCCCAGGTGCTGTGCGCGCCGATGGGGAACCAGATGAGGTTGAGGAAGAAGTCGAGCAGGACGATCGCCGAGGAGAGGTAGAAGACGTAGCGGAATTTTTTGGCTGGAGCAATCTGTCAGTTACTTGCTATCGTCGATGGAGATGGAGAGAGAGAGAGAGAGAGAGAGAGCGACGGGCGACCACATACGTGGCAGGAAGTTTATTAGGGCAGCCAGGGCGAGCAAAACCTCCGTACAGATCCACTGCACGGCGCGGAACTTGACGTTCGACGCATCGGTCGGGAAGTCGACGTTGAAGACGGTCAATTCCTGTGCAATGCGTTGGTAAGTCAATACAAAATACAACATCTCAGGGATGAAGTCAACAAATGGGAACTCACCGAGAGCATATAATTCACAGCAGCCTGCGTGTTACCTGCATGATTACAACAATAACAATAATCAGCAAACCCGCAAAGCATACACATATGCAATGTCAGCAAGTAAATCTCCGACAGGACCACAACATACTCGCACAGAAAGTCGTCCACGCGGTGGTACTCCACCACGCGACGACGAACCCGAGCAGCCGCCCGAACCGGGGGCCCCCGGCCTCCGCGGCCCACAGGTATATCGAGCCCGCGGCCGGAGAGGCGGAGCAGACCTCGGCGATGACGGCGGCGGTGATGAAAGTGAAGACCATGGTTACGAGGTAGCTTGTCCTGTACATGGTATATTAGCATGCTATCAGGGTTGGACGGTTTGGACGGTAGATAGATAGAACGTGAACTATAAGCGTCTTCTATCAACTCACCAATAAGCCAAATTACCGCCGGCAGCGATTCCGGTGCTGAAGGTGACGCGGACGCCTCCGATGAAGTAGAGAGCGGCTAGATATCAAGGGAACAGATATTAGCTAAAAAGAAAATTGATACAAAAAAATAATGAAACACGTCAACTGAAGGCTTCCTTACCGAACGTCGTCGAGAAGTTCTCCAGCAGCGTGTACGTTCTGTGCAGGACCTGTCATTTTTATAAGTCTGTCCATACATGATGCCTACCTATCTAGACATCCATCCCATCCTGAAATAGATATCCTAGATAGATAGATAGATCGACAGACAGATAATCGCATACTAAGAACATACCGGCTTATATCCCATAGTTCTCTGCACCGCAACAACACATACTTAGTCAGCCATCTGGACAACGAGCGAGCTCCTTGTACTGTATTCTGCTTTTCTTTTCCTCTTCGAATAGAAGCATATGGTCTTCATCACGTACCAAGAGAGCAGCGTCGTCGTTCGCCTCCATCTGGTCCCTGCTTCCCTCGCTCTCGGCGGGGAGCACGTCCCGGTCGTCATCGACCACCACGTCGCGGTGGGACGACATGGCTTGGCTTGGCTTGAGTAATGAAAATGGAGATGCAGCAGTAGCCGTCGTGATTCAGTAGTAAAGAGAAAGAAAGAAGAACGGTGGTGAACCGCTCAAAGATGTTTTCTCACCGCGACCTGACCTGACCTGACCTGACTCGTGCAGTAATGATATACAATTGAGCTAAAAAGAGCGCAAGAAAAAAATTTTAGGAATCGTCAAAAGTCGAGATTTTTTTTATACACACCCGTGTCCGGTTCGTGATGGACAGGCCCCGCGAGGTCGGGAGTTAGCTTAGCTAGTTAGCACCCGCTAGCGCGGAAAAAGAAAAAGCCTCTACAGTAAAAGCCGGGACGGAGTGGTGTGTCCCGTGCGGGACGGTCTTTATCTGACAGACTTGACCTGCAGAAGGGCCAGATGATTATCGCCCGTCAAGCTTTGTTGGGGGCGTCATCATTGGGCTTTTGGGCGTGACGGGTGACTAAGCCGATGGGGTGGAGCTGTATCTTATCCCTGGAGAGTAATCGACGGTGATGATGTGATTAGACGGCGTATCTGTGCGCGGAGCGGGACGAGGGACGTCCAGGGGAAATGGGGAGTCGATCCATGGATCGAGCAATGGCGTCCATGGAAGTAAAATAATTTTGTTGATTCATTGTCGAAGGAGCTCTGTTAAAAGGAGATCCGGGAATACGGTACTGTACTATATTGTTTGGATTTGGCCTGCCGATCTGCCAGTATAAGACAAACCTTGCCAGGTCAAGAAATGTGTTAGCCTTTAAGCTTACGAGGGAGACAGTTGCTGCTATGGTAGAGGTTAGTATGTAATTTACCGGTGAGCCCTGCACTTACTTTCAAACATATCCAGCCAAATACTGTAATGATAGCTGACTGTCCTTAATTCATTGATGGTTCAAAGGCTGTTGAGCAGCTGGATCATAGAAGATGGAAAATCTGGACGACAGATTTGGCTTGTCTGGCATAGCGAACTCTGCTCAAGCGGGAGCAGGAGAAATTGTCCAGTGGGAAATTGACTCAGTGAACATGAATGTGAACTGCTCACAAACCATTAACATCAGCAAATTGCATTAGTACCCATAGCTAACTAGATCGCATGTCGTCATTACTAGGTATCATGCTTCGCACATCACCATCCCGAGTGAACGGGGTAAAGAAAGAAAGAACGGATGAAAGAAGAAGTCAAACAGCCGACTGGAGTCCATGTATAATTGAACTTGCTCTCGGGACGAGAAAGTCCCTCCCCTTGGCAAAGGCCACCAGGAAGCTCCACGCCACCCAGCTCCCCAACTGCCCCGTCCCCCCGGACTTCCCCACGGGGACAAAGACCATCTGTTTATTGCTCGGCTTGTAAATCGCCCGCATCTGTTGGTCCGTGATTTCGGCCCAGAGATTCGCCACGACGACGGAGACCTGCTCAGGGATCCGGGAAAGGAAGCGGTACGGATGGCCGGTGACGTCTCCAACCGCGTACACAGCGCACCTCTTGCCGTCGACGACAGCGGAGGTGACGCGGAACTGATCGTCCACCTTGACCCAGCCGTCCTGGTCGAGGAAGGATGTCGGGATGAATCGGTTGTTGGGTATCACGCCCGTGGCCGAGACGTAGACGTCCGCAGTGATCGTCACGCCTCCTTCCAGCGTCACGGTCCATTTCTTCGAGACGAAGTCTTGTTCTGCCTTCTCCACCTGTCGTCCTGTCAGCAGCTTTACGCCCTTCTTTTTCAGGAGCCGCTCGGCTGCTCTCCCCGCGCTTTCTTTGAGCTCCGGTAGAACCTGTTTGCTCGCGCTGATGAGCGTGATGGATGTATCCTTCTCCTTGTCTGCAAAGGCCTCCGCAAGCTCACCTGCGAACTCGACACCCACTGGTCCCGCGCCTCCGATGACAATACTCTTTGCGTCCGCGATGGCTTTCTGGGCCTCCTGGATTACGGGCCGGAGATCCTCCGCCCCTGTAGGCTTAAATGGCACCCTGGCGCTTCCTTGCCCAAGTGTCGCGCGCGTCGTGCTCCCCGAGGCGATCACGAGATAGTCAAAGGACATTCTGGACGACGAAGACGGGGATGTGCGCTCGACGGTAACCGTTTTTCTCTTTGCATCAATCGCGGTCGCCCTGCCCTGGATGAACTCAAATGACTTCGCCGGATATTGCTTGAAAGCGTCCGCGATGGAGAGCAGGTACTTATCAAACGCGAAGGCATCAGGCTTGGCAATCACCCTGGGGGCGGCGATGTTGAAGTAGTAGTCTTTGGAAGGATTGACCAAGATAACCTTGACGGTAGGGATCAACCTGAGAAGACTATGGCTGACTGCGATTCCGGCGTTGGAGCCCCCGATCACCACGACAGTGACCTTGGGCGCCATGGTCGAGATCATGCAAGCAGTCGAACGGAGCACCAGAGACGCAGAAAACAGCACGGCAGAACAAGCAATAAAACTCTGTGTCCGTGTCAATAAGCGACTCACGCAGAGATTTGTGTTGTGTGAGGATCATGAGCAGAAACAAAGAGGAAACAGGAATCCTATTTATTGTCCTGGAGCTCTCTCCACGACTGTACTAAGCCAGGAGATGCGATATACTAGGCTACCTGGCTAATAAAAAGCTCAACATCTGATGCATGCATGCATCTCTTTCAACTCACAGCATGCCCCAGCAGGTAGTATCCCGGCCAGCCTCCTCTCAGGCGAGAGAATAAGCCTCCCTGCGATCTCTATTTCGCAGCAATTGGTAATAATCTCACTGGAGGCGGAATCTCCAGGGAAAGCTGGAAAAAAGCTGGGTGAACCCACGGTTATATTGACTCATAATGCAGCAGCAGAATCTTGCTGGCACCAGTTAGGTAGATAGGCCCCGGCCTCTTATCTCTGAGTGCGGAAAGCAAAAACGGATGTTGCAATAACAACCGTTGGCGCAAATAGCTATCTAGCATCGCGCCCGTATTGGTCTTCTCCCTTGCCCGTCGTTATCTCGGCGCCTGGAACGCATCGTGCTTGGTAGGTAGATATGCATCTATCTGATGGAGACAGCTCGGTGGCTGTGGAATCGGCGATGCTTAATAATTCAACAAAAGCACGGCCAAAAGCACCTGCACAGGATGAGGCACCTGCCCCTGGAATTCCAACCTATTCTTTATGTATGATCTGTTAAGTAAGTAAGTCATTCTGATGGGGCGTCCGAATCAAAAAGTGCGAGAGAGGATGTTGTTCTGTTGGGGCAGCATGCTAACAGGCCGGATCCGGCGATAAGGGGGCCAGATAGTGCTTTTTTGCTGCGATCAAGTAGTTCCCTGCACTAGCATTCACTTTGACATACAGAGTAGAACTGAGGGTACCAGCAGAATGGAATGGAATTCAAGGCCCATCTGGATAGTAGTACACAGTTAGCACAAAGTACAATAGAGCAATTAGCAGTACAGTGCTGTAAATGTGATACAAACCACCAACTGCTCCACCACAAAGTACTCAAGTTTCCAAGAAGACAAACCTAAACCAACAAGCCACTAGAAGGCACAAATCGAAGAACTATTTCTCAGGAACCAACCGGATTCTAGAATCTCGATTGTTCCCAAAAATAAACAACGGTATGTACAGAGTACCTGTGGAGTAGTATTCTATATGTACTCCGCGTACTCCGTACACCGCCGGAATGTCACGGTGTGTGCGGAGCCGCTGTACCTGTACCTATCTATCTCGAGACTCGCGGTTAAGAATAGAATTTGAACTAAATTAAAAAGGACGCAAGTCGTATTTGCCTTGCTTAGTTACCCACCTAGCCTAAGAGTATCGAAAATAGCATCCATTGATATACTTACTAGTATCCATAGACCTAAGTAAGCTTCAGCGAGGACGTTGGGTTCCTTCGGAAAGGAACTCCTTCGGGACTTCAGTGCAAGGTGCGCGCAGAGGAATCTTCTGATTTTATTACCTATTACAATAGTGTCTCTGGAAAATTCGACCAAGAGTCCGTTTATACTCTTCCTTTGTATAGGTCTACTGTACATGCATTATCACGCTCAGCTCTTAGTACAATATGTACAGACGTAGGAGCATAACAGGATCGAGATATTCGACACGAATTAAAGTCCAAAATAGGCCCAAGTCTAACATCCCATAAATGCCCAGAATATGACTCGAATTAAGTAAAACATGGTGGAAACCATAAGAGTGATTAGTCTATCAGGGCTTTCATGCTATGTTGATCCAAGCTTGAATTATATGTATCAGAGGTGCCACAAAAAGATCGCCTTCATAATCGTTCGTCGTCTGCGAATCAAGAGGGACGTGTTGTTTCCACGTGCGCCAGCGTACTATCGTCGACTTTGTTCGCTTCCTGAGAGACGGTCGTTTCTGAACGGCGTAATGTTGATTCAACGTACTAGAAGAGCAATCGAAATCATTCTCTATATTAGATAGAGATGTGGTTGAGAACGAGTCTCCGTCTTAAGGCAGCAGCATATGCGTTTGGATGTCTTTCATATAGTAAACCGATCCGTCCCCGAAGATGCGTCTCTCAAACCATATTCTTTCCAAGTACTCAACAGCCTTTTCAATACCCTAGCAGATCGATCTGTCAGCTTATCTGCTCTCTGATCAACAACAGGAACTCGTCATACGCACCTTAAACCCATATCGGCTCAGCTCCGTTAGCTTCGCCCTGACGAACGCCTGCTTACTCTCTTCGCGTGCCTCCCGTCCAGCAATGTAGAGTGGCCACAGGATTGCCAGTTGACCAACGCCCTTTGCAAGCTTGATAACCAAAGCCAAGATGCGATCAACGAGCGCATCCAATGTGGCAGTATCTGCCCGCCGATCGGGACGTTCGGCACCAGTCACCAAGTGAAGGTATATAATTGTTGCCTTTTCGTGAGCCTCAACACATGCGGTGTATTCGAGTATCTCTTGATTCTGGTACGACTGAAGCCTCTCATCATCCAAGTCCCCTAGGAGTTGAAAGTATTCCGGTGCATTTGACCGCCAGTCGATCAGTCTACTCATTAGAACGTCATGAATTGCGTCTTGCTGTTCATATGACATGCCCTCTTGCTTTGCTTTTCCAAAGGAACTAACGGCAGCTTGGATCTCCATCAGCCGAGACCATGATCGCCGGAGATCTGAGAGAGCGAGACTGTTCGCCGTCGGTTCAGCCGAAAGACTTGGAATTCCCAGGTGATATTCGCAGCTTTCACCGTCAGTTTCCCAGCAATTCCCGTCGATGACCGTCTTTTCAACTGTAGCGCACGCTGTGGAGATTTCGAAATATGCTAGGAGAGAGACTAGAAACCGTCGGCATGGATGAGTAGCTGCAACCGCGCGTTCGTTTCCTTGCACACCGTCGCCCTGGTCTTCCGTGTCTGATTGAAACATTATTCGATAGATGTCCCGGGCACCGCTGAGGTGAACTTTCCAGTTTTCACTCTGGGCCTCCATCATCTGACTGCTCTGAGCTCAAGATGCGACAATTCCAAGTTTAGAACGAACCTCAAAGATACACAATAGTAGGGACGTTGCAAAATCTGCCAGTGTCAGCTGCGGCGTCGGCTTGGTCCATCTGGTCCGCAATGACTTCACAACTTCGCTATATTGGGACATGGCGTTCTGGAAATGTGTCGATCGCTGCCGCCCGACCGATGTGTTTGCCAGGTGTAAAGCTCCCAATGCTTTCATGGCCCCGAACATCGATTGAGATGAACGGGCGAATTCGGGGAAGTAGTGCCTGTAGGGATTCGAATTTTCCGGACTGTCGTAGAGGATAAGAAGGGAAGACAGGGTATCGAGGAAGTGCACGTAGTATCGGTCGTCGATGCAGTCAAATGGCGAATTCAATAAACAAGGACTGTAAAGATGGCACTGGACCTGATACTCCACGACGGAGTCCGATGCTGTGGCTGGAGAGATAACGACCGATTCGACCTGTTCCTCTTCCGACGATTCATTTTTTCCACGATTTTCGCCCCCTGGTCCTTCCCCGCTGTCGTCAGAAGAGGTCATTTCTACCAATTTCCTCCCTCGTTTCTTGACACCTCGCCTGAGAGAGCTCCCGGGTATGGTTTGCTGCAGCCCGTAGATCTTGAAAGTAATCCTCCCTTGAGCCCCATCACATTCCAGACCCAACCTGGTGCAATTGTTGCAGGACGGTGACGCCTCGTCGCACCGGACATGGCGTCGACGGCAGGTCGAGCAGCCCGTGAAGCCCCGGTGATGCCATCTCCGAACTCGTTTGCGCGCCTCGGGAGCAGATGTTGTTGCTCTTGCTGTTGCTGTCGCTGTCGTTGTTGCTGCTGTCGCTGCTTTAGCTGGTGTGCTCACAACCTGCGGGACCTCCATCGACACAATTGTTCAGACGGTGATTATGGGAGACATCGAGGAAAGAAAGAGGCCGCGGACTCTCCGAGAGACTTGAACATCTCTCGGCCCAGACGGTCCCGTACGTCTCTGTTGAAGGACTCATCAGCGCAACCAGGGTCAGACCTCCCCTCACATGTCTTCTCTCGAGTCCGTTTTTGCCTTGGAGTCTGTTACCTAAATTAGGACTTTCTTTCGCTCCGTGCCGGCGTCTTTCTTGAGATTGTTAGGGCTAGAGCTTAGAAGCTGGGGGCCGTTCCCGTGCGGCTGTCCGATCGTTCGGTCAGACGCCGAAGCAGACAAAAAGAGGTACAATAAGATGAATCCTGCCACTTGCTGAGAAGATTTTGCCTCGCTATCATTCTTTTCTGTAGAATTAGACACAGACGAGATTTGAAACTGCAGTGCATTTCTACAATGCCTGTGTACATAATTGGAGACTACTGCGGAGTAGGTAGGTATGTACCTACCTAGGTAGGTGCTTGTCTAATAATAGACGTTGCGCTCCCGTGCAGCCTTAGTAACGTTTCATAAATGGAAACGGGAGATCACTATCCAGCTCAGCAACGGGGAAATCGCGGAGTGCCGGGCTGTTCGCGCCTGGAATACAGAAGCAGAATACCAAATTTAATCGATATCTAACAGTGTGCTCCCTGCTAGTCCTGCGGTTGTGGTCTCCCCGTTAGGTTTCTTCCATGAAAGTCTGCATTCCGCTAAATTCTAGGCATAAACAATCCAATTCACGATTCCAGCAATCGTGTAAATCTCAATTGTGAGACCAGGACCTCAAACCTATTTAAATTGTGGCAGTGCTCCGAGTCTACAAAATTCCCAGCTGTCCTTATAAGGCAAGCTAGCGTCGACTAACAACGGACCGGTCAAAACATCGGGAAAAGTCCCATCCTCCATACCCATCAAATCGGAGATCTCCGAATTTTTACAATCTCAGGCGAGATTCATTCCATAATGCTCTGCTCCATCCTATCTGGGGAAGGCCATGGCACTAGTGTGTAGAAAATTCAATCTGTACGACATGATTATTCGGAGATAAATTTTATCTCGATCCACCGGCCGTTACCGCATCCGGAATACCAGATATCTATTCCGCCTTTTTGCCACCTAAGCATCTTTAGCCTTTTAGTTTTAACTACTTCTAGTCAGACCAAACTCTTGAGCAGTATAATTGTAAACTATTGGCATGGTTAAAACTTACAAGTGTTGGATATGTGGAGATCATATGGGCGAATCTGTCGAAAACGATTGTCTTTGTCAAAAACCTTTATTAGGGGTCCCGAGACCAAGGTTCACCTTCTGCATGAAACCAATCCTTAGTTCTAATATCTGCACCTTGCTGGAGCCTAGATTGCCTGCCACGTGGATGTCAACCTGGACAACGTGTATTCTGTAGGCCAAGCAACAGGGGACAAAGATGTAACCGTCCGATATTGGCTAAATCTTTGTAGTGCCTCATGTTCAGACGTTTTTCATATCGAAGCATCATATCAAAATACGTTAAACATTATCGAGTTCATGTATAGTACGTAGGCTACATACGTATTTCTTTTGCAAATAAAAAACATACATTTTTCTCTTCCCCTCCCTGAACTCTTGAGAGACCACGACCTCCTGTAATGAGAATCACTAGATTACATGTCAGAAAAGATATCTCTTGCTTCCAAGAACCCCGTCGATGTGTAGTATCCAGCGGAATGTTTCGCATCCATCCTGCGGCCGTGCGCGATCTTAGTCGCATTGAAAGTGAAGAATCATTTCTTCTCCTCTGAAGTGTCGAACTTCAAGTGTCGAATTAGCAAAAGCAAACAAGTAGGGAGAAAGTATTTCCATCAATGTAACATCAAGCTGAGACTTACAATACACTGCTCAAACGGGATGCTCGCGTTGAGGATAGTGGAAAACACCGCTTCAGCAATGCTCACAGGAAGCCCGATGTTGACCGCCTTCTCCTTCGCCTGCTCGACGACCTCGTTCCGGGACGGAACGTTGACCGATGCCCGGGTGGATTTGAAGCGCGTGGCTTCCCGGATGTATGCAGCACTACGCGACCGTCGTATGTCACAGTTGCCAATACGGACTAGAGAATTGGTCCCATGATGATCAGGCCTCGATCATGGGGCGACTCACCGCTGATTAAGCAGATCCAGGAGCTTGGAATCGATCTCGTCCAACGCGTCGCGCACCTGGTCAAGCGACTCGCAGCACGTCGACAGGGTGCCGTTCAAGGATGAAAAATGCACACTTGGAGAGCCCCATGGCACGGTACGGTTGACTGCTGAGGGAGGAATCGAAGGGAGAGTGGCGCCGTAGCAGGCGGTCAAGGATATATTGGAGGCGTTTCTTGTGTAGAGAGTGCTACTGCTCGCTCCGGACGTGAGCAGCCCTGCAGAGAGCGCTAGTAAAGATAAACTTGAGAAGTGCATGGTCGACGTGTTTGATATAAAGGATCAATTAAGCGTTATTAAGGTTATCAACGTCTAAAAAAAGTTTTCAAGGATATTGGTTCTTCGTACCGTTAGTAGATTACTCCTTCACGGGACCGCAGGCTATGCCCCTACAACATGACTAGTTATACATAACCTATTGTGATAATAACAATATGCAACATATGCAGCATCTTATCATGCTCCGATTCTACCGCGTCATCGGCAATTTTCGGGTCGATGAAAGACGATAGAAGTCCTCATCCCAGACTGTAATCGGAAGTTTGACAGTAGATCCCCGCCTTGCATCATCCATGCAAATAGCTTCAGAAATCACTATTTCCCAGGGCCCAAATCGGCAGCGATCTCAAAAAATGAGCCAACAGACAATACTCCTAAAACGGCATACTGCGTACTCAGTGCATCAATCACCTACCTATGTCGGTAGGTGTGTGGTAAATGATCGGCAAGGACAAGTGCCAGACCGGCCCGAAACGGCGAAACCAAGCTCGAGGGAGCATTCACGGGATAGGGGCATATCAAGCAGATCAGGCAGATCAGCGGTCGGTCGCAAGAAAGCTTAGGATAAGGCGAAATACCGAGATCCAGGGCTCCGCTGAATAATCTATGGACACCGCAGCTTGCTGGGACAACCTGGCCCCGATGCCTAACTTTTCAGAGGAATCTTTAAAGTCGCAGATTGCACCAGTTTCGAAAAAAATAATATAGCGAAGGCGTAGCCATGAAATCTGGAAATAGGAGGCTATTTCCTAATTTGGTTCGAGTCATATCCCCAGCCGCTTGGGCGTTATACTTGACTGTGAGATATTTAGCTTTGCTAACACCTTATAAAGAAACAGAGTGCAGTGCTCATATTTCCTAGTCAATATCTCACATGCATAGTAGCATATTTATCCATAACATTACGTTATTGAATCTAGCATCAACGGTAGTCCTGATGCTACGAACTAGGCAGTTGTGTGGATTCAATCTCCTAATAAGAGTCAGCTATTGCAGTAAACACAAACTTCCCACAGAGTACGGAAGGAGAGATACCCCGAACTGTGCAAGATTTCATAAAGATATGGAAACGAGGTCGAAATGGCATACACTCGATTCTTAGGACAGCAGTCTTCTTGGAATGCCACAGCACGACCCTTTAGCATCATAGCGAGTGTTAATTAATATAATAATAAGCCGCAGCTCTCTGCACATTCTTTCTCAAACCCTTAATCGCTCAGGGAGATTTATCTTTGCATTAGTAGCTTGCACATTGGCCGCGTGCCTGCTGTTTGTGGAACAGTATTCGTGTTCGTCCACCATTTCTGTATGTGTTGAGAACAATATAAACATTGCCCACCTCCATCGCATGGAATCAGACAACTGCTCCTGCTGCAGCCCCGATACCGGTGACAAAATGATCTTGCCCACTCCGTGCGTATTCCTCTCTTTATCGAGAATAGAGCCAACGTTACGATTGTTTTCTAACGACTTCGTAAATATCTCACACACGATAGCTGGAAATCGAAGGACGCAGTATGCATTGGATATAAAGGACATGCCTCTACCACCTCCAATGTACCAACTGCAAAAAGCAACAAGAGAGCCACTGAATAGAAAGCATCTTGAGCCTTTATCTACTTCATAGAAGGAGGGCGTCTTCGATATTAGCAGTTCAACTGTGTCAGCATGAGGATCATGACTTTATTTGTCACAATTAAACAAGTAACTACCAGGTAATTTCCAGCATCTCTTATTCTGCGCTGGCCTAGCTAGACTTCAGAACGATCTAGTTGCAATTGCCATATCTGGATGAATTTGTTGGTATGTATCTATATGATTATCTACCCTAACGCAAGCAGATGCTTGCAGGTCCACGATTTATCTGTTTGTCACCATTCAAAGAAGACTCACACAGTCACACAAACGATCATGCACCTTGCTGCTCCGTACATGCTTACCCTTCTGATTCCTGGACCGAAAATTATTATTCCCCATCCATTCCCGAGAAGTTAGAAAGTACCCCGCACTTGAACCATGGTAGAGTACATACAACGTGGATTTTTTCCACAAAAGAACAAGAAGTTTCAGGATAGGGGAAAAAACAAATTTCAAAGAAGAGGCTATTATCATTGAAGCATTTATCATCTATGGACCTCAGCAGGAAGTGGACTGTTCTCCAACAGTCCAACTTAGCAAAGTAGGAGGACACACACGAGCAGTAACTTGAAGACACCTCGTTTCACCTACATGCCTAACTTAGTTTCAAATTCAAACCCTACTGATAGGTACCTATGTAGGTACTGAGTTACCCCTCTCCGCTCTGAGCCCCTGCCTCTTACATTCCAGCACGCAACACTACTATTTACAGTACAGTAGCAGTAACAGTGGTACGTCACACAAGACTTCCCAATTGTATTCAATGAGACCTCGGGGAAAAAAAAAATCATTCAATGATCGCATACAACTGTACTGCAGATTACATGGTAAAGTTGAACCGACTACCGAGAGGTAAGGTCTCAGCCAGCGACCGACCTACTTAGTACTTAACCTAGGTAGGCACTTACCTAACTAACCCTAACATAAGAAAAAGATCGGAAAGGTTGTAGCTAGGAGTTACAACCTGAGCCAATAATTTCCCCGCTCGAGCCTCGGTGAAACCTAGTTACGCCGTTTTTTCTTTTTTTCTTTTTTTCTTTTTCTTTTTTCTTTCATGGCCAAACTTTGGCCGTTTGCAGCTTGCTGAGTTCTTCTCTTTTCTCTAGTAGTAGTCCGTAGATCACTACTGTAGACTTATAGTGCCTATATTAGGTACTTACGCATACTACTACAGCCCGGATCTGAATGATAGATCTAATCTATCATCCGCCATCTCCAGCTACAGCTGCAGCTGCATGTCGAGTCCACGAGTCCACAAGTCGAGCCGTCGAGTCATCGAGTCCCGCGTACCCCGCTGTCGGGGGATCTCTGCCCCGGTCTCGGGCCCGGGCTCGTGTTCGTGTTTGCGTTCCAGATTTTGGGAACGCTTGCTGTCTACCTAGGTACAGTAGTAGTACAGCCCCCGCACGCGCATAAGTCAGTCCGAATGATGCATGTACTTCCCGGAGATGCGGTGTGCCAAAACGTACATACAACATGCATATACCCAGTCCATCTTCCGATGTACAACATGTAGATGTACTGTACATACATACTTACATGAGATATAGAGGGACAAGAAAGGTTTAATAATGCCAACCTAACCCGCCAAAAAATGCAAAAACGGATTGAATCGGCTCTCAAAGGAACTGTACGGAATAATATAATACAATAAACCCCAGTTTCTTTACCGGGTAAGGAAAAAATGGTGACGTAAACATGAATGCTTGATCGATATTCGGAGCCTGGTCAGTGGTAGCTGAACAGAACAGTGAACCCTACCTGCCCGCGGTGCGGAGTAGCGGTATAGAAATTGTGGAATTAGATAAAGTCATCATATTATTCTTCATGTAGAAAGAAAACCAAGGTTTTCACCGCTATTATGGTCCGTAAGTTATCCTCCGTCAAAGTTTAAAAATCCCGCAGGTCGAAGTTTAGAGACGCCACCAATAATACCTTGAAGATGAAAGGAAGAAAAAAAGTTCCCATAGAAATTTTGAGTATTCATTCTAAATAATATCTAATATATTACATCACATCCCAGATGGATTAGGTATATGTATGTAGGTATGTACCATGATGACAAATCATTAAGACAATATCCAGTGTCCAGACCGATTTTGGGTCACGAACAGAATGTAAGGAGCGTCACTGACGTCTCGAGCGTCGAAGAGAATAGACGGTAAGACGGCATGCAGAAATAGTCATTAAGGAGCGGCATGGGCATGTGTGTAATAAGACGTCGTTCTATACAATACCGTTTCGAGACTTCGTTTCGTATCCCTCAGTCGTTTCCGGATGAATCGTAAGGAGTGAGAGGTCGTGATTATACGAGGCGAGGGGAGCAAGGCTCACCACTTGATCCCCGCGGGTCATAACGACGTTGTGTGTACTGTACTTTAGGCCTTCGCCTGCTCGGTCTGAGTCTGGCCATCTTGCTCAGACAGCTTCTTCTGGATCTCTGCCATCTCTTCATCGGTGGCGCCAGTGACGTTGACTGCGACTTCTTCGCCGAACTTCTTGGCGATCTCCTCGAGCGTGAGGCGCGCGGTCTCCGGGAAGAAGAAGTAGATCACTGGAATGAAGATCACAGACCAGCAAATGATGACCAGGTAGTACTTCCAACCGACGTGGGCGAAACCAATGGGGGCGGTCTGAAGGAGGATAAGCGTCGCTGGATGTACGTTAGTTGATCATTCTCGCCCTACTAGTACACACTAGGTCTGAACTCACATGCAAACTGTCCGAAAAGAGAGAATCCCATTCCAATGGGACGGATTTCCGTGGGGAAGATTTCAGAGACATAGATATACATGGTGGTATCGCAGCAGGTTCTGCAAGAGACGTGGACGTTAGTATAGCGAGGAACTGAGGTAGACAGTAGTGAATCGTACCCTTGGAAGGCCAAGTACAAGAATATGAAGAAGATACCGAAACCGTTTCCAACGCGGTTCTTGGTGCCTGCGTACTCTGCGGTCATCGCAGCAAGGCAGGAAGTAGTGATGATGATTCCAACGAATCCAGTGATGAACATGCCTCTGCGGGAGTTGACCTTGTCGTGGAGCCAGGCACCAAGCGGGTTGTAGATGAGGCCTGAAATCGATAATCAGTCGGAGGCGGTCTTCAAGACAATGGAGCGCCACACTTACCGGCAGTAGTCAGCCAGAGCGCGCTCAGGAGCAGCGGCATGTGGCCAGTCATGCCAAGGTTGCTGTACAGGAGGACCGCGTAGTTGTTCTGCTCTGTCGTCAGCGCACTTGGCCCAAATCAACGCAACTCCGCTTTCCTTTCACTTACGATGATCAATGGCCCACCAAATTCAGCACCCCACTGGGTAAGGAATCCAATGATCATTCGCTTTCTGTAGGATGGCTTCTTCAACACCGCAGTCCACACAGTGTTGCCACTGGCAGCAAGCTTCTCAGCCTCGAGCTGGATCTGCTCCTTGGTCTGGTAGAACTCTTCCTTGGCGACCAGGTTGTCAGGGTCCTCTGGCGACTGCCGGAGACGCTCGAGAACCTTTAGAGCCTCATCCAGCTTTCCCTTGGAAATAAGCCACCGGGGCGAGCGAGGGAGCCAGGGAGAACCCAGCAACAAAACCAATGGCGGGAGGCATTGCAAGCAAAGCGGGAATCTCCACGCAAACACGGGGTTCCGGCCTGTGGCGAAGTAGCATCCGTAGCCAACCCAGCCGGAAAGCATATAACCGAAGACGAGGAAAATTGCATGATGCCCAACGAGCCAGCCGCGGCGATATGGACTTGACATTTCCGACAGATACATCGGACAGACCGTGACGAGGATACCAATGCCCAGACCACTGATGAATCTTCCAGCTTGGAACATCCTGGGCGCAGTCAGAAAGCCGTTACAAGAGCCGGGTGAGGATGTGGAACAACGTACGCAAGGTTCGCGGCTCCTCCCTGCAGCGCTCCTCCGAGCACCGAGAAAAAGGCACCCAGCTGGATGTTCACCTTGCGGCCAAAGTAATCGCACGACCACATTATGAAGAGCGTACCGACCGCTCCTCCCGCGCTGAAGACTCCATTGGCAGTGGCAATTGCATTTGTTGTGACCGTGTCATATCCAGGCTCGCCTTCCCGAGGAAGATTGAAGTAAGAGTACCATCCAGGCTGACCGATAGTACTGCTGATGATCGAGGCGCAGTAGCCGTACGTCTATCCATATGACAAGTTAGACTGAGCTGGATCACGATCAGTGGACGTTCAGCGCAAGGATCGCTTACCAGAGATCCAATGGCCACGAAGATGGTTACCAGCTTGTTGTAGGTGCTGGTCTGGGACCCGAAGTTGGCCATGACGGACTGCGAAACTTCCCTCTCCTCAGCCCTGGAGGCAGGGACTGCAGTCTAGAATGTAGGGAAAAGAAACGAAGTATGCTCGGTACGAACAATGGATCACAAACAAGAGAAGAAAACAAAGGAGATAAAAGTATTATTTAATGGACTATTGTCCACGCGGTCTCACAGAGGTCCTGCCACCTCCCACAAGAAGCTGACGGTCACCAGGGATCCATGGACCAGGGCAGCTCCCTAAGTACGATTGGGATAGCAACTGCCGGAGCCTGTCGAGGCCGGCGACATCAGATCGTCTCCATCACGACCATTCTTTGGCACGCCCGTACCAGACCAGTGCACAAACTTTGGTCGGCTGGCCCGCAGTTCTCACAGTCTCACTACTGCTCAGTGCTCAAGCCTCACGCCGTATCCGCCATAGGACTCGGGCACGCGCTGCGCATTTTTCGGACGGTTCTTCCTCGTGCAATGATACGGAGGGGCCAGGCCCACCGTGCAGCTGCGGGAATCGGGAACAGACGCAGCGTGAAGCAGTTCTGTTGGGAGCTCCATGTCGTCCGTACGCAGACGCTAGCCGGTGGCTTCGTGAGAGAGTGCAATAGTGCATGGATTCTGCAGAGGATTTGCGTTCTGGCCTGGACGGGCCTCTTCACGCACCAAGCTCGTTTGGCGCTGGCGCGGGCCGCCAATCTCGGCGCCCCTGGTGCCCCCCGCTTCTGCGCTCACGACGAGCCGGAGAGCACGACGATCGTTTCCCTGGTCGTGCCTCGCGGCCTCGCGCTTCTTCCTGTCTACTCGGTGCTGCGTGCTGCTAGGCTGATTAATCGTCTATCTGCAGGGAAATTGTCATACCGACTATCGTCGCTTAATCACCACGATCTGGCCCCTGCGGGGACTCGGTACTCGGTAGTTATGTGGGACGGTCTCGATCAGCTCGTGGCAGAGAGCTCGAGAAGGGGCAGTATCGGCAACGCTCAGTGGCGATTGCATAACATCAACGATCATGGTTTGATTGTGCGGTCGGTTCGTGTTCTGTTATACCCGTGGCCTGTGGAGTGTCCGGACGGTTGCCCACACGCGCTGGGGCACCGCGCCGTACGGTCCACGGAGCCGTCTGAGACTCCAATCTCCAGGATCATACCTGTCCGGAGTGACGGGGATGGACTTTAATACCCGTCCTCCCTATTATTCCAGCCAGGGTCTGAAGCGTAGCAAACCAGGGGACTTGATTCTCTGTTTCATCAGGTCTGTTGAACCACTGGCGATTCACCATAGTTAAACATGGCCGAGAAATCCCCCTTCGACATCCCTTTCGACGAACTCCCGAACCCGAAGCAGGTATGGGTTGGCAAGCCCGGTAGTCGCGAAGAGGGCCTGGGCAAGCTGGCCATCCTGACGCCCGAGGTGGTGGCCAGAGCAGCGGCGACAGAGATCAAGACCGGCCGCCGGGTGACGATGGGATGGGACCTGAACAAACTGGAACTCCCCAATCTCAACCGTCAGCCCTGTGAGCACAAGATTGTTCCCCTTCTGGGGGGCATTGCCTTTGATGACATCTACACCTTCAATCCTCGTAGGTTTTTTCGGTTCTTTCTCATTGCGTGGACAGCCCAGGTTGATAGGCTTAAAAAGAACAGAGTAGTCAGTGGGATGGGCTCCGTCATTTCTCCCAGACGGTTCCCGGGCAGAGCCAGAGGGTATTCTACGGTGGTACCACAGCTGAGGAGATCAACGACCGTACGAATGATCGGATTGGCCTGCAGCACTGGGCTCGAGAAGGAATTGCAGGTAGGAAGTGGCCGTCTCGACACTCATCTGATCGATCTAACACCGCCCTGACAGGTCGCGGGGTACTCATCGACTACGTCGCCTACGCTGAGAAGCGGGGCATCAAGTACAGCACGTTCTCGACTCATCAGATCCGGCTTTCAGAGATCTTGGAAATCGCCAAGGAGTGCAACATCACCTTCCAGAAAGGTGACATCCTCTTTATCCGCATTGGAGTGACGAAGGAATGGGATACCGTCATGACGCCGGCCCAGAAGCAGGCGTATGCGGACAACCCAAAACCTGAGCACGCTGGTGTTGAGGCCACGATCGATGTTCTGCGCTGGCTGTGGAACACTGGTTTTGCGGCCATTGCCAGTGATGCGATAAGCTGGGAGGTGAGTTCGAGCTGTCCCATCTCTCGGGCCGAGCACCAGCAGGGCAGCGCAGGGCCGGCTGACTTGGAGCTACAGGTTTATCCGCCTCAGAACCCGGATCTGTTCCTGCATGAGTATGTCATTGCGGGATGGGGTATGCCGATTGGTAAGTGGAACGGTCGAGTTCGCAGCAGCTTGACGAGAGAATCCATCGGGCTAACCAGATTGGCAGGGGAACTGTTCGACCTGGAGGCGCTGGCGCAGACTTGCGCAGAGCTCCAGCGGTGGAGTTTCTTCGTGACGTCTGTGCCTCTCAACATGCCTGGCGGGGTGTCCTCACCTCCAAACGTAATGGCCATCTTTTAGGCCCGGTCCGCGGTTCTTGTGCTGTGCTAACTGCACCCAGCACCGTACATATATATATATATATATATATATCAATAATCAATTTTCAATTCTGCGTCCCCAGGCTGTCGCCCACAGGCATAGTAAACCACTAGATCTGCAGAACGGGTACGGTTCTGATCTCTGGAAACGTTGGCAAGATGACCTCGGCCATGACCGTTTGCCGCGTACAGCAAGGAAAGGGCAGGGTCGGCTATCCTGCGTAGTGTGTACAGATGGTGGTCGCCAAGCACCGAGTTGGGAAGGTCGCGCGATCCCCCAGCAGGGCCTAGGTGGATTTAAGGTTTGCGAAGGTGCGCCGATAGCGCAGGCGAAACTGCCGAGAGCGGCCGAGCACGCGACCTGAGTGGCCCGCACCGCAGTGCCCGCGGCCACGCCACGGCTCGTGCACGGAAGGTGGGGCCCGTACCAAGGTCTGAGCCCCTGGCGTCGAGGGCGATCGCGCCCGAGACGGCAGGTGCCAATGTCCCTCCGCACCTGTCGCTGTCATCATCATAACCCTAACCCGCCTCACCTACGGAGCACTGTGTGCCTAGTTAGGGCTCGACGGCCAGCACCCTCGGCCATGGCTCGCTCCCAAGCAGCTGGAACCTTTATGCAGACGCGTGCAGCGCCCTTGCTTGTTCCCCGAAACGGACAGTCTGCCATGTCCTGCGAATCACCAGAGCCTCCAGCCGTTCGCCAGCCTCGGCCCCCCAATCAGCGAGGGCTGCCTCCTGGACGCCCGGGTCCAGAGAGGCGTCTGCCCTTCTGATCATGCCCCATCTCAGCCATCCGTACAATTATTACCATAATGACGGTAACAAACTTTATGCTGAGCCGTTACACCAACCGGGCAAGTGATAGGATCCTGAGGCCAGGGGGCCAACAGAAACGGCCTTTCAAACTCATTATGCCTCTTCCAGCCTTATATACACGCTTGACCTGAAGGACTTGAAGGCCAGGAGGCCGCCCTCTGTACCCCTCTTCTCTCCTTCCCCAGTAGCAACCGCAAGCCATGCCAGCAAACGTGGCGGCTCTTCTCGCGAGCCGGGCAGAGGCTCATTCGGAGAGCCCGGACAAGTCGGTGCACACATGGAATATCATCACCCAGACTCTGTGCCTGGTCTCTATGACCATCTTCTTCCTGCTGCGAGTCTACTCCCGGGTGTTTCTGCTCAATGGATTCCACGGGGAAGACTGTGAGTCGTCCTGGATTCCTGTGGAAATCACCATATATCAGCTTGCTGACTCTCTATATAGGGACCTGCCTGGGCGCTTGGGTAAGACCCTGTGTCATCTTAAAATTAAAGAATGCTTCTTACAAAAGTTGACCAGCTTCTGGGAATGGCCTATTCGGCAATCGCACTGATCAGTATGTACCTGCATGCGTACGCACTCTCTTGATATCCTAGCTCTGACTGCTAACGGCGGTTCCCAGTGGGTCATTTCGGAGGGGGGATGCACGTATGGGATGTCCCTGAAAAGGATTTGGTACCATACTCCAAGGTAGGATTTTGAGACCACTCAGCCCCGGGAAAGCTGTTGGGCAAGAAGCTGAGTTGATGTTTTACTACGAAGACGGTCTACGTGACGATGGTCATGTACGGCCCGACCGCTTTCCTGACCAAGGTTTCCCTCCTGTGGATTATGGCCCGCGTGTTCCATCCCTACCGCAAGACCGTCTACTTCATTTACTTTCTGGTTGGGCTCATGTTGGCATACTACATTCCTGCTGTCATCGTGAAAATCCGTATCTGTGCTCCCATCTCCCGCTTCTGGCTGGGCGACAAGGTCGGCGGTAGCTGCCTCAACGAGCGCGCAATCATCTTGGCCGACGCAGTCGTCAGTACGATTAGCGATCTCACTATTCTGATCCTTCCCCTGCCCTTGACCACGAGCTTGCAGATGTCCACGAGGAAGAAGCTGAGGGTAATGGGAATCCTTGGAGCCGGAGGATTGGCTTGCGCTTCGAGTATTGTCCGTCTGGTTTTCATTATCAAGTTTGGAAATTCGGCCGACACAACGTACGCCTTCATGCGCATCAACATGTTCGGGTAAGTAGCGGTCTTGCAGACAAAGAGAAACAGTGCGGCCGATGTCCTAACGTGGTCTATTTTACAGCAATGCCGAGATTAGCATTGGTGTTATTTGCGCATGCCTACCCGCTCTCTCCGCGCTCATTACGACCTACGTCCGTGAATACTCCAGCGGGAAAGACACACACACATCGGGACACGAGATGAGCAAGTTCAAGAACCAGAGCAAGAGTGAAAAGTTGAGCAGCAGCAGGCACAGGATGAGCCTGCTGGAGGCTGGATCAGACCAGGATATCCTCATCACGAACGCTCAAGGAAATCCCAAGGTCGAGACGTCCATCCACGGCGATGCCGAGCGCTTGTCACAGCGGCGGAGAGGCTCTTTCGACGGCACCGGAATCATGAAAACGGTCGATGTCACGACTTCAGTGACCATGAAGTGAAGTAATAATGCGTTGGCATCGCATGCGTTTAATAATAAAAATGTGTGTTGGCGTGTTTGGTGGAATGCTTTATTGACGTGGCTGCAGGTTGTCGACTTCCTGCAACTCCCTGATGTCCGGCGGCTTTTGTGGTTTCTGATGACGATCTGTTCACAAAAGTGCTTTTTCTACGCTGACATGATGTTTCTACTATGTTCCTAATACTTTTTTACGGATACCCTTCTGTTGTGAATATTTCTTTTTTTTACCTGTTACCAGAATACTTTTTTTTCTTCTCTTCCCTCGAATTCCTTCCTATACGAAGGAACCAGGTGTCCAAGGAGACACAGCTCTCCCAAACAAACAAACAACAAAGGACCAATGTACGCCAAGCAGTGCGCTCAGCTTAAGCTTCAGTGCTTCACCGTGATCCCATCCCAGCCCGTGACCGAGAAACTCTAGTTACAGACCCCAAGACTTACGAGACGGCAGACTCAGACAAAGTCAAACACTCACATGGAATCCAAGTCCTCCATATTATTATTGTTCAGGCCAATCGCCTGTCAAAACCCCCTCTACCTGTTTCCTGTGCTGCTCACCTTGGATCCTTGCTAGCAAACTGGACCCTCAGTTCTGCCATGTATTACTAGTAGTAGTAGTACTAACTGGCAACAACCCACCTACCTACCTAGGTAGGTGCCTAGGTAGATAGGTAGGCAGGTAACCGAGCGGGTCCAATATGATTTGGATGCGTGGATGTGGATCCATCTTAGGACATAGTCTAGACCTTAAAAACTTTTCCAAGTTTCGAACCCTTGACAGGCCTCACGAGGGGTTTTCTTTGCCCCACTTTTCGTCATAGATAGTTTAGATACTTTCCATAAAACTGCTCATGTCCAAAATCGTCAAAGGTAGGAACCTTGCAAGTCTGAAACATGGCTGGCAAGCGGGCTAGTAGGTATGTAAGTACACTGATAGTCGCGAGCTTATCTTTTAGATAGGTAGATGCCAGCGCCAGACTGCCAGTGGCAGTGCGCTTTAACCTTTCCGGGGTTAGGGAGGCGACGGTGTCAACTTGAACCTTATGTTTCCACCTGTGTAAGGTTCAAAGGTTCAAATGACTCCGTGTTTTACCCGTGTCGGCGGTAAACAACGCAAAATAAAGTCAACAACGGATGGACTACTACCCTACTCAGATTGAATTATTTATTTTTTTAATTGGCTATGGAGTTTTTTTTCCGGATCTGCACTGCTTGTTCCTTGCTTGGTTGGTCTCAAATAATAATAATAATAATGCTCCGCGGCGTGCAGATTACTACTACTACCGTGTAGATAGATAGTTGAGCAGATACAGTAGATCATCTTGGAGTTGGAAGCTTCAGTTGGGATTATTTGTTGTTTATTTCGGTTGGGAAGCGTACAGTACCTCAATTATTATTAATGGACTGTTTCACTACTAGGCATGTTTGCCCCGTCCCGTTCCCGTCCAGGGACGTCCCGTCCCGACGGTCTCGCCGGCAGTTCCCGAGGTCCCCGATCCAGCGTCCACGGTTCTCGTTGCTTGAGGTGGTCCTTGCAGCCATGCTTTTTCGTGGGTTTGTGGCTTAGTTTTAGGCTGTCAGGTCGTCTCAGTGTTTTGCTTTTGCTCTTTTTTTTTTTTTTTTTTTTTTTTTTTTTTTTTTTTTTCCCCCCCCTCTTTTTTTTTTTTTTTTTTTTTTTTTTTTTTTTTTTTTTTTTTTTTTTGTTTCGCCCCCGTCTCTCTTTCCTTTTTTCATCTTTATTTTTAAGTTCTTTTTATATGACTATGCAGTGTCCATAATAATATATACAATCTGCTCTCTTCAAGGAGAAAAAAAATAAAAAAAATAACAGCGCCACAGCGCTATTGATTTTACGTACTACGTATGTATACGCAGAGTACTATCAAGTTCGAGTTAGGTAGGCATGCCGATACTTCTGCACACTACTGCCGTGTAGGTAGATAGTCTCTCAACTCCTTACGCTTACAGTTAGTGCTCATCGATCGAGATGCGATCATGCTGGCACATACCTACGTACTACTAGTAGTACTTTGTTCGTTGCAGGTGGCACTCAAGTACTACTACTACTAGTAGTCGTGCCTTGTACGGAGTAAGAAAAATGAATAGTTCGCTCTATATACCCCGCATCCATGATCCATCTCCATTTATCATTAGTCAAGTTAGGTAGTGCAGTAGCATGTAAGACATTCATTCCACGTGGTACGATTCCGGGGCTTAGTTCCAATAGCTTATATAGGTACGAGAATTATTATTATTATTGAGCATCGACTCCGACTCCATCGAGCATGGACTTGGCTACGGATACTCTGTGGTCCGTACATATCATGCGATGACGAGAGACTACTGAGCATGTTTCAGATTTCAGATTTCGCGTCAGTTTTCCAACAACTTCCCCCCGTCCCCGGCCGGTCCCTTGCCGCGTGGGTCCCCGCGGCGGCTGATGCCGTGCATATCCGTGTCGATTTTGGATTGTTTCATCAGATGCAAAAGAGAGAAACCTGCAAAGTAAGAAAATCCCGAAATTCTTGCGCTCTTATCCCTTGCTTGAACACTGTGACGGTGATTATTATCAGACAGCATACGCAATCCGGAATGGGCGTTCAGCCCTATCCTTGTACAGTACGGCTTCTATCGCATTTGAAGTATATTATACTTTGTAGATTACCTGACAAGATCAAGTTCAGATAATAATGAATGAATCCTGGAAGGCTGTATCTGTTTTCAATCTTCCAAAAGAAAAAAAACTCCCCAACAAATGAAGTCCAAATCAAGCTAATATCTCGGCACGGGGTGAAACTCGGCCGGAGTCCGCACGCGGAGATGTTTGGTCCGGGCTGCCAAGTCCACTGCCCATCTACACAGAAGTACGGAGTACAGATCACGACATCGCCCGCTTTTCTTGATTGATGCGACGATTGTCGATCTATTGAGATGCACTCCGTGGTCGGACGATAGTGCCTTCTCAGGGGTATCTATGTGCCTAAGTATCTACCTACCTAAGTCAGCAATAGATCGACTCGGTCGTTAGGCGTTTGATAACTGATAGATACCGAGTCACGCGGACGGCGGACTTATCCCCGCCAAGTCCGCACATGAAGGCATGACTGCTTCGGGTTCAAGCATGGAGTATGCAACAAGAATCTGATATTATTATTATTGTTTGGCGCGGGACTGGTACTGAAGACTCGACAACGGACTACTGACAGGATAGGTCCTCAAGGGGGAGGTACGGTTCCCGACGGATACCCGAGGAGCCGGCGGTCCGCACCCGACTCCCCCCGACCCGCCTGGACCCGGTTTGGTTCTATGACCTAGACGACCATGTGGGATGGTCAAGTGTCGGACTGGAGTGAGCACAGCGTGGATGCATGTACGGAGTATACTCGGGATCCATGCTTCCCGGTGACGCTATCATATCTCACTGTTCTCTGGGGGAGGGGATGCCAGTTGTACACAGTAATGCGCACTATGTACTACTGTACAGTACACGGCAAGGAAAATCCTTTCTCCCCGTCCGCGGTGAGAGTTCTCGAACCTTGTTCTGCGGGAAGAAGCCCCCGGATTCCACCCGCGTCCTGATGGGATATGGACAGAGTTGGGTCTACCGGTTTGTCAGCCGGTGCCTTGGCAGCAGCGATCGACCTACGCCTCTCTTCCAGTCACGTTCCCTCACGAGTTTCCTCATCGGGACGCGCGGCATGGAGCACAGACCACTTGAGCCCACGGGGCTTGCCGATGCCGTCCCAGAACGGCAAGGTGGGAACGTGGCTGTTCGTCGGCCCTCACGTGCCCGCTGGCTCTGGTCCGCGTGCTCGCTCCCCGCATCCAGGTGCCTCTGCGTGCCCGCACGGTCCCCGGGTTGACCTCGACGCTGAGGGCGCTGCAGTCTGTACTTCTGCACGGAGTGCTGTTCTCCCCTGTGGATTGCTCAACGCTCATCACAGTACGTAGTTCAACCTTCGACAATCGTCCTTCGAGCTCCTTGCTCGGCTATGTTGCTGGGTCCTCCGTCTTGTTGAGCCCCCCCCCCCCCCCCCAAGTGGATACGATAGTTGCAGTTCTCGGTGGAGGCGTGATGTGCAACGAACCTCCTGGCCCCAACTATGTGGACTCTCTCCCTGATTCTCGTCCCTGGCTCCATCTGGGATGCTGGATTATCGCGCCGTATCGCACCATGTGCCTGTCAATCCGCGCTTAGCTAGGGCGGGCAAGCTCACAGACGTCCTCAGCTCGAGCTTGACGGTGTCGTGTACAGAGGAGTACGGAAGTACTTCCGTACCTGAGGAGAGAGATCGCTGCTCGTTCCTGGCCCGATCTCCTGCGCCTCGGGAACTTGACGACCGACCCCTCTTTTCATATCACCCTCTTGTCCCACCTCTCCTTTCCCCAGCATCTATCCATCGATTGCTTCACCATGGCCGCTCAACCAGGATCCCGTCTCGCTGGCAAGGTTGCCATCGTCACCGGTGCGTGCACACTTCCATTTTCTGTCCTCCTTGCCCCTTCATATAATCAAGTGCCGCCTCGGAACAACCGCGGCTGACAGACACCCCGGTGTATACAGGAGGAGGCTCTGGATTCGGCGCCGCCATCGCCCGCCGGTTCGGCGAGGAGGGCGCCAAGGTCATCCTCACCGACATCAACGTCGAGGGCGGCGAGAAGGTCGCGGCCCAGAACCCGGCGAACCTGGTGTTCCAGAAGCAGGACGTCACCAAGGCCGACGACTGGAAGACCGTCGTCGACCTCGCCTTCTCCAAGTTCGGCCGGCTGGACATCCTCGTCAACAATGCGGGGACGACGTACAGGAATAAGGTGTGTGCCATTTTTCCTGGATATACCTACCTCAATGTGCATACAAGGGGCATCCGCTAACGGAATCCGCAGCCCACCCTCGAAGTGACCGAGGAGGAATGGGAGCGCGTCTTCAACGTCAACGTCAAGGGCATCTTCCTTGGCGTGCAGGCCTTCGTGCCCCGCGTGATCGAGCAGGGCCAGGGCGGCTCCATAATCAACGTCTCTTCGACGGGAGCGCATCGCCCGCGTCCCGGTCTCGTCTGGTACAACGCCTCGAAGGGCGCTGTCTCGAATGTGCGTATAACCGCCTTCATGTCCATCCATAGCTTTCACGCTTTTATGCAGACTGACTGACATCCTGCTACAGGCCACCAAGGGTCTCGCGGCCGAATACGGCCCCTACAACATCCGCGTCAACTCCGTCTGCCCGCTCCTCTGCGCCACGGGCCTTTTCTCCATGTTCACCGGCCTGCCAGACACGCCCGAGAACCGGCAAAAGTTTGTCGGGCAGGTGCCCCTGGGCCGCCTGACGGAGGTGGACGACGTCGCCAACATGTGCCTCTACCTGGCGTCCGATGAGGGACGCTTCATCAACGGCACGGACATGATCGTCGACGGTGGAAAGTGCATCTAATTTAGTTGACTTATTATACTTACGCGGTATAATTTCCACGTTGCTGCTCGCTAAATGTGGCATTCTCTGCCTGCCGCCCAATGATTTGCGGCGGATGATTATGAGGAGACTAGGATGACTTACCTCACGTTTCTCTGTTAATAATTCATGCTGAATAAATATGGTTATTTCATCTCGACGTTCGATAACATCTCATTCAAAGCCGGTAGATATCCGCATTGCAATGGCGCCCATATTACGGAGAGAGAAACTTCATACCCAGTTCCACAACCTGATTTACTTCACCTGGAGACCGAGCTCGAATATCTATCTATCTATCCGCCCACCGCCTCAATCTAGCATCTCGTTTCCGATCCCGATCCAGAATAGAATAATGTCGGAGTGAGCCGGCCAGGCTGGTAGCCTCGCCCATATAGACTATATGGCCCTCCTGCACGTCTGCCTGCTTCCTGCTTCTCAGAACATCCGTATCTCCATTCCAACGTCATCATATTCATCACACTTAGAAATAACAATGGTCCCTCCAAGGCAGACGTTGCGGTTCCGGTCCAGGTCAACATATGTATGAGCAGCAGCACGTTCATCGCGGCTCGTCAGATCTGTCTTGTCTTGATTGGTACATGGATAAGGCAAGTTGTATACGGATGAATCATACTGCACTGCACTGCGCTGTATGAACTAGAGATTAGATAGCTGGGTAGGTAAATTAAGTAGACCGGCTCCGATCATGGATCTATGGATGTACGAAAGTAGCTGCCCATTACTGAGATGCTGTACTAGAATCCCAGACGTGATGACGTGATGCGGGGAAAGCCAAGGAAGGGTACGACGACGGGAGTCCCGATCCTCTGGAACGGAGCCCTGAAACCATTAGGATAAGACTGACTACCTACATAGGTATATGCGAGTGCATCATTACAGATATTAAGAATTTGCTGGCATGTATCTGGATCATCTAATATCATCAAAAAGTTAGTAGCTAACGGCCACATTGACAACCCTCATACATACTCTCCTACACCCTCACACAACGCAGCCAGCGACAACCAGAGTTGCTCTCCTCAAGCATACATCCCACGAACCCCCTTAGTGATAATAAGACAACACAGGATACTATACACAAAAACACAAGTCCCAACTGATATAAACATGTCCTCCTCATTCACATCCATCCCCCTCATCGACCTCTCCCTCGCCTCCTCCCCGGAAACCCGCCCCTCCCTCCTCCGCCAACTCCACCACGCCCTCACCGCCGTCGGCTTCCTGTACGTCTCGAACCACGGCGTCCCTGAGTCCGTCATCTCGGACCTGGTTAGCGCGCTGCCGGTCTTTTTCTCCCTGCCGCAGGAAGCCAAGGAGGAGATTGCTCTGTGCAACTCGCCGTGGTTTCTGGGGTATAGTGCTGTCGGGGCGGAGACGACAGCAGGGAGGCAGGATCGGAGGGAGCAGGTGGAGTTTGCGACGGAGGTGGAGGGACAGGAGGAGGAGAGGGAGAGGAGATGGGTGGAGGGGAAGGGGGAAGGGGAGGAGAGGCCGGTGTATGAGAGGTTGTTTGGGGGGAGGAATCAGGTACGTACATGAACTGTACATACGTCCTGTTTGTATACTGTGTTTATTGGGTATTATCGTATATCATCTGGCGTGTATATGAGGTATCGTGTCTATCTATAGATGGATTGATTGATGGGATAGATGGATGGATATATGTCCATGTATACCTATGTATGTACAGATGGATGACTGTTGCGTTATCAAGAATCCTCTGCTTCTATCCCATAATGTAGAGCCTTCCCTCCCCCTCCCCCCCAGA